>Ga0308157_10000046_pt1 | contig 553098 bp, 490 predicted proteins | sample PhyBR1_FD_201035 | JGI IMG/M metagenome (GOLD analysis project Ga0308157, IMG submission 201035) | Phyllosphere microbial communities from UC Gill Tract Community Farm, Albany, California, United States - DLSLB.R1 | ecosystem: Host-associated > Plants > Phyllosphere > Unclassified | place... | reverse complement strand
CTGAAGACCTGGGCGTGGACGTTGCTCCCCGCATCAAGACCTTGAAAGTGGCCGAGCCTGCCAAGCGCGGCGCTGGCGTCAAAGTGCCTGACGTCGCAACTTTGGTTGAAAAACTGAAGAACGAAGCCAAAGTCATCTAAGCGTCCAAAGAGAGAAACGAACCATGACCGCACTCGTTATTGCTGAACACGACAACGCCTCCATCAAGGGCGCCACCCTGAACACCGTGACTGCCGCTGCTGCCATTGGCGGCGATGTGCACATCCTGGTTGCCGGTGAAAACGCCGCTGCTGCAGCCCAAGCTGCCGCCCAGATCGCAGGCGTGGCCAAAGTCATCCACGCTGACGGCGCCAGCCTCAAAGACGGCCTGGCAGAAAACCTCACAGCCCAAGTGCTGGCGATTGCTGGCAACTACAGCCACATCCTGTTCCCCGCCACCGCTTCCGGCAAAAACGCGGCTCCCCGTGTGGCAGCCAAGCTGGACGTAGGTCAGATCAGCGACATCACCGCTGTCATCTCGGCCGACACCTTTGAGCGCCCCATCTACGCTGGCAATGCCGTCGCCACCGTGCAGTCCAGCGATGCCACCAAAGTCATCACCGTACGCGGTACCGGCTTTGACGCAGCTGCGGCCACCGGTGGTTCTGCCGCTGTTGAAACCGCGGCTGCAGTGGCTGACTCCGGCAAAAGCGCCTTCGTCGGCCGTGAAGTCACCAAGAACGACCGCCCCGAACTGACTGCCGCCAAGATCATCGTCTCTGGAGGCCGTGCACTGGGCAGCGCCGAGAAATTCAACGAAGTCATCACCCCCCTGGCCGACAAGCTGGGCGCAGCCATTGGTGCCAGCCGTGCAGCAGTCGATGCGGGCTACGCCCCCAACGACCTGCAAGTGGGCCAAACGGGCAAAATCGTGGCACCGCAGCTGTACATTGCTGCCGGTATCTCGGGTGCGATCCAGCACTTGGCGGGTATGAAGGACTCCAAAGTGATTGTTGCGATCAACAAGGATGCGGAGGCACCGATCTTCTCGGTGGCCGACTATGGTCTGGAGGCAGACTTGTTTGCCGCAGTGCCAGAGATGGTCGGCAAGCTGTAAAAGCTTTGGCAGCCCTAGGGCTGAATGTGCAAAAGGAGCCTTCAAGGCTCCTTTTGTTTTTGTAGCGGTTAGTGCTTGCTGTGATTGCGTTAGAAGCTCATTGAATGGTGATTTTCTTGCGCTCAAAGCAACGGATGTTGTGTTTTGCTGGCAGCCATCGAGCATATGCACACGTCGGCTTGTGCGGCCCCTTCGCTCAGAAACGGAGTCATCATTGTTGGAACGTAGCAAGCTAGCGCCCGAATGGATCGGGAAGAATTTGAATGACCGCTTCTAATTCTGGGCCGATACCTTGGGGTTTTGCGTGGCCTACGCACGGCCTCATGAAAAGTTTGTTTATCTCAGTTTGGGCAGTGCTCAGTTGATGCTGGAAGAATTGGGTGTCACCACAGGCCAATGGCTCACCGCATCGTTGGAGCAGCCCCTTTGGTCGAGGCATTAATTTTCAGATTGAAGTGGACACCGTTGCCCCCATTCTTGAGCGCCTCCATTGTGCCGGTTACGCACTTTTTCGCGATTGCCAAGACTGCTGGTATGTTGCAGGTGCTGTTGAGGTGGGACAGCGTGAATGTATCGTTCAAGACCCAGATGGATATCTGGTGAGATTGGTCGAGCGTCTTGGAGAACGGGCCATCGCCTGAGCGATTTCCGATAAACCGTTTGCCTCAATCAAGCACCACGATGGATATGCCATGTTGACTGTTCGTTCCATTACCGCTTTGGAGTGGAAAAAATACCGAGAGATTCGACTGCGGGCGCTCAAGGAATCCTCTGAAGCGTTTGGGAGTACATGGGACGCTGAGGTTCTGCGGCCTGATGAAACTTGGTCAGCACGCACCCAAGAAAGTGCGTTGGGGCAGACGGGCCGAGGCTTTTTTGCCCTTGATGGTGCACTCCCATGCGGCATCGTTTGGTGCCTGCTTTCTGACTTAGAGCCGGATACGGCACACATCTATGGCATGTGGGTCGACCCGGCGCTCAGGGGCCAGGGTGTAGGGCGTGCACTGTTGGCGGAGTGCATTGCTTGGGCAAAGCGCAAAGAGGCGCACTGCATTCGCCTGGGAGTGACCGTTGCCGACTCTCCAGCGATGCACATGTACCAGTCACAGGGCTTTTGCCCGGTTGGTGACCCTGAGCTTTTGCGTCCAGGCTCGACCCTGATGGCGCAGGCCATGGCGTTGAGAATCTGAAAAGAGCAATGGCCGCACAGCGTCGATTTCAGCCGCTGATTTAAAAATCAGGCTTTGTGTTTCGTGCAGAGCGCACATTCCAAAGTAAATAACCAAGTTGTACGAAAAAAATAGCTGTTAACGCTTGCTGTATAAGCGTTAACAGCTATTTTGACCAAGAAAAAATTCTCAGCCGATTCAGCCCATGGGCATTACATCAACAGGTGCTCGCCAGCGTTGTCGCCGCCGAGGATCACGTAATTGACCTTGCGGATGTCCATCAACTTCTTGCCGCCCGAATAGCTGATGGACGACTGTACGTCTTGCTCCATCTCGATCAGCGTGTTCTTCAGCGGGCCCTTGACGGGTTCCAGAATGCGCTTGCCTTCCACATGCTTGTACTCGCCCTTGTTGAAGTCTGAAGCCGAGCCGTAGTACTCCTTGAACAGCTCACCGTCCACTTCCACGGTCTTGCCGGGCGACTCTTCGTGGCCCGCAAACAGCGAACCAATCATCACCATGGTGGCACCAAAACGGATGCTCTTGGCAATGTCGCCATGGCTGCGGATGCCGCCGTCGGCAATGATGGGCTTGGTGGCCACGCGTGCGCACCACTTCAGGGCCGACAACTGCCAGCCGCCCGTGCCAAAACCGGTTTTGAGTTTGGTGATACACACCTTGCCGGGGCCTACGCCGACCTTGGTGGCGTCGGCGCCCCAGTTTTCCAGATCAATCACGGCTTCGGGTGTCGCCACGTTGCCAGCAATCACGAAGGCCGCAGGAATCTTGGCCTTGAGGTACTGGATCATGTGCTTCACGCTGTCGGCATGGCCGTGGGCAATGTCGATGGTGATGAACTCTGGGCAGATGTCGTCCGCCACAAAGCGGTCCACAATCGCGTAATCCGCCGCTTTGACCCCCAAAGAGATGGAGGCAAACAGGCCTTGCGACTGCATGGCCTTGGTGAACTGCACGTTGTCGATGTCAAAACGGTGCATCACGTAGAAATAGCCGTGCTGCGCCAAGAATTTGCAGATCTTCTCGTCCAACACCGTTTTCATGTTGGCGGGTACGACAGGCAGGCGGAAGGTACGGCCACCCAGTTCCACGCTGGCATCGCACTCCGAGCGGCTTTCCACGCTGCACTTGCGGGGCAGCAACAGGACGTTGTCGTAGTCGAAGATTTCCATGATTTCCAAGCTCCAGAGAAAGGTCATGGCGGGAATCTCACCCGCCTCAATTTCAAAGTAGGCGCTTGGCTTGGAGGCCGGTTTTTCGGGCAATTGATACATTGCGGCCAAAAAAAACCGGACCACAAAAACTTGGGCCCGGTGTCTGATTGTATAGGTGCTGGCATACCCGAGATAGATCGGTCTTGGAATGAACGGTATATGGCTGGGCATATACCGCAGCAGGCACATGGCCTGCGAACGAGATTGCACTTGCCACGGCCTTGGGTGGCCCACACTTCCTACAATGCAGGGATGTTCCCAATCGACCTGCTTGACGGTGCCCATGGTGGCACGCCTACCTCCCAGAATTCACCCCTGCTGCAAGGGCTGAATGACGAACAGCGTGCCGCTGTCACCTTGCCGCAGGGCCATGCGCTGGTGCTGGCCGGAGCGGGGTCGGGCAAAACCCGGGTGCTGACCACGCGCATTGCCTGGCTGCTGCAGACCGGCCAGGTCTCGCCCGGCGGCATCATGGCGGTGACGTTCACCAACAAGGCCGCCAAAGAGATGAACACGCGGTTGTCCACCATGCTGCCGTACAACGTACGCGGCATGTGGATTGGCACCTTCCACGGGCTGTGCAACCGCTTGCTGCGGGCACACCACGTGGCGGCAGGGTTACCTGCCACCTTCCAGATTCTGGATACGCAAGACCAGCTCTCAGCCGTCAAGCGCCTGTGCAAGCAGTACGGTGTGGACGATGAACGTTTCCCGCCCAAGCAGCTGACGTGGTTCATTGCCGGTTGCAAGGAAGAGGGCATGCGCCCCAAAGATGTGCCCGTGGCCGACCCGGACACCAAAAAGAAGGTCGAGCTGTACCAGCTGTACGAAGAACAATGCCAGCGCGAAGGGGTGGTGGACTTTGGTGAGCTGATGCTGCGCAGCTTTGAGCTGCTGCGTGACGATGCTGCGCTGCGTGCGCATTACCAGCGCCGTTTTCGCTTCTTGCTGGTGGATGAGTTTCAGGACACCAACAAGCTGCAGTACGCATGGCTCAAGCAGCTGGCGGGCGAGTTTGTCAACGGCAAGATGCAATCCACCAGTAGCGTGCTGGCGGTGGGCGATGACGACCAGAGCATTTACGCCTTCCGGGGTGCGCGCGTGGGCAATATGAGCGATTTTGTGCGTGAGTTTGATGTGCAGCACCAGATCAAGCTGGAGCAAAACTACCGCAGCTACGGCAACATTCTGGACAGCGCCAACGCACTGATTGAGCACAACAGCCAACGCTTGGGCAAGAACCTGCGCACCGATCAAGGCGCGGGCGAACCTGTGCGCGTGATGGAATCCCCCACGGATCTGGATGAGGCCAGCTGGATCGTCGGCGAGATCAAGGATTTGGTGCGCAACGATGGCTTTAGCCGCCAGGAAATTGCTGTGCTGTACCGCAGCAACGCCCAAAGCCGCGTGATTGAAAGCAAGCTGTTCAACGCGGGCATTCCGTACCGCGTGTATGGCGGCCAGCGCTTTTTTGAGCGCGCGGAAGTCAAGCACGCGCTGGCCTATTTGCGCCTGATTGAGAACCCGCACGACGAAACCAGCTTTATGCGCGTGGTGAACTTCCCCGCACGCGGGATTGGCGCGCGCAGCATTGAAACCTTGCAAGAGGCCGCGCGTGGTGCCGGCTGTTCGCTCAGCGATGCGTCCACGTTGATCACGGGTGCAGCAGGCACCAAACTGCAAGGCTTTGTCGCCAAAATGCAGGTGCTGCGCGAAGAGACCGAGGGCAAGACTTTGCGCCAGACCATTGAGCGCATGCTGGAGGTCAGCGGCCTGATTGACCATTACGGTACGGAAAAAGAAGGCCAGGATCGCATTGAAAACTTGAAGGAGTTGATCAACGCTGCTGAGAGCTTTGTCACCCAAGAAGGTTTTGGCAAAGATGCTGTTGCCCTGCCTGTCGATGAAACGGGCACCCCTTTGACACAAAGCCCAGCCAGCCAGGGCGTGGATACCTCACGGCCGGTGCTGGATTTGCCTTTGGGTGGCACGGATGCCGAGACCGGTGAAACTTTGTCGCCGTTGCAAGCCTTCTTGGTGCATGCCGCGCTGGAGGCCGGCGACAACCAGGCCCAGGCCGGGCAAGACGCCGTGCAATTGATGACAGTGCATGCCTCCAAGGGTCTGGAGTTTGATGCAGTGTTCATCGGCGGGCTGGAAGAGGGCCTGTTCCCCCACGAAAACTCCTTGAGCGACCGGGGTGGGCTGGAGGAAGAACGGCGCCTGATGTACGTGGCCATCACCCGCGCGCGCAAACGCCTGTACCTGAGCCATGCGCAAAGCCGTATGCTGCATGGCCGCACCACGTTCAACCTGCCCAGCCGGTTCATCGATGAACTGCCCGAGGCGTCACTCAAATGGATCAGTGCCAAGGGTGGGTTTGGGAGCTTTGCTCCAAAGAATGTAGCTGGTAGCGGTTGGCAGTCGGGCGCTAGAGGCCAATTTGGCGCATATTCCCCCAAGGGTCCTGAAGTGTTTGCCAACCCTGTGGTGCCGGCACAAAAGGCGGCGCCTGCGCACGGCATTGCCAAGGGGTTGACCGTGTTTCATGCCAAATTTGGCGAAGGCAAGGTGCTGGCGGTAGAAGGGGCGGGCGATGACGCGCGTGCGCACATCAACTTTCCGCGCCATGGGGCCAAGTGGCTGGCACTGGCCATTGCCAAGCTCACCATCGTGGATTAAGAGCTGCTCACACCAGCCTTGATATGTCGTTGTTTGGCCTTGTCGTACTTCGATATTGCCTGCGGTTTCATGCCTAGTCTCAGACGCAAACCTTCGGTTTGCTGGGGGGCGCAGCGCTAAGAGCGCAGCGCACCAATTGCCTGCAACAAAAAAAGGGACGCAATGTGCGTCCCTTTTTTGTGGCAACTGGCGCTGCTTATTTGTAGTCGTAGGTCACGTCGTCCACGTGCAGCGTGCGTTCATCATCCGGTGCAGAGAAGCAATCACGGAAAGTGAAGACCGCCGAGGTCAGGAACATGGTGACCAAGGCCATGCCCAGCATCACGGTCAGAATATTGGCTGCCAATGCCACGGCAGAACCCAGCAGCAGCGACAGCACCACGGTTACCAGCGACAGGGCCAAGCCCGCACCAATCGCCAGACCCAGCCAGCCCAGTGCGTAGACCAAGAACGCGCGGAAATTGCGCACACAGGCTACGACACTGAAAAACACCGCCTTGACGGGTGATACACCGTGCCACTGCACCAGCGCAGGCGCGTGCCACATCAGCATGGCCAGCACGTTGTACAGCACAAAACCGCCCCATAACGCGATGTGAAAACCGGGCTGTTGCACCAGTTCTTCGGCCATTTCGGGGGTGATGGGTTCGTTGCTCAGCGACAGGCGGGCTAGGCTACCATCGTCAAACAGCGATGTCAGCGCCACGATCAGCATGATGCCCACGGCGTAGAACACACCGAGAATGGCCAGGGCCTTGGTGCGTGGCTGTTCGCCACGAAAGGGGGCTATGACCAAGTTGGGGCGCGGAATGCGGTCTTGCGAGGCCTCTGCCGCGCCCAGCATCATGACCAGGAACACCGAGGGCATGAGGACCAGCGCAATATAAGGGCCGACGATGGGCAGCATGCCAATCAGCGACACAGCGGCCATGCTGAGAAACAGCAGTGCCGTCAGTGCCATGGGCTGGCGCCAGAAGGTTTGCATGCCCAGCTTGACCCATTGCAGGCCAGTGCTGGCAGGAACGATATGAAGTTTCATGTCTGTGTGATGCGCAAGAAAAAAGCCACCCAAAGCAGCGCTTGCAATCTGCTGAACTGTACCCCACACCTCACCAGCAGAGTGTGGCGTGGGGCTGCTGCCGTGCTTTCAGTTGGGAGCGCAGCTGGCACGTCCTTGGTACGGCGTTGTTTCGCCTTGTCGTACCTGGCGTGCTTTCTGCGGCTTTAAGCCACGTCTCAATGCAAGCGCCAAACGGTGGTGGTGTGAGCGGTTCCTAGGCCTTGGCAAGTTGATCCAGTGCCACCGGCGCATTCACGCGCTGGCGCAGCACGCGCTCAAAGTGGGTAGGGTCGTGGGGCACCAGCATGGAGGCCTCGCGCGGCAAGTAAAAGTCCCACAGGCGCGAGATCCAAAAACGCAAGGCACCAGCGCGCAGCATGGCGTTGAACAATTCGCGTTCGGCCGCTTCCAACGGGCGCACGCTCTGGTAAGCGTCCAGCATGGCCTGAGCCTTGGCTGCGTCGTGTGCGCCGGTGGTGTGGTCAATGCACCAATCATTCAGGCACACGCACAGGTCAAACAGGAAGGTGTCAACGCCCGCAAAGTAAAAGTCAAAGAAACCGGTGAGGGTTTCGTCCTCAAACATCACGTTGTCGCGAAACAGGTCGGCGTGTACCGGGCCACGTGGCAGGGCTTGGTAGGCGCTGGAGGCCGCTGTGTGGTTCTGGAAGGCAAGCTCGGCCTGCAGCAACTCCGCCTGCGGTGTTTCCAGGTGCGGCAGCACCACGGGCACGGTCTCGTTCCACCAGGGCAGGGCGCGCAGGTTGGGTTGCTCGCGGTCGTAGTCGCGGCCCGCCAAATGCATTTGGGCCAGCATGCTGCCCACTGCTGCGCAGTGCACAGGCTGGGGCTGCAACTGGCTTTTACCGCGCAGCTTTTGCACGATGGCTGCCGGCTTGCCGCAGACCTTGTGCAGGATGTCGCCACTTTTGCCATCCGCCTGGGGATCAGGCACAGGAATGCCTTGGTGGGCCAAGTGCTTCATCAGGTACAGGTAAAAGGGCAGCTGCTCGGCGGTTAAACGCTCAAATAACGTGAGTACCCACTCTCCTTGATCGGTTGTCAGGAAGTAGTTGGTGTTTTCAATGCCACCTTGAATGCCACGCAGCGCGGTCAGTTGGCCCAGGGGAACGCGGCGCAGCAAGTCGCGCGCGTCTTTGTCAGAGACTTCGGTAAAAACGGCCATCGCTCAGGATGAAAGAAAGAAAAAAGCCTGCTGCGGCAGTTGCACGCCAGCAGGTGAGAGAGCGCAAAAGCTTAGAACTGCAAAGCGCGCCAGACGCGGCGGCCATTGGTGCCGTCGGCGCCTTCGGTGTTCTGGGGCTGCACTTCATAAGCGGGCAAATTGCCCACTTTGGGTTGCACGGTGATGTTCTTGGTTTCACCGCCTACGCGCAGTTCGTCCACGCGGCTGCCTTCATCTTCGACCCGGATGCGCTCAATGCGCTGGTTGTTCTTGTCACCTTGCTGCTCTTTATTTTGAAGCTTTTGAGGCGCTTGGGCATTGGGTTGGGACGAGTTTTCGCCCTTGTCCTGAGCCAGCACAGGGGCTACGGCCAGGAAAGAAGTGAGGATGATGGTGGCTGCGCGCATGTCGGGATTGTAGATGGCAGGCACAATTCCAGCTATGAGCAATTCCAAGACATTGGTGCTGGTGGACGGATCCAGCTATCTGTACCGCGCCTACCACGCCATGCCCGACCTGCGGGCCGTGCCCGGAGACCCCAGCAGCCCGGCCACGGGCGCCATCCGGGGCATGATCAATATGATGCAGGCGCTGCGCAAAGAAGTGGTGGCGGATTACGCCGTCTGCGTGTTCGATGCGTCCGGCCCTACCTTCCGTGACAGCCTGTACACCGAGTACAAGGCCACACGCTCGCCCATGCCCGATGATTTGCGCAGCCAAATTGCGCCCATCCATGCCGTGGTGGACATGCTGGGCTGGAAAGTGGTGGCCGTGCCGGGCGTCGAAGCCGATGATGTGATCGCCACGCTGGCGAACATGGCGGCAGCGCAGGGCATCCAAGTCATTGTCTCCAGCGGCGACAAAGATCTTTCCCAGCTGGTGAACGAGCGCATCACCATCATCGACACTATGAACGGCAAGCGCCGCGATGTGGCTGGAGTGACCACCGAGTTTGGTGTGCCGCCCGAGAAGATGATTGATTTTCAGGCCCTGATTGGCGACACCGTGGACAACGTGCCCGGTGTGACCAAGGTGGGCCCCAAGACCGCAGCCAAGTGGCTGGAAGAATACGGATCGCTGGACAACCTGATGGCCAACGCCGACGCCATCAAGGGTGTGGCTGGCAACAACCTGCGCGAAGCCATGGCCAGTGGCCAACTGGCGCTGAGCCGCCAGCTGGTCACCATGAAGACCGACTGCGAACTGGCCGACTACATCCCCGGCCTGCCTGCGTTTGACGATATTACGCTGGATGCGCCAGATAACGCGGCTTTGGTCCCGTTTTACGAAGAGTATGGCTTTAAGGGCTTGGCACGTGCGCTGGGTGCTACGCAAACAGAAGCAATGCCTGAAGTGGCTGCTAAGGCCCCAGCCAAACCGGCTTCACCGCAAGGTGACATGTTTGATGCCGACGATGCCGCCGCCACCGAAGCGGCCATCGTGGCGCAGCAGCGCGATGTGGTCTACAGCACCATCCTGACCGAGGAACAGTTCAACCTCTGGCTGGCCAAGATTGATGCCGCGGCGCTGACGGCCATCGATACCGAAACCGATTCGCTGGACGAGATGGTGGCGCAAATCGTCGGCATCAGCCTGAGCGTACAGGTGGGTGAAGCCGCCTACATTCCGCTGCGCCATGAAGGCATGGATGTGCCTGAGCAACTGTCGATGGACTGGGTGCTGGCACAGCTCAAGCCGTGGCTGGAGAACGCAGACAAGAAAAAGCTGGGCCAGCACATCAAGTACGACCAGCATGTGCTGGCCAACCACGGCATCACCGTGCGCGGCTATGCGCACGACACCATGCTGCAAAGCTACGTGCTGGAAGTGCACCGCCCGCACAACCTGACCAGCCTGGCGCTGCGCCACGTGAACCGCACGGGCATCACCTACGAAGAGCTGTGCGGCAAAGGCAAGGGCCAGATTCCGTTTGCCCAAGTGCCGGTGGATAAAGCCGCCGCATATTCTTGCGAAGACTCCGACCAGACCTTGGAGGTGCACGGCGTGCTGTGGCCGCAGATTCAGGCCAATCCAGGCCTGCTGCATGTGTATGAGCTGGAGATGCAGACCAGCGAAGCGCTGTTCCGTATCGAGCGCAATGGCGTGCGCATTGATGCGGGTGCGCTGGCCCGCCAAAGCAACGACTTGGGTGCGCGCATTCTGCAGCTTGAAAATGAGGCGTACGAGATTGCCGGCCAGCCGTTCAATCTGGCATCGCCCAAGCAACTGGGCGAAATCTTTTTCGACAAACTGGGCATGCCCGTGGTTAAAAAGACCGCCACCGGCGCGCGCAGTACCGATGAAGAGGTGCTGGAAAAGCTGGCGGAAGACTATCCGCTGCCCGCCAAACTGCTGGAGCACCGCTCGCTCTCCAAGCTCAAAGGCACTTACACCGACAAGCTGGCGCAGATGGCGCTGCCGCGTACCGGCCGTGTGCACACGCACTATGCGCAGGCCGTGGCGGTCACGGGGCGCTTGTCCAGCAACGACCCGAACCTGCAAAACATTCCTGTGCGTACCCCCGAAGGCCGCCGCGTGCGCGAAGCCTTTGTGGCCCCTGAAGGCAAGCTGATTGCCAGCGCCGACTATTCGCAAATTGAGTTGCGCATCATGGCGCACCTGAGTGGTGATGAGGCTTTGCTGAACGCTTTCCAAAACGGCTTGGACGTGCACCGCGCTACGGCCGCTGAAGTGTTTGGTGTAGCGCTGGAGCAGGTCAGCAGCGAGCAGCGCCGCTACGCCAAGGTAATCAACTTTGGCTTGATTTACGGCATGAGCAGTTTTGGGCTGGCCAAGAATTTGGGCATCGAAACCAAGGCCGCCGCCGCGTACATCGACAAATACTTTCAGCGTTACCCCGGCGTAAAGCGTTACATGGATGAAACCGTGGCACTGGCGCACGCCCAAGGCTATGTGGAAACCGTGTTTGGCCGCCGCCTGTATCTGCCCGAGATCAACGGTGGCAGCGGCCCCCGCAAAAAAGCGGCCGAGCGCGCCGCCATCAATGCGCCCATGCAAGGTACGGCGGCCGACCTGATCAAGAAAGCCATGATTGCGGTGCAGACCAAACTCGATGCAGAAAAACCCCATATCCAAGTCATCATGCAGGTTCACGATGAACTGGTGTTTGAGCTGCCTGCCAGTGACGCTGACTGGGTACGCGCGCACATTCCCGCCGTCATGGCCAGCGTGGCCGAGCTGTCAGTGCCTTTGCTGGCCGAGGTGGGAATTGGTGAAAACTGGGAAAAGGCGCACTGAGTTGTTTAATAAATATAGCTATTAGCACCTGTAAAGCAATGATTTCATGGTGTTTCATGCCTGAAATCATTGATCAATAAGCGCTGCAAGCTCCTAAAAAAGAGTCCTTTGTGGACTCTTTTTTTATTTATGCCTTTTCTTCCACATACAGCCGAGCCGCATTGCGTAGCTCTGTGGTGAATTGGTAGATGTCATCCAGGCTCTGAATGGGATGGCGTTTTTCCACACGGTTTTCGTCCATCAACCCTAGGTATTTTTGTGTGCGGTTGAAGTGCAGCCGGCAAACGGGCCTGCGGTTGTTGTCATCAACCAAGATGCCGAAATAGCTTTGCGTGTCGCGGTAGCCAACGCGCTTGACATCAATGACTTTTCGCACAATCGCGCGAATGATGTGAAAACCTTCCAATTCTTCAACCGTGGTGTCCATGGCGGCATCGTCCGTATCAGCCATGGTCTCTGGGGTGGGCGCCAGCGCAGGCACCTCGGTGCTGACTGGCAAGCTGCTAAGCAGTGTGGGGGCAGCGCCGTGCAAAGCGCTTTTCAGCCGCTCGTTGATCTGGTCATTCAGATACTGGGCCATGGCCTTGCGCGTCAAGGGGGTGAATTGGTCGCGCACTTTTTGCGTAATGATGCCGTCGTACACCCGGCCACAAATCAGACGCACCAATTGCTCGGTCGGCGTCTGAAATTCGGCAGAGAGCAGCTTTTTGATTTGGCTGATGTATTTCAACTCTTCGGCAGAGTTGATGATGGACTCTAGATCGAAAGCGAATTTGGTGAGCTTGGATAGCTCCGGAATGATGTGTTCATCAATGTCGAGAAGATCCAGTTCTAAAAACGGCTTTTCATCCATTTTGTTGGGCGCATCCAAGTCTGTAAAAAACTTGTACTGGCGTCCGTTGGTGAGGATGGATATGCGTGCAGTGGTGACGTGGAAGTAGCGAAATAGCTGTGAGGCATGGTTGACGTTGAGTGGTTCACCGAGCTTTTTGCACTCAATCAAAATTTGCACTTCCTCTTTCTTCAAGATGGCATAGTCGATCTTTTCGCCTTTCTTCGTGCCAACGTCGCAGGTGAACTCTGGAACGACCTCATGCGGATCAAAGACGTCATACCCTAGAACACTTTGAATAAAGGGCATGACCAAAGCATTTTTGGTCGCTTCCTCGGTTTGGATCGTTGCTTGAATGCTTTGCAGCTTTTGGGTGAGAGCATTGAGTTTTTCCACGATTTCCATAAAACCACCTTTCTGTGCACCGAACTTATTGAAACAATTGAAGGCGGAGATCAGGGTTAGCCCTTGCTGTGTGTTTTTTGACTATTTATGTTGATAAAGAATGAAGTACTGACGCCTGCTGTGCGCATGGGCCTGTCCATATCGGTGGCCACGGGACTGTATGGCGTTTCGTTTGGTGCGCTGGCGGTGGCAGCCGGTTTGAGCATCTGGCAGGCCATGGCTTTGAGTGCACTGATGTTTACCGGCGGATCGCAATTTGCCTTTATTGGCGTGATTGCGGGCGGCGGTGCCGGGTCGGCGGCCTTGGGGGCCGCGACTTTATTGGGCGTGCGCAATGCGGTCTACGGCATGCAAATGAACCGTTTGCTGCAGCCCAAGGGCTGGCGCAAGGTGTTGGCTGCACAGGTCACGATCGACGAATCTGCCGCGACAGCCTCAGGGCAAATGGATGTGGCTGAGCAAAAGCGTGGTTTTTGGACAGCAGGTGTGGGCGTTTTTGTTCTGTGGAATGTCTTTACATTTTTGGGTGCTTGGCTGGGCGATGCCTTGGGTGATCCGCGCCAGTGGGGGCTGGATGGCGCTGCGGTGGCGGCGTTCCTGGGCTTGCTGTGGCCTCGCTTGCAGCAGCGTGAACCCATCGCTTTGGCGGTTTTGTGCGGGGTGATCACGGCCTTGGCGGTGCCATTGCTGGCACCGGGGCTGCCTATTTTGGTGGCCGCTGTGCTGGGCGCTGCATGGGGATGGTGGCGCAGCGCAGCCACGTCAGCAGATGCTTTGAGTGCCAAGGAGGCCGTATGAACCTCGATTTGTGGCACTGGATCGCTCTGGCAAGCGCTGGCGCGTTTGCCCTGAAACTGGCCGGTTATGCCGTACCGGCGCGCTGGCTGCAAAGTCCCAGGATGGCACAAGTGGCCGCATCCATGACCGTGGCATTGCTGGCGGCGCTGACTGTGATGAATACCTTGGCAGATGGCACCAGCTTGGTGCTGGATGCGCGGCTGGCGGCCTTGTTGGTGGCGGGCCTAGCTTTGTGGCTGCGTGCACCGTTTTTGCTGGTGGTGGTGCTGGGGGCCGCAAGTGCAGGGATCGCCCGGTGGCTGGTGCAGGGGTGAGGGGCCAACCTTATTGGGCCGCTTCAATGCGATAAAGCATGGTCTGAGCCCGTGATTGGCCGCCCAGTGTCGCTGCAATAGATATGATTCTCATTTGCTGGTTTCTACGCAGCAGAATACAGCGATGGCGCGGCGTGACCAGATTGCGTTGAACCGTGCTCCATTTTTTTGTTTGCCCTCTTGACAGCTTGTGTAGGCTGTTTAAAGAGGGGACTGAGTTTGTGGAAAGCACCCATTTGCACAACTCAGTCAGCAGCAAGGTGCGCAGCAAGCCTTGCTTTGTTTAGAGAAAATACTGCGCAGTTTGGGCACGAGGCCTGAGAGAAATCATTCGCTATGACATTGGTCGCCATTATTTTGGCCACTCTGGCTTCTGGAATCGGAAGCGTTTGGGTGGCTCACTTTCTTTTGAAGGTCGGTTTTGGGAAAAACCAAAGTGACCGCGCTCAGCAAGGACTGTTGAGTCTTTCCGCCGGGGCGCTGCTGGCAACGGCTTTCATGCATTTGTTGCCAGAATCGTTCAACAGCGAAGCCAGCGCCCATGATTTATTCATGACGCTGCTGATCGGTGTGGTGTTCTTCTTTTTGTTGACCAAGGCCGAGCTTTGGCACCATGGCCATGAGCACCAGCATGAACCGCATACCCACGACCATGCGCACCATCATGGCGGGCATGCCCACCAACACGGCCACAAGAAAAGCGGCGGCTGGTCTTTGTTGACCGGTGATAGCGTGCACTGCTTTGGCGATGGTATTTTGATCGCCTCTGCTTTTGTGGCCGATATGCGTTTGGGCCTGATTGCTGCGGTGTCAGTGCTGGCCCACGAAGTGCCTCACCACATTGGTGATCTGGTGGTTTTGCGCAACAGTAGCCACCGGAATCTGGCCTTGCTGAAGGTGTCGCTGGCCGGCGCGGTCACAGCTTTGGGCGGGGTCGTAGGTTATTTCTTGGTGGGGCGCTTGGCTGAGTCTTTGCCGTATTTTCTGGTGGTCGCTTCCAGCAGCTTTGTCTATGTGGCGCTGTCGGACTTGATTCCCCAACTGCAAAAACGTCTGTCAGCCAAAGAAACCTTGGTGCAAGTGCTGTGGCTGGTGACAGGGATTGTCTTGGTCACCGTGGTCAGTGGCTTGGCGCATGGTGGGCATGCCCACTAAAAGCAGCCTTCTGTGAATTAAAACGGCGCCATGTTTGGCGCCGTTTTGCATGATCGAGCAGGCTTTCTATGCAGTTTCGGCTTGCTGGCTGGGCGCTCCACGCAGGATGCCTTGGATGGCTGCGCGTACGGCAGACAGCTGGCGACGCGACACTTGCAAAACCTCGGACACGCTGTGCAAGCGCATAGCCCAGCATTCGCCTTCTTCGTCGGTGTAATGCTTTTCCAGCACACGCATTTGCGCAGGGTTGACCAAGGCGTTGCGGTGAATGCGTACAAACTGGCTGGGAAAGCGGTGTTCCAGTTCGCTCAGTGAACTATCCAAGATGAAAGTGCGTGAAGCGGTGCGCACGGTCACGTACTTTTGCTCTGCTTTGAGGTACACGATCTGGTGCAAGGGCACGCGCTCTGCGCGGCCTCTGTCTCTGATGACCAGTGCAGGCGCTGTGTCTGTGGTGTTGGCCGTACCTTCCAAAGTCCGCATGCGCCTAATTTTGCCAATGGCTTGCTGCAAGCGCTCCAGCCGCACTGGCTTGGTGAGATAGTCCACCGCCTCCACTTCAAAGGCACTGGCAGCGTACATCGAGTGGGCTGTTACGAACACGATGGCCGGTGGCACTGCCATATTGCGCAGCGTTTGCGACAGCACCATGCCATCGGGGCCTGGCATCTGGATGTCCAGCAAGACAACGTCCACTGGCAGATCGCTGTGCTGCAAAAACTCTTGGGCTTGAGCCACATTGGCCGCTTCTTCGACGGTGAATGGAGAAGATGGGTCTTCGCACTCACTCAACAAAACGCGCAAGCGGTTACGAGCTAACAATTCATCATCGACGATCAGCACATGCATCTCTTATCTCCCGATGGTTTTGGTTATGCACTTAACTGGACGGCAGCGAGATTTGAACTTCAAACACATCGTCTTTTTGCACGGCACTGAACGTTGCTTGTACATCGTGCAGTAAGCGCAAACGCCGCTCTACATTGGCAAGGGCCATGCCCTGGCCTTTGGTAGATGCCGCCTTGTCTCCTAGGCGTCTTGATGAACTCAGTGTATTGGTGACGCGTAACAAAATGAATTTTTTTTGAAGGAGCTGCGCAGAAATTGTTACTTTTGCGCCAATGATTGAGGGTTCCACCCCATGTTTGACGGCGTTTTCTACCAAGGGTTGTAAGAGCAGTGGCGGCAAACCGACGTTCAAGGTGGCGGGGTCGAGGTCCCACTGAACTTGCAAACGCTCACCGAAACGGATCTGCTCGATGTCCAGATAGCGCTGGGCCAGTTCAATTTCTTCGTGCAAAGGAATGGTGCTGCGTGGGTCTTGCAGCGTGGCACGGAATAAATCGCTCAGGTCTTGTAGCAATTGCTCGGCTTTAGCGGGGTTTTCGCGCACCAAGGCGATAGCACTGTTGAGCGCATTGAACAGAAAGTGCGGACGAATGCGTGCCTGTAAAGCGGTCAACTGCGCTTTGGTCGCCGCGGGGGTGCGGCCTTCGGCGCGCAGCACCAAGTAACCTACGAGTACGGCAGCCAGCAAGCCACCCACAATCGCGTTTGCTAGCCAATGCATGCGTGTGACTTCGCCAGTCATGGCAAGCATGGCGGTGGCGTAGATACCCGCCACAGCACCCAGCGCGATGCCAATCGTGTATTGCTGGGGGCCATCCATGCGGTGCAAAACACGTTTGAGGCTGCAGGCCAGCAACAGCCAGACTAACGTGCCGGGCAAGCCGCCGCTGGTCAGCCAGGCGCTGTGTAGCAGCCATTCCCCAACATTCGGGCTGATGTAAAGCGCGGCAATCGCCAAGGTGATTTCCACCCCTAAAACAGCGCGCAGCACCACCCCCAGATGGCAGGCATCAAAAATTAAAACGGGTAGCGCTGCACCAGGCTGAGGGGTTGTCGCAGCCGAAGTTTCGGAAGAAGGCAATTGGCTCGATAAAATTTGCGGCTTGTGCATAGGGCATCCGGGTGTTCCGGGTGTCAGTCGTAATTGGAAATTCTGCCCGCCCATGTCTGATAACACCACCACCCAGCCCTCCCAAAACCAGCTCGACACCAAGGCTCAGGCGTGGTCAGCGTTGTTTTCTGAGCCCATGAGCGATTTGGTCAAGCGTTACACCTCCAGTGTTTTCTTTGACAACCGCATGTGGAAAGCCGATATCACCGGCAGCTTGGCCCACGCCGAAATGTTGGCGGCACAAGGCGTGATTGGTCAAGAAGACTATGCGTCCATCCAAAAAGGCATGACGCAAATCAAACAAGAAATCGAGTCCGGCGCTTTTGAATGGAAGCTGGATCTGGAAGACGTGCATCTGAATATTGAAGCGCGCCTGACGGCGCTGGTGGGTGATGCGGGCAAGCGCCTGCACACCGGCCGAAGCCGCAATGACCAAGTGGCGACCGATGTGCGCCTGTGGCTGCGTGATGAGATTGATCTGATTGAGGGCCTGCTCAAAGAACTGCAGCTGTCCTTGGTCGAAGTGGCCGAGAAGAATGTCGATGTGATCTTGCCTGGCTTTACCCACTTGCAAGTGGCACAGCCCGTGAGCTTTGGGCACCACATGCTGGCTTACGTTGAAATGTTCAAGCGCGATGCCGAGCGCATGCTTGATGTACGCAAGCGCGTGAACGTGCTGCCGCTGGGCTCTGCTGCCCTGGCGGGCACCACCTACCCCCTGGACCGCGAACGTGTTGCGAAGAGCCTGGGCATGGAAGGCGTCTGCCAGAACTCGCTGGACGGCGTATCTGACCGTGACTTTGCGATTGAGTTTTCTGCAGCGGCTTCGCTGTGCATGGTGCATGTGAGCCGTTTGTCTGAAGAGCTGATCATCTGGATGAGCCAGAACTTTGGCTTTATCAAGATTGCCGACCGTTTCACCACCGGTTCGTCCATCATGCCCCAGAAGAAAAACCCGGATGTGCCTGAGCTGGCACGCGGTAAGACAGGCCGTGTGGTGGGTCACCTGATGGGTTTGATTACCTTGATGAAGGGCCAGCCACTGGCCTACAACAAGGACAACCAAGAAGACAAGGAACCCTTGTTTGACACCGTGGATACGCTTAAAGACACGCTGCGTATTTTTGCTGAAATGATCGGTGGTCAGTTCAATCCAGCCACTGGCGTGAAGGAAGGTGGTATCACTGTCAACGCGGCGAACATGCGCGCAGCAGCACTCAAAGGTTACGCCACAGCGACTGATTTGGCCGATTACCTGGTCAAGAAGGGCTTGCCTTTCCGCGACGCCCACGAAACGGTGGCCCACGCGGTGAAGCTGGCCAGCGCCAAGGGCGTGGATTTGAGCGAGTTGCCGCTGGAAGAGTTGCAGTCGTTCAACCCGAACGTGCAGGCCGACGTGTTTGAGGTGTTGAGCTTGGAAGGCTCACTCAACGCCCGCAACACTTTGGGTGGCACTGCACCTGCCCAAGTGCGTATTCAACTGGCCAAACACCGCAATCGACTGGCTTAAGCGCTTTTCACGCCCACGCTATTGCGCAGGCTGGCAATCGCTACGAGGTGTGAGCGCTTCATCGTACGGGCAGCGATCTGCCTGGTACTGATGCCGAACGCTCAGCGGTGTTCGGCATTTTTTATAGTGGCGGCAGATGGTGTGCGGCATCGCCCATACCTGCAGTGTTAAACCATGTTTGGAGCTTTGAGTGACCACATCCTCACGCCGTCAATTTCTCGTTCAATCGGCAAGCCGCACCTCTGTGCTGGCCGTGGCTGGTGGTGCGACATGGCGATGGTCGTGGGCCAATGAAAAGCCCATCCGCATTTTGGTGGGCTTTCCTCCAGGAGGTGGCACGGATGTCATTGCACGCTTGCTGCAAGAGCCGTTGAGCAAACGCTTGGGTCGCTCCGTCATCATTGAGAACAAGCCGGGTGCAGGCGGGCAGATTGCCGCGCAGCAACTCAAAACCTCTGTGGCCGATGGAACCACCCTGTTCTTGACGCATGACCACACCATTTCCATCTTGCCCCAGGTGGTGCGCTATGCAGGGTTTGATCCGCAGCAAGACTTTGAGCCGGTGGGGGGCTTCGCTTCTTTTGTGAATACTTTTGCGGTCTCGGGTCTGCACCCCGCCAAGACGTTTGAAGCGTATGTGGCATGGATCCGCAGGGAGGCTGGGGGGCGCAGTGCAGTGGGCATTCCTGCGCCGGCTTCAACGCCCGAGTTTCTGGTCAAGCAACTGGCGCACCGCTATCGCCTGGATTTGCTCTCTGCACCTTACAAAGGCAGTGCGCCCATGATTGGCGATATGTTGGGGCGTCAGATTGAGGCGGGTATTGGTTCGGTGCAAGATTTTGTCAATTACCACAAGGAAGGCAAGCTGCGCGTACTGGCGGTGCTGGGGGCTAAGCGCCAGCCTTTGCTGCCAGAGGTGCCCACCTTCTCGGAGCTGGGTCTGAAGGGGCTGGAAGACATGCCGTACTACGGCATTTATGCGCCCAAAGGCACACCGGTGGAATTTACGCAGCGTTTTGCCAAAGCCTTGGCAGACAGCGTGCGTGAGCCGCACATTCACCAGCAGTTGGAAGCGATTGGCTTGGTGGTAGATTCAATGACGCCCGAGCAACTGGCGCAGCGCGAGCAGGCTTACACGGCGACGTGGAAACGCATCATTGGCGAGAGCGGTTTTCAGCCGCAGTAACACGGTCGCTGTATGGTGGTGTGCAAAGCAGAATGCCTTGCACTGCAGCTTTTTCAAGCTGAAAAAGCGCGCATGTCTGATGGAATTTCACGTTCTGTCAGTGCTAGGCTTTGCGGTATTTCATAGCAATATAAAAAATGATTAGGGGCTGCAGATGCGCTTGAATGTGTTGTGGGGGCTCATGGCTGTAGGGGTATGCCTGTCCGGGGCCGCCCATGCGGTCGCGATTAACCAGGTCACGCCCAAAGGCAGTGTGAATGAGGTGCAGCAAGTGGTGGTGCAAACCGCTACCGATGCCGTGCGGTTTGGCAATGCGCAGGCACCGGCCCCTGTGCGCGTGCAGTGTTCGCCAGCGCAGGCTGGCAAGGGAACAGGGCGTTGGAATAATGCGCGTGAGTGGGTGTGGCAGTTTGAACAGACGGCACCTGCCGGCACACGCTGCAATATTCAGCTTGAAAAATCATTCAAATCGCCCTCTGGCGAAGCATTGACGGGCGCTGATAGCTATCAATTCGAGGTGGCAGGCCCTTCAGTGGTTGGCAGCTGGCCCAGCTCCTATGAAACGATTGATGAGCAGCAGACGTTTGTGCTGCAGCTCAACGGTGCCGCCACACCGCAAAGCCTGCAAGAGCATGTGCATTGCCGTGCGAAAGATGTGGGGGAACGCATTCCTGTGCGCGTCTTGGATGAGGCGCAAACGAAAAATGTCATTCAAGCGCTGGGGCTGCCCAGTCCAGCCAATTACGCTGCCCTCGAGTGCAACCGGCGCCTGACTGCTGGCAGCGACATGCAGCTGGTCTACGGGGCTGGCGTGCAAATGGCCAATGGCGTTGCGAATAAAAATACCAAGACCTTGAATTTCAAGGTACGAGAAGCTTTCACCGCCGAAATGCATTGCCAGCGCGAGCGCGCCAATGCTGGGTGTCTACCTATTCGGGACGTGGTGCTGTCTTTGACCGCACCCGTGGCCGAAGCGCAAATCAAGCAAGTGCACCTGCTTTTCAACGGCAAGAAGATAGCGCCGGTGCTGGATAAAGAGTCCAAAGATACGTTCAGCGAGTTGCGCTTTAGCGCGCCCTTTGAACCTTTGGGCAAATACCAGTTGGTGCTGCCCGAGAAGTTCCAGGATGACGCGGGGCGCGATCTGGTGAACGCGAGTGCTTTCCCCATCACCATCACCATGGGTGAAACACCGCCGCTGGTGAAATTTGGTGCAGCGCCTTTCGGGGTGCTGGAGCGGTTTGCCGAAGGCGAGGATGGCGTGGGTGTGCTCCCGGTCACCGTGCGCAAAGTGGAGGCCATGGATGTACGCGCCAGCGGTGCCGGCGCGCAGGTGCGCAATTTGCGCTTGACCAATGATGCCGACATCATCCGTTGGTGGGACTTGGTGCAGCGCTATGACCGCAGTTCCGTCAATCGCAAGCAGGCGCAGCGCGACCTGAAAACCCGCCTGCCCGCGCCTTTGGATGAATACGACAACTACGCAGTGGCAACCCGCACCGTGTCTTTGCTGCAGGGGCAGGCAGGTGTGCAGTCACTGAGCTTGCCCAAGTCCAAAGACGGTGACCCACGCCCGTTTGAGGTGGTGGGCATTCCTTTGGCAGAGCCCGGTTTTCATGTGTTGGAAGTGGAATCCCCGCTGCTCGGTTCTGCCTTGCTGGATGAGCGTTTGGGCACACAGCGCAGCATGTTTGTGCGTACATCGGCCTTGGTCACCAATCTGGCCGTGCACTTGAAGCTGGGGCGTGAAGGTTCGGCGGTTTGGGTGACATCACTGGACAAGGGCTTGCCTGTGGCCAATGCCAAAGTGCAGGTCTCAGACTGCCGCGGCAAAGCCCACCTCAACGGAAAAACCGATGCACAAGGTGTGTTGCTGTTGCCTGATCTGGACAAGAGTGCCCCGCGCTGTGATGCGCATGAAGGCAGCAACCAGTGGTTTGTCAGCGCCCGCCACAGTGACAAGGGCGTGGAAGATACGGCCTTTGTCTGGAGCAACTGGCAGCGTGGCATTGAGTCTTGGCGCTTCAATATCCCCGTGGCGTGGGGCAACCAGGCTGAGCGTGTGGTGCATACCGTCTTCGATCGCAACTTGGTGCGCGTGGGCGAAACCGTGTCGATGAAGCACTTTGTCCGTACGCAAGTTCTGCAAGGGCTGGCGCTGCCCCAGGACTGGCCGGTGGAGCAAGTGATTACCCATGTGGGCAGCGGTCAGCAATACCGCCAGCCCCTGCAGTGGAACGCCACGCACAACGGCGGGCGCAATGCGATCAGCAATTTTGCAGTGCCTGCTGCCGCCAAGCTGGGGCTGTATACGGTAGAGCTGCGCTGGTCATCGTCGGCCGAAGGTGGCCAGCGTGTGATGCAGTCCGGTGAGTTCCGTGTCGAGGCATTCCGTTTGCCAGTTTTCCAAGGCAGCGTACTACCGGTGGAAAAAGCGGCATTGGTACAACCCAAAGAGCTGCCCGTGGCTGTGAGTTTGAATTTCATCAACGGTGGCGCTGCCAGTGGGCACAAGGTACAGGTCAGCGCCTTGTTGCGGGCGCACAGTGTCAGTTTTGAGCGCTGGAGAGGCTACAGCTTCAGCCCACCACGCTCACCAGGGCAGGTGGACCGCGAGTATGACGATGTCAGCAGCGAGGCTTCCCGTTTGGTGGCCGACAAGCTGAGCTTGACGCTGGATAAACAAGGCCAAGGTCAAATCAAACTGCCTGAGCTGCCAGCGGTAGCCGTACCGCAAAGCTTGGTGCTGGAAGCCAGTTTTGCCGATCCCAATGGTGAAATCCAAAGTCTGCGCAGCACGCAAACCTTGTGGCCTGCCGCCGTGCTGGCAGGCCTTCGGACCGAAGGCTGGATGTCCGTGGGCCGCAAGATGCGTTTGCAAGCCGTTGCAGTAGATGCCCAAGGTAATCCGCAAGCCGGTGTGCCGTTGAAAGTACAGGCGGTGCAGCACACCACCACCACCACGCGCAAGCGTTTGGTGGGTGGCTTTTACAGCTATGACAACCAGCGCAACAGCAAAGATCTGGGCGAAGTGTGCAGCGGCAAGAGCGATGCACGTGGCCTGTTGCTGTGTGAAGTGCAGGTGGTAGAAGCTGGCGAGGTGGAGCTGATTGTTACCGCGCAAGACAAGCAGGGTCACACCGCGCGTGCCGCTGATACGGTGTGGGTGACAGGCCAGGGCGAGCTGTGGTTTGGCGGCCAAGACCACGACCGCATGGATATGTTGGCAGAGAAGGCCAGCTACGCACCGGGTGAGACGGCCAAGCTGCAAGTGCGCATGCCTTTCCGTGAAGCCACTGCTTTGGTCACGGTGGAACGTGAAGGGGTGCTGCACACGCAGGTGATGCAGCTGGAAGGCAAAGATCCAACAATTGAGCTGCCTGTGCAGGCCGGCTGGGGGCCCAACGTGTATGTCAGCGTGCTGGCATTGCGGGGGCGTTTGTATGAAGTGCCTTGGTACAGTTTCTTTACCTGGGGCTACAAGGCACCGCGTCAATGGTGGAATTCATTCTGGTACGGCGGCAAGGAATATGTGGCACCGACGGCCATGGTGGACTTGAGCAAACCTGCATTCCGTCTGGGTGTGGCGGAGCTGCAGGTGCAAGACCGTTCGCAGCAATTGAACGTGGCGGTGCAAGCTGACAAGTCTGGCTACCAGATCCGAGAGAAGGCCAAGATCACTGTCCGTGCCACGCTGCCTAACGGCAAGCCTGCCGCACATGCGGAAGTGGCCGTCGCTGCCGTGGACAAGGCCTTGCTGGAGCTGTCACCCAATGGCAGCTGGGATTTGCGTGCTGCCATGTGGCAGCGCCGTAACTGGGGTGTGAACACGGCGACGGCACAAATGGAAGTGGTGGGGCGCCGCCACTACGGTCGCAAGGCTGCCGCGCCGGGCGGTGGTGGTGGCCAAGGCGCACCAACGCGGGAGTTGCTCGATACCTTGCTGCTGTGGCAGCCCAGACTGCAACTGGATGCCCAAGGTCAGGCGGTGCTGGAGGTGCCGCTCAATGATGCGCTGACCAGCTTCACCATCGTGGCTGTGGCCGATGACGGTGTGCAGCGTTTTGGTACGGGCAGTGTCGATATCCGCACCAGCCAGGATTTGCAGCTCATCAGTGGGTTGCCGCCTGTGGTGCGTGAAGGCGACAAATTCCGCGCCATGCTGACGGTGCGCAACACCACCGATCAGCCCATGCAGGTCAAGCTGCAGCCGAAGGTGCCCGGTGCCGAACTGGCCGTACAAAACGTGGCTGTGCCTGCGCAAGAGGCGCGTGAAGTGGCTTGGGATGTGACCGTACCCGTCAGCTTGGCGCAATCGGCGCAAGGGGAGTGGCATTGGCAACTGCATGCCCAAGATACCAAGACCGGTGCGCAGGACACATTGGCCGTCAGCCAGCGCTTGCTGCCTGCTGTGCCACTGGCCGTGCAGCAGGCCACCATCCAGCAGATTGATGGGCGCTGGGAACAGGCCTTGAGCTGGCCAGAGAACGCAGTGCCGGGCAAGGGCGGTTTGCGCCTGTCCTTCAGCGACAAGCTGGCCGATGGTCAAAACGGTGCCCCCGGTTTGCGCGACTGGTGGGCGGCATACCCGTATGCGTGTTTGGAGCAAACCTTGGGCAAGGCGATTGGGTTGAGCGATGTGTCGCTGTGGCAGCGCACCATGGGCCAGTTGCCCACGTACCTGGATGCCGATGGCTTGGCCATGTACTTCCCGCCCCAAGATTCGCGCCGTGCGCAGGGCAGTGACACGCTGACGGCGCACCTGCTGGCCGTCAACCACAGTCTGCAGTCGGTCGACAAGCGCCTGCAGTTGCCTGCCGCTGAAAAAGCGCGCATGGAGTCGGGCTTGGTGGCCTTTGTAGAAGGCCGCATCGAGCGCCAGCACTGGAGCCCGCGCAAGGATCTGGATGCGCGCAAGCTGGCTGCCATTGCCGCTTTGGCGCGCAGCGGCAAGGCACGCCCCGCCATGCTGGAGAGCATCAGTCTGGCACCGCAAGACTGGCCCACCCATGCCGTGATTGACTGGCTCAGCATCTTGCAGCAAATGCCGCAAGTGCCTGCCCACGACCAGCGCATGGAAGAGGCACAGCAAGTGCTGAAGACTCGCCTGTCCTACCAAGGCTCGCAAGTGGGCTTTAGCACCGAAGCGCAAGACCAGTGGTGGTGGCTGATGCAGAGCGCCGATGTGAACGTGGCGCGATTGCTGCTAACCACCATGGGCGACAGCGCCTGGGATGCAGAGCGCGTGCGCTTGGTCACCGGTTTGCTGGCGCGGCAAAAGCTGGGCTCCTGGGGCACCACGACTGCCAATACATGGGCCGGCTTGGCGCTGCGCGAGTTTTCTCAGCGTTTTGAACGCGATGCTGTCACCGGCAACACCACCGCGCTGCTGGGCACTGCCACACAAACCGTGCATTGGGATGTGGCACCCGCCCCGGTAACCGTCACTGGTGCCCTGCCCGCGGGCAGTGCCACATCGGTGGAGGAACTGCCAGCCCGCTCCATGTTCTTGCCTTGGGGTGAGCGCCGCATGGGCCAACTCAGCGTGCAACACCGTGGCACTGGCAAGCCTTGGGTGGCCGTGCAATCGATTGCTGCGGTGCCACGCACCCAGCCGTTGAATGCAGGTTATGTGGTGAAGAAAACCGTCACCGCCATGCAAGGCGCCAACGCCCAAAACTGGCAGCGCGGCGATGTGGTGCGCGTGCGGCTGGAGGTGACCGCCAGCGCAGACATGACCTGGGTGGCGTTGAGCGATCCGATTCCTGCGGGGGCCACCATCTTGGGCAGCGGCCTGGGACGTGATTCGGAAGTAGCGCAGCAAGGCGAAGGAAAGACGAATGAAGGAGCATGGCCTGCCTTTGTCGAGCGTGGTCAAGACAGCTATCGCGCCTATTGGGACTACCTGCCCAAGGGCGTGTCTGCCGTCGAATACACCGTACGCCTGAACAACGCGGGTGACTTTGCCTTGCCGCCTACGCGGGCCGAGGCGCTGTATGCGCCCGAGATGTTTGGCGAACTGCCCAACGCGCGTTGGAAGGTGACGCAGCCTTAAAGAACCGCTGACCCCGCCTCGATACGTGGGTGTTTCGCCTGATCGCACAGTGTTGCGGTCTGGGGCTTCACACCTCGTATCAAGCGGCCGTCAGCGGCTGTTGAATGGTGTGAGTTGCGCTACACCGTGACTCTGTGCCGATGCCGTGCCGAGCTGGATGCGGCCATGGCATTGAACATTTCATGTCTCACTTAGATCCTGAAAGAATCGCATGCACTTTCTGTTGACGTACCAATACAGCGACGATTATTTGACCCGGCGCGCCCTGTTTCGCAACGAACATCTGCGCCTGGCATGGGCTGCGCAGGCGCGTGGAGAGCTGATGCTGGGCGGCGCCGTGGGCGATCCGGCCAACAGCGCGGTGCTGGTCTTTGACTGCGACGGTGCCAGCACCGTGGAGCAGTTTGTGCAGGCCGACCCATACTTTCACAACCGTCTGGTGCGCAGCTACACGATTGAGCCATGGACCACGGTGGTGGGCACAGCGGCAAAGACACCCATTCAGCCGGAGTAGTTCAGCGGCGCTTCGCCGTGCTGGCTATGTTGTGGGGTCTTGGCAAGCCCTGACCACAGCGTATTGCTTGCATCTTCCTGCTTCGCGTTGAGTGCAAGCGCTTGGCTTGATGGCTTGCTAAGCGGTGTTGATAAAACAATAGCTATTAGCGCTTGTTATACAAGGTTTTTTGGTATTTTTATACTTGAAAGCCTTGTATAGCAATCGTCGATTGCTATTTTTTTATTTAGGCAGACTGCTTGCTTTGTCTGACGTCGCACAGCCTTCAAGGCTCTGCATACTCGCGCTCATACACAACCTCTTACAGAGCTTAGACCATGGCCCATCCTGCCAATCCATCGGGCGCAACCAATGCGCCAAAAATGACTTTTGCAGCGCCCGTGGTCATTCCCGCCCTGGTGGTGCTGGGGGCGCTGCTGGTGCTGTGCGGCGCATTCCCTGCGCGTGCGGACTGGCTGTTCTCTACAGCGCAGTCGTGGGTGGTGGGGCACTTTGACTGGTTTTACACCGTCACCGTCACCATGTTTTTGGTGTTTTTGATCATGGTGGCCTGCAGCCGCTATGGCGATATTCGCCTAGGGCCTGACGATGCCAAGCCCGAGTTCAGTTTCTTGTCATGGACGGCCATGCTTTTTGCAGCAGGCATGGGCATTGGCTTGATGTACTTTGGCGTGGGCGAGCCGCTGCAGCATTACCTCAATCCCCCAACGCAAGCCGCCGGGACACCCGAGGCGGCACGCGAGGCGCTCACTTCCACCTTCTTTCACTGGGGCTTGCACGCCTGGGCCATTTATGGCGTGATGGGCTTGGTGCTGGCGTACTTTGGCTTTCGCTACAACCTGCCGTTGACCATGCGCTCGGGCCTGTATCCCTTGCTGCAGCAACGCATCAACGGCCCGATTGGGCACGGGGTGGATGCGTTTGCCCTGGTGGGCACGATTGCAGGTCTGGCCACCACGCTGGGCTACGGCGCGCTGCAACTGGCAGCGGGGCTGAACATTGTGACGGGCTGGGACACCAGTACAGCGGCGTTCCGTGTGGGCGTCATCGTGGTGGTGGTGAGTTTGGCGGGGCTGTCTGCCGCCTCTGGCTTGGACAAGGGCGTGCGCCGCCTGTCTGAGATTAATCTGATTTTGACGTTCATCTTGCTGGGCTTTGTGCTGATGTTCGGCCCCACGGTTTTCTTGCTGCAAGCCTTCAGTGAAAACGTGGGCAGCTATCTGTCGGGGCTGGTCAGCCTGTCGTTGCGAACGTTTGCCTATACACCATCGCAAGACCCTGCCTGGTTTGGTGGCTGGACCATTTTGTACTGGGCCTGGTGGATTTCCTGGTCGCCCTTTGTCGGCATGTTCATCGCGCGCATTTCCCGAGGGCGTACGGTGCGTGAATTCATTGTCGGCGTGCTGCTGATTCCCACCGCTTTTAACTTGCTGTGGATGACGGCGTTTGGCAATGGTGCCATCTGGATCGACACCCATGTGGCCCAAGGTGCGCTGGCTCAATCTGTGGGCAATGTGGATGCGTTGCTGTTCCGTTTCTTTGAATATCTGCCATTGGCCAAGGCGGTGTCATGGCTGGCGATTGTGTTGATTGCCTTGTTTTTTGTCACATCGGCCGACTCTGGAGCCTATGTGGTGGATGCGATTGCTTCGCGGGGCGACCCACGCTCGCCGGTGTGGCAGCGTCTGTTTTGGGCTGCGGTGTTGGGCGTGACGGCCGTGGTGCTGCTCTTGGCCGGGGGGCTGAAGGCTTTGCAGGCCATGACACTGGTTGCGGCCATGCCAGTGGCGGGCATCATGGCAGTGCTTTGCGTGGGCCTGTGGCGCGGTATGAAAGCCGATGTCACACATGCCCAGCAAGACCTGTCACCGGCCACCAATTTCTGGAATGGACAACATTGGCGCAAACGGTTGGAGCAGATCGTGCACCAGCCCACGGCCGGTGATGTGAAAAAGTTTTTGCAAAAAACTGTGCTGCCCGCCATGCGTGATGTGGCAACGGAAATGCAACGCCAAGGCATACGGGCGCAGGTGCATGATTACAGCGAACAAGAGGCAGGCACCGATGCTGGTGTGGTGCGCCTGGTCATTCCCACTGTAGAGTTGCGTGACTTTGTCTACGGCGTGCGCCCCATCAAGCGCAAACTGCCGGGCTTTATGCTGACCGAAGTGGCCGATGAGAAGGAAAGCACACGCCGGCACGTGGTGGAGCCCATTACCTTCTTTGCCGATGGGCGCGAAGGCTATGACATTCAATACCTGCGGCATGAGGAATTGATTGCAGACATCTTGCGCAACTACGAGCGTTACCTGTCGGTCAGTGCAGACCAGCGCACCGTGTTGCTCAACCGCGCGCCAGGGCATGCAGATGGAACATAGAGCGGGTGTCTTCAGCTGTGTGATTGCGCTGGCAGCGCTTGGCGTGAGGTCTTCCTGCAAGCGACGCGGCCCTCTGCAGTCAAACGGTTGACTTGGAAGGGACTGGCGAATGTCAGTGTTCGCCAGCGTTAGTTCACGCAGCTCAGACCCATCCCGCTATGACGTGGATCGCCTTGTCGTCGCCGAAGCTGTTTGCGGGTGGGTGGCGCGTTGATGCCACAAACCTGCGATTCAAGGCTGGGTCATTCTTAGCAAGGCCAAGCTTGCAGTTGGTAAGCACTGTCCCAGAACATCCATTCCAGGCGCGCCGCATCGGTGTATGCCACATGCATGGCGGCCAGCGTTTTGGCATCGGCCTGTGCAGCCACCGCATCCACGGTCTGGCGCACGGCACGCACATGGGCATGGAATTCGTCGCCAGCATAAGTGTCAATCCAGCTTTGGTAGGGGTTATCGGGCGCAGCTTTGGCCAAGGTGTCACGGCCCACTTCGGCATAAATCCAAAAGCATGGCAGCAGAGCTGCTAGCGCGATGGGATAAGAGCGCCCCCAGGCCACGGACTGCAAAAAATGGCAGTAATGGTGGGTGGCTGGCGATAGCGGTGTGTCTTGAAATTGCTCTGGGGTGATCGCGTACTCTTGCATGAAGCCTTGGTGCAATTCGCGCTCGGCCACGACCGCTTCTTGCGCCGCAGCCGCAAACTGCACAAGTCCTTCGGCGTCATCGGCTTTGCCTGCAGCAATGGCCAGTGCACGGCCAAACGCTACCAAATAATGCGCATCTTGGATCATGTAGTGCTGAAACACTTCACGCGGCAAGCTTCCGCTGGCCAGTGCTTGGTTGAACGGCAGCTCCAGCGTGGCGTTGAAGAGAGCGAGGTTGTTCTGCCACGCTTGGGCGCAAAAAGAGGTCGGTGAATTCATGGTTGGTGCAAGTTAAAAAATTTCTCTGAGGCTGGTGAGGGCTTCTGTGGCTGGCACACAGCGTTTAAGTGGGTGTCAACGTCAGAATGCGCTGACATGGTTGGTATAACACTGCTGTTAAAGAGTGGGAGCGTTCGGTATGCGTTTGGTGACTTGGAATACCCAATGGTGCTGTGGTTTGGATGGTGTTGTCAGCCCTGCGCGTATTGTGCAAACCATTGAAGCCATGGGAGCGTGCGATGTTTTGTGCCTGCAAGAGATTGCCATTAACTACCCCCAATTGCAGGGCTACCCTGAAAATCAGCTGGCACAGCTGCAGGCTTTGTTGCCAGATTGGCATTTATTGTTTGGTGCAGCCGTACAAGAATGGACGGCTGCAGGGCCTCAGCAGTTCGGCAATTTGATTGCAAGCCGCTTTCCGGTGCTGCAAGTGCAGCACCACCCGCTGCCCTATCCGGCGGATGCGGATGTGCGCAGCATGCCGCGCATGTGCACGGTGGTGACCGTGCAAGATCCGGCTTTAGGCCCCGTGCGCGTGATGACGTCGCATTTGGAGTATTACTCTGCCCGCCAGCGCAGCGCACAAACACAACAGTTGCGTTGTCTGCATCTGCAGGCGCTGTCGCAAGCCTTGGCGGCGCCACAGCTGGCACAGGATGGCTCGCCATTTCAAACCAAACCCCATACCCCGCATGCCGTGCTGTGTGGTGACTTCAACTTTGAGGTGCATAGCCCGGAATACACACGCTTGGCCGCTAAGGTGACCGTGGCGGAATGTTTGGATGCTGGATGGCCTGAGCAGATGGTGGGTGAGGGGTGGAGCGATGCTTGGAGCTTATTGCACCCCGAGACAGAACGTGCCCCTACTTTCAAGGTGTTTGATCGCCACTATGGGCCTGAACCTGTAGCGTGCGACTTTGTCTGTGTGAGCAACAGCTTGCGCAACCAGGTGCGCAGTTTTGAGGTGGATGGTCTAACCCAGGCGTCCGACCATCAACCCATACGTGTCGTGATTGGCGCTTGAATGGAGCTGGCCCAGAGCATGGTCACTGGTATGCGTATTAGGACACTGGTTTTTGCTTTTCTTTGGCCGATGACAGCCTGGGCGCTGCCCACGCACCAAGATGTGCGCAGTACGTTCCAATCGTCAGAAACCAATATCCTTTCTCGCGAAGGTGAAGTGCTGCAGCGTCTGCGCACTGATAAGCAGGTGCGACGCGGGCAGTGGCTGGCTTTGCGTGATGTGTCACCCGCCTTGCGTCTCGCATTGTTGGTGAGCGAAGACCAGCGGTTTTATGCCCACAGTGGTGTCGATTGGCGTGCCGTATCGGCTGCGGCATGGGGCAACCTGTGGAACAGCAAAACCCGCGGGGCCAGCACGATCACCATGCAGCTTGCAGGCTTGCTGGATGAAGACTGGCGTGCCAGCAACAGTGGGCGTGGTGTGGGGCAAAAGATGGGCCAAGCGTTGGCCGCCACGCAACTGGAGCGGCACTGGCGCAAAGACCAGATTTTGGAGGCCTACCTGAACCTGCTGCCGTTTCGGGGGGAGTTGGTCGGTATTGATGCCTTGAGCCGCACCTTGTTTGGCAAGGCAGCACATGGTTTGGATGAAGTCGAGTCATCGATTGCTGCAGCTTTGGTGCGCGGGCCAAATGCCAGTCCATCGGTGGTGGCGCAGCGGGCCTGCGGGGTTTGGCAAGATATGTTGCTGCAACAAAATCTGCCATCGGTCAGTGATTGCTCCGCAGTGCAATGGCGTACAGAACAAGCCTTGCGTGCGCGTTTATGGCCTGCCAGTGAAGGTGTTGCACCACATTGGGCGCAGCGTGTATGGAGCACACGCGAGGCAGCTGTTGCCATACCGGCATCGGGCATTCACACCACCCTCAGCGCACCGGTTCAGCGCTTGGCTGTCGAAAGTTTGCAGCGCCATCTGCGTGAATTGCAGGGACGCAATGTGGAAGATGGTGCGGTGGTGGTGCTGGACAACGCCAGCGGTGAAGTGCTGGCGTGGGTTGGCTCCTCCGGATCTTTGAGTCAGGCCAGCGAAGTGGATGGCGTGCTGGCATGGCGGCAACCCGGCTCCACGCTCAAACCTTTCTTGTATGCACAGGCTCTGGATGAGCGGCGGCTGACGGCAGCTTCGCTGCTTGAGGATTCTTCGGCCCAGATTGCCACCACGTCAGGTCTGTATATCCCGCAGAACTATGACCGCAGATTCAAGGGCTGGGTATCGGTGCGCATGTCCTTGGCCGCATCTTTGAATGTGCCCGCAGTGCGTACGCTGGTCATGGTCACGCCCGATGCATTTTTTCAGCAGCTGCGCCAGTTGGGCCTGCCTTTGCGAGAAGGGGCTGGTTATTACGGCTATAGCCTGGCGCTGGGCAGCGCAGAAGTGCCCTTGCTGTATTTGACCAACGCTTACCGCGCCTTGGCCAATGGAGGCAAGTTTTCTGCCATCGCGCCCAGCGTATGGGTCAAAAACTGGCGTGCCGAGCCTGTGCAGGTGGTTTCGCCCCAGGCCGCTTTTGTGGTGGGTGATATTTTGTCGGATGCACAGGCACGTTCTGCCACGTTTGGGTTAGACAGCGTGTTGGGTACACGCTTTTGGACGGCAGTGAAGACTGGCACCAGCAAAGACATGCGGGACAACTGGGCGGTTGGCTGGTCACAGCGCTATACCGTGGGTGTGTGGGTCGGCAATGCGTCTGGCGAAGCCATGCACAGCGTCAGTGGCAGCAGTGGTGCCGCACCCATTTGGGCAGACATCATGGCGGGTTTGAATCTGCGATCCCCCAGCCAACCTCCGGTGGTACCACCGGGGGTGGTCCAGCAGAAAGTGAATTTTTATGCCGCCGTACCTGGGCACCACTTAGAGCCGTCGCGGTTGGAGTGGTTCATTGCGGGTACGCAACAGGCGCAGTTTCATGAGCCCGTGGTGAGTAATGCGCAAGGCATGGCTTCAGCCAAGGCACGCATTGAATCTCCCACGCAGGGAACCATTTTGGCGCTGGACCCTGATATTCCACCGCAGCGCCAGAAGTTGCAGCTTTTGGCCAACCGCAGCGATGTACGCTGGTACATGGCTGGAAAAATCGTTGGCGAAGGACGCAAGGTGCAATGGCAGCCGTGGCCTGGAAGGCATGTACTGCAACTGCGAGACAGCAAAGGTCAGCTTCTGGATGAGGTCTCGTTTGAAGTGCGGGGTGCCGCCGTCAAAGAGACCGCACAGCGACATTGATCGAGGACCAATCGTGGATGAACGGCTTTCATACAATCACCAGGCATGCCTAAGTTCATGATTTATCGTTTTTTTTCACACCGCGTGGCTTGGTTGGCGTTGGTTGTTTCGCTCGGCATCGGGGCCCTGTTTACACACACGATGTGGACCATGCGCCAGGAGCACTGGGACTATCAGCTGCGCAGCAATACCAATCTGACCAGTACTTTAGCCAAGGGCTTGGAATGGTCGCTGGACGCTGTGGATTTGTCGCTGCAAAAAACAGCCATTGCGCTGCGTGAAACGCAGATTTTGGAAGACACAGAGGGCGGTAGTACCAACCAAGCGCTGCTGGATGCTCTTTGGCGAGATATCAACAACAGCAACTTGCTGGTGCTGGATGGGCAGGGGCGGATTGTGCACCGTGCCCAAGGCGTGCAAAGCGTGGGCAAGCAGTTCTTGGCACATGACTTCTTTCAGGCCTTTCGTTCCGACCTGCACCCCGGCGTTTTCATTGGGCAACCCACCAAAGAACTTTTGATGGGTGAGTATGTTTTGCCAGTCGCACGCGCAGTACATGGCAAATATGGACGCTTGGCCGGCGTGGTGGTGGGTACGTTGCGCATGCAAGACATCAACGCCTGGCTGTCCACCATGAATATGGGCGAGCACAGCGGCGTGAATGTCATCCGCGAAGACGGCTTGATACTGACGCGCTTTCCCTACCAAGAAATGCAGAGTGTGCAAACCCTGGCGGGTTCTCAAAATTTGGCGCGCTTTGTCGCGACCCCACAAGGGTACTTTGTGGGCACTGCGGTCATTGATGGTGTGCAGCGCCTGTATACGCACAACCGTGTGGGCCATTACCCACTGTTGGTGAATGTGGCGCAGTCCACCCAAGCTATTTTGCAAGGCTGGGTGCGCAATGCATGGCAATTGGGGGCCGTGGCTTTGTTGCTGATGCTGAGCTGCGTGGGCCTGGCAATCATGTTTGTGCGTGAACTCACGCGCAGAGAAATCACGGAAGCCGACCTGTTTGCTGAAAAAGAGCGCATGCGCCTGACGCTGCAGTCGATTGGCGATGCAGTAGTGTGTACCGATGCACAAGGGCGCATCACTTATCTCAACCCAATTGCCAAGGAAATTACCGGACTGACGATGCGAGAGGCGCAGTGGCAACCTGTGGAAATCATGCATGCCTTGCACCCAGCCACTGCAGGTGGCGCGCAAGCTTCACCGTTGCGTCTGGCGCTGCAACGTGGAGAAGTTGTGGAGCGCACCCGCATCACCGTGGTGCACCATGTCAATGGTGCCCGTATCGAGATGGAGGAGTCCGCCAGCCCTGTGGTATCAGTCGATGGTGTGGTCTTGGGGGCGGTGGCAGTTTTGCGCGATGTGACAGCGGCTGCGGCCCATGAAGCACGCATGCAACGGCTGGCTTTCCACGATGTGCTGACCGGCTTGCCCAATCGCTTGCTGCTGCAAGACCGTGCATTGCAGGCCATGGCCCACAGCAAGCGGGCAGGGGACATGATGGCTGTGGTGTATCTGGATCTGGACCGCTTCAAGCATATCAATGACAGCCTGGGCCACCAAGCCGGTGATGCTGCGCTGGTACACGCGGCCAAGGCACTGCAACGCTGTGTGCGTGAGAGCGACACAGTGTGCCGATTGGGTGGTGATGAGTTCGTGGTGCTGCTGCCTGCGTTGACTTCACAAATGGATTTGATCGGGATCGCACAAAAAATTCAGCAGGCATGTGCCCAGCCTTTTGTCTGGGACAACCAGTCGTACGTATTGCATGCCAGCGGCGGTGTGGCCCTGTACCCCGACCATGCAGCGCAGTGGGATGAATTGCTGCACTGTGCCGATGCAGCCATGTATGCCGCCAAAAAGGCAGGGCGCCACCAAGTTCGACTTTTTCAGTCGCAGTCAGAGGCTTCACTCTTGGTGCGGGCGGAGGCGGCTGAGCACGTGTCCTAGCAAGCGGTTGACCCTCAGCTCGTAACTTCAAATTTCAAGCCTGCACAAAATTCATTCACACAGTCTGTGGGCTGTGCGCACTACGATATGCGCTGTTAAAAAAATGACTGAGGCATAACCCGTGGCTGATCTGTCCAAAATTACCTGTATCGAAGACTTGCGCATCATTGCCCAGCGCCGTGTGCCGCGCATGTTCTATGACTATGCCGATTCGGGTTCGTACACCCAAGGTACGTACCGCGCCAATGAGGAAGAGTTTCAGAAGATCAAGTTGCGCCAGCGGGTGGCTGTGAATATGGAGGGGCGCAGCACCCGCACCACCATGGTGGGTCAAGACGTAGCCATGCCTGTGGCGATTGCGCCCACGGGGCTGACTGGCATGCAGCACGCAGACGGTGAAATTTTGGCGGCCAAAGCGGCCAAGGCGTTTGGCATTCCCTTCACGCTGTCGACCATGAGCATTTGCTCGCTGGAAGACATTGCGCAGGAGACCGATCGCCACCCCTTCTGGTTCCAGCTGTATGTGATGCGCGACAAGGGATTCATGGAGCGTTTGATTGACCGTGCCAAGGCCGCCAATTGCTCGGCTTTGCAGCTGACACTGGATTTACAGATTCTGGGGCAGCGCCACAAAGACATCAAAAACGGTTTGTCCACACCGCCCAAGCCTACGCTGGCCAACATGATCAACCTGGCCACCAAGCCCCGCTGGTGTCTGGGCATGCTGGGGACCAAGCGCCGCAGCTTTGGCAATATTGTGGGGCACGTGGATGGCGTGGCCGACATGTCTTCACTGTCGTCGTGGACGGCCGATCAGTTCGATCCTTCGTTGAACTGGAACGATGTGGAGTGGATCAAAAAACGCTGGGGCGGCAAGCTGATTCTCAAAGGCGTTATGGACGCCGAAGACGCGCGTCTGGCTGCGCAAAGCGGTGCCGATGCCATGATCGTCAGCAACCACGGTGGGCGTCAGCTGGATGGCGCTCCATCCTCGATTGAGGCCTTGCCCAGCATGGTTGAAGCCGCAGGCAAAGACATTGAAGTGTGGATGGATGGTGGCATTCGCAGTGGCCAAGATGTGCTCAAAGCCCGCGCACTGGGTGCCCAAGGTACTTTGATTGGACGCAGTTTTCTGTATGGCTTGGGCGCTTTTGGCCAAGAGGGCGTGACCCGGGCCTTGCAAATTCTGCACAAAGAGCTGGACATCACCATGGCTTTTTGTGGTCACACCGACATCAACAAGGTTGGTAAAGAAATTCTTTTGCCCGGTACTTATCCTAAGCCGTTTCCTTTGGCATAACGGTTTTTAGCGCGTCTGGTGATGTTCTCTGGGGCGCCAGAGGGCATTGCAATTTCCGCTGGCATCTTCTGTGTGGCTTTGTAAGAACGTCGAAGTCAACCCAGCTTGGGTGGGCGTGTCCTACACGGACGCGCAGCGGTTTATTCCCAAATAAGGCTATGTCGCCACCCATGCGATGGGTGGACGTTATGGCGTATGAAAAAGGAGTAAACACATGCTGGATACCTTGATTCGTGACATCAGTGCCCGTTGGGGCTTGGCAGACCAAGGGCGCCCGCTGGTGCAGATGCTGGTGGCTTACATCAGCAACCCGGCCACCGAGGGGCTTCCGGGTTTTTTGGAAAAATTTCGCAAGGCGGGCTGGGGTGGCATGGTCAACACTTGGGTGGACAACAATGACCTGCCTGAAATGCCCACCACTGCGCAGATCGAAACCGTATTGGGTGCAAATGACGGTTTGTTGAGCCGTGCATCCACCCGCCTGGGATTGTCGTATGACAAAGTCAGCGCGGCGGTGGCGGGGCTTTTGCCGCTGCTGGTGGGGCGCATGACACCGGATGGCACCATTCCGGCCACGCTGCCTGCAGAGTTGGTGCCTTTTGCGCAAAGTGGTAAGGCGTTGCTGGGCCAAGCTGATGGGGGTTCCCGGGTCGCCCACATCGCAACCGGCCGATTTGGCTTTGGCGCGGCGGACGATATGGCGCCTGCTGCTTCGGTGGGCCGTACCAGTGGCTCCAAGTGGTTGCCTTGGGTGCTAGGTGCTTTGTTCGTGGTTTTTAGTGTCAGCTACTGCAGCCAGACCAAAGTCTCCCTGACAGGCACGCCGGTTGCTGAAACCCGTTTAGAACCTGCAGTGCCTGCGGAGCCCCCTGCGGCGGTGATGCCGGTAGCGCCTGTGATTGATGTGGTGCCAAGCGCAGCGCCAGCAACACCCGAACCCTTTACCGCATCTGACAGTGCAAAGTGAGGGGCGCAATGCAACGCGGCACTTCTAGTGAGTGTGCAGCGTGTGTGCTGCATCGGGCGCAAGCGAGACGGACGTAATGCTTGCTAGCAAAGTCACTGCCACGGTCTTGCCAAATGGAGTCTGGCCAATTTCTTTGCTGCGCCACCCAAGCCCCATCTTTCCCAATTTTCTTCCACGCCTGATTCGCGCTGACGTCAGGCATTTTGGCCGTCGTGGCTGATGCTGGATACATGGTCTTGCATGAATTTAGGAGCTGTTTGCTTATATAGATAAGGCAATTCAAATGCTTTTGTATTCAAAAGAAAGCTATGGCGAGCGCTATTAGCTCCTCTTTTATTACTAAAGGTCTGGCTTCACATCTCTGAGTAGGGCGTCCATCGTCGTGAATGTGTGGCACGCAGCGTTCGCGCAGTGGCTATGCTGCAAGCACAGCAGTGGTGCTGGTTTGCTTGGTTTTTTATGTCCTTGTCTCTTCAAGAAATCGCCTGGTTGTGGGTGCCCGTTACGCTGTTTGCAGCAGTGGCACAAACCGTGCGCAATACGGCCCAGCGTTCGCTGACTCAGCAGCTGGGCACGCTGTCTGCCACCTTGGTGCGCTTTTTGTATGGACTGCCGTTTGCGGCTGTTTTCTTATGGCTGCTGTATGTACTGCCTGCGCAGGCGCCAGCCTTGCCGCATTTCAGCGTGGCATACGCCGGCTGGATCACGCTGGGGGCATTTTTTCAGGTGGCGGCCACCGCAGCCTTGTTGCTGGCCATGAAAGAGCGCAACTTTGCCGTGGCCGTGACGCTGTCCAAAACAGAAATTTTGCAGGTGGCACTGTTTGGTGCGGTGTTTCTGCAAGAGTTGCCCACAGCCTTGGCGCTGGCCGCCATGGTGATTGCGACAGTGGGTGTGCTGCTGCTGTCTTTGCCGCCGCGCGGGCAATTGCTGTCCATGCAGGCATGGTTCAGTAAATCGGCGCTGTATGGCCTGGTTTGCGGCGCGTGTTTTGCGGTAGCGGTGATTGGCTTTCGGGGCGCGGCGTTGGCGTTGAATGCCGAGTCACCTTGGCTGTCTGGTGGCTGGGGCGTGCTGATTGCGCAAACCCTGCAAAGTATTTTTCTGGGTGCATGGGTAGCCTTCAAAACGCCCAACGGCATTCGGCCTATTTTTCGGGCGTGGCGCGTGTCGTTGCTGGCAGGTTCGATGGGTGCGGCCGCATCGCTGGCATGGTTCTCCGCCTATGCCATGCAAAGTGCGGCAGCGGTGCGCACCCTGGGCATGGTGGAGGTGGTGTTCAGCTACCTGGTCTCGCGGCGCATCTTGAGTGAGAGCACGAACAACGCCGAAAAGCTGGGCATGGCACTGATGGTGCTGGGTTTAGTGTTGATTTGCCTGCAAGGGCTGTAAAGCTTCTTTCACAATAGCGGGGTGAGCACCACCGATTTGCCCCGCCGCATTGCCCATCTGGACATGGATGCATTCTTTGCATCGGTGGAGCTGCTGCGTTATCCACAGCTCAAGGGCTTGCCGGTGGTGATTGGCGGCAGCCGCCACACCCCGGAGCATGAGGCGCAACTGTTGGCCCATTGGGGCGCGCTGGATGCCATCCCCGTAGCTGCATTTCCACGTTTGGGCAGTTATGTGGGGCGCGGAGTGATCACCACAGCTACCTACCCAGCGCGGCAGTTTGGCGTGGGGTCCGCCATGGGCATGATGAAGGCTGCACGCCTGTGCCCGCAGGCGATTTTGTTGCCCATCGACTTTGCACGTTACCGCCAGTATTCGCGCATGTTCAAAGAGGTAATTTTGGAGATGGCGCCGGTCATGGAAGACCGCGGCGTGGATGAGGTGTACATCGACTTCACCCAAGTGCCTGATGGCCAGCATGAATCTGGTCGCGTGCTGGCAGCTCGCATCCAGCAACGCATTTGGGAACTCACCGGGCTGACCTGCTCGGTGGGTGTTGCGCCCAATAAGTTGCTGGCCAAGATGGCCAGTGAATTCAATAAACCCCAAGGGATTTCCATCGTGATGCCCCACGATGTAGAGCAGCAGATTTGGCCGTTGTCATGCCGCAAGATCAATGGCATTGGGCCCAAGGCGGGTGCCAAGCTGGAGGGGCTGGGCATTGTCACCATTGGCGAGCTGGCAGCCAAGAGCATGCCCTGGTTGATTCAGCACTTTGGCAAATCTTACGGTGCTTGGCTGTATGCGGCATCGCATGGCCAGGATGAGCGGGCAGTGGTAACCGAGAGCGAACCCGTGAGTATGAGCCGTGAGACCACGTTTGACAGAGATTTGCATGCAGGCCATGACAAATCGGAATTAAGTGCCATCTTTACGCGCTTGTGCGAACGGGTGGCAGAGGACCTGCAGCGCAAGGGTTACGCGGGGCGCACGATTGGTGTCAAGCTGCGCTACGCCAACTTCAAAAGCGTAACGCGTGAGATCACGGTGGACGCTTTCACGCAAGATGCGCAGTCTATTCGCCGTGTGGCTGGCCAGTGTCTAAAACGTGTGCCGCTGGAGCAAAGCATTCGTTTGCTCGGCGTGCGGGTGGGCAGCCTGGTGCATTGGGATGCGCATACGCAGCAGGCTGAAGGCGATGTGCTAGCAACGCTGCGCAAATCTGCAGGCAAAGGTGATCCGCTGTCTTTGCCGCTGTTTGATTGAAATCGAGGCTTCGGTGTGAGTGCCGCGATGTATGCGCAGCATCTGTCTGGCAGCCCATGTTTTGTAGGCGCATGGGGGAAGGATGAGGTATTCCATCCTGGAAAGCATTGCTAACCCACAATTGTCATCAAATGCAAGCTGGCTGTGCCATGATTCAAGCTTTGCTTTGATGTATGTCGTGAAGTTGTGCATCAAAGGGCTGCCAGTTGGAGATATGCGTGCGAATCAACCTCCCCGTTACCCAAAATAATTACGACTTTCCGGGCGATGAATTGCTGGTCTCCGTGACCAACACCAAAGGTGAGATTACCCACTGCAACCCGGCATTTGTACGTGTCAGTGGCTATGTCTATGAGGATTTGATGGGCCAGCCCCATAACCTGATCCGCCACCCCGATATGCCGGCGGCTGCATTCAAAGACATGTGGCGCACGATCGCCCACGGCTACCCGTGGACCGGAGTGGTCAAAAATCGCCGGAAAAATGGGGACCACTACTGGGTGCGCGCCAATGTCACGCCCATCATGGAGGGGGACAAGCCCAAGGGTTATCTGTCGGTGCGCACCAAGCCCAGCGCACAAGAAGTGCAAGCCGCACAAGCTTTGTATGAGCGCATGAATGCGCAGGCGCAGTCGGGCCAAGAAACCATGCGTTTGCGCGCTGGGGTGGTGCGCCCCTTGGGCTGGCGTGGCTGGTGGGCGCAACGCAGTGATGTGGGGCTGCTGGCACGCATGGTCATCATGCTGGCCCTCATGGCCGCAGCCGTCATGCTGCCTGATGTGCTCGGATGGCAAGGCCCGTTGGCATGGGCGGCCCGTTTGTCTGCCTTGGTGGCGGGTAGTGCCTGGATAGCGTGGCGCTTTCATTCGCGTTGTGCGCAAGGCATTGAGCAAGCCAATGCGTGGGCGGCCCAGATGGCCAGCTGTAATTTGTCGAGTACCTATGCGCACAATTACTCCGGTGCTGTGGGTACGTTGATGGCACGGTTGCAGCAAATTCAGATCAATTTGCGTGCCGTGGTGGGCGATGTGCTGACCGAGGTGCAGGGCTTTAATGTCATGTCCAAAGAGATGGCCCATGGCAGCCAGGACTTGGCCAAGCGCACGGAGTCTCAGGCTTCCAGCCTGCAGCAAACCGCCGCTTCCATGGAGGAAATTGCTGGCACGGTGCAGCAAACGGCAGAGACTGCGCAGCAGATGGAGCAGGAAAGCCAGCAGACCAAGGCCATCGTGCGCCACAGCGGCCACGCTATTCAAGAGGTGGGCGGGGCCATGGAGCGCATTCGCCAGTCCTCAACGCGCATGCGCGAAATTATTGGCGTGATTGAGAGCATCGCCTTTCAAACCAATTTGCTGGCGCTGAATGCCGCGGTGGAAGCCGCGCGTGCTGGCGAACAGGGCCGTGGCTTTGCCGTGGTGGCCGGCGAAGTCCGCGCGCTGGCACAACGCAGTGCCACAGCAGCCAGAGAAATTGGTGGCTTGATCAACAACACGGTAGATGGGATTGGCGATGGCAATGCACGCATGCAAGCCGCAGGCAAGACCATCGATGGCATGGTGGAGGCGGTAGAGCGGGTGAGTGATTTGGTGCAGCAAATCAGCCTTGCTACGCGCGAGCAGTCGCAGGGGATTTCGCTGGTCAACGAGGCTGTTGCCTCGCTGGATGCGATGACTCAGCAGAACGCCGCCATGGTGGAGCAATCCACCAGTTCTGCCGAGGGTCTGCATACCAATGCGCAGCGATTGCAGCGCTCAGTCTCCTTCTTCAAGCTCTCTGCTTAAGAAAGTGAACATAAAAAGGCAGCCAACTGGCTGCTTTTTTCTGCCCATTTGTGCAACAAATTAGCGCGAAAAAGCCATCAGCATGGTTAGCATGCAGGGATGCATGTCTTGTTCATTGTCTTGGGGGTCTTTGCGCTGCTGTGGTGCATAAGAAGCTATCGCTCAAATAAAGGGGCCACGCCCCGGCCCAAAGCACGCCCAGTGGTTGCTGCCACCGCAGTGCCCACTCCCGAACCCGAGGTTTCGCCCAGTATTAACAGCGATGTGAAATTTCGCATGCAAGGCGAGCGCGGCGCCGGCGGCCCCATTTTTGGGGACGTGCTGTGCAGCGATGGCGTGTATTTACCCCAAGTCTGGGAGTCTGATTTCCACACATCGTTTGACGGGCGTTGGATTCGCACCGGTTCTTACGGTGATTCTGTCCCCCGGTTGCTAGACCGCAAAACCCTGCGTTCCTGGATGCTCACCGTGGCAGAAGCGGGCTTGGTGGATGACCTGCATTGGCGGCTTCCACGCTGGAATGGAGAAAGCCAAGGCGGCAATGGCGTGGCTGCAGAGTCGCACAACGCACTCAGTGATGTGGCGTTTGATTCTTGGCTGGCAAAAAATGTGAAGCAAAAGGCCCAAGCATTGGCAGCGGTATGTGATTTATGGATTCCTGCAGACTGCGTGCCTAAAGAGGCGCAAGCAGCGCCGCTTGCGATTCCCCAGCAAGACAATGCGGTGGTACAGGTGACCACGCAGCGTCATTGGCCCGCATCACTGCGTGAACTGGAGCATCCTTTAGAGCCGCTGCTGCAGCCGCATTGGCAGCTGCAGCTCAATGGAGAGCCGCACTCTTGGATCATTGATGGAAAAAGTCCCTTTGTCTGGCGACCGGATGGACAGGCGTTTGCCAGCTATGGCTATCCGGTGAATGATGTCTCACGCAAATCGAGCGTGAGACTGGGCGTCTGGAGCCTGACTTTCGGTGGACAGCAGTGGTCCCAATGGCTGCCTGAAGATCGCAAACCTTGGGCGGTATCGCTGTATGCCCCAAAAGATGCAGCGACAGCCTTGCCAGCGCTCATGTGGGATGACATTGAGTTGCTGCAGCGTGTTGAAATGGATACACCGGAGCTGGAGCGCTTGCACGATGGCCGCAGCCTCAGCTGCGCGAAGGGTGATGTGTACGCAGTATCCAAGCACCGAGAAGATGGTCGGCCTTTGCTCAAGAAAATCCCCGTACGTCAATTTTGGTGGCGCCGGGATTTGCACAATCCTGCACGCTGGGTTGCGCAAAGCGAGCCGGTATTGGGGCAGCCTTTGCTGTGGACGCTGGTGCATGAGGCCAAGGATGAAGTGGGAGCTACTGCTGCTTATTCTGTGCAGTGGGGCGAGCACCAACTGCCAGGCTTGTGGGAGTTGGAACATGTCATCGTCGATAGCCAGTGGGCGCTTTTGTGCCCTTGGGAAGAGTCTCCGCTGCAAGGCGGCAAGTCTGTGCCTTGGGTCTGGGATGGCAAGCAGCTCAATGCCATCGACATGAACCTCCCCGTACTGCGCATGCGCCCCCATGTGCTCAATGGCCATGTGCAGTTGCTGGTGATTGTGGGGTGTGGGCCTGACAACAGCAATTTGGCAAGCAACGGTTTGTGGCGCTGGCCATTGCAAGTGGCCGATGCAACCAATCTGACCAAGAACGGCTGGACCCCCGCTTATGAATGGCGCGATGTGGCGGTGAATGCCCAAGGTGTGTGGCAGTTGCAACCACGCTGGCGTGAAGTGCAGCAGATTCAGCATCCATGTGCTGACGGTGACTATGTCTGGCACCATGCGCGTTCACACGATGGGGTGTGGTGGTGGGGTGGACTGCACAACAGCATGAACAACCACTGGAAGCCCAAGTCACCGCGCTGCGAAGGCGTTTTGGTGACGCAATCCGGAGCCGTACTGTGCGGTGTAGGGCCGAGTATCTGTGCGCACCATGCTGGTGATGGCTGGCTGGTGCTGGAGTGGTTGGCCCGTGGTTCCAATGATGAAGCACACCATTGGAAGCTGCACTGGCTGCGTCCCCATAAACACGAGGTGTGGACCCTGGAGCTTCGCGCTTACATGCCTGTATTGCAAGGCTGGGACTCGCAGCAAGGGGTACAGTGGTCGGATGTTGCTGTGCCTGCAACCGAGCAAGGCGCTCCGTTGCAAACCGTACAGCACATCGTTGCGCCGATGCGCTGGGAGAGCGCGCAGCTGGACGTGCTCAAGCAAAGTCCCGTGGGTTTGTGGGTACGCAAGCAAGATGCGGTTTACGTCGATGCCATGGCCTTGCGTGACGACTGGCCTTGGGAAAAACCTGCTTCGGCGAATGCACCACGCACATAAAAAAACCGGCTCCAAAGAGGGCCGGTTTTTTTATGGTGCAGGTTGCGCAAGGCTTATGGTTTGTTGCCTGTAGGGAAGGGCCATGCAGCCTGCGGTGCCAAGACAGTCTTGGCCACGGGCGCTGTGGTTTCTGCAGTAGGAGCAGCAGCCTTCTTGGCAGGGGCAGCAGCGGCCTTCTTGGCAGGAGCAGCAGCAGCCTTCTTGGCAGGAGCAGCAGCGGCCTTCTTGGCAGGAGCAGCAGCGGCCTTCTTGGCAGGAGCAGCGGCCTTCTTGGCAGGAGCAGCGGCCTTCTTGGCAGGAGCAGCGGCCTTCTTGGCAGGAGCAGCGGCCTTCTTGGCAGGAGCAGCAGCCTTCTTGGCAGGAGCAGCGGCCTTCTTGGCAGGAGCAGCGGCCTTCTTGGCAGGAGCAGCGGCCTTCTTGGCAGGAGCAGCGGCCTTCTTGGCAGGAGCAGCGGCCTTCTTGGCAGGAGCAGCGGCCTTCTTGGCAGGAGCAGCAGCCTTCTTGGCAGGAGCAGCAGCCTTCTTAGGCGCAGCAGCCTTTGCTGTCACAGCCTTTTGGGGCGCGGCAGCTTTGGCGGTTGCAGTCTTCTTGGCAGGAGCGGCAACAGCCTTCTTAGGCGCAGCAGCCTTTGCCGTCACAGCCTTTTGGGGCGCGGCAGCTTTGGCGGTTGCAGCCTTCTTGGCAGGAGCGGCAGCGGCCTTCTTAGGAGCAGCAGCCTTCGCAGTCACAGCAGCCTTCTTGGCAGGAGCCGCAGCTTTGGCCGTCACAGCCTTTTGAGGTGCAGCAGCTTTTGCGGTCGTGGCTTTCTTAGGCGCAGCAGCCTTCGTTGTCACAGCCTTTTTTGCTGCAGCCTTAGGAGCCGCAGACGCAGCAGTTTTGGTGCTGGCTGCAGGCTTCTTGGTTGCTTCGGGTTTGGTTACGGGGGTGGCTTTTTTATCAGCCGCTTTCTTTGCAGTTGCCATCGTTTTCTCCTTCATCAATTTGCACACAGCGTTTTCGCGATCGTCCGGAAAGGGTGATCACAAGCCATTGCGACGTGGAGTGGTTCGACGCATGGACAAACAAACGCCCCATGCCATCACCTGTAGAAATAATTGTGATGGCATGGGGCGCATTATGAATTCCATTGCAAGAGTTTGCGAGGCTTTATCGCTACTTAATCCCAAGAAAGTGCGCCGCCGGATTGGTATTCGATCACACGTGTCTCAAAGAAGTTACGTTCCTTCTTCAAATCGATCATCTCGCTCATCCATGGGAACGGATTTTCTTCACCCGGAAAAAGCTCTTCGAGTCCGATTTGTGTGGCACGTCGATTGGCGATGTAGCGCAGGTAGCCCTTGAACATGGATGCATTCATACCCAGTACGCCACGTGGCATGGTGTCCTCTGCGTATGCGTATTCCAGGTCCACTGCTTGGCGGAATAGGGCGTTGATTTCTTCCTTGAATGCAGGGGTCCACAAGTGGGGATTTTCCAGCTTCAACTGGTTGATCAGATCGATGCCGAAATTGCAGTGCATGGACTCGTCACGCAGGATGTATTGGTACTGCTCGGCAGCGCCCACCATCTTGTTTTGACGGCCCAGCGCCAGGATTTGCGTGAAGCCGACATAGAAGAACAAGCCCTCCATCAGGCAGGCAAAAACGATCAGTGACTTGAGCAGCGTCTGGTCATCTTCAGGGGTGCCGGTGTGAAAGTGCGGGTCCATGATGGACTCGATGAAAGGGATCAAAAACTCATCCTTGTCGCGGATGGATTTGATCTCGTTGTAGGCGTTGAAGATCTCGCCTTCGTCCAGCCCGATCGACTCCACGATGTACTGGTAGGCGTGCGTGTGGATGGCTTCTTCAAACGCCTGGCGCAACAGAAACTGGCGGCATTCGGGTGCTGTGATATGGCGGTAAGTCCCTAGAACAATGTTGTTCGCAGCCAACGAGTCTGCCGTGGTGAAAAAGCCCAGATTGCGCTTGACGATGCGGCGCTCGTCTTCCGTCAGGCCGTTTGGGTCTTTCCACAGCGCAATGTCGCGCGTCATGTTGACCTCTTGCGGCATCCAGTGGTTGGCGCAGGTGGCAAGGTATTTTTCCCAGGCCCATTTGTACTTGAAGGGTACGAGCTGGTTCACGTCGGTCTTGCCGTTGATGATGCGTTTGTCTGCCGCATTCACGCGCAGGTGTGCGCCATCCGTGGCGGAACTGGTGGGTGCGTTGGTTTGGGTAATTTCGTCGTCAAAACTCAGCATATTGGGCTCCTGGTGTTTTGCAAAAAAGTGAGCTGGATGCGCTTTTGAAACAAAGGTTTCCAAATGAAAATGTTTGGAATCCTTGGCCTAATGAACGCTGGCTGCTATGAAATACAAGCAGAAATGGAAAGGGCATCTTCCAGCCACTCACACAACCCAACCCATCAAAGATGGGTGGTCGGAGGTGCAGCGCAAAGCCGTGGGTGGTAGAAAAGTACCTACCACGACAAGGCCGCCACACCGCTTGAAGGGCGGTGTGAGCGGGCCTTACTGGCAGGCCTCGCAGCCGGGATCATCAATCGCGCAGAACTTGATGTCGGTGGCCGGTGCGCCCGTGCTGGCGCGTGCGGCAGCGGCGGCACGGTCCAGCGCGCTGCTGGTCTCTACAGCGGCGGGCGAGACGGCATTGAGCGTGCGGCTTTGGATGGTGGATTTCTCTGCCGCCGTGGCGCTGGTGGTGCGCAGGTAGTAGGTGGTTTTGAGGCCGCGCACCCACGCCAGCTTATAGGTTTCATCGAGTTTTTTGCCCGATGCACCGGCCATGTAGATGTTCAGACTTTGGGCCTGGTCGATCCACTTTTGGCGGCGTGCTGCGGCTTCGACCAGCCATTCCGGAGCCACTTCAAACGCTGTTGCATACAGCAGCTTGAGCTCTTGCGGCACACGGTCAATGGCGCGCAGTGAGCCATCAAAGTGCTTGAGGTCCATGACCATCACGCTGTCCCACAGGCCCAGCTTCTTCAGATCACGCACCAGGTTCTGGTTGATGATGGTGAATTCACCCGACAGGTTGGACTTGACGGACAGGTTGCCAAACGAGGGCTCAATCGAAGCATCCACACCCACGATGTTGGAGATGGTGGCGGTGGGGGCGATGGCCACGCAATTGCTGTTGCGCATGCCATCGGCCTTGATCTTGGCACGCAGCGCATCCCAGTTCATGCGGGTGCTGCGGTCTACTTCCACATAGCCGCCGCGTTGCTGGGCCAGCAGCTCCAGTGAATCCAGCGGCAAGATGCCTTGCGACCACAGCGAGCCTGGGTAGCTGGAGTAGCTGCCACGCTCTTTGGCCAGCTCGGTCGATGCCCAGTAGGCGTAGTAGCAAATGGCTTCCATGGACGCATCGGCAAACTCCACGGCCGCATCGCTGGCGTAGGGCGTACGCATGGCGTACAGCGCGTCTTGAAAGCCCATCAGGCCCAGACCAACCGGGCGGTGGCGCAGGTTGGAATCACGTGCTTTGTCTACGGCGTAGTAGTTGATGTCGATCACGTTGTCCAGCATGCGCATGGCCGTGTTCACGGTTTTGCGCAGCTTGTCGTGATCAATTGCCTTGCCGTTCACACCCTCTTTGAGGTGGTGCGCCAGGTTGACGGAGCCCAGGTTGCACACGGCGGTTTCGCTGTCGCTGGTGTTGAGCGTAATTTCTGTGCACAGGTTGGACGAATGCACCACACCCACATGCTGCTGGGGTGAGCGGATGTTGCACGGGTCTTTGAACGTGATCCAGGGATGGCCGGTTTCAAACAGCATCGACAGCATCTTGCGCCACAGGTCGGTGGCGGGAATGGTCTTGAATAGTTTGATCTCACCGCTCAGCGTCTGGGCTTCGTAGGCGGTGTAGGCCTTGGCAAAGTTTGCGCCGTACAGGTCGTGCAGGTTGGGCACGTCAGACGGTGAGAACAGTGTCCACTGGCCTTTTTCCATCACGCGCTGCATGAACAGGTCGGGAATCCAGTTGGCCGTGTTCATGTCATGCGTGCGGCGGCGGTCATCGCCGGTGTTCTTGCGCAGCTCCAGAAACTCTTCAATGTCCAGGTGCCAGCTTTCTAGATAGGCGCAGACCGCGCCTTTGCGCTTGCCGCCCTGGTTGACGGCCACGGCCGTGTCGTTCACCACCTTCAAGAACGGCACCACGCCTTGCGACTCGCCATTCGTGCCTTTGATGCGGGCACCCAGCGCGCGCACCGGGGTCCAGTCGTTGCCCAGGCCGCCAGCAAATTTGGACAGCAGGGCATTTTCCTTGAGTGCATCGTAAATGCCGCCCAAGTCATCAGGCACCGTGGTCAGGTAGCAGCTGGACAGCTGTGAGCGCAGCGTGCCGCTGTTGAACAGCGTAGGGGTGGAGGACATGAAGTCAAACGAGGACAGCAGCTCGTAAAACTCAATCGCACGCGCATTGCGGTCGCTTTCATTGAGCGCCAGGCCCATGGCGACGCGCATGAAGAACGACTGCGGCAGCTCAATACGGCTCTTGCGCACGTGCAGGAAATAGCGGTCATACAGCGTTTGCAGACCGAGGTAGTCAAACTGCTGGTCGCGCTGCGCCTGCAATGCAGCGCCCAGGCGGGGCAGGTCAAACTTCAGCAGCTCGGGATTGAGTAGTTCGTTGTCCACACCTTTTTGGATGAAGGTCGGGAAGTTGTCGGCATAAGCCGCTGGCATGTCGGCAGGCTGAACATCGCTGCCCAGCACTTCGCGCACGATGGTGTGCAGCAGCAAGCGGGCGGTGACGTAGGTGTAGTCCGGGTCGCGCTCAATCAGTGTGCGGGCAGCCAGGATGGAGGCTTTGTAAACCTCGGCCAGCGGCACGCCGTCGTACAGGTTGCGCAAGGTTTCTGCCACGATGGGTTCTGGGCGGATGTCGGCATTGAGGTTGACGCAGGCTGCAGCAATCAAGGCTTCCAGGCGTTCTTGGTGCAGGGGAATGCGTGCGCCGTTGTCGGTCACGTGCAGCACGTGCTGGGGTGCGGCTGCAGCGGCTTCTTCGGCGGCTTTTTTCTTGGCGGTAGCGCGTTCTTGGTTGCGTGCCTCGCGGTACAGCACGTAGGCGCGGGCCACGTCCTGGTGGCCACCGCGCATCAGAGCCAGCTCTACGTGGTCTTGCACATCTTCAATATGGAAGGTGCCGCCTTCGGGGCGCGAGCGTAGCAAGGCGCGCACGACGGCGTTGGTCAATGCCTCAACCGTTTCGCGGATGCTGACCGAGGCCGCACCCTGCGGCCCGCGCACGGCCAGAAAGGCTTTGGTCACGGCAATCGCAATTTTTTGCGGAGAAAAGGGAACGACATCGCCACTGCGGCGAATGATTTGGTATTGATCAAGTACCGCTGGAACGCTGCTGGCGCCGGGCGTGCGGGGCGTCGCAAGGTCAGAGTTCGAGCTGTGGGTAGCGTCTTGCATGAGGGCCTCTTGGTACGGATGTGGTGCAGCTTTGCGATGGGCTGCAAGGCTGTATGGGTTGGCGCACCAGTTTTGTGCGCTACCAATGGTGTTTTGAATTAATAAAAACACTAGAGGTAGTGTATGGACGCTGTGGCCCAAAAACTATGGTGTGTGCGCCAAACACTCCGCATCGCCCCGTGTTGACAAGCTGCACGGCCTTGCTGGGCGCGCTATGGATGGGTGATATGCAGGCTGCATGCGGCTTGCAGCCTGAAATGGCCGTGCAGTCCTTGCAGCACGGCCAAGCAAAGGGTTGAAAATAAGTTCAAAAACCCAGCATTTTTCAGGGTTGATAGACGCTATATGTATTGTTTTGATTTTGATTGATGCACTACATATAGCGTCTTGCTGCATCAGGTAGAACGTGTGGAGAAGGAAATAATTAGGAGCGATTTACGTTTGATAGCGCTTGTTTTTGATACGTTTTCATATGGAAAGCATGAATTAACGGGCACAAGCTGCTCTCTTTTATGGAAATTGCAGCGCCAAACCTTGCAACGGCGCCTGCAGGCGCTGCCAGTCAAAGCCGGGGCCGGGGTCTTGCTTGCGGCCGGGTGCAATGTGCTCGTGTCCGGCGATGTGTGCAATCGGGTAGTGCGCTGCCAACGCTTGGCACAGTTGGCTTAGTCTGTAGTACTGGGCAGATTCAAACGTCAGCCCTTCCAGCCCTTCCAGCTCGATGCCAATTGAAAAATCATTGCAATTGGTGCGCCCGTCCCATTGTGAAGCGCCCGCATGCCAGGCCCGCGCATCGCAGCTGACAAATTGCCAGACCACGCCCTCACGGGTAATGAAAAAGTGGGCAGAGACTTCCAGCCCGCGAATCGTCTCAAAGTAAGGGTGGGCATCCCAGTCCAGCTGGTTGCTGAAGAGCTGCTGCACGCAACCCGTGCCGTATTGCCCGGGCGGCAGACTGATGGAGTGCACCACGAGCAAATCAATCGGCATGCCTGCTGGACGTGGTCCAAAGTTGGGCGAGGGCAGTTGTCGGGCGCTGGAAAGCCAGCCTTCTTGCCACAAGGGAGCCGCCGCAGCGGAGGGCGCAGAGTCAGGGGTGCACGTCATGCAGCGTATTGTCGCTGGATGAATCAATGTCTTCGGCGGCAACCGGGATGCACAAGCGGGCAATGCGGTAGCGGATCTGGCGCAGGCTGATGCCCAAGCGCGCTGCGGCTGCCGTGCGGTTGTAGCCACAGGCCTGCAGTGCGCGTACCAACATCACGCGCTCTTGCTGGTCCAGCCAGGCTTGCAAGTCATAGGGCAGATCGTCTGCCGCTACAGTGCTGCGGTCACAGGCTGTGGCTGGATCAGCGTGCAGAGCTGCAAGCTCGCTTTCTTCGCCCAGTGCAATGGCGCGGTGCAAAAGATTTTCCAGCTCGTGCACATTGCCGTGCAGGGGCTGCTGCTGCAACTGCGCCAGCACGTGGGTGGACAGCTGGGGCAGGCCTGTACTGCTGTCGCCCGCAATGCGTTGCAGCAGGGCAGTACACAGAGCGGGCACATCTTCACGTCGCTCGCGCAGGGGCGGAATGGGGATGTCAATGACGTTCAGGCGGTAATACAGGTCTTGGCGGAAACGCCCGGACTGCACGTCGGCAGCCAGATCGCGGTGGGTGGCACTGACTATGCGTACATCCACTGCTTCTTCAAGGGTGGCGCCCAAGGGACGCACGCAGCGCTCCTGAATAGCGCGCAGCAATTTGGCCTGCATGGACAGTGGCAGCTCGCCAATTTCATCAAGAAACAAGGTGCCGCCACGCGCAGCGCTGAAGAATCCTTCGCGGTCTGCTGTTGCGCCTGTGTAGGCCCCTTTGCGTGCGCCGAAAAATTCCGCTTCCAACAAATGTTCGGGGATGGCGCCGCAGTTCACAGCCACCCAAGGCGCTTGTGCGCGGTGGCTGCAGGCGTGCAAAGCCCGCGCTACCAGTTCTTTGCCGGTGCCCGATTCGCCAGAGATCAGCACCGGGGCCATGCTTTGTGCCACTTTTTGAATGCGTTGCTTGACCTGCTGTATGGCCGCAGAGGTGCCCACCAAACGATCCAGTGCGGTGGTGGCATTGGGCAGCGTGGCGGTACTGCTGGATGGCATCAGCGCAACAGGCATGCCGGGCGCTGCGGGCACACTGCCATGCACCGCAGAGGCCACCACGGTGCGAAACTGTTTGAGGTCTACAGGCTTGGTGAGGTAATCAAAAGCCCCGTAGCGCAAGGCTTCGACAGCATTTTCGGCGGAGCCGTAGGCGGTCATGACGATGGTGCGTTCTGGGCGGCACTGCGTCCGCAATTCGCGCAGCAACTCCATGCCCAGGCCATCGGGCAGACGCATATCAGTGATCAGGACTTCAAAGCGACACTGCTGCAATTGTGCGCGCGCTTCAGCCAGTGACCCTGCAGTCTGCACCCAGTAGCCTTCGCGCAGCAGCGTCAGCTCATAGAGTGTGCGCAGATCGGGTTCATCGTCAACAACAAGAATGGAGGCGCTAGAGGTTCCCATAGAGGGCAATCAAACCACAATTGGGTCAAACAATGAAGCGTTGACCGTCTGTATGCGTCGGCCACGGAACTGCACAGTGAACGCATTGCCAGTGCGTAGCCCACGGGTGGTGGGGCGCTCGACCCGGCTGTAACTGATGCTGCCACCGTGGCGTTGGCACAGCTCTCGGCAGATAAAAAGGCCTAAGCCCGTGGAGCGACTTTGCGAAGAGAAGAAGGGTTCAAACAAGTGCTTTTGCACAGAAGCCTCGACAGGCGGGCCTTCACTCCAGACTTGAAACCAGAACTGTTCCTCATGGCTGGCACCGGTGCTCAGTTGCAGTGCATCGGTGTGCAGGTCTTTGCAGTGCTGTGCAGCGTTGTCCAGCAGGTTGACCAAAACGCGGCGCAGGTGTTCGCTGTCAAAAGCCACCTGCGCGTGCGCACAATCCGGTGTGAACAGACCTGCGTTGAGTGCGCGGTGCTGTTGCTGCCATTCTTGCCAGATGTGCAGCAGCTCTGCATCCAGCAGCAAAGTGCTGGAATCGGTATATTGAATTTGCTGCTGCACACGGGCAATGTCCAGTACGTCTTCCGCAATGCGTACCAAGCGCTGGGCATTTTGTTCCACCATGTGGCTCAGGCGTTGTTGTGCGGGCTGGCTCAGCTCTTCGGCCAATAGGGCGTTGGCTTGCACAATCGCTGCCAGTGGGTTGCGTATCTCGTGTGCCACCGCCGCCGACATGCGGCCCATGGCAGCCATTTTCTCGGTACGCATGCGGGCTTCGATCTCGCGCAAGTCATGTAAAAACATGACGCACAGCCAAGGTTGTGCAGCCATCAGGCTGTCGGCCGAGGTGTCATAGGTGGGCTCTGGCAGGTTGGCATCCGCAGGAATGCTGGTGGTCAGCCAGGTGCGTACATGCAGCCCGGTGGCACGTTGTCCCGTAGCCAAGAGTTGAACATGCTGGCTGAGCGCTTGTGCTGAGGCATAGGTGTGGTCCACCATCTCGCGCAAGGGCAGCCACTCAGACGTGTTCAAGTCATGCAAAACCATGGATGCGGGTAAGCCCAGCAGTTCACAAGCTGCTGGGTTGACCATGCGAACTTGGTAGGTGTTATCCACCACCAATACGCCCTCGGTCAGGTGGGCAATGATCAAGCTGTTGACTTGGGCATGGGTCTGGGCGGCAAACCGATTGGTGCGCGCCAAGCGTTCTTGGTCTGCCAAGCGTTGCGCCAACTGGCGGGTGAGGTAGGCCACCGCAAAAAAACCCGCGCAGACCAGCGCCGTCTGCATGTAGTCGTCGCTTTGCAGGCTTCCTTGCGTCCATGCATGAAAAATGTTGATGCTCAGCAAAATCAGCGTAATGCTGGCCGTAGTGGCCAAGGCTAAGCGCAGGGTGCCTAGCACGGAGACCGTCAAGATTGGCAGTGCCAGCAGCGGCGTGTAGTGCATCTTGCCGGTTTGCACCTCTTGCAAGACGCAGATGGCGGTGATGTCAGCAGCCAGCAGCAATAACCAAGGCCAGCGCCAGTAATCGATAGGGGGCTTTTGGTGCAGCAGCCCCCAAGCGAGGAAGGCCACGACGAGGTAGCCGGTTGTCAGTACCCAAGGCCAATACACCCCCGCGTACAACCCTGATGAGGTCCAGGTTTGTGTGGCCTGCAGGGCAATCAGCAAGGTGGCAACCAGCACCCGTGCAGAGAGAAAAGCCTGCCAAAGCCGTCGTGCACTGTGAAGAGGGAGTGTGATCACGTGACGGCCTTTGGTGCCAGGCGGCTAGCGCGGGCCGAGGTGGCGGTGCTCGGTGCTGCAGTAATGGGTGCGGTCTGGGCTGGTGATGGCATCACTGGCTGGCAGATGCAACCCACAGTGCGCGCAGGTCACCATGTCTTCGGGCTGATGCAACCGCGGTTTGGGAGGGGGTGTCGCATCTTTGCGTCGGTTATTGCGCCAAATGCCAATGGCAATAATGACAACCAGGGCGACCAGTAAATATTTCATGACAGACGTCCTAGCATGACGACTTCCAGTACAAAGCGCGAGCCTGCGTAGGCCAGCAGCAAGAGCGCAGCCCCTGCGTAAATCAGATGTACGGCATGGCGCCCGCGCAAACCAAAGCGAGAACGCCCGACCAGCAGCAGCGCAAATGCCAGCCAAGCTAGTAAGGAGAACACTGTTTTATGGTCCCAGACCCAGGCACGGCCATACAGCGATTCGCCAAACAACAAACCCGCCAGCAATGTGGCGCTGAGGAGGGCAAAGCCAGCAGTGACAAAGCGGAAGGTCAGGCGCTCCAGCATCAGTAAGGGCATACCGCCTTCATCGTTGGATGCCGTGCGCATGCGTTGCTCTGCACGCGACATCAAGCCTGCATGAACGACTGCCGCCGCGCACAGGCCATATGAGGCAATGCCCAGCGCCAAATGCAAGGGCAGCCATGCGGACGCTTGCAGCGCCATGGGTTTGCCTGGAAAAAGCTGTGCCAAGAGCACTGCCAATGCGCCCAATACAGACAGCACGCCCACGGCGCGCATCTTGGGGTAGAGCTGTTGCTCAATGGCGTACACAGTCAGCATCAGCCAAGCAGTCATCGACAGCGCGGGGGCGAAACCAAAACGTGCGGGCGTGGCCATCAAGCCCGCTGCGACGGTTAACAGATGCAGCACCCAGGCAGACCGCATGGCCAAACGGGTTTGGCCCTCAGCCATGCGCTGGACACCGAAAACAGGGACGAGATAGGACGCAATCGCAGCCAAGGCCAACGCCATGACCCAGAGGGGCGTACCAGTGAAAAAGTGGGTGGAAGACTCCATGTTCGCAATCATAGCTGTCCGCCTAGGGGGTTGGGGCGGCTGTTGCGGGCCATCCTTGCGCCTTGTCAGTGCTTGGGTGCTCTGTGCCAGCACAGGGCGAGTGCCGTAGCCAGCGGGTAGAATTGTCAGCTTGTTTGTACAGGGCTGCCCGCGGCGGGCAGCACGGGCTGACAGCGCAAGCTGCGCCCCCTGCCCAAAGCGCCGGGCCGTCAGGCCAAGCCGCACGCGGCGCAGCTTCTCTCTTCGGACACATCTGCTTATGGCATCCGCACTCACCGACAAACTCTCGCGACTCGTCAAGGAGATGCGTGGCCAGGCCCGCATTACCGAATCCAATGTGCAAGACATGCTGCGCGAAGTGCGCATGGCTTTGCTGGAAGCCGACGTGGCCTTGCCCGTGGTGCGTGACTTTATTGCCCGCGTCAAAGAAAAAGCACTGGGCCAAGAGGTCATCAGCTCGCTGCAACCCGGTCAGGTGCTGGTTTCCATCGTCAACAAAGAGCTTTCGGCCACCATGGGCGAAGGCGTGGCAGACATCAATCTGAATGCGCAGCCCCCTGCCATCATCTTGATGGCAGGCCTGCAAGGTGCGGGTAAAACCACCACCACGGCCAAGCTGGCCAAGCACCTGATTGAAAAGCGCAAGAAGAAAGTACTGACCGTTTCGGGTGACGTGTACCGCCCCGCGGCGATTGAACAGCTCAAAACCGTGACGGCGCAAGCCGGTGCGGAATGGTTCCCTTCTACACCCGACCAAAAGCCGCACGACATTGCCGTGGCTGCGTTGGACTACGCCAAAAAGCACTACTTTGACGTGCTGCTGGTGGATACGGCCGGTCGCTTGGCCATCGACGAATTGTTGATGGCTGAAATCAAGGACTTGCACGCCACGCTCAACCCGGTTGAAACCCTGTTTGTGGTCGATGCCATGCAGGGTCAGGATGCGATCAACACTGCCAAGGCCTTCAAGGAAACGCTGCCGCTGACCGGTATCGTGCTGACCAAGCTGGACGGTGACTCGCGCGGTGGTGCGGCCCTGTCGGTACGCCAGATCACGGGTGCGCCGATCAAGTTTGCCGGTGTCTCTGAAAAGCTGGATGGCCTGGAAGTGTTTGATGCCGACCGCCATGCACAGCGCGTGCTGGGCATGGGCGACATCGTGGCGCTGGTGGAGCAGGTCACCAAAGGCGTGGACATGGAAGCCGCGCAGAAGATGGCCGAGAAGCTGAAAAGCGGCGACGGCTTTGATCTGCATGACTTCTTGGCGCAACTGCAGCAAATGAAGCAAATGGGTGGCCTGTCGAATTTGCTGGACAAGCTGCCGTCCGAGATGACGGCCAAGGCCGGCGCCGTGGACATGGACAAAGCCGAGCGCGAAATCAAGCGCAAGGAAGGCATCATCTGCTCCATGACTTACAAGGAGCGCAAGCGCCCCGAACTCATCAAGGCTACGCGCAAGAAACGCATTGCTGATGGTGCAGGCGTGCAGGTGCAAGACGTGAACCGCTTGCTCAAAGAGTTTGAGCAAATGCAGACCATGATGAAGAAGATGAAGGGAGGCGGCCTGATGAAGATGATGAAAAAGATGGGCGGCATGAAGGGGATGAAAGGCATGATGGGCGGCGGTGGCATGCCCAAACTGCCTTTCTGATTGCGCCCTGCGCATTCCGCACTCCAGCCGCATCGCTGTCAAAGCCATGCGGCTTTTTGTTGCGGGCGGCTAGAAAACAGGAGCTGCTTGCGCAGGCTTTCTGTGCATTTCGAATAGATAACTGCTGGAATGCCTTGTGTTACATGCGCTATAAGCTCTGTTTTTTGCTTTTTCGCGCAAGTTGCCCATAATGCACAGCATGCAAGCACCGACCCATCTCTCTGCGCCGCTCGCTGGCACCCGACGCCTGTGGCTGCTGGCGGGAGCCGCCGCAGTGCTGGCGGGCTGCTCCAGCGCCCCCCGTCCGCAAAGCGCAGGCCGCGGCACACCCACCGCGCGCAGTGGCGGTGCCAGTGCACGCGCGGTCGACCCTTTGCAGTTGCAAGCTGATCTGCGCGAAGCCTTGCTGGCGCGCACCATGTTGGTGGTCAATACGCCCTACACCTACGGCGGAAACTCCCCCGAGGGTGGCTTTGACTGCAGTGGTTTGATTCAGTGGGCTGTTCAGGGCATTCATACAGGCAGGCTGCCGCGCACCACATCGCAGTGGGCGCAATCCAGTACGCCCGTGCAAGGCCGTGGTTTGCAGCGCGGTGACTTTGTGTTCTTCAACACCATGGGCAGCAATTACTCACACATGGGTATTTTTGTGGGTAGTGGCCAGTTTGTGCATGCACCGTCCAGCGGCGGTACGGTACAGCGCGTGCGCATGGACAATCCGTATTTCGCCAAACGGTTCACCGAGGCACGCAGCATCTTTGTGTAACGCACACCCATATGCGGGCTTGCCTGACAGACGGTAGTCATTGGCCCTGCGAGCATGGTGCATTTGGAGGATGCGACCATGCAAAAAATACCATCGAACCGTTTCTATGTTTTCAGTGGCGCTGCTGTGACTGCACTGGCCTTGCTGACCGCCTGCGATCAGTCAGGCCCGCAAATGCGTGCAGATACTTTCCCCATGGGCCAAGCGGCGCGCTTTGATCAGCCACCACCCAGCAAACCGTTGCTGGGTTCATCGGACTATCTGCGCAGCCATGATGTGCTGCCTGTAGCCAAAGCTGACATCCGCGAGCCTTTGCCGCCTGCAGTGCCGCTGCCTGTGCAAAACGCAGAAGTCATTCAGCCGCAAGCCAGTACGGCACAAGCTTCGCAAGAGCAGGGTGGCGTCACGCCTGCAGCGGGCATGGCGGCAGTGATTACCAATGCCCAAGGGGATGGTGAGCAACACAAGCTGGATGGCAGTTCTGCCAAGTAACTGCCAAAGCTAAGACAAAGAAAAACCCCGCAGTGTTTGCACACTGCGGGGTTTTATATTTTGGTGGTCGTAGGTGGACTTGAACCACCGACATCAGCATTATGAATGCTGCGCTCTAACCAACTGAGCTACACGACCGAACTCTGGTGGTCGTAGGTGGACTTGAACCACCGACATCAGCATTATGAATGCTGCGCTCTAACCAACTGAGCTACACGACCAAGAAAAATAAATTATATATCAATATTTAAGCGTGAACAAAATTGGCGGGGCGCTTGTTGACAAAAGCGTCCATGCCTTCTTTTTGATCTTGGGTGGCAAACAGTGCGTGGAAAAGGCGGCGCTCAAACATCACGCCGTCGTTCAAACTGCCTTCAAAAGCACGGTTGACAGACTCTTTAGCGGCCATGACTGCGATTTGCGAAAATCCGCTGATGATGATGGCTGCCCCCAGCGCTTCGTCCATCAGCTTTTCATAAGGCACGATGCGGCTGACCAAACCCGCTCGCTCGGCTTCGGTCGCATCCATCATGCGTGCGGTCAGCGCCATGTCCATGGCTTTGGCCTTGCCGACTGCCCGTGGCAGGCGTTGTGTGCCGCCTGCGCCTGGAATGACGCCCAGCTTGATTTCAGGCTGGCCAAATTTGGCATTGTCTGCAGCAATGATGAAGTCGCACATCATGGCTAACTCACAGCCGCCGCCCAGCGCAAAGCCGCTGACAGCCGCAATGACAGGCTTGCGAATACTGCGAATGGTTTCCCAGTTGCGCGTGATGTAGTCGCCTTTGTATGCGTCGGCAAAGCTGTACTTGGCCATGGCGCCAATGTCAGCGCCCGCTGCGAACGCGCGCTCGCTGCCAGTAATGATCATGCAGCCAATGCGCTCATCGGCATCGAAAGCTTTGAGCGCTTCGCCCAGCTCGTCCATGAGCTGGTCATTCAAGGCGTTCAGTTGCTTGGGACGGTTCAGGGTAATGATGCCCACTTTGTCCGCTTCAACGCGGACCTCGATCATTTCGTATGCCAAGGTTTCTCTCCTAATAGTCATGTGTGGAAAACCCAGCATATGACTATACCCAAGCCGCTGTCGATGGATTACAGGGCCAACCAGCGGTCAAGCGCAGCGGAATCCGTGACTGTGAGCTTGTAATTAAAAATGAGCGTTTCAGCTCCCGGTATTGGCAAGCTGAGCGGTAAGCGCAGCAACTGGCGATCCCGAGACACCAAGGCTGTTATGTGCAAGGTGCCGCGTGCGGTATACAAGTCCAGCTCTTCAAGCTTAGTGAGGCGCCATGCTTGTGGTGCCTCTGTGCCACGCAGTTCAATGCCATACCACTCATCGCCCGCCATCATGCCGGCCTGCTCTGTCAAACCGCCACGCAGTACTTGCTTGATGATGACGCTGTGCGTCTCTTGCACGCGCAGTCCCAATGCCTGTGCGAGTGCGGGTTTGTCTGTGTCAGCTTGTACGCCGTGGATGGCCAGCAAGGCTGGCAGCGGCAGCTCATCTTTACAATGCACCCAGGCATGTAACTCTTCGTGCCAGCTACGGCCAGTTTGTGCCTGTAGCACGGCCAGCACATCCGCTTCGGTCATCGCGCCACCATGGCAGCGTTGCCACAATGCCTGCATGACGGTGTCCAGCGTGGTGGCGCCTTCTTGACGCAGCTTCAGGTCCAGGCACATCGCGACCAGCGCGCCTTTGGTGTAGTAGCTGACAGTGGCGTTGGCCGTGTTTTCGTCTTGGCGGTAGTACTTGACCCAGGCGTCAAAGCTGGATTCCGCCACACTTTGCACAGTCCGCCCTGGTGTTTGCTGTACTTGGTTCAGCGTTTTGGTTATCAGCTTGAGGTAAGCAGCGTTATCGATTAGGCCAGCGCGGCGCAGCAGCAGATCGTCGTAATAGCTGGTGAAACCTTCAAAAAACCACAGCAACTGGGTGTAGTTTTCTTGGTCATAGTCATAAGGCACCAGTTCTGCAGGCCGCAGGCGCTTGACGTTCCAAGTATGAAAATACTCGTGGCTGATCAGGCCCAGTAATTGGATGTATCCGTCACTTGCCTTGTCTATGCCGATGCGCGGTAGATCGGGGCGGCTGCAAATCAGCGCGGTAGAGTTGCAGTGTTCCAAGCCGCCATAACCGTCGTGCGTGACGTTGAGCATGAATACGTAGCGGCTGTGGGGTGCAACGCCCCAGAAGTTGATTTCGGCTTCACAAATCTTTTGTGTGTCTTGCAGCAAGCGTTCACCGTCAAAAGACGCCGGCGCGCCCGCCACCACAAAGCGGTGCGGAACTCCGCAAGCGGTGAACGTACCGCTCCAAAATTGACCCATTTCAACGGGGCAATCTACCAACTCATCGTAATTGTCAGCGGCATACGTGCCAAAACCTAGTTCATCCACCGCAACGGCAGTCAGGCCCGTAGCAAGCTGCCAGTGTGGTGCTTGAGCGGAAAGCTGTACTTGCAGGCGGTGTGCCTGCGTTTCTTGGCCGTGTACGCGCAGCAGCAAGCTGGTGCCATTGAAAAATCCACGCTGTTGATCCAGCCAAGCAGTGCGCACCGAGTTGTCATAGGCACTGACTTCATAGGACAGCTCCAGGGGCTGGCCAACTTGCGAGTTGACTTGCCATTGGTGCTTGCTCAATTGCTCGATATGAACGTGATTTTCGCCTTGCGTGGCTTGCAGACTGTGGAGGTTTTTGGCGAATTCACGCACCAAATAACTACCGGGAATCCACACCGGCAGGGAGACGCACTGCTGCGCACTAGGCTGTGCAATGGTCAGTGTGATGCGGTACAGGTGTGCATGCAGGTCATGCAACTGAACGCGGTAGTGAATGGGGGATGTAGTGAGGGGCATGGTGGTGCTCAATAGGTTCAAGCCCACGGCATGCCGGGCGGCAATGCCGCAGGCAAGGCAGAAGGGCATGGTTTGCCCAACTGCCTAGATGTAATTACTTTTTGTGTGCAGCAGCCAGGTATTTTTCAACCTCGCTGGCAGGAATGGCTCCGGGAACGCGGGTGTTGTCCGCAAAAATCAAGGTGGGTGTGCCGGTGATCTTGTGCTTGCGACCTAACGCCAAGTTGCGCTGGATTGCGTCAATGTCACAACTGGCTGCTGCAGGCGTCTTGTCCTTGAGCATGAGGTCGTGCCAAGTCTTTTTGCTGTCTTTGGCGCACCAGATATTGCGTGACTTTTCCGCAGAGTCTCGGCTCAGAATGGGGTAGAGGAACAGATAGACCGTCACGTTGTCCACGTTTTGCAGGTCACGTTCAAAACGTTTGCAATAGCCGCAGTTGGGGTCTTCAAAGACCGCGAGCTTGCGTTCGCCCTTGCCATGCACAATCTTGATGGCATCACCCAGCGGCAGATTTTTGAAGTCTACGGCGGTAAGTAAATTGATACGGTCTTCCGTCAGATTGCGTTGGGCTTTGGTGTCAATCAATTCACCCTGAATCAGGTAGTCACCCGTTTCGTTGGAATAAAAAACATCGGTGCCCACCCGCACTTCGTACAAACCTTTCATGGGCGTGGGCTTGACTTCGTCGACCTGCTGCAATTGGGGAATGCGTTCGGCCAAGGTCTTGGCGATCTGGTCTTGGGGCTGTGCGGCGATTGCGCAACCCCAAGCTGCTGTGGCCAACAATGCGGCAGCGAACAATTTCATGGCAAAGATTCCCGTGGATAAAAAACGATCAAGTATTGGTGGGCAAAGGGGCTAAAAGGTTCCCTGTGCGCAAAGCACCATCAGCGGTCTAAGCCCATGGCTTGGCGTGCTGTCCAGTCTTTGAGGAAGCCGCTGCGCTCAAAATTGCGTAAACCCCAGTTTCTGAGAGTCTGCAACGGAGCTTCGGTGCGGGTAAAGAGTTGTTGCAGGCCATCCATGGCCATGCCCACAGGCACAAGACCTGCTTTGCGCTCACGTTCGTATCGGCGCAAGAGTTTCAAATCGCCCGTGCTGCGCCAAACGTCGCGGGTCCGCAGGATGCGTGCCAGCGCTTGAATGTCTGCCAGCCCAATGTTGAGCCCTTGTCCTGCCAATGGGTGCACATTGTGAGCCGCGTCACCCGCCAACACCCAACTGGTGGGTGTGCGCGCTTCGGACGTTCCGGGGAATGGCCCGCACCAGCGTTTGGCGACAGCTTGCTGTAAAGGCCAAGAGAGGCGTGGGCCACTCAGTTGCAGTTGACCCAAACTGCTTTGGCTGATCTCCATCAGGGCTTGAATGACAGCAGCATCGTCTTGGGTCAGCCATTGAGGAGCTTCGGATTGGTGAACTGACCATACGACAGCCACACTGTGTCCGTCGGGGCCGTCCAAAGGCAAAAAAGCCAGAATGCCTTGCGGCGAGAACCACTGGCGTGCAACCTGACCATGCGGCAATTCACACTGCAGGCGGGTTGCGATGGCGTGCTGCCCGTAGGGAGTCACGTCAAAATCCACGTTCAAATCAGCGCGCGTGGTGCTGGTGCGACCTTCACAAACCGCAGTCAAAGGGGCATGTACAGGGGTGCTTACCACTTCAATTTGAGGCTGGTAGCGCACGGCTTCGGCCAGCCGCTGCTCTAGGGCAGGCACATCCACAATCCACGCCAGCGCGTCAACACCTTGTGCTCCCGCATCGAAATGTACGCTGCCATCGGTATCCCCATGTACTTCCATGTGTTTGATAGGGGTTGCTGCAAGAGCGTCTGGCCAGGTGCGCAGCGACTCCAGCAATTGCTTGGAGTTTGTATTGAGTGCATACGCCCTGACATCGGCCTGTACAGGTGCTGAGCGCGGTGTATCTACCAGGGCCACGCGCAGTCGTTCGCGAGCCAATAGGAGAGCCAGGGTACGGCCGACAATGCCGGCTCCGCGGATACATACATCAAAGGTTTGCGCCATGGCCCACATTGTAGGAGGGCTGGAACAAGTGTTGCGGCAGGACGGTTTCCCGAAATCAATCGCTCTGCATATTTAGGGTGAAAGGGAGTACGCCGTATCACAATAGCGGCATGACAGCTTCAAATTTCGATCAAGCAGATGTCACAGGCACGATTGGTGCGCTGTGGGTGTTTCCTATCAAGTCATGTGCAGGCATTGCAGTGCAGCAAGCCCAACTGTTGCCAACAGGACTGGAGTGGGACCGTGCATGGATGGTGGTGGACGAACAGGGTACTTTCATCACACAGCGCGAGGTCACGGAGATGGCGTTGGTGCAGCCCCGTCTTGATGTTGCTGGTGCTCAATTGCATGTGAGCTTTCCTGGACAGGCGGATCTCAGCGTTTCTTTGGAATTGCCTTGGATGAGCGATGCACCTCAGTTGTGTGTTCAGGTGTGGAGCAGCCGTGTCCAAGCTTGGGACATGGGCTCAGAAGCGGCGCTTTGGTTCAGTCAAGCGCTAGGTCGTAACTGTCGGTTGGTACGTTTTGACCCCGCGCAGCAACGCTTGTCAGGCACCAAGTGGACTGGAGGCATCAATGGCCCTGCCCAATTTGCCGATGCGTACCCGCTGCTGGTGACGACCAGCGCCGCTTTTGACTTGCTCAACGACAAGCTGCAAGCCCAAGGTCATGCAGCTGTCGACGGCCTACGTTTTCGTGCCAATATCGTGCTCGATGGTCTGGCGGAGCATGAGGAAGACTTTATCGACACACTGTGGGTGCAGGCGGCACAGCCGATAGCCATCCGATTGGGAAAACCGTGTTCACGTTGCCCGATTCCGAATATCGATCCGCAAACTGCGCATTCAAGCCCTGAAGTAGGTGACACCATTTACCAATATCGCCAAGATGCAAGGTTGGATGGTGCTATTACTTTTGGCATGAATGCGGTGGTTGCCCAAGGTGCAGGTCAAACGCTGCAAGTAGGTCAGGCTGTAGGTGGTGTGCTGAAGTTTGATTGAAACCAAGCACTCTTCGTTAAGATGCTGCTCAATTTTGGAGGAGTTCACCCATGAAATTCATGATGCTGGCAGCTACCGCTGCATTGGTTCTTGCTGGTTGTGCGACGCAAACAGACCCTATGGCGAAAGATGCGGCCCCTTACGTTGCCAAGCCTGACTACGAGCATGCCTTGGTATGCGATACGCGCTATGACGATCTGCAAAAGTGCGAAGCAACTTTGAAGCAGCTGTGCGGAGATCGCGGTTTCTTGGATCTGCGAATTCGTCCTTTGCGTGAACCCGGCGGCAGCGTGGATAGCTCGACCCACCGTTTGCTGCAACTGCAGTGCAAACCACGCCCTGCCAAGTAAATCGTTGGCATGAATGATTAACAGCCTGCCTTCAACGGCAGGCTGTTTTGCTTTGTAATGCAATCATTTATGTAGCGCGATATTTAGCACCTGCCGTCAGAAATCGGCCAAGGAGTGCAATAGAGTCACTTCGTTGAAATCGGTAAACAAGCTTTGGCCACTTGGTATAGCTGTGAGCAGCTTTTCTGTGATTTTTCTGCCGCGACGAACTTCTTCAAAGAAATCATGAACTGATTGGCGAGCAGAGTTCAACCAATGTGCCGTCAGGGCACCGAACGTAGGAAACGACTTGTCCCCAAGGTTTTTTCACTGGTGCCGCTAATTGCACAGCACCTGCTGCGACTGCTTGGTGATGTGCTTGGATAACGTCTTCAGTGACAAACGCAATTTCAATACCCAGCGGCTGAATGGATGCATGTGCTGCGACATGTCCAGCGGGAAAATTCAATTCACCCAAATCATGGGAGGCAAAGGCCAGCGTAGTTTGCCCAGTCTCTAACTCTCCATAGGCACCTGACTCGTGTAGAAAGCGGCGCTCAAAGCCAAATGCCTGCTGGAAGAACTCCAATGACGCAGAAACATCGGGAACATAGATGATGGTGTAGCCAAACTTCACAGTGTGTTCTTTCAGGACGGAATGGGTAGGTTAAGACGATAGTGCACGTCAGTGGTCATAGAGGCAGATTTTGAATTCGTGCGCAAAATTAGTAGCGTGTATGACTTCTTTTATGAAAAAGCTAGGCTCTTGGTGATATCTTTTTTGAGAGGTTGCGGTGGTGAAGAAAAGTACGTATCCCGCTGCGTTCAATTCAACGCTTGCTGCGCAAAGTTGGCACTTTAAGAGCTGCTTTAAGAAATTAGTACCGCGCTAGATGCCTCCTATTTGAAAGGCTGTGCAACAGCGTTAGCCTAGCGGACAAAGGATCCCAAAGTAACGCGTTCCTGTGTGAGGCATGACGGAATAGACTGCCTCTTGAACGTTTTTAATCACAGACAAGAAGAGCGCATTCGGTTCAGCTATGCACAAAAAATTAACTTCCAAGATTGCGATAGTCACGGGGGCGGCCCAAGGCATTGGGGCTGCAATCGCCCAAGTTCTGGCGCAAGAAGATTGCACCGTCTACATCACAGATATCAACGATGAACTTGGCAATGCTGTCGCCAACTCTCTGGGTGGCTCCGCACGCTATTTGCGCTTAGATGTGCGGTTGGAGGAAGATTGGCTGCGCGTAACTGCACAAGTCATGAAAGAGCACGGCAGGTTAGACATCTTGGTAAACAATGCAGGGATTACCGGGTTTGAAGATGGGCCTGTGGCCCATGATCCGGAGCATGCAAATCTGGCTGACTGGCACGCTGTGCACCGGACTAACCTCGACGGTGTATTTCTTGGTTGCAAACATGCCATTCGCGCCATGCGGCATCAGGGCAGTGGCTCCATCATCAACATCTCCTCTCGTTCTGGCTTGGTTGGCATACCGGGTGCTGCGGCATATGCCTCTTCCAAAGCTGCAGTGCGTAACCACACAAAGTCTGTGGCCCTGTATTGCGCTGAACAGATGTTAAAAATTCGGTGTAATTCAATCCATCCAGCTGCCATCTTGACGCCCATGTGGGAGCCTATGCTGGGTGATGACATAGGCCGAAAAGAGCGCATGGCTGCACTGGTTCGTGACACTCCGCTTCTTCGATTTGGAACGCCTGAAGAAGTGGCGTCTGTGGTGTTGCTGCTAGCCTCGGACGACGCCACATACATCACTGGCAGTGAGTTCAACATTGATGGCGGGTTGCTGGCGGGTTCTGCGGTAACACCTGCTGTAGGTGGTGACAATTAAAACGGGCTTGAGTAAGTCGCGAAGACCTTCGTCAGCTTCGCTTTTGGCTGACCGTGTTGATGGCCTGTGCAATTGCTGCGCAGCAACTTGCGTCGCTAAAGACGAATTGTTGTTTCGTTGATCAAGCCATTGTGCGTTGCAACCCTGCTGCTGCCACAAACGTGAAATCAGTGATCAATGCACTGAATTGGTCGATAAAACCTCAAGAACGGACGGTGTTTTTAGCCGTTGTTAATGACGCCGTATCTTATAGTTGTGGCATGCAACCTCCCAGTATGGGCTCCGATTCGGAGCCTCCCAGTAGGTCACTGCCTACCCACTCCCTGACCAGCAGAGACCGTTGGTTAGCGGCATTTATGCTTTCTCTTTTGTACTTTTCGGCCCTGTCATTGGCAGCGGTCGAAACTGTCGTTGACCCTTCGGCGCTACGCCGCAAACTCCATGCTTGAACTTTTGAATGACCCTGCCGTTTGGGCTGGGCTGGCCGCTCTTATCGTGCTCGAAATTGTCTTGGGTATCGACAATCTTATTTTCATTGCCATTCTCGCGGAGAAGCTGCCCCCCCATCAGCGCGACAAAGCCCGCGTGATTGGTTTGAGCTTGGCACTCATCATGCGGTTGGGTCTTTTAACTGCTATGTCTTGGTTGGTGACTTTGACTGCCCCTCTCTTTAGCGTGTCAGGCCATCCATTCTCAGGACGCGACCTCATCTTGCTGGGCGGTGGCTTGTTTCTCATCTACAAGGCCACCTCTGAGTTGCATGAACGGCTTGAAGGCGTGCAGCACGTGCAACGCGCATCCGTTGCCTATTCAAGCTTTGCAGTGGTCGTTAGCCAGATCGTAGTGCTGGATGCCGTGTTTTCTCTGGATTCGGTGATCACTGCAGTGGGTATGGTGGATCATTTGTCCGTGATGATGGTGGCCGTGATTGTCGCTATTGGCGTGATGTTGTTGGCTTCCAAACCTTTGACACGCTTTGTTAACACGCACCCCACGGTTGTCGTGCTTTGCCTGAGTTTTCTACTGATGATTGGCCTGAGCCTGGTCGCTGAAGGTTTAGGTTTTCATCTGCCCAAGGGCTATATGTACGCTGCCATTGGTTTTGCCATCGTCAGCGAGTTTTTCAATCAAATGGCTTCACGTAATCAAGCGCGCAATGAAGCACGTTTGCCGCGGCGCCAACGCACCGCTGAGCGGGTTCTTCACCTGCTGGGCCATCAGAGTGGCACAGATACGTCCCCAGATATGGACCAAGGGCAGCAAGCGGTTACCTCCGACGATGCGGTCTTCGCAACCGAAGAGCGCCAGATGGTCGGTGGTGTTTTGCGACTGGCAGAGCGTAACGTTCGCTCCATCATGACGCCGCGTGCCGACATCTCATGGGTGGACGTTGAGGGCGATGGGGAGGCCATTCGACAGCAGCTGTTGCAGACCCCCCATGGCATGTTTCCCGTCTGCCGCGGATCACTTGATGATGTGCTGGGTATTGCGCGTGCCAAGGATCTCTTGGATGTACTGGCTGAAAAGGGCGGTATCGCGCCCAGTGACTCCCTGCGAGAGGCCGTATATGTGCAGGAGACATTGCCTGTCATTGATGTGGTGAGCGTCTTGCGCCGTCAGCGTGGTACTTTGGCTCTGGTCATTGATGAGCATGGCTTGCTCAAAGGGGTTGTGACGCCCATTGATGTACTGGAAGCCATTGCGGGCGAGTTCCCTGAGGAAGATGAACTGCTGGAAATTCAACCGCTCGAGGAGGGGCGCTGGCGTGTGGCTGGTTCTGCTGACCTGCACCTTTTGGAGAGTGCACTGGAACTTAACACCCTTGTGCGCGAAACGGGTGCTTACACCGTGAATGGCTTTTTGCAGCATGTCTTTGGTGGACTGCCTGCGCGCAACGCAGTGCATGAGCAGGATGGCTATGTATTCACTATTGAGGAGGTGGATGCACAGCGCATAGCGAAGGTCTGTGTAGAAACGCAGGCCAAGGTCGCTCACTAGTTCGAAGCGCAGCTTGGTTGATGCGAGTCTCGCTTCACCCGGGAAAAGGCGGCGGCCATCCCATGATCCTGCGGTCGCCCCAACTACCCATTCAAAGTATTTTGCTTTAACCTATGCTGCATTTAGGCGCTGAACGCAATGTTCATAAGCCGAATGTGCTCACTTTTTAGCAGGCTGGCTGGGTGGGCATATTCAAGAAAAGCTTAGCTAAGCTGGTTTCACCATGTCGATGTGGGGGATGCCATCTTCGTCATAAATGTCGCCAGCAGTTTGAAAACCGAACGATGCATAGAATTGCTCGAGCCGTGCTTGAGCGCCGATTCGGATGCCTTCAGCGGGAAAACATTTTTCCGTGAAGCGGACGGCTTCAGCCACCAAAGCACGCCCGATCTTGAGATTGCGAAACTTTGCCAGCGTGATCACTCTTCCAATTGACGGCTCTTGGTATTTGAGTCCAGGGTCTACGACCCTGGCATAAGCGGCCAGCTCTCCATCAAGCATTACCGACAGGTGCCAAGAGTGCGGATCCAGTCCATCAGCTTCTTGGTAGGCACACTTTTGTTCAACTACAAATACAGACTCTCGGGCCTTGATCACTTCGTACAGCTCCAGAGCACTGTAAGCCTCCAGGCGGTTCCATTTGTAACTCAGATTCATCATTTTCTTTGAGAGGTTGCAAGTCCGGGTGTTGACTTCAGGTGGCGCTTAGCGAAAGTGCCGCTTGATGACGAGATAACGTGCCATTGCATGGCCACTGTTGCTGAAGGATTGCTCTTCGAGCGTGGAAACGCGTGCGCAATCGCCGGGCTGTACTTCATAGACGGTGGTGCCACTTCTCAGCAACAACTGGCCTTCAAGCAGCAAAATTTGATCGTCTGAGTGCAGGATTTCGCTGGCAGCAAAAATGACAGTTTGTCCTGGAGGCAGCTCGACCGCCACGATTTCCACATCCGCACCCGCTGCTGAGGGAGACACCAGCCGTCGTATGTAGCCCGTCTCTGGGTCTATCCACTGTTGCTGATCTTGTAGCCGTTGGATTGATGTGCTTGCTGGTTGGGGTTCACGCATCAGTGCAGACATGCTCAAGCTCAGCGCATCTGCAATGCGAGATAAGAGGCTGGCTGTCGGGCTGCTTTCTCCACGTTCAATCTTTGAAATCATTGCCCGACTCACATTCGCTTGAGCCGCAAGCTGGTCAAGCGTCAAACCACGTGCAATCCGCTCTTCGTGAACACGTTGAGGGATCAGGCTTTCAGGTGATGGGTTGTTGGGCATGAATTCTATTATAGTGGAATATCTACTATAGTGGAATTTAATGACGCCTTTGCTTTCTCATGCTGGCATTGCGCCAGTGCTTGCTTTGCTTCTCAATGCGTTCATCTGGGGGATTTCGTGGTGGCCGCTGCGGCAACTGCATTCCATGGGAATTCATCCCTTGTGGGCCACGGCTTTCATTTATGCGCTTGCGGCCATCCTGATTTGGTTGTGGCGGCGCCAAGTACTCAAACAAGTGGCGGGCACTCCCTTGCTGTGGTGGGTACTCATCGCTTCAGGGATAACCAACGCGGCTTTCAACTGGGCAGTCAGTATGGGTGATGTGGTGCGCGTTGTGCTCCTGTTTTATCTCATGCCTTTATGGTCACTGCTGCTTGCAAGGCTGCTGCTGAGTGAACCGATGACCGCTGGTACCGGCTTACGTGCGCTCTTGTCTGTTACAGGCGCTGCATGTGTAGTGGCTGATCCGGCTTCATCTACGGGTCACACTGCTGCTGCGCATTCAATGCTTGCAGACTCGCTTGCCGTACTTTCAGGTTTCGCCTGCGCGTTGAATGCGGCCATGCTCAGGCGCGGGGCCGCATTGCCCGGCGAAGACAAAGCGATGGCCATGTTTTTGGGAAGTGTCACGGTTGCAGGCTCGAGTGCTGCACTTTTTTCTTCGGAGCTATTGGGTGCCACCGCTGGTGTTGCGTGGCCTTCGTTCTCTAGCGAGTGGGTGGCGCCCATCTTTGGCTTGGCTTTGGTCTTTTTGATGTCCAACTTATGCCTGCAATATGCCGTGGCGCGTCTTAAGGCCAGTGTGACCGCGGTTGTCATGCCGTGCGAAGTCGTATTTGCCGCAATCACCGCCATATGGTGGGGTGGTGCCACGTTGCATATGGGTGTCGCTGTGGGAGGAATGCTGATTCTTTTCTCAGTACTTGCCAGTGTGCAAAATCAATCGCTGAGACGTGATTGATGTGGCAGGTCTGCTTGTACCTGTGATGCTTTTTTCGCCTGCAATCCATTCCGCGCTGCGTGCAGTCTGGGTGGACTGCACCTTGCTGCATTCCGTCCTGCGCCAGCAGAGATTCGCTGATCATTACAATCGGCACAGTTTTTCGTGACATAGCGCGCACAAAACGCTGTGAAAACAGAGCGCTTGGCGTCACATCTCCCTAGAACCAGATTCGCATTGGTGCGGATCGGGCACTTCGGCCACGATGGTGTGGTGCTCGATAGTGCATTGAACCACAAGGAATTTCCATGAGCCTCAAATGCGGCATCGTGGGCCTGCCCAACGTCGGCAAGTCCACCCTTTTCAACGCGCTGACCAAGGCGGGCATCGCCGCCGAGAACTATCCCTTCTGATGGCGCTGCAAGAAAGTCCTTGTATATCAACTGGATCCGATGAGTGGAAGCATCGACTTCCTCAAAATCAGAACAAAGATGTGACTCAGCCGCAGAGTCTAAACACTTCCACGAAGTCCTGTCCGAGGCTATAGACGCTCCACTACGAACGCTGCACGGCATGGCTATAGGGTAGCCCTTGGGTGCAGCCGATGGCGCGGCCATCGGCGCGTTATTGAAAGCCGAGACTCCTTCGTTGTCAGTCCTGCCAGCAACGGGCAGGGAGCGCAGCGACCGGTGCCCCCTGCTTAAGAAAACTCTGATTTTTCGCTACCGTAGATGAATAGAAAATTTACAGGAGCGAAGCTCCTGAGGAGCCGCGCAGCGGCGACTGGCTCCCCTAAGTTTGAAATCTCCTATACCTTTTTTCTATTCTTTTATATGCGGTCTGATTTTAATTAAGTCATTGATTTTAAATTGGTTATTTCATTGGAAGCCCCCTTGATGGGGAGCTTCCTCAGGTCATGCCTAGCACCACAATGAGGGATCAGTGCGGGCTTGCAATTTTTTGAGCTTCTCAGAAATGGTCTTGTTCGACCGCTGCGCTTCACCTGAGAGCAGGGCGGTCAGCTGAGCTAAGAGCTTTGTGCTGCATCCGGCCCCTAGCATGGCGTGAGCTTTCCAAAGGGCGCTGTAGCAAGGCAGCTGGTCAGAGACACGAGGATCCTCTAACTTCCATTGCTTCAACTCCTGCTCCAGAATTTTCGTCATGGCTGCTAGGCGTCGGTTATCTGCGGTGGAGCGCCGCTTCGAAAAACTGGCGATCTTATTTTTGACGCTGTCCGTCTGCATCTTGATCAACTGATACTGCAAGAACTCGGTGATCACGAACACACCTAAGGCGCGGAAGTCGTTGCCGATGTTCAAGCGGGCAAATTCATTTGCCAACTCCATTGGGAAATCATTCTGACTGTTGACCAACGGAGCGAAACGTTCATAGCCTTCGCACACCTCGACATCGGCGTGTGTCGTATGTAGCCAATGCGTGTCAATCAACAATTGATCAATTTGAGTTTCCATGTGGAATTGACTGCCAAATTTTTCCCCAGAAGCGATAGCTGGATTAGGGCGGGCACATGGAGCCAGCCGCTTATAGAGATTCAGTTCAATGGACAACTGCAAGTAGCGTGACCGGATAGCTGCATAGACACGAGATTCTTGGAACTCACAGACCAGCGATTTCAGCTTGGCCAGAGCGTCCTCATGGGAGGCTGAAAGTAAGAAATCATTGGTCGCCGTAAAGTACTCGTCGCAAGCCTCCGGCTTACTCCTCGTAGTAGATGCCGATTCTTTTTTACTTGCAGATGTTGGGCTTTGTGCTTGGACTTTCTCAGAACACGTTTTTTTGTCATCAGACGTATTAGCGACACTCTTGGATGTGACGGCTTCGGTCGATGACTCAAGTGTTGGGACAGTGGCAGCTGCCAACACTGCCTCGCGGGTAGTGTTGGGCCTACCAGCTTTGAGGGCTAGGATTTTTTGGTTTAGCTGGTCAGCTTTGCTGAGAAGGCGTTGTGTGTGATCAAGGCACTCTTGCTCACTTTGGTAGGTAGCGCTGAGGGTCTGTTCATGGACATGCCGAATTGCACCCATCGGAAGATGGCTGTAGTGGGAGTAGATAGTCTTCAGCTTACCGATGATGGGTGAAGTGATAGTGCTTGTGAATTGATTCATGGTAGTGCTCGTAGCTATGGTGATAACGGCAATGGATGCCGTATAGCCACTGCACCTTTCTCGACTTGCACTCCATCGATGCGCTGCAAAAGAAGTTGGACCTGGTATAGCGACCATTGACCTCCACGAGGCGCTTTGAGTCCCATGGTGTTCAGTTGAGCGGCAATGGCGCGTTGAGATAACGCCTGAGCTCTAAAGACCTGAATGACTGGAGCGAGACGTTGAGCGAAGGCATCAGCAGCCTCTTGACGCTCTTCAATGTTGGGGCGTAGGTTGTCTATCCCCTTACTACCTAGAACGCGGCCACGGGCCTTTGCTGCCGCCAGCGCAGCTTTGGTTCGTTCGCTGATACGGCGTGCCTCGAACTCCGCGAAGTTCGCCATGCTGACCAACACCATGCGACCTTCGGCCGTTGATGGATTCACGTCCGGCAGATCAGCGAATGCGATGCTGACTTTGCAGGTGTCGATCACCTCCAAAAAGAACCGCACGTCACGCGCCAGTCGGTCGAGCTTGCCGATGACCAGTGTGCAGCGGTGCTTTCGGCAAAAGGCAAGCGCCTTCTCCAGCTCTGGTCGCCCCTTCATGCCTTTGCGTCCGCTCTCGACTTCTTTGAACTCTTGCACCAATGTGCCGTGATGGTCGTGCGCATACCGTGCAACGGCAGCCTGTTGAGCTTCAAGGCCTAGCCCGCTGTGACCTTGCTTCTGTGTGCTGACGCGGAGGTAGCTGACGTATGGAGTGTTGCGTTCCTGTTGCATGACCAAATCTCAAGACGACCGTTTAATATTTTGTCATAAGCAGTATACGAAGAAAAGTGGTTGAATAATGACTGGATTCGGAAAAATCCAATGTATTTTTCCGTTGCTCACTTTTTTGATTGATGGAATCAATAGGGGTATTGCTTTTCGGAGTGTTTTGACTCTATTTATGCGTATGAAACGCGCATGAGATGCAACAGATTTGGAGGCTTTTTTGTTGCATCGAGGCGAAGTCTTAGGTGGTGTGTTTCAAGGCCTATGTAATGTGTTCTAAAACTTTCTGTTGCTCTCATAAATCTTATAGATCGTCAACGGCCTGTTGGAAATTTTCCAATTATTTTCTTTCGAAGATAGAAGGTAGTAAATTATGGGCTGCGTGGGCGTATCGCCTATTTGCTGCAATCGAGATTAAAAATTCTTAGTTAGGTCTGAAGACAGACGTCAGCGTAAAGCTGGCTGATGGGGAGAAGCTGATACCGTCCGCCTCTTGTCCCAAGAGAGTTAGTCGCAGAACTCGGATATGAATGGTGTGGCAGTTACTAAGAGTTTCTCGGTGAATGCATCACATCATTCTTGCCCTATTTTATGGGATCTCCGAGTTTCTTTGATTTATGGCTAGATTACATCCAGTAAAAGAGTCTAGTGGCTCAATATCTAATAAAACTAATCTTTGTTTTGCCCTGGATATAACTGTCCAAGAGCTTGATGATGCATTGAGCATAAATCCTGAATCTAGATACTCTCAATCCACGATACTAAAAAAAGATGGTAGTGATAGGGTTGTTAATAACCCTCATTATTTGATAAGAAAAATTCAAAGAAGAATTAATAAAAGAATATTTTCAAATCAAGATGTGATATCTTGGCCTGATCATATATTTGGTTCGATTCCTAACGATGAATTGGATGATGGACCTGCGGCTATAAAAGACTATGTTAATTGTTGTCGTCAGCACTGTGGTGCGAGGAGTGTAATTACTATTGATATTAAAGACTTTTTTGATAACATAAGTAGAAGCCTTGTTCTTGATATATTTGAAGGATTTCTTTCATACCCTAAAGATGTTGCAGAGATTTTGACGGATATCTGCTGCAAAGGGGGGCGTATTGTTCAGGGAGCATTAACCTCAAGCTACATAGCATCTCTTTGTCTTTGGAGGCTGGAAGGTGATGTGGTGAAGAGATTAGGTTACAAAAGTCTTGTATATACGCGCTTGGTCGACGATATAAATATTTCTAGCAAGATTTGGAAATATGATTTTTCATATGCTGCTGGATTGGTTGAAGATATGCTGAGAGAAGCAGATCTTCCTATTAATAGTTCCAAGACTAGAGTTCAATATAGTTCTATTGATCCAATGCTGGTTCATGGCTTAAGAGTTGATTTTCCAGAACCTCGCCTGCCTCCGGATGAGCCAAGAAGAATCAGGGCTAATGTTAAAGATTTAGAGCTTCGTGCGGCCACTCCAGGTTATAGAGCTTCAAGAGCTTATAGAAAAGATTTTAATAGGTGCTTGGGGCGTTTGAATAAGCTGGGTCGTGTTAATCACCAACAGCATAAGCCTTTGCTAAAGAGGGTAGCGAGAATTAAGCCATTGCCTTCTCATATGGATATAGAGAGGGCTGAACGGTTAATTACACGTCTAGAAAGAGATGCGTTGAAACCTGGGTATATGGAAACCATCTGGTTTTACAAAAGATTTAACGTTGCAAGTCAGCGACTGGTGATATTGAAAAGATCTTTCCCAAAAACGGCTGAAGATTTTAGAAATCGAATCAATAGGATAAAGCCATTGTGGAACGAATGACTTGGTATAGTGATTTGCCGCTTCCTGTAAGAAGACTGTTTTTAATAGTGTCTTCTGTATTTGTATGTGGGTTAATTTTTTCATTTTTAATAATTGTTTTTACGATGATTTCTTCTCAGATGTATCTGAGAGATTTTTGTTTTTCCAATAACTGTGTTGATAGTTTTTTTAAAGATGTTAGTTCGGTAGGTGATATTATGAGTGGAGCGGTATCGCTTTGTGTGGCCATAGCAACCATAGGCGGTATATTCGTTGCTCTAATGAGTTATATCGCTTCTCAAAAAAACTTTGCATTTAATAATCATATAGAACATCTTAAGGTTTTTTGTGATTACATGGATTTGGAAATATCCAAAAGAGATAGGCTTTCAAAAAAATCATTTGACTATCTTGTTTTCTATGGATTGATTTTTGAAAAATCCAGAGATGGGAGTTCGGAAGTCTCTAATAAGTTTTCGAAATTTATTGATGATCTGAATTCTATTATTGATGGATCAAATAGAATATGTGATGCTAAAGATAAAGGATTTGATTACAAGCAGCATCAGCGTTATATGAGGGATCATTTTGAATCAATGGGAGTTTCAGTTTATTTTGCTCCTAGGGTCGATTATTTTGAAATGGAGAGACAGCTCCTCTCTCTTGTAAATAGAGTGGCGCAATCTTTTTGTGAACCGGGTCGATTGAAATCTCTGCAAGAAATTAGATATTATTGAATTGTATGAATTTCAAGTTGAATTAAATAAAGGTGCTTTTCTAAATCTTTATAGCTTATTGATATGTAATTTCTATTTAGAACATCATTTTTTGGTGCGCTGTGATTAAGTATCCTTCTGATAAATGAATCATCAGTCCCGATATTTTTAGCAATAGATGCATGCAATTTACGTAAGTCGTGAAGCATGAATTTTGGTGCGCCAGCACGAATAGCCATTTCAGCAAGGTGCTCTACGCTGACACCATTAAAGAGCTTTTGTGATCCAGCCAACCCCTCGCAGCAGCGCCGGAGGATTGGATGCATCAGTGGCGTTATGGGAAGGCTGTGGGGCTTCCCGTTCTTGGTCATAGGTATGTTGATCAGGCCTTTCTCAAAATCGACCTGCTCACGTGTCAGGCCTGCACACTCACTACGCCGCAGGCCTGTATAGAGCAGCAGCATCAAGCAATGCCGCTGCGGCTCAGGCAAGGTGTCCACGGCACGCCGCCATTCAGGTAGGTCACTGATCTCAAGGGTCCGAGGTCTTGGTTTGGCACGCTCAGGCATCAGGCCAGCAGCGGCTAGCTTGGTGAAGGGTGTGGTCAGATCCAAGCCATGCACCGCATTCACATATTTGATGACCGCGCCCATAACGCCTCGGCCAAGCTCAACCAGTGCAGCGCCTTTGGTCTGTGCAAATTGGTGGCAGTGTTCGGCAAAGCTGCGCTGGCGCAGGTCGTCCACAGGTCTTTGTAGCCACTCAGCAAAGTGGGTGCGAAAGAACGAGTCGTAGCGCTTACAGCTGGACTCCTTGAGCTTCTTGGCGGCGCAGTAATCCGGTAGCACTTCAGCGAGCGTGGGGTGGCTCTTGAAGGCTTTCTCTGTGCGTTCAGGCATCACCCCTCGTCGGCAGTCTCTCAGCAGCGCCATGGCCCGATCTCTGGCCTCTTCAACACTTAGCAAAGGCCAGCGGCCCAAGGTGTGGCGGAACTGCTTGCCGCGCACGCTCGTAGCTACTAGGAAGGTCTTGGTTCGGGCACCGACCTTTAAGCAAAAGCCACATAGCACACGGTCACGCAGGATCATCCCAGGCTTCAAACCGTCCCTCAACAGAAGAGATTCGCTGATCATTACAATCGGCATAGATTTCAGTGACAAAACAGGCACAAAACTCTGAAAAAGCAGAGCGTCCACGTCACATCTTCAAAAGAACCAGATTCGCTGCAATGCGGATCGGGCACTTCCGCCACCCGGGTGTGGTGCTCGATAGTGCATTGATACCAAAGGAAATTCCATGAGCCTCAAGTGCGGCATCGTGGGCCTGCCCAACGTGGGCAAGTCCACCCTCTTTAACGCCCTGACCAAAGCCGGCATCGCTGCTGAAAATTACCCCTTCTGCACGATCGAGCCCAATACTGGCGTGGTGGAAGTACCTGATCCCCGTCTGGACCAACTGTCTGACATCGTCAAACCTGAGCGCGTGGTTCCCGCGATTGTGGAGTTTGTGGACATTGCCGGTCTGGTAGCAGGTGCCTCCAAGGGTGAAGGTCTGGGTAACCAGTTTCTGGCCCACATCCGTGAAACTGATGCCATCGTCAACGTGGTGCGCTGCTTTGAAGACCCCAACGTGATCCACGTGGCCAACAAGGTAGACCCGATTGCCGACATCGAAGTCATTCAGACTGAGCTGTGCTTGGCAGATATGGCCACGGTGGAAAAGGCGATCCATCGCCACACCAAGGCCGCGCGCTCCGGCAACGACAAAGATGCCGCCAAGCTGGTTTCGCTACTGACGCCCATTTTGGAAGCCCTCAATGAAGGTAAGCCTGCGCGTTCCGTACCTATCTCCAAGGAAGATGCACCCCTGCTCAAGTCTTTCTGCTTGATCACGGCCAAGCCTGCCATGTTTGTAGGCAATGTCTCGGAAGATGGCTTTGAGAACAATCCGCTGCTGGACAAGCTCAAGGCCTATGCCGATGCGCAAGGTGCTCCTGTGGTGGCTATTTGCGCCAAGATCGAGGCAGAAATGTCCGAGATGGAAGACGAAGACCGCGACATGTTCCTGCAAGAGCTGGGTCTGGAAGAGCCGGGTCTGAACCGTCTGATTCGTGCCGGTTTCAAGCTGCTGGGTCTGCAAACCTACTTCACCGCAGGTGTGAAGGAAGTGCGCGCCTGGACGGTGCGTGTGGGTGCTACTGCTCCCCAAGCCGCTGGCGTGATCCATGGTGACTTTGAGCGTGGCTTTATTCGCGCGCAAACCATTGCGTTTGACGATTTCATCGCCTTCAAGGGCGAACAAGGTGCCAAAGACGCCGGCAAGATGCGCGCCGAAGGCAAGGAATACATCGTCAAGGACGGTGATGTGTTGAACTTCCTGTTCAACGTCTAAATTGAACGAATCTGCTGGGCAAGCCTTGCATGCCGAGCTGGTGGCCGTGTTGGCGGCTGTCAGCCAGGGGCAGCCTCGGGTGTTGACCACCCGCGGCGGCGAGGCTTTACCGGCGGGGCCGTTTCAAATGGTGCACCGCTCGCTACAAGCGGGCTTGCGCGCCTGGGTGGAAAGCCAGACCCAGCACAGTTTGGGCTATGTCGAGCAGCTCTACACCTTTGCCGACCGGGAACGTTCCGAGGCTGCCCACGTGCTGTCGATCAGCTACCTGGGTTTGACGTGTGAGCCTGAGCAGCCCCCGCAAGGCGACACCAGCTGGCAAGACTGGTACAGCTATTTCCCTTGGGAAGACTGGCGCGCGGGCGCGCCCAGCGTACTGGCCGAGTGCATCGTGCCGCAGTTGCAAGTCTGGGTGCAAGAAGCATCCAATACGGTGCTAAGGCAATCCAGGCAAGCGCGGGCAGCTATTAACTTTGGCATGCATGAGCACGTCTGGAATGAAGACTTGGTGCTGCAGCGCTATGAGTTGCTGTTTGAAGCAGGCTTGGTGCCCGAAGTGGCTCAGCGCGGCATGGCGGTACGTGCCCACTTGCCAGGGCGTGCCATGCTGCATGACCACCGCCGCATGCTGGCCACTGGTATTGCGCGCTTGCGTGCCAAGATCAAGTACCGGCCTGTGGTGTTTGAGTTGATGCCACCGGCATTCACTTTGCTGCAACTGCAGCAGACGGTGCAAGCTTTGGCTGGGCGCGGTCTGCACAAGCAGAACTTTCGCCGTTTGATTGAGCAGCAGGATTTGGTGGAAGAAACCGGGGATGTGACGGCTGGTGCGACAGGGCGACCTGCCAAGCTGTTTCGCTTTCGCACGGATGTGCTGCAAGAACGGGCCATTGCTGGCAGCAAGCTGCCATTGGCGCGCGGTGCTTGAGGGCGTTGGCTAGTACGGGCAGTGTTTGCTCTTTAAATGGAAGCTGCTTGCGAAGGCGCAATAAGCGCTAGAGCCGTAAAACACTGATATTCAGGTGGACTGAATGCTTATCCCGGTAAGGCCCACAAAATAGCGACGGTCATGGCCAGATAGCGGAAGAACTTGCCAATCGCCATATAGAACACGCACGGCCAGAACGGCAGATGCAGCCAACCGGCTACGGCACACAAAGGATCGCCCACAATGGGCAGCCAACTGAGCAAACAGGTTTTGGCACCCCACTTGCGCAGCCAGATGCGCACGCGTCGCTCATGCCGCGAAAGCTCACGTGGTGGTTTGACACCTTGTTCATCGGGCAAGCCCTCGCGGCGGCGCTGGCGCGCAGCGTGCCAGGCTTTGTGCGCACCCAAACCCATCCACCAGCTGATGGCTCCGCCAATGGTGTTGCCTGCGGTGGCGGTCAGGATGGCGGCCCAGAACAATTCAGGGTTCAGCTGTAGCAGGCCCACCACAGCTGGTTCTGACCCCATGGGCAGCAATGTGGCAGAGACCAAAGCCACGACGAACAGAGTGCTGAGGCCAAACTGGGGCAGCGCCAGCCACTGCAAAATTTCTTGAAACCATGCTTGCATTTGGCTGAGTGTAGGTGCATGTCTGCTGGCAACAGGCAGAGGCTTAGCCTAAGCTGGGGGTATGAACATTGCATCAATCGTTAGAAAGTGTGTGAAATGGCCGCTGGCTGCCACGCTGTGGCTGACGCTGCTGCTCAGTGCGCCAGTGCTGGCAAAAGACAGCACCATCCCGACGCTGGAAGAAGAAAAGCAGATTGCAACGGATTGCGCCTCCTTGCTGGATCAGGCCAATTCGCGCCGGGTGCTGCAGATCGTGCGGGCGCAGTTGCACGCACAGGGCATGCGCCTGGTCACCCAGGGCTGCCCTTTTGTGCGCACCAGCGCTGGCAATATGCAGCAGGTGCTGGATGTGCGCGTGCTGGTGCTGGACAGCGATGTGGCAGCAGGCTTTGTGCGCGGCCCTTTGGCCGATGGGGATGAGGTGGACATGGGCGCCGTGCATTTGCTCATGCCTGAGCACGCGCCAGCAGTGGCGCAGGCGCCGGAAGAAGATGCCTCGCCCGATGTACTGTTCAATCGCCAATGGCTGGCCGGTGTGATGCAGGCGCGGGGCTTGCAGGCCGTGCCAGACCACTGGTGGGCCTTTGTACCCAGCGGCGCAGCCACTAGATAGAAATTGGCAAGAATGCTCAGATTTACCTGATTCTTTGCTAGTGTCTTTGTAGCAGCCTCTGGCTGCTCATTTTTTGGGCAGATACAATGCTGCCTCTTTCCCTTTCGCTGATTGTTTCCATCCTTCCCATGACTGCGCTACGCATTGGTCAGCATACGCTGGCGAACAACCTGTTTGTTGCCCCCATGGCGGGTGTGACGGATCGGCCATTTCGCCAGTTGTGCAAGGCATTGGGGGCTGGCTATGCGGTCAGCGAGATGGTGACCAGCCGCAAGGACTTGTGGAACAGCCTCAAGACCAGTCGCCGTGCCAACCATGTTGGTGAGCCGGGGCCCATCTCGGTACAAATTGCTGGCACCGACGCACCCATGATGGCCGAAGCGGCCATCTACAACATTGAGCGCGGCGCGCAGATCATCGACATCAACATGGGTTGCCCCGCCAAAAAGGTGTGTAACAAATGGGCGGGTTCCGCCTTGATGCAAAACGAGCCTTTGGCCGTGGAAATTGCCCAAGCCGTGGTCGAGGCTGCACGCCCGTTCAATGTGCCCGTCACGCTGAAGATGCGCACGGGCTGGTGCGATGCGCAAAAAAATGCCGTGCTTTTGGCGCGGCAGTTTGAAGACGTGGGCATCCAGATGCTCACGGTGCATGGCCGTACCCGCGAGCAGGGCTACAAAGGCTTTGCCGAGTACGACACGATTGCCGCGGTCAAACAGGCGGTGCGTGTGCCCGTGGTGGCCAATGGCGACATCACCAGCCCCGAAAAGGCGCGCGATGTGCTGGCCTACACCGGCGCTGATGCCATCATGGTGGGCCGTGCGGCCCAAGGCCGGCCCTGGATTTTTCGCGAGATGGGTCACTTTCTGGCCACAGGCACGCACATGGCCCCCCCTTTGGTGGCCGAGGTGCGCCGCTTGCTGCTGGATCACTTGCAAGACCACTATGGCCTGTACGGCGAATTGACCGGCGTGCGCAGCGCGCGCAAGCACATTGCGTGGTACGTGCGTGCTTTGCCCGGTGGAGAAGAACTTCGACAACATATCAACACCATCGACGACTGCCAGGTGCAGTGGCAAGCGGTAGCGGATTATTTTGATCAGCTGGGTTTGCAGATGGAGCGTCTGCCGCAGTTGCCTGTGGCCGATGCAGAGCTAGAGATTGAGGAATTGGCTGCATGAGCGCCCCACATAACAACGACAACCAAAACATTGAGGAATGCGTGCGCGCCAGCCTGGAGAGCTATTTCAGCGATCTGGGTGGCGAGACGCCCAGCAACATGTATGACATGTTGCTGCGACTGGTCGAAAAACCGCTGCTGGACGTGGTCATGCAGCAGTCGGACAACAACCAGTCGCGCGCTGCGCAATGGCTGGGCTTGAACCGCAATACCCTGCGCAAAAAGCTCTTAGAGCACGAAATGCTTTAAGGCGCGAATGCGCAAGAAATACCTGTATTGATAGCTGTCAGCGCTTGCTACATCAGCGCTAAGTAACGATTTCACCATTATTGGGTTGCACCATGAAAGCACTGCTCTCCGTCTCTGACAAAACCGGCATCGTCGAATTTGCCCAAGCCCTGCACGGCCTGGGTATCCAACTGCTGTCCACTGGCGGTACCGCCAAGCTGCTGGCTGATAAGGGCCTGCCCGTGACCGAAGTGGCCGAAGTCACCCAGTTCCCTGAAATGCTGGATGGCCGCGTCAAAACCCTGCACCCCATGGTGCACGGTGGCCTGCTGGCCCGCCGCGAGCTGCCTGAGCACATGGCTGCACTCCAAGCGCACGGCATTGAAACCATCGACCTGCTGGTGGTGAATCTGTACCCCTTTGAAGCCACCGTGGCCAAGGCTGGATGCACGCTGGCCGATGCGATTGAAAACATCGACATTGGTGGCCCCGCAATGGTGCGCTCTGCCGCCAAGAACTGGGCCGACGTGGGCGTGGTCACGGCTGCCGACCAGTACGATGCCGTGCTGGCCGAGCTGAAAGCCGCTGGCAAGCTGTCCAACAAGCTGCGTTTTGAGTTGTCCGTGGCGGCATTTAACCGCATTGCCCAGTACGATGGTGCGATCAGCGACTACCTGTCGAGCGTGAAGTTTGAAGACGAAAAGCTGTCCGAGACCTATGTACCTGAGCGTGCGCAGTTCGGTGGCCAGTCCAACGGCCACTTCATTAAGGTGCAAGACCTGCGCTACGGTGAAAACAGCCACCAGCAAGCGGCCTGGTACCGCGACCTGTACCCCGCACCGGGCTCGCTGGCCACGGGCGTGCAATTGCAAGGCAAAGAGCTGAGCTACAACAACATTGCCGATGCAGATGCTGCCTGGGAATGCGTGAAGAGCTTTGTGGAACCCGCCTGCGTCATCGTCAAGCACGCCAACCCTTGTGGTGTGGCCGTGGGTGGCAGTGCGTTTGAAGCCTATTCCAAGGCCTTCCAGACCGACCCCACCAGCGCGTTTGGCGGCATCATCGCCTTCAACCGCGCAGTGGACAAGGCCGCAGCAGAAGCGGTGTCCAAGCAGTTTGTTGAAGTGCTGATGGCCCCCGAATTCACGGCTGAAGCGCTGGAGATCTTTAAGAGCAAGGTGAATGTGCGCCTGATGCAGATTGCCCTGCCTGCAGGTGGCAAGACCGACTGGGAAAATGGCCGCAATGCTGTGGAATCCAAGCGTATTGGCTCGGGCCTGCTGCTGCAGACCTCGGACAACCACGAGCTGCAACTGGCAGACCTGAAGGTGGTCACCATCAAGCAGCCCACCCCTGCAGAACTGCAAGATCTGCTGTTCGCCTGGAATGTGGCCAAGTTCGTCAAGTCCAACGCCATTGTGTTCTGCAAGAACGGCATGACCATGGGCGTGGGCGCAGGCCAGATGTCGCGTCTGGATTCGGCCCGCATTGCGTCGATCAAGGCGGAGGCGGCCAAGCTGTCGCTGCAGAACACCGTGGTCGCGTCGGATGCCTTCTTCCCCTTCCGCGATGGCCTGGATGTGGTGGTCGATGCAGGTGCGACCTGCGTGGCCCAGCCCGGTGGTTCCATGCGCGATCAAGAAGTGATCGATGCCGCGAATGAGCGCGGCGTGGCCATGGTGTTTACGGGCGTGCGTCACTTCCGCCATTGATCGTCTGCGCCAGCGCATTGCACGCCTGATGCGTTGTGGCGATCCCTGTTTGTAGCGTTGCTACGGTCTGTGGGATTGCAACTTCGCCTCAGCCACCTATCTTGCGGTGGGTAGCGTGCACTGCTCAGTCTGGGAAGCCCTCGCACCCATCAGGTTGAGCGAGGCAATGCACACTCGGCATGGTGGTTTCGGCACCCATGCCGTTTGTTTTTTGGATAAAGGAAGTTGCATGCAGGATTTGGACGACGAGCCCGTACAGCGCCCGCGTTGGCTGGGTTGGGTCATCATCATTGGCATGATTTTGGTGGTGCTGGGTTTGCTGAACCTGGGGGTGCGCATGATGATTGGCACCTCTTCGGATCAGGCTGCGGCCAAGACTGTGGCGGCGGTGGCGCAGCACAATCCGTCTTTGGCGGGCGGCAAGGCCTTGATTGATGGCAGTGACTGCATGCGCTGCCATGGGGTAGACCGCAATTTTGTTGGCCCCAGCTTGGTGGAGATTGCCCAGCGTTACGAGGGGCGCAGCGATGCACAAGCCTATCTGGCGGGCAAGATTCGTGAAGGCAGCGTGGGCGTATGGGGCCGCACCATAATGCCGCGCCATCCGCAACTGAGCGAGGCGCAAGCGCTGGAGATGGCGCAGTGGATCATGGCGCTGGCGGTCACCAAACTCCAATAGCAGCAGCCCACTCAGACATAGAGAACCCGGTGCATAGCGTTGTGCACCGGGTTTTTTTTGCGTGGAGGGATGACGTAGCGCAGCTTGGTTGCGCTTGTAGGGTTCTGTGCGCACACTTTGTGAATGGTGGTGCGTGCTATCGCTAAAATCCAAAGTTTGCCTTGCGGCACGCACTAAACAAGCGTGTACAGGGGAGTAAGTGCAGGCTTTGTGTGTGTTGTACGTACAAACCCTATGCTTGCGTCTTTGAAACGAGAGCGCTACCGGAGCCATGTGCATTGCCGGTAGCCAAAAGGGATTGCATGCAGTGGTTAAAAACCAAAACCGTCGCTCAGGCATTGGCCGATGCGGACGAACCCGGGCGCCAATTAAAGCGCAGCCTGGGCACTTTTGATTTGATGATTCTGGGGCTGGCCGTGGCGGTGGGCGCAGGCATTTTCTCGGTGGGTGCACGTGCTGCGGGTACGTTTGCCGGCCCGGCGGTGATCTTTTCCTTCATCATCGCGGCGTTCACCTGCGCGCTGGCCATCATGTGCTATGCGGAGTTTGCGTCGAACGTGCCGGTTACGGGCAGCGCCTATACCTACACCTACCTCACGATGGGTGAGGGGCTGGCCTGGATCATTGGCTGGAATTTGTTGCTGGAGATGATTTCTGCCGGTGCCGTGATTGCCAAGTACTGGGGCATTTATCTGAGCACGGTGCTATCGATTGCGGGTGTGGATGTGCCATCCACCATTCAGCTTGGCGGGCTGACCATGTATTGGGGGCCGTTCTTCATCGTGGCCATCTTCACCGTGCTGCTGATTGCAGGCACGCAGGTCTCGGCCAAGGTGAACAACGTGTTCACTATCCTCAAGCTGGCGATTACCGTGTTTGTCATCGTGGTGGGCTTTACCTACATGAACACGGACAACTTCACGCCCTTCATTCCACCCGCGCAGCCGCCCGTGGTGGCGCATGGTGTGAGTGGTGATGTTTGGGGCCAGCCCATGCTGGCCTGGCTGTTTGGTGCAGCACCCAGCCAGTACGGCTGGCTGGGGGTGATCTCGGGTGCATCGCTGGTGTTCTTTGCATTTTTGGGTTTTGACATCGTGGCCACATCGGCCGAAGAAGTGAAAGACCCGCAACGCACGCTGCCACGCGGTATTTTGGGTGGTTTGGCGCTGGTTACCGTGCTCTACGTGCTGGTCACATTGGCGTTGACTGGCATGGTGCCGTACACCGAGCTGGCCAAGGCTGAGAACCCATCGCTGGCCACTGCGTTCATTGTCGTGGGTGCGGGCTGGGCTGCGCAGATCATCTCCATGGGCGTGCTGGTGGGCATGACCACCGTGGTCATGGTGCTGCTGATGGGCAGCTCCCGCGTGCTGCTGGCGCTGTGCCGCGATGGCCTGCTGCCGCGCAGCTGGGGCGTGACGTCGCAAAAGCGCAAAACGCCTGAACGGCTGCAGATTGCCGTGGGTGTGATCGTCGCCATCTTGGCGGGCTTTACCAAGGTGGAGGCGCTGGAAGAGATGATCAACATCGGCACGCTGTCAGCCTTCGTACTGGTGAGCGTGGGTGTGCTGGTCTTGCGCAAAAAGAACCCTCACAGCACCGGCTACCGTGTGCCATTCGTGCCCGTGCTGCCAGTGCTGTCGGCGGTACTGTGCGTGTATTTGATGATGAACCTGACCACGCTGACCTGGGTGCGCTTTCTGGCGTGGATGGCGCTGGGCGTGGTGATTTACGTGGCCTACGGCATGCGCCATTCGCGCTTGGCCAGAGGTGAATAAAAAGAGAGCTGTTGGCGCTTATAAATCAATCACTTCAGTATGAAAAATATCTGAAGTGCCCATAAAGAAAGCGCAAACAGCTTCTTTTTTTGAAGCCCGGTGTGTCACCCACACCGGGTTTTTTATGGTCTGTTTGGTCTACAGTGGCAGGCAAGGAGAGATGCAATGATTCCCACTGGAGCAGGCCCCGACGGCCACACCCGCTGCAAATGGTGCTTGGCCACCGAACGTTATGTGCACTACCACGATCATGAATGGGGTTTCCCGGTCGCCGATGACCGGCGCTTGTTTGAAAAGATCAGCCTGGAAGCCTTTCAGTCAGGCCTGAGCTGGTACACCATCTTGCAAAAGCGCGACAACTTTCGCGCCGCCTTTGCCCAGTTTGACTTTCACCAAGTGGCTCGCTTTACCGAAGACGACGTCCAGCGTCTGCTGCAAGACGCTGGCATTGTGCGCCACCGCGGCAAGATAGAAGCGGTGATCCACAACGCAGGCCGTGCGAAGGAGTTGGTGCAGCAAGAAGGTTCTTTGGCGGCCTTCTTCTGGCGCTTTGCCCCACAAGCGCCCAACGATGGGACCCTGCTGCAGGCGCAAACGCCAGAGTCGCAAGCGCTGGCCAAAGCACTGAAGCAGCGCGGCTGGAAGTTTGTCGGCCCCACTACGGCCTATGCCTTCATGCAGTCCATGGGCATGGTGAACGACCATGCACCCGGTTGCGTGACGCGGGCGTTGGTCGATACAGCGAAACAATCTTTTCAAACGCCCTGAAACAAAACACCCTGCAGGCTGTGGAGCGTGCAGGGTGTGGCGCAAGCGCTGAAAAAGCGTTTACAGCGTTTTAAACACTTGGCTGGACGCTTCAATGGTGCGGTCAATATCGGCTTCGGTGTGGACGGCGCTGACAAAGCCGGCTTCATACAGTGCGGGCGCAAAGTAATGGCCACGCTCCAGCATGCCGTGGAAGAACTTGTTGAACAGCGCGCCGTCGGTCTTCATGACCTCATGGTAGGTGGCGGGCAGCTCAGGCAGCAGGTAAAAGCCAAACAGGCCACCTTGCCAGTCAATGCTGAAAGGAATGCCCGCCGCGTCGGCTTCGGACTTCAGCCCTTGCATCAACATGCCGGTCTTCAGGTGCAGCTCGGCATGAAAGCCGGGCTGGCTGATTAGCTCTAGCGTCTTCAGACCGCAGGCTGTGGCAATGGGGTTGCCTGACAGGGTGCCCGCCTGGTACACCGGGCCCAGCGGCGAGAGCTTTTCCATGATCTCTCGGCGTCCGCCAAAAGCGGCCATGGGCATGCCACCACCAATGACTTTGCCAATCACGGTCAGATCAGGCTGAAAGCCTTCGATTTTTTGCGCATAGATGCTTTGGGCACAACCCAGCGCAACACGGAAGCCGGTCATCACTTCGTCGTAAATCATCAGCGCGCCGTGCTCTTGCGTCAGTTCACGGATGCGGCGCGTGAACGCGACCGAAGCGCGCACGAAGTTCATGTTGCCTGCAATCGGTTCCATGATCACGCAAGCCACTTCGCTGCCGATCTTGGCAAAGGCTTCTTCCAGCTGGGCAATGTCGTTGTATTCCAGCACGATGGTGTCTTTGACCACATCGGCGGGCACGCCGGCTGAAGACGATGCGCCAAAAGTAGCCAAGCCCGAGCCTGCTTTGACCAGCAGCGAATCGGCGTGACCGTGGTAGCAACCGTTGAACTTGATGATCTTGGTGCGGCCGGTGTAGCCACGTGCCAAGCGCAAGGCGCTCATGCCAGCCTCGGTGCCGGAAGACACCATGCGCACCATTTCCATGGAGGGCACCAGTTCGCGGATTTTTTCCGCCAGTACCACTTCACGTTCGGTGGGGGCTCCAAAGCTGAAACCTTCCAGCACAGCCGCTTGCACGGTCTCAAGTACTTCAGGGTGGCCATGGCCCAAGATCATCGGCCCCCAAGAGCCGATGTAGTCGACAAACTGCTGGTCGTTGGTATCCCAGAAGTAAGGGCCTTGTGCACGTTTGACAAAGCGCGGGGTGCCGCCTACGGCGTTGAAGGCACGCACAGGCGAATTGACGCCACCGGGAATAACGCCCTTGGCGCGTTCGAACAAAGCAAGATTCAGATCAGTGTTTGGTGTCATGGACTGGCAGCACAAAGCCCTCTAGGGGCGGTTGGTTCCCTTCTGTGGAGGGAGAGTTGGGCGGTGTTTCCTCGGTATCTTCGCTGCTTTCTTCCGCGTCCACACCGTCTTCGGGTTGCGCCCAAAACATCCGGTCGGGTATGAGTTGACCCATGCCCGGGCGAAAGCCGTTGGCAAGGCTGCGATCCAGATACTCCAGCGCCTCTTGGGCTGCAGCGCCCAGGTCGTTGCCTGCGGCCACCAAGGCCGTCAATGCAGCAGAAAGCGTATCGCCCGCGCCGTTGAAGCTGCCGTCAAACAGCTCAAACTTGCTGCTGCCAATCACGGTTTCGGTCGAGGCCAGCACGTTGTCGATGTGCTGCTCTGGCAGCGGAATGCCGGTGACCAGCACAAAAGGTACATCCAGCGCCTCGGCCGCTTTGGCAATGTCGCGGGCGGTGGGTGCACGGCTGTGGCTCCAGTCCGGCAGCAGCCAGCGGCTCAGCGTTCCGTGGTTGCCAACCAACACCGAAGTTTGAGGCATCACAAGAGCTTGGAAGGCATCGAGATATTCTTCCAAGCCATCGCCTTGCCACCAAGACAAGTCGGGCATGTAACTGACGATAGGAATGTCGGGATAGTCGCTTGCCAGCTCGGCAATCGCGGCCAAATTGGCCGGGGTGCCCGCAAAGCCAACTTTGATAGCGCGCACCGGAATGTCTTCCAGCGCTGTGCGGGCCTGGTCGGCCACGGTTTCATCGTCAATCGAGGTGTGCGAGAAAACATGGCTGGTGTCGCGCACGACAACGCCGGTAACAACAGCCACAGGGTGGCCGCCCACCGATGCGATGGTGGTGATGTCTGCCGTCAGGCCGCTTGCGCCACTGGGGTCACAGGCGTTGAAACACATCACGCACATGGGTTGCGCAAGGACGGTTTCGGTACTGTCGGGGGTGTTTTTTGCAGTTGGAACTGCGGGGGGCTGAAATGCCATGCGTTGTTCCAATGACCGTCGTTCTGTCAAGAGGGCCGTGTGAGGTGCCTAGATACAATCGTTGCATTCTATTGGAAGCGACTTTAAGCTGTGACAGACCCTAAAACTTGGATGTGTTTGATTTGTGGTTGGATGTACGACGAGTCGGTGGGTGACCCCGAACATGGCATTCCCGCAGGCACTCGGTGGAGTGATATCCCAGACGACTGGACATGCCCGGAATGTGCCGTTGGCAAATCAGACTTCGAGATGGTCGAAATTTGAGTGCAGACAGGTGCTGTATGGCCCTGTTGGGGGGATTTTCCATAACCCAGAGGGCCGTTTCCAGTGAGTACAGCAGAAGCATCCTTCAAAGTGCTGGTGGTGGACGACAGCAATACCATTCGTCGCAGCGCTGAAATTTTTCTCAAACAGGGCGGCCACGAAGTACTGCTGGCCGAAGATGGCTTTGATGCCTTGGCGAAAGTCAACGACTTTCAGCCACAGCTGATCTTTTGCGACATCTTGATGCCTAAATTGGATGGCTATCAGACATGCGCCATCATCAAACGCAACACGCAATTTGCTGACACGCCGATTGTCATGCTCTCGTCCAAAGATGGAGTTTTCGACAAAGCACGGGGGCGGATGGTGGGCTGCCAAGAATATCTGACCAAGCCATTTACCAAAGACCAATTGCTGCAGGCAGTCCAGCAGTTTGGCCGCATGCCGTCAGCGATTGTCTGAACCTAAGCATCCAATAAAACGAGAGGAGAGGGCCATGGCCATTCAAAAGGTACTGGTGGTGGACGACTCGAAAACCGAGTTGATGTATCTGACCGACGTGCTGCAAAAGCAGGGCTACCAAGTACGCACGGCAGAAAATGCGCAAGAGACGATGGCGCGATTGGGAGAAGAAAAGCCCGATCTGATTTTGATGGATGTGGTGATGCCGGGGCAAAACGGCTTTCAGCTCACGCGATCCATTGCGCGCGATGCGAAATATGCCGATGTGCCCATCATCATGTGCACCAGCAAAAACCAAGAAACTGATCGCGTATGGGGGTTGCGACAAGGGGCGCGCGACTACATCACCAAGCCTGTGGATGCCAACGAGTTGCAAGCGAAAATTTCAGCGCTGAGTAACGCTTGAGTGGCCAGCCATGGCAAATCGACAAGCGTTGCGTGAATTACAGGCCCGGCTTGCAGATCGTTTGCAAGCCGCACGAACCAGTGCTTCTCTAGGGGCACACTGGCTGGCGGTGCAAGTAGGTGGGCGTAACTATTTGCTCCCTTTAGAGCAGGCGGGCGAGATTTTTTCTTGGACAGGTATTTCGCGTGTGCCCTATACCTGCGCTTGGTTCTGGGGGGTTGCCAATTTACGTGGCAACTTGGCGGGGGTCATTGACCTGTGCGCTTACCTGGGTCATCCTGCCGAAAGAACCGAGCAGTCTCTGCATGAAGTCAGCTTGCTGACCGTCAACCCTGGCTTGCAAATCAATGTGGCCTTGGTGGTGGACCGTTTGCTGGGATTGCGCAAGACCGAAGACTTTATCTCGCCGTCTTTTGCGTCAGCGCAGGACGTGACTTCAGCCTCTACAGATATCGTGGGTGCCAGCTATACCGACAACACAGGCAGTGTTTGGCAGGTTTTGCATTTGCACCGGCTGGTGCAGTCACCGGATTTTTTGAGTATCCGTCTCTGATCTTTCGCTTCTTTGAGGTTGAGCATGTCTTTAGTCCAACAGGTCGGCAACATTTTTCGTCGCAAGTCCCCCGATAAAGACGAAAGATCGCCAGCCACAAGTACCGATGATTCCACGCAGCACACGCTGGCTGCAGATACTTTGCAGAGCGTTCAGGATACGCATCTGATGGACGAGATGCCGCTGGAACAGAGTCTCATCCATGTGCCATTGCTCGGCCTTGCGCCGGCTGCTACGCACCAGCGGCGCTTGCTGGCCATGTTGGCCTTGGGTGCGGTTGTGTTGGCATTGGTTGCAGGATGGGCGCTGCAACAGGCAGACCGATCTGCCAAACAGCTGGCGGCCACAGGACAGTCACTGATGCAGTCACAGCGGTTGGCCAAATCGGTGACACAGGCCTTGCTGGGTAAAGAGCAGGCATTTGTCGAGCTGCAAGACAGCGCTTCGGTGTTGGGGCGCAATGTGCGTGCGTTGGCACAGGGGGACGCGGAGCTGGGCGTTCAAAGCATAGATTCAGCGTTTGAAGAAGACTTGGGATCTGTGACCAGCTTGTCGCAACGCACCGAAAACAATGCCAAAGCGGTTTTGGCACAAAAAGCCGTGCTTACGCAGGCAGGTGATGCGTTACGTGCTATCAATCGACAATCTTCTACCTTGCTGGAATTGGCGGAGGCGGTGGCTACGACCAAGCTGCAGGTGGGGGCATCGACCCCCGAAATCGCTGCATCCAGCCAGTTGTTGATGTTGACGCAGCGCATTGGCAAGTCGGCCAATGAGTTTCAAACGATTGACGGTGTGAGCCCCGAAGCTGTGTTCTTGCTGGGACGTGACCTGAACTCTTTCAAAGAGCTGGCCGAGGGTTTGTTCAAAGGCAGTGCAGAGCTGCGTTTGCCCGCAGCGCGCGATGCGCAGGTGCGTGAGCAATTGGCTGAAATGCTGCAAGCGTATGAGCAGACCCTTGTGCACTCCACGGCAATTTTGGGCAATTTGCAGGGGCTGGTTGCCGCACGTGAAGCACAAAACACCATCATTGCGGACAGCGAGCCACTGCGCTTGCAATTGGAAAATTTGCAGGACAAACTGTCAGGGCAGGCCGGTATTTCTGCCGGGAAAATGGTATTGCTGGTGATCTTGGCGGTTTTCGTGCTGGTCTGCGGGGTTGGTATTTCACGCGTGCAATTGCTGGACAGCCGCCAACAGCAAGCGCTGGCAGAGCAGCAGCAGCGCGATGCTCGCCACCAGGAAAAAGAGGCCAAACGCGTCAATGACGCAAACCAAGCGGCTATTTTGCGGTTGATGAACGAGTTGCAAAACGTCGCTGAAGGCGACCTGACCCAAGAAGCCACCGTGACCGAAGACATTACCGGTGCGATTGCTGATTCGGTGAACTATACGGTCGAAGAATTGCGTTTGCTGGTGGGCAGTGTGCAGAACACGGCCACACGTGTGGCGCACACGACAGCCCAGGTGGACAACACATCGTCTGAATTGTTGGCAACGTCAGTTGAGCAGTTGCGTGAAATTCGGGAGACGGGCCAATCGATTCTGGACATGGCTTCACGCATCAACACCGTCTCGGGTCAGGCGCAAGAGTCGGCGGCGGTTGCGCGCCAATCTTTGCATGCCGCAGAGCAAGGCCAGCAAGCTGTGCAGAACACGATTGGCGGTATGAATGCCATTCGGGATCAAATTCAGGAAACCTCCAAGCGCATCAAGCGCCTGGGTGAATCGTCGCAAGAAATTGGTGAAATCACGGAATTGATCTCCGATATTACCGAGCAGACCAATGTGCTGGCGCTGAACGCTGCCATTCAAGCGGCATCTGCTGGTGAAGCAGGCCGTGGTTTCTCTGTGGTGGCTGAAGAAGTGCAGCGTCTGGCCGAGCGTTCTGCTGATGCAACGCGCCAAATTTCGGTGCTGGTCAAAACCATTCAGACGGACACGCAAGATGCGGTGGCTGCGATGGAACGTTCCACCCAAGGTGTGGTGGAAGGTGCCAAGCTGTCTGACTCTGCGGGCACTGCATTGACGGAAATTGACCGCGTTTCACGGCGTTTGGCAGAGTTGATTGAGCAGATTTCACACATTGCCCAAAGTGAAGCGACCTTGGCCAATGATGTGGCAGGCAATATTCAGCATATTTTTGCAGTGACAGAGCAGACCGGTGACAGTACGCGCACAACGGCCGAGCAGGTACGTGATCTGGCGCACATGGCCGAAGAGCTGCGCCAGTCGGTCTCTCGATTCAAAATTGCCTGAGCCTTCACGTGTAAGAGGCATACCCGTTTGCACACAGAATTGCGGCACAGACAAGCCAAGGATGGATGATGTCACCCACTGAAGCCACGACACCCTCAGGAGATGCCGCTCAAGCGGATCAAGATTTAGGCCCATTGGCTTGGGTGCTGGATGAGTTGCGCAAATCACTGGACAGCGCGGCCAAAGCGACACGGCGCTTTGTGAGGGAAGCTCAAGAGGTACGCGAATCGGACTTGGCTGCGTTGGACAGCAGTCCGCTGCGCATGGCCAAACAGCATTTGCACCAAGCCAGTGGTGCGCTGGAAATGGTGGGCATGCCGAAGGTTGCTCTGTTGCTGCGTGCCATGGAATCTGCGGTGCAGCACTACGTGCAACACCCTGGCGATTGCACAGAGGCGGTAGCGCTGACCTTGGAAAAATCCAGTTGTGCTTTGCTGGAGTTTCTGGAAGCGGTGCTGGCAGGCAAGCATGTGGCTGCGGTCGCGTTGTTTCCCCAGTACCGCGATGTGCACGCCTTGTTCGGCAATCAGAGCAAGGTGCACCCGGCGGATTTGTGGCCCATTGAGCGCAGATTGCGTGACCCGCAGCTGCCCCGCCAAGTGCCTGCATTGGATTACTTGCCAGAGCAGCGCAAGATTCTGGATACGGCTGTTCTGCAAATTGTGAAAGGGCAAGACATTGCGTTGGCCAGTGCGCGTGTGTGTGATGTATGTCTGGGCTTTGCGCAAGCACAGACAGAAACGTCCATGCGTGTTTTCTGGAAAGTGGCGGCAGCTTACTTCGATGCCATGGCCCACGGCTTGCTCAACGCCGATATTTACGGCAAACGCATGGCTTCGCGGGTGCTCATGGTGTGCGCAGCCTTGGCCAAAGGTGATCCGGTAGCGCCCGAGCGCTTGCTGCAAGACATGCTGTTTTTTTGCGCGCAAGCCGGCAAAGATCCACAGGCAGCGCAAGCTGCGACGATCTGGCACTCGGTGTACAGCAGTTTTGGTCTGCAGCGGCACGCTGCGGTGGACTATGAGCAGGCAAGCTTTGGCCGCTTTGATCCTGCATTGCTGGAACAGGCGCGCAAACGCATGGGGGCCGCCACGGAAATCTGGTCAGCCTTGGCTGGTGGTGACATCAACAAGCTCAAGCCTGCGGTGGATCAATTCACATTGGTTTGTAATTCGCTGGTCAAACTGCATCCAGAAAGCCATGGCCTTGCCAACGCTTTGACCCAAGTAACGCACAGCGTGGCTGTCACTGGGCAGCCTCCGTCTGCCGAAATCGCGATGGAAGTTGCCACGGCGGTGTTGTATCTGCAAGCCGCGTTCGCCTCGCTGGATATGGCTGATGCTGTGATGGCATCGCACAGCGAGACACTGGCCCAACGTCTCACCGCAGTGCTGGCAGGCCAAGCTTCTCAGCCATTGGCGCCTTGGATGGAACAGCTGTACCGGCAGGTGAGCGACCAGCAAACCATGGGCAGCGTCTTGGGCGAGTTGCGTGGAACGTTGGGTGAAACCGAAAAACTGCTGGATCAGTATTTTCGCAACCCGGCGGAAAAGGCGGTGTTGGCACCGGTGGCATCGCTCCTGGCGCAAATGCGGGGTGTGCTGTCTGTTCTGGGACTGGAACCTGCCTCACAAGCCATGGTGCGCATGCGCCAGAACGTGGAGCGCTTGCAGTCCAACGATGTACCTGAGGCTGAACAGCACGTGCTGTTCGAAAAAATGGGCAATAGCTTGGGTGCCTTGGGCTTTGTGATTGACATGCTCAGTTACCAGCGCAACGTAGCGCGCAAGTTGTATGAGTTTGATGAAGAAGAGGGTGAACTCAAACTGCTAATGGGCCGCGTGCGCGTGCGTTCGGGCGATGAGGGTGCCAAAACTGACGCGCAAGTGCTGCAGGCGCGTGTGCCGCAAACGGTGCAACCGGCTGTGACGCAAGAAGTGCTGCCTGCAGAAGGCGCTCAAGCTGCGGTGCAAGACGCTCAGCCCTCTTTGCTGGACTCAAACCAGATGGAGTCACTTGGTGCTCACGATGCACCTGCATCGTCAGTGGTCAAGGCACAACCTGCTTTGTGCGTGCTGCCAGAAGACACTGACAGTGAATTGCTGGATATTTTCTTGGACGAAGCAAGGGAAGTGGTGGCCAATGGCCGGGCGGCTTTACAAGTCTTGGCGCACGAGCCTGCCAACTTGAGTGAGCAAACGGTTCTGCGCCGGGCTTTTCACACCCTCAAAGGCAGTTCGCGGATGGTCGGGCTGGACGAGTTTGGCCAAGCGGGCTGGGCAATGGAGCAAATGCTCAACGCATGGTTGGCTGAGCAAAAGAGCATGCCGCAACCCATGCAGCAATTGTCCTTGCAAGCCTTGAATGGATTTGACGTATGGGCCAGCGCGATTGAGGCGAATGCCGCAGAGCAATGGCAGTCGGCACCCTTCAGAGCCAGCGCAGATGCCATGCGTTTGGAAGCGCGATTTATTCCGCTGGACATGGCTGCCGTGCAAGGCGCCGTCAGCGCCGATGTGGCAGAACCCATCGCCGCCATCCAGAAAGGTCAGCGTTTGGCCGCAGATGCACTGTCCTTAGAGGGGAGTACAGCGGAAGATGTCCAGAAACTGGTGTTGGACGATGCGGTGGCCGTGGTGGCGGTGGAGCTCGAAGCAGAGCCTGTCCCAGCCGCACCGGCTCTGCCTTCGGATGATTTGGGTGATTTCGCAGACGCGCTGCTGACCGCGCCTGATCTTGCTGCCATGGATGTGCAGGAAATCAGTTTGGATGAGTTTGATGCCTTGCTTCAAGCTGCAGACGATGTCATGGCTGCGGCAATTCGACCATCTGCAGATGAAGTGGCAAACTTGCCGTTGCAGACTTCAGCGCACCACGAAGAAATCATTGAACTGACGGATATAGCGTCCGTTGAGTTGGCTGCGAAATTTTCGTCCGCAACCCATGACGTTGCTGCAATTGCCACGCCGTCTGAAGCAGAGGCATTCCTGCCCGAAACGGCAGCGCAAACCTTGGCGACCAAAAGGATTGGCGACCTGTCCATTTCTCTGCCGCTGTTCAACGTCTATCTGGGTGAAGCCGAAATGTGGTCTTCGCATTTGCTGGATGCTTTGACGGCATGGCAAGAGAACCTGGATCAGGCCCAGCCAGAGATGGCGATTGTTTGGACGCATTCCTTGGCAGGAAGTTCGGCCACGGTGGGCTTTGCCGAGCTGTCGGCGCTGGCGCGCCACCTGGAGCATGCCTTGCAGCATGTGCAATTCCAGGCGCATGGGGTGGCTGCACAGGTGCAGTGCTTTGTGCAGGCGGCACAAGAAGTGCGTGGTTTGCTGCATCAGTTCGCTGCAGGCTTTTTGCGCACGGCGTCTCCAGAATTGCTGGCGCAGTTGCAGCAAATTGCGAGCGCAGAGTTGGCGACACCCGCCAGCGCATCTCATTCCGCATGGGTACCTGAATTACCTGCAGCGTATGCAGATGCCGTGCAAGGCATGAGCGCAGTGGTGCCGCAAGGCGATGACATGGATGCGCACGATGTCGTTGACCCTGAGCTTTTCCCAATTTTTGAAGAAGAGGCTGCAGAGCTGTTGCCTGTGCTCGGCGGGGCCATGCGTGAATGGGCAGCACATCCAGCCAAGCCGGAGGCTCGCAGTACTTTGTTGCGTGCCTTGCATACCCTCAAAGGCAGTGCGCGCTTGGCGGGGGCCATGCGCATGGGCGAAATGGCGCACCGGCTGGAATCAGCGGTGGAAGCGCTGCAGGTGGAGACGGTCACCACAGAGCAAATCGAGTTGCTGTTTACGCGTTTGGATGCGCTCGAGGCAGATCTGGCACGGTTGCGTGCACTGAATGCGGAGGCACAAGCGGCACCTTTATTGGCCGTGACTGATGCAGACGCCTTGGAGTCATCAGCTTTGCCGGTGGTCTGTGAACCTTTGTTGATAGAACCGTCGGATGGTTTGCCACCTGCTGAAGTGGCACCCAGTCTGGCTCCAACACCTTTGCCTCCGGTGCCAGCGTGGGTCAACCCCAGTGCAGCGGTTGCACGCCAAGGCGTTCAGCCTACGGTGCGCGTGCGCTCGCAGTTGTTGGACCGTTTGATCAACGAAGCAGGGGAAGTCATGATTGCCCGCTCGCGCCTTGATGAGCGCGTCGGCAGCATCAAGACCTCGCTGGGCGATCTCACCCACAACCTGGATCGCTTGCGCCAGCAGCTGCGCGATATTGAGGTGCAGGCTGAATCGCAGATGCAATCGCGCATGCAGCTGTCCAAAGACGCGGGCGCTGAGTTCGATCCGCTGGAATTTGACCGCTTCACCCGCGTGCAGGAATTGACGCGGATGATGGCCGAGTCGGTCAATGATGTGGCCACGGTGCAGCGCACGTTGCTGCGCGATGTGGCGGGCGCAGAGGACGATCTGATTGCCCAGGGCCGCCAAGCCCGTGAATTGCAGCGTGATCTGCTGCGCACTCGCATGGTGGAGTTTGATTCCATCTCTGAGCGCCTGTATGCCGTGGTGCGCTTGACGGCCAAAGAAACCGGTAAGCAGGTCAAGTTGGGCCTGACGGGTGGCACCATTGAAATGGACCGTGGCGTGCTGGAGCGCATGCTGCCTGCGTTTGAGCACTTGCTGCGCAATTGCGTGGACCACGGCATTGAAATGCCTGCGCAACGCGAGGCGGCAGGCAAGGACAGCACCGGCGCAATCAGCGTGCAGGTGCAGCAAGAGGGCAATGACGTTGCGGTCACCATCCAGGATGACGGCGCCGGGTTGCCTATTGCGCGTATCCGCGACAAGGCCTTGGCCTTGGGGCTGATTGCTGCAGATGACACCGTGGATGCGGCGCGTGCGGCGCAGTTGGTGTTCATGCCGGGTTTTTCGACGGCCGAGCAGTTGACGGGTGTATCGGGGCGCGGCATTGGCATGGACGTGGTGCGTTCAGAAGTGCAGGCTTTGGGGGGCCGTATTGAAACGAGCAGTGCAGAAGGCCAAGGCACCTCTTTCCGTCTGGTGTTGCCTTTGACGACGGCGGTCACGCAGGTGGTCATGCTGCGTGCCGGGCAATTCACGGTGGGCGTACCCGCCAGCCTGGTTGAGATGGTGCAGCGCGTGAGTCTGGGGGATTTGGAAGCAGCCTACCGCAGCGGTGAGCTGGTAGATGGGGATGCGCGCATTCCGTTTTACTGGGCGGGCGCGGTATGGAGCCAGTCACCGCGCAGCTTGGAGGCCGGGGCGTGCAAGACCCGACCGGTGGTTATTTTCCGCAGTGCATCGCAACGCATTGCTTTGCACGTGGATGAAGTGCTGGGCCACCAAGAAGTGGTGGTGAAAAACCTGGGCCCGCAAATGTCACGCTTGCCGGGTTTGACCGGTATGTCGCTGCTGGCCTCTGGCGCTGTGGTGTTGATTTACAACCCCGTGGCGTTAACGGCGGTGTATGGCGAGCGCATTCGCCACGTGGGCGAAGGCTTGCCCGCGTTGCTGGACGGGCATGCTGGCCAGCAACTGCCGCAGCCAGCTGCGGGTCTGGTGTCTTCCAGCCAAGTGCCTTTGGTGATGGTGGTCGATGATTCCATTACTGTGCGCCGCGTCTCGCAGCGCTTGCTGCAGCGCGAGGGTTACCGCGTGGTGACGGCGGCCGATGGCCTGCAAGCACTAGAGAAATTGCAAGACGAAGTGCCTTGCGTGGTGCTGTCCGACATTGAAATGCCGCGCATGGATGGGTTTGACCTGCTGCGCAATATCCGCGCCCAGGCGCGCTTGCAGCAGTTGCCCATCATCATGATCACCTCGCGCATTGCGCAAAAGCACCGCGATCACGCCATGGAGCTGGGTGCCAGCCACTATCTGGGTAAACCATATTCGGACGATGAGCTGATGGCGCTGGTGCACCACTATGCAGCGGGCCGTGCGTTGCCAGTGCTCAACAGCGCCGCTGTGCCGACACCTGCCAGTACCGGTAGCGCCCTAGTTGACGAAGAGTTATAAAAAAGAGAGCTGTTAGCGCTGGCGAAAATTGGTTTTTCAATATAAATCATATTGAAATCACTATAAAACCTGCGCAGAACGCTCTCTTTTTATGGACTGTCCAGCGTGCACGCTGCTACGCATCCCTTGCGCCAAGGGTAAAAGCCGGCGTGTGATTGCGGGGTGCGTTCGCCGCTAAAATACCGCGTTATGCCCGCTGAATCTGTGCCCATCAACTTGACGCACCATTTCCTGATCGCCATGCCCGGTCTGGAAGATGAGTCCTTTTCCCGCAGCGTGGTGTATTTGTGTGAGCACAACGAGCGCGGTGCGCTTGGGCTGATCATTAACAAGACCTCCACGCTGAGTCTGCAAGCGCTGCTGCACAAAATCGATCTGCCCTTGGGCCGCCAAGATCTGCAAGACGATCTGGTCTTTCGCGGTGGCCCCGTGCAGACCGACCGTGGCTTTGTGCTGCACGACCCCATCATTATTGAAGGCGCCCAGGACGATGAATCGGCCTACGCCTCGACCATGACCATTCCTGGGGGGCTAGAGATGACCACCTCCAAAGACGTGCTGGAAGCCATTGCCCACGGCGCCGGCCCACGCCGCGTGCTGGTGACGCTGGGCTATGCCTCGTGGGGCGAAGGGCAACTGGAGTCCGAACTGGGCGAAAACACCTGGCTGACGGTCGATGCGGACCCCCAAGTCATCTTTGAGACGCCGGTGGAAGAGCGCTACAACAAGGCCATGGGCCTGCTGGGGCTGCAGCCCTGGATGCTGTCCCCTGACGCAGGGCGCGCATGAATACCGATACCTCTGACACACGGCCCAGCAATGCTGCTGTACAGGCCGTGGACATGCCTGCGCAATGTCCTGCGCACATTCAGCAATTTCTGGCCTTTGACTTCGGCACCAAGCGCACGGGTGCTGCCTCGGGCAACCGCGTGTTTGGCGCGGCCAGCCCGCTGCCCACCATCAAGGCCGAAGGCGCCGATGCGCGCTTTGCCGCGGTCGAAAAGCTAATCAAAGAATGGCAGCCACAAGCCTTGGTCATTGGCGTGCCGTACCACCCCGATGGCAACCCGCACGAAAACACGGTCAAGGCGCTGAAGTTTGGCCGCCAGTTGCGCGGTCGCTTCAACCTGCCTGTTTATGAAGTGGATGAACGCTACAGCACCACCGAAGCCTTGGCTGGCGGTGCCAAAGATGCCGATGCCGCATCGGCCTGCATCATCTTGGAGCAATTTTTGAGGAGCATTGCATGAGTCTGACCGCTGGTTCTTTGGTGCTGGACGCCGAAGCCCTGTACCGTGAATTGCTGCGCGGTGTGCGCAGCCTGATGGGCCCGAATACGCAACTGGTCGGCATTGCTTCGGGTGGTGCATGGCTGGCTGAGCGTTTGCACCAGGACTTGGGTTTGTCCGGCAGCGCAGGCGTGCTGTCTTCGGCTTTGCACCGCGATGACTTTGCCCAGCGTGGCATGGCGCAAAGCGTGCAAACCCAGCTCGATTTTGATGTGAACGGTGCAGACATTCTGGTGATGGACGATGTGCTGTACACCGGGCGCACGGTGCGTGCCATCTTGAATGAGCTGTACGACTATGGCCGCCCCGCCAGCGTGCGCCTAGCCGTGCTGGTGGACCGTGGTGGCCGTGAGCTGCCCGTGGCCGCCGAGTTTGCCGCCGCCCGTGTGGCGCTGCCCGTCAGCCAGTCGCTGGCACTGGCACGCAGCGACGACGGCACCTTCCAATTCGAAGTCAAAGAGGCCTGAACGTGCTGTACAAGCGCAACCCCCAACTGAACAAGAACGGCGAGCTGATTCACCTGCTCTCCACCGAAGGCCTGTCCAAAGCCATCCTCACGCAGATTCTGGATACCGCCAGCAACTTCGTCAGCGTCAACGACCGCGAAGTCAAAAAAGTACCGCTGCTGCGTGGCAAGAGCGTGTTCAACCTGTTTTTTGAGAACAGCACGCGCACGCGCACCACGTTTGAAATTGCAGCCAAGCGCCTGTCGGCCGACGTGTTCAATCTGGACATTGCCCGCAGCTCGGCCAGCAAGGGTGAAACGCTGCTGGACACCATCGATAACCTCTCAGCCATGGCGGCCGATGTGTTTGTGGTGCGCCACAGCGAGTCCGGCGCGCCGTACCTGATTGCCCAGCACGTGGCACCGCATGTGCACGTGGTCAACGCTGGTGATGGCCGCCACGCGCACCCTACGCAGGGCCTGCTGGACATGTACACCATCCGCCACTACAAGAAGGATTTTTCCAACTTGCGCGTGGCGATTGTGGGTGACGTGCTGCACTCACGTGTGGCGCGCTCGGACATCCACGCGCTCACCACCTTGGGCGCTGCCGAAGTGCGCGTGGTTGGCCCACGTACGCTGGTGCCCGCCGACATGGCCAGCATGGGCGTGCGCGTCTTCCACAATTTGGAAGAAGGCATCAAGGACTGCGATGTCATCATCACGCTGCGCCTGCAGAACGAGCGCATGAGCGGTGCGTTGTTGCCTTCCAGCCAAGAGTATTTCAAGAGCTTTGGCCTGACAGAAAAACGCCTGGAGCTGGCCAAGCCCGATGCCATCGTCATGCACCCCGGCCCCATTAACCGCGGCGTGGAGATTGACTCTGCCGTGGTCGATGGCCCGCAGGCCGTGATCCTCTCGCAAGTGACATTTGGCATTGCCGTGCGCATGGCCGTGATGTCGATCGTGGCCGGGAACGAAGCCTGATGCATCAGGCCATCCCCCTGAGCGGCAGCGCCGCTTCTCCTTTCTCTTGCTGCGGTGCAACGGAAAGGAGACCGGCACCTTCGCGTCGGGACGGCCCTGGCTCGGTGTCCCCTGCGAAAGTGGTTGATGGCACAGGGCAGGGTGGCGCTGCGCATTGGTAGAGATGTTTTTGATAGCTACTAGCGCTTTCTGGATAAGGGCTGGTGGCCAATTGGGTGACTAACCATGAAAATCTTGATTCAAAACGGCCGTGTGATGGACCCGGCCCGTGGTTTTGACCAGGTGTGTGATGTAGCGATTGCCGCAGGCCGTGTGCTGGCCGTGGGCAAGGCGCCCGCAGGCTTTGAGGCCGACCGTGTGATTGATGCCAGCGGCCAGTGGGTGCTGCCGGGCTTGGTGGATCTGGCCGTGCGTTTGCGCGAGCCCGGGCACGAACACGAAGGCATGCTGCAGTCCGAGATGGCCGCTAGCGTTGCCGGCGGCGTGACCAGCTTGGTGTGCCTGCCCGATACCGACCCTGTGCTGGATGAGCAAGGGCTGGTTGAAATGCTCAAACTGCGTGCAGAAAACCTGCACCAGTCGCGTCTGTTTCCCATGGGTGCGCTGACCAAGGGCCTGAAGGGCGAGGTGCTGACCGAGATGGCCGAGCTGACCGAGTCCGGTTGCGTGGCGTTTGGCCAGGCCGATGTGCCGTTGCCCAGCATCAACACCCTCAGCCGTGCCATGAGCTACGCCAACACTTTCGGCTATGCCGTGTGGCTGCGCCCGCAGGACAAAGATTTGGGCAAGGGCGTGGCCGCCAGCGGTGCGCTGGCCACGCGCATGGGGCTGACTGGCGTGCCCGTGGCGGCAGAAACGATTGCGCTGCACACCATTTTTGAGCTGATCCGCGGCTCGCAAACCCGTGTGCACCTGTGCCGTATCTCCAGCGCGGCAGGCGTGGAGCTGATTCGCAAAGCCAAGGCCGAAGGCCTGAATGTGACGGCCGATGTGTCGATCAATTCGCTGCACCTGACTGAAAACGATATTGGCTACTTTGACAGCAGCGCACGCCTGATTCCGCCGCTGCGCCAGCAGCGTGACCGCGATGCGCTGAGCGCTGCGCTGGCTGATGGAACCCTCGATGCCCTGGTCTCTGACCACTGCCCGGTGGACGATGACGCCAAGGTGCTGCCTTTTGCCGAAGCCGAAGCCGGCGCGACGGGCGTGGAACTGCTGCTCTCGCTGGCGGTGAAGTGGTCGCAAGACGGCGCCATTCCTTTGGTACGCGCTTTGGATGTGGTGACGGCCGCGCCAGCCAGTGTGCTGGGGTCTGCCTTGGGCACGCTGCAAGCCAGTCTGGGCCAGCTGGTCGAAGGTGGTGTGGCGGACGTGTGCGTGGTCAATCCACAGGCTGCGTGGACAGTGGCAGGCAAAGAACTGGTCAGCCAGGGCAAATGCACGCCGTTCAACGGCTATGAACTGCCCGCGCGCGTGCAACTGACGCTGGTGAACGGCCATGTGGCTTTTGAGCGTGCTTGACCGCATGGTGGTGCGCGGATATACCAACCAGCCGTATGGCCTGAAAGGCTAGGCCGCATGGCGGGAACGTGGCGTGCCGTGCGGCGGTTGGCGCGCATGCTGGGGCACATCGTGCAAGGCATGCGTACCGTGCGCAACGGCTTTGACCAATTGGATGCCCCTGCGCAGCAACGCGCGGTGGAGGTGTGGGCCCAGGGTTTTCTGCGCTCTGCGGGTGTCACGCTGCATATTCAGGGGCAGCCGGTGATAGGCGGCCCCGTGCTGTGGGTGGCCAATCACCAGTCATGGCTGGATATTCCGGTGCTGCATGCGGCGCACTATTGCCGTTTTGTCTCCAAGGGCGAGATTGCCAGCTGGCCCTTGGTCGGCTATTTGGCCAGTGCTGTCGGCACTTTGTTTATCCAGCGTGGCTCGCGCCGTGGCACGCAGCGCATTGTGCAGACCATGACCGAAGCCTTGCAGCAGGGCGATGGTCTGGCCGTTTTTCCCGAAGGCACGGTGGGCAATGGCCGTGATTTGCTGCCGTTTTACGGCAATACCTTGCAGGCAGCCATGGATGCCGATGTGGCCATTCAACCGGTGGGCGTGACTTTTGTGGATGGCACCACGGGCCTGCCGTCTTATGTGCCCTGCGAAGCGTGGCTGGATGAACCCATGCTGCGCAGCCTGTGGCGCACGCTCAAAGCGGAGAATTTGGTGGCCGAGGTGCACTACGGAACACCCGAGAAAGCACAGGGACGAGATCGCCGTATCTGGGCCAAAGATTTGCGTGAACGGGTGCAAGCTTTGCGCCACTGGACCTCGACAGCTGCAAGCAACGCCAGCCAGCGGCCGTGACTGGAGGGCTGCAGCCATTGTTGCTACTGACGAAGGCCACAGCGCATCCCGCACAATGACACCGTAGGAACCGCTTTCCAGGGCGGTCGTTATTCATGGAGGGGCAACAATGACTTCTGACACCATCCGTGTGGATGTGGCCGTGATTGGCGCGGGAACCGCGGGCATGCATGCATTCAGCACGGCACACCGTGCGGGCGCAGATACCGTGTTGATTGACCAAGGGCCCTTGGGTACGTCCTGCGCTCGCGTGGGGTGCATGCCTTCCAAAGCAGTGCTGCATGCTGGCAAGCGTTGGAGCACTTTGTTAGGCCTGTTGCCGCAAGGCTCAGCAGACCAACTGCCTGCCGGCCACACCACACCCCAGCAGCTGTGGCAAGAAGCCTTGGCCGTACGGGATGAACTGGTCGATGGCAATGTGCGCAACCTGCACCAGCTGGCAGGTGCGCGCTTGCTGCAAGCCTCTGCCCGTTTTGTGGCACCGGACACGCTGGCGCTGAGCGACGGGCGCAGGGTTCAGGCACGCGCCTTTGTAGTGGCCACGGGTTCTGAAGCGGTACGCCCTGCAGAGCTGGATGCGGCACTGGGCGATGCCATGATCACGACCGATGAACTGTTTTATTTGCCCCAATTGCCGCGCAGCGTCGCAGTGATGGGGCTGGGTGCTATTGGTTTGGAAATGGGGCTGGCCTTGTCGCGCCTGGGTGTGCAGGTGGCAGCAGCAGGGCGCTCTCCTGTACTGGCCAAGATTGCAGACCCCGAAGTGGCGCAGGCTGCAGAGCGTTTTTTTTCACATCAGCTGCCTTTGGCACTGAACCAGGCCCACATTACGGCACACCGCGAAGGCGAAGACGTGCTGATGCAGGCAGGGCCTTTGCGCCACCGTGCGCAGTACTTGCTGGCGGCCTTGGGCCGCAAACCACGCTGGCAGGGGCTGGATATTGCCCAGGCCGGTGTGCAGCTGGACGATAAAGGGCGCCCGCATCTGGAGGCTGCAAGCTTGCGCTGCGCAGGCACCCAGGTGTTTGTGGCGGGTGATGTATCGGCCAGCCGCGCGCTGATGCACGAAGCCGGCCATGAAGGCAGCTTGGCTGCCCAGCAAGCACTGCGCGCATTGGGTGATGGGGAGTGGAAAAACCTGCCCCAGCGGCACCGTACCGTGCCCATGTCGATTGTGTTTAGCGACCCGGATATTGCGCAAGTCGGCACCAGCTTTGACCGTCTGCCCGAGGATGTGGTGATTGGCACGGTGCATGGCACAGGCAGTGGCCGCTCCAAGCTCATGCAAGCGCCACACCATATCTTGCGTTTGTATGCGCAGCGCAGCACCGGGCGCTTGCTGGGTGCCAGCTTGATGTGCGCGGGCGGTGAACACCTGGCGCATGAATTAGCCTGGGCGGTGCAGCGTGAAGAAACCATCGAAAGCATGCTGGCGTTGCCCTACTACCACCCGACCATGGAAGAGATGATTGACACCGCCTTGCGAGACATGCGTCGCAGCTTGCGCAAGGCTTGATTACTGTGGCTGTTTCGGCCACGTGATGTACCGATAATTACTCGTTTTTGAAGACAGGATGCATCGCATGCGCAAGTTTTGGATTCCTCTGGCGGCATTGCTGGGTATGACCGGTGTCGGCATGGCGGCCTATACCTCGCACGGGTTGGGGTTTATTGCCGACCCTGCGGTGCGCGAAGCCACGCGCGCCACCTTGCACATGGCGGTGCAGCAGCAGCTGTTTCATGCACTGGCTTTGCTGGGCGTGGGCGTTTTAAGCATCCGAGGTCTGGGCAACCGCTGGCTGTGTGCTGCAGGCGGTTTGTTTGTGCTGGGCGTGCTGCTGTTCAGTGGCCTGATTTATCTGCGCACTTTTACTGGCATTGAAACGTTCCGCCCCTTTGTGCCTTGGGGCGGCACCAGCCTGATGCTGGCTTGGTTGGCGCTGGGTATTGGTGGTTTTAAAGCTGCGCGCAGCGCCTAAACTTATGGCCATGAGCGATATCACCATTTTTCACAACAACCGCTGCAGCAATTCGCGCGGTGCCCTAGACATACTGCGCGAGCGCGGGTTGGAACCCAATATCGTGGACTACATCGCCACGCCGCTGACGGCTGCAGAGCTGTCCGAACTGGTGGCACATGTTGGTGTGCCGGTACGTGATCTGCTGCGCACCAAAGAAGCGGCATACAAAGAGCTGGGGCTGGACAACCCTGCAGTGAGCGACGCCCAGATCATCATGACCGTGGCGCAGCACCCTGCTTTGCTCAATCGCCCGATTGTCGTGACCCCCAAAGGCGCTGCGCTGTGTCGCCCACCCGAGAAGGTATTGGAGCTGCTTTAAGCGGGGTTGCACGCTGACAGCCTTGGCAGGCTGACCACCGCACGGTTAGCAGCCTGAGCGAAACTGCCAGTCACGGGTGTTCTGCCGGTCTTCGCGCAGGCGTTCCATCTGTTTGACGGAGCCTCCACGGCGTGCCAGTTCATCAATTTTTTTGATGCGTTGGTTGGCCGCAGCGCATTTGGCCGCGTCGGGTCGGTTTTGGCGCTGTGGCGGCGGGGTTGTCTGCGCCTTGTCCAGTTCACGCTCCGTGCGTTCCCACTCCCGGGCTTCTTTGTCTTCTTGACGGCGACTCTTGCGTTGCGCGCGTGGAGCCAGTGTGGTGCTGGCCGCGCTGTCTTTTTCGCTGGGGTGGGCTGCGACCGCAGGCTCGACTTCTACCGTCTTGCCACCTGTACATGGGGCGCTGCTGTAGCTATTGCCGCAGCGGTAGACCTGTGCCTGACTGGCGAGTGGGCACAGGCACAAAGCCAGCCACAAGGCGGCGCTGCGCCCATTGGAAGTGAAGTTAAGGGTGTGCATGGCTGCATGCTAGGCGCGCTGCGCACGACATTCAAGTGCAGCCATCCAGAAATAAAAAGATAGCTACAGGTGCTTTATATATAAGAGCTAAAGGCCAAAAATACTTAAAATTTCAGGGTTTGTCTTTGGGCTTGAGTGATTGCTGCAAACGCTGTGAGACCGATGTGGTGGAGCTGCGTACCTGCGCGGCTGCGTGGTTCAGGCTTTGGGTGGTGGCGTGCACGGCCGACTGTGTGGCGGTGCCCACAGAACGGCCTGCCTGCTTGACGCTGTCAGCGGCTGCTTGCGCGGTATGCACCACATTGTTTTTGATGCGGCCGTAAACGGCCTGTGTGATCTGGGTGCCACAGTCTTTGACGATGGTGCCCAGCATTTGCGCGGCGCGGCGGGTGGCGCCTTGCTTGATGGTTTGGCGCTCTGGCGCTTGCTGCGGCGCGCAATAAGCATCGGCAATCAAACCGACACGCAGGGTCAAAAACGCATTGGCTGCACCACTGGCCAAGCTGTTGGTCAGCAAGTTGCCCATGCCCCCCAGCCCCGGAATGCTTCCCACAGCCGCGGGTGTGGCCGATTGCACAATGGGGGCGGTCAGCTCAGCAAAATCTACGTCGTCCAGGCTGCTGGCAATCAACACGCAGGCCCCAACGTTGCTGTACAGATAGCCCATTTGCGACAGCGATGGACGCAGGCCATAGATGCGCGCAATCCGCCATACCAGTTGAATCTGGCTCACCAGTACCACCAAGCCATCTAGCTTACCGTTTTGCAGCAATGCAGTGCTGGCGAGCACGCTGGCTGCCGTGCGCCGGGTTTCGGCTTCTGCCGCATCGCGCAAGCGGGCGAGGGCGAGCGTGACCTCTTCATCACTGCTCAGCGGCTGGCCTGCCAAATGGCTGCTGCGGGCCAGATGGGCGCGTAAGCGCAGTTGGTATTCGGCAGCGGTTGCCTGATCGCCTTCAACGGGAAAGCGCAGCGCTTTGGGCAGGCGCAGCAGCCAGAATGTGGGCACCACCACGGTCGCGATCAGCAAGCCGAGCAGTGCCCAGAAAACAGGTTGGCCTGCACCGGCATGCAAACGGTCTGCTGCATCCGCCAGCTGGCTGACCATGGCCACGGCAAACACACCGCTCCACACCACAAAACCGGTAGCGCAGATCCAGAGCAGGCGGGAGGTGAAGCGTGTCATGGGGTCAGGTCTCCAAAGCAAAACGGCACCCAGTGTGCCTGAGTGCCGTGAGCGCGTGGTGCGTGCGGAAAATTCAGGCGCTGTGCAACAGCCCCTGTTTTTCGATGAACGCAATCACTGTGTCCAGGCCATCCAGTGTTTTGAGGTTGGTCATCACAAACGGCTTCAAGCCTTTGGGCGTGTTGCGCATGCGCTCGGTGTCGCTGCGCATGATGTCCAGATTGGCACCCACGTGCGGGGCCAGATCGGTTTTGTTGATGACAAACAGATCGCTCTTGGTGATGCCGGGGCCGCCCTTGCGCGGAATCTTCTCGCCCGCGGCTACGTCGATCACATAAATCGTCAGGTCTGACAGCTCGGGGCTGAAGGTGGCCGCCAAGTTGTCGCCACCCGATTCGATGAAGATGATGTCGGCATTCGGGAACTGACCCAGCATGCGGTTGATGGCTTCCAGATTGATGGACGCATCTTCGCGAATTGCCGTGTGCGGGCAGCCACCGGTTTCCACGCCCATGATGCGTTCCGCAGGCAGCGCACCGCTGATGGTCAGCAGGCGCTGGTCTTCCTTGGTGTAGATGTCGTTGGTGATGGCGATCAGGTCCCACTTGTCACGCATGGCTTTGCACAGCATTTCAAGAATCGTGGTTTTTCCAGAGCCAACGGGGCCACCAATGCCGATTCGCAGTGGAGGCAGCTTTTTGGTACGCAGGGGAATATGGTGCAGTGCGGAAGTCATGGCGGTTCAGGGGTAAGGGGTGCAGATCAAAAATCAGGCGGGTTTGCCGTAAGCGCGTTCTACCTTGGCAATGCGCAGTTCAAAGTGCTCGTACCAGGTGCGGTGGCCATGGGCCTGGGCGACTTGGTGCTCGGCGTTTTGCTTCCATTGGCGGATGGCGTCTTCGCTCGCCCAGTACGACACCGTGATGCCAAAACCTTGGGCATCCCGCACGCTTTCGGCGCCCAGGTAACCGTCTTGCTGGCTGGCCAGCGCCACCATGCGGTCTGCCATGGCGCCATAGGCTTGATCGCCCGGTGTGCGTTGGGAAGTAAAAATGGCGGCGTAGTACGGCGGGGGTGGGGTGTGGGCAAACATGGCGTCAATCTTTAACTGCGAAACAGCCGAGAGTACTGGTGTTCATGCCGTGCAGAAAGAATGGTCAGCATGGGTGAAAAGGCCTGGCGTTCACCATCGGGCAGTGCCAGAGCGTGCTCGACTGCTGCGGGAATGTCTGCCGTCAACCGCGCCAGAATGCGCTGGCCGGCGTTTTGCCCCAGCGGCACCGATTTGATGGCCGCTTGCACCATGTTCTCGGCCCAGCCAAAGGTGTAGGCCAGCAGGGCGTCTTTAGCACTGGCGCCCGTCAGCGAAGCGGCCAGCGCAAAGGCCATGGGGTAGCTGGCGTCTTGCGCGGCCAGCCACGTGGTGCGCTGCATGGCGGCAACGTCGTCGGCATAGCGGTTCTTGAGCCATTCGATCAGAGAGCGGCCCATTTGCTCGGTTTGCAAGCGCAACTCGCTGCTTTCGCGCGTGGTCAGTACCCAGGCGTTGAGGGCGGCAAGGCGCGGTGTGTCGTCGCTGGCCCAGGCGGGCATGGCTTGCGCAATGGCGGCCATATCGCCGCGCGACTGGGTCAGGTGCAATTGCGTTGTCAGCCAGTCAGTAGCTTCTGATTCCGTAGCTACCAGCCCAGCATTAACGGCGGCTTCCAGTACTTCTGAGTAGGAAAATCCACCAATTGGCAAAGCGGGTGAAGCCAGCCACATCAACTGCAAAAAGCTGGTGGGGGTGAGCGGCAAGGCTGCTGTGCTCATGGTCTTACTCTCCACGCAGCGTGAGCAGCTTCAGCCCGACGATGCCCATGATGATCAAACCAAAGCAGGCCATGCGTGCCACGCTGCGGTCTTCGCCCAAGGCCAGCATGCCGTAGAGGGCTGTGCCCACCGCACCAATGCCCACCCACACGGCATAGGCAGTACCGACTGGAATGGTGCGCGTGGCCAGCGAGAGCAAATACATGCTGGCGGCAATGAAAGCACCGCAGAACAGGCTGGGCCACAGGCGCGTAAAACCCTCGGTGCGCGGCATGGCCGCTGCGTAAAAGATTTCGCACACGCCTGCTGCGATCAGAAAGAGCCAGCTCATCCGCCGCTGCCTTTGCTGTGCGCATGGCCGTGCACGTGCTCATGCGTGCCATGTGCCTCACATGCATGTGCGTGCGTGTGGTTGCAGGCGCTGTGGTCGTGTGCATGTGCAGGGCCGTGATCATGGCCATGGTCGTGGTGGTTGGCGTGCGCGTGGCTGTGTCCATGGTGGCTGTGGCCGTCATTGGTCACATGGCCGCCGTAAGCACCGCCTTCAGGCTCAAAAGCCAGATCAGCCTGTACCACTGTCATGTGCATGCTGCGCAGCATGTCGGCCAGCACATGGTCGGGTTCGATCTTCAGGTGATCGGGCTGCAGCTCTATCGGCACATGGCGGTTGCCCAGGTGGTAGGCGGCGCGCATCAGATCAAACGGGCTGCCGTGCACCGCACAAGCCGTGATGTGCAGCACTTTCTGCGGCGCTGCAATGACGCGCACCATGGAGCCATCTTCGGCCACCAGCACATCACCACCGCGCACTGCTTGGCCACGGGGCAAGAACACTGCCAGTTCACGGCCCTGGTTGTCGGTAGCGGCAAAGCGGGATTTCTGACGGACATCCCAATCGAGTTCCACAGTGGCAGCGCGTTTCAGCAGAACGCTGGCCAGGCCCTGGCCTTGGGGAAGGAGTTTGTTCACGGTCAACATGGGGTCCTGACTTTCCAAAGAAGTGCAACCAGCATGACAAGCTGGCGTGCTTTGTGCATTCGACAGCACTTTGTTTCAACTGATAACATGCCAAACATGTCAACCCCTTCTGAGCTTTCTTTCCCGACAACGTCCGACTGGCTGCCCTGTGGTGTGGATCATGTGGCGGTATACGGCACGCTGCGCGCAGGCGGCGTCAATGAGATGGCGCGTTTGCGGCTCGGCATCATCAGCACCGGGCGCACCACGTTGACCGGCAGCTTGCATGACCTGGGCTGGTACCCCGGCCTGATTTTGCAAGGCTCGCAGCAGGTACTGGCGGAGGTGTATCCGCTGGATCACGCCCTGGAGCAGGTGCTGGATGGTTACGAAGGCATCTGGCCACAGAATACGGGGGAGTACACCAAACGCATCGTCACCTTGCCCGTGGCTTTGACCAGCGGCAGCACGCAAATGATGGCGTTGCTGGTGTACGAGGCCTTGCCTGCCACCGTGCAACATGCCCCAGTAATTGCTGCCAGTGACTGGCTGGCCTGGCACCAGGCCAAGGGTGTGCCGTCCGGGCCTGCAGCACCTTAAAGACCTAGGGTGCGCGGTCTGGGCCAGTGAGCGTGCGCAGTTAAATAGCACGGCTCATAAAGCAGCTGTGGGGGTCTGTCTGGTAGCTGCCAAAGGGTGCACACTGCACAAAACCATTGCGGGCGTACAGACGGCGTGCAGGCAGAAAAAAGTCTTGGCTGCCCGTCTCCAGACTGATGCGCTGTGCACCCCCGTTCCGTGCCTGCACCAGTACAAAGTCCAGCAGTTGCTGTGCAACACCGGTGCCACGGCGGCTGGCATCGACCCGCATGGTTTTGAGCTCGTGGTGGGCGCTGTCCAAGGTTTTGAGTGCGCAGCTGCCCACCAGCTCCTCCTGCACCCATGCCGTCCAGAAACGGATGTCAGGCTGGCGCAGTTGCTCGGTATCCAGTGCATGCACGCTTTCTGGGGGCGATACGCGGTGCATGTCTTTCAGGTGCGCGCTCAGGAAAGCGACGACCCGTGGGTCGCGTGCGGCATCCAGTTCAAATCGCAAAGCAGTCATAGCGGGGCTTAAAACAAAAAGTAACGCTGTGCCATGGGCAGGCTGGTGGCAGGCTCGCAGGTCAGCAACTGCCCATCGGCGCGCACGGCATAGGTTTGTGCATCCACTTCCATGCGGGGGGCCAGATCGTTGTGGATCATGTGCTGCTTTTGTACGCCGCGTATGCCCTTGACGGCAGACAGGGGCTTGAGCAGGCCAAAGCGCTCGCCAATGCCTGCGGCCAAGCCCGCTTGCGATACAAAAGTCAGCGAGGTTTTGGTCAGTGCCCCACCATAGGATCCAAACATGGGGCGGTAATGCACGGGCTGTGGTGTGGGGATGGACGCATTCGGGTCGCCCATGGCAGCCATGGCAATGAACCCACCCTTCATGATGACGGAGGGTTTGACGCCAAAGAACGCCGGCTTCCAGATCACGATGTCTGCCCACTTGCCTACCTCGATGCTGCCAACCTCATGGCTGATGCCGTGGGCAATCGCAGGGTTGATGGTGTATTTGGCGATGTAGCGTTTGACGCGGAAGTTGTCGTTGCGCGCCCCGTCACCGCTCAGCGCACCGCGCTGCTGCTTCATCTTGTGCGCGGTTTGCCAGGTGCGCAAAATCACTTCGCCCACACGGCCCATGGCCTGGCTGTCCGAGCTGAACATGCTGATTGCGCCGATGTCGTGCAGGATGTCTTCGGCCGCAATGGTTTCCTTGCGAATGCGGCTTTCGGCAAAGGCCAGATCTTCGGCAATGCCCGCGTCCAGATGGTGGCAGACCATGAGCATGTCCACATGCTCATCCAGCGTGTTGATGGTGTAGGGGCGTGTGGGGTTGGTGGAAGACGGCAGCACGTTGGCCTCGCCGACCACTTTCAGAATATCGGGTGCGTGGCCGCCGCCTGCGCCTTCGGTGTGGAAGGTGTGGATGGTGCGGCCCTTGAATGCGGCGACCGTATCTTCCACAAAGCCACTCTCATTGAGCGTGTCGGTGTGGATGGCCACCTGGGTGTCGGTCTCCTCGGCCACGGTCAGGCAGTTGTCAATGGCGGCGGGCGTGCTGCCCCAGTCTTCATGCAGCTTCAAGCCGATGGCGCCAGCGCTGATTTGTTCGTGCAGGCCTTGCGGCAGGCTGGCATTGCCCTTGCCTAAAAAACCCAGGTTCATGGGGAAGGCATCGGCGGCTTGCAGCATGCGTTCCATGTTCCACGGTCCGGGCGTGCAGGTGGTGGCAAAGGTGCCGGTGGCCGGGCCGGTACCGCCGCCAATCATGGTGGTCACACCGCTGGTCAGCGCCTCTTCAATCTGCTGCGGCGCGATGAAGTGGATGTGCGTATCAATCCCTCCCGCAGTCACGATGCTGCCTTCGCAACTGATGATTTCGGTGCCTGGGCCAATGATGATGTCGATGCCTGGCTGGGTGTCGGGGTTGCCCGCTTTGCCGATGGCGGCAATGCGCCCGCCTTTCAAGCCAATATCGGCTTTGACGATGCCCCAGTGGTCAACGATCAACGCATTGGTCAGTACCGTGTCCATGGCGCCTTGCGCGCGCGAGAACTGGCTTTGGGCCATGCCGTCGCGGATGGTTTTGCCTCCCCCAAACTTCACTTCCTCCCCATAGCCACCGGCGGCCAGTGTGAAATCTTTTTCGACTTCAATCAGCAGGTCGGTATCGGCCAGCCGCACGCGGTCGCCTACGGTGGGGCCAAAGGTTTCGGCGTAGGCGCGTTTGTCCATCGTTGCCATGTCAGAGGCCTCCTGACGGGCCACCCAAAGGGAGGTTTGCACCCGCTTGGAGGGCCGTGACTGCAAAAAGTGAGGAATGTGGGTGCATTACAGTTTTCCTTGAATCAGGCCACGGAAGCCGTAAATCTGGCGGTCACCGGCCACATCGACCAGCTCCACTGTGCGCTGTTGACCGGGTTCAAAGCGCACCGCCATGCCACTGGCAATGTTCAGGCGCTTGCCGTGTGCGGTCTGGCGGTCAAACTCCAGCCCGGCATTGGTCTCTGCAAAGTGGTAATGCGAACCGACTTGAATCGGGCGGTCACTGGCGTTTTTGATCAGCAGCGTGGTCACAGGACGGCCTGGGTTGAGGGTGTGCACCCCTTCATCGACCAAGATTTCACCGGGAATCATGTGTGTCTCCTTACCGCCATGCCAGCTGGCAAAGCATGCTGGGGTGGCTTGTCAAACGGGCGCTGCGTTTACACCAAACGGGTCAGCATGAAGGCACCCAGCACAGCGGTCAGACCACCGGCCAGCTTGGCAATCACTTGGTGGCGCTGCATGACAGCGTGGCCGAGCAAGATGCCGACGATGTGCAGCAAGGCAGAGCCTGCGGCCATGCCGACAATCGCCCCCAGCGCAGCCATTGCACTGTCTTCAACCAGCTCGTAGCCATGGGCTGCGCCGTGAAAAAACGCAAACACGCCAGCCAGTGCAGCGGCTGCGCCCCAGGCCATCTTCTTTTGCACCATCACCAGCAGGCCCAGTACCAGCACCGAGGCGGCAATCATCGGCTCGACCGCAGCAATGTGCAGACCCGCAAAGCCGGCCAGACAGCCCGCAATCAGCAAGGCCACGAAAGCCGCAGGTGCGCGCCATGTGGAGGTCATGGTCAGCGCGCTCCAGGCACCGACGGCCAGCATGGCAGCCAGATGGTCGGTACCGCCAAAGGGGTGGGCGAAGGCGTGCGTCAGGCTGTCCAGAAAGTTGTGGTGGCCGCCACCATCGGCACCGACGTGTGCCAGCGCAGACAGGGGCAGGGCAGAAACAGCGGTGAGGGCAGCGGTGATCAAGTATTTGGTTTTCATAGCTGTTAGCGCAGGTGTGGTAGGGGCTAGAGGCCTAAAAGGCTTGAATTTCAAATGATGGGCTCGTGCACGGTGACCAGCTTGGTGCCATCGGGGAAGGTTGCTTCCATCTGGATGTCGGGAATCATCTCGGGCACGCCGTCCATCACGTCCTCGCGCGTCAGCACGGTGCGGCCTTCGCTCATGAGCTGTGCCACGGTCTTGCCGTCGCGTGCTCCTTCCATCACGAAGGCGCTGATCAGGGCGACGGCTTCGGGGTAGTTGAGCTTGAGGCCACGGGCCTTGCGCCGCTCGGCCAGCAAGGCTGCGGTAAAGATCAGCAGCTTGTCTTTCTCGCGCGGAGTCAGTTCCATGTCGTTGCTCTTCTTTCTACTTGGATAAGCCAGCGTGTGCTGCCGGGGGCATTGGCAGGTTGCAGCGGAGTCAGTTCCATCTCAATTTCCTCCATCCACCCGTACGCGCCGCGGGTGGCGCTGGTTGAACGTGTGGCATGTCAATTCCATAGCGGTAGACCTGTGCGCAGGCAAGCGCCATACACGGTGATGGGCTGAATAGTGCAAGCACCGTGCCAGTCGGGCATAAAAGCTGCGTCAGTGTGTGCACCATGTCACAGCCGCCGACTGCGCCCGCCACTTCACCCGATCCCTGCGTTCCGCAGCAGGTGGTCAAGGTGCGCCGTGACTACAACAGCTGGGTGGCGACCGAGACGCTGGAGGACTACGCCCTGCGCTACACGCCGCAGCGTTTTCGCCGGTGGTCCACATGGCGCGTGGCCAATACCGCGTTTGGTGCGGCCTCGTTTTTGATATTGGAAGCCGTCGGTGCCACGCTGCTGGTGCAGTACGGGTGGGCCAATGCCTTCTGGGCCATCATTGCCACGGGTCTCATCATTTTTGCCGCAGGCCTGCCCATCAGTATTTATGCAGCCCGTTATGGCGTGGACATGGATTTGCTCACGCGGGGCGCGGGTTTTGGCTATATCGGCTCCACCATCACCTCGCTGATCTACGCCACGTTCACTTTCATCTTCTTTGCGCTGGAAGCCGCTGTCATGGCCTATGCGCTGGAGCTGGCGCTCGATATACCGCCAGCCTGGGGCTATTTGATATGCGCGGTGGTGGTCATTCCGCTGGTGACACACGGGGTGTCCATCATTGGGCGGTTGCAGGTGTGGACGCAACCGATTTGGTTGCTGATGCTGATCGTGCCCTTTGTGTATGTGGCCATGCGCAATCCTGGTGCGTTTGCCGATGTGTTGCACTACGCCGGTGAAGAAGACCAGGGTGTAGCGTTTGCTTTGCCACTTTTTGGTGCGGCTTTGACGGTGGGTATCGCTTTGATTACCCAAATGGGGGAGCAGGCCGACTATTTGCGCTTTATGCCGCAGCGCAGCAGCACCACGCGCTGGAAGTGGTGGAGCGGCGTGCTGCTCGGCGGCCCTGGCTGGGTGGTACTGGGCGTGGCCAAGATGCTGGGTGGGGCCCTGCTGGCGTATCTGGCCATTTCACATTCGGTGCCACCCAGCCATGCGGTCGATCCCAACCAGATGTATCTGGCGGCGTATGAGTATGTGTTCCCACACTACGGCTGGGCGGTGGCGGCCACTGCGTTGTTTGTGGTGATTTCGCAGCTCAAAATCAATGTCACGAATGCCTATGCTGGTTCACTTGCATGGAGCAATTTCTTTTCACGTCTTACCCATAGCCATCCGGGGCGCGTGGTGTGGGTGGTGTTCAACACCTTGATCGCCTTCATGCTGATGGAGATGAATGTGTTCAGGGCGCTGGGCGAGGTGCTGGGCCTGTACTCCAATATTGCGATTGCCTGGATCATGGCGGTGGTGGCCGATCTGGTGATCAACAAACCCTTGGGCTGGTCGCCCCGGGGCATTGAGTTCAAGCGCGCGCATTTGTACGACATCAACCCGGTGGGGGTGGGCGCCATGGCGCTGGCTTCCGGCGTGTCGATTGCGGCGCACCTGGGGGTTTTTGGCAGTCTGGCACAGGCGTTTTCGGCGGTGATTGCGATGGTGGTGGCGCTGGTCACTTCGCCTCTGATCGCCTGGGCCACCCAAGGGCGTTATTACTTGGCGCGTCAGTCTCTGGGGCTGGAAAAACTGTGCCATGGTTGCGGTGACTGTGTGCAAGGTGCGTGCGGCAGTGCCAGCCAAACCACGCTGCGCTGCACTGTGTGTGAGCGCAACTATGAAGTGCCCGACATGGCCTACTGCCCGGCCTATGGCGAGCACATTTGTTCGCTGTGCTGCACGCTGGATGCGCGCTGTGGCGATTTGTGCAAACCGCAGGCGCATTGGGGCGTGCAATGGCGTGCGGCCATGCGCTGGCTGTTGCCTGCGGCGCTGTGGCGTTTGCTGGACAAAGGGCTGGGGCATTTTCTGCTGCTGATGCTGGTGATTGCACCGGTGCTGGCGGCGGTGCTGGGCCTGCTCTATCACCAAGAGCTGCAGACGCTGACGCGCAGCTTGCCGGTGAGTGCGCTGGAGGGCTCGCAGGCCTCTTTACGCTCTGCTTTGCTCAAGGCCTATCTGGGGCTGCTGTTGATTGCAGGCATTGTGGCGTGGTGGCTGGTGCTGGCCCACCAGAGCCGCCGCGTGGCGCAAGAGGAATCGAACCGCCAAACCGGCTTGCTGGTGCGCGAGATTGCCCTGCACCAGCAGACCGATGCGGCGCTGCAAACCGCGCGCAAAGTGGCGGAAGAAGCCCGCACCGTGGCCGAAACCGCACGCGAGGCCGCAGACCACGCCAACCATGCCAAGAGCCGTTACCTCAGCGCAATCAGCCATGAGCTGCGCACGCCGCTCAACAGCATTCTGGGTTATGCCCAGCTGATGGGCGCTGACGACAGCGTGCCACCGCACCGCCAGCATGCGGTGCAGGTGATCCGCCGGGGTGGTGAGCATTTGCTCTCGCTGATCGAGGGCACACTGGATGTGGCGCGCATTGAGTCGGGCAAGCTGACGCTGCAAGTGGCGCCCATGCACTTTGCCGAAGGTATGCAAGCGCTGGCGGACCTGTTTGCGCTGCAGGCGCAGGCCAAAGGGCTGGCTTTTCACTATGAGGTGCAAGGCAAGCTGCCCGAGGTGGTGCGTGTGGATGAAAAACGCCTGCGGCAAATCACCATCAACCTGCTGGGCAACGCCATCAAGTTCACGCAGCAGGGCAGCGTGACTTTGCAGGTGCGCTATGCCCGGCAAATGGCCACGCTGCAGGTGCTGGACACCGGGCCAGGGCTGGGTGCCGAAGAACAGACGCGTATTTTTGAGCCGTTTGAGCGCGGGCATGCGGCATCTTCGGCCGGTGGCGCGGGTTTGGGCCTGACCATGGCCAAGATGCTGACCGAACTGATGGGCGGCGCACTCACGCTGCAAAGCCAGCCGGGGCAAGGGGCCTGCTTTCAGGTCAGCTTGTATTTACCTTCGGTAGAAGGTGCGCACACCAAGGCACCGCAGGTGCTGCGCACCCCCATCGGCTATGCAGGGCACCGCCAGCGCGTGCTGGTGGTGGACAACGAAGAAGCCGACCGGGGCGTGCTGCTGCAACTGCTGCAGCCATTGGGCTTTGAGGTGCAGTTGGCTGAAAACGGCCATGCCGCCTTGGCGCTGGTGTCCGGCGGCTGGGTGCCACATGCAGTCTTCATGGATTTGGCCATGCCGGGCATCGATGGTTGGGAGACCTTGCGCCGTTTGCGCAGCTTGTTGGGCGATGCCTTGGCTTGCGCCGTGGTGTCTGCCAACGCCTTTGACCGGGAGCTGCCCAACGACGTCGGCATTGCTCCGCAAGACTTCATGATCAAACCCGTGCGCCACAGCGAACTGCTGCAATGGCTGGCGCAGCGCCTGGGTCTGGTGTGGGACTACGGTTTGGAAGAAAAACAGCCTAAAGTGACCATGCAGCAAGCACAAGTAGCTACGGTTTCTGAATTTTCGGCACAACCTGCTGGTACACAGGTGCCGCCTGAGGCGCTGGCCCCATTGCACCAAGCGCTGCAACTAGGCTATGTACGGGGTGCGCGCCAGGCTTTGGCCGCTTTGGAGCGGGACTACCCCGCGCAGGCTGTGGTGTGGCACACCTTGCGCCATCTGGCACAGCAGTTCGACATGGATGGCATGACCCGTGTGATGCAGCAGCAGGGTTGGAAGCCACAAGGAGCGCAGACACCATGACGATGGACATCGACGATGTGGTGCTGGTGGTGGACGATGTGCCGGACAACCTGTCTGTGCTGCACGATGCACTGGATGAGGCCGGTTACACCGTGCTGGTGGCCATCAACGGGCAGCAAGCCCTGCAACGCGCTGCGCAGGCCCAGCCAGACATCATCTTGCTGGATGCGTTGATGCCCGGCATGGATGGTTTTGAGGTGGCGCGCCGCCTGAAGGCCGATGCCCAAACGGCCGCTATTCCCGTGGTGTTTATGACAGGGCTGACCGAAACCGAGCATTTGGTGGCCGCCTTGGCGGCTGGCGGCGTGGACTATGTGACCAAGCCCATCAAGCCCGCCGAAGTGCTGGCCCGCATGCAGGTCCACTTGGGCACGGCCCGGCGTGCCCGCAGCCAAGCGCAGCAAGCCGGGCAGGCGCGCAGTGCGCTGGATGCCTTTGGCTACGCCAGCATGACCGTGCGTATTGCCGATGGCCGCATTCTTTGGCAAACACCGCTGGCGCGTCAGTGGATGCTGGTCTACGGCGATGGCGTCAATCCGCTGTCAGTCAGCACATCGGTGCTGGGCTGGTTGCAGCGGTGTGCGTCGCAGGTGCTGCAGGCCGCAGCAGAGCCGCCGCGCTGGGTATTGCAGCCTGCCCTGGCTATGCCAGACAGCGACCGCCGTTTGGTCTTGCATCTGCATCCACCCATGGAAGAGGGCAGCGCAGGGGAGTTGCTGGTGGTGATGCGTGAAGAGTCTGGCAGTCATGCGGCCACCGTGCTGCGCGAAGCATTTGCGTTGACGGGCAAAGAGGCCGAGGTGCTGTATTGGGTGGCGCAGGGCAAGATCAACCGTGACATTGCCGATATTGTGGGCAGCAGCCCCGGTACGGTGAAAAAGCACCTGGAACGCATCCACACCAAGCTGGGCGTGGAAACCCGCACGGCAGCCGCTGCGATGGCTTTGGGCAAGCTGCGCCAGACGGGTTCGGCAGCGTAACGTTGCTGGGCGCGGCTGCGTGGCGTTGGAAAAGCGTGCGCAAAGGCTGCGCTGTACGCCATCTGGCGTATATGCCAAGTTGAAGGCAATACCTAGGATGAACTCCATCAATCAACCGAGGAGTTTTCACCATGCAACGTCGTTTTACCCTCAAGACTTTGGCCGCTTGTGCCGCTGTGGCGGGCTTTGGCTTCGCAGGTCTGTCGGCCCAGGCCGCTGACACCATCAAGGTGGGCGTGCTGCATGCCCTGTCGGGCACGATGGCGATTTCGGAAACCGCGCTCAAAGACATGGCGCTGATGACGATTGAAGACATCAACGCCAAGGGCGGCGTGCTGGGCAAGAAGCTCGAGCCGGTAGTGATTGACACCGCCTCCAACTGGCCGCTGGCTGCAGAAAAAGCCAAGCAACTGATCAGCCAGGACAAGGTCGCCGTCACGTTTGGTTGCTGGACGTCGGTGTGCCGCAAGTCGGTATTGCCGGTGTATGAAGAAAGCAATGCCCTGCTGTTCTACCCCGTGCAGTACGAAGGTGAAGAGCTGAGCAAGAACGTGTTCTACACCGGTGCTGCGCCCAATCAGCAGGCCATCCCTGCGGTTGAGTACCTGATGGGTGAAGACGGTGGCAGTGCCAAGCGCTGGGTGCTGCTGGGTACCGACTATGTCTACCCCCGCACTGCCAACAAAATTTTGCGCGCCTTCCTCAAGTCCAAGGGCGTGGCCGATAAAGACATCATGGAAAGCTACACCCCGTTTGGGCATAGCGATTACCAAACCATCGTGGCAGACATCAAGAAGTTTGCAGCTGGTGGCAAGACCGCGGTGATCTCCACCATCAATGGCGACTCCAACGTGCCTTTCTACAAAGAGCTGGGCAACGCTGGCATCAAGGCAACCGATGTGCCTGTGGTGGCTTTCTCGGTGGGTGAAGAAGAGCTGCGCGGCCTGGACCCCAAACCGCTGGTGGGCCATCTGGCGTCGTGGAATTACTTCATGAGTGTGAAGAACCCCACGAACGATGCCTGGATCAAGCAGTGGAGCGCCTATGCCAAGGCTAAAAAGCTGCCAGGTCAGTCCACCAAGCCTTTGACGAACGACCCCATGGAAGCCACCTACGTCGGCATTCACATGTGGAAGCAGGCCGTGGAGAAGGCCAAGTCGCTGGATGTGGACAAGGTCATTGCCGCCATGGCAGGCCAGACCTTCAAGGCGCCGAGCGGCTTTACGCTGACCATGGATGCCAAAAACCACCACCTGCACAAACCAGTGCTGATTGGCGAAATCAAGGCCGATGGCCAGTTCAACGTGGTGTGGAAAACCAAGGAGCCCGTCAAGGCCCAGCCTTGGAGTCCCTTCATTGAAGGCAACGACAAGAAAAAGGGTGAGCCAGAGAAGAAGTAATGCCGCGCGGAGAGGGCGTGCCTCAAGCCCGTGCTCTCCGCGAGCAAGGATGCGCGTTGCGCAAGCCAGTTTCTCTTCAGTGGCCCGCCCTTGCCAGGGTGGGCCACTGGCTGATTGGATAGCTTATGTTTTTACCCCTTTTGCGCAGATGCAGGCCATGGCTGACGGCTGCCATGGCTGCGATGGCGCTGAGCCAGGCACCCGCCCATGCCCTGACGGCAGAGCAAGCCTTGGCCATGGCCGAAGGCGACAACAACAGCCGCATTGCCGCCATGCAAGATGCCGTTGCAACGGGGGACGCCACCCGAGTGGCAGATTTTTTGAATGCCTTGCGCGATGGTGAAGTGCAATACGGCGCAGGCCGTGCATTTATCGTGCGCAATGGTGAAGCCCTGGACCCGGTGACCGGACAGGCGGCTGCACGGCCCGAAGCGATGGACGATGCCAGCACCAACAACCGCATACGCCGTGAAATTGGCAGCGCGCAGGCGGCCCTGAATTTGTTGGTGGGCAATGACAGCGAACGATTGAGCGCTGCCAAGGCCATGTTGCAGGGCGCCACCCCGGAGCGTCTGCCCATGCTGGACAAGGCGCTGGCCAAAGAAAGCAATGCGGCCATCAAGGCCGAGCTGGAAATGGCCCGCTCAGCCGCTTTGCTGGGCAGCAGCAATGCCGCAGAACGTATTGCTGCCGCGGCTTTGCTGGCCAAGCGGGCTGCGCCTGCCACACGCTTGTTGCTCAGTGAGCAGCTCACCCAAGAGCAAGACGAAAAAGTCCAGGTGGCACTCAAGCGTGCACTGGCAGAAGTGAATGACAAGCTGGCTTGGGGTGAGCGCTTGGGTGTGGCTTTTACTGGTATCAGCCTGGGCTCCATCTTGCTGCTGGTGGCCTTGGGTTTGGCGATTACCTATGGGCTGATGGGCGTGATCAATATGGCCCATGGCGAGTTGATGATGATTGGTGCCTATGCCACGTACGTGGTGCAAGGCGTCTTTCGCAGCTATCTGCCAGAGTTCTTTGACTGGTATTTGCTGGCCGCCGTTCCGGTGTCGTTCATGGCTGCGGCCTTGGTCGGGGCCATCATGGAGCGCGGTGTGCTGCGCTTTCTGTATGGCCGTCCGTTGGAAACATTGCTGGCTACCTGGGGCATCTCGCTGGTGCTGATGCAGCTGGTGCGCACGTTCTTTGGGGCGCAAAACGTGGCCGTAGAAAACCCGGTGTGGATGAGTGGTGGCTGGCAGGTGTTGCCCAACCTCACGCTGCCGCTGAACCGCCTGATCCTCATCGCGTTCGCATTTGCGGTGCTAGCGGGTGTGGCCTACATCATTGCCAGAACACGCATGGGCCTGTTTGTGCGCGGCGTCACGCAAAACCGCCCGATTGCTGCGTGCATGGGCGTGAATACGGCGCGGGTAGACACCGTGGCTTTTGCGCTGGGTAGTGGCATTGCTGGCCTGGCGGGCTGCGCCTTGAGCCAGGTGGGCAATGTGGGGCCTGACCTGGGCCAAAGCTACATCGTGGATTCCTTCATGGTGGTGGTGCTGGGCGGTGTGGGCCAGCTGGCAGGCACGGTCTACGCCGCACTGGGGCTGGGCATTCTCAACAAGTTCCTCGAAGGCTGGACCGGTGCGGTGCTGGCCAAGATTGCGGTGCTGGTGTTCATCATTGCTTTCATCCAAAAGCGCCCCCAAGGCATTTTTGCGATGAAGGGGCGCAGTGCGGAGGCCTAGATGAAACACCCCCTGAGTCGCTTACGCGCCTTCCCCCTCCAGGGGGACGACAGCCTCGCTGCGGGGCGGCCCTTGCTCGCTGTCTCTGGCGAGAGCGGGCTTTCTCACAAGCCCTGCGAAGGATCACAGTTATGAATACTTCAACAACGTTGAAATCGAATGTGTTTGTGCCAGTGCTAGATCTACCCGGCCGCAAACCTTTGCTCACCAAGGCGGGCTGGTCGGCATTTATGGTGGCGCTGATCGTGGTGTGCGCGCTGGCGCCGGTGCTCAATTTGTGGGTGGCAGAGGGCAGCGTGTTCCACCTCTCGGACTATGCCGTGCGCCTGCTGGGCAAAATCATGTGCTACGCCATTTGCGCGCTGGCTATGGACTTGATCTGGGGCTACACCGGCATCCTGAGTCTGGGGCACGGGCTGTTCTTCGCTTTAGGTGGCTACGTGATGGGCATGTACCTGAGCCGCCAGTCTGCGGGCGCGGACGAGCTGCCCGCATTCATGGTGTTTCTGGCATGGAAAGAGCTGCCCTGGTTCTGGGCACTGTCTGACAGCTTTGTAGCTACCTTCATTCTGATCTTTGCGGTGCCCGGCATCGTGGCCTTTGTGTTTGGCTGGTTTGCCTTTCGCTCGCGCATCAAGGGGGTGTACTTTTCGATCATCACGCAGGCCCTGACGTATGCGGCCATGCTGCTGTTCTTTCGCAATGAGACGGGCTTTGGCGGCAACAACGGTTTTACCGATTTCAAGCGCATTCTGGGCATGCCGCTGGCCACGCAAGAAATGCGCATGGCACTGTTTGTCATCACGGGCTGTACGTTGCTGGGCTTTTTCCTGCTGGCGCGCTGGCTGGTGCGCAGCAAGTTTGGCCGCGTGTTGCAGGCCGTGCGCGATGCTGAAACGCGTGTCATGTTTTCGGGCTACTCGCCGCTGCCCTACAAGCTCACCATCTGGGTGATCAGCGCCATGATGTGCGGTGTGGCGGGTGCCTTGTATGTGCCGCAGGTGGGCATCATCAACCCCGTGGAAATGTCAGCAGCCAGCTCCATCGAGATTGCCGTGTGGACCGCCGTGGGCGGGCGGGGCACTTTGGTGGGGCCGATAGTGGGTGCCTTTGCCGTCAACGGTGCCAAGAGCTGGTTGACCGTGGCGGCGCCTGAGTTTTGGCTCTACTTTCTGGGTGGCCTGTTCATTGTGGTGACGCTGTTCATGCCGCAGGGCATCGTGGGTGTGGTGCGCAAGTTGCGCAGCAAGCTCCACGGCAAGAAAAAGGCAGGTGTGGCATGACCCCTGATCTGTTGGAAGCGGGCGCAACCCGCATGCGCGCTGCGGTTGAAAAGGCCGCGCAAAACACCGAATCCGGAGGCCGCAGCGCCAGCATGGCGCGCATTGCGACGCCGGGTGAAGTCGATGTCACCCACGGGCGCATTCTGTATCTGGAAGATGTGCATGTGAGTTTTGATGGCTTTAAAGCCATCAACGGTCTGAACCTGGACATTGCCCCGGGCGAGCTGCGTTGCATCATCGGCCCCAATGGTGCGGGCAAGACCACGATGATGGACATCATCACCGGCAAAACACGGCCCCAGCAGGGCACGGTGTTCTTTGGTTCCACCATCGATTTGCTGCGCCACAACGAGCCACAAATTGCACAGCTGGGCATTGGCCGCAAGTTCCAGAAACCCACGGTGTTTGAGCAGTTGACGGTGTTTGAGAACCTGGAGCTGGCCCTGAAAACGCACAAAGGTGTTAAGCACTCGATGTTCTTTCGGTTGGACAGCACGCAGAGCGATCGCCTGGCTGAAGTACTGCACACCATTCATCTGGCCAGCAGCGTGAACCGCATGGCGGGTGAGCTGTCGCACGGGCAAAAGCAGTGGCTGGAGATTGGCATGCTGTTGATGCAAGACCCCAAATTGCTGCTGCTGGACGAACCCGTGGCAGGCATGACCGATGACGAAACCGCACGCACGGCGGAGCTGTTTCTGCGCCTCAAAGGTAAGCACTCGCTGATGGTGGTGGAGCACGACATGTCATTCATCAACACCATCAGCGAAAAAGTGACCGTGCTGTGCGACGGCAGCGTGCTGGCTGAAGGCACGCTGGCGCAGGTGCAGGCCGATGAGCGCGTGATTGAGGTGTACCTTGGCCGATGAGCTTGTGTGTGGCTGTCGAGCGAAGCGCACTTTGCATGCGCAAAGGTTTCGCCGCGCGGCAAGCGATGTCTGCCACGCTGTCAAAAAAAGAAGCTGCTAGCGCAAGCATTTAAAGCATTTCAAATGGTTTTCATATGAAAAGCAAAGCAATGTCAGCGCTAACAGCTATAGCAATTGAAAAAAAGCTTTCAACAATGAGAGCTGCTTGCGCAGGCCACATCTGCGCTGGAGGCTAAAAATGCTCAAAGTTCAGAACTTGCACCAGTACTACAGCGGCTCGCACATCCTGCGCGATGTGAGCGTGCAGGCAGAGCCCGGCAAGGTCACCGTGCTGCTGGGGCGCAACGGCGTGGGCAAGACCACGCTGCTCAAAAGCCTGATGGGGCTGGTGGCCATCAAAAGCGGCAGTATCGAGTGGAAGGGCCAGCCCATCCACTGCCTGACCCCGTACGAACGGGCCCGTGCAGGCATTGGCTTTGTGCCCCAGGGTCGCGAGATTTTTGGCCGCCTGACGGTCGAAGAAAACCTGCGCATGGGTTTGGCCTACAAAAAAGGCAGCACGCCCATTTCTGAAGATTTGTATGCGCTCTTCCCTGTTTTGAAGCAAATGCTGCACCGCCGTGGCGGCGATCTGTCGGGCGGGCAGCAGCAGCAACTGGCCATTGCCCGTGCACTGGCTCCTGCGCCGGGGCTGCTGATTTTGGATGAGCCCACAGAAGGCATTCAACCCAGCATCATCAAAGACATTGGCCGTGTGATCCGCATGCTGGCCAAAGAGCGCGGTATGGCGGTGTTGCTGTGCGAGCAGTATTACGACTTTGCCGAAGAGCTGGCCGATGAGTACTTGGTGATGGAGCGGGGCGAAGTGATTGCCTCAGGCCCCGGCTCGGAGATGCAGGCGAAGGGTATCCAGAAACTGGTCGCCATTTAAGGCAACACACGCTTTCTTGAATGCTGGTTGTTTTGCGCTACTCCGGATGGCGCGTGTGGCTGGCCCCTTTGTTGATTGTGTAAAGCCGCAGTGTGTTGGCTGGTGTGGTGGAAATCTTCACACTGCCGTGATCCGGAAAAAGGCCATGCATGTTCAACATGCACGGCCTTTTTTGTGTGGGGTGCTTAAGCGATTTGTTTGTCGCGTGCTTCAGTCAGTCGTTCCACCACTGCGTTGAGCACATCGCCTTTTTGTTTGGAACGCTCATTGGCAATGCCGCTAAATCCACGCTTGGTACTGGTGACGGCGCGCGTGCGACCTACTTGGCGGCGGTATACATCGCGCGCACGGTCACGCAGGTTGCGGGCCCGGGCGATTTTGTCGCGCAACTGGGCGGGGGTGCGTTGGGCCAGGGCTGCGGCATCTTGGCTGAGGGTAAAGAGCGCCATTTCATCGGCGGTCAACAAATCCTTTTCGGCAATGCGCGGTGCGGGCATGCAATCTCCTTGATGTAGCGGTAAACAAGGTGTACCAGTCTAGGAGAGATAGATTGCGCCCAGTGTCAGTCAAGGACGCACAGGGCATGCCTGCCAATCAGGTGGGTGTACGTTGGACGAAACCGTGGACGGCTGAGGTGAGGCATGCAGTGTGGGCCACACACGGTTGAGGCAACGCAAAAAAGAAATCAGGCCGGTAAGTGCGCGAGCGCGCAACGGCAAATGTCCATCTCTGCGCTTTACTTGGAGGCCGGATGGTGCTGACGAAAGTAGTCCCACTCATCCACTTCACGGCCATCGGCCAAGATGCACATGGCATGTTCACCCTGCGCGGTTTTCACCATGCGCAGCTTGCCACCTTGCTGGATGCAAAACACGGAGGCCGGGTTGGCAAGCCCCACCTTGTGCGGTGCTGCGGTTTGTGGGGTGGGTGCTGATGCGCAGGCGCTCAGCACCAAGGCGCTGGCGGCAATGCTGGTTATTCTTTTCATGACTTCATCCTTGGGCTAAGACTGTGGGCGTCGCAAAAAACACCCTGGCTCGGGTATCAACGTGCTTTGCCCGTTCTTTTGCTTTGCAGGGCGGCTTCATACAGTGGCAGGACTTTGGGGACGTAGGCGTTCAGTTCTGCAATGCGTTCGGCGCCTGCAGGGTGGGTGCTCAAGAATGAAGCGCCCTGGCCGCCGCCACTGACTTGCTGCATTTTCTTCCACACCGAAGATGCGTTGCGCGGGTCGTAGCCTGCGCGTGCCATCAGCTCCAGGCCAATGATGTCGGACTCCAGTTCCATGGAGCGCGAGTTGGGCAGGTGCACCAGCATCTGCGAGCCTGCATCCATCAGCTCGCCGGGCATGCCCGTGGCCGCAGCCACGGTGCTGGTAATCAGGCCAGAGAGGGTCTTTTGTGAGGCCTGTTCGCGCGAGTGTTCACGCAAGGCGTGGGCAATTTCATGGCCCATGATGGCGGCCAGCTCATCGTCCGTCAGCTTGAGTTTCTGCACGATGCCGGTGTACACCCCAATCTTGCCTCCGGGCGCGCAGAAGGCGTTGATTTCATCGGACTCAAAGACATTGATTTCCCACGCCCAGTTTTTTGCGTCGGGGCGGAAAACGGCCACATGGGCAATCAAGTCATTGCCAATTTTGCGCACGCGCTGCGTCATGGCGGCATTGGTATTGAGCTTTTTCTTGGACTGTGCATCTGCCGTGAGCTGTTGAAACCCTTTGGCCGCTTGTGCGTTGATGGTGTCGCTGGGGATCAGCATGAGCTGGCTGCGCTGCAGGCCAATGGCACCTGAATTGGTGGTGCTGGCACAGCCTTGCAACACGGCAACCGTCAACAATGCAGCGCCTGCGCGCAGCAACCAGCGTGAAACCATTTCAAAAGCCATGTCTAAACTCTTTCCCGTGGGTGAACGACAAAATAAAAACGATCTGAATTGAATCACAGGCGCCGCTTTCTCACAATGTAGAGCGTGATTTTGGACAGGCATGAAAAAGCCGTATTGCAGGGCACTGCAATACGGCTTGGTGCGGAAAAACTAAAAATTACTGGATGTTCAGTGTGACCGTTTTGTCTACAGGCTGCAGGCGTTGCAGCGTGAGCGTCAGCACACCCAGATCCAGTTTCGCGCTGGATGCGGCAGCGTCAATCTTGTGCGGTAATTCCCAGCTGCGGTGCACTTGGCGGGGCGCATCTTCCACACTGTGCAGGTGCACCATATGGTCTTCAATGCGCAATTGCAGCTGTTCGCGTGTCAGGCCCGGCACATCGACCGACAGCACCGTGGCTTCTTCACTTTGGCTGACTTGGTAGTCCGCATTGACTTGCTTGGATGCATGGGTGGCAGCCTTCAAGAAGCGTTGCAGTGCTTCATCAGGACGGGTGACGTTGCGGATGATGGGTGTAGCGAGAAACATGCTCAAACTCCTTGTTGAAAGGGCGCTGTCTGCGCCTGGATGTTCCCTACATGTCATCGCAAAATAAAATTTCAAGAGAATTTTTTAGAGAATAAATTTTGCGTAAAACACTTGAAAAACTGCCAATTGTCTTTATTGCGCAGGTATGAGCGGCGCGTAGAGAGGTCGCTGCCGCGTTGCTGCCCGCTTGCAACTCTATGCCAACAGGTGTGGGGAGCGCTCGCATTACGTCTTTAAGCAGAGTCAGGCAAGTCCGTGGCGCACAGCAATAATTGCTGAATCCAGCGGCTGTGGGCAGAGGCCCGCATCCACAGCAGCCCCACTTCACGCCCGCTGGCTTCTGGTGCCGTGGTGTGCGGAAGTGCCAGCGCCTGAATGGACTTGCCCCGGGTCAGTGCGTGGCCAATGTCAGGCACCAGACCCACCCCCAAGCCTTGCTCGACCAGCATGGCAATGGCCAGTACCGAGCTGATCTCCAAACGCTCGTGTGGAACAATGCCTGTCGCCTTCAAGTAGTCATCGGCCAGTTTGCCCCCGCCCAGTCGCCGCTCATAGCGCACCAGTGGCTGTGTGCGCAATAGTTCCAAGGGGTCACGCTGTGCCAGCGCAGCAGGCGCCAGCACGACCAAAGGCTCATGCTGCAGGCTGTGCCAAAGCACGGATTTGGGCAGATCAAATGCGGGTTTCAGGCATAAGGCCGCATCCAGTTCGCTCTGCAGCAGTGAGGTATACAGTTCGGGCGTCAGTCCGGTGCGGATATGCACCCGCACACGGGGGTGGGTGTGGGTGAAGCGGCGCAGCATATCGGGCAAAAAGCCATGCAGTGCGGTGTTCACGCTGCCCAGCCGCAGCACACCAGCGTCTTCTTCTGAGACCACGTGATCGCGCAGTTCATGCAGGTTCACCAAGAGGCGTTGCCCCTTGTCATACAAGCGCTGGCCCGCGCCATTGGGCCGCACATTGCGCCCTTGCCGCACCAGCAAGACGCAGCCCATTTCACCTTCCAGAACCCGCATTTGCTGGGCAATGGCGGCAGGGCTGAGGTGCAGTTGCCGTGCAGCTTCAGACATGGAGCCGCAATCCACTACTTTCAAAAAATTGTAGATGTATGAGGTTTCCATTCAACACATTTTCTTAAAAATGATGAAAGTGTAGGCCAGTTGGTTTCTGGCGTGGGAACATCGAAACTGCAGGCTAATGGATAGGCACAACAAGGAGACAAGCATGAACAAGCCTCAACCCCAGAGCCTGGGTGCAGTGATGAAACGCCGCCAATGGCTGCAATCGGCCGCAGGGATTGCCACGTGTGCGGTGTTGCCAGCATGGGCACAAGGCCGCAGCAGCGGCAGTGGGCGCTTGGTCGTACCGTTTGCGCCGGGTGGGGGCAATGACGTGTTTGCACGCCAGCTTTCCCATGGGCTGTCAGAAGCGTTTGGCTACAACATGATTGTGGAAAACAAGCCCGGTGCCGGTGGTAATTTGGGTACTGAAATGGTGGTACGCGCCAACCCTCAGAGCGACACTTATCTGCTCGGCCATACCGGCACCGTTTCCATCAACCCTGCACTCTACAAAGGGTTGAAATTCAACCCCACCACCGATTTGCAGCCTGTGGCCATGTTTGCATCGTCGGCCTTGCTGTTGGTGGTACCTGCCAGCTCTCCCATCCGCAACGTTGCCGAACTTGCCAAAGCCTTGCGCGAAAAAGGTGAGGTCATGAACTATGCCTCCAGCGGTTCAGGCTCGGGTGGACATCTGGCGGGTGAAATGCTGGCATTTATGCTGGGCATCAAGGCCACGCACGTGCCTTACAAGGGAACCGCACCGTCATTGAACGATGTGGCAGGCGGCTTGGTGGACTTTAGCTTCAGCGTGATTCCTGCAGCGCAGGCGCTGGTTAAGTCTGGCAAGCTGCGCGCGCTGGCGGTCACCAGTCTGGAGCGCCATGCACAACTGCCTGATGTGCCCACCGTGGCGGAGTCAGGGGTGGAGGCACTGGCTAAGTTTGAGAGCACGCTCACCTACGGTGTGTTGGCACCCAAGGGCACGGTAGCCAACACCATCAAGAAACTCAGCGAAGAAATCTTGCAGGTGGCTGCGCAGTCTGCGTTCCAATCCAAACTGGGTGTGGAAGGGGCTGTGCCTTTGCTGGGTGATGCCAAGGCTTATGCCAAAAAGATCCAGGATGAAACCCGCAAATGGGATGCCGTGATCAAAGCATCCGGTGCATCGGTCTAAATCAGCACAAGCAGCGCAACCATGGTTTTTGCATCGTCGTCTTTAATGAGTGCCTATCTGCATCCGCTGCCGGAGGTGGAGCTGTTCAGCGACAGGCAGTGGATCGATGCCATGCTGCGCTTTGAAGCGCAGCTTGCCATGGCACAGGCCGAATGTGGTCTGGTTCCGCAGGCGGCGGCACAGGCCATTGTTCAGGCCTGCGCGTCGGTTGCGCTGTCTCCGGAATCATTGGCTGCACAAGCGCGCCAAACGGGGGCGCTGGGCATGGGGGTGGTGGCGCCTTTGCAGCAATGGTTGCAGCAGCATCAACCGGAAGGACTGCCTTGGTTGCACTGGGGAACGACTACGCAAGATGTGGTGGACACCGCCAATGCCTTGCTGACAGCTCATGCCCTGCAGGCGTTGCAGCAGCAGTTGAAAGGCTTGCAGCAATCATTGCTGCAGATGGCCCATGCGCATGCAGCAACACCCGTTTTGGGGCGCAGCTTGTTGCAGCCCGCGCAAATCACCAGTTTTGGCCTGAAGTGCGCGCAAGCCGCCGCGGCCTTGGGGCGCAGCTGTGCGCAGCTGGATCAGCATGCAGCCCAAGCCCTGTGTGTGCAACTGGGGGGCGCGGTTGGCAATAGCGCTGTCTTCGGTAGTGATGCCCTGCGTGTGGAGCAGGCATTGGCACGCCGCCTGGGACTGAAGGCTTGCGGCCACAGCTGGCACACCCAGCGCGATGCATGGATGCGTCTGGGCATGGAAGTGGCGGTATGCGGCGGAAGTTTGGCCAAACTGGCCAAAGACTGGGCCTTGCATGCGCAGTATGAAGTGGGTGAGCTGTGTGAGGCCCCGCGTGGCATCACCTCCAGTGCCATGCCGCACAAGCGCAACCCCGTGCATTGTCTACAGGCGTTGGCGCAGACCAAAGCCGTGCCGCAACTGGCAGCCACCTTGTTGGCCTGCATGGACCAAGCACACGAACGTGCACTGGGTGAGTGGCAGGCCGAAGTGGTGCACTGGGCGCAGCTATGGACGCATGTGCATGCCGCAGCCGCTGCCTTGGCTGCAGCCGCGCAGGGCATGCAGGTGCATGCACCGCGCATGCAGGCCCATATCGACAGCTTGCAGGGGGTGGTGTTCTCTGAGCAACTGACGCAGGTGATCCTGCCCTTGTTGGGCAAACCCGATGCGCAGGCTGCCGTAGCCCTGTGCGCGCACCAGGCTTTGCAGCAAGGTCAGCCTTTGCCCGCACTGCTGGTGGCATACCTGAAAGAGCAGGACCATGCTGTCAGCGAAGCGTTGCACGCCCAGTTGCACGCTGCGGCAGATGCCCAAGTTGCAGCGCAAGCCTCGGCCATGCGTTGCCATGAATTGCTGGCGCAGATGGCCAGCGTGCGCCAACCAGCGCCATTGACAGGAGTGCTTGCATGACCACCCCAAGCTTAGACAGTTTGCAGCAAGGGCTGCGCAACCGACGCCAGGTGCTGGGCGATGCCTGGGTAGAGCAATCGGTCAGCAACGCCAATGCGCTCAATGTCGAGTTTCAGCGCTTAATTACGTCTTACGCATGGGACAGCATTTGGAGCCGCCCCGGTTTAGACCGCCGTACACGCCGCATCATGGTGTTGGCCACCACGGCGGCCATGGGGCGTTGGGAAGAGTTTGAACTGCATATTCGCACAGGCTTGATGGCCAGCCCCCAAGAAGAGAATGCAGCGCCCCTGGACATTGCAACCATCCAGGAAGTACTGCTGCAAACCGCCGTGTATGCCGGGGTGCCTGCTGGCAATACCGGTATGGCAATCACCTTGAAAGTGCTGCGTGAGCTGGGGTGTGAGCCAGAAAAAAGCAGTTTTTTCCCGCCGGAATAAACCCAGCCGACTAGTCCCAATGGCCGTACAGGACTGCAAGTCCCGTTACATCGACCAGATGCGGGGAGCGGTTCCCGGCAGTTTCCAGTGTTCTTGGCGCCAGCACACACGCACTTGTTGCCACAGTTGCATCAAGGGCTCCACCACCGGTGCCAAGCCGCGCAGTACCAGCATGTGGGGATTGGGTGCGGTAATGCCACACCACTGGCCTTGCGGGTGTGCATCCAGCACGGCGCGCGTGGCGTCCAGCAAATGTTCGCGCTGGGTGCGTGTCAGGGCGGTGCCGCAGGCCAAAATCATGCTACCCATGCAGCGTTGGCCTGCCAGCCCCAACGGGCCATCCATCAGGTGCGCATCATCGGCCCGCACCGTGCCGTGCTCCAGCCAAAGGCCTGGCCATTGCATGTGCTGGGTGAAGCGGCCCTGCACAAAGGGCTCGCTGGTGTGGGGCAGCCCAAACGCAGTGATGTCCCACGCCATCAACTCTGCGCCTTCGGTCACATCCATGTGCAGCAGATTGTGGGCATCGCAAGCGTTATAGGCCAGTGCTTCCAGCGGCAGCCATTCCAGGCGTGCGCCGGCTTCCAGCTTCAGGTGGGTACGCTGCGTCGCGGGTTCTCCACTGGATTTGTAAAAGCGTGTGGCGCCGGGCGTGGTGACCAGTGCATGGGCATGACTGCCCACTTGCACCTTAATGTCCAAGGTGTCGCCGCTGACCAGGCCACCGGGTGGGTGCACCAGCACGTTGTGGCACACCGCATCGCCTTCGGGGTAGAGGCTGCGCAGCACGCGCAGCGGCCCATCGTGGCGAAAATGCACGCGCGAGCGCCCTGCGTGGTGGGAGTAGTTGAGATCAAGTTGAGCAAGCCAAGCCATGTGCTGAAATAAGCAAGAACTGCGCCCAATGCACCAAGCTGGGGCGTGGCGTTTGCAAAGCGACGACTTGATAGGGTTGATGCGAAGAGCAAATCGCTGGCCGTGAAGGCGACCTGAGGCTCACTGTCTCGGCTGTTGTTCAGACCGATGGGTGGGGTTGCACGCTTTTGTAAATCGTAGATACACGCCCGGTGCCGCGTTGGTTGACGGCAGACGGCGGCGGGGCTGAGCGTGCACTCCGATTCAAGGGCGCAAGGGTGTGAGCTTTAAACCGGCGCTGCTGGCGTTTTCGGCGGCAGACAGCCAGCTGTCTTCGTAAACGGCCAACGCCTCATCCACCAGGCAGGGGCCTGCGCATTCCACAGGCTCTGTGGCGCAGGCAAAGATGTCGTGGCAGCTCAGGTGAATGGGGCGCAGGTCAGGGCGGATGTGCTGCAAGCGCTGCCAGTCCAGCCCATAGATCACTCGGCGCAGACCTGCCGAGCAAATGGCGCTGGCGCACATTGCGCAGGGCTCTGCGCTGGAATACAGCGTGGCCCCCGCAATTACATCGGCAGGCAGGCGTGCCGTGCCAATTTGGCGCACGGCATTCATTTCTGCATGGCCCGTGCTGTCGCCGGTCTCTTGGGTGTTGCTGAAGGCCTCAGCCAGAATGCGCCCATCACCCGCCACGATGATGGCCCCGAAGGGCCGGTTGCCCCGTATGCGCGCCGCGTTGGCCCAGACGAAGGATTGCCGCAACCAGTGGTTGTCAGTGCTGCTCAGTGGTTGTTCGTCTTCGGGCGGCATCTGGTTGGAATGGGCGTTGGACTGAAAAAAATGGGCTTGCACGGGTGGGCCTTTCATGCACGGTGGCTGGGTCCACAACATGCAGACCAAAAGGCACTGCATGCGTTTGTTGATTGACATCCCCAATGCACAGGCCGTGCCAAAGCGATGCTGAATTTGTAGGCGTGAGGGTGGTGAATTTGTAAGTTGATGTGAGGTGCTGCGTGGGCTTCGCAAGTCAATCGCATGAATGGCTGGAGGTGTATTCAGAATTAAGAGCTATTTACGCTGATGCAGCAAGTGTTCAAGCATGATTTGATGCAGATGGTGCAACGCTGTGCAAGCTTGGTGCAGGGCATAAAAAAAGGCCTGCGCAAGGCAGGCCCAAGTCGAGGAAAGCGTAGATCAGGGTTGCACGGTCAGCAACGCTGGATCAATGGTTGTGTGAACTGCGGTGTGCCCATGCCGTGGTGCGTTTTTCCACCCAGCTGAACAGCTCGTACATGGCCATGGCCATGGCGCCCACCACCAGCAGTCCGGCAAAGGCCAGACCCATTTGCATGGAAGAACCTGCCGAGATCAGCAGGTAGCCAATCCCTTCGTTGGCGGCTGTCATTTCAGAAACGGTGGTGCCCACAAAAGCCAGGGTAATGGCGACCTTGAGCGAACCGTAGAAGTAAGGCAGCGAGCGCGGCAAGCCCACTTTGATCAGCACGTCCCAGCGCTTGGCGCCCAGCACGCGCAGCACATCTTCCAGCTCAGGCTCCAGCGTGGCCAGACCGGTGGCAATGTTCACAGTGATGGGGAAAAAGCTGATGAGGAATGCCGTCAAAATGGCCGGACCCACACCAATGCCAAACCAGACCACCAAGATGGGCACAAAAGCGGCTTTGGGCAAGGCGTTGAACGCCGTCATCAACGGGTACACGGCGGCATAGGCCAGGCGCGAGCTGCCAATCAAAAAGCCCAGCAGTACGCCCACCACAATCGCAATCCCAAAACCGGCCATGGTCACCCAGAAGGTGCGCCAGGCGTGGCCTGCAATCACGGTGTGGTATTCCATGAAGTCCTTCAGGATGAGTGCAGGACTGGGGAAGATGAAGGGCGAGACCTGAAAGGCGGAGCACACCACTTGCCACAGCACGATCACGGCCAGCAGCAAAATCCAGGGCGACCAGCGCTCCAGCTGTTTGTTGTTGAGCTTGTACATATTCAATTCCCTGCGGCTTATTGGTTGATGACCGCGCCAACTTTGCGCATGGCACCGATGTGGCCGCGCAACTCATGCACGATGTCGGTGAATTCCTTGGTGTAAGTCAGCTCCAAGTCACGCGGGCGGGGAATGTCGATATCACGGCGCACCACAAAGCGGCCGGGGCTTTTGCTCATCACATACACCGTGTCTGCAAGAAAGACCGACTCGCGCAGATCGTGGGTGACCAAGATCACATTGAATTTCTGTTCTGCATGCAGGTCACGCAAGATGCACCACAACTCTTCGCGCGTGAAGGCATCGAGCGCGCCAAACGGCTCATCCAGCAGCAGCATCTTGGGCTCGTGAATCAGCGCACGGCAAATGCTGGCGCGCTGTTGCATGCCACCGGAAAGCTGCCATGGGTACTTGTCTTCGTAGCCACCCAAGCCCACTTTTTGCAGCAGATGGCGGGCGCGCTCTTCGTATTCTTTGCGGCGAGCCTTGAACTGGGAGCGGTGCGGTTCCACGATCTCCAGCGGCAGCAGCACGTTGTCCACCGTGGTGCGCCAGGGCAGCAGCGATGGCGACTGAAAGGCCATGCCTGAAATCTTCAGCGGGCCGGTGACCGGCTGGCCATCAATCAGAATTTTGCCCATGGAGGGCATGCGCAGGCCGGTGGCCAGCTTCATGAAAGTCGACTTGCCGCAGCCCGAGGGGCCGACGATGGCGATGAACTCGCCTTGCTTGACCTTGAGGTCAATCGATTCGACGGCAAAGTGATTCTGGGCCAGCAACTCGTCGTTGTAGGCCAGCCAGACATCACGGAAATCAACAAAATTGGGTTCGGCAGCGCTTTGCATGCGGTTCCATCAGTGGGGCAGCCAAGCGCAGGGCCTGGCTGCCGGGTTACACAGAAGCTTTACTTCTTCGGGAAGACATCCAGCTCGGCTGCGCTGGGCAGGAAGCTGCCGTTCCACACTGCGGCGGGATCAATGCGGGTCTTGGTGCCAAAGGCATCCGACACTTCCGACGCCATCAGCGACAGGCGGCCCGATTCCAGCTTGCCAAAGCCTTCCTTGCGGGCATCGGCGCTGGCAACCACGGTGTCAATCGCCAATTGCAGGCGGCGTGTTTCCAGCGCTGCGTTGGCAATGCCGTCGCGGGCCTTCACGTACTCAATGGCCGCGCCAGGGTTGGCCATGACTTCCTTGGCGCCCTTAGAGAATGCCGACAGGAACTTCTTGATGGCTTGTGGATTTTCTTTGAGCAACTTGGGGCTAACGATGATCACGTTGCCGTAGTGCTTGACGCCGTGGTCGGCGTACTGCAGCACCACCACGTCGCTGGCCTTGGCGCCACGCGCTTCCAGGTTCAGCAGGCTGGTGAAGGTAAAGCCGGTGATGGCGTCAATGTCGCCGCGCACCAGCATGGTTTCACGCAGTGGTGGGTCCATTGATGTCCAGGTCACGTTCTCAATCTTGTTAGCCTTGGCAAACACAGGGAAAGCCTTGCGGCCGGAGTCAAACACCGGCGCACCCAGCTTCTTGCCGTTCAGATCGGCTGCTGTCTTGATGCCGCTCTTTTTGAGCGCCATCACGGCGGCGGGTGTGTTGTTGTAGACCACCATCACGCCCACGGGCTTGTTGGTTGCGTCGGGGTTGTTGGCGTGGAACTCCATCAGCGATGCCATGTCGGCAAAGCCCATGTCATAAGCACCCGAGGCCACGCGCTGCACCGCGCCGCCGGAGCCATTGCCCGCATCCACGCTCACATCCAGGCCTGCTTGCTTGAAGTAGCCCTTGGCCACTGGCTGCAGGAAGAAAGCCGAAGGGCCTTCAAAGCGCCAGTCCAGCTGGAACTTGATGGGCGTGTTTTGTGCGTGGGCAATGCCAAAGCTGCTGGCCAGAGCCAGGGCGGCGGTTGCTTGCAAGAAGCGGCGTTTTTGCATGGGGGGACTCCTGGTGACAAGGTGGTCAGAAATTTCCACAGCCTGCGGTGTTGTGCAAGGTCTGCGGCTTTCGTAACAAGAGTGAGCAAAAGCTGTGCCTGTTTTTTGTATGCAGTTTTTGTATGGCGTTTGCCCGAGTGTGCGCAGGCTTGGTGCGTGCCTGCACTGCTTTGCACCAAGGTGACTGCTGGCGGGGTGCAAAGCGTGGAAAATGCTGCATTGCAACAATGCATGTTGCGCCTTTTTGGACCTTGGCCATGGCCCGCATTCAGCTTTCAGACTTCGACGACTTCGTTTTTGCCACCAGCTTGCGCTGCCCGGACGCGCTGCATCCTGGTGCGCACACCGACAACGTGCAGTTGCTGCAACTGGCCTCTGCGGCGCGGTTTCGGTTTTTTGAATGGCTGGGCTACCGCGAAAACAATGTTGAAGGCGTGCAGATCTTTGTGGGCGATCAAGCCGTGCAGTACAAAGCCGAAGCCTTTCCCCAGCAAATGGTGGAAGTGCACATCACCGTGCGGGATATGGCGGCCAAGGGCTTTGATCTGGTCTACCGGCTGGTAGATGCCGAAAGCGGCACGCTGATCACGCTGGGCAAGATTGGGATTGTGTGCGTGCACCGCGAGAGCAAACGCCCCTGCGCTGTGCCTGAAGTGCTCAAGCAGCGCTTGGCCCAGCTGGAGCCACTGCTGGTCATGGCTGCATAAAAAGATAGCGGTTAGCGTTGAGTGTGCAAGGGATTCAAGTATTAAAGCTTGGAATCCATTGAAAGATGGGAGCAATGCGCTCATTTTTAATTAAGAGCTTTGCGTTCTCGGTGCCGTCTGCGGTACGTCTCAGACATGACACATGGCATGGATACGTGCATCTACACTTATTCCCAGTGTCCCATTCCACGGGATGCAGGAGACCATGGTGCCCCAACCCCTCAAGCCCCCCGTTGCCGCAGTGCCTGCCGCTGCGCCCAGCAAGGATGTGCGCTGCACCTGTTTTATGGTGCGCAGCCTTTCGCGCAAGATTTCGCAGCTGTATGACGACACACTGGCGCCCAGCGGGCTCAAGGGCACGCAGTTCAGCCTGCTGTCGCAAGCGCGTACCCAGCGTGGTCAAGCGCCGCTGACGGTCACGGCGCTGGCGGCAGTGCTCAACACCGACCGCACCACCATGACGCGCAATCTGCGCACGCTGGAGCAAGCTGGCCTGATTGCACTGCAAGCAGGGCCAGATGCACGCAGTCGCTGCGTGGTGGTGACGGCGCAGGGCGAGGCAGCCTTTCGCCAAGCCTTGGGGCTGTGGAAGCAGGCGCAGGCACAGGTGCGCGAGCTGTGCGGTACCGACCAGATTGCCGCGCTGGAGCAGCTGGTGCACCAACTGCTGCCGCGCTTGGCTGCGGTGCAGGAGGCCGCATGAGCGCGGTAGCGGCCCCCGTGGCACCAACGGCTTCTGCGGCGGCTGCGCTGTCGGCATCCAACCATCCCTTGCTGCGCGGTGCCATCTTTCCCACTTTGCTGCGCTTGTCGGTGCCCAATATGGTGGCCATGGGCATGGCTGTGCTGGTGGCGGTGGCCGAGACCTATTACGTCGGCCGTTTGGGCACCACAGCGCTGGCGGCCATGGCGCTGGTGTTTCCGCTGGCCATGCTTACGCAAATGATGAGCAACGGTGCCATGGGCAGCGGGGTGTCGTCTGCCATCAGTCGGGCTTTGGGCGGGGGCGATAAAGACAAGGCCTCAGCCCTGGCCGTGCATGCCATCGTGATTGGGGGCGTGGTGGGCGTGTTGTATTCACTGCTGTTTGTATTGTGCGGCGCAGTGTTTTACCGCTGGCTGGGCGGGCAGGGCGAGGTACTGCACGCGGCCACGGAGTTTGGGACCGTGCTGTTCAGCGGAGCGGTGCTGGTGTGGCTGTGCAATACGCTGGCATCGGTGGTGCGCGGCACGGGCAATATGAAGCTGCCGTCGGCCATTCTGTTTGGTGTGTCGATGGTGCAAATCACCATTGGTGGCGGTCTGGGCCTGGGGCTGGGGCCGTTTCCGCGCTGGGGCATGCCGGGTGTGGCGGTGGGCAATATTGTGGCCATGGCGCTGGCAGTGGTGCTGCTGTTTTGGTACTTGCTGCGCGGGCAAGACAAGCTGCAATTGCGTGGCCACGGTGCGGTGCTGTCGTGGCCCATGTTCAAAGACATTCTGCGCGTGGGTGCGTTTGCGTGCATTTCGCCCGTGCAAACTGCGCTGGCGGCGTTGATCTTTACCGGCATGGTGGCGCGCTTGGGGCCGCAGGCCCTGGCTGGCTATGGCATTGGGCAGCGGTTAGAGTTTTTGCTGATCCCGATTGCCTTTGGCGTGGGCGTGGCCGCTGTGCCCATGGTGGGCATGGCCATGGGCGCAGGGCAGGTGCAGCGCGCACGCAGTGTGGCGTGGACGGGGGGCTGGCTGGCCGCGGCCATCTTGGCCATGCTGGGTCTGCTGGTGGTGATCTGGCCCAGCGCATGGTCAAGCATCTTTACGCAAGACACCCAAGTGCTGGCCCACGCCAACCTCTATCTGCGCACCGTAGGCCCGGTGTTTGGACTGTTTGGCATGGGGTTGGTGCTGTACTTTGCCTCGCTGGGCGCAGGCTATGTGCGTGGGCCCGTGCTGGCAGGCACGGTGCGTTTGGCGGTGGTGATGGCCGGTGGCGCCTGGCTAATGCTGGGTGGCACCGCCAGCGTGCATGCGCTGTTCATCTTGGTGGCGGTGGCCATGGCGCTGTACGGAGTGTGCACCGCGTGGGTGGTGTGGCGCACACCGTGGCAGCGCAATTGATGTTGCGCGCGCCATTGGCTGGTTCACGGTGTTGCGCTTTGCTTTAGCAACTGCGAGCAGGTGCTGGCAGTAGGCTGCATCGCAAACGCATGCGTTGGGTAGAAAACTGTGGTGGTACTGCGCTTGGTAGAGATTGGTTGCTTTAAAAGAAGAGCTGCTTGCGCTGATGTAGCAGTGATTTCACATAGAAAAAATATGGAAGTCGTTGAAAATAAAGCGCTGTTAGCTCTTGTTTTTTAAGTGATGGCGCTTAAGGGCGTGCACAGGCACTGTTTAGGCCGGTCATGTCTGCCATCTTTTGCAGGCTGCTGCGCTGCTGCAAGCAGGTTTGCAGTTGATCGTGTGCGCTTTGCCGCTGGGCCAATTCCGCGGCTTTCAGGCGCTCTGCCTGCAGCAGGGCCAGCTTTTCGCGGATCTGCGGGATCACCGCCAAGACAGCTTTTTCGCCTTCCAAAATGGCTTGCGCGCGCTGCGTAAAGTCAGACGGGCCAATGTCCAGCACCTTGGGGCGCACGGTCACATCGGCGCGGGCCAGCTCGGCCTGACCCAGCCGCTGGCCCATGATGGCAATCGACTGCCCCATGGTGCCCAGCAGGTTGGCGGGCGTCTTGCCGCGTGGCTTTTCAGAAATATCAACGGCAATCACCAGATCAGCACCCAGCTCGCGCACGGCGTCCACGGGCACTGGGCTGGCAATGCCGCCATCCACATAGTGCTGCTTGCCAATGCGCACGGGCTCAAACACCCCGGGAATGCTGCTGGAGGCACGTACCGCCTGCCCGGTGTTGCCACGCGCAAACACAATGCGTTTGCCGTCTTCCAGCCGTGTGGCGACCGCGACGAAGGGCTTGGAAAGTTTTTCCAGAGGCAGGTTTTGCACCTGGGTGTTCACATAGTCTTGGAGCTTTTGCCCTTTCACCAGACCACCTGCCGACCACTGCAGGTCACGAATGCTGGCTTCATCCAAATCCACGGCTTTTTGCTGCATGGTGAAGGCATCCATGCCACTGGCATACAGGGCACCCACCACGCTGCCTGCACTGGTGCCGGCCACCATGTCGGGCGTCAAGCCATTCGCTTCCAGCATCTTGATCACGCCGATGTGGGCAAAGCCTTTGGCCGCTCCACCACCCAAGGCCAAGCCAATGCGCAGCGGCTGCGTAGACAGCGCTGTCGGCGTGGATGCCGTTACTGGGCTGGGCTTGGGGGCTGCAGTGCCGCAGGCCACCAGCAGGAATGCGCTTGTGTACACCAGCGGGCGTAAAAAAGCTTTCAGATACATATTCACCATCTCAAAAAAAACAGCGGGGTAGAGCGCTTTTCACCGCAGAAAGTTGCGCTGCGGCTGTGCGTTAACCGTTCAAAATATTGCCATTTCAGCCCATGCACGCCGTCAGAGCTGCGGAGTGCGCTATCAAAACTCAGCTTGTGCATCCCATCGGGTGCAGAAGCGGTATGGGGGTTGAATTCAACGCTAGACAAACATCGAATGTACTTCTAAGCGGCTGAATGCGGCAGACAGGGGCTGCGCTAAACAGTGCATCTTGGTAAGCGGCTGTACCTTAGGTTCAGGCACTCTATGTTGAGTTTCGCTGTGCGTTGAAATCGCATTGAGTGCGGCTTCTCTCATCCCCTGTAAATCGCCGAGGGCCGTCGATGCCATCGCGAACTCAAAGCCCGCGTTGGGAGGCCTAAGGCAGAGCGATGCTAAGCGTTAGAAAGATCGGGGTCCGTCTGCACAAACGGTATGCGCAGACAGGCGCTCAGCCCGTGTGGCTGGCGGTTTGCCAGCGCCAGCGTGCCGCCATGGGACGCGACGATGGCATCCACAATGCTCAGGCCCAGACCATGCCCGCCGGTCAACACATTGCGTGATCCTTCGCCGCGCTGAAAGGGCTGTCGCACCTGTTCCAGCATCTCAGGTGCAATACCGGGCCCTTCGTCTTGCACATCGATGGTGGCGCAGCTTGCGTCTTCGCCCAGCACCACGGTCACACGCCCTTTGCCATAGCGCAGCGCGTTGTCGATGAGGTTGTCCAGTGCGCGGCGCAGGCCCAGTCCATCGCCTTGCAGGGGGCGAGCAATGCGGCCCTGAACTTCCACGGCTTGCCCCAAGTCTTGCCGGTCTTGGCAGATGCTGCGGGCCAGCGAATCCAAGTCAATCTGCTGCAAAAGACCGCGGTGCTCCTGCGCTTTGATGTAGGCAAGCGTGCTGTCAATCAAGGTCTCCATGCTGGCCAAGTCTGCGCGCAGCTTGTCTTTGACCATCTCTGGCTCCATGGTGTCCAGAAGTTCCAGTCGCAGGCGCATGCGCGTGATGGGGGTGCGTAGGTCATGGGAGACAGCGGCCAGAAAGCGGGTGCGCTCTTGCATGCTGGTAGCGATTCTTTTTTGCATGCGGTTGAAGGCATGCGCCGCCTGGCGCACTTCGCGCGGGCCCAGCTCTGGCATGGCGGGCGCGCGCACTACATCTTGCTCCAGTGCCTGTGCGGCCTTGGCCATGCGCAGCAGCGGTGCTACCACCCATCGCACGGCCAGCAGCACCAAGATGACCACCACCAAAATACGCAGCAGGTACACGCGCAGCAGCACATTGGTCAGCATCTGCCATCCGCTCTGCGCTTGCCAGCCGGGGCTGAGCTGGGCATTGAGGGTGAGCCACTGGCCGGTTGCCAGCTGGGTTTGCAGGTCGTATTCCACCGTGAAAGGGCTTAAGCCGAAATAGGTGGACCAGACAGACTCCTGACCATGGGCATCCAACAGGCGCAATTGAGTGAGTTCCACCGGATGGGCCTGCGGCACACGCGCATGAAGCACGTTGTTGATCAAGGTCTGTGCCGAAGCCTGCAACTCATTGGCAGGCTGTGATCGGTCTTGAATGTCTTGCTGCACACGCAACTGAAAACCCGGTCGGGACATGTGCGCGAGTGTTTGTGCCTCATTGTCACTAGCACTTAGCTGCACGATGACATCGCCCAAGCGTTCGGCCACCACGCGCGTGGGTGTTTCCAGCGTTTGCGTATGGTGCACGCCCAGCCAGATGCTGCTGGTGAGAAACTGTGACGCCAGCATGCCTGCCGTCAACACCAACACCAGGCGCCCGAACAGGGTGTCTGGCACCCAGTTGCGCCACTGGCTCAGACGTTGCAATGTGTCAGAGCGCATGCAGGGCCGGGGGGGTAAACATGTAGCCTTCGTGCCGCACAGTGCGGATGATTTGGGGGCGTCTGCTGTTCTCTTCGATATGTCCCCGCAGGCGGCTGATGCAGACATCAATGGCGCGGTCCCACGCGACGCGTTCTCGGCCAAAGGCCAGATCCATCAACTGGTCACGGCTGAAGGTCTGGTGGGGGTGGCTGAGCATGTGCTCCAGAATGCGGTAGTCGGAGTTGGCCAGACTGATCACCACACCCTGCGGTGACACCAGATGGCGTTGGTGCAAATCCAAAGTCCATGGCCCGCAACGCAGCAAAGCAGGGGCAGCCACCGTTGGGGCAGGGGCGGTGGCTCTCGGTTCTACGCGGCGCAAGACAGCCTTGATGCGGGCCAGCAACTCCAGCGGTTCAAACGGCTTGCTCACATAGTCATCTGCACCCAATTCTAGGCCCACCACGCGGTCCAAGGCGCTGTCGCGTGCTGTCAGCATGATGATGGGGATGCAAGCGGTTGCCGGTGCTGCGCGCAATTGCTGGCACAGCACCAAACCGTCTGTGCCCGGCAGCATGATGTCCAGCAAGATCAGATCAGGCCGTTGCTGCTGCAGAAACTGCGCCATCGCTTGTCCATCTTCAACGCCATGGGTCTGCAGGCGCGATTTGGCAAGGTAATCGACGATGAGCTGTCGCATGTCGGTGTCATCTTCGACCACCAGTATCAAGGGCGTGTGTTCCATAAGTGCAGCAAAGGGTCGCCGCAGTCAGGGCGTCAGGTCGTATTGTAGGTTGCGCAAATGAATGCGAATACATTTCATTTCATTTCCCTGCGCGGCGAACACATTGCCAGCTTCTGGCGTCTCTAGAGTCCACAGCTTTCCAAGTGAACTCAAGACGAAAGAGGTATCTGTGATGTTTGATAGTCAACCTTATGCTCTGGCCATGCAGCCGCACGGAGGTCGCAAGCTGGCGCCTCTCGTGGGTGCGGTGCTGGTCTTGTGCGCGCAAGCAGCCATGGCGCAAAGCACCACTGCCACTACGCAGCTGGGCGAGGTTGAAGTCAGAACGGAGGCGACCAATGCCAGCGAAGCCACGCGCTCGTATGAAAACCCCGCGGTATCCAGTGCCACGGGCCTGCTGCTGACGCGTCGTCAGACCCCACAGTCGGTCAGTGTGGTCACGCGCCAGCAGATGGACGATGAGAACGTCGAAACGCTGGATGACGCACTGCTCAACGCCACGGGCATTTCCGCCACACAACTGGATGTGGGCGGGCGCGTGAGCTACCGGGCACGCGGTTTTGAGATCACAAACTTCCGTTTAGATGGTGCCTTGACGAACGGGCAAACCGGCTTCTCGGGGCAGGGCATGGCCCTGAATATGGATTTGTACGACCGCGTAGAAGTGCTGCGCGGCGCCAATGGTTTGCTGGGTGCCACCGGTGACCCGGCGGGCGTGGTCGATCTGATCCGCAAGGAGCCGCGCAAGCATCGCTTTGGTAGTGTGGCGGTCACGCTGGGCAGTCATGACAAGAAACATCTGACTGTGGATTTGAACCAACCGCTGAATGCGGACGGTAGTGTGCGTTCGCGCTTTGTTATCAGTGGTGATGATTCCAACACTTTCCGGGACCGCGAAAAGGATCGATCACTGGGTCTGCTGGCGAGCTTTGCCGCAGACTTCACGCGCGACACCAAGGGCACTTTGGGCTTGCAGTATGAACGTCGTCGCATGAACGGGGCCACCTGGGGCACCAATGTGCCGCTGTGGTACGCCGATGGAACAGACGCACATTTTTCGCGCAGCCTGAATGCCTCTGCCGACTGGAGCTACAGCGAGCGGGAGAGCAAAACACTTTTTGGCTCGCTGGAGCACCGTTTTGATAACAGCTGGACTTCCAAGCTCACGGGTTCCGTGACCAAAGGCACGGTTGAAAGCCACCTGGCTGTTGCCAAGGCCAACCGTGGTCAAACATCGTCGGGGTACTGGTCTCAGGACGGAAGCGGTGCCTACCTGAACACCAATCTGTCTGAAAACGAAACCACCACCAAGAATCTGCAGTGGACGTTGAATGGCCCGTTTCAGGCGCTGGGTCGCAAGCACCAGTTCATGGTGGGTGCCAACTTCACAGACAGCGAAACCACCAGCTTTGGTCTGAATTGCTACAGCAGCGCCGGAGCCTCTGTTGCCTGCATGAACCGCATCAACAATGCTTTCCGTATTGGCGATTGGCGTGACTTCATTGCCACGGGTTCGGGTATCGGCAAGGTCACGACCGAGCGCAATGGCAATGACACGCTCACACGGACTAAAACCTACGGAACGTACGCTGCGAGCCGCTTCAGTATTACCGAGCCTTTGTCTGTCATCGTGGGTGCGCGCATGAGCTGGCAGCGCAACTATTCCAACGGAAGCATTACGTCGGACTTCAGCCACGAAATCACCCCTTATCTGGGGGCTGTCTATGATTTCAATAGCAACTATTCGTTGTACGGCAGCTATACCAGCGTGTTTGAAGCGCAGACGCAGCGCCGGGTGGATGGCTCTTACCTGGATCCTAAATCTGGCACCGCGATGGAGCTGGGTCTCAAAGGGGAGTGGCTGGATGGGCAATTGGATGGCTCCGTGGCTGTCTTCCACAGCAAACAAAAAGATGTGGCAACGGTGGCACGCGGTGCGGATGGCAACCCGCTCAACGTTGCTGGCGATGCGACGCTGACCGCCTACGTCAACGGCGCATCTGGTGTGACCACCAAGGGTTTTGAGATCGACTTTTCAGGCCGCATCACACCCAACCTGAATGTGTACGGTGGCTATACCTTCTTGTCAGTTGATAACCCCAATGCAGCTGGCGCGGACAGTGATCCCAAGCACCTGCTTCGCTTGAACACCAGCTACCGGTTGCCGGGTGCTTGGAGCAAGTTGACAGTGGGTGCAGGTTTGACTGCGCAAAGCAAAATGCGCCAGGCGCCTACGGGCACCAGCCACCCCACATTGGGCTCCAACATCAACATTGACCTGAACGGATACACGCTGTACCACGCCATGGCCCGTTATGAAATCAGCAAGGATTTGGTGGCGACGCTGAACGTCACCAACCTGTTTGACAAGACCTACTACCGACAGTACGGCTTTTACTCAGGTGCCATTTACGGCGAACCCCGTACGGTGCGACTCAATCTCAAAGCCTCTTTCTAAGAGATTGCTGCAATACGTGACCTGAAACCAGCATTCGCTCCAAAGGCGCAAAGGACTCCGTAAGGAGTCCTTTTTGCGTGTGGCTTGCGCCATTCATTGCGTGAAATAGCGCCAAGTTATTTTGGAATGTAAAGATATGAACTCACTCGCCAGTTGATTCTCGAAGTGCCTGTAGCTGCCAGCGGCTTTTTGCCGCCAGCATTTTTCAATCATTACTAGGAGCTAGGTACAGGTGCTTGGTCGTTTGTTCTCAAAAATTGTTATTTCCTCCACTTTAGTTCTGTCTGCAAGTTGGGCGCATGCCGCTGAATTTCGCAGCATCAAGGGTGAGACAGTCAACATTCGCGCAGAGCCAAATACCAGATCAGAGATAGCTTGGGAGCTGACCAAGGGCTACCCTCTGGCCGTTGTCAAAAAGCAAGGCAACTGGCTGCAAGTCAAAGACATTGATGGTGTGTTGGGTTGGGTCTACAGGCCAGTCACCACCAACACGCCCCACTATCTGGTCAAGGTCAAGACCGCCAACTTGCGGGCAGGCATCGGCACCAAACACCGCATTGTTGCCAAACTCAATAAATATGACGTCGTCAGAACCTTGGAAAAAAAACAAGGCTGGGCGAAGGTGAAAACCAGCGAAGGCACGCAAGGCTGGGTGTCGCAAAAGCTGGTATGGGGCTGGTGAACGTGATGCAAGGGCGCGGGCGTAGATAGCGCCTAGGCTGTATGTGGGAGTGGCTGCTCACAAGATGTGCCGCCACGTGCTGGTGGTATGAACGCCCTGTAGACGGGTTTCAGATTCCGCTCAGTATTCTTGGCGCGACCTGCCAATAGGAAAAGAAAAAGGCCGGAAGCTGGTGGAAGCTTAAGACCTTAAATGTGGTCCCTCCGGCAGGAATCGAACCTGCATCTGACCCTTAGGAGGGGCCCGTTCTATCCATTGAACTACAAAGGGACGCGGGCGCTATTGTATGTGGTGCAGCACCAGCATTTGCCAACGCAGTGCAAGCGCTGGGGCCGTGATCAGTCTTTGGTTCTTGTGTAGATCAAATCCACTGCATTCTGAACCCCCGTCTGACCCCGCAAGGTCAAGCGGCGTGACAAGTCATAGAAGATGTACAGCGTGCCCATGGCACCATTCAAGCTTTGTTCGTAGGCAACATACAGATCCTTGGACAAACGTTTGCCGATGGTGACTGCAGCCCCTTGCTCACCGTCCTCACTGGGACCTTTGAGGCCGACTTCATCAAAGCCCAACTGGCTTGCAAAGTTGCCGCCACCTCCACCGCCGCTGAGCAAGGCCAATGCAGCTTGTTGCAGCAGCGCGGTTTCAGCGCCACCTGCGGCAGCACTGCGGCCCATGACCACCCAGGACAGTTTTTCGGCGTCCGACATCTCTGGTTCAGAAAACAGCGTGACACGTGGGTTGTTGGCGCTGCCTGTGACTCTGACGCCTGCCTTGACCTCGATATTGGGGCGGAATGCAACGATGTCGATGGCAGGATTGGCGTAAGGGCCGCTGAAGCGGATGGTGCCAGTTTCTACATCCAGCGACTGGCCCCAGGCACGGTAGCGGCCATTGACGGTGTGAATTTCACCCGTGATGCGTGGGCCGTTGGCAATTTGGAGTTTGCCTTCCAAGCGCGTAGTGATGCCGTAACCTTGCAGCGCAAAGTCGTTACCTAAATCCAGGGTTACTTGTACAACAGGGGGCTTGGCTGCCTGTATAGAGCCTTGTGCTTGCACACGTACGGCTTCATTTGCTGCTTTTTCTTGCGCGATCTTGCGGCTGGCCGCAGAGGTGACATGAACGTCGGCATCCAGCGATGGGGCCGATGCATCGGCCAGCATGATGGCGGCACGATCAATGGTGAGGTCGCCATTCAAAGTGACTTGGCCGCTGTTCATACCCGCTTGCAGATTGCCACTGACGCTGAGCTGGCGGTCTGCGCGCACCAGCACTTGCAGGCGCTGCGCAACAGCGCGGATGTCCATGCGAATGCCAGAGCTGCCTGCCGGTGCATTCGGGTCAAACTCCACCACGCCACTGGCGGTGAGTGTGCCGCCGTCTTTGGGCGCAGAAGTCAAATTGCCGCTTTGCCCCAAGATGCGGGTGCTGCTGCCTTCGCCACCTTTGAGGAAGAGTTCGGTAATGTCCAGGCGTGTGCCCTGCAGGCGTGCGCGCAGACGGCCATCTTTGAGATCTACGCCATCCAGCAGTGATCGCACACTGAGCTGGTCAGCACTCAGTTGACCATCCCACTGCGGTGCACTGCGGGTACCAGAGATCGCCACATCGGCATTCAAGGTACCACCGACGCGCCAGCCTGGAGGGGCAAACAGTGCCCAGATGCCGATATTGGGCATGCTGGCTTTGATGGTGCCCGAGACGGGAGCGCTCGCGGGCCACGCAAAACCGCTGGCGCTTTGCTGTACTTGGCTGCGCAAATCGGCATTGATTTGGCCTGCACGCTCAGAGTTCCAAACCAGTTGGGCACGCAGGTCATTGCCCTGTGCCCCAATTTGCAAACGCAGATCTTGCAAACGTGTGCGCATGCCACGGTCGGTGCGCAACGCCCGAGATTGCACTTGGTTGGTTTGCGCATTCACTTCACTGGCCCCGGTGCTGCGAACTACCGTCACGGGGGCTGCGTCACTGTCTTCTACCGACAGGCGGATGTCACCGCTGGCACGTTCGAGTAAGACATCTGCACGCAATTGGCGGCCGGTATTGTCAACGTCCCAATTGCCTCGCACCACCAAATCACCGCCAATGCCCGATGCTGCCAGCAAAGGTTGTTTGGGGTCAGAACTGAACGCATCCACCCATGACAGCGGGACCCCTTGCAGGCTGCCTTTGCTCTGTATGGCCCAACTGCCATTGCCTGCTTGGCGCAGCAGCAGCGGCTCCCATTCGATACTGGCGGATTGTGTGCTTTGGCTAGCAGGTGGTGTCACCAGCAAACGTCCGGCGCTTGCTTGAATGCGCGTGGTCCGCACAGGGTTGCCTGTGGTGTTTTGGCTTGCTGTGGTGGGATTGGTCAACTGCACTTGCCACGTGGTGTCTGCACTGCCTTGGGGGCTCCAGCGGGCATTGAGCTTGGCGATACGTGTTTGCCAATCGGTGGCGGCAGCGCCTTTGCTGGTCAGCAGACCTGCTGTGAAATCGGTATCCAACGCCATGGTCTGGCTGCCCATTTGACCTTGGCTGCTCAGTGTGACTTGCAGCGATTCAGGGCTGCCAGATAACGCCAGTTTGAGTTGCTTCAATTCCGTGGCTGTACCGCCAGCGGGTTGGTAGCGCAATTGTGGTGCGGTGACTTGGCTGGTGATTTGCAAGCCACTGTTTTGCATGGGCGCTGCAGGGTTTTGCAAGCGCTGTTGCAGCTTGGCCCATCCGCCACGCCATTGCAGATTGGCGGTGGTACTGCCTTGCAGCTTGGCGCCCCCGAGCGGGTCGCCACCGATGGGCAAGCGTGCCAACCATTGGCCCAGTTGCTCGGCAGAACTTACTTGCAGGTTGATGGCTCCCTGACCTTCATCCGGGCCTGCATTCAGATCCAAATCGGTGCGACCGCCTGGAATCTGCGCATTCAGCTTGCCTTGCACATGCAGCGTCTGGGCATTGACGCTGAGGGCACGGGTTTGCACTTTGGCCTGCAAAGCATCCAGGTACAGATCACGTATTTCAAGCAGCGGGGCTTTCCAGGTGCCTTCGGCACGCGCAGCTTCAATGCGCAAGGCTTGGTTACTGCGTGCCCGGCTGGCTTGCAAATTGAGCTTGAACTGGACTTGCTGCTCCGCATCGGTCTGTGCCTGTAAAGCACCAGACAGCGGTGCTGCATCCAAGCTGCTGTACAAGTCCGCAGGATTGACGTTGGTCAGCTCTGCTTGGCCTTCCAGAGCTTGGGTTTGGGTGTCAAAACGGCCTTGGGCTTGCAGGTGGGCGTCGCCGGTCTTGCCAAACTCGATGCGTGCGTTTTGCAGCAGCCAAGTTTGCAGTCCATCAAATTGGGCGTCAGCGGTGATGCTGCGTACAGGCAATGCCTGCTTGTCCCATGGACCGGGAACACTGTTGGTCAAAGCAGCATTGATTTTCCAGCCCTGACCATCGGGCCCAGCCTGCACCGTGCCGTTCAAATCTGTGCGTGGTCCGTCAGGCATGAACAGTGCGACATCGACATGGCGCAACTCTGCATCTGCTTTTTCCAGCGGCTGGGGCAGCCAAGGTCGTACCACGGCGCTGATATCGGCAGACAGCGCCTTGCTCGCATCTTGTTCTTGCGCCTCAGGTGTACGGGCCTGTGCGGCAATGTTCAGACTGGCCGCTTCTGTTGCCAGAGTGCCCTTGATGGCCGCCGTGGCCACAATGTCGAGCAGCTTTTCGGGTTGGTTGGGCAGCGGGGTCTGGATGGTGCCTTTGAGGGTGGCGTCCAGCTGCATCGGCGATGTTGCTTGCAAACGCGTTTCAGCCTCATAAAAACCGCCGGCATAGCGCAGACTGCTGACTTCCAGCTCGTGCTGGCTGCCGGTGTAGCGGTAGTGGCCGTACAGCTCGGTGATCACGGTCTCAGGCGGCCCTTCCCACACCACGCGTTCAATGCGTACTGGCACATCCATGCGCACAGGGAGTTCCAAAGATTGCAGTGGCGCAGTGGGCGTGTCGTCCTTGGGTTGCGGGGTGCTGCGAATACGCAGTTCCTCCATGTTGACGCGACCGAAGCGCAACTCGCGCGAAAGCAGGGACTGCAAACGCCATTCAATGTCTGCGCCTTTGATTTCGACCTGCATGGCAGGGCTGCTCCAGCGTAGCCAGCCAATGTGGCCACCGCTGCGCAAACTGCCCTCAACGTCCTCTGCTTCCAGCTTTTGGTCAGCGGGCATCCAGCTGGCGACCTGGCCCAGGGTACGGCTCAGGGAGTCGGACTGTCCCGTCCACCACCATGCCACACCGATCAGAGAGCACAGTGCAATCAGGCATACAGCGATGGTCATCAAGAGCCAGCGCAACCAGCGGCGGCGACGCCGGATGGGAGGCTTTGCAGGAGAGGCTGGCGAGACCGCAGAGGTCTCCAGTTGCGGTTCTTGGCGTTCTTGCATGAAATTAGAAATTGAATCCCAAGCGCAGGTGCAAACGCACCTTCTTGGTTTCTAGGCCATAGGCCAAATCTGCTTGCAGAGGGCCGACTGGGCTACGCCAGCGAACACCGGTACCAACGCCAACGAACACGGTGTACGTATCCAGTGAATCGGTCACGGCGCCTGCATCGATGAACGTGGCGTGCTCCCAATCACTGCGGTTGCCTGCAATGGTGATGGGGCGTTGCCATTCAATGCTGCCCGAAGCCATATAGCGGCCACCAATCAGCTTGCCGTTGTCGCTGCGCGCGCCAATACTTTGGTAGCTGTAGCCGCGCACGGTGGTGTCGCCGCCGGACAAGAACAGTTGTGTGATGGGCACCACGGCATCGTCGCGCGCAATCACCGCGCCACCGTTGGCTCTGAAAGCGAGGCGGCTGCGGCGGTTGGTGTCTTCATCGACTTTGTCAAATGGCATGAAGTACAGCCAACGTGCAGACATGCGGCCAAAAGGTTCGCGCGCAGGCGTCAGGGTGGTACCTGCACCCACTTCCCAAGCCATTCCGTAGCCGCGCGTGGGATTGGTGGGGTTGTTGAAATAGCGTCCTGTCCAACCATAGTTGGCTGTGATGGCCGAGCTGGACGGTGGCGCTCCATCCCCTTGCGCCTTGGCCATGTCGTACTGCAGGTAGTAGGTGCGGTCGATTCTGTCTTCGCTCTTGCTGCGGCCTGTGGCCAGCGTCACGCTGTTGGCGGTGTAATCGGCCAGCTCTTCGCGGGCTGCTTTGCCACCAAAGAAGTAGTTCCAGCCGCTGTAGTCAGGCAAAGAAGCCACGCGCGTGGAGATCAACGGGTTTTTCTTGTCGATCTGCAGCTTGCTTTGCGCACGCCAGTCCAGATAGGGCACGCGGTTGTGGGTATGGTCGACCGAGAAGCGAAAGCCCGTATCCGTGCTCACGCCCACGCCGTAAATCCATTTTTGCAGTTTGGCCTCACGCACTTCGGCGATCACAGGGGCATGCACTTCGGTATCGCCTGGCTGGGCAACGTCCGTGGCCAGCGTCAAAAATACCGAGTCGTAGTAGCCACTGTTGGCCAGACGTTGCTGGGCATCCAGCAACGTGGTCTGGCGGTACTCGTCACCCACGGGCAAGCGGGCCAGGCGGATCAGGCCCGAAGGGTTGTAGCGCTCCGCACCTTCAATGACCAAAGGGCCAAAGTAGTAGGCCGGGCCTGGCTCGTATTCCACTTTCAGTTGCGCTTCATGGGTGTCTGCGTCAATGTCGGCGCGGCTGTCGGTCAGGCTGGCAGTGGGGTATCGGCGGTTTTGCAAGCGGCGCACGCCGTCGTTTTTGGAGCTGCCCCATGCCGACTGACTGAATTGCTCGCCTTCCGATAAAGGCCAGTTGCGGCGAATGCTCTCGCGCAGATTACGGCCCTTGGGGTCTTCGGCATTGACGCCGGTAAAGCCCACGTCAACCTGGGTGACCTTGGTGGGCTCACCGGGTTCTACCTGTACCACCACCTTGCGTGGCGTGTCTTCGTCTTCTGGGGTTTCAATCAATTGCAGCTCCACCGTGGGCGAGAAATAGCCCATGGTGCCCAGCAGGCTTCGGATGTTGGCATCGGCAGCGCCCAACAGGCGGCCCAGTTCACTGCGGCGCAAGTCGCTCAGACTGCGGTAGCGCTGCAACTCCATGTGCTGCAGCAGCAACTCGCGCACCTCTTTGGGTGCCTCTACTTCCAGCGCAAAGCTGGGGGCGCCAGTGGTCGTGGCTTGATCACCGGTTTTGTCTTTGGACAGCAGGCTGCAGCCAGAAAGCAGCAGCGCGCTGGTTAACAAACATGCCGATTTCCAATAGGGCATGTTTGTAAATAAGTGCTTGGGCATGGATTTATTTTGACAGCAGCCTCATGGTTTCTTCCAAACCTTTCAAAGTCAGGGGGTACATGCGTCCGCCCATGAGCTGGCGAATGACGTCAATGCTCTGGCGATATTCCCACACGCCCTGGGGCTCCGGGTTGATCCATGCATGGTGAGGAAAAGCATGGGTCAGCCTTTGCAGCCATTCAGCACCGGGCTCGTCGTTGTTGTATTCAACGCTGCCCCCGGGTTGCAAGATTTCGTAAGGACTCATAGTGGCATCACCAACAAATATCAATTTGTAATCTTTGTTGTATTTGCGAATGATGTCCCAGGTGTCGAACTTCTCGGCAAAGCGGCGTTTGTTGTTCTTCCACATGAAGTCGTAGACACAGTTGTGGAAGTAATAAAACTCCAGGTGCTTGAACTCGCTTTTGACGGCCGAGAACAGCTCTTCTACCCGCTGGATGTGGTCGTCCATGGTGCCGCCCACGTCCATCAGCAGCAGCACTTTGACGTTGTTGTGGCGCTCGGGCACCATTTTGATATCAAGCCAGCCCGCGTTGGCTGCCGTGCTGCGGATGGTGTCGGGCAGGTCCAGCTCCAGATTGCTGCCCTGGCGCGCAAATTTGCGCAGGCGGCGTAGCGCCACCTTGATGTTGCGCGTGCCCAGCTCTTGGGTGTCGTCATAGTCGCGGTAAGCGCGCTGTTCCCACACTTTGACGGCGCTGCGGTTCTTGCCGGGGCCGCCAATGCGCACCCCCTGCGGGTTGTAGCCCCCGTGGCCAAAGGGGCTGGTGCCGCCGGTGCCAATCCATTTGCTTCCACCCTCATGGCGGCCTTTTTGCTCTTCCAGGCGTTTTTTGAGCGTCTCCATCAGCTCATCCCAACCCATCTTTTCGATGGCCGCTTTTTGTTCTGGGGTGAGTTCTTTGTCCAGCAGCTTGCGCAGCCATTCCTCGGGCAGCTCTTTCTTGAAGTCGGCCACCATTTCCACGCCTTTGAAATAGGCTGCAAAGGCGCGGTCAAACTTGTCGTAGTGCTTTTCGTCTTTGACCAGCGTAGTGCGCGCCAAGAAGTAAAAGTCGTCCAGACTCCAGCCGTCTTCGCTGTGCGGCCCCACCACGCCGGCCTGCAATGCTTCGAGCAGCATCAAATATTCCTTGACCGAAACCGGCAGTTTCGCGGCGCGCAAGGTGTAGAAAAAGTCGATCAGCATGAAGAATTCAAGAGTAAAAAATATAGCTGCTAGCGCTTGTCATAGCTTGTTTTCAATATGCTTTGATGTTTAAGTCAAGTATTGATAAGCGCTGATTGCTTCAGTTTTTCAAGCAGGCGTTGCTGGGCAGCAGGCCACTCGGCAGCCAGCATGCTATACATCACGGTATCGCGCACGCTGCCATCCCAGCGTTGGGCGTGGTGACGCAGCACACCATCTTTGTGCGCGCCCAGGCGTTCAATCGCTTGCTGGCTGCGGGTGTTCAAAATGTCGGTGCGCCAGCCCACCACGGCGCATGCCAGTGTTTCAAACGCGTGCTGCATCAGCAGCAGTTTGGCGGCGGTGTTGACATGGCTGCGCTGTGCGCTGGCGGCGTACCAGGTGTAGCCAATCTCCAGGCGCTGCACGGCAGGCACGATGTCGTGGTAACTGCTGGTGCCCAAGAATTTGCCACTGGTGGCATCCAGCACTGCAAACGGGCAGCGCGTGCCTTGGTCTTGCATGTCCAGGGCTTTTTGGATGTAGGCGGTGGCTTCTTCGGGGCGCGGCACCCAGGTGACGCGCAGGTTCCACAGCTCACCGTCAGCAGCGGCGGCTTGCAGGCCAGCAGCATGGGTCAGAGCCAAGGGTTCAAGACGCAGACCCCAGCCTTGCAGCTGGACAGGGGGGGCAAACGGTGTGCTGGGGTGTGGTGCATGCATAAGGTGGATGGAGGTCAATCGACCTCAGCTTCTTGTAGTTTGTCTTTGGCCTGCTGGCGGCCACGCCAGATGCGTGCAATGTGCAAACCAGCGCCGCCCCCTAAACCGACCATCAAGATGCCCACGATACCGGAGCCGCTGTAGCCGTCTTCAAAAATGTCGATGCCTACCAGTTGGCCCAGCCCATAGCCTGCCAGCGCACCAAGCATGAAGCACACTGCATCGGACACCCCTTCGAGCAACATTTTTTGTGCAGAAGCCATGTTTTTTCTCCCTCAAACAAAGTAGTCAAAACACCGAAGCTACGACAGACGGCGCATTTGCGCATCGGGGCAAGCCTGCAAGGTGGCTGTCAGCGCCGTGTCAGCGGTTGCGCTGATTCATGAACACCAGTTTTTCAAACAAGCTCATGTCCTGTTCGTTCTTCAGCAGTGCCCCGACCAGCGGTGGTACGGAGACTTTCTGATCTGCAGACTGCAACGCTTCCAGCGGAATGTCTTCGGCCACCAAGAGCTTGAGCCAGTCAATCAGCTCGCTGGTCGATGGCTTTTTCTTGAGGCCCGGCAAGTTGCGCACGTCGTAGAACGTCTTGAGCGCGGCGCTGAGCAAGTCGCCCTTAAGCGTGGGAAAGTGCACGGCCACGATCTGGCGCATGGTCTCAGCTTCAGGAAACTTGATGTAGTGGAAAAAGCAGCGGCGCAGAAAAGCGTCGGGCAGCTCTTTTTCGTTGTTAGACGTGATGAACACCAGCGGGCGGTGCTTGGCCCGGATCATCTCGCGGGTCTCGTAGCAGTAAAACTCCATGCGGTCGATTTCACGCAGCAAGTCATTGGGGAACTCGATGTCGGCTTTGTCGATTTCATCAATCAGCAAGGCCACGGGTTCATCGGCGGTAAACGCCTGCCACAGCACGCCTTTGACGATGTAGTTGCGGATGTCTTGCGTGCGTGCATCGCCCAGCTGGCTGTCGCGCAGACGCGAGACTGCGTCATATTCGTACAAGCCCTGCTGCGCTTTGGTGGTGGACTTGATATGCCACTGCAGCAAAGGCATGTTCAGCGCGGCAGCCACTTCCTCTGCCAGCATGGTTTTGCCAGTGCCTGGCTCGCCTTTGACCAGCAGTGGGCGCTGCAGTTTGATGGCAGCGTTGACCGCCAGCATCAGGTCTTGGGTGGCAACGTAATTGTCAGAACCTTGGAATTTCATGGGCGTGATATCAGCGTAAACATTGATGTGGGTGCTTGACAACTGCTCTGATAATGAATTTTCACGAACAGATCCCAGCTGAACTTTGCAAAGGATTTTGTGCACAAAATGATCAAAACATGGACCACGGTGTTTGCATTGTTTGTCGCTTGTGCGACGTCAACTGCCTCGGCGCAGGCTGTGCAAGGCGATATCAAAGCCGGTGAGGGCAAGATTGCCATGTGCATTGGCTGCCATGGTATCGCGGGTTACCAGGCCAGCTTTCCCGAGGTGTACAAGGTGCCCAAGATCTCAGGGCAGTCGGCCGCGTACATCGCGGCGGCGCTGGACGCTTACCGCAAGGGGGATCGCCACCACCCCTCGATGCGCGCCATTGCCGAGACCCTCAGCGATCAGGACATTGCCGATGTATCGGTCTACTACGAGGCCCACAGCCCCGCACGCAAAGATGTGGTGCAGCCGCATGACCCGCCTTTGCAAGTGGCTGCATTGATTGAAAAAGGCGCTTGTTTTACCTGCCACGGTCAAAACTTTGCCAAACCCATCGATGCCAGTTATCCCAAGGTGGCGGGCCAGCATGCCGACTATCTGCTGGTGGCGTTGAAGTCGTACAAAACCACGAACAACCCCCGCGTCGGACGCAGCAACGGCATCATGGCGCCGATTGCCCAGCAGTTCAGCAACCAAGAGCTGAAATTGCTGGCCAACTACATCAGCAAGCTCGATGGTGAGCTGAAAACCATTCCCCAGGCCCATTTCCGCTGAGGCCCAGCCATGCAAAAAGCCCGCAACTGCGGGCTTTTTGCATGGGACGTGTAGTAAGTTTCAATCGCGGGTTGCGCGGCGTTGCACGGCGGCGACGTACTGGTTGCCATCAGGGGGGTGGCCGTTGCGCTGACTGTCGGCCAGCATCTGGCCCAGGCATTCCATGACTTCGTGGTGGGCGTCGTGCAGTGAATTGCGGCGCTTGGTCAGCAATTCCACCGCTTGGCGAATGCCGCGCGGTTGGTCCACGCTACATTGCTCACTGATGGACAGGTGCATGGACAGGTGCAAAAACGGATTGGTGCGCTCCGGCTCCAGATCGTAGTTGCGCTGAACGGCGGCTTCCACGTCATCGAGTTCTGCAAAGTACTCCGGGTGTTCGGCAATCCACAGGCTGGCCAGTGTCTCAATCGCCTCCATGGGGGCGCTATGTTGCATTTTGCTGCGCACGCTACAGAAAAAGCGTCGCACGTCAGCTTGGGTGGGGTTGAAAAGCATGATGGGCGCCAGCGTAGCATGCGCGCGGCCATCCAGTCGCCAAGGTGGCCAAAGGACGTTCGAGTCGGCGTAAGATCGCGCGCTTCAGGTCAGCTGCTCTCGGACATTGGCACATGGATTTTCATACTTGGTTGGCATTTTTCTCGGCGTGTGTGTTCATTGCCATCTCTCCAGGCTCCGGCGCTGTGCTCTCCATGAGCCATGGTTTGGCCTATGGCGTGCGCCAGACATCCGCCACCATTGGCGGTCTGCAGTTGGGTTTGTTGCTTATTTTGTTGATAGCGGGCGGCGGTGTGGGGGCTGTGCTGATTGCCTCTGATGTGGCTTTTACGGTGGTCAAAGTGCTGGGTGCGGGCTATCTGATGTATCTGGGCTGGAGCCAGTGGCGCAGCGTGGGCAACGGCGTAGATGTGGGCTATTTGCAAGCCGCACCGCTGCCGTGGACGCAGCGGGCCTTGGCAGGTTTTCTCACCAATGCCACCAATCCCAAGGGCATCATCTTCATGGTGGCGGTGCTGCCGCAGTTTTTGAGCACGGAGCGGCCGCTGTGGCTGCAATTGCTGGTGATGTCGGTGACCTGTCTGGCGGTGGATACCGCTGTCATGCATGGCTACGCAGCCAGTGCCAGTGCGCTGCGCCGCTGGATGCGCAGTCCCGAAGCCATGCGTTGGCAAAACCGCATTTTTGGGGGATTGCTGATGCTGGTGGGTCTGGGCTTGTTCTTTGTGCAGCGTTCTGCCCACCAAGGGTAATTCTTTTAAAGCACAGGTTGGGTCGGGTTTTGATAGCTGCTAGCGCCCTGTAATTAAGGGCTGAAGCCCGATTTGGCTCTTAACCACCTAGGGCCAACCCCTGTCGCTCGGCCGACTGACGGTCGCTGCTGTGCTTTTTAAATTGCAGGCATGAAAACCTTCAACTCTTATGCCGAGCTGCGTGCCTGCGCAGGCCAAGAAATCGCGGTGACCGAATGGATCACCATCACCCAGGAGCAAGTGAACCTGTTCGCCGACGCAACAGGTGATCACCAGTGGATTCACATTGACCCCGTGAAGGCGGCGCAAGGTCCATTTGGTGCGCCGATTGCGCATGGTTTCTTGTCTTTGTCGCTGCTGCCTTTGTTCTTCAGCCAGGCAGTGCGCATTGAGGGCGCCACCATGGGGGTGAACTACGGTCTGAACAAAGTGCGCTTTCCTGCGCCCGTGCCGGTGGGAAGCCGCGTGCGCGCCCGCGTGGGGGTGCAGGCGGTAGAACCCGTGGGCCCAGACAGCGTGCAAATTACGTGGCTGGTCACGGTAGAGCGTGAGGGTGGTGACAAGCCCGTGTGTGTGGCTGAATCCCTCTCGCGCAGCTACGGTGCGCCCATGGGTGAGTGAAGGCGCCGTGGGTGGCGTGTTGCGCTGGCCCTCCGCAAACGGTGGGAGGGCGGTGAACACCACCGCCGTTGATGCATGCCCGTTGCGCATGCTCCAAGTTTGCGTACTGCCAGCGGCTGCAGGGCCTTATCGCAAGCGCAAACCTGCAGCTTGGGGTGGTGTGCGTCGCTCTTAGTCGCCGCTGACAATAAGGCCTGCCTCACGCGCCGCTTGATAGTCGGCAATGACGGCGGCACGCGTGACGCTGGACTGGGCGCTGGTTTCATCGGGACGCAAAACCACGGCATCGCCTTGCACAATCTGGCCTGCAGCACGCGCAGCCTGAAAGTCGGCAATCACCTGCGCACGCGTTAAATCAAAATTTTGGCTCAACTCATCGGCCCGCAACGGGGTTTGGTCACCCGCAAACGCGGCAGTGGCGCTCAAAGCAATCACAACACCCATGGTGCGAATAGCAAACATCTTTTTTCCTTTCGGCATTATCTAAGAAACAGTGCTTTTGCGGCACATGCTGAATAGAGCGAGAGTTGGTGCTTGCGGTTCAGTGTTTATTGGGTGGGCAATGGGTGACACACTGTCCCGCAGATGAGACAGTGTTTGGGGTTGGAATGTTTTAGCGTGCAGGCCCGTTGGGGGTCATGAAGCCGTGCTGGCGCCATGCCTCAAACACCGTCACGGCCACGGCATTGGACAGATTCAGACTGCGCTGGCCTTCCAGCATGGGTAGGCGCAAGCGCTGTGTCGTGGGGAAGAACTCACGCACTTCGGGGGCGAGGCCACGTGTCTCGCAGCCAAATACAAACCAGTCACCGGCTTGAAATTGCAGTGAGTGGGCAGGCTGGCTGCCGTGCGTGGTCATGGCAAACATGCGATCGTGTGCAGGCTGCATGGTGTCCAGAAAGGTGGGCCAGTTGGCGTGGCGGCGCACGCTGGTGTACTCGTGATAGTCCAAGCCAGCGCGCCGCATGTGGCGGTCTTCCATGGAAAAGCCCAAGGGCTCAATCAAGTGCAGCTGGCAACCTGTGTTGGCAGCCAGGCGAATGATGTTGCCTGTATTCGGTGGAATCTCAGGCTCTACAAGAACAATATGGAACATGGCGGCGTATTGTCCGCTTTTGGGTTTGTCCTTGGCGCGGCTTATGGTGTCCGTGCCAGACACAGCACATGAATTTGACTGGCACCAGCTTGCAGCAAACAGCGGCTGGCTGCGGTGAGCGTGGCGCCGGTGGTCATTACATCGTCAATCAGCAAGACGTTTTTGCCTTGAATATGGCCGCGCTGCGCAGGTTCAACCACAAAGGCACCGCGCAAATTGCGCAGACGCTGTGCGCGTGTGGAGCCACTTTGGGCCGTTGCGTGCTGCATGCGCGTTAAGCCATGGAGTTGGTGCTTGTGGCTTTTCAGCGCCTGTGTCAGAAGTGCCGCTTGGTTGTAGCCGCGCTCACGCATGCGCTCTTTAGATAGGGGGATAGGAATCAGCACGTCAGCGGCATCGATAGCACTTTGAATGCGCGCATCTTGCAGCATCCATTCTGCGAAATAGTGGGCCAGGGCTGGCTGTTGTCCAAACTTCCAGCGTGTAATCAAACTGTTCCATGGATAGTGGTAGTCCATCCATGCGTGTGCCCCTTGCCATAGGGGCGGGTGCCGCAGGCAGGCACCGCATCGTGGTCGCTCGGGGCTAACCCCCGGTAAAACCAATGCACAGCCCGTGCAGCGAAATGGGTGGGCAGTGCCAAAGCGCTGCCAGCAATCGGCACACAGCACACCATGGCTGGGCCATGCGTGGCATGCCAGACATTGACAGGGTAAAGCCCGCAGGCATTTCACAGGATGGGATAGCCATGCTGGCCAACGCAGAGACATGAAATCAATATACTGCCGCGGCACCTGCCGTTGCCATGCCGTGTGGCGGCGGGGTTGCTTGTTGAGTTTGCATTTCCATGTCTGAGCACTTGCCCCCCACCATCGATCCCATCGCTGCCGCTCGCTGGCAACAGGCCGCACCGGCACAGTCGCCGTGGCTGCATGAAGAGGTGGGCCGCCGAATGGAAGAGCGCTTGCAGTGGATTTGCCGCACTCCCAATACATGGTGCGACTGGCAGCCGGTGCGCGGTGGTATGCAAGTGCATGCAGCCTTGGCGCAACGCTATCCGCAAGCGCAGTCTTATGTGGTGGAACCTGTGCTACGCATGCAAGCCGTTGCTCAAGAGCAGTGGGTCAAACCATGGTGGAATCCCTCGCGCTGGGGTTCTGGCAAAACCTTGGTGGAAATGCCCGCAGCAGGCAGCGTGGACATGCTGTGGGCCAATATGTTGCTGCATAACCAAGCCCAGCCTGTGCAAATGCTCCAGCAATGGCACAAGGCTTTGGCTGTCGATGGCTTTGTCATGTTTTCGTGTCTGGGGCCAGACTCCGCCAAAGAAATGCGTGCGTTGTATGCACACATGGGCTGGCCAGCAGCGGGACACAGTTTTACGGATATGCACGATTGGGGTGACATGCTGGTGCAAGCGGGCTTTGCCGAGCCTGTGATGGACATGGAAACCATGACGCTGACTTTTGCAACCCCCGAGCGCTTGCTGCAAGAGTTGCGCGAGCTGGGTTGCAATCTGCACCCTCAGCGTTTTGCAGGCTTGCGTGGCAAGGCTTGGCTGGCGCAATTGCATGCGGCAATCGGTGAGCATTTGCGCGTGGATGCCAGCGAAGGGCAACTGGCTTTGACATTCGAGCTGGTCTACGGCCATGCATTCAAACCTATGCCGCGCGTGGCCGTGGACAGCGAAAGTGCCGTCTCTTTGGAGCAGATGCGGAGCATGCTCAAGCAGGGTCGGGAGCAGGGTTTGCGATAGGCGAAAAGCCTTTTTTGCTACATTGATTTAGCGCAAAGCGCACTACAATTTTTTCAAACTACTGATAGCAAGCACGGCCTCAGCACACAGCTTGAGGTGGTGCAAAGCCAACGGCCAAGCGGTCGTCAGGGGAGACAAAATTGGTGTGTCGCTATGCCTTGCAGACGGGCTGGACCGCAAAACTTGGGTCAGCCTCGCGTGTTTTTGTGTCTTTGCGCCTCGTATGCCAGCGTGCATGCCGTCGCCGATTCCATCTATCGTTTTTTGCCCTGCCTCCTACAGCGCGCTGTAGCGGCAGTGACTGCTTCTGCTTGAAACCCCTGTATGCGTTGCTGCTGCAAGCTTGCAAACTGCATGTCGGGCGGTTTGGCGCTGTGTGCCAAGCACCTTGAATTTCGCTTTCTTCGCAAGGCTCGCGTGGCGCTGTACTGGCAGGCACGCAACGGAATCCCGGAGGCTCAGACGCAAGTGAGAACTATGAAAAGCAGCATCTTCCAACTGATTTCTCTGTGCACCGCGGCAACTGCATGGGTGGCGGGCACCGCACATGCGGTGCAAGATTTGCCCGGTGGCCCTGCTGTTAAACAGCTGAACCTGCATCCCCCAGTCACGCGGATTGCACAAGAACAGCATTTCCTGCATTGGATGATGCTGGCCATTTGCGTAGTGATTTTTGTGGGTGTGTTTGCGGTGATGTTTTATTCCATTTGGAAGCATCGCAAATCCCAGGGCGCGAAAGCCGCCAACTTTCACGAATCCGCCACGGTCGAGGTGGTGTGGACCATCATTCCTTTCATCATCGTGATCTTGATGGCCTTGCCAGCTACCAAGGTGCTGGTGGCGCAAAAGGATACGACCAATGCGGAGCTGACCATCAAAGTCACGGGCTACCAATGGAAGTGGGGCTACGACTACCTCAAAGGCCCGGGTGAGGGTCTGAGTTTTTTATCCACCATCGACAGCAGTCACCGTGCTATGTCCAGCAGTGGGGATGTGAGTAATGCTCCCAATGACTATTTGTTGCGGGTCGACAATCCATTGGTGGTGCCGGTGGGCAAGAAGGTGCGCATCATCACCACCGCCAACGATGTGATTCACAGCTTCATGGTTCCCGCTTTTGGCATCAAGCAGGACGCCATTCCCGGTTTTGTACGGGATACCTGGTTCAAGGCGGACAAGCCGGGTGACTACTATGGGCAGTGCGCGGAGCTGTGCGGCAAAGAGCACGCCTACATGCCTATTCACGTGAAAGTGTTGGACAGTGGCCCTTACGCGGCCTGGGTGGATGAGCAGCAGAAACTGGCCGCTGCCAAAAAAGACGACCCCACCAAAGAGTGGAAGCTGGATGAGCTGGTGGCGCGTGGTGCCAAGGTGTATGCGGCCAACTGTGCGGCCTGCCACCAAGCCAACGGCAAGGGGGCGGGTGCCATCAAGGCTTTAGATGGCAGTGCCTTGGTGCTGGGTTCTCTGGCTGAACCCATGCATGTTGTCCTGGAAGGGCGTGCGAACGGCGCGATGCCCGCATGGAAACAACTGAGCGATGTGGAACTGGCCGCCGTACTGACGTATGTGAAAAACAACTGGAGCAATCAGACGGGGCAACTGATTCAACCTGCCCAGTTCACCCAGGCACGGCAAGGTACCTTCCCCGAAGGGGGTGGCTCAGCTCCGGCAGCCAATCCAGCCCCCGTAACTGCAGTACCAGTGACCGAAAGCGCTGCGCCCACCAGTACGGCAGCTATGCCTTACCAAATTTTCTTTGCCACAGGCCAAAGCACGCTGGATGACAAATCCAAAACCACAGTGCAGCAGGCGGTGCATTGGCTGCAAAGCCATGAAAACGTCAAGATTGCGCTGTCAGGCTATGTCGATGCCACTGGCAGTGCCGATGTCAACGCAGAGATTGCCAAGCAGCGGGCCCAGGCGGTGGCCAAAGCGCTGACAGACGCGGGTGTGGCGGCCGACCGCATTGAGTTGCTGAAGCCGCAAACCATCACCGACAGCACCGGTGCCGATGAGCAGGCACGCCGTGTAGACATCGTGGCCGCGCAGTGAGCGCAATGACAAGACAGCGATAGGGAGACCCGTACATGAGCGCCATTTACCCCCCTTCTCACGACGCAACGCCCGAAGGCCCACAAGTGCATGACGACCACCACCATGGTGATCATCACCACGCAACACCTACAGGCTGGCGGCGCTGGCTGTATGCCACCAACCACAAAGATATTGGCACGCTGTACTTGCTGTTCAGCTTCACCATGCTCATGGTAGGCGGTGTGCTGGCACTGCTGATTCGTGCGGAGCTGTTTCAGCCGGGACTGCAGTTGGTGAACCCTGAGCTGTTCAACCAACTGACCACCATGCATGGCCTGATCATGGTGTTTGGCGCCATCATGCCGGCCTTTGTTGGCTTTGCGAACTGGATGCTGCCGCTGCAAATTGGTGCCAGCGACATGGCGTTTGCGCGGATGAATAACTTCAGTTTTTGGTTGATGGTGCCAGCAGGCCTGATGCTGGTGGGCTCCTTCTTTATGCCCGGTGGCGCACCCGCCGCAGGCTGGACGCTGTATGCGCCACTGACCCTGCAAATGGGGCCGTCCATGGATACCAGCATCTTTGCCATGCACATCATGGGTGCCAGCTCCATCATGGGGTCGATCAATATCATTGTCACCATCTTGAACATGCGTGCACCCGGCATGACGCTGATGAAGATGCCCATGTTTGCGTGGACATGGCTGATTACGGCCTACCTGCTGATTGCGGTCATGCCGGTGCTGGCGGGCGCCATCACCATGACGCTGACGGACCGCCACTTTGGCACCAGCTTTTTTAACCCTGCGGGCGGTGGTGACCCGGTGATGTACCAGCACATCTTCTGGTTCTTCGGGCACCCCGAGGTGTACATCATGATCTTGCCGGCCTTTGGCATCATCAGCCAGATCGTGCCAGCTTTCAGCCGCAAGAAGCTGTTCGGCTATGCCTCCATGGTGTATGCCACCTCGTCCATCGCTATCCTGTCATTCATCGTGTGGGCACACCACATGTTCACTACGGGCATGCCCGTGACGGGCCAGCTGTTCTTCATGTATTCCACCATGTTGATCTCCGTGCCCACGGCCGTGAAGATTTTCAACTGGGTGGCCACCATGTGGCGCGGTTCCATGACGTTTGAAACACCCATGCTGTTCTCCGTGGGCTTTATCTTTGTGTTCACCATGGGTGGGTTCACAGGGCTGATTTTGTCCATGGCACCCATCGATATTCAGTTGCAAGACACGTATTACGTGGTGGCGCACTTTCACTATGTACTGGTGGCGGGGTCGCTGTTTTCGATGTTTGCGGCGTATTACTACTGGGCACCGAAGTGGACTGGCGTGATGTACTCCGAGCGGCGCGGCCAGATTCATTTTTGGGGGTCGCTGATCTTCTTCAACATCACGTTCTTCCCTATGCATTTCTTGGGTTTGGCGGGTATGCCACGCCGGTATGCAGATTACCCGATGCAGTTTGCCGACTTCAACGCAGTGGCCTCCGTGGGTGCCTTCGGTTTTGGCTTGATGCAGGTGTATTTCTTCTTGGCGGTTGTGCTGCCTGCGATGCGCGGCAAAGGCGAAAAAGCACCACAAAAACCGTGGGAGGCTGCGGAGGGCCTGGAGTGGGAGGTGCCATCCCCCGCGCCGTTCCACACGTTTGAAACGCCTCCCAAATTGGACAGTACCGCAACCCGTGTGATTGGATAAAGCCATGATTCAACCTAAACACAGCAATTCCATGCCCAGCCGCACAGAAGCTTGGCACATACAGCGTCAGCGCAATACGCGAATGGCTTGGGTGCTGGCATCCATCGTGGCGACGTTCTTTGTGGGCTTTATCGCCAAGATGAGCCTCTTGGGTGGCTAGGGGCTGAAAGAATTGCCATGAATAAGCGCCGCGCCAACCTTCAGATGGTGACCAAGCTCCTGGTGATTACGCTGGGCATGTTCGCCTTTGGTTATGCGCTGATTCCCATCTACAAGCATGTGTGTGAGGCGCTCGGCATCAACATCTTGACCATCTCTGAGCGGCAGGTGCCCGGCAATGGCGCAGTGGGCAAATTGCCTGCCAACACGCAGGTGGATACCAGTCGCACCATCACGGTGGAGTTTGATGCGAATGCGCGTGGGCCTTGGGATTTCAAGCCTGAACGCGTTTCCATGCAGGTACACCCCGGTGAGCTGGCGACGGTGATGTATGAGTTCCAAAACATCCAGAACCGCGCCATGGCTGCGCAGGCCATACCCAGCTATGCCCCGCGCCAGGCGGCGCCGCATTTTGTGAAGATGGAATGCTTTTGCTTTAACCAGTACGAGCTGCAACCTGGCGAGCGCAAAGAATGGCCTGTGGCGTTTGTGATTGATCCGAAGTTGCCCAAGGATGTGACCACGATCACGCTGAGCTACACCTTCTTTGAGGTGGGCGGCAAAGTACCCGCAGCGCCGACCGCGGCACTGAGCGATGCGACAGAAGGCGGTGCATCTTGAATGAGCCAACGCCGCGCACGCCCCCGTCGCTTTGGCGCTCTATCCAGGCCATGGCCTGGGCATTTCTGGGCGTGCGCAAAGGCAGTGAGTGGCACAAGGACTCTGCCCAAATCAAGCCACTGCAAATTGTGGCGGTGGGCATCGTGGCAATTTTTGTATTTGTGTTGTTGTTGATCGGAATTGTGAATTGGGTGGTTTAGCGCACTGCGCTGGGCTGATACGCAATGGTTGAGACGAGTGATGACAGGAGCTGATATGGGTACACCGCACACCGCAAGCACCCCGTACTACTTTGTACCTGCTGAATCGGGTCACCCCATCTGGGCCGCTGCCGGGCTGTTTTTTGTCATTCTGGGCGCGGGCATGTGGGTCAATGGCCACCAGTGGGGCATGTGGAGTTTCTTCTTCGGCCTGACATGGTGGCTGGTGGTGCTGTTCCGTTGGTTTCGTGAGGCAGCGCAAGAGAGCGAGCGCGGCTTGTTTGGCCGCAAGATTGATCTGTCTTACCGCTGGAGCATGAGCTGGTTCATCTTCTCGGAGGTGATGTTTTTTGGTGCCTTCTTTACCGCGCTGTGGTGGGGGCGTGCGCATTCGGTGCCGGCGCTGGGCAGCTTGGAAAATTCTTTGCTGTGGCCCGGCTTCAGCGCCGTGTGGCCCAGCGTCATGCCGGGTGCCACGGCAGCGCCGGGCGGCACGGTGGAGGCATTCCAGACCGTGGGCCCGTTCTGGCTGCCCACCATCAACACCGCGCTGCTGCTGACGTCTGGTGTCACGCTCACCATTGCCCACCATGCGCTGCGGCTGGGGCAGCGCGCCAAAACCATTGGCTTCATGTGGGTGACAGTGCTACTGGGGATTGTGTTCTTGTGCGTGCAAGGCTATGAGTACTACCACCTTTACACTGATTTGAACCTCAAACTCAACTCCGGCATCTTTGGCTCTACCTTCTACATGCTCACCGGCTTTCACGGTTTTCACGTGTTTGTGGGCATGTTGATGCTGCTCTTTATTACCTTGCGGCTGCAAAAAGGCCACTTCACGGCAGAGCACCACTTTGGCTTTGAAGGTGCTGCGTGGTACTGGCACTTTGTGGATGTGGTCTGGCTGGGCCTGTACATCTTGGTGTACTGGATGTGATGGTGGCCAAGGCGATAGCCTTGGCAAGCACAAGCAATGCAGAGGATTTTGGGTTTGAATAAAAGTGAGCTGTTAGCGTATGTTAGCTGTGGGTTTCAGTATCAAAAGATATTGAATTCCAATGAATACATGCGCAAACAGCTCTCTTTTTTATTTCACCCCGACACCGGCAAACCTGTGGGCTGGATGTACCCCAGCTTCCACGCCAACAGCACGCACACAAACAAAACCACCGACAGCACAATCCGCCACGTCAGCGCCCGGGCCATGTTCTTGCCGCGTGCCGCATCGTGCTTGGCATCGCTTTTGCGCAGCATAAAAAATCCTGCCGCAGCCAAGCTGACAAGAATGGCCAAGAAGAAGAGGGCGATGGCGTATGTCATGCCAACTATTATGGAGCGCTGCCCATGACACGCAAGCGGGGCAACCTGCGGTGGTGGCTGGCGACGGTAGCTGGCACCCTGGGCGTTTGCCTCGGCTTGGCTTTGGGCTTTTGGCAACTGGATCGCGCAGCGCAGAAAACCCGGCTGCATACTGCCATGCAGGCACAGTCCAGCGCCCAATTGCTTGATGCCCGTGCCGTGCATGAACGGCTGGCGCAAGGTGATGCCGCGCTGGCCGATTGGCTCTACCGGCCTGTGGCGCTGCAAGGCCAATGGCTGGCTGCGCACACGATCTACTTGGACAATCGCCAAATGCAGGGCCGCCCTGGTTTTTTTGTGTTCACCCCTTTGCAATTGGCCAGTGGTGATGCCGTATTGGTGCAGCGCGGTTGGATTGCACGCAACTTTCAAGATCGGCAATCGCTGTTGCCTATCGACACGCCTGCTGGCGTTGTGAGGGTGGAAGGCCAATTGGCTGGCCCCCCAGGCCGCTTGTATGCCTTGAAAGAGGGCGATGCCCCCGATGCCCACAATCCCCGTATCCGCCAGAACCTGAACTTGTCCGCTTATGCGCAAGCCACAGCTTTGCCGCTTTGGCCCGTCACCGTGGTGCAAACCGGCGCAGCCAGTGAAGGGCTGTTGCGTGCGTGGCCACAGCCCAGCAGTGGCATTGCCACGCACCACGGTTATGCCTTCCAATGGTTTGCGATTGCCGCCGTTCTGGCGGTGATGCTGCTGTGGTTTCAATTCTTGCGGCCAGCCCGCTTTGCTCGACAACGCCATGCCACCCCATAAAGCTGATTTGCACCCTTTGGATTTGACCGTACACAGCACGCCGAGCCTGCACAGCCTGTCGCAAGGCGTGCAAGCGGCGCAGAGCCAGCGCAAAGGGCGCTGGAAAATGCTGGTCGTACTGCTGGTGTGCGCCGCACCCGTGATTGCCTCTTACTTCACGTATTACGTCGTTCGGCCCGAAGGACGGCGCAATTTTGGTGAGCTGATCGAGCCGCAAAAAGACATGCCTGCGCTGATGGCGAAAACGCTGCAAGGGCAAGAAGTTCCGCTGTCACAACTGAAAGGGCAGTGGTTATTGATCAGCACATCGCAAGCAGCCTGTGCCGCACAGTGCGAAACCCATCTGTATCTGCAGCGTCAACTGCGTGAAGGTTTGGGCCGCGAGAAAGAGCGTTTGGATTGGGTCTGGCTGGTGACAGATGGGCAGCAACCCAGCGCTGAATTGAAAACTGCTTTGCAGCAAGCCCAAGTGCTGCAGGTGGATGCTGCGGCGCTGCAAACCTGGTTGCAGCCCGCAGCCGGTCAGCAACTTTCAGATCATTTGTATGTGGTGGATCCGCTGGGGCACTGGATGCTGCGCTTTCCTGCCAAGCTGGATAAGGCCAGTGCGCCCCAAGCCAAGCGCGACTTGGAGCGCTTGCTGCGCGCATCTTCATCTTGGGATCAACCTGGACGTTGAGGAGGCACAAGCTTGCATGGATGAGGCATTTGCGTTTGCGGTTATGGTTAGGGATTGATTGATCGAGATTGCCATGCAACGAAGACATGCACTACAGACCTTGATGGTGGGAGCCTCTGCCGTCACTGCGGCCACACTTTTGATGGGCTGCAAACCCAAACCGATCAGCTTTGAAGGTGTGGACATCACTGGTGCCCAGTACGGCAAAGACTTTCCGCTGCCAGATGCACATGGCAAACCGCGTTCGGTCAACGAGTTTGCTGGAAAAGTGGTGGTGGTCTTTTTTGGCTATACCCAATGCCCTGACGTGTGTCCCACTACCTTGCAAGAGTTGGTGGAGGCCAAGGCCCTGTTGGGTGACCAGGGTGATCGCTTGCAAGGCATTTTTGTATCGCTGGACCCAGATCGGGATACGCCTGAAGTGCTGCGGGCCTATGCTGAAGCTTTTGATCCGCAAATGGTGGCGCTGACAGGTTCGCATGAGCAAATCACCGCCGTAGCCAAAGACTTCAAGGTCTTCTACAAAAAAGTAGAAGGTAAGCAGCCCGGCAGCTACACCTTGGACCACTCCGCAGGCCTGTATGTGTATGACCCCCAAGGCAAGCTGCGTGTGTACCAGCGCTACGGCCAAGGGGCACAGGTTTTGGCCAAAGATGCTAAGGCGCTTTTGGACGAAGCCAAGGCCTAAGCATCGTTGGAATACATTGGCCTCTGCGAGGGCACTTGCAAGTGCTTTGCCAACGCTGCTTGCATACACCGCGAGCCATAAAAAAAAGCCACCGCAAGGTGGCTTTTTGCTGAGGCATCAGTTGTTATTGGTTGCTGATCTTTTGTTCTTTGATCAGCTTGCTCAATTCTTCCGTGTCTTTTTTTATACGGTTGGCCAAGCCTTCTGGTGAGGTGCCTACAGTTTGCCAGCCCTGTTGAAACAGCTTCTGGCGCACTTCAGGTGTGCGTGCAATCTCTATAAGCATGCCTGCCAGCTTGGTGCGAATCGCTTCGGGCATGGCATATGGGGCGGCAAATGCATTCCAGATTTGCAAATCGAAATCCTTCACACCCGCTTCGGCCAGACTGGGGACACCGGGTGCCAATGCGCTGCGGCCACTGGAGGTCACGCCAATCAAGCGCAACTTGCCTGCTTGTGCCTGTGACATCGCCAGCGCCGGAGGGAGCAAAGCCATTTGCAATTGCCCACCCATCATGGCCGTGGCCACTTGGGGGTAGCCGCTGTAAGGCACATGCACGGGGGCAAGACCGCTGCGGGTCTTGAGTAACTCCGTGCCCAGATGGCCGATAGTCCCAACGCCAGGGGTGCCGTAGCTCCACTTATCGCTTGCTTGCTTGGCGGCTGCGAAGAAGGCTTTGGCATCAGCATTTTTGGCAACCCCAGCTTGCTCGACAGGTGCGGTCAACACCAAAGGTGAAACACCGATGAGCGTTAAAGGTGCCAAGTCCTTGAGCGGGTCATAAGCTGTAGATGGGTTGAGGATTTTGGCAATCGTCATATTGCCGTTGATCATCAGGCCAATGGTGTGGCTGTCGGTAGCCCGCGCAACCTCGGTAGCGCCAATGTTGCCGCCAGCCCCTACCTTGTTTTCCACGATCACAGGTTGGCCCAGCAGCTTGGACAGAGGATCTGCAAACGTGCGTGCGGTCAAATCGGGCGAAGATCCCCCCGGAAAACCCACCACAATGCGCACGGGTTTGGTGGGCCAAGTGGTTGTTGAGGCGCTTGCAAAAACAGCTGGCGATGCAGTGACAGCCATCAAGGCCGTACTTGTCGCCAGCACGGCGCGGCGAGTCAGGATGTGGGTGAAAGTCATGTCTTGCGGGTTTAAAAACGGTAAGAAGCGAGGGCCTGAGATGCAGATAAAAGAAAAGCCCGGAAATTATCCGGGCTGATCGGTGCAGCAATCTCGCCTTTTTCAAGCAGACTTCGCAAGAAGGGGTTTACGCAAACTCCACCAACGCTTTTTTCATCTTTTTCATGGCGGCCACTTCAATTTGGCGAATACGTTCGGCACTCACGCCATATTCGGCAGCCAAATCGTGCAGCGTCATACCGCCTGAGCCATCGTCGTTCACTTTGAGCCAGCGCTCTTCAACAATACGGCGACTGCGGTCGTCAAGCATCTCCAAGGCTTGGCTAATACCATCGGTGGCCAAGACATCGCGTTGGCGTGTCTCGATCATGCTGGTCGGCTCGTGCGATGCATCGGACAGGTAGGCAATCGGGCCGAAGGCATGCTCGCCGTCGTCGTTGGGGCTGGGGTCCAGCAGCACATCTCCGCCAGACAAGCGCGTTTCCATCTCCATAACTTCTTCGCGCTTGACGTTGAGCTTGGCAGCCATAGCGTCGATTTGCTGGGCAGTCAGAGTTTCGCGCTGAATCAGCTCATCGTCCATCGCTGCATCGGCCTGCATGCCCTGCTTGAGTGAGCGCAGGTTGAAAAACAGTTTGCGCTGTGCCTTGGTGGTTGCCACCTTCACCATGCGCCAGTTCTTCAGAATGTACTCATGAATTTCGGCCTTGATCCAGTGCATGGCGTAGCTGACCAAGCGAACATTCTGTTCAGGATCAAATCGTTTGACGGCCTTCATCAAACCCACATTGCCTTCTTGAATCAGGTCACCATGTGGCAGGCCATAACCCAAGTACTGGCGTGAAATCGATACCACCAAACGCAGGTGCGACATGATCAGACGCCCCGCGGCGTCCAGATCGTTGTGTTCTTTCAGTTTGCGGGCGTAGTCTTGCTCTTCCTCGGGGGTGAGCAGAGGTAAACGGTTGACCGCTGTGATGTAGGCATCCAGATTGCCCAGTGGCGGAACCAGCGCCCAAGGATTCGCAGGAGCCAAAGCCGAAGCAGCAAAAGTGCTAGTTTGGGTTGTCATTGCAATTCATCCTTTCGTCCATAGCTTCATATTAGCACTCTCTGTGAGTGAGTGCTAAACCCAAAGTTCCCCTAATAAAAAAGGGTCCATCAGAGGGTGCCGCAAATGCCAATTTGAAGGCGGTGCCATGCAACTGGGCTTGTGCTATTTGTGCCCAAGCTGTGAGGGGATGCAAGCGCTTGGGCGGAAAAGCTTTAGTTGTGGGTTAACCCCATTTCATTTCACCCTTGGCAACCTTAGCACCAATTTGAAGTGCAGGGGAAAGGCCAGCGTTGGGGTAGCGTTTCACCATGGCGGCGATCAGCGCTTCACTGTTGGGGGCTTTGCCCAACTCTGTTTCAAATGTCCGCAAGTATTCGCGGGTGTAGTGCACGGCGGAGACGTCCAGCGCGCCGTTTTGTGCAAGGTGACCGGGCACTACCACTTTCGGTTGACGGGCTGCGATGGCCTCTAAGTTTTTGATCCAGGCGGCGCGTGCTGCTGGCGTCGGGGTGTCGGCGGTCCAGACATGCAGGCCTGAAAAAATCAAGACACCACCAAACACGGCGCTCAGCGATGGCACCCACAGGTAGCGGCGGTTGTGCAATCCCTCGGCTTTCACAATTTCAATCACATGCCCTTCCAGCGTCATGGATGGTGCATCGAAAGCTTCAGGAAAAACAATGTCGGACAGTTTTTGGGGCCCGTTCTCTTTGAGTTGCGGTGCCCACGTGTCGATTTTCTTTTGCACATTGGCTCGGATCGCTGCAATGGTCTCGGTTGCGGCTATCACTTTCGCATGTGGAAAGGCTGTTTTGATTGGGCTTAGGCTGAAGTAATAGTCTGGGTCACTCTGGCTGATATAGATGGTGGTCAGTGTCTTGCCCGAGGCTGTGATGGCATCGGCCACAGCACGCCCATCAGGCAGTGAGAAACCACCGTCAATCAGGATGGCTTCTTTAGAACCTGATAGCAGCACGGGCGCACGAAAGAAGCCTTTCTCACCCGCAGGCAGGTGGGTCCATTGCAGGGGTGTTGCTGGATTCGCTAGGTTTGCGCAACCACTCAAAGCGAGTGTGGCACCAGCTGCGGCGGTGGTTTGTAGAAAATGGCGGCGATTGATCATGGTGTTTCCTTGGTCGTTCGAAAAATAACTTCAGGTTCAAGCCGCAATGACCTGCTCAGCAAAGCGTTGAGCATGGGAAAACGCAGCACTTGACGGCAACAACTGGTGCTGTCCGTTCTTTTCCAGAATGAAGGCTGGTACGCCACGTGCACCCAGTGGCTGCAGCAATGCCTGCGCCTGTGCAATTCGGGCGTTGTTGGCATCAGTGAGTGCTGCGTCTGGCTGTGCCAGCTGTGCGACTGCGTTTTCAAGGCCGAGACCGCGGAGCACTTTCGCTAAGGTTTCCAGCCGCGTGATATCCAAACCATCTACATAGCGGGCCTGCTGAATGGCTTTGAGTGCCTGTACTTCGCGGGTGGGCTCGGCCAGTGCCACGGCGGTCAACGCCATGGTGGCAGGATGGCTGTCAAACAGCTGCTGGCGGTTGGCCAGCACATCTTGGCGATAGCGTTCACTGAAGCGTTGGCCCGTCAGTTGTTCAATGCGCTGGTCATTGCTCCACGCATAGGCCGCGAAATCATCATCCATGTTGCGTGCTCCCGCGCCAGAGAACAGACCGCTGGGTAGCAGCTGCAGCTTCACGTCGGTGCTCTCCGCCAGCATTTGCAGTGTGCTGGCTGCGCCATAGCACCACCCGCACAGTGGGTCGTAAACGTAATGCAGGGTCTTGTGCATGAAAAGGCTCCATTTCCTTTGATGCCGTGATGGTAGGAGCCACGCATTAATGAATAAAGGGTGTTGAAATAGATAGACCGTATGTAAAAAGCAAACAATATGGACGAATTCAATCTGAGTAACTTTGCCAATCTCAAGCGGCTCGCGTACTTCGCTGCGGTCGTTGAGACGGGTAGCTTCACGGCGGCAGCAGACCGGCTGGGTATCACCAAGGCGGTGGTCAGCCAGCAGGTCTCGCGGTTGGAGGGCGAGTTTCGAACCACGCTGTTGACGCGCACCACACGCAAGGTGGCACCTACGGCGGCTGGCAGAAGCTTTTATGAGCGGTGTGCACGGATTCTGAAGGAGGCTGGGGAGGCCTTCGATGAGCTGGCCGAAGGGGCCGCCGAACCCGCAGGTACGCTGCGTTTGACGGCGCCGCTGGACTACGGCATCACCGCGATCGTGCCCGCGATAGCGGAGTTCACGCGTCGCTTTCCGCAATGCAAGGTGGATGCCGCACTCAGTGACCAATCTTTGGACTTGATGTCCGGCCAGATAGAGCTGGCCATACGCGTGGGGTGGCTGACAGAGCTGAACCTGAAAGCCCGGCAAATTGGAAATTTTCAGCAGCTTTTGGTGGCCGCTCCTACTTGGGGGGCGCAGATTGCGCGATGGCAGAGCCCCCAAGACATTCAAGCCATGCCTTTTGTGGCCAACACGGCCTTGCGCAATCCTGCGCACTGGAGCTTTTCGCACCACGATCAGGAACCGCAAAGCATTGTCGTACAGCCGTGCATTTTTCTCGATGCAACGTTGGCGGTGCGTGAGGCGGTGCGCCAAGGTGCCGGGTTGTCAATTTTGCCGGACTACATGATTGCGCAGGATCTGGAGGAAGGCTCTTTGGTGCAGGTGCTGCCGCAGTGGCGGCTGCCTTCTGGTGGCATTCATGCGGTATTTCCGGCTTCCCGCTTTCGGCCGGCGAAGGTGCGTGCCTTTGTAGATCTTTTGCAAGAAAGATCACAGGGCTGAGCATGCTGGCTGGCCACTAATGCGTTGCTTGTTTTTATGGTAATAAATATATTATTTGTACAAATAGTTAAATATATTTTCTTTTATTTAATACTCTCTTAATTATTGTTTTTTACATTGGAAGGTTTTATTAAAAGTTCAATTAAATCAATGCATTAAATAATTGATTTTTATCAATTCCAAGAGCGGATAAAGCATTTGAAAATCAGATTATTCCTTCATAAAAGGATTTTCAAAATGCATGAAAACCATATTAGTCCCACGCCTTCGAATACCAAACGGAGTTTCTTGCAAGAACTGGTGGCGCTGGCCACCGGATTTGGCTTGGCAGGTAGCGCCAACGCGGCGGTGGCAGATCCTGATTTCCAGCCACCACACCGCCCGGGCATGGAGGGCAAGCGTTTTGGCATGCTGATTGACATGCGCAAGTGCATTGGTTGCCAAGCGTGCACCGTGAGTTGCTCGGTGGAAAACCTGCCGCCGATTGGGCAGTTCCGAACCACTGTTTTGCAATACGAAATCAGCCAGCCAGGTGCCAGTGCCCCCGCCATGGTGAGCCTGCCGCGCCTGTGCAACCACTGTGACAGTCCACCGTGCGTTCCGGTGTGCCCTGTGCAGGCCACGTTTCAGCGCACGGATGGCATCGTGCTGGTGGACAACGAGCGCTGCGTGGGCTGTGGCTATTGCGTGCAAGCCTGCCCCTACGACGCACGCTTCATCAACCATGAAACGCAAACCGCAGACAAGTGCACGTTCTGTGAGCACCGGCTGGAGGCTGGGCTGCTGCCTGCCTGCGTAGAAAGTTGTGTAGGCGGTGCGCGTGTGATTGGGGATTTGAACGACGCAAGCAGTGAAATCAACCAGCGTATGGCGGCCCACAAGCAAGAGATCAAAGTGCTCAAGCCCGGCATGCAAACGGAGCCAAGTGTTTTCTACATTGGCTTGCCCGACGCGTTCGTCAATGGCGTGGACGGCCAAGCCAGCGTGCGTCTGGTCTCGGAACACTGAAGCTTAGGAGCGCCTTATGCAAATCACTGAACTCTTGACCCCGCATTACGAAGTCGCGTGGCTGCCTTGGGCAGTACAGTATTTTTTCTTGGTAGGCGTGGCCACGGGTGCCGCGCTGCTGGTCTCGGTCTGCGCTTTTGGCCAGCGTGGCAGTGCCATGCAGCGTTTGCTGCCCGTGGCAGTGTTGACCTTGGCCGTGAGTACTTTGGCGGCACCGGTTTCGTTGCTGGCTGACTTGCACCAGCCTGCGCGGTTTTGGCACTTTTATGCGCACTTCACGCCATGGTCGTGGATGTCGCGTGGCGCGGTGCTGCTGCCGCTTTTTGTGACCATTTCTCTGGCGCTGTGTGCCAGTTGGTGGCTGGGGCACACACGCTGGATGCGCGGGCTGGCGTCCCTGCTGTTGCTGTCTGCACTGTCGATTACGGTGTATTCCGGTGCGGAAATGATGGCGATTCGTTCTCGTCCGCTGTGGAACACCTTGTGGGTTCCTGTGAACCTGGCGCTGACCGGGTGGCTGGCGGCTGTGGGGGCGATGCTGGTCGTTGAGCGTTTTTTACCGTCCCACTTGCGCCCGGGTGCTGGAGCGCTGCAAGCGTTGCGCAGCATTGGTTTGGGGATTGCCGCGTTGTTGACGCTGGTGGTGCTGGCATGGGTTGCGTCAGGTGCGCTGGGACTCAACGCTTCCTTCAATGAGGCGTTGCGGCTGTTCCGTGAATTTCCGGTGTGGCGCATGACCATGCTGGGGTCGGCTGTGTTCGGTGCCGTTGTGATTGCTGCCTTGCTGCGTGGCAAACACCGCCTGGGTGCGAGTGGCTACACCTTGGTGCTGGGCTTAGGCCTAGCTGCAGCGGCCTGGGCCTTTCGCTGGGCCTTGTTCATGGGCGTCCAAGGCGTTCCCAAATTTGGTGCTGGTCTGTACCTGTACCACATGCCCTTGGGTGGCGATGGTCTGCTGGGCATGCTGGGTGTCGCTGGCCTGTGTGTGGCCTTGGTGGCTGTAGCGACCTGGGCGCTGGAAGTTTTTCCGGCACACAGCCCCCGCACCGCCTGAATTTCTTTATTTCACAGGCTTTGAAAGAAATCAGCCTTTCACCCAATACTGACGGGCGCTGATAGCTATGAATAGTTATTTGCGCCAGCCCTGAAAGGGCCAGCATGACTGACAAAAAACATTCTCCTGAATTCGCCTCCGAACCCGATGCCGCGCGCCGGCGCATGCTGCTGCGTGGTGGGGCTGTAGCCGGTGGATTGGCTGCGTTTGCGGCGGGCTATGGTGAAACCGTGTTGAAAACCGGCAAAGGTCTGGTGACCGGCACTTCGGGCGTACCCACCGCCAGCGCGACGCGTGGCAACTCGCTGACGCCGGAATTTCGCATTGACCCCCTGACCGGCCAGCTCACCACCCAGCCGGGGCAAGTTGTCAGCCCTTCTTCGTGTCTGGGTTGCTGGACGCAGTGTGGCGTGCGTGTGCGCGTGGACACGGCGAGCAACCAGATCATCCGCATCGCAGGCAACCCCTATCACCCGCTGGCCACCACCAACCCCGCGCCCATGGAAACCCCGGTGCGTGAGGTCTACGCCATGTTGGGTGGGGACCACGGTCTGGAGGGGCGCGCCACCAGTTGCGCGCGTGGCTCAGCCATGCTGGCCCACCAAACAGCGCCCCACCGTGTGCTGTCTCCCCTGAAACGCGTGGGGCCTCGCGGTTCTGGCCAGTGGCAAAGCATTTCGCTGGAACAACTGGTGCAGGAAATCAGCGAAGGCGGCGATCTGTTTGGCGAAGGCCATGTGGATGGCCTGCGTGCCATCCGTGATGTGCAAACCCTGATTGATCCACACAACCCTGAATACGGGCCCAAGGCCAACCAACTGCTGGTGACCGAAGCCGCCAACGAAGGTCGCACGCCCTTGGTTAACCGCTTTGCCAAGCAGGCGTTTGGCACCATCAACGTCAGCAACCACGGGTCTTACTGCGGGCAGACTTACCGCGTGGGAACGGGTGCGGCGCTGGGCGATATGGCCGGTATGCCCCACGGCAAGCCCGACTGGAGGCATTCGCGCTTTGGCCTGTTCATTGGCACTTCGCCTGCGCAGTCGGGCAATCCCTTTCAGCGCGTAGGCCGCGAGCTGGCCGAGGCCCGCTCGCGCAGTGAGAACACCTACCAATACGTGGTGGTGTCGCCCATGCTGCCCACTTCGTCCAGTTTTGCTGCAGGCGACAACAACCGTTGGCTGCCTGTGAAGCCCGGCAGTGATCTGGCCTTGGCCATGGGCCTGATCCGCTGGATCATCGACAACGAACGCTACGACCAGCAGTTCCTGACCCAACCCGGCCCCGCCGCCATGGCCGCCGTGGGCGAAGCCAGCTGGAGCAACGCCACCCACTTGCTGATTAACGCACCCCAGCACCCGCGCTACGGCCAGTTTTTGCGTGGTGCCGATATCGGCTTGCCCATGCCCGAACCTGTGGATGAAAAAACGCCTGCCGAAGATGTGTACGTGGTGCAACTGGCTGATGGATCGCTGGCGGCCCACTCGGTGGCCACACCGGCTGAACTGATCGTGGAGCGCGCCTTCAAGCCCATGAAGGTGGGGGATGCGGTTGAAGACTCTGCGCCTATCGCCATCTGTACCGCCTTCGTCAAACTGCGCGCCGAAGCGCACAAGAAAACGTTGGACGAATATGCCGCTCTGTGCGGTGTGCCGGTCAAGGAAATGGAAGATCTGGCGCGCGAATTCACCAGCCATGGCAAGCAGGCCGTGGCCAACGCACACGGCGGCACCATGAATGGCGCAGGCTTTTACACCGCCTACGCCATTGCCATGCTCAACAATCTGATCGGCAACCTCAATGTGCGCGGGGGCTGGGTAATGGATGCAGGGCCGTTTGGTCCTTTTGGCCCCGGCCCGCGCTACAACTTTGCATCGTTTGAAGGTGCTGTCAAACCCAAGGGGGTAGCGCTGTCGCGCACCAAATTCCCTTATGAAAAAACCAGCGAGTTTCAGCGCAAAAAAGAGGCAGGCCAGAACCCCTATCCAGCCAAAGCACCGTGGTACCCCGCACCTGGGGGGCTGAGCAGCGAAATGCTGGCGGCTGGCATGCTGGGCTATCCCTATCCGGTCAAGGCCTGGATCAACCACATCAGCAACCCTATTTACGGCATGTGCGGTTTTGAGAACGCGCTGGCTGCAGCGGTCAAGGATGTGAAAAAGCTGCCGCTGTTTGTGTCGGTCGATCCGTTCATCAACGAGACTTCGGCCCTGGCGGATTACATCGTGCCTGACACCGTCACCTACGAAAGCTGGGGCGTTGGTGCACCCTGGGCCGATGTGGTGGCCAAGAGCAGCACCGTGCGCTGGCCGACCGTGGAAGCGGCCACCGCCAAAACGGCCGATGGCCAAACTATCAGCTTTGAAACCTTCCTCTTTGCTGTTGCCAAGCAGCTGGGATTGCCCGGTTTTGGCAAAAATGCCATGTCTACCAAGGATGGCGAGCCACTGGATCTGGAAAACGCGGAAGACTTCTACCTGCGCGGCATGTGCAATATGGCCTACCAAGCTGGCAAGCCGGTGCCCGAAGCCAGTGATGACGACATTGCCATCACCGGTCTTGCCCGCTGGATGCCATCGTTAGCAAAGCGCGTCAAACCTGAGGAAGTACGCCGTGTTGCCATGGTCATGAGCCGTGGCGGGCGCTTCGACAAAACCGAAGATGCCTGGAAGGGTGATCACCTCAAGCTGCAAGCCAAATTCCCAGCCACCTTCTGGCACGAGTCCTTAAGCAAAATGCGCCATTCCATGACTGGTGAACGCTACAGCGGTTGCCCTACGTGGTACCCGACCCGCTTGGCGGATGGATCGGACATGCGCACCATTTTTACCGAGCAGGATTGGCCCTTGAGCATGACCAGCTACAAGTCCAACCTGATGAGCAGCATGTCGATTGCTGCTGCACGCTTGCGTCAGGTGCATCCGCACAACCCCGTGAGCTTGAACAAGGCCGACGCGGCCAAACTGGGCATTGCCAACGGTGACGCGATCGAACTCACAACCCCCGGCGGAAAACTGCAAGGTGTGGCCCTGGTGCGCGATGGTATTGCCTCCGGTGCTATTGCTATTGAGCATGGCTACGGCCACAAGCAACTGGGCACCGTGGCGCACCAGGTGGACGGCCAGCCCACCCATGCCAACCCGCAGCACGGCAATGGCGTGAATCTGAATACGCTGGGTTTTGCAGACCCCACGCGGCCTGCTAAGGACAACGTCTGGATCGACTGGGTCTCGGGTGCCGTGGTGCGGCAGGGGTTGCCGGTCAAGGTGCGCCGTCTCAGCTAAGGCTGCATTCACCCACGGGTGTCGCAGGGCAGGTCAGTGAAGCCCAAGGGCCGCGCTGACCTGCTGTGCTTTCGCTACATTTCTTGCCATGCATGTATTAATTGTCGAAGACAACGCACTGGTTGCCCGTGGCATTCAGGCGGGCTTGGAGCTGCACGGTATGACCTGCGATGTGGCCATGCAGCTTGCGGATGCGCAGTTGTTGATGGCTGCCAGCCAGTTTGACGCCTGTGTGCTGGATCTGGGTTTGCCCGACGGCGACGGGTTGCAGCTCTTGCAGCAGTGGCGTGCGCGGGCATGGGATGTGCCCGTGCTGATCCTGACGGCACGGACCGCCGTAGAAGACAAAGTCTTGGGCTTTCAGACTGGTGGTGATGATTATTTGTCCAAGCCTTTTGATTTGCCCGAATTGGTGGTGCGCTTGCAGGCACTGCACCGCCGTGCCGCAGGCCGCGCCAGCGACTGGTTGCAATGGGCTGGCCTGCGGTTGAACCCTGCGACGCATCAGGCCCTGCTGCACGACCAGCCGGTTGAGTTGTCACGCCGCGAATGGGCATTGCTGGATGCACTGCTGCAAGCCAATGGCCGTGTACTGACCCCCGGGCAGCTGCACGACAAGTTGTACGGGTTTGAACAAGAAGTTGAGAGCAATACCGTGAATGTGCACGTGCACCACCTGCGCAAAAAGCTCATGCCAGAGTTGATCGACACCGTGCGTGGGCTGGGGTTCCGGCTGGGCGCTGCTTTCTGCAGGGACTTGGCATGAAAAGCTTGCGCTGGCGCTTGGTGATCACGCTGGGCATGGCGATTTGCGTGCTGTGGAGCAGCGTGGCTGCTTGGACGTTCACCAGCATTCGCAGTGAACTGGTCAGCGTGCTGGATGACCGGCTGATTGCTTCCACGCGCATGGTGGCGGGCATTGTTCAGCAGTTTTCGCATGACCAGATTCAAGCGGCCAGCGTGCCGGGTAAACACGAAGATTTGACCTCTGTCATTGCCCGAGATGGCGTGGCGTGCGAAGTGAGCCTGGTGCGCGGAGAGGTGGAATTGCTGCCGATTGCGCGCACCGACAACAGCCCCGGCTTTGACAGTATGCAGGCCCCCGGTTTTGGTGTCATTTACAAAGGCGGCAAGCTGTGGCGCACCTATGTGCTGGAGGAAAAAGGCATCCGCATCGCCACTGCCGATCGGATTGATGTTCGAGAGCATTTGGTGCAATCGTTTGCCTATGCGATGGTGTTGCCATTTGCCATGGCGCTGATTGGTTTGCTGGCGTTGACGTGGTGGGCATGTACGAAAGGGCTGGAGCCGTTGCGCCGCTTGCAGCACACACTGGCCAACCGGCCACCGCAGGATGGCACGCTGATTGAAGATGGCCGCGACATTGAAGAACTTGCGCCCATGGTGAACAGTTTGAATGCCTTGCTGCTGCGTATGAACGCCGCCATTGAGCATGAGCGCCGCTGGACATCTGACGCTGCGCACGAGTTGCGCACCCCGTTGACCGCCATCAAAACCCACGTGCAGGTCACGCAGTTGCTGCTGCAGCGCGAGGCGGCACTTTTGCAGGACGATGCAGGCTTGGCCGTGCAGCCCTTGCAGCAGTCGCTGGAGCACACCATGTCCGGCATTGCGCACATGCACGACATCTTGGAGCAATTGCTGATGCTGGCCCGGGTGGAAAGTCACAGCGTCGTGGCTACGCAGACGCTCCACGGGTCCGCCATTGTCTGTGCATGGGAGCGTGCGTGTGAGCAATCCCGCAAGCACGCGATTGAAAAAGGCTACACCGCTGCACTGCATGTGCAAATCGTTCCCACCGCTTCTGAGCCGTGGCAGTCTTGGCAAGTGGCGTTGCCTTCACCGCTGCTGGTCTGTGCCGTGAGTAATTTGCTGGATAACGCTTTGCGGCATCACCAAGGCCCAGAGGCGGTGACGGCACGCCTGGAACTGCAGCCGCACACCGGACAGATTTGTCTGCACATTCGTGACCATGGGCCGGGCATGTCGCAGGCTGAGTGTGAGCAGGCGCTGCTGCGGTTTTGGAGAAAGCACCCCTCTGGCCCAGGCAGCGGCCTTGGGCTGACGATGGTGCAACGCATCGTTGCCAGTGCCCAAGGCAGCTTGACGATCCAGCCTGCGCTGGGAGGTGGTTTGGTGGTGGACGTTTGCCTGCCTGCAGAGCCCGTCTCTGGCCTCAATCCAGACTAAGTCGTTTTATCTCGTGGCGCGTGTTGTGGGGTGAAGCTACCCGACGCAGACATGCCTGCGCGGGTGGCGGTTGACGGAGCGTGGTGCTTGCCAAGTCCCGCAATCACGACCAAGAGGGAATCAGTCCAGAGATCAGTCCCAGACGGGAGCCAAACCTTCGGGGCTGACTTCGCGGCCATTGCGTTCCAGTGTGGCAATCAACGCCATGTCTTGGTCATCCAGTTGCAGATTACGCGCCTGCAAGTTGCTGCTCAGATTGGCACGTTGGGTGGACGATGGAATGACGGCATAGCCCAGTTGCAACGCCCATGCCAGCGCAACCTGTGCCACGGTGGCTTGGTGCTTGGCAGCGATGCTGGTCAGCACGGGGTCTTGGAGCACCTTGCCATAAGCCAGTGTCATGTAAGAGGTCACAGCAATGCCCTGTGCCTGGAGGAAGGCTGTCAGCTTGTGGGCTTGCAGGTAAGGGCTGAGTTCAATTTGGTTGGTTGCAATTTCACCCGCGCCTACCACCGCAATCGCTTGCTGGGTCAGTTCCATGTTGAAGTTGGAAATACCAATCTGGCGTGTCAGGCCCAGTGACTTGGCTTCTGCCAATGCCTCCATGTATTCGGGCAATTCCACGCTATTGCCGGGGGCGGGCCAGTGGATCAGCGTCAAATCCACATAGTCGGTACGCAGCTTGTCCAAGCTTTCACGCAGGCTGGGGATGAGCTTGGTCTTGGCGTAGTTGTCTGTCCAGATTTTGGTGGTGAGGAACAGTTCGGAGCGTGGTACGCCACTTTGGGCCACGGCTTGGCCAACTTCAGCCTCGTTGCCATAGATTTGTGCAGTGTCTACGGCGCGGTAGCCCACATCGAGTGCGTTGCTGACCGAATCGATCACGGTTTGGCCATTCAGGCGGAAGGTGCCGACACCAAAGGAAGGAATGCGCATAAATAATCCTGATTCAGAGAAAAGAAGTCAAAACAGAAAGCTGCCAAGCGGTCATCCACTCAGCGCTCAGAACTCTGAGCTCCAAATGGCCGTGAGCATGCTTTGCTGGGGAAATGGAAGCCAGCTTTTGTGATGGCTTCGGTGTGTCAACGTGAGAAAAACGTGAACAACGGCTTACGCACATTGCTCTGTGGCTGGTCGCTGGGTGCTGCCCAGCCATACCAAGGCCAGCCCACCTGCCGCCAGTGCGGCGCCCACCAATGGCACGGCGCTATAGCCCAAGCCCTGGCTGATCACCACACCACCCAATGCGGCGCCCACGGCGTTGCCCAGATTGAATGCGCCTACGTTGACCGACGATGCCAAGCCAGGCGCCTGAGCCGCAGCCTGCATCACGCGCATCTGCACGGGCGGCACGATGCCAAAAGCGGCGGCTCCCCAGATCACCAGTCCAACGGTGGCACCGATGTGGGTGGTCAACAGCAGTGGGAGCAAGAGCATGGTGAGCGCCAGCACACCCAAAATCAGTTTGGTGGCGCCATCGAGTGACCAGTCAGCCAAGCGACCCCCCACACTGTTGCCCAACGTAAAACCAATGCCAATCAGCACCAGCGCAAACGCGATAAAACTGGGGCTGGCCTGGGTGATGTGAGCCAGCATGGGCGCAATGTAGGTGTACAGCGTAAACATGGCACCCGAGCCCAGCACGGTGGTGCCCATGGCCCGCAGTACTTCAGGGCGCGCCAGCACTTTGAGTTCGCGGCGCACATCGGGGCGTGTGCCGGGCATACCCTTGGGCAAGGCCACCCACAGTGCTGCCATGGTGATCAGCCCCAGCACCGCCGTGCCGCCAAATGCTACACGCCAGCCTACTTGCTGGCCGATCCAAGTTGCGGCAGGCACGCCGCCAATATTGGCGACCGTCAGCCCCATGAACATGGCGGCAATCGCCCGGGCCTGTTTGTCTTTGGGCACCACGCTGGCGGCCACCACTGCGCCAATGCCAAAAAACGCACCGTGGTTCAGGCTGGTGAACAGGCGGGACAGCAACAGGGTGGTGTAGCTGGGAGCAAAGGCCGACAGCAGGTTGCCGATGGTGAAGATCAGCATCAGCGCAATCAAGGCGCTGCGCTTGCCGAAACGGCTGAACAGCAGCGTCATGACCGGCGCACCCACCATGACACCAATGGCGTAGGCAGAGACCAGCATGCCGGCGGTGGGAATACTGACCTGCACACCATCCGCAATGACGGGGAGCAGGCCCATAGGAGTGAATTCGGTGGTGCCGATGGCAAATGCGCCAATGGCCAGAGCGAACAGAGCAACAGAAGATTTCATGCCGCGCAGTGTGCCCGGTTAATATTTGCAAATTAAGCCCTGTATCAAACATAATATTTTGAATTTAAGTCAACAATGAAGACCACGCTGGATGAATTGCAAGCCTTTGTCGCTGTGGTGGAGACAGGGTCGATCACGGGAGCCTCAGAACTGCTGGGCCTCACTATCTCTGCCACCAGCCGCACCTTGGGACGGTTGGAAAAAAAGCTGCAAACCACCTTGTTGCGCCGCACCACGCGGCGCCTGGAGTTAACGGAGGAGGGTGCGCTCTTTTTGCAGCGTGCCCGGGAAATCCTGGCGGCGGTGGATGACGCGGAAGAGCAAATGGCCGCGCGGCGCATCCGTCCCGCAGGGCGGCTGCGCGTGGATGCGGCCACGCCTTTCATGCTGCACGTACTGGTTCCGCTGCTGGACAGCTTTCGCGCCGCATACCCGGAGGTGGAGTTGGAGCTGACCTCTAACGAAGGCTTTGTAGACCTGATTGAAAAGCGCACGGATGTGGCGTTTCGCATCGGTGCCCTCAAAGATTCAACGCTGCACGCGCGCCCTGTGGGCATGAGCCGTGTACGTGTGCTGGCCAGCCCCAGTTACCTTAAGCAGCATGGCACACCCACCGCACTGGAGGACTTGGCGCAACACAGCTTGCTGGGTTTTATCCAGCCCGAATCACTGAACGACTGGCCCTTGCGCGATGCCGATGGCAATGTGCTGCATATTCAGCCCAGCGTGGCTTCGTCCAGCGGCGAAATACTGCGCCACATGGCGCTGGCGGGGCAGGGCATTGTCTGCCTTTCGGATTTCATGTCGCGCGAAGACCGGCGTGCTGGCAGGCTGGTGCCACTGCTTGCGCAGCAGACGCTGGATGTATGCCAGCCCATCAACGCCGTCTACTACCGCAACACAGCACTGGCGGCACGGATCACCTGTTTTGTGAACCACGTGGTGGAAACGCTGGGAGAGCGGCCATTCTGTGAATGACATGGCTGCGGCACAGCGTGCTCAATGCCTCTGTATGACGCGTCATGCGCCTGCCAGCCCAGTTGCTTTTATCGTTTTAATGCCTGTGCATGGCGCGTGTGCTGCGTCGTCAAACACCGCAAATGCAGATCTATGATCGGTATCGCTTTTTTTCGAGTGTGTCTGTGAATTCTCCCTCTCGGCCTGTGGCCTACCTGTGTCTGGCGCTCAGCATGGCGCTGGTGGGCAGCTATGTGGCGCTGTCCAAACCGCTGGCGGCATTGTTTCCGGTGCTGCTCTTGGCTTGGTTGCGCTTTGGTATTGGCGTGGTGGCCATGGCACGCTGGCTGCGCAAAGCCCCAGATGAGGCCCCGCTGAATGCGCGGACCAAGCGTTTGCTGTTTCTGGAATCTTTCTTTGGCAATTTTCTGTTCACGCTGTGCATGGTGACGGGCGTGAGCTTGACCAGTGCAGTCACTGCGGGGGTCACCATGTCTGCCATTCCCGTGGCGGTGGCGGTGCTCAGCTGGCTGATTTTGCGCGAGCAGATTGCCCGCCGCACTTGGGCTGCGGTAGCGCTTGCGGTCGCAGGCATTGCCTTGTACGCGCTGGCGCAACCGCCAACCAGTGCCACGGACCAGCCTTATGCCTGGCTGGGCCAACTGCTGTTGCTGGCGGCCGTGCTGTGCGAGGCCCTTTACGCCGTGATCGGCAAGCAACTGACGGCCACGCTGTCGCCCAAGCGCATCAGTGCCATCATCAACCTCTGGGGTTTTGCGCTGTCCACCCCGCTGGGTTTGTATTGGGCGTGGCAGTTTGATTTTGGTGGTGTCAGCCTGCCGATGTGGGTGCTGTTGCTGTTTTACGCTTTGGCCGCCTGTGTGTGGACGGTCTGGTTGTGGATGACTGGCCTGCGCGCCGTGCCTGCGGCCCAAGCTGGTATCTTTACCGTCATGCTGCCGGTCAGCGCTGCGCTGGTGGGCATGCTGGTGCTGAGTGAGCAAATCAGCCCGCTGCAGTTGCTGGCGCTGGGCATTGCCTTGTTGGGCGTAGTGGTGGCGACATGGCCTGTGCCACGCGGCAAAGTTCGCTAAAACACACCCATTCGTCGTTATTTTGTTTTTTTTTGAGAGGCGCTGCCGATGGCCTCAACCATAAAGCGTGCACAAACCAGCGGTTTTTGCGTGTGAGCCACACTCAGCCATCTGCCATTCATCGTGTGGAAGCCATGCCGTCTTTCTTGTCTTTATCGCCCATCGCCCTCATCACCACCACCGTGGGCACACAGGCCGATGCGGAAAATTTGGCGCAAGGCGCTGTGCAAGCCAAGCTGGCGGCTTGCGCACAGCGAGAGCCCATTACTTCGCACTACGTGTGGCAAGGCCAGCTGGAGCACAGCACCGAATGGCGCGTGGTGTTCAAAACCTTGCCGGATGCCGTGCCGCTGCTGTGGCAGTGGTTGCAGACGGCGCACCCTTACGAGGTGCCGCAACTGTTGTTGCGTACCGAACAAGCTGATGCGGCCTACGCCGCGTGGGTGAGCGCAAATGTCGATATAAAAATGAGCTGCTAGCGCTTGCTGATTAAGGCTTTCTATGTAAAAAATATTGAAAAGCCTTGAAATGATTGCGCGGGTAGCTATGAAAAACGCGAAAACCACCCTTGATGCTTCTTCTTTATCTTGACCGCAGCACCTGTATGGCCTGCGGCTTCATACCAAGGCGCAATGGCTGACATACGCTGTTCCGGGTGCTGATGGCATCGGTGGCGCTCAAAACAAAAGCCCCGCAATGCGGGGCTTTTCTCTTCAAGGGTTTTAGCTTTAAGCCAGCAGGGCTTGGGCAAACTCTTTGGCGCTGAAAGTTTCCAAGTCTTGCACCTTCTCACCCACGCCGATGAAGTACACGGGAATTGGGCGCTCCTGCGCAATGGCGGCCAGCACGCCCCCTTTGGCGGTGCCGTCCAATTTGGTAACGATCAAGCCGGTCAGGCCGAGCGCCTCGTCAAACGCCTTGACTTGGTTCAGCGCGTTCTGGCCCGTGTTGCCGTCAATCACCAGCAGCACTTCGTGCGGGGCCGAACCATCGGCCTTGCTGATTACGCGTTTGATCTTCCTCAGCTCTTCCATCAGGTGCAGCTGCGTGGGCAGGCGACCGGCGGTATCCACCAGCACCACGTCTTTCTTGCGCGCCTTGCCTGCGCTGACGGCGTCAAAGCTGACGGCCGCAGGGTCGCCCCCGGCCTGGCTGATGATCTCCACCGTGTTGCGCGTGGCCCAAACCCCCAGTTGCTCGCGCGCGGCCGCGCGGAAGGTGTCGGCTGCGGCCAGCAGCACCGATTGATCGTTGTCTGCCAGGTGCTTGGTCAGTTTGCCAATCGATGTGGTCTTGCCCGCACCGTTCACGCCGGCCACCATGATCACGGTGGGTGTGTGCTCACCAATGGTGAGTGGCTTTTCCAGCGGCTGCAGCAAATCGGCCAAAGTATCGGCCAGCAGTGCCTTGACGGCGGCGGGCTCGGTGGTCTTGGTGTCTTTGACGCGTTGCTTGAGGTCTGCCAGCAGGTGCATGGTGGCCTTGACGCCGGTGTCTGCCATCAGTAGGGCGTCTTCCAGCTCCTCGTACAAGGCATCATCAATCTTGGTGCCAGTAAACACCGTGGTGATGCTGGTGCCGGTTTTGCGCAGGCCCGCCTTGAGGCGGTCCATCCAGCCCTTGCGCTCGCCAGCCGCTTCGGGTTTGGCCTGCGGTTCAGGGGCTTGCTCAAAAGCAACGGGTTCTGGTGCGACACTGGCAGGAACTTCTTCCTTGTCGCCCATTCCGAAGGTATTGCGCAGCCAACCACCGACAGAGTCGGTTTTGGCAGCGGGTGCAGACAACACCTCGTGCGCGGGGGCAGAGGCAGGGGTTGCGACGGTCTCAGACTGCTCGGGAGCAGGAGCCACGTCGGCTTGTGGGACTTTTTTCTTGAAAAAACTGAACATTGGCGGGTTCTTAGAATCCTGCATTCTATGAAACGAACTTTATCCCTCCTAGTGCTGGTGGCCAGCCTGAGTGCCGCAGCCGAGAATTCGGTGCCCGCTGGCACGTTGTCGTCATCTCTGGCCGAATGGGCCAGCACCTCGGCGGCCAGCCCGGCCACGGCGGTGCAGCAGTTCACGCTGAGCAATGGCATGCAGCTGATCGTGCAGCCGGACCGCCGCGCGCCCACGGCGGTGCACATGCTGTGGCTGCGTGTCGGGGCCATCGACGAGGTGGACGGCACTACAGGCGTGGCCCACGCGCTGGAGCACATGATGTTCAAGGGCTCTGAAAAGTTGGTGCCCGGAGAGTTCTCACGCCGTGTGGCCGCATTGGGCGGGCTGGAAAATGCCTTCACCAACCGTGACTACACCGGCTACTACCAGCAAATCCCTTCCAACCGCCTGCGCGATGTGATGGAGCTGGAGGCCGACCGCTTTGCGCACAACCACTGGCCGGATGAAGAATTCACCAAAGAAATCGAGGTGATCAAGGAAGAGCGGCGCATGCGCACCGAAGACAACCCGCGCTCCATGCTGTTTGAGCAGCTTTCGGCCACCGTTTTTCAGTCCAACCCCTATCGCCGCCCGGTGGTGGGCTGGATGAGCGATCTGAACGCCATGACGGCCGATGATGTGCGCAATTTCTACCGCCAGTGGTACGTACCCGCCAATGCCGCCATCGTGATTGCCGGGGATGTGGACGTAGAGCAGGTCAAAACCTGGGCCGAAGCCACTTACGGGCAAATTCCTGCGCGCAGTTCTGCGCAAAGCAAGCCACGTGAAGAGACGCAGCAGCTGGGTATTCGCCGCATTGAGGTCAAGCAGCCGGCGGAGCAGGCCTTTGTCGCCATGGCTTTCCGTGCCCCTTCGATCCGCAATGTAGAAAATCTGAACGCCGAAGACAAAGACGCGCTGGCCCTGCTGGTGCTGTCTGCCGTGCTGGACGGCTACGACGGCGCACGCCTGGAGCGCGCCCTGGTGCAAGGCAAGGAGCGCGTGGCCGATAGCGCTAGCAGCTCGGCCAACATCATGGGCCGTGGCCCCTCGTTGTTTGTGCTGTCCGGGGTGCCTGCCAAAGGCAAAACCACGGCCCAACTTGAAAAAGCCTTGCGCGCCCAAGTGCAGCGCATTGCCAAGGATGGCGTGCAAGCGGCTGAACTGGAACGCGTGAAGACGCAGTGGATGGCCTCGCAGGTGTATGAGCGTGATTCGGTCATGGGCCAAGCGCAGGGGCTGGGCAATTATTGGGTGATGGGCATGCCCGTCAATGCCGATGAATTGCTGGTCAAGGAATTGATGAAGGTGAGCGCTGCCGACGTGCAGCGCGTGGCCACACAGTACTTTGGCGATGACCAAATGACGGTCGGCACCCTGGTACCCCAGCCGCGTGCGGCTGGTCAAGCCCCCCGTCCTGCAGCGGCTGCCGCCGCCGATACGCTCCAGCATTGAAAGTTGTGACAATGAAAACGAAAACCATAGCTGCTAGCGCTTGGCTGGCTTGCACTTTCGCCGGTTTTGGAATGAATTCCGCTTGGGCCATCTTGCCCATTCAACACTGGCAGCAGCCTTCGGGCGCCAAGGTGTGGCTGGTGGACAGCCCCAGCATTCCCATGGTGGACATTCAGGTGTCCTTTGATGCGGGCGCACGCCGCGATCCCGAAGCCAAGTCCGGCTTGGCAACAGCGGTGAGCCTGATGGCCTCCAAAGGCATCAAGGCGGATGGCAAACAGCCCGCCTTGGATGAGAACGGTCTGGGCGAAGCCTGGGCCGATTTGGGCGCTGGCTTTGGTGCCAGTGCCGCCCAGGACAGCTTCAGCTACACACTGCGCAGTCTGACCGTGCCTGATCTGCTGCAGCGTGCGGTCGACTTGGCGTCGCGCCAGATCGCGCAGCCCAGCTGGCCTGCCGAGGTATGGCAGCGCGAGCGTGCACGCTGGAGCGCATCGATTGCCGAAGCCAACACGCGCCCCGGTACGGTTGCCAGCCGTGCCTATGCCGAAGCGGTGTATGGTGGCCACAGCTACGGCATGCGCACCACAGCGCAGACGCTGAACCAGATTCAAATCAAAGACATGCAGGCCTTTCATACGCATGACATTCAGGCCTGCCGCGCCAAGGTGAGCGTGGTGGGAGCCGTGAACAAGGCACAGGCCGATGCACTGGTGCAGCAACTGCTGTCGCGTCTGCCCAAGGACGATGGCAAGGGCTGCCAGCCCCTGCCATCAGTGGCGGAGGTGCCAGCGCTGAAAGAAGCGCAGGTCATCCGCATTCCTTTCCAGTCGGCGCAGGCGCAGGTGTTGATCGGTCAGCCTGGCATCAAGCGCAATAACCCCGACTTTATGGCGCTGCTGGTGGGCGACCACATTTTGGGCGGCGGCGGATTGGTGTCGCGCCTGATGGAAGAAGTGCGTGAAAAGCGGGGCCTGACCTACGGTGTCTCCAGCAACTTTGCGCCGGGCATGCATGCCGGGGCATTCACCATCAGTCTGCAAACCCGTCCCGACCAGGCCGAGCAGGCACGCCAGGTGGCGCAAGAGACCTTGGCCAAATTCGTGGCCGAAGGCCCTACGGAGAAAGAACTGCGCGATGCCAAGGACAATCTGATTGGTAGCTTTGCGCTGCGCATCGACAGCAACCGCAAGTTGCTGGGCAATGTGGCCAATATTGCGTGGAATGATTTGCCACTCGACTATCTGGACCATTGGACCGCCAAGGTCGAGGCCCTCACAGTTGCCGATGTGCGCAGCGCCATGCAGCGTGCGCTCCAGCCGGATCGCATGGTGACCGTGGTGTTAGGGGAAAAGAAATAATGGGTCGCAACAGTTATCGCAATATTGAACAGGCACTGGCCGTAGAAGCCCGCCTGAAAAAGCGCGAGGCTTTCAAGCAAGCCGAGGCTGAAACCTTGGCCGTTGCCGCAGGCAAAAAGCCCGGTAGCAAAACCGTCAGACCGGCCAAGCCGGGCAGTGCGGGTGCAGGAGAAATTCGCATCATCGGCGGCCAGTGGCGCCGCACACGGCTGGCTGTGGCGCAGCGCCCGGGCTTGCGCCCCACGCCGGATCGCGTGCGTGAAACCCTGTTCAACTGGCTGGGCCAGGACATGGGTGGCTGGCGCTGCTTTGATGCATTTGCCGGTACCGGCGCTTTGGGTTTTGAGGCCGCTTCGCGCGGCGCAGCCCAGGTGCGCATGGTGGAGCAGGATGCAGGCTTGTCGCAGCAGTTGGAACGCTTGATGCAGCAGCTCAAGGCCGAAGGTGTGCACGTGCAGCGCGGTGATGGCATTGGTGCGCTGGCCCAAAGCGCGCCCGGTCACTGGCACTTGGTGTTCATTGACCCTCCGTTTTCGGCAGAGGCCTTGTTTGCCCCTGCTGTCAAAGCCGCTGCGCTGGCGGTGGCCGATGATGGCTTTATCTATCTGGAAGCACCCAAGGCGTGGACAGATGAAGAACTGGGCGAGTTTGGCCTGCAGCAGTACCGCTACTTGAAAGCAGGCGCAGTGCATGCGCACTTGCTCAAAAAGCTGCCCGTTTAAATCACTGGTTGGCTAAATCCATAGCTTCTAGCGCTTGCTGCATAAGCGCTAGAAGCTATTTTTATGCTTAAAACATGCGCAGGCATAATGCAGCGCAGTAGTGAAAAAACATGGAGATCGTTATGGCTGAACACGTGGTTGCTGTCTATCCCGGCACGTTTGATCCGATTACGCTGGGGCACGAAGACATGATTCGCCGTGCCAGCCAGATGTTTGGCCAAGTGGTTGTCGGCGTGGCTACGGCGCACCATAAAAAGACCATGTTCACGCTGGACGAGCGTTTGACCATGGCGCGTGATGTGTTCAGTGACGTGGCCAACGTCAGCGTTGCCAGTTTTGATGGTTTGGTGCGTGACTTTGTGGTGCAGCAGCAGGCCAAGGTGATGGTGCGCGGCCTGCGATCTGGTACCGATTTTGACTACGAGTTCCAGCTTGCAGGCATGAACAAGCACCTGATGCCGGACGTGGAAACCGTGTTTTTAACCCCCAGCGCGCAGACCATGTTTATCAGCAGCACGCTGGTGCGTGAGATTGCCACTTTGGGTGGGCAAGAGGTGCAGCAGTTCGTCTCTCCCACCGTGCTGAGGCAATTGCTGAGCAAATTAAAGCGCTAAGCAGTGGCGCTGCTGGCCTGCTGCGATCTGCGCATGCGGTGGTCGGTCACCACTTGGTGCACAAACTTCAGTTTGGCCACAGCGCCAGTTGACAGGGCAAAAGGATAGGCATCGTTCTGCCCCAAACTGCGCGTCAAGCTGTTGAGCATGAGCGTGAGCGGTATGCACTGCTGCAAGATGTGCTCAAACGGCGTGTGCACATCGATAAATGGATCTTCTACCGGCGGGTGGCTGATCATGTGTCCGGGCAAACGCAGCTGTACGTGATAGCCAGCCGCAGTTTCCATCAAGTCCATCACGTGCAGGTAGTGCGCCCAGGTTTCAGCCCAGTCCTCCCAAGGGTGAGCAGCCGCATAGGCGCTGACATGGTGCTCTTGCCAGCCCGGGACACCCATTGGGCCACGCGCATAGTGGGTGTGCAGGGCAAGCCCATAGTCCACGCGCTCATCACCAAACATTTGCCGAAATGGCTCTAGCCATGCGGTATCGCGAATCAGGGTGTCCCAGAAGAAGTGCCCTGTCTCGTGCCGCAAATGGCCCAGTAAGGTGCGGTAAGGCTCAAACATGGCCAAGCGACGGCGTGCGCGTTCGTCGTCATCGGCTTCAGCGACATTCAAGGTGATCGTGCCGCTGAAGTGGCCTGTCATGATGGCATCTTGTCCCGGTAAATCTTCCAAGAAATCGAAAGTTGGGGACGGAAAACCTTGCAATGCGGTGAGCTGCAGGCACGTCAGCGTGTAGAACAAATGGCGTTTGGCGCTTTCTACTTTGCTGGCACGCAGCACATTCAGTGGATTGATGAAATTGGGCAGCCAGCGGGTTTGCCTGCAGGAGACGCAGTAGGGCTGCGAGCCATCGGCATCGGTGGTGAAGTTGCAGGCTGCACCTTCATGACTGCGGTTGCGGCACATGCGCAGGTGTTGCTGGCTTGGTTCAGCATGTTTGGATACCGGCTCCCAGATGCCTTCAAGTGCTTGCGATGGTGCGAGCGCAGCCATGCACATGTGTTCTGGCACAAAAGCCAGCGCAGAGCCGCAATGCACACAGGTGGTGCTTTCAAAAAACACCAAATGTCCGCAGTGGTCGCAAGTAAAAGTACGCATGCCCTGAGCTTAGCGAGGATTGTGGGGAAATAAAAATGCCGACCTGGTCAGGTCGGCATGGTCTGAAGCGGTTGACACCAACAATTGCAAGCAATGTCTGTGCCGAACAACGGCTTCCAGTTCACATTAAGGGCGAACCACAATGCTGTTGCGAACAGCGGCGACGCCCTTCACATTGCGTGCAATGGATTCTGCACGGTCTTTTTCAGTTTGGCTCTTGGCAAAACCAGACAGCTGTACGGTGCCCTTCAGTGTTTCTACACTGATGGACGTGGCGGCCACAGTCTTGTCTTCAGCAAACTTGGCTTTCACTGCGGTGGTGATGCCTGCATCATCGACATAAGAGCCCACAGATTGCTGGTTGCGGGCGACCGAGCAGCCAACAGTACCGACGATGGTGGCACCAACCAAAGTTGCAAAAGCGATAGCACGTGTGGTTTTATTCATAGCAAGCCTTTAAGCATTAGTTTTAGATACGGTGCGCAAACTTCAACCCCCTTGGCATGCGCACCCTCTGCGCCATGGGTTTGGTAAAAATATGGGTTTTAGCGGCGACGGCCCATCAGGAATGCAGTCGCAATGGCTGCACCGGCAGCCGCAGCCATCAAGATGGATTTGCCAGGTTGCTCCACCACATAGCGGGTCGTGGTTTCTGCTGCCTGCTGAAACTGGCGACGAGCGCGGTCAGAGCTTTCTGCACAAAAATCAATGCTCTTGTTGCAAAACTCTTGTGCACGCGTAGACAACTCGTCAATCGCTGGGCTGAGTTCTTGCTCCACAGCACGAATACCGTCTTGTGCTTTTTCGTAAGCATTGCTGGCCGCTTCACGCGTGGTTTTCACGGCTTCTTTCGCAGATTCACTGGTCTGCTGTGCAAATTCTTGGGCACTTTTTTTGGCAGTTTGGGCTGCATCTTTCACCGCCTCTGAAGTGGTGTCTGCAGCTTCTGTTAGTTTTTTCTTAGCGTCTTCTGTTTGGCTCATAACAAATTGTCCTTTAAAGATAAAAAATGCAGATCAGTTGCTGGCAACTGAGAGGCTCTTAGGGCTGGCCTTCTAGCCTTTGTTTTTCAAAAGGCTCATCACGAAAGTGATGACCGCCATAACGACAAAGACAAAGAACAAAATTTTGGCAATGCCGACAGCACCTGCAGCGATACCACCGAAACCAAAGACGGCAGCAATCAGGGCAATGATGAAAAATACGATGGCGTAATGCAGCATGGTGAACCTCCTCTAAGTGTTGGTAAATTTCGTGCTTTGAGACAGCGCGTTGACCAATGCTTTAACTGTAAACAAGCTGCCGCAGGCTTTGTGACAGTACCGAAGGCAGTTGTTTGTCAGTCTGCGGGTTATGGGGTTTGTACGTGCAGGCCTACAGGCATCGTGAGTTTGGCGCGAGATGAAGCTAGAGGTGCATCATCAAAAAAACGCATGAGCAAACAAACAAATTCCATTTTCTAAATTTATCAATGCGAAAGGGGCGCAGATGCGCCCCTTTGGGAAAACTTGAAAAGCAAGGTTGTTGCCGCGTCTGATCGCTGTAACGGCTGGATATCAGGCGTGTATTAAACCGTGATGAGTGCGTCCACTGTGGTGGTTCCGACTGGAATCACTGCGGAAACGGTGGTTCCTTCTCCAATGGTTGAGTTGATGGTCAAACGTCCTCCAACCGCTTCAACGCGGTGGCGCATGCCTGCCAGTCCGTGTGAGTTAGGCCGGATGGTGGCCAAGTCAAACCCTTCGCCATTGTCTTGAATCTGTACTGCCACATAGCTTGGGTATTTGTGCACCGTGACTTGGATAGAGGTGGCGTTGGCATATTTACTGATGTTGGTGAGGGACTCTTGCACCAAACGGTAAATGGTTAATTCGGTGGCGTCTGGCAACTCAACGGCTTCGAAGTTCGCCTCCATGGCAATGCCACTGCGCTGTGCAAATTCGGTCGTGAGAATTTCCAGCGAGGTAGGCAAGCCCAAATTGGTCAAAGATGATGGACGCAGGTCTTCGACGATACGGCGTTTCAGCGCAATCCCGCTATTAAGCGTTTCGGTGAGGTGCTTGACGCGGTCAGCCACCTCTGGATTGCTCATTTCGATTTTTGATTTGAGTCGTGCCACATCCAATTTTGCAGCAGTGAGCAGTGCACCGAGTTCGTCGTGCAGTTCGCGTGCCAAATGTCCCCGCTCATCTTCCCGTACCTGCTGTAAATGGTTGGCCAGCTCCGTGAGTGTGGCGGTGCGTTCGCGCACCAGCTGTTCCAAACGGCTGCGCTCTTCCAGTTGCAAGGCTTGCTCACGTTTGTGCATGCGCTCAATCATGTTGTTTTGGCGCAGGTACAGGTAAAACGCAAAAACGCCAATGAGGGTGACAGTGGCGACACCCATACGGGCCAAAAATACCGAGGCATGCACATTTTGGTTATGGGTCTTGGCCTCTGCAATCTTCAAAGCATCTAAACGGTTAGAAAGTTCACGGATGTTGATCATGTCTTTGTTACCCATGTCCGTGAACATTACAAATTTCAACGCATCTGCGTTGCCTTCGCGAAAAAGACGAAGGCTTAAATCCATTTCTGCTGTTTTGCGGCTGATGCTTCGGGACAGGGGCACAAACAAATCCATGCCTTCTCTGGAATTTTCCAGGAGGGTCCGAATGCGCTCTAGCGATTGATTGATGCTTTTCACCGCATCGTTGTAGGGTTGTAGATAGTTCTCGTCTCCGGTCAGCAGAAAGCCGCGCAAGCCTGTTTCTGCATCCAGCATTTCTTTCATGAGCGAGTTAACGGCCGTGCGTGTGTCGTACGCGTGCGTCAAGTTCGTCAATGATTGATTGGTCTGTTTGTAGCCATATTCGTTGATGCCAATCATGAGACACGCTGCCAAGATGGCAAGGGGCAAGCTAATCGCCATGCGGCGTAATTTGGTCCAGTTCACATTCATTCCTTCAGCGATTGCTCAGTTTGGTACAGATATTCTGCATAATCAAGTTTGCTTTGAGACAGGGTTACCGCTGTGTGCCGCAAACATTTGTCTTGCGAAACTAGAAAATCTTGGGATCAATCCCATAACACGAAGAGAGGCTTCGATGATCAAAGTAGGTATCGTGGATGACCACGCCATCGTGCGCTCAGGCTTGCGCCAGTATTTATCTGAGCACGTGGATTTACGAGTGGCCGGTGAGGCCAGTAATGGCCGTGAAGCCATTGATTTGGTGCGTCAGCAAGACATTGATGTTTTGGTGATGGATTTGTCAATGCCAGGCCAAAGTGGTTTGGATGCGCTGGCTATGCTACGCGCTAAAGCTCCGGACATGGGCATTCTGATTTTGAGTGGCTATCCCGAAGAGCACTATGCAATCAATTTGATTCGCCAGGGCGCAAGTGGTTACTTGAACAAGGAATGTGAGCCTAAAGAAATTGCCGAGGCGATTCGCACCATTTCTTTGGGGCGCCGTTATCTGACGCCGACGGTGGCAGATTTGTTGGCGCAGCAACTCAATCGCAAAGACGATGCGCCTCCGCATGAGCAACTGTCTGAACGCGAATTCCAGGTTTTCCTGAAATTGGCCAAGGGTGAAACTGCAGGTGACATTGCCAAATCACTGTCGCTCAGCGTGAAGACGGTAAGCACGTATCGCACGCGATTGATGGAAAAGATGGCCTTGTCTTCCAATAGCGATTTGACGTACTACGCCTTGAAGAACAAGCTGATCGATTGATCATTCTGCGCACCTTGCGGCACAAAAAAAGCTGACACATGGTCAGCTTTTTTTGTGCCTTGCAAGAACGAAGCCTTAGGTCATTTCCATGCAGAAATCCAAGAGCGCATCAATCTCATTGGACTTGTCAAAAATAGCATCAACACCCAGCTCCTTGCAGCGCTGGCGCACATCCAAAGTGGCGTAGTTGCTCAGCACAATCACGCGCTGACCGGGCTTGCGATTTTGGCAAGCGGCGACCACCCCCAAACCACTGCCTTGGCGTAAAAACAAATCAACGATGGCCAAATCCCATGTATTGCTAGGGTCGGTCAGCCATTCCACACCTTCGGCTTCTGTCTCTGCATAGCCGACAGGCTCAACGTCCGAGAGCTCCAGCAAAGTCTCGATCAAGTTTTTGCGAATAGTGGCGTTGTCTTCCACGAAAAAGGTTTGAAGGGTCACAGTGGGAATCGATCAATGAAGTGCAAAGGCATTGGTAGGTGCATGAAATTTTGCATGTCCCTGTGACTGGGGGGTGTAGTCAATAGCCGACTTCTACTTCTGGTTACAACAAACGGTGCATTCGGGATTACGGCTGGTGCGCATGCGCGACCACTCCATATTTTTACCATCCAGCATCAACAATTTTCCAGCCAAGGATTCACCGACTTGTGCAATCAGCTTCAAAGCTTCTGCTGCCTGCATGCACCCAATAATGCCTACCAGCGGGGCAAAAACACCCATGGTGGAGCACTGAACTTCTTCAAAGGTCTCATCGGGTGAAAACAGGCATGCGTAGCACGGTGATGTCTCCTTGCGCGGATCAAACACCGTAATCTGGCCATCAAAACGAATGATGGCCCCCGCCACCAGAGGAATCTGGTGTCTGACACACGCCGCATTGATAGTTTGCCGTGTTTTGTAGTTATCGCAGCAGTCCAAAACGACAGTGGCTTGTGAGACAAGTTCATCGAGCAATGTGGCATCTGCAAGTTGCTCAATACAGTGCACGCTGACTTCAGGGTTGATGTCGGCGATGGCTTGCGCTGCAGATTGCACTTTGGGCTGTCCCACGCGGGCTGTGGTGTGGGCAATCTGGCGCTGTAGATTGGTCAGATCCACCTTGTCATGGTCCACCAGCGTGATGTGACCGACACCAGAGGCAGCCAGATACAGCGCAGCAGGCGATCCCAGGCCACCTGCGCCGATGATGAGTACGCTGGCGTTCAGCATGGCTTGCTGGCCTTCGATGCCGACTTCGTCAAGCAGGATGTGGCGGGAGTAACGCAGAAGTTGGTCGTCGTTCATGGCGCTTGCATGAAAAAAGCCGGGCACAAAGTACCCGGCTGTTATTGAAAAAGAGAGCTGTGAGCGCTTGACTTACCTATGTTTCAAATGCATTTAATATTGAAACGCAGGCTGCGTATGCGCTGCTAGCTATCTTTGTTTACTCGTCTTTGTCCTTTTTCTCAGGCGGGCGCTCGGTCAAAGTCTTGCTAACTTTGACGGGCAGGCCTTTGAGCTGGTTCAAAGCTTGTTGCAGTTGGAAGTCTTTGGCAGAGCCAAATTCAGGCAAACGGCGTTCGGCGATAGGCTTTTTGGCATCTTCTTCCAGACGCTTGCGGGCTTCTTCGCGCAGCTTTTCGCGGGCCGCGGCGGCTTCGCTTTCGGCGGTGGCATCGCCATTGCCCAAGTGCTTTTCCAAATCGGCTTCACGCATGCGCAGGGCTGCGTACACATCGCCTTCTGCCGTTTCGTCCACCATCACGTTGGGAACGATACCCTTGGCCTGGATGGATTTGCCGCTGGGTGTGTAGTACAGCGCGGTGGTCAGCTTCAATCCGGTGTCAGGACCCAAGGGGCGCACGGTCTGTACAGAACCCTTGCCGAACGACTGGCTGCCCATGATGGTGGCGCGCTTGTGGTCTTGCAGAGCACCCGCAACAATTTCACTGGCAGAGGCCGAGCCTTCGTTGACCAGTACCACTAACGGCACTTTTTTCAGCGAAGCAGGCAAGCGCTTGAGCGGGTCACCATTGCCACGGCGCGCGTAAAACTCTGGCGCTGCCTTGAAAATGGATTTGCTCTCTTCCAGCTGGCCGTCGGTGCTTACTACCGTCACGCCTTCAGGCAGAAAAGCAGCAGAGATGGCGACTGCAGCATCGAGCAAGCCACCGGGGTCATTGCGCAAGTCCAGCACCAAGCCCTTGATGTTGGGGTCTTCCTTGTACAGCTCTTCCACTTTGCGCACGAAATCGTCCACGGTGCGCTCTTGGAACTGGCTCAGTCGCACCCAAGCGTAGCCGGGTTCAATCAGCTTGCCCTTGACGGACTGCGTCTTGATCTCTTCGCGCGTGATGGTTACGGGGAAGGTGCGACTTTCGTCCTTGCGGAAGATCGTCAGTTCGACCTTGGTCTTGGGCTCACCGCGCATGCGCTTGACGGACTCATTGAGCGACAAACCTTTGACAGCGGTGGCGTCGATCTTGGTGATCAAGTCGCCGCTTTTGAGGCCTGCACGGTCTGCCGGAGAGCCTTCGATGGGAGAGACGACTTTGATCAAACCGTCTTCTTGCGTGATCTCAATGCCCACACCCACGAAACGGCCTGAAGTGCCTTCACGGAATTCCTTGAAGGACTTCTTATCGAAATACTGCGAGTGCGGATCCAAGCTGGACACCATGCCGGAGATGGCATCGGTGATCAGCTTTTTGTCGTCCACAGACTCGACGTAGTCGGTCTTGATGATGCCGAACACTGCCGACAGCTGCTGGATTTCTTCCAGAGGAAGGGGCGAAATACCGCCACGCGCAACGGTTTGCAGTGACACCGTGGTCAGTGCCCCCGCTAAAACGCCCAACGATACCCATCCAGCAATTTTGAGTTTTTGGCTCATAGAGACTTTAGTTTTAAACCTTCGTCGACAAATATACACGGCGCTGCCTCGCAGGCGGTGTGTCAAAGACCCAACCACCCGCTGGCAGGTAGGGTGTTACACCTTGCCTTGGGCCGCAACGGCTGCCGCAGCCTTGGCTGCAGCTTCGGCGTCACCCAAATAGTAGCTGCGGATGGGCTTGAGGTTTTCGTCCAGCTCATACACCAGTGGAATACCGTTGGGAATGTTCACGCCAACGATGGCATCGTCGGCAATATTGTCCAGGTACTTCACCAATGCGCGGATCGAGTTGCCGTGCGCAGCCAGCACCACACGCTTGCCCGCCTTGATTTGGGGCGCCAGAGTGTCCGTCCAGAACGGCACCACGCGGGCTACGGTGTCTTTCAGGCATTCGGTCAGGGGGATTTGCTCAGGTTGCAAGTCGGCGTAGCGGCGGTCACTGCGTTCACTGCGCGGGTCATTCGCTTCCAAAGCGGGTGGCGGGGTGTCATAGCTGCGGCGCCAGACCAGTACTTGCTCTTCACCGTATTGCTTGGCCATGTCTGCCTTGTTCAGGCCCTGCAGGTCACCATAGTGGCGTTCGTTTAGGCGCCAGTCTTTGTTGACGGGCAGCCAGGTGCAGTTCATCTCTTCCAGCGCGTACCACAGGGTGTGAATGGCGCGTTGCAGTACAGAGGTGTAGGCCACGTCGAATTCATAACCATCGGCTTTGAGCAGCTGGCCTGCCTTCTTGGCCTGGGCAATGCCCGTGGGGGTCAGGTCTACATCGGTCCAGCCGGTGAAACGGTTTTCAAGGTTCCAGGTGGACTCACCGTGGCGGATCAGCACGAGCTTGTACATGGCATCTTTCTGCGCAACAACACAAAGGGGAAAAGGCGTAGCCTGCTATTTTAGGCGGTGTGCAGTCTCTGTATAGCTTGGTTTGCAAGGGGCGTTGGCTGTGGCCCTAAAATTGCAGGCTTTGCCAACCCAAGGACTGACGTGACTTTCATAGTTGAAAACTGGTATTTGATTTTGCTGGCGGTGGTCACCGGTGGCCTGTTGCTGGTGCCTTCGCTCAAAGGCATGGCCAATGGCTCGCTGCAGCCCAATGACGCGGTGGCCAAGATCAACCGCGAAAAAGCGGTGATCGTGGATGTGCGTGAACCCGAAGAATATGTCAAGGGCCACATCACGAATGCCAAGAACATTCCGCTGGCACAGCTGGATGAACGCCTGCCACAGGTTGCCAAGAACAAGGCTTTGCCTGTTGTGCTGGTGTGCGAGAAGGGTGCCCGTGCGGTGCGCGCGGAAGCCCAGGCCAAGAAGCTGGGTTATGAGCATGCGCAAGCGCTGGCTGGCGGCATGAAGGCATGGCGTGATGCGGGCTTGCCGGTCACCAAGGCTTAAGCGCCTACACAGGCTGGACTTTTCCAACTGTCCTACCATCAAGGGGTCGCAAGGCCCCTTTTTTGCGTCCTGCCTACCACGGTGATGCAGGCCTATTTTTTTTGACTTACAAGGATTTCTGCCATGCAAGCTGTAAAGATGTACACCACCGCCGTCTGCCCTTACTGCGTGCGCGCCAAACAAGTGCTCAAGTCCAAAGGTGTGGAGCAGATCGAAGAAATTCGCATCGACATGGATCCCGCAGCCCGTGCCCAGATGATGGAAATCACTGGTCGCCGCTCTGTGCCCCAAATTTTTGTGGGCACCACCCATGTGGGCGGGTGCGATGACTTGATGGCGCTGGATGCCAAAGGCGAATTACTGCCTTTGCTCAACGCCTGATCTTTTCAATGCAGGCTGCATGCCTGCATAATGGTCGGCTTAAGTGCCCGCTGTTGCAGCCCCTGCACAGCGGGCCTTTTTATGATCGCCTGCTTTGCGTAAGAAAGACTGACACCATGTCCGAACAAGCTACTCCCGTCTTCCAGATTCAACGTGTCTATCTGAAAGACCTGTCGCTGGAGCAACCCAATTCGCCCGCTATCTTGCTGCAGCAAGAGCAGCCCAATGTCGATATCCAGCTGGGCGTGGAAGCCACACCAGTGGCTGAAGGCGTGTTCGAAGTGGCCGTGACTGCTACCGTGCAAACCAAGATCGAAGACAAGACCCTGTTCTTGGTGGAAGCCAAGCAAGCCGGTATCTTTGAAATTCGCAATATTCCTGAAGAGCAAATGGGTGGTGTGATTGGCGTGGCTTGCCCGCAAATTGTGTACCCCTACCTGCGCGCCAGCGTGGCTGACATCGTGACCCGCGCCGGTTTCCCGCCTGTGCATTTGGCCGAAATCAACTTCCAAGCCATGTACGAGCAGCAAAACGCAGCCGCTGCTGCGGGCGAAGGCACGGTGCAGTAATTCGCTGCCACGCAAGCTCTGACTGGGGCATGCTACAAAAGAGGTTCCGCATGCGGGGCCTTTTTTTATGCATTTTTAGCCTCTAAGGCTTGATACATAAGCACTAAAAGCTATGAATTTAATTGTGATTGGTGCCGGAGCCTGGGGCACGGCATTGGCCATTGGGGCAGCCCGCCATACGGCAGGCCACCAGGTAACGCTGTGGGCACGCAATGCACAGCAGGTGCAGGAGATGCAGGCTGCAGGCTGTAACCCACGCTATCTGCCTGGTATGGATTTTCCAGCGGCCTTGCAAGTCAGCGCAGCGCCATTGCAGCAAGCCGTGCAAGGCATGGATTTGATCATCATTGCCACGCCCATGTCGGCGCTACGCAGCACCCTGCAAGCGCTTGCGGATGCACAAGTGCAAGTCCCTGTGGCATGGCTGTGCAAGGGTTTTGAAGCCGTACCTGCAGGCCAGACTGGGGTGGGGTTGATGCCGCATGAAGTGTGTGCACAAGTCGCTCCGCGCCTGACTTGCGGGGCGCTCAGCGGCCCCAGCTTTGCGCAGGAAGTGGCCCAAGGTCAACCGACCTTGCTGGTGGCCGCCAGCCAACACGACGTGGTGCGTGAAGCTTTGCTGCAGGCGTTTCATACGGGGCCGCTGCGCTTGTATGCCAACGAAGACATTGTGGGCGTGGAAGTCGGTGGTGCGGTCAAGAACGTGATGGCAATTGCTGCTGGCCTGTGCGATGGCATGCACTTGGGCTTGAATGCCCGCGCTGCATTGCTGACACGCGGCTTGGCTGAGATGACCCGGTTGGGTGTGGCGTTGGGCGCCAAGGCTGACACATTCATGGGCTTGTCGGGTTTGGGAGACTTGATGCTGACCGCCACGGGCGATCTGTCGCGCAACCGCAAAGTCGGTCTGCTGCTGGCCCAAGGCATGACGCTGGCGCAGGCGGTAGATTCTCTGGGCCATGTGGCCGAGGGTGTGTACAGCGCCCGAACTGTGGCCCAGCGTGCTGATTTGCTGGGGGTCGATATGCCGATCACCCGCGCCGTGGTGGCGCTGCTGGATGGTGCGCTGCAGCCTGCCGAGGCCGTAGCCTTGCTGATGGGGCGCGATCCACGGTCAGAACTGCAGTAAAGCTGCGAACGTACACCTAGATACGTCGAACTTTGTAGATTTAGAGCTAGCAATCGCCGCGATTCTGCAGGTGGTTTAAGCGCACAGGTACGCTTTTGAGGTGTGTGCGTCGCGGTCAACCGATGGCTTTGTCGTACACCCATAAAAAAACTCGCACACGGTTGAACCGGTGCGAGTTTTTTGTGGAGCGCTGCGGGTTAGAAAACGCCAAACAGCATCAACAGCAAGATGAGCGAAATTGGTACGCCGAGTAGCCAGAGCAAAATGGGCATGGTGAACTCCTTGTAGCCAGGTCAAATCCTGGGATGGTTCTACCTTAGCTTGGGCCTGGGCGGTTCTCTGTGCGGCGAGGGGGCGGATGGCCGTAAGGTCCGGCCTACCGTTTGTCGGACCTGCGCCGAGGCGACGCAGGCCTATGGATCACAAGTGGCGCACGCTGCGAACCCTTCTTCTGCGTGCAGGCTCCACCTTCGTAACGCCACGGTCTTGTCGTCCTCGGACTACCACTCATCGGCTTTGCAAGCGATGGCTTGGCAGGCCGACGGACCAGTTCTGTTCTTAAAGACCTATTTCCAAGGCCAGCAGTTCTTCCACGGTCTGGCGGCGGCGGATGAGTTGTACCTGCTCACCATCGACCAGTACTTCGGCAGCCAGCGGGCGGGTGTTGTAGTTGCTGGACATGGAGGCGCCGTAGGCACCGGTGTCATGGATCACCAGCAGATCACCCACTTGGGCCTTGCCCAGTGTGCGCGGCAGCACCACACCGCCATCGCCTTGGGTGAATACATCGCCCGATTCGCAGAGCGGACCCGCCACGACGGTGTCTTGCGCGTCATCACCGGTAGGGGGCAGCACACCCACGCCGCGGCGCTGAATGTGCATGCCGTGGTAGCTGCCGTACATGCTAGGGCGCATCAGTTCGTTAAAACCGGTGTCCACCAGTGTGAAGTGGTTATTGCCGGCATTTTTGGTGGCACGCACGGTGCCCAGCAGCACGCCCGATTCGGCCACCAAGAAGCGGCCTGGCTCCAGTTCAAGCCCCAATTTGTGGCCCACGATGGCCTCGGCTTGCTTGCGCGCAGCATCCCACAGACCGAAATAGTGGGCCGTATCAATGCGGGCTTCGCCATCGCGATAGGGGATGGACAGGCCACCACCGGCTGAAATGGCTTGCAGGTCGTGGCCATGGTCTTTGGCGCGCTTGACCAGCGCCACCATCGCACCGCAGACCTCTTGCAGGTGGGCGTAATCCACACCAGAGCCAATGTGCATGTGCAGGCCGGCCAGATGCAGGCCATGCTGGGCAATGGCATCCAGCGCGGCATTCAGATCGGTGTGCCAGATGCCGTGCTTGCTGTGCTCGCCACCAGTGTTGGTCTTGTTGCTGTGACCATGACCAAATCCGGGGTTGATGCGCAGCCACACGTGGTGGCCGGGCGATGCCTGCCCTAGCTGGTGCAGCATGTCGATGGAGCCGGCGTTCACCGGCACGCGGTGTTCCGCTACCGTGGCCAGTGTGGCTTCGTCCATCACATCGGCGGTAAAGACAATGTCCGATGGCTCGCTGCCCGCAACATAGCCTGCAGCCAGCGCGCGCAGCACTTCACCGCGCGATACCGCATCCACCTTTACGCCTTGCTCGCGCATCAGTTTGAGGATGTGGATGTTGGAGCAGGCCTTTTGCGCAAAGCGCACGGTGTCAAACGCTTGCAGTTCTGCAATGCATGCACGGATGACCTGGGCGTCATACGCCCACAACGGTGTGCCGTAGGTATCAGCAAGTTTCCACAGTTGTTCGGGCGAAAAAGAGCAGGACATGACTTTGAATAAAATTAATAGCTATTAACGCTTATGTAGTAAGCGCTAGTGGCTAATTTGGTTGATATATAGGAGGTATCTTCGCTGGTTCTTCGCATTCAGTCCAATGCTTATATTTTCTTTAGCTATTCATTGTTGATATGCTAAAGCACATGAATGTGCACCCCATGCCTGCCAACCCTGACCGCATTGCCCATCGCCATATTGAGGTGTTCCGGGCTCTCATGCTGACCGGTAGCGCCACAGGTGCTGCTCAGATGCTGTTTACCTCGCAGCCCACCATCAGTCGCGAATTGGCGCGGTTGGAACAGTTGCTGGGCTACGACTTGTTTGAGCGTGCACAGGGCCGTCTGCGTGCCAATGCCCGGGCACTGCGCTTGTGGCAGGAAGTACAGCGCAGTTGGGAAGGGCTGGACCGTGTGGTGGAGCATGCCTTGGCGCTGGGCCAGCCGCACCAGGCCAGCATCAGTGTGCTGTGCTTGCCCGCGCTGAGCCACGCGTTGCTGCCAGTAGCACTGGAGCGTTTGCAGCGCATTCACGGGGCCGTGGCCGTGAGCGTTGCCACGCAAGAAGGGCCACTGCTGCAGGAATGGATGGCTGCCCAGCGTTTTGATCTGGGGCTGACAGAGCTGGCCGATGCGCCGCCAGGCACCCGTGCTCTGCCCTTGCCTGCGATGGATGAGGTGGCCGTGTTGCCCGCTGCCCACCCTTTGGCAGCAAAGGCGGTGCTGGGTGCGCAAGATTTCCAAGATCAAGCCTTCATCAGTCTGGCGCACGATGACCCTTACCGTGTGCAGATCGATGCCGTGCTGGCCCAAGCTGGTGTGCAACGCCGCATGCTGGTAGAAACGCACAGCGCCGTGGCCGTATGCGCCATGGTGCAGCATGGCCTGGGCGTAGCAATTGTGAACCCACTGACCGCCCGGGCCTGTGCAGGAGCGGACTTGGTCGTCAGGCCCTTGCAGTTTTCCATCCCGTTTCAGGTGCACATGTTGTTGCCTTTGCACCGGCCTGCCGTGCCTGAAGTCGATTGGCTGGTACAAGCGCTGCAAGCAGAAGCAGTCGCCGCTGGTGGCCCAACCCACTAGTTGTTAGGGGCGGTGCCGGGCAGCGTTTCTTCACGGCGCCATGGACTATGGCGCAGGCTGCGGTTGCATCTACCAACCACGAAGGATGCACCGGCACAGACCAGTCCTCCTGTCAGTAACGCTGCACTGGCAGAACCGCGCTGTGCCATACCGCCCAAAAACACGCCACCCGCCGCAGGGGCTAGATGCATCTCCATCAGCCACAGAGCGGACACCCGGCCCCGCAATGCCTTGGGGGTGTGCAGTTGCAAGAGCGCACCGCGTACGATGTCTGCCACCGTATCCGCAGCTCCTGCCAGCACCAGCAATGCCAGCACCCACATCGCCTGCGCACTGGCACCGGCACTTGCCAGTGCCAAACCCCAGACCATGGCAGCGGCGACCAGCAATGCCCCAGGTCGCTGCAAGCGCCGCGTCCAGCCCGAAGTGGCTGCGGCTGCCAGCGCACCTGCCGCAGGTGCTGCATGCAACCAGCCCACCAGTTGGGCATTCCCACCGAGCGATTCCACCCCCAACTGCGGAAGCAGCACCCACGGCGTGGCAGCCATTGCCATGACGACATCCAGCAGCAGCAGACCTCCAACGACAGGGCTGCGCCAGGCGAACATCCACCCTTCGCGCCAGGCTTGCCATGCCGGTGCTGGGCGCACCGAGTCTGGATGGACGGAAGATGGCATGGAGGGCAGGCGCATTAACAGCAACGGTGTGGCTATGGCTCCAGCCAGTGCGAGGGCATAGCAAGCGCTGCTTTCGCCAACGGTGATCAGTGCTCCTGCCAGCACAGGGCCAATCAAACGTCCCAATTGCTCGGCCAATGCACTCAAGGCCCCGGCCGCGGCCAGTTGCTGCGGAGGGAGTAGCGCAGGCACGGATGCCATTAGAGCGGGTGCGCTGATGCCCCCAGTCAAACCACTGAGTATGGTGGCCAGATAAATCCACTCAACGCGGGGTGATGCTTGCAAGCTATTGACCAGCAGCAGCACGACGACAGGTACATAGGCCGCTCTGCCCACCACCATGATGGTGCGGCGGTTGAAGCGGTCGGCCAAGAAACCGCCCACCATCAAACCCAGCATGGTGCCAAGGGCTAGGCCTACTCCGACACCAGCGACCTTGAGGGACGATTGCGTGAGGCTCCACACTTGCCACGCCACAGTGATACCGAGCACCCCATAGACCATGACGGCAATCAGCCTGACTGTGTAGAGCCAACGAAAACTGGTGTGCTGCAAGGGGGTGAGATCCAGCGCATGCTGCAGCAACCGGGTGCGCCAAGTTGCTGCTGGCTTACTTGCTGGCGGGCTCACTTTTTGCCTTGGACTTGAATTCCGACTCACTCAGACCATGGCGCCAATAGGCCACGATCAGTTGTTCGTGCTTTTCCAGACCTTGCGCTTCCTTGGCCCAGTTGCGGAGGGCTTGTGCGGTTTGAAATTCAGCGCCAGCCCAGAGGAATTTGCTGGTTGATGGTTCGGGCCATGTGACCGATTGCACCGCTGTCTGCAGCAAGTTGGAGCACCCTGCTTCGGTATCGCCGCGGTGCAACCAGTTCCACTGTAGGCCTGGTGGTGTCTGAACGGGTTGCTCATCTTCTGGCCCTTGAATTTCTGCAAACACATGGCCGCACGTGTGCTCGGGCAAGCTTGCTGCGATGCGCAGCATGGCTGGCAGGGCCGTGTCGTCACCCGCCAGCAGCATCCAGTCTGCCGGCGTAGCGGTGCGGCCACCTGGGCCACTCATGCCAATGGTTTGACCGGGGGCTGCTTGGCAGGCCCAGGCTGAACCCGGACCCGCATCGGCATGCACCACAAAATCAACATCCATCCATCCAGCTTTTTCGTCAATGGCCTGAATGGTGTAGGTGCGTACATCCAGGCGCTTTTCACCTTCTGGGAAGCGTGGCATGCCGCTGCTGGTCAGCGTGGGCCACTCCGGTTCGCTGACTCCGGGCTGGGGAAAGATGAGCTTGCAGTGAATGTTCTCGTGCTGGTCGTAGCGGGCCAAGTCATGGCAGGCAAAGCGCACGCGGCGCATGTGGGGTGTCAAGTTGCGGGTGGTGAGCACGCGCAGCAAGCGAAAAGCGGGCGGGCGCTGCAAGGCGTTGCCGTCACCTTGCCAGGACAAGGCGTCATCGTCGCTATCCGTCACGTCTAGCACCATGTGGGCCAAGATCAGTTTCAGATCGTGCAAGGCATCCAGTGTGGGGGCGGTGACATGCAGATGGATGTGTCCTGCTTCTTGCCACAGGCTGCCGAGACCTTCGGCGTAAGAAAGCACCCAGCGCTCTCCTTCTAGGCGCGGTTCCAGTTCATGTTCTTGCATATGCTCCACGATGGTGTGAACCAGAACGTGGGCTTGATCGGCGCGCACACTGCTGTGCGCTTGCAGCGATGTCATCGCAACTCCTGTTGTGTCAGTGGTGTAGCGGAAAGGGAAGAGGGGGATGTGGCCAAACCGTCCACCATCACGTACATGCGGCCTTGCTCGCAGTGGCGTACACGGCTGTGCACGCCATAAGCGGTGCGCAAAAGCGCGGGGGTGATGGCAAGTTGGGGTGGGCCAAAAGCCAGCAACTGGCCGCCTTGCAGCAGTGCAATGTCATCGGCCCACTGCGCTGCCAAAGTGAGATCGTGGAGTACCATGCACACAATGCGCCCTTCACGGGCTAGGCGTTGTACGCAGTGTAGGACCTGCCACTGGTGGGCCAGGTCTAAGGCGCTGACGGGCTCATCCAGTAGCAAGACTGGGCAGTTGCGAACCACGGCTTGTGCCAGTGCGGCCATTTGGCGCTGTCCACCAGAAAGATTGCCGAGTTCTTGTATGGCAAGGTGGGCAATGCCCAGTTGCTGCAGCACTTCCAGTGACTGCTCCAGCGGCTGCTGCATGCGCAAGCCATGCGTGGCGACCACCGTGGCCTCCAGCACCGTCATGGTGGTGCCTGGCGGGATGTGTTGCGGCATGAAACTGACCATGCTCGCGCGTGTCGATGGCAAAGTTGTCAGCAATTCATGCGCACCGTACTGAACATGACCGCTTGCGGGGATCAAGCCCGCCAGCGCACGCAATAAGGTAGATTTGCCTGCCCCATTCGGCCCGACCAAGGCCAGCACGCGCCCCGGTTGCAGTGCAGGCAGGGTCAGGTCATGCAGTACAGCGCGCTGGCGGTAGCGTACCGTCAGGTCACGTATATCTAGGGCTGCGCAAGCGCGTGAAGATGTCGGACTGCTCATGGCGCGCTGCGCGTGCGGTTGAACACCAGCATCATGAAAACGGGCAGCCCTACCAGGGCCGTGATGATGCCAACCGGCAGCAAAACCCCGGGCACCGCGGACTTACTGATGACGGATGCCAATGCCATTAGCAAGGCACCGACCAAAGCACTGGCGGGTAACAGATAGCGGTGTCCATCACCGACGAGCATGCGAGCCACATGCGGTCCCACCAAACCCACAAAACCAATGGTGCCCGCCATCGCCACTGCCACGGCAGCCAGCAGACTGATACGCAGCAGCGCCCAACGGCGCAGTTTGATCACATCAATGCCAAAACTTTGGGCACGCTCTTCGCCCAAACTTAAGGCAGTCATGGCACTGGAGGCTCGCCAAATAAACGGTGTGACGACCGCAACGACGCATGCCAGCAAGGTGACACTGGGCCAGTCAGCGCGGGCAAGGCTGCCCATGCTCCAGAAAATGAGTTGCTGCAGTGCGTCTTCACTGGCAACGAATTGCACCAGCGACAGCAGTGCTGCCGCTGCAAAGCCAATCGCAATACCGAAGAGCACCAAAATCTGGGTATTGGCACCAGGTCGATGGGCCATCATCTGCAGCAGCGCCAGCGCAATCAACGCAAAAACAAAGGCGTTGCCAGAAACCACCCATGCTGCTGGCAAGCCCGGAATGCCCCAGTCAAGCACGATGGCTAGCGAAGCGCCCAATGCGGCTGCGGAAGATACACCCAGCGTAAATGGTTCCGCCAGCGGATTGCTTAATATGGTTTGCATCTCTGCACCAGACAGCGATAGCGCCATGCCGACGAGAACTGCCAGCACCACGACTGGCAAGCGTACTTCCCACAGAACTACCTGCAAGCTGCGAGTCAGCGTTTCAGGTTGCCACAAGCCACGCAGGGCTTGCGTAAAACCCAAGGACGAAGGGCCCGTGGTGATGTCCAGCACGACGGCCAATAAGGTCAGAAGGGCCAGCAGAGCGATCAGGCTTCGGCGTTTCCATTGGCTGGCGCGGTAAGCGTGCAGGGCGTGGCTCTTGGTATGCGTTGCAGAAGTCGAGGTATTCACGGTCGTCGGGATGCGGTGCCCTGAAGGCTGGTCCAGAAAGTCCCTTTCCAGGGAAACGCCAAGAAGCGTTGATTCAAAGCATCCAATGTCGCTTGGGGCTGGACATCGACAAATTCTTCGGGATGGAGCCAGGTGGCAATACATTCCAAATTGACAATCCCCAGACCACCGTGCCAGATGCCGTGCACGCGGCGATTGCGAATGGCGCGTGTGTGCGAAAGTCCTGTGCGTTGAATAACGTGCTGCAAGCTGGACTGTGCTTGTGAAGCACTCACTTCGGGGCCGAGCAGCAAACCATTGCGTGCCTTCAGATGACCGCCGCCTGTGCCAATATAAATTTCGGGGTCTTGGTCGATGACGTATTCGGTACTGAGTGTGCCGGCCATGCCTGCAATCAGTTCGCCTCCCATCAATCGGCCGCCCGCCATGCGCACCATATCGCCCAGATTCTTTCCATTCCCCATCGACAGACAGCACGGTGCCGAGCCGGCATGCGGCTCCATCAGTACCAAAGGCTCAGGTGCTCCCCGTGATTTCAGGCGTTGCACGCCTTCGCGAATACGGTGGACACGCTGCTCGATAAAACTGGCGACTTCTCTGGCCCGCGCTTCATGGCCCGTCAGGATTCCGAACTGAATCAGGCCCTGTGTGGGTTGTGGTTGGCGAAGATCGGGGTTGATTTCAAGCACCGCCAGCGGTATGCCTGCTTTCTCCAGGCGCGCCACAGTCTGGGTCGCTTGGGCGTAGAACGCATCCAGCACGATCAGATCCGGCTCAAGTGCGATCAATGACTCGGCATGCAGACTTTGTGGTCCGTCAATCGCAAGCTGTGCCATATGGTCAAACGCTTTGGGATCAGGCCCGCGCAGCATCGACAGACTTTGCGCATCCAGCCGCCACTTGTTCCAAGCAACGACGTTGCGCGCGGGCTGCTTATCCAGCATGGACAGCAGTACAAAGTCATCGGTCGCGCCCAGCACCATGCGTTGCGCGGGCCTGGGCAGGCGTACCGTGCGGCCACGCAGATCGGTAATCTGTAGCGGCTGATTGCTCGCAGGCGCAGTGCCACTCAGCAGCAGTCCTGCCAGAGCGGCTGTGCTTTGCAGCCACTGCCGGCGGGTGCTGCCCTGGCTGGCCTTAGAACTCAGCATTCACACCCAGCCACAGGCGTCGGCCTTCATCTGCCATCCAGTTGCCGTCCAAGCCTGTGGTGCGTGTGCGAATGTCTACAGGCACTTTGCGGTCAGTCACGTTCAACACTGCAAAGCGCAATGTGGTCGTCTTGTTCAGACTGTAATTACCGCCCAAGTCCAAGGTTGCCGAGCCTTCACGCTCACGCGTGACGCTGGCGCCATTGCGAAAACCTGCATACATGGCTTTGCCGGAGTAGTTCAAGCGTGCAAATGTATTGAGCGTGCTGCTGGTCTGCCAATCGAGCTGTGCGTGCAACATGTGCTTGGGCGTCTTCTCCAACGGCAATCCATCCAAAGAGCTGCCATCAAATGCGGTTTCGGTGCCACCTTGACGGCGCGATTGGGTATAGGTGTAGCTTGCATCCAGGCGCAGATTGCGTGCAAGCGGCATCTTCAACCCCATTTCCAGTCCTCGAATCTTGACTTCATCCACGTTGTCGTAGACGAACAGATGGTTGGTGACTGGCGCAACGGGCGATGGCAGACCGGAATCGAAGCTGACTACTTTGTTCTTGAACTTGGTGTTGAACACTGTGGCTGTCAAAGTGCTGGCCGGTGCCCATTCATAGCTGAGCCCTAATTCTTGGGTCAGGCTGGTTTCAGGTTTGAGATCAGGGTTGCCACACAAAGGACCGCGTATGCCGGAGTTTCCGCCTGTGCTCATGCAGTAGCCTGCAGTGCTTTGGCGAATGGTGGGTGCTTTAAAGCCTGATGTGATGCCGCCTCGCAGAGTGAGTGCATCGGTGGCGTGGTAGACCCCGTACAGACGGGGTGACCAATGGGTGCCGTGGCGCTCATCATGGTCCATGCGCACACCGCCGGTCAGCGTGAACTGTTCGGTAAGCAGCCAGTCATCCTCTGCAAACAGTGCGTAGTTGGTCAGCGAAACCTTGTCGGTGTTCGTTGGGAAGCCTGCCACCGTGGCCTCATTGCTGATGCCTTTGAGTGAGCTGCGCAAAACTTGGCCACCTACACGCAGCACGTGCTTTTCAAACGGCAGGCTCAAATTGCCATCCAGGGTGGTGTTGCTCACTTTGCGGTTGCTGTAAAGCGCAGCTTTGGGCCAATCTTCTAGCTCACCCTCTTCGGTGTACAGCGCCAATTTGCTTTGGCCAAAGTCCCATCGACCAGTGTGGCTGATGCCGTAGTGGTTGCGCGTGTGGCGAACCTTTTTCCACGCGATCGTGGGAAGTGTGGAGCGTCCAGGCGTTGTTTCTGTGGTGGTGCGCTCAGTGCCCATGTCCAGCACGATTTCTTGGCGGCTGTCGGGGCGTGCTGTTAGCTTGACACCCAAGTTTTGGTTTTTGCGTCCGTAGGCTGTATCAGCCGATGGATAGAAGTTGCCAGCTTCGCTGCGGTTGTCTCCTTTGCCCCAGATCTGCAGGCCTAGTACATCACTCTGGATCGGGCCTCCCAGCCAGAATTCACCGCTGCGGGAATTGCCATAGTCATCGTCACTCTGCAGCGTCATGGCACCAGCCACACTGCCACTCCAGCGGCTGGGTACTTTCTTGGTAATGATGTTGATGACACCACCCATGGCTTCGGAGCCATACAGCGAAGACATGGGACCACGAATGACTTCGAGGCGCTCAATGGCAGACAGCGGTGGCAGCAGATTGGACTGGATGCCGCTGGTGCCACGGTTCATGGTTTCGCGGGTGTTTTGGCGCTGGCCATCAATCAAAATCAGTGTGTATTCTCCCGGCAGGCCACGAATCACGATATCCGAAGTGTTGGGGTTGTCGCCCACCAAAGAAACCCCTTCTACGGAGCGCACGGCATCGGCAACAGATTCGTAGTTGCCTTTCTTGATATCTTCTTGTGTCAGCACGCTGATGGATGCGGGCGCTTCTTTGATACGTTGCTGCACACCACTGGCGGTGACCACAATCGTGTCCATTTGCGCGGTCTGCTTTTGTTGTGCCCACGTAGATGTGGCACAGGCGACGAGCAGGGCAGTGGTTGCCCATCGAAAAGGCGCTGCAGAAACTGCATGCTGAAAAGTAGTTGTCATGACCAGTTGAACCTTGTTTACGCGGACGCAAGGGAGGTTTTTCTGGTTGACGCACGCACGGCGAACCGGTTTTTGCACCTCCGATGTAGCAAGGCGTTATTGCAGCACTGGGCATGCATCCGGTGTTTTGCGCAAGCGGTGCAAATGTTTGCAATGCAATCGAAATAATTCTTATTTGCAGATTTCAGCTTGGTGCAGGCTACTTGGCGTGCGACTTAGACTTTGGCGCGTACCAATTTGGGTGACATGCCAAACCGCCGCTTGAACGCGGTCGAAAAATTGGCAGCGCTGGTGTAGCCCGCCGTATGTGCCACCTCTAGAACGCTGCAGCCGGTCTGCTCCAACAGATGCCGGGCATGATCCAGGCGCAGTGCCCGGCGATAGTCGTCAATGCTGGAGCCATAAATCTGTCTGAACTGGCGTTGCAGGGCGCTGGTGCTCAGGCCGACTTCCCGTGCCAGCTCGCCCAGTGAGCGCAACGCATCATCACCGCTGTCAAGCAACTGCTTAAGTCGTGCCAAGCGTTGGTGTTCGCGCAAACCTAGGGCCTGTGAAGAGGCGCGTACAACCGAAGCCAGCGATTGCAGCGCCTCATGCGTCAACTCCAGCGTACGGCTGAGCAGCAACAATGGTGAAGTGCCTTCACGTGCCAATTGAATGATTTGTTCCGCCACGGCAATTGCTCGGGGAGATGGCTGCCATTGTTGAATGGCGAGCTGCTGGTTGGCGATCCATGTGCGCAGTAGTTCGGGCGTTGCTTTGTCTGCTTGGCATAAATCAGCCAGCCACTCGGGCTCCAGACTCAAGCTGATCTTGCGTTCGAACTTGCCTTGCTTCCAACGGCGGCGGAACAGATCGCCAGGGCGTGTGTGGATGATGGCCCCACAGGCTTGCGCTGGGCGTGAGCCAACTGTGGCCACCTCCATTTTCAAGACGTGTTCACCGAAAGAAACATCTACGCTGCCCTCCAAGACCACCACAATGTGCAGCCCCGGCTCTGCAGGGGAACATGTGTTCAGCGTCCGCAGGTCGCGGGCTTCTACGCCATGTAGCAAGATGCCAGGGTGCACTTGCAGTGATTGCAGGTGCCCGGCCAGCAAAGCGTCTTGCGCGGCGGGGTGGATATCCAAAAATTGGTAATCGGGACCATTGAAGTCACATGCCCTGAGCGTACCTAATCGCATCCAGCGAGGTTCACTGCGTGCAGAGAGTGGGCGATGTGCAGTCATGGCGAGGAAAATTGTCAAAGGCGATTGGACCTTTGGGTGATTGATTTGAGAATGATTATCAACACCCGATTGTATGCAATGCCTCGATGGCTCGCAGGGGCGCGCTTTAACACTAAGCTTGGTATGGCATTTTGTTTTTTCGGATTTGCTAGGGTCTACCGCGCTTGGCTTCGCCTCTGTCCCAAAATTCAACGAATGGGTTACATAAGCATCCCTGAGCGGGCATGTACGCTGACATGCGGGTTAGCCGTTTGGGCTTTGCGCAGGACTGCACATCTGCCTATGCTGCAGCCATTGCACCAGCCTGCCGTGATGGCGGGGTTGTGGCGGGCGACATATATCTGAACAGGAGACGCAGCATGATTTTTGAGTTCACCGATTCTGAAGTGGCGCAATGCATCTGGGAGGATGGCCGTTTGCAGTTGCGTTTTTCTGCGGCACGGCTGCTGGATGCCGACGATCCACGCGCCGACGCGGTGTGGGCACTGGTGCTACTGACTGCAGAGCAGGTCGAGCCTTGGGAAGCCTTGGAACCTGCCGCCTGCATGGGTCGCATCCGCCAAGGCTTTGTGCTGCATGCCAGCCAGCGTATCCAGAAGCTGCCTATGCCCTGCGAATTGCAGGGCGTGGTCACGATGGAGCTGGAGTTTGCGCAAGGCGGGGTGGTGCACGTGCGTTGCCACAGCCTGTCTTTGCATCCCCTGCAAGGCACGGCGGTTGGCAGCTACCAGTGTTGATGGTCGAACCCGCCTCATTGCTTAAATCTTGCGACGCGGCGTGCTGCCCGTGGCTTGCAAGTGCTGGTGCTGGGCGATGGCCGCGTCAAAACTTTGCATGAGTTGATGCCAAACCGCGCTATCTGCGCTCCAGCCTTCTAGCTGCGCCAAAGCCAGCGCGGTGGCTTCAAAGCTGGACAGCTGCCCTGGTGCGTGGGCTTTGCGGATGGCGTAACGGCCTGGTGGCACCTCTTTTAATGCCAGACGAGGCAGGCGCTGTAATGCAGGGTTCTGGTACAGCATTTTGCGACTTTTGCGCCAAGTGCCATCAATCACCACCAAGCGCAGCAACTCAGGCTGCTTGAGCCAATCACTGGCCAGTGCAGGGGGCGCAATCACGGGCAACTGCGGATCGGGTGGTGTTGCCGGGTACAGCAAAAGAGGGCGCACCACGCATTGGGCGGGATGACCTGGCCAAGGCTGATGCAGCCATGCTTCAAGCGCTGGGCTTTCAAAAACTTCTCCCACTTCCAGCTGGCTGCCAGTCACGCACAAGTGCAGCAGGCGCGCGGTGTTCTTTGCGTGCCCCACTTCCATCGGGTGCTGCAGCAGCAAAAGCTGCACCCGGCTGTGCACGGCATGCACGCAGGCGCACAGACATGCGCGTTTAGGGCGCAGGCATTGTGGGCAAAGGTTTCGAGTGTTCAAGGTGAGATTAAAAATATAGCTGGTGGCGCTTGTCTATCAAGCACTTGAGGCTATTTTGGCTTGAAGTTGCCTGATTGTTTGAACCTGACTTATCAAAACAAGAGCATGGCTGTTTTTCTTATTTACTCATGGGAAATGCTTTGTTGGTTTTTGCCTGTTTGGTTCTTAAACTTTGCATCGTTATATTAAAAATGCATTTGGCAAGTCATCATGATCAAGCAACGCGGTGCTTCTGCAGGCGGTTCTTCTGAATATTTTCTCTCTCAGCGGCGCCGCTGCTTGCAAGGTCTGGCCGCTCTGGCTGGTGCTGCTTGGCTGCCCGGCATGCTGCCGCAGGCGCAGGCGGCACAAACCAGCCGCATTTTGGTGGGCTTTGGTGCTGGCGGTGGGGGTGACTTGGTCGCACGCCTGATTGCCGACAGGCTGACACAGCGCTCTGCGGCCTCGGAAAGCTTCATTGTGGAAAACAGGCCGGGTGCTGCAGGCAAGTTGGCGGTCGATGCCCTGCGCAATGCCAAACCCGATGGCACCACTTTGCTGCTGGCGCCTTTGATTACGCCGGTGCTTTCGCAACTGGTGTTTCGCAACCCGGGTTATGACCCGGCCAAAGACATGAAGCCCGTGGGCCTTGTTGCCCACTTTCAATTTGCATTGGCGGTGCCTGCCAATCACCCGGCTAAAGACGTGGCAGGTTTTATTACCTGGCTCAAAGCCAACCCCAAGCTGGCCAATTTTGGCAGCCCCAGCCAGGGCAGCTTGCCGCACTTCTTTGGCTTGCTGCTGGGCAAAGCTGCCGGGGTGGATCTGGTGCACATTGCCTACAAGGGTGGTTCTGCCATGGTCAACGACTTGATTGGCGGGCAAATCACGGCAGGCATCAACACAGTGCAAGAGCTGCTGCAGCAGCATGAAGCGGGCAAGCTGCGTGTGCTGGGCGTGTTTTCAGAGCAGCGTGTGGAGCAATTGCCCAGTGTGCCGACGTTTGCGGAGTCTGGCTTTCCCGATGTGCATGGCAGTGGCTGGTACAGCCTTTGGACGACGGCGAATACGCCCGACGCAACGGTGAAAAAGCTCAGCCAAGCCGTGGCCGATGTGCTGCAAGAAAAGCAAGTGCAAAAGCTGCTGCATGAATGGGTGCTGGAGCCGCAATCCAGCACACCGCAAGCGTTGGAGCAACTGCGGCAAGCCGACATTGCCAAGTGGCGCCCGATTCTGGCTTCTTCAGGGTTTGTGGCGGATTAAACCCCAAGGCCCAACTTGGGCTGCCGTGCCCATTCATGCCTGTTTTGCGACATGGGCCGCAGACTCAACAGTTGCGTCATGTTGCTGAACCGGCTCTGGCGCAGTTCGCTTTCTTTTTCCAACTTTCAATGTGAGTCATTGCGTGGATAAACCCAACATCATTTTTATCTTGGCGGACGATCTGGGGTACGCCGACTTGAGCGTCTACGGTCAGCGGGAGTATGCAACCCCGCATCTGGACCAACTGGCCGCAGAAGGTGTACGGTTTACGCAGGCCTACGCCAATTCGGCCGTGTGCTCTGCTACGCGCTTGGCCTTGATTACCGGGCGCTACCAGTACCGATTGAAAGCCGGTCTGGAAGAGCCCATTCCTAGCGTGTCGGCCAATATTGGTTTGCCGCCAGAGCACCCTAGCTTGCCGTCGCTTCTGAAATCGGTGGGGTATGACACGGCCTTGATTGGCAAATGGCACCTGGGGCGTCCCCCGGCGTTCGGCCCGTTACAGAGTGGGTACGACACTTTCTTTGGCAATTTGGGCGGCGTGGTGGATTACTTTACCCACAAAAACGGGGTGGGCGAGCATTTGGCGCCTGACTTGTACGAGGGCACGGTGGCCGTAGAGCGCACCGGCTACTACACCCATATCCTGGCCGATGAAGCGCAGAAATACGTGCGGGCCAGAACGTCGCAGAGCAAACCGTTTTTCTTGTCCTTGCACTTCACAGCGCCCCACTGGCCTTGGGAAGGACCGAACGATGAGCATGTGGTCAAAGAGGTGAAAGACCTTTTTCACTATGACGGTGGCACACAGCGCACCTACGGTGAGATTGTGCAGGCCTTGGATGCTGCAGTCGGCCAGGTGCTGGCATCGCTGAAAGAAACCGGACAGGCTGACAACACCATCGTGATCTTTACCAGCGACAACGGGGGAGAGCGTTTTTCAGATACCTGGCCGTTTGTCGGGCAAAAAACCGAGTTGCTGGAGGGCGGTCTGCGTGTGCCCACGCTGATGCGTTGGCCCCAACGCCTCCAGCCCCAAGTGCAAGACCAAGTGGCGATCTCCATGGATTGGCTGCCGACCATCTTGGCAGCAGCTCACACCACCGCAGATGCGCAGTACCCCAGCGACGGCGTCAATCTGCTGCCTGTGCTTGAAGGCCAGCAGTCCGTTTATCCGCGGCAACTGTTTTGGCGCTACAAATCGCAATCTCAGCGTGCTTTGCGCGATGGAGACTGGAAGTACCTGAAAATCAACGACAACGAGTTCTTGTTCAACGTGGTGGACGACCCACGCGAGCGCGCCAACCACCGGGACAAGCAACCTCAGCTCTTTGCGCAATTGAAGGCAGACTGGGAACGCATCAACCAAGACTTTTTGGCGATTACGCCAGAGACATTCACACATGGTGTGACGCCCGACATTCAGGCAGACCGCTACGTGCCGAGCACCTTGACAAGGCATGTCCGCAAGTAGGTGCGTATGAGGGCGCCTGTGGAGGGCACCTAAGGAATGCAAAAAACTGCCCCATGCATGCTGCAACTGGGGCAGTTTTTGTATCCCGAACGGCAAACAGCTGACTGAATTTGAGCCAGTTTGACGGTTCTTTCTGCCGTTGAAAGGCTGCGGTTGGCGTAATGTGGATTGCCCCCGAAGCAATGTGGGAGAAGGTGGCCCGTAAATCGCTAGCATTAGTAGCATGCAGCGATTTACGATTTCTTTGAACGACAGCTTGGCACAGGCGTTTGATGCACTGATGGAACGAACGGGTCACACCAACCGGTCGGAGGCCATCCGTGACGTGCTGTTGTCGCACCTTGGCCAGCAGCGCGAGGCCGATCAGGCAACCGGTCCGTGCGTGGCCAATCTTTCGTATGTGTATGACCACCACGAGCGTGAGCTGTCCGAGCGGTTGGCCAAACTGCAGCATGCGCTGCACCACTTGACCATTGCCACCACGCATGTGCACCTAGACCACTCGCAGTGTCTGGAAACCGTCATGCTCAAGGGCCCGGCAGAACAGGTACGGCAATTTGCCAACCAGCTGGTGGCAGAGCGTGGTGTGCACCATGGGCAGCTGAATCTGGTGATGGTGCAGGCGGGTGAGGATGATCACCACCATTGAATGGCTGTGCACCACAGGGGCCCAATGGACATTGGGCTGCCCCCGGTCTTAGTGCGCATAGGGTGAATGCGCACAAATTTGGTGCTTTGGAGTGGTTTGCAAGTTGGTATGAAGTTTGCAAAAAACTGCATACAACTTTGATGAACCTGATATGGCTGTCCGTAAACCCAGCGCTCTCCGCTTTCCCTTTCGATGGGCCCACACCGCTGCCGCCATGTGCTTGCCCATGGCTTCGTATGCAGCAGAGGCACAATTGCCCGAACTCACCGTCAAAGGTGAAGCCTTGCAATCAAGCCGGGCGGCGTACTCTGTACCAACGCTACACCGAGATGACATCCAGGCCGCCGGTGTGACAGAGACAGAAGCACTCTGGCGCAACATACCTGGCATGCATGTCAGCGATTACCAGTTGAGTGGCGTGGCCAACAGTGTGGTGTTGCGGGGTTTTTCAGGGGGCGGCCACGGCGGTGATATTGCAGCGACGCTGGATGGCATCTCGTTGAATGAATCCATGTCCCACGCCGATGGTTACTTTGACCTGAACGTGGTGGTTCCGCTGGAGCTGGAAGAGATTGCGGTGCACCAAGGCCCTGTGTCGGTTTTGCAGGGTAACTTCAATCGGGCAGGGCTGGTGGAGCTGCGCACGCGGCGCAGTGGTGCATACAAAGAAGTGGCGCTGCAAGCAGGCAGCCATGGCGCCCTGGATGCACAAGCTGCCTTGGGGCTGCGACTGGATGACGCAAACCAGCTGTTTTTGGCGGCACAACATGCCCGTACGGATGGTGCGCGCCCCGCGTCTGCCAATGACCGCAGTACCCTGAGTGCACGCTGGCAGCGCAAGCTGAATGCAGATTGGAGCTTTGCGCTTTCTGGCCGCATCCATGAAGCGCAAGGTGATTCACCCAGTTATCTGAGTATGGCGCAGTGGCTAATGGATCCGCAAGGCAAAGATCCCCGCGTGCAGGGCGATGGATCGAGCAAGCATTTCAAAACGCTGCGGCTGGATGTGAATTACGACCTCAACGCTGATATGCGCATGCTGGCCTATGCGTATGGCACACAGCAAGACTTCGTGCGTTGGTTCACGCGCCCAAAAGCGGGTGACTGGGTGCAGCGTGAAGAACGCTATGACCGCAGTGTGCTGGGAACGGGCGTGAACCTCAGCAGCCAGAACCAATGGCTGGGCCAAGTCGCGCAATGGACCTTGGGACTGGAGACTTTGCGTGAATCCACCGAATACGGTTATTGGGATGGACTGAGTCAGCGCCAACGGCTGTCGGCGGCCATCAATGACCGCAAGGCCATGCTGAACACTGTGGCGGCTTTCGGTCAGATTGCATGGCAAGTTCATCCCTTGTTTCAACCCAGCGTGGGCCTGCGTTGGGACAAGTTCACGGGAGACTGCCAGTTTTTGGGTGTGGAAGCTGGCTCTGACCCTTGCACGCGCATGCAAAGTGTGGCGCATGCTAGCCCCAAGCTGGGTGTGAGATCGCAAATTCATGAAGCGGTGACGCTGCGTACCAACTGGGCAGAAGGCTTTGCCTTGCCCAGCAATTTTGCGAAGTATGCCTTGGGTGCCGCACAGCTCGATCCCAATATCTACCGCCAAATTGAGTTGGGCATGCAGTTGCGCCCCAGTCCATCTCTGTGGCTGGATTTGGCCTTCTACCGCATGGCCTCCAGCCAAGAAATCCGCAATGTCGCACCCGGCGAATATGAAAACTTTGGCAGCACCTTGCGCAAAGGCGCTGAAGTGCAAGCTATCTGGACGCCGGTGGATGCACTGGAACTACGCTGGAGCTATGGCCGTGCGCAGTCGCGTGTCACACAAAACGCCAATGCGGCTTGGATTGGCCGCCAAGTTGCAGGGGTACCGCGTTTCACCAGCACTTTGCAAGCACGCTGGAATGTGACGCCCGACTGGTCCACCCAAGCAGCCGTGCGGCATGTGGGGCCCATGGCAGTGAACGCAGACAACACGGTGTGGAGCCATGCCTACAACGTGATTGATTTGGGGCTGCAGTACCGCTTGCCTGCATCCATCGGCCTCAAAGATGCCGCTTTGAGTTTCATGGTGCGCAATGCCGCTGACAAAGTCTATGCGTCCAGTACCTCGGTCATTGGCGGCGAGCGTTTGGTGGCACCAGGAATACCGCGCAGCTTCATGTTGGGTTTGAATTTTTCGCTGTAAGTCACAAGAAAGCATGCAATGAACAAGTTTCAATCATGGACAAAGCCAATCAGAGGTATCGCTGTGCTGGGGGCCGTGCTGCTCGGTGCAGTTGCTGCACAGGCGCACAACGTGTGGCTGGAGCCTGATGCAAAAGGCGGGTATCTCATTCAGTTCGGTGGGCACGCAGGTCAACTGGAAGATTTTGATCCCGCCAAACTACAGCATGTCCGTGCCTTTGACCGCCGTGGTCGCCGTGTGGAGAGCAAGATCGAGTCTGCGCCGGGCGGGCTGCGTGTATTGCCTTCACCGCAGGCCGCCACGATTGCCGTCGAGCTGGACAACGGCTATTTCAGTGGCACAGCGGGTGCCATGCGCCAAATTCCCATGAACCAAAACCCTGGCGCAACACGCGGGGTGCATGCACTGAAGTTCCACAAAACGGTGATCGTCTGGAATGCTGTGACACAAAAAGAGCTGGATCAACAATTTGAGCTGATACCGCAACAAGGAATGGCTCCGCATGCTGGGGACTGGCTGACTGTTCTGGTCAAACTGAATGGCAAACCTTTTCAAGGTGCGCGTGTCAGCTTGGGTGAAACGGGTCCTGCTGCCACCAGCGATGAAAAAGGGCGGGTCAAAATCAAGACCACCTCAGGGACCAACCATATACAGGCCATCTATCGGCAGCCTGTTCAAGACGACCCTCAACTCACGGAGAGAAGTTACGAGGCGCTGCTGAGCTTCGCGGTGCATTAAAAGCCGTGAACACCAGACCAGCGAGTGCATTGCTGCGTGCTTTGGCTGCGAATGCCTGCTGCTGCTGCTTTACAAGCGGCAGTGGTTGACCGATGAGGAGGCAATCAACTGGATGCTGCCGATTTTTCGTGAGTCACTGCAAGCGGCGATCCAGTTTCAGCGCTTGGTAATAGCGATTTTTTTCCACATACATGGCTTGATCAGCGCGGTGTACGACCACCTCCATCGACGCTCCTTGCTGGCCGCTGGCGCTGCCCATGGCCATATGGATGGTTTGTCCGGGATAGAACTGGTTGTTCAGCTCCAGCAACGACAGGATGCGCTCTTGCATCACCTGTGCGCCACGCTCGTCGGTTGCGGGCAGCAGCACCATGAATTCATCGCCACCGACGCGCGCTGCGCAGGCAGGGGCATCGACTGCCTTGGCAAGGACTTCGCCAATTCGGCGCAGCATGGCATCACCTGCTGCATGACCATGCTCATCGTTTACGGCTTTGAGCCCGTTCATGTCGATGGCAATCACTGAGAGAGGCCATGGGCCTTTGCGCGACAGCCGATTGAGTTCTTCCATATAGAAAGCTCGGTTGCGCAGCTGCGTAAGCACGTCATGCTTGCCGAGGTACTCGAGATAGGCTTCGGCTTTTTTACGTGCGGTGATGTCGACCAAAGACAGCAGCACTAAATCCCAATTGTCCACATGGCTGGACATCACCGCGAACTCCAGATGAATGTGCAGTGTTTCGCCGTTGAGGGCGTAGTTCACCACTTCACGCTGTTGTACCAGCTTTCCATCCCACAAATCCTGCAGCTGTTCTGCGAAGGATTCGTACATCTCTCCGCGAAAAACCTGGGACAGGTTCTGCACCAATTCGATTTTGTTTTGGGCGCCAAACATCTCCAGCGTTTGCTGGTTGACGTCCATGACATGGATTTCCTGCATGCAGCGCGTCACGAAATCCGGGTGAACTTTCAAAAAAGTACGAAAGTCAGAAATTCCTTGCGCACGCACTTCATCAATCAGACGTTTGACCGCGCTGAAGTCTTCCACCCACAGCGAAACCGGAGAATGCTCAAACAGGTCGCGTGCGTATTGTTCACTGCGTTGTAGTTGCTGGGTGCTGCGAACTTCGGCGGTGACATCCTTGAGCGACACCAAAACGCGGTTCCAGTTGTCTTCGTAGCCTGGTAGCACGCGTGCACTGATCTCTACGTTGAGCCTGCGTCCTTCCAAGTCATAGTTCACCGTCCGGTTTTCAAATCTCAGGCGTCCTTCCCAGAGTGCCAGCAACTCGGGAACGACGTTATCGAGCATATCTCCCCGAAAAACCTCATCCAGCCGGCTCTGCAGGGTCTGCTGGTCTGGAGCTTTAAACAAATCGAGGGTGTACTGGTTGACGCGTAGTACTTTGAAGGACTGGCTGCAGCGCTGCAGGCGTGTGCGGTCTTCTTGCAAGAAAGCCAAAAGGTCAGTAACTCCATCGGCTCGCCACTGGTCAAACAACTGTTTGAGATTGCTGTAATCCTCCATCCACAGCGAGACAGGCGCAAGGTTGAACATGTCTTCAAAGTTCAACCCACTGGCGAGAGAAACGGTCATTATTAACACCTCCGCCGCGAATTATTGCCGACTTCATTGATCACGAGCTGCTGGTTTTCTGTGGGTTGTGACTTAAAGCACGATTTAAAACGGTGGGTATCCGCTTTGTGAGGGCGTTACGGCGTCTGAACGCCACTTTAGTGCTGGCATTGACGCCATGCTGCATCTTGAGCGCAAATTTTGATTCACGGCGTACGGCCAAGCACTTTGGAATGTGGTGGTGCTTGTCCATGCTGGAATGCGCGACTTTGAGTCGGCTGCAGCTCGGAGACCACATCCTCGGCGGGACTATGCGGATGTCTTTGTCTTTGAATACGGTGCGTGGCGCTGCCCGCTATGCTTACGGACTGTATGACCGACGTTTTCTCCCCCCTTGCCCGTTTAGACATCGGCCAGCCGCTGAAGGCTGGCGCTGGGCGCTTGCAGCATGTGTTGTCTCAACCTGTTCAAGTGCTGCAGGCACACAATGCACAGGAATTGCGCACAGTTTTGGAACAGGTTGAACAGGCTGCGCGCAATGGTAACTGGTGTGTTGGCGGCCTGCGCTATGAAGCGGCGAGTGCTTTGCACCCTGAATTACAGACACATGTCGCACAAGAGGCGCTGGCGTGGTTTGCAGTATTTGAAGCGCCGCCAGCCTTTTTGGCTACAACGCCTGTGACCTCTCCGCCAGATTTGCCGGTATTGCACTGGCAGGCTGCGCTGCAGCGTGACGCTTTTAACGCAGCCATGGATACGATCCATGCAGGCATCGCCGAGGGGCGTTACTACCAAATCAATTACACCAACCAGCTGCACAGCCATGCGAGCACGCCGGTCGACGGTACTGCCTTGTTTGCTGCGTTGCAGCAGGCGCAGCCCGGTGGGTATGCGCTGTATGTGGACATGGGTGATGTACAGATTGCTTCGGTCTCGCCCGAATTGTTTTTTGACTGGCGCCAGCCTGCGCAAGGCCATGGGGAGATTTTGACCCGCCCCATGAAAGGTACGGCAGCGCGTGGTGCCACGCCACAGGCAGATGCTGCACAGGCGCAGCACCTGCAAAGCTCCATCAAAGAGCGTGCAGAAAACGTGATGATTGTGGATTTGTTGCGCAACGATGTGGGGCAAATTGCGGTGACAGGCTCGGTTCAAGTGCCCAAGTTGTTTGACGTGCAGGCGCTGCCCACGGTGTGGCAGATGACCTCTGACGTCACGGCGCAATTGCCGCAAGGCACCCGTTTGCTGGATGTGCTAGGGGCGTTGTTCCCTTGTGGCTCGGTCACGGGGGCACCCAAGCGATCGGCCATGCAGGCGATTGCAGCATTAGAGGCGGAGCCGCGTGGCTGGTACTGCGGCGCATTGGGGGTGGTGCGGCCAGACGGTGCAGGCGGTATCTGTGCCACGTTCAATGTGCCCATTCGCACTGTGGTGGTGCAGGGCCAGGCATTGCGCTGCGGCATTGGCAGTGGCATTACGGCGGACGCCACGGCACAAGGCGAATGGCAGGAATGGCGCACCAAGCGTGCCTTCGTAGAAAGGGTGAGCATGCACTTTGAAATCATTGAAACCCTGGCTTTGGAAGACGGGCGTTTTCGCCATGCAGATTTGCACCTGCAGCGCATGCAAGGCGCTGCTGCACACTTTGGCTTTGCCTGGAATGCTGCCGCTGCGCAACTGACACTGCAGCACGTGGCCGATACCCACCCCTCTGGGTTGTGGCGTGTGCGCATCCAACTGGATGCCAAGGGCTTGTTTGGCAGCAAGGTGGAGGTGTGCAAAGCCCCACCCCCTGTGGCGTATATGCTGTGGGCCACCGAGCCTTTGGTGGAAGCACACAGCGAATTTGTACGATTTAAAACCTCACGCCGCCAGCACTACGAGCGTTGGGCTCCGAAAGAGCCCCACATCTGGGATGTAATGCTGTGGAACGAAGCCGGAGAAATCACGGAAGGCACACGCGGCAATGTGGCTGCCTTGATGGATGGGCAGTGGATCACCCCTGCATTGACGTGTGGCTTGCTGCCCGGCATTGGCCGGCAAGTGGCACTGGCGCAAGGCCGTGTGGTGGAGGGCGTGGTTCGCTTGTCTGACGTACCACGCGTACAGCAATGGGCTTTTATCAACAGCCTGCGCGGCTGGATGCCGGCACAGATGCTCGGTGAGGCGCCGCAACAGCCTTAAAGATTAATCCGAAGCGCATCGATCCGGCATTCTTTCTTGCCACTGTCACTAGCGCGTGCTGCTTCATGCCTTGTCTCGACCACCCTTCTGCGGTTGGCTGGCATGTGTAAGCCGTTCCAAGTGGTTTGATTCACTAATAAAAAAGGCCGCAGATGCGGCCTTTTTGCTGAGCAAACGCTGGTGGATTACAGCTTGCCTTTGAAGTAGCTGGGCTTGTCCATGTCCACAATGTCCACGCTCAATTGCACTTCCAGACCGTTTTGCGCAGGAATGAGGCTTTTGAGCACGGCCGCAACGCGGTCGGACAGCTCTTTCTTGACTTCGGCCGTGCGGCCTGCCATCAGGCGCAGTTCCACGTGGGCAAAGGCACGACCGGCATTGTTCAGGCCGATGCGGTAGTTGCTCAGGCTGGCAATGCGGGTTTTAACGTCGGCTTCATCGCTGACCGTCGGGTGGCTGCAAACGCTGGCGTTCAAGGCTTCCATCAGCGCGGCTTCGTTCAGGCCTTGCAGGTTGTTGGTGTATTCCACGGTCATATGGGGCATGTCTGTCTCCGTTACTCGTCTTTGTCTTCAAAAATAGGCTCCAGCACCGTGGTGTCCACGGGCTTGTAAGCCAAACGCACATAAATGGGCGCATAGGCTTCGGCCTGGGTAATTTCAATCAGTGTTTCTTTGCCCAGCTCCAGCAGGGCAATGAAAGTGACCACCAGCACGGTGCTGCCCTTGCTGGGGTCAAAAATGTGTTCAAACTCCACAAAGCGTTTGCCTTGCAGCTGTTTGAGGATCTGGCTCATGTACTCGCGCACACTGAGCTCTTCGCGCGTAATGCGGTGGTGCTGTACCAGTTTGGCGCGTTTGAGGATGTCGCGCCATGCGGCTTGCAGCTCGCTCACGGCCACATCGGGAAAGCGGGGCTGCAGGCTTTGCTCAATGTGAATCTGCGCCTTCAAATAGTCGCGCCCGTATTGCGGAACCTGGTTGATTTGCTGAGCGGCCAGCTTCATCTTCTCGTATTCCAGCAGACGACGTACCAGCTCAGCCCGCGGGTCTTCGGCTTCTTCCTCGCCCTCTTTTTTCTTGGGCGGCAGCAGCATGCGCGACTTGATTTCAATCAGCATAGCGGCCATCAGCAGGTACTCGGCGGCCAGCTCCAGATTGCGGCTGCGGATTTCATCCACATAGCGCAGGTACTGCTGCGTCACCCCCAGCATGGGGATGTCCAGAATGTTGAAGTTTTGCTTGCGGATCAGGTAGAGCAGCAAGTCGAGCGGACCTTCAAACGCTTCCAGAAAGACCTCCAGCGCATCCGGCGGAATGTAGAGGTCGTTGGGCAGCTTGAACAGCGGTTCTCCGTACAGTCGCGCCAAAGCCACCTGATCGACCACATCGGGCATCAGGTCGCTGTTGCTGTCGGCACGGGTAGTGTCAGGCAGCGTGGCTTCGGTGGTATCGGAAGAACTCTCGCTCATTGAGCTTTATAAATAAGAGCACCCAGCGCTTGACTGGCAAGGGCTGGGGTATGAAAACACTCTCAAACGGTTTCAGTTGCTGGTTTGGTACACGTAGGGCTTTTGGGCCACGCTGGCCTGGGCTGCATCGTCCTGCGCTTCGTAGTTGACTTTTTTGTCCCACAGCAGGGCGCGACCTGCCAATTGCTGGGCCTCCAGCTGGGGCTTGTCCTGTTTCATCTGGTTGATGAAATCGGTGGCTTCGGATGTGTAGTGGGGACGGGCGAAAATGGACATGGACTGGTAACCTCTCTAGATCGTCGATTCTACCGGGACACTGTCCATGAACCTACTTCAGCGTGTCACTGCCGCTGTGGCTGCCACGGCAGCCAGCCTTTTTGCCTTGGTGGGCTGCGACCAGCACAAGATCGATGATCTGGAAGAGGGGCTGTCTACCGAGGTGCAAGTGCGCCAGGCCTTTGGCGAGCCCGAAACCATCTGGCCCGAGGCCGATGGCGCGCGCACCTTTGAATATCCGCGCCAGCCCATGGGCCACCGCAATTACATGATCACCATCGATGCCAATGGCGTCATGACGGCGCTGCGCCAAGTGGTGGCCCCCCATGTGTTTGCCCAGATCCAGCCGGGTATGACGCAAGAGCAGGTGCGCCGCATGCTGGGCAAACCGGCCAAGCGCATGACGTACAGCCTCAAGCAAGAAACCGATTGGGACTGGAACTGGATTGATCCCCCCAGCCGGGAGATGGAATTTACAGTGACCTTTGAGGAACACGGCCGCGTCAAACACATGGCCAATCGCGAAAAAATGCCCCAAGGCGACCGTTGATGTCGCTGGGCAGATACAGGCGTTCAGCCCGGACAGTGCTTTAATTGCTGCGTTGCAGCAATTTTTTGTCAGCGCCCATGCCGGGTGTTGCGTTGAGTGGAGTGCGCGATGTGGCCCCAAGCCCCGTGGCGCATTTCTTGCTTTTGAACATTGCAACATTGATCTTTGCGCTGCGGCCACAAGCCAACCGCGCAAAAAACCGGTAACCGCCATGAGCACCACCACTGAGCCTGAGCTAAGCACGCCCCTTTCTGTGGCACCCACCGTGGTCAGACACGGCACCTATGAAGACGCCCAAGCCTTGTTTTCAGGCTCGCTCTTTGTGGGCATCACCATGATGATGTACGCCCAGGCCGGGCTGTTGACCGGCAGTACCGCCGGGCTGGCCTTTGTGCTGCACTACGCCACAGGGCTGTCGTTTGGTGGCATTTACTTTCTGATCAACATCCCGTTTTACTGGTTTGCGTGGAAGTACATCGGCAAGGAATTCACAGTCAAAACCTTTGTGTCGGTGGTCATGCTCTCGCTGATGACCGAATTTGGCCCGCGCCTGTTTCACATTGACTACCTGCATCCCGCGTTTGCCGCCATTGCCGGTGGCTTGCTGATGGGCACCGGTGTCTTGTTTTTGGCGCGCCACAAGTCCAGCTTGGGTGGGGCCACCATCGTCTCGCTGTATGCCCAGGACAAATGGGGCATTCCTGCGGGCAAGGTGCAGATGGCGATTGATTGCGTCGTGGTGGCACTGGCGCTGTGGGTGGTGCCGCTGGAACGTGTGGCGTGGTCGGTGCTGGCAGCGATGGTGATGGGCACCTTCTTGGCGGTCAGTCACCGTCCTGGACGCTACCAAGGTAAATAATTTGTATAGCTATTGGTGTTTGCTGTATAAGGGTTAGCAGCCAATTTGACTGGTATTGATAAAAAAAGCCCCGTAGGTGAACCTGTGGGGCTTTTTGCTGCGCGGGCGCATGGGGCGTATCAGCCCACGGTGATGGTCTTCTTGGCAGTCAAAGTCTGGCCAGCATCGTCTTTCCAGAGGAAGGTCAGATCGCCGCTTTGCTGGGCTTTGAAGGTGAACTCAATGTACGGGTTCTGCGAGATGGAGATGCCCGGATCCCAGGTGAAGATCAGCTTGCCAGCCATCTTGGCTTCAAAGTGGCTCATCAGGTTGCGGGTACGCACCTGGCCGGTGGCCGGGTCGGTACGCAAACCGCTTTCCATGACGTGTTCCATCTGCGCGCGCACGCGCAAGATGTCGCCCTTGGCCGGTTTCTCATTGCTCACCCAGATGCGCGGAGGTTTGTTCATGCTCATGGTCTGGCTCCTTACATGCCGCAGCCGCTGGCCGCCACGGTGACGCCCTGCTTGGCCACCAGCACCTTGCCGCTTTTCATGCGGGCCAGTGCGTGGATGGTTTGCGATTGCGTCAAACGCACGCGCACAGCTGCTTCAGCTGCCCCAGTGTCTGCCGTCAGCAGCACCCGGCATGCCAGCGGTGAGGGGTTCAAATCCGCCAGCACGATGATTTCCTCACACCATTCTTGTTCCGTGATGGGCAACGTCACCTTGACTTTGACGGGTACGGCACTGGGGTTGTCGGCCAGCACCGGTACATCCAGGAGCAGACCTTCTGTCAGCGGTGTGGCGCTGCCAATGAACTGCTCCATGGTTTTCTTGAACGCCACGGGATTTGGGGCCAAAGGCCCCACGATGGCGGGCTTGGCTTGCGCCAGCGCGCTGGGGGGCAGCGCCAAAGCGGCGCCCGCCGCAGCCACGCCAGCCACCAAGTGGCGGCGCGTCAGGGTTGGGGTGTGTGCAGCTTGCATGTCTTAGATACCCAGGAAGTCACTGAACTTGCCGTTGATCCAGGCAAAGTCTTCCTTGACCAGGTCGGGGGTGCGGACGTCCATGTCGATCTGGGTCTGGTTGACCTGGCCGTTGGCGTCGACTTCGTACTCGAACTTCACCGAGATTTCTTCTTGCGGATCGCCATTGACCATCATGTAGCACAGGTTGTCTGGCAGCAAAGGTGTGACTTCTTGCCCCGCCACGCGCTGCGAGATGTTCTTGGCGACGATCTTGCCGATGAAGTTGGCCACGTGGGCGCTCTTGGGGTAGTGGCCAAACTGGGGCGAAATGGCACCCATCAAGTCACCCACAAAGTAGACGTTGTTGTCGGTTTTTGCAGTGAAGTAGCGCACATCCATATCGGCCCAGCCGGTGGGTTTGCCGTCGGGGGTCTTGCCAATCAAATCGGCGGCCCACACCATTTCAGCGGCCTGGTGCGGGGGCATCAGGATGGCATCGTCAAACTTGAACTCGCCTGCGGCGGTTCTGATGCGCTTGTTGAAGGGGTCTACTTCTTGCACACGGGCGTTGGGCACGTGCGTGATGATGTCCGGGTACAGCTCGTCAAACGCCTGCTTGTAGCCCACGCCGATGGGGGCAATCTTGGGCTTGGGGTCCAGAATCAAAATCTTGCCCGGAATTTTGTTTTTCTTGATGTGCCAGGCAATCAAGCATGCGCGCTCGTAAGGCGAAGGGGGGCAGCGGTGTGGTGGTGGTGGCAGGGTCATGACCAAGGTGCCGCCCTTGAAGTTTTTCACTTTGCTCTTGAGCGCCAGCATCTCCTGGTTGGGAATATAGGCGTTGGGAAAGTGCTGGCGTGTGTACTCAATGGCACGCTGGTCGTTGCCAAACCAGGCTTCGTAGTCATTACGAATACCGCCAGACAGAATCAGGTAGTCATACTCGATCAGGCCGTGGGCGGTGCGCACCAGCTTCTTGTCGCGCTCAAAACCGGTCACTTCGGTTTGCACCAGCTTGTAGCCGTATTTGATGGCGGGGTGCAGCATGTCGCGGTTGATGAAATCGGTGTTCACGATATCAATCAGCCACTTGTTGCTCATGGGGCCTGACCAGAACGTGGGGTTGCGTTCCAGCAAGATCACGTCAGAGTTGGGAATCAGCTCGCGCAGGTAGCGCGCAGCGGTCATGCCGCCCCAGCCACCACCACAAATCACAATCCGTGGGCCTTTGCCTTCACGCGGCAGGATGCGTGATTGCGGGGTCATGATCATGGGGGCCGCGAGTGCGGACGTGGACACGGCGGTAGCCGCGGCCCCCAGAGCCATGGCGGGTGGAGTCATCAGAAAGTGGCGACGTTGCATGGTCATAGTTCCTTCTTGTGGTTGGACATCGGGCAATCAAATGGACAAGCGCGTGCGTGCAAGTGCTGCCGCAGGGCTTGCGGCAGCAAAGAATGCAAAGGGAGCAAATGTGACCATGCCAGCCATTGGTGCATGCGGACTCTGTCCCAGATGAGGGCCAAGCGGTGCAGGCATTGAGGAAGTTGGCATTGGGGCTCCTGATGGGGCAGGAGCCGCATCCGTTGCAATCAACACACCCATGAAACATGGCTTGAGCGTTGATCGTGTGCAGTGGCGCTGGGCCCATTGCACAGGCAAGGATGAGGGGAATCCCTCTTAGCCGTCACGCGGCACAAGCAGAGCTGTCTGGCGGCGATTCTAGACCAGACCCCAGCTTCTAGATACAGTCTAAGTGGACGCTGGGCGGGTGGATGGAAAGAGCTTGATCGCCATCAAGGAGCCGCCCACGATACCGATCACCGCAGGGAATGTCGCAATAGCCAAGGTGCTCAAGCCTGTTAAGCCCTGGCCGATGGAGCAGCCGACCGCCAGCACGCCACCAAAACCCATCAACCAGCCGCCCACTGCCGTTTTGGCCAAGCGGGCCGGGCTGTCAAAGCCTTCCCACTTGGCGCTGCGGGTGAATAAGGCCATGGCCCCACCACCAGCTAGCACCCCGAGCACCATGGCCGGGCCGGAGCTGAAAGCACGCCCCACCGCCACTTGCACGTACAACAGGCTTTCCGCGATGGGGGCGATGAAACTGAGCGACGTGAGTTTCTCGGGGTCAAAGGGGTCAACATCCACCGTGGCGGTCAGCCACCACCCGACGGCCACCAAGGCACCAATAGTGATGGCGCTGAGCCACTGCGCAGGGCTGCGGCGCAGTGCCGGTTGCCAGAGCGCATAGGCCACCAGCAGCACAGCAGGCAAGAGCGCCAGCAGTGCAAAACTGGCGTAAGGGCCCCACTGCGCAGCTTGCAGCACCAGAGGCAGGCTGCCCTGTTCCAGGGTGACGGGGGCCAGCGCTTGAAACCACTGGCGCACCGGCACCAGTACACCGGTCAGGCTGGCTTGTGCACCCAAACCGAGAAACACCACCGTCACCAGTGCACGCAAGTTGCCACCTGCCAGCAAAACCAATGCGCGGGCACCACAGCTGTTGGCCAGTACCATGCCCACGCCAAACAGCGTTCCGCCTACCAGCACGCCGGCGATGGAAAAGCTGGGCCGAACGATTTGCGCGTTGCCCAGATCCACCACCCCTGCCCAGTGCAAACCTTGTGAAGCCAGCAGCGCAACCGCCAATGCCAGAGCAAAGGCTTGCAATGCCGGGGCGCTGCCGCGCGGGAGCTGGCGATCCTGCCCCAGCGACTGGCGCAGGCCACGCAGCAGACAGAAATGCCCCAGCCGCGCTGCCGCACCGAAGGCGCAACCCCAAAAGAAACTGGCCCACAAGAGTGTCATGGCTTAACGGTCCCAAATATCTGCACTGATGGCCTTGTACCACGCAGCGCCGTATTCGGCCTCTGCCTTGCGGAAGCCGACATCGGCATCTGCAGGGCTGACGCCGCCCGAGCCTGCCACTTCAATCAGCTTGCCAGCATCGGTGCGGTAGACACCGGCTACAGAAATGCCGTAGTTCGTGCCAATCAGGCTGTAGCAGGTATTGGCAAAGGCAGCGGCAGGGGCGGCTTGGCCTGTCAGCTCTGCAGCAATCGCTGCGGCTGCCACCTTGCCCTGGGTGTTGGCCGAGAAGCCCGATTTGGGCATGGGCGCCGCTTGTGTGGCGTCACCCAGCACATAGACGTTGCTGACCAGGGTGGATGCAAAGCTTTCAGGCTTGATCGGCACCCAGCCGCTGGCGTCCGTGACACCGGCGCGCTCGGCAATAAAGCCTGCCTTTTGCGGTGGGATGACGTTCAGCACATCGGCCTTGTGCTTGGTGCCAAACGCGGTTTCTACTTCGCGGTTTTTGGCATCCACGCGCAGCACTTGGCCGTCGTCCGATTGTTTGACCCATTCAATCATGTCGCCATACAGGGCTTTAAAGCCTTGCAGGAACAGACCTTGCTTGGAGAATGCGTCCTTGTTGTCCAGGAGCAAAATTTTGGACTTGGGTTTGTGCTGCTTGAAATAGTGAGCGACCATGGCGGCGCGCTCGTAAGGGCCGGGTGGGCAGCGGAACGGGTTGGCGGGAATCACCATCACAAACTTGCCGCCATCGGGCATGGCGTCAATCTGCTTTTTCAGCAGCAGCGTTTGCGCCCCCGCCTTCCAGGCGTGCGGTACCAGTTGCGATGCGGCTTCGTCATAGCCTTCAATGGCGCCCCAGCGCATGTCAATGCCCGGCGACAGCACCAGCTTGTCGTAGCTCAGCGCGCTGCCGTTGGACAGCAGGACACGACGCGCGCTGGTATCCACATGGTCGGCACGTGCATGCACCACATCCACGCCTGCTTTGCGCAGGCCATCGTAGCTGTGGCCAATGCTTTCATAAGAACGCAGGCCTGCCAGCACCAGGTTGGAGAAAGGGCAGGTGTAAAAGCGCTCAGCAGGTTCGACCAGCGTTACGCGCACTTGGGGCGCGCGGGCTTTCAGATAGCGTGCAGCGGTGGCACCACCAAAGCCACCTCCTACCACCACGACATGCGCTGCGCCCCCTTGGGCGCGAACGATGGCTGGCATGGCCAGCGAAGCAGCACCGGCCATGGCGCTGCCTAAAACAGTACGGCGATTGAATGTCATTTACTTGGCCTTCTGGCTGAACCACTGTGCGAGGGCTTGGATCTGTGCGTCGTCATAGCCCTTCATCAGGCGGGTCATGACGGTGGCGTCGCTGGCCGCGCCAGCCTTGAAGGCCTGCATGCGTTGCAGTAGGTGGCGCTCACCCACGCCACGCAGCGTGGGAATGCCACCGGTCGATTGGCCATTCGGGCCGTGGCAGTTGGCGCAGGTGCCGGCAATCACGGAAATGTCTTGCACGCTGAGCTCAGAAGGGGCAGCAGCAGGCGCGGTTTGGGCCAGGGCCGTGGGGGCCAGCAAGGCAGCAGCCAGCCAAAAGGCGGGGCGCAGCCAGGAAGGGGGGGACAGAGGCATGCAGAGTCTCCTATCGCGTGCCGGTATGCAGCAAAGCATCCGTGGGTGTTTATCGTGGAAAGTGCAGGACGCATGGCCTTGCACTGTTTAGAGCGACGGATTCTAGGTAGCACATTGAAACAAAAGGTTAGAAGTTTCTGCGCCACACATCTAAAGACCGTTTGTCGCACTGTTGGTGTGCTGCCATCCATGCTGAAGCGCTGCACACGCCCACCGTGGATGAAGAGAGATAGGAGCACTCAGCGCTTGCTATACATGGGCTGGATGGCAAAAAGGCTTTAAATTTCTGTGGGAATTTTAAGTGCGTAAGACATCGTGAAGCACGATTCTTTGATGCATATTTGGAGATGTTGTTTGGATAAGCGGTCACCAGCATCTGTCGCATTGCATGGCGCACATGCTGTGTCTTTTGGTGTGCTGATGCAGGCAGGCGGATCCATTCAGACATGGCTGCCGTTGAGCAGTTTGAAAAAGCGCGGTGAGGGAAATGGCAATACCGATGGCGGCTGTTTCGCTGCTGTCAACCCATCCACCGCGCCATTAAAAAAGCCCCTGCGCCAGAGGCGACAGGGGCTTTGCACGGTAAGTAGTGATTGTTAGCCGATGCGCATGCCGGGCTGGGCACCTGGGAAGGGCTCCAGCACATAGATCCCGGGCACGGCTTTTTCATCGGCGTGGCTGGCTGCCAGCACCATGCCTTCAGAGATACCAAACTTCATCTTGCGCGGTGCCAGATTGGCCACCAGCACGGTCAGCTTGCCTTGCAGTTGCTCAGGCTGGTACATGCTGGCAATGCCGCTGAACACGTTGCGCGTCTTGCCTTCTCCGGCATCCAGCGTCAGTTGCAGCAGTTTGGTCGAGCCCTCTACCGCCTTGCATTCCACGATCTTGGCAATGCGCAGATCAATCTTGGCAAAGTCGTCAATCGTGATGGTGGGGGCGATTTCTTCGCCACCGGGCTTGACGGCTTCCACCACGGGGGCGGCTGGCGGCTCAAACAACGCGTCCAGCTGTTCCACCACCACGCGCTGCATCAGGTGCTCGTACTTGCCAATGCTGTGGCCAGCACCCAGCAGACGGTCGGCGTCGGCAAATTGCAGGTCTGACACATTCAGGAAGGCTTCAACCTGCGCTGCGACCGCAGGCAGGATGGGCTTGAGGTAAATCGTCAGCAGGCGGAAGGCCTCAATGCATGTGGTGCACACATCTTGCAGGCGCGCGTCCATGCCTTCTTGCTTGGCCAGCTCCCAGGGCTTGTTGGCATCCACATAGCTGTTGACCTTGTCGCACAGGGTCATGATGTCGCGCGAGGCACGGGCCGAATCACGGTTTTCATACGAAGCCACGATGCCGTCTTTGGCATCACGCAGTTGTGCCAGCAAGGCTTGACCGTCTTCTGAGACGCTGCCCAGCTTGCCCTCAAAGCGCTTGGCAATAAAGCCCGCAGCGCGCGAAGCGATGTTCACGTACTTGCCGATCAGGTCGGAGTTGACGCGCAGCATGAAGTCTTCGGCAGTGAAGTCAATGTCTTCGTTCTTGCCGTTCAGCTTGGCACCCAGGTAGTAGCGCAGCCACTCGGGGTTCATCTTCAGCGCCAGGTACTTGAGTGGATCCAGTCCGGTACCACGGCTCTTGCTCATCTTCTCACCGTTGTTCACGGTCAAAAAGCCGTGCACGCAGATCTTGCTTGGCGTCTTGCGGCCGCTGAACTTGAGCATGGCGGGCCAGAACAGCGTGTGGAAGGTGATGATGTCTTTGCCAATGAAGTGGTACTGCTCCAGCGCCGGATCGGCCATGTAGGCATCGAAATCTTCATTGCGCTGGTTCAGCAGCTCTTTGAGCGAAGCCAGATAGCCGACAGGCGCATCCAGCCAAACATAAAAGTACTTGCCCGGTGCATCGGGAATCTCGATGCCGAAGTAGGGCGCATCGCGGCTGATGTCCCAGTCGTCCAGACCTTCGCTGGTCGAGCCATCGGGGTTGGTGCGGACGCCAAACCATTCCTTGATTTTGGCGGCCACTTCGGGCTGCACATGCTGGCCGTCTTGCGTCCACTCGGTCAGGAATGCCACAGCGCGTGGGTCCGAGAGCTTGAAGAAGAAATGTTCCGAGGTCTTGAGCACCGGCGTGGCGCCCGACAAGGCCGAGAACGGGTTGATCAGGTCCGTGGGCGCGTAGACCGAGCTGCAGACTTCGCAGTTGTCGCCGTACTGGTCCTTGGCGTGACAGCGTGGGCATTCGCCCTTGATGAAGCGGTCAGGCAGGAACATGTTCTTTTCGGGGTCGAAGAACTGCTCAATGGTGCGTGTTTCGATAAAGCCTGCGGCCTTCAGGTCGCGGTAAATCTGTTGCGACAGCGCATGGTTTTCCGGGCTGTCGGTATTGCTCCAGTTGTCGAAAGCAATATGAAAGCCATCCAGGTACTGCTTGCGGCCAGCGGCAATGTCGGCCACAAACTGCTGGGGCGTCTTGCCCGCTTTTTCGGCGGCAATCATGATGGGTGCGCCGTGGGCATCGTCTGCGCCCACGAAGTTCACCTGATTGCCCTGCATTCGCTGTGCACGCACCCAAGTGTCGGCCTGGATGTATTCCATGATGTGGCCGATGTGGAAATTGCCGTTGGCATACGGCAGGGCGGTGGTGACGAAAATCTTGCGTTGGGACATGAGGAGGTCTTCTCGTAGGCGATGAAAAGCAACCTTCGATTCTAGAAGCCCTAGCCCCGGCCTGCAGCCAATGCGGATGAACTCCTTAGGTTGCTGCGTTTTTAAGAGCTATTAGCGCTTATCAGATGCGCCTTGCGCGGCTTTTTTTGCATACATCTGCTGGTCGGCGTGTTTGAGCAGGCTTTGCACATCCTGGGCATCGTGCGGGTACAGCGCAATGCCAATGCTGGCGCCTAGGTGCACCACCACCCCTTCGGGAATCCCTTGCAGTGTCGTCAACGGTGCGCGGATCAGCGTGACGAGCTTGGCGCTGGTGGCTTCGGCCACCTCTAGACTGTCCACACCGCGCAGCACAACCACAAATTCATCACCCCCTAGGCGGGCGACATGGTCATCGGTGCGCACATGCTGGCGCAGGCGCTGGGCCACTTCTGCCAAGGCTCGGTCACCGCTGTCGTGGCCCCACTGGTCGTTCAAGGATTTGAACAGGTTCAGGTCTAAAAATAGCAGCGCAAACGGTGTGACGGGGGCGCCAGCGCTGGGCTGGGCGGTTAGCTGTGTCAGCACATGCTGCAAGGCGCTGCGATTGGCCACGCCGGTCAGGCGGTCGGTAAACAGCTCCTGGCGCATGTGGCTGAAGTTGCGCGCCAGCTCACCCACTTCATCGCGGCGGTCGGTGACGAAGGAGGATGTGATGTCGCCTTGACCCACGCGCTTGACGGCGTTGGACAGACCGCGCACGTCATCGGCAACGCGGCCAAACAGGCGCATGCCAATTACCAGCGCAATCAGCAGGCACAGGGCTCCCGCTACCACCACCCATTCCACCAGACGCGCTACGTCGGCCAAAAGGGTGGCGCGTGGTACGGCGACTGCGGCCATCCAGTCCAGCCCGGCGTGGTCTGTCACGCGCACAAAGGCCACGTGAACCAGTTCGCCGTTCTGGTTTTTCAGGTGCAGGCTGCGCACGTTGGAGAGGTAGTTAGACGTGCTAGCGCTGGGCAGAGGTTCGTCAAAATAACGGTGAATTTGCTGATAAATGTTTTCGGCCAGTGCATTGCCACCGGTCTGGGTGGTCAGCCGTTCGATGCGCCCGGCATCGGCAAAGCGCACATTGTTCATGCCGGAGATAGCCACCAGCTCGCCATTGGACTCCACCACAAACGCCAGCCCTTTGATGCTGCGGCCCAGCTCATCGACCACATCGTTCAAGGCGCTGAGCGAAACATCGGTGGCGACCACGCCCTCAAAGTCACCCTGCGCGTTGAGTACCCGGCGCGCCCGCGTGAGCACCAGGTCTTTGATGCCAAAGTCGATATAGACCGAAGTCCAGGTGTGGTGATCGACCTGCGATGCCAGTTGAAACCAGGGCCGGTTGCGTGGGTCGAACAGGGCGCGTTCTGTGCGTACGTACTGCTGGCTGCTGTCGATGCTTGCCAGGCTGTAGTAGCGGCGGTGCTCGTCACCCTGTGTGCGTATGCGCAGTTCTGCCGTGTTGTCGGGCAGTCGCTTCAGCCCCACGCCCTGGCCTTGCACATTGCCGTAATACACATAGTTGTTGGTGCGTGGGTGCAGCGTGGTGGCTGCCCACAGGCGGTTGCGCAGGGCCAGCCAGTCGTCGCGGATATCGTGTGGGGCAGACATGCCGGTGGGAAACGCTGCCTCCAGCACTGCAGCAGAGCCGCTGACGTGGTGCTGAATGTTTTGCCGCATGCGCGCCGCCATCTCTTTTAGCATGTGGTCTGAGAGATTGGTGACCGTACGTGCCCCAGCCATGTAAGTCAGCCCGCCCAGCACGCCCGTGAGCACCACGATGAGCACGGCATAGGGCAACAGCAAGCGCAGCTTGAGAGAGTGCGTGGGCAGGAAAGCAGCAGGCATGAAGGGCAAAGCGATGGTGTCTGATTGGGGCCGCTGCAAGCGGTGCTGCAGCGAAGTTGGTGAGCGTTATGAGATACCCCACACCATAACGCAGTCAAAGTTATAAAAAAAAGAGCAGTTAGCGCACTTCAAGATTGGGTTTACTATTGAAATCAATAGGAAATCCAATCAGTACGAGCGCTAAATGCTCTTTTTTTAGTGATTCACAAAGAACAGCGACTTTGCAGTTCTGCCTTGCTGAACCCGCGTACTCCACGGGATGTCCGGTTTATCTCTGCGATCAACCTGTCGCAAACAGGCTGTATGAGTCGCTGCGAACCAGTCGCCGACCGGTTGGATCCGTAGCAACTTACGGCTGTTGCATCAACGGCTTTTGCAGCAAGGTGGCAAGTGTCAAGCCTTGCAAGATGGCAATGTGCTGTTCATCGGCAAAACGCTGGGCCGTGTCCTGCAGCGGTGCAATGCACACATAGGCGCATTCATCGGCACTCTGCGCCGTCATGGCTTGGTGCAGCGCGCGCAGCGGCTCAATGCCGTGCGTGCCGGCTTTCCAGCGCTTGGCTTGCACCAGCGTGGTTTTGCCGTTGCGGGTCAGCACAAAATCGGCGGCAGGCGCTTGACTGCGTGCCACTTCATAGCCTTCTTCTTTCCAAGCGCGTTCCAGGTGGTTGGCAAAATCGCTCCAGTTTTCCTGGGCGGCCATTTCCAGCAAGGCTTGCTGCTGGGCGGGCGTGGGCTTGTCGTACTGGCGCACAAAGGCAATAAAGCCCAGTGCCCAGAAAGGCAGTGAACCCAGAATGGCCACAATCTTGTAAGGCTGCGGCACCAGCGCGGCACCCAGCAGGGCCCAGGCTGCACCCACAGCAAAACTGATCCACCAGCGTGAGCGCAGCAGGATAGCGAACAGGGAGTTTTCAGCCATTTTGAATTTCATGGCGGCATATCTTTCAAAGGGGAGCAAAGGCGCACAGACGCCCGGTGGACAAGAACCCGTTCCCGGCATGGGTTGAAGGGCTTCGATAGACTAGATGACTCATTTTCTCAGACCCCACCCACTACAAGTAAAAATCGACATGTCTCTCACCGAACAAGGCCTGTTGGCCGCGCTGGCCAGCGTCATCGACCCCCACACTGGCAATGATTATGTGAGCACTCGCGCGTTGCGCAACGTGCAGATCAGCGGTGGTGACGTGGCATTTGACGTGGAGTTGGGCTACCCTGCAAAAAGTTTGATCCCTGAGCTGCGCAAGGCTTTGATTGCCGCAGCAAAGACCCTTCCAGGCGTCGACAACGTGTCGGCCAACATCACTATCAAGGTGCAATCGCATGCGGTGCAGCGTGGCGTGCAGCTGCTGCCGGGCGTGAAAAACATCATTGCCGTGGCATCAGGCAAGGGGGGGGTGGGCAAATCCACCACTGCTGCCAACTTGGCCTTGGCACTGGCAGCCGAAGGTGCGCGCGTGGGCGTGCTGGATGCCGACATTTATGGCCCCAGCGTGCCCATGATGTTTGGCGTGGAAGGCAAGCCTGAGAGCAGCGATGGCAAAACCATGGAGCCGCTGGAGAACTACGGCGTGCAGCTGATGTCGATTGGCCTGCTGCTCAACAACCCCAACGAAGCCATGATCTGGCGCGGCCCCATGGCCACGCAGGCGCTGGAGCAAATGCTGCGCTCCACCAACTGGAAAGATTTGGACTATCTGGTCATCGACCTGCCACCGGGCACCGGTGACATTCAGTTGACGCTGAGCCAAAAGGTGCCCATGACTGGTTCGGTCATCGTCACCACACCACAAGACATTGCCTTGCTGGATGCACGCAAGGGCATCAAGATGTTTGAAAAGGTGGGCGTACCCATCTTGGGTCTGGTTGAGAACATGGCCATGCATGTCTGCAGCAACTGCGGCCATGTGGAGCATATTTTTGGCCAAGATGGCGGCAAGAAATTGGCCGAAGAGTGGAGCATGGACTTTTTGGGTTCTCTGCCCCTGTCCATGCAGATTCGCGAGCAAGCCGATAGCGGCAAGCCCACCGTGGTGGCCGCCCCAGACAGCGAAGCCGCGCTCATCTACAAAAAGCTGGCCCGTGACGTGGCCGTGAAGATTGCGCAAAAAGCCAAAGACTTTTCTGCCAAATTCCCCACCATCACCATCAGCAAGAACACCTGATGCCGGTTGGCCCCAGATTGGGCCTGCTGAAAACTTAGGCAAAGCGCCCCGGTCAAGCCGGGGCGCTTTTTTTACGGCATGCTGTGCGGCTTCTCCGTTGTGCGGTGCCCTAGGTGCTGCCTTTGATCGTGCCAGAACAAGAGCCTGAAAACCGCCCGGGTGCCAAGCGCTACCCCCATTTCCCCGCTTTGCGCCAGTTATGGCAGCGCTGTACGCAGCAGATTGCCGCGTGGCAGCAGCGCTGTCTGTTGGCGCTGCTGCAATCGCCGAACCGCCAAGCCGTGTGGGCGCGTGTGCAGCCGCAGTGGCAGCGTTTGCGCACGTGGCGCTGGCAATGGCTGGTGGCACTGTCCGCGCTGGGCCTGCTGTATGTGCTGCTGCTGGTACCGCTGACGCCCAGCATCAGCGACATCCGCAAAGCCAAGCTGGAGCAACCTGCCCAAGTGCTGACAGCCGATGGCAAAGAGCTGGCCATTTTCAAGCGCAGCAACCGCGAATGGGTCAGCCTCCATCAAGTGGCACCTGCTGTGATCGATGCCTTGATTGCCACGGAGGACCACCGTTTCTATGACCATTTCGGCATGGACTGGCGGCGCACCGCATCTTCGATTTTTTATTCTTTGCAAGGGGATTTGCAAGGTGGCTCTACGCTCACGCAGCAGCTGGCGCGCAACTTGTACCCCGAGGAAATCGGCCGTGCGGCCAGCTTGAACCGCAAGCTCAAAGAAGCGATTACGGCATTCAAGATTGAGGCGCTGTACAGCAAAGACGAAATCTTAGAGACCTACCTCAACACCGTTCCCTTTCTCTATAACGCTTGGGGCATTGAGATGGCGGCGCGCACCTACTTTGACAAGTCGGCCGCCAAGCTCTCGGTGATTGAGGCCGCCACGCTGGTCGGCATGCTCAAAGGCACCAGCTACTACAACCCTGTGCGCAACCCCGAGCGCGCGGTTGATCGGCGCAACACCGTGCTGTCGCAAATGGCCAAGCGCGAGGTGCTGTCGCAGGCCGATTTCTTGCGGCTGAAAAAACAGCCCCTGCGCCTGAACTTTGAGCGCCAAGAAGCACCTTCGGGAATGGCGCCACACTTTGCGCAGCAGGTGCGCAAATGGTTGATCGACTGGGCCGACAGCGAGGGCTACAACATCTACGCAGACGGTCTGGTGGTGCACACCACGCTGGATGCGCGCATGCAGTCCATAGCGACGCAGGCGGTGCGCAACCACACCAAGGCTTTGCAATCGATTGCCACCACCAACTGGAGCAAAAGCGATGGCTGGCGCAATGACAATCCGCTGGTGCAAAGCATGGTGCGCGAATCCAATGCCTTTGCGGCATTGCGTGAAAAAGGGCAAAGCGCCCCTGACGCCTTGCAGGCGCTGCTGAAAGACAAGGCCTTCATGCAGCAACTGCGCCAAGACAAGACGCGGATTGAGGCCGGCTTTGTGGCCATGGACCCTGCCACCGCCAGTGTGCGTGCATGGGTGGGCAGCCGCGACTTTGCCGTGGATGCGTATGACCATGTGCAGCAGGCGCGCAGGCAGCCGGGTTCCACCTTCAAGCCGTTTGTTTATGGCGCTGCTTTGCAAGATGGGCTGTCACCCGATGACGAGCGCGTGGATACCGCCGTTGAAATCAAACTGGCAGGTGGTGAAGTGTGGCGGCCCAGCGATGCGGGGCCGCCTTCGGGCAAAAGCATGGCCTTGCGCGATGCGCTGGCCTACTCCAAGAACACCATCACGGCGCAACTGGTGCAAGAGGTGGGGCCGTCTGCGGTGGCCAAGCTGGCACGCAATCTGGGCGTGCGCAGCAGCCATCTGGATGCCGTGCCTGCGTTGGCGCTGGGCGCCAGCCCGGTGACCCTGCTGGAGATGACCAACGCCTACGGCAGCTTGGTACGCGGCGGGCAATACCGCTCCCCGCTGATCGTCACGCGCATTGAAGACCGCAACGGCAAACTGCTGGCGCAATTTGGGCCGCATGCGGCTGAAAAGGTGATGGATCTGGAAGACAGCTACGCCTTGGTCGACATGCTGCGCGGTGCCGTAGACAAAGGCACGGGGCGAGACATCCGGCGGCGCTGGGGCATCAAAGACGATGTGGCGGGGAAAACCGGTACCACGCAAAACAATGCCGATGGCTGGTTCATTTTGATGCACCCGCAATTGGTGGCAGGCGCATGGGCCGGGTTTAACGATGCACGCATCACGCTGCGCAGCGATTACTGGGGCCAGGGTGCGCGCAGTGCCTTGCCCATGGTGGGTGATTTCACATCACGGGCGCTGCGCAACAAAGAAATTGACCGCCATGCACGTTTTGTACAGCCTGAGACTTCGCAGTGGTGGGCTAATCTGAAAGAAGGCGTGCGCCATCAGCTCAGCACGTGGTGGGGGGATAGCAGCCAGCCCAATGCGAATCAGCCCGTGCCCAAAGCTGCACCGCCTGTCTTGCCCCAACCTGAGACCGCGCCTGTGCTTCCTGCAGAGCCTGCGTTTGAGGTGATTGAAGAGTCCACACCCGCGCTGCCTGCGTCCAGTACGCCACCGCCTGTGCTGCCAGCCGATGAGTTGGATGTATGGATGAACCAATGGTCAACGCCGCCCGCAGAGCCTGCCTCCAGCATCGACTATGAAGCGACACCCCCGGCGGTGCTGGGCAGGCCGTTGAACGCGCCGTAAGTCCTTAGCGGCCTCTGTGTGCTTTGGCAGCAGCTTGGCTGGGCTTTGCATTGGCGTGGCATTGGATGCAAGCGCCGTGCTCACAATCCTCGGCACAGCCTTGCTCTATCGGTTTGTACCCTGAGTGCAGTCTGCGGCTTCAAGCCTGAGGTAGCTTGCCAGCCTGCGGTGTGCTGGGCGGTTTGAGCCGCTTTCATGCTGTGACCAGCCCATTCCTTCAAATGGCTTATCTGGTCGCCACGACGCAGTGAGCGCACTTTGGCGTGGGAGAAAGTTGAGCATCAAAAAAGCCGCTAGCCCTTGGTGGACTAGCGGCTTGTGCTCTTAAAAATTAAGGGCTTGGACCTTTGGTGCTTAGTTCACCATCAGGTGGAAGGGCCAGACATAGGCTTGCAAAGTCACATACAAGCCCATCAAGGTCGCCAGTGCAATCGAGTGGAAGAACACGTAGCGCAGGATGTCGCCTTCGTGGTTGAACCAGCGGGTGGCGGTCGAGGCCACCACGATCGATTGCGCATCAATCATCTTGCCCATCACACCGCCAGAGCTGTTGGCCGCACCCATCAGGTTGGGCGACAGACCCAGTTGCTCAGCCGCCACCTTTTGCATGCCGCCGAACAGCACGTTGGATGCCGTGTCAGAACCGGTCAGCGCCACGCCCAGCCAGCCCATCAAGGTGCCAAAGAAGGGGTAGAACATGCCGGTGTTGGCAAAGGCCAGACCCAGCGTGGTGTCGGTGCCAGAGTAGCGGCACAGCGTGCCCAGTGCCAGCATCAGCACAATGGTCAGCAGCGAATAACGCACCAGCCACAGCGTTTTGAAGAACGTACGCACGATGGCCACGGGGTTGTACTTCATCACCAGCGCGCTGATGATGGCCGACAGCAAGATGCCAGTACCAGTGGCAGACAGCAGGTTCAGCGTGTAGACCGCGCCTTCCTTGGTGGGATTCGCCACCACAGGCGGCATTTTCTCAATCATCAGGTGCAGGCCTTCCATCGGGAAGGCGGGTGCGAAGATGCTGTTGAGCCAGGTCTTGACTGCAGGCATGCCCCAGATGAACACAAACACCGACAAGATGACCCAGGGTGTCCACGCGGCAATCAGTGCGGAACGGCTGTGGGTGACCACGGGCTGTGGTGGCTTCACTTCAGAAGCGCTCACGTCCTTGCCACGCAGCGAGGCCGAGGTCCAAATTTTCTTGGGCTGCCAAAAGCGCAGGAAAACCACCAGGCAGGTCATCGACACGATGGCTGCAATGATGTCCACCAGCTCTGGGCCAATGAAGTTAGACACCAGGTACTGCGGAATGGCAAACGAAAGGCCTGTCACCAAGATGGCGGGCCAGATCTCCATCATGCCCTTTCGGCCCGCGAAAGCCCAGATCAGCCAGAACGGCACCAGCACCGAGAAGAACGGCAGCTGGCGGCCAATCATGGCCGTGACTTCCATCAAGTCGTAGCCGTGCACCTTGGCCAGCGTGATCACCGGCGTGCCCAGCGCGCCAAACGCCACGGGGGCTGTGTTGGCGATCAGTGACAGGCCCGATGCCGCCAGTGGCGAAAAGCCCAGGCCAATCAAGATGGCGGCAGTCACAGCCACGGGGGTACCAAAGCCAGCCGCACCTTCAAAGAACGCGCCAAAGGAGAAGGCAATCAGCAGCAACTGAATGCGGCGGTCTTCGGTGATGCCCGACAGCGAGTCTTGCAGCACCTTGAAGCTGCCGTTCTGCTCGGTCAACTGGTGCAGGAAGATGATGTTCAGCACGATCCAGCCAATCGGCAGCAGACCGGTGAAACCACCCATCAGGGCAGCTTTGCCTGCCATTTCGGCAGGCATGTTGTAGACAAAGACCGCAATGATCAGGGCGGCCACCAAGCCCGCGCCCGCCGCCAAGTGGGCCTTCATGTGTAAAAAGCCCAAACCCACCAGCATGACCACGACCGGAATGGCTGCCAGCAAGGTGGAAATCCACATGCTGTTCATTGGGTCGTAGATTTGTTGCCAAACCATAGTAACTCTCCCTCTTTGCTATTTAGATAGATTTTCCAAAGCCGCAATGGTCGTGAAGGAGGCCTCTGGCGCGTTAGGGGTTTAACCCGAGTTCAAAGGGGTAAACAAAAAATTTCATAACGCATGAAATTGATTTCACCGAAATGGCGGGGAAAGACGCCTGCTCGGGCCGGGCGGCCCGCCATGCGGTAAGGTGCGCGCTATGACAATGAGCTTTTTGCAACTGGGATGGCGCACGCTGTGGCGCGATGCGCGTGCGGGCGAGCTGCGCTTGCTGTGGGTGGCCGTGACCCTGGCCGTGGCTGCGCTGACATCGGTGGCGTTCTTTGCCAACCGTCTGGAAGCCGGGCTGGAGCGGGACGCACGCCAGTTGCTGGGCGGCGATGTGGTCATTGCCAGCAATGACGGGCAGTTGCAAAGCTTTGTGCAGCGTGCGCAGCAAGAAGGCCTGCGGCATGTAACCACCTTGGTCTTCCCTTCGATGGGCCGCGCGACCGATGAGCGTGGCGGAAACGCCCGCTTGATTGCACTCAAGGTGGTGGAAGACGGATATCCGCTGCGGGGCACGCTGCGCATCTCTGCTGGGCCACAGCAGCCTGACGTGGCCACCGATGCCATTCCCACCGCTGGCGTGGCATGGGTGGATGCCACTTTGCTGGCTGGATTAGAGCTGCAGGTGGGCGACAGCTTGCTGCTGGGCGATGCCAGTCTGCGCATTGGCCAGTTGCTGACGGCCGAGCCGGATCGGGGCGCGGGCTTCATGAGCTTTGCGCCGCGCGTGATGATCAACGCACAAGACCTGGAGGCCACCGGGCTGGTGCAGCCCGCCAGCCGCATCACTTGGCGTTTGGCCGTGGCCGGTGAGAACGCGTCCGCGGTGGCGCGTTATGAAGCTTGGGCCAAAGAACAGGTGGGTGACCACGGGCGGGGTGGCCGCCGTGTCGAGTCGCTGGAAAGTGGCAGCCCCGAGATGCGCCGCACGCTGGAGCGTGGCGAGAAATTTTTGAGTCTGGTGGCCTTGCTGGCAGCGCTGCTGTCTGCCGTAGCCGTTGCTTTGGCTGCCCGTGCGTTTGCCCAGCGCCACCTGGATGCCGCCGCCATGCTGCGTGTGCTGGGCCTGCCCCAGCGCAGCATTGCATTGGCCTATGTGTTTGAGTTTGCAGTGGTGGGCCTGCTGGCCAGCCTGCTGGGCGTGGCGCTGGGTTGGGGTGTGCACCACGGTTTTGTGTGGCTGCTGTCGGGCTTGGTGGCAGATGGCCTGCCCGCGGCCAACTGGTGGCCAGTGGGCTTTGGCGTGGGCATGGGCCTGACCCTGCTGTTTGCCTTTGGCCTGCCGCCTGTGTTGCAACTGGCACAGGTGCCACCGCTGCGCGTGCTGCGCCGCGATGTGGGCGCGCTCAAACCCATGTCGGCAGGCGTGCTGGTGGTAGGCGTGCTGGGTTTTGCCGCTTTGTTGATGGCTGTCAGCCGCGATGCCGTCTTGGGTGGCATTGCCGTCGGTGGCTTTGCCGTGGCCACGCTGCTGTTTGCAGGTATGGCATGGCTGGCAGTGCAACTGCTGCGCCGGTTGGTCAAAGAAAACACTGCGCCGCGCTGGCTGATCTTGGCCACCCGCCAGCTGGCGGCGCGCCCAGGTTATGCGGTGATTCAGGTCAGCAGTCTGGCAGTGGGGCTGCTGGCACTGGTGCTGCTGGTATTGCTGCGCACCGATTTGGTTAGCAGCTGGCGCCAGGCCACGCCGCCCGATGCGGCCAACCGCTTTGTCATCAACATCATGCCCGACCAGTCGGAGGCGTTTCAGTCCAACTTGCGGACCGCAGGCGTGAGCCAGTACGACTGGTATCCCATGATCCGGGGGCGGCTGGTGGAGGTGAATGGGCAGATCGTCAGCCCTGACAACTATGAAGACGACCGTGCCCAGCGCATGGTCGACCGCGAGTTCAACCTGTCGCACGCTGCACAAATGCCCGACAAGAACACCATTGTTGCTGGGCAGTGGCTGCCGGGTGAGGCTGATGGAGCAAGCGTGGAAGAGGGCATTGCCAAAACCCTGAACCTGAAGCTGGGCGACACACTGGTGTTTGACATTGGCGGCGTGCGCCACAATGCACGGTTGACCAGTTTGCGCAAGGTGGACTGGGGCAGCATGCGCGCCAACTTCTTCATCATCTTCCCGGTGGCACAGCTGCCAGATGTGCCCTCTACCTATATGGCGGCTTACCGTGCGCCCCAGCAGGCCGGGTTTGACAACGCGCTGCTGCGCCAATTTCCTAACGTGACCAATGTGGATATGGACAGCACCATCGCCCAAGTGCAACGGGTGCTAAACCAGGTCATCCGCGCGGTGGAATTTTTGTTTGCCTTCACGCTGGCCGCTGGGCTGGTGGTGCTGTTTGCCGCCGTCACCGCCACGCGCGAAGAGCGCGCCCGTGAGTATGCGCTGATGCGCGCCATGGGCGCGCAAAGCCGCTTGCTGCGCCAGGTGCAGCGGGCTGAGCTGGCGGGTGTCGGCTTGCTGGCAGGCTTTTTGGCCAGCGTGGTAGCCATGCTGGTGGGCTGGGCGCTGGCGCGCTGGGTGTTTGAATTTGCCTGGACAGCCGCCTGGTGGGTGCCTGTGGCCGGTGCGCTGGCGGGAGCGTTGCTCGCGCTGATGGCTGGCTGGTGGGGCTTGCGTGAAGTCTTGCAGCGCCCGGTGATGCACAGCCTGCGTGCTGCAGCAGAATAAAAGAGAGCTGTTAGCGATTGTCTGTGCTTGCTTTTCAATAGTTTTCTATTGGAAAGCATTGCATAGCAAGCGTTAGTAGCTCTTATTTTTTTGATATGCACCGCATTGCGCTGGATGACGGGCTAATGCGCAGAGTTCCCATTGCCATGGCGTGGCAGCAAGCGCATGCTGGGTCTATGAGCACACATAAAAACACACCCATCCCAGCCTTGCGCGAGCGCTTGCAAGCGCGTGAACAACAATTGCTCCACGAGCTGGATGCTGCCCAGAGCGAGCAAGAGCAGCAGGCACAAGAGGCCGAAGACTTGCCGCGCGAACCCGATGCCAATCAGACCCACGAGGTGTCTGACCGCGAGGTGCGCCACGCTGAGTTGCTGCGCGATCAGCAAGAACTGCAAGCTGTGCGCGCCGCGCTGCAGCGTATTGCCGATGGCAGTTACGGAGAATGCGTGAACTGTGGCAAAGCCATTGCCGTCGAACGCCTGAAAGCCAACCCTGCCGCCATGCGCTGTATTGCATGCCAGACGCTGGCAGAGGCCAAGGGCTAGGCCTGCTCATCTTCTGCGTGCTGCGGCTTATTCGTTGGAAGGTTGCGTGCCTCTCGTGCTTTGTCCGCATCCCTCACTTCGATGAGAGAACGCTGCTTTGAAAGCGCTTAACCCCATCGCGCCGGCTGCCTTGCCGCTGCTGGCACACTCGCCCCTTTGCAGCCTGCCAAGCTCGGTGGGCTGATTGCTTGCAGAGTTGATGCGCCATGCAGATTGAAGAAAAAGCCCCTCACGACACGCCCTTTGAATGGATCGGGGGGGAAGAACCCGTGCGCCGTTTGGTTGACCGTTTTTATGACCTGATGGATTTGGAACCCGGTTATGCCGAACTGCGTGCCTCGCACGGCAGCACGCTGGAGGACGCCCGCCAGAAGCTGTTTTGGTTTCTGTGCGGCTGGCTGGGCGGCCCCGACCATTACGTCGAGCGCTTTGGTCATCCACGCCTGCGCATGCGCCACATGCCGTTTTCCATTGGCATCTTGGAACGTGACCAGTGGGTGGCGTGCATGGATCAGGCCATGGCAGAAACGGATGTGCCCGAGGCACTGCGCACTCGCCTGAAAGGCAGCTTTATGCAAACCGCAGACTGGATGCGCAACAAAGGCGCCTGACGCTAGCCGCTACTATCTGCCTTCACACATCCAAAATAGGGCAAGACAGATGGGCACAGCAGCATTCGTTATCGTCGCGTTGTTGGTGGTTTTAGCCCTGTGGGCCGTGGCCGTGTACAACCGCTTGCGCCTGTTGGGCAACCGTGTGGAGAACGCATGGTCGCAAATCGATGTGCAGCTCAAGCGCCGTTATGAGCTGATTCCCAATCTGGTGGAAGTGGCCCGTGCCTATATGCAGCACGAAGCGGTCACGCTGGAAACCGTGACCCGTGCCCGCAGTCACGCTGTTGCTGCCGCCGATGCCTTGCGTGACCACGCAGGCAGTGGCCATGCCTTGGGTGAATTAGCAGTGGCAGAACAGGCGCTGGGCAGCAGTCTGGGGCGGCTGATGGTGGTGGCCGAGGCCTACCCAGAGCTCAAGGCCGATACCCAGATGCAACACTTGAGCGAAGAAATTGCCAGCACCGAAAACCGCATTGGTTTTGCGCGGCAAGCCTATAACGACGAGGTGATGGCCTTCAACAACAAAGCCAGCCAGTTTCCGGATTTGATTTGGGCACGTCTGCTGGGTTTCAAGCATCTGGCCATGCTGCAGGCGACGGACAGCGAACAAGAGCGCACAGTGCCACAGGTGCGCTTTTGATCGGGTAGCGCGCTCATGCGGTTTTGGGATTGGCAGGCTGACGCACGGCGCACCACGCGCTGGTTGCTGCTGCTGTTTGTGCTGTGCATCGTCGCCTCACTGACGGCCGTACATGGTGGCTTGACGCTGGCGTGGTGGCTGTTGTTTGCGCACTTTGACTATCCCAAAGGCTTTGTGGCTGCGAATGTTGGCGTCACATTGCTGCTGATCGTGGGCGGCTGGTGGCTTACCCACGAGGAGTTGAGTGAAGGCGGACAAAAACTGGCGCAACGCATTGGCGCACGGCAGGCACGGCCTGATCGATCGTTGCAAGAACAACAGCTGTGCAACATCGTGCAGGAAATGTGCGTGGCCGCGCAGATGCAACCGCCGCAAGTGGTGGTGCTGGCCCGGGCAGATGCCATCAATGCGTTTGCCGCAGGCTGGACTGCTGATGACGCTGTGGTGGCGGTGACACAGGGCGCTTTGGATTACCTTTCGCGCGAAGAAATGCAGGGATTGGTTGCGCACGAGCTGTCCCACCTCAAAGAAGGTGATACGCGCTTGAACATGCAGCTGGCTGGCATGGTCAGTGGGCTGGAGTTGGTCTACAACTTCGGTGCTTCGGTGCGCGAACGCGGAGTCCTGGGCTGGTGGTTTGGCTCGGCCATCATGCTGACGGGCTTGGTGGGCTGGATCAGCGGTCGCATGCTTAAAGCCGGTGTGTCACGCCAGCGTGAGTACCTGGCGGACGCCCGCGCCGTGCAGTGGACGCGCAGTCGCGATGCCTTGGGCGGCGTCTTGCGCAAAGTGCTCACCCAGCGCAAGCAAGCCGATGCATTTCGCGGCGGTTGGCGTGCCGACCACCGCAGCCATACGGGCTTGAACCATCCGCTGGTACAGCACATGCTGCTGACCGAAATCCCGGACAGCAGCAAGCTGGAGCACTGGCTGGATGCGCATCCCCCGTTGCACGCCCGTGTGGCGCGTATTTATGGCCGGCCCATGCAGGGCTTGCCTTTGTCAGAAAAACCTTAGCTATGGCATCTCTCCCCGCAGAGTCCTCGCCCCGTGCGTGGCAGGCCTTTCGATCCATTCCTGATTTGGCGCAGGTGGATGTGCAGCACCTGACATGGCTGGCAGCGCATGTCAGGTGGCAGGTACTGCATGTGGGTGATGTACTGGATCAGCCCTTCAAGGGTGGGCGCATCATTTTTCTGGTGGCTGGCCAGCTAGAGGTGCGTTGTACCAATGCGCAAGGCAAGGAGTTGTTGCTGGGCGATTTGCCCCAAGGGCAAATGTTTGGCAATGCCATCCACAGCGCGGTGCCGCCGCTGGCATTTTCGGTACATGTCAGCCAGCCGGGGCTGCTCGCCGTGCTGGATGGCAGTGCCACGCAAGAGTGGCTGTCGCAGGACAGCAGCGTTGTGCTGGCCATCTTGCAGACCGTAAGCAACTTACTCTGGCGATTGATGGGGCGGGTGGTGGAGATTGGCATGCTCAATGTGCGCAATCGCCTGCACATGCGCTTGCTGGCCCTGGCCCAGCGGCAAGGCGTAGAGCACAACCAGGTGTTGCTGTCTCCCAGTCCGACGCAGGTCAGCCTGGCGGCCTATTTGGGCGCCAGCCGCGAAGAAGTTGCGCGTGAGATGTCCCGCCTGGTGCGGCTGGGCTTGCTGGAGCGTCAGGGGCGCAGCCTCAAGTTGTGCAATGTGGATGGCTTGGTGGCGCTGATGGAGTCACAGTGATGCTGACATGGCCACTATTGCATGGGGGCGTGAGAAAACGCACAGACGCAGGACAGCGCTTGGAGAGACACTAGCAGCCTACCAAGTCGCTTGAACCGTGGCTCACTCAGGAAAGTCTAGGAGTTGTTATGCGTTACCGTCTTTTTTCATTGGCAGCACTGGCCTTTGGTATGGCCAGCGTGGTCCATGCAGAAAGCCCCACAGCCCCCAACGGGGCTTCACAAGGTATGACCCGTGAGCAAGTGCTGGCAGACCTGCAGCAATGGCATGCCGCGGGCATGAGTTTTGTTGCCCACCCTGCGGGCTACAGTGAAACGGCCCAAAGCCCCGAATACCAGCGTTATCTGCAACTGCAGCAATCGCAAGCCACAGGCACAGCAGTAGCCCAAAAAACGGCGGTGTTGCCATCGGCCGAGCACGCCACGGGCCAGACATTGAACTGATCCATAGCACCAAAAAAACAGCCCACGAGGGCGTGATGTGTCGGTCTTCTTGGATTCAGGATGCACAACCCGCCGGGTTGCTGATGACAGAAAAAGATACATGTACCGGGAGCAAGCACTAGCAGTGTTTGCTCCTTTTTTTGTGCTTTTCCTTTGTCACAGCGACAAATTGGCCTGCCGAATCACATCGCCAAAGCGCTGGCTTTCTTCTTGCATGAATTGTTGAAATTCAGCCTGTGAGGGAAAGTAGTGCTCATAACCAAAGGTTTGAAATTTGGGCAAGACATCAGGGGCCTGCAGGGCTTTGGTAACGTCTTGCCGAATTTGACGGACAACGTGGGCTGGTGTTTGGGGCGAGACCGCCCACACATTCCAGCCCGTGGCAATCGCTTGTGCGGGCCCACCGGACTCGGCAACGGTGGGTACATCTTCGTAGCCGGCGAGCCGGTGTGGTGACATCACCGCCAAAAACCGCAGTTTGCCTGCGCGCAGCAAGGGACCAGCAGTGCCTGAAGAACCCAAGGCAAACGCCAGCTGACCATTGGCAACGCTGGCGTAAAGCTGGCTGGTCTCTTTGAAAATGATGTGCTCCATCCGCGTGTCTGTCAGCGACTCAAGCAAGGCGGAACCCAGATGCACGGCATTACCCACTGACCATGAGCCGTAATTGAGCTGCCCGGGGCGGGCCTTGGCGTCGGCAATCAGATCGGCGACGGTCTGGTAAGGACTGTGGCTGGCCACGCACACAAAAAAGAAGGTGCGAAACAGCGGCAGAACTATCTGAAAGTCATGGGCTGTGTCGTACGGCAGTTTTTTGAACAAAGCGGGGTAAGCCGCAAGGTGCACGTTGTCCAACTGGATGATGTCGGTGCCGTCGGTTGCACCCCGTTTGAATGCATCAATGGCGATGAAGCCGTTGCCTCCGGGGCGGTTTTCGACCACCACGGGCTGCTGCCAGAGTTTGGTCAGTTTCTCTGACAGGATGCGGGACGTTCCGTCTGGCCCGCCGCCGACTGGAAATGGATTGATGATGCGCACTGTCTTGGTAGGCCAGCGCGGTTGTGCCTGCAGTCCACGGACAGCACCCAGTGCCAACGCACCCAGCGCCATACCTGCACGGCGACGTGTCATTTTGAATGTGGGGGGCGTCATGGTTTTGGGCTCAGAGCGAAGTGTGCAAAGGCTGCGGTGGAAAGTGTCGATGTTGCCCGATGGTCTGTCGGTGCGCTGGGCACAGTGAGCAGGGGTAGGAAGCCGTGTTGCTGTACTTAATACAGCTTGCGCTTGCCCGGCTGCAGCAGCACCACCAAGGCGCCTGCGCCGCCTTCTGCAGGGCGGGCTTGCACAAAGGCCAAGACTTCTTTCTTTTGCACCAACCAACGCTGCACCTTGGCTTTAAGCACCGGCGTCTTGCCGGGTGAACCCAAGCCCTTGCCGTGTACCACGCGCACGCAGCGCAGACCGGTGCGGTGCGACAGGCGAATGAACTGCCCCAGTGCCTCGCGGGCTTCGTCAGAACGCAGACCGTGCAAATCCAGCTGGCGCTGAATGCTCCACTGCCCGCTGCGCAGTTTGCGCGTGACATCCAGCCCAATGCCAGAGCGGCGAAAACTCAGCTGATCGTCCACATCCAGCAAAGTGCTCACATCAAACTCATCGCTCATCGCTTCATGCAGTACGCGCTGTACGTCCAACTCGTGCTGTAAAGGGCGTGGGGTGGGCGGTTGCTGCTGAAACTCAAACCGGTCGGCTTGCGGCAGTGGGGTGACAGTGCCCACAAAGTGCGTGAACAGATGGCGTTCGCGCTCAGCCTGGGCGGCGGCTGCTTGGCGCGCTTTGTCCAAGGCTTCTTGGCGTTCGCGCTGCAGTTTCAACTCTTTGGAGATGCCGCCCAGCGTATGCAGGCCGTGGTGGCGAAAGGCCTGGCTCATACCCCACCTTCTTCGGCCATGGAATAGCTGGCCCCCTGGGCGACGATGATGTGATCGACCACGCGCACATCCAGCAGACCCAGCGCACTTTTCAGATTGGCTGTCAGCGCCTTGTCGGCCAGGCTGGGCAGCACACTGCCGCTGGGATGGTTGTGCGTCAGGATGACGCTGGCCGCGTGGTGGTGCAGGGCGCGCAACGCAACTTCTCTGGGGTAAACCGAGGTTTGGCTCAGCGTGCCTCTAAACATTTCTTCCATGGCGATCAAGCGGTTCTGGCTGTCAAGAAACAGCACAGCAAAAATTTCATGCGGGCGGTGGCCCAAGTGCAACTGCAGATAGTGTTTCACAGCCTCGGGGCTGCCAAACACTTCGCGCTCGCGCAATTGTTGTGCGGTGGCGCGTTTGGCCAATTCCATCACTGCCAGTATTTCCGCACGTTTGGCAGGGCCGAGTCCCTTGATACGGGCCAGCTCCTGGGTGCTGGCGTTGAGCAAACCCGCCAGCCCGCCAAACTGATCCAGCGTGGTCTGTGCCATTTGCAAAACGCTGCAACCGGTCAGCCCGGTGCGCAGCAAGATGGCCAGCAACTCCGCGTCAGACAGCGCGCCAACGCCGCGTGCCTGCAGTTTTTCGCGGGGTAGGGTGTCGGTGGGCAAATCTTTGAAAGACATGGTCCTGGTGCTGAGAAGGGGGTAAACAGGGGGCAAGGGCGCGGGGGCATGTCCAGTTTTCTACAATGGGGCCAGTTTATCGGGACTTCCATGACCAATTGCGCGCCTTCGACCACGACTTCTGTGCCCACCGTACAAGCGGGCTCTTTCCTGACGTTGCATTACCGCCTGGCGGGACCTGCAGGGGATGTGATCAACACTTTCAATGACAAGCCCGGCACGTTGTCGCTGGGTACGGGGGAGCTGTCACCCGCCATTGAAGATTTGCTGATGGGCCTGCCAGAAGGCACGCACACCACACTGGAGTTGCCCGCAGGCGCTGCCTTTGGCGACCGCAACCCTGAGATGCAGCAGTGGGTGGCCCGCAAGCTGATGAATGAGCTGGGTGACCCGCACGAGCAGTACCAGGCAGGTGATGTGGTGCAGTTTCCTACGCCAGACGGCTTGGGCAGCTACGCGGGCTCGGTGGTGCAGGTGCGCGAAGACGGCGCCGTGCTGTTTGACTTCAGCCACCCGCTGGCAGGCCAGCCTGTGACGTTTGAAGTGAAAATCATCGGGGTGCTGTGAGGTGATGGATTCCAAAGAAGTCCTGCTGGCAGAGCCGCGTGGCTTTTGCGCGGGCGTAGACCGCGCCATCGAAATTGTGGAACGTGCCCTGCAAAAGTTTGGCCGCCCTATCTATGTGCGCCACGAAATCGTGCACAACACCTTTGTGGTCAATGACCTCAAAGACAAAGGCGCCATCTTTATTGAAGAGCTGGACGATGTGCCTCCCGGTGCCACCTTGGTTTTCAGCGCCCACGGCGTGAGCAAGGCGGTGCAGGACGAGGCCAAGGCCCGTGGCTTCACCATTTTTGACGCCACCTGCCCGCTGGTCACCAAGGTGCACGTGGAAGTGGCCAAGCTGGCCAAAGAGGGCTACGAGTTCCTCATGATCGGCCACAAGGGCCACCCTGAGGTGGAAGGCACGATGGGTCAGCTGTCCGAAGGCATCCACCTGGTGGAAGACGAGGGTGATGTGGCCAAGGTCACGCCCAAGCAAACCGAGTTGCTGGCCGTGGTCACACAGACCACGCTCAGCGTGGACGATGCCGCTGGTATCAAGGCCGCCATCAAAGCGCGCTTTCCGCTGGTGCGCGAGCCCAAACAGCAAGACATTTGCTACGCCACACAAAACCGCCAGGACGCCGTCAAAATTTTGGCCCCACAGGTGGATGTGGTGATTGTGGTGGGCAGCCCCACCAGCTCCAACAGCAACCGCCTGCGCGAGTTGGCAGACCGCTTGGGCACGCCCGCTTACATGGTGGACAACGCTGATGAATTGCAGCCAGAGTGGTTTGATACCGCAGGCCGCGTGGGCTTGACGGCAGGTGCTTCGGCGCCTGAGGTGTTGGTCAACGGCGTGATTGCCCGTATCAAAGAACTGGGCGCTGTCTCGGTGCGCAAGATGGACGGCGTGGAAGAAACCATGAAGTTTCCGCTGCCCAAGGGCCTCAAGATGATTGATCCGGCCACCGGGCTGGAGATTGAGGTGCGCAAAGCCCCTGAAACCGGGGCTTAGAGCCAGCGAACACCAAGCTTGGTAAGCTGCTAAAGCCGTGCCTTGCATGCAAGCCTGTAAGGCGTTGGGTGGTGAAAACTGCTTGAAAGTTGTTGGAAAGCAGCTTTGATCTTCTGCAAATAAAAGAGCGTCTTACGCTTGGTATATGGGTGCTTCAGCATGTTTTGTAGCTGAAGTGCTTGAAATGCCAGCGCAAGGCGCTCTTTTTTTTATGACTGCCTTCGCACCGCCAATACAAGCATTGATGCGCCATTACTTTGTTGACTCATTTTTGGTGGCCTGCAGCTTCCAACCACGTGCCAAACAGAAGCTTTCGATGCGGTGGTTGGTGGTATCTGCGTCAGCCAGCCAAACTTAGCCCCACAAGTCCAGCGGTGGATCGCTGGCAACGGCGCGCAGAATGTCGGTGCGGCTGATGAAGCCGCTGAGATGGCCTTGGTCATCGGTCACGGGCAAGCCGGGCAGGCCGGTATCCAGCAGCACATGGGCTACACGGCGCAGATCGGTTGTCTCGGCCACGGCGGGCACGGGGGTGATCATCACCTCAGACACGGGCCGCTTGGCCATGCCAATCGCCTCACGCACGGCACCTGGCTCAGGCAGCAAGGCCAGCGGGGCCATGTCGGCACGCAGCAGCAAACCAATCACGCGGCCCTGGTTGTCCAGCACAGGGGACTGGGCAATCTTTTTTACGGCCAGCACCTGCCACGCCTGTTCCACCAAAATGTCGGGCGTGACGGTGACAGCCCCGCGCGTCATCACATCGCGCACCACATACAGCTGGCGGCGCTCTTCCTTGGGGCCTTGCTCGGTGCCCAGATAGGCCGATACCGCGCCCTGTGCGCGGGCAGACAGTGACACGTGAGGCTCAGGGTTGCGCACTTGGGCTTCTTGCGATTCCACGCCCGAAGCACTGGCGCGCAAACCGCTGGGGCGCTGTACGCCGCGTACGGCTGTGATGTGGCTCAGGCGATCGGGCCCGCCTCGGTACATGGGGCCGTTGATGCCGAAGACATAGAACATGCGCGAATCTCCTTGGGTTGTGCGCGGTGCGCGCATTGACAGGGGTCTTGCTTATCTATCGGCAGCAAAGTCTGCAACTGAACAGCAACTGCCGCACAATGGTGGATTGATTGCGGTGCCTGCTCCTACGATGGGCCCGCCCCCTTAAAATTGCGACCATGCTAGACATCCTCCTCCTCCGTAAAGACCTCGACTCGGCCATCGCGCGCCTGGAAACCCGTAAAAAGCCTCAGGCGTTCCTGAATGTGGAAGCCTTCCAGTCGCTGGAGTCTGAGCGCAAAACGCTGCAGACCCGCACGGAGGAGCTGCAAGCCCAGCGCAACCAGCTGTCCAAGCAAATTGGCATGCTGATGGGCAAGGGCGACAAAGAAGGCGCGGAAGCCGCCAAGGCCCAAGTTGCCGCCTCCAAGACTGAGCTGGAAGCCTCAGACGCGCGCCTGGAACAAATCAAGACCGAGCTGGAAACCATGCTCCAGGCAGTTCCCAACCTGCCGCACGAGTCCGTGCCTGTGGGCGCCGGTGAAGACGACAACGTCGTGGTGCGCACTTGGGGCACACCCAAGACGTATGACTTTGAAGTCAAAGACCACGTCGATGTGGGCACACCGCTGGGCCTGGACTTTGACATGGGCGTCAAGCTCTCGGGTTCGCGCTTTACCGTCATGAAGGGTGGCATCGCCCGCATGCACCGTGCCCTTGCTCAGTTCATGCTGGACGTGCAAACCGGTGAACATGGCTACACCGAGTGCTATGTGCCTTACGCGGTGAACGCTGATTCGCTGCGCGGCACCGGCCAGCTGCCCAAGTTTGAAGGCGATCTGTTTGCTGCCAAAAAGGGTGGCCAAGACGGTGAACCCGTGCCAGACAATCAGGCGCTGTACCTGATCCCCACCTCCGAAGTGCCGCTGACCAACTTCATGCGTGATGTGGTCGTGCAAGAGGCGGAGCTGCCCATTCAACTGACGGCACATACCCCTTGCTTCCGTTCAGAAGCCGGCAGCTATGGCCGTGACACGCGCGGCATGATCCGCCAGCACCAGTTCGACAAGGTGGAGATGGTGCAAATCGTGCACCCTGAAAAGAGCTACGAAGTGCTGGAGCAAATGACCGGCCATGCCGAAGCCATTTTGCAAAAGCTGGGTCTGCCTTACCGCGTCATGAGCCTGTGCACGGGCGACATGGGCTTTGGCGCCACGAAAACCTATGACCTCGAAGTATGGCTGCCTGGTCAAGGCAAATACCGTGAAATCAGCTCCATCTCGAACTGCGAAGCCTTTCAGGCACGCCGCATGCAAGCGCGTTTCAAGAATGCCAAGGGCAAGAACGAGTTTGTGCACACCTTGAATGGCTCGGGTCTGGCTGTGGGCCGCTGTTTGGTGGCTGTACTGGAAAACTACCAGCAAGCCGATGGCTCGGTGGTCGTGCCCGAGGCATTGCGCCCCTACATGGGCGGTATCGAGCGCCTGCAGGCTTAAAAAACCGCAGGTTTGAATTGGGTGGTTAAAAACACTGCTACAATAGCAGCTTCGACACTGCGGAGAGGTGGCAGAGTGGTCGAATGTACCTGACTCGAAATCAGGCGTAGTAGCAATACTACCGTGGGTTCGAATCCCACCCTCTCCGCCATAGCGGCTGTAGCTCAGTTGGATAGAGTACTTGGCTACGAACCAAGGGGTCGTGGGTTCAATTCCTGCCAGCCGCACCAGATTCAAGCCTCAGAAACGAAAGTTTCTGAGGCTTTTGTCTTTTTATGAAAGCCTTGTTTTCAGCGTCATGACAAGCAAAGCTTTCAGTCAAAGAAATTTGGCAAACTTCGATTTCAGGGTAATTACTTACTTTATAATCGATGGCTTAGCGGCTGTAGCTCAGTTGGATAGAGTACTTGGCTACGAACCAAGGGGTCGTGGGTTCAATTCCTGCCAGCCGCACCAATTCAAAGTCCTGATATCGAAAGATGTCAGGACTTTTTGGTTTTTGTCATTCCCATTTTTACGGCGCCTTTTGTGTGAAGATCGAAAGCTATGAACAAGGCTTTCACCAAGGAAACCGATGGGCAAGATGATGATGACGAGCTGCCCAGCTTGCCAGCGCTTCCTAAGGGCAGTAAAAACTACATGACGCCGCATGGCTACCAGACGCTCAAGGCCGAGCTGCTGGAGCTGATTGATAACGAGCGGCCCAAAATTGTCGAAATCGTGCACTGGGCGGCCAGCAACGGTGATCGCTCGGAAAACGGTGATTACTTGTATGGCAAGAAACGCCTGCGCGAAATTGATCGCCGCATTCGCTTTCTGACCAAACGTCTGGAGATTGCCGAAGTGGTCAACCCTTCGGTGCACCACGGTAGCGAGCAGGTGTTTTTTGGAGCGACGGTTACCTATGCCGATGATGAGGGTGTGGAGCGCACCATCACCATCATGGGCATTGATGAGGCGGACAGTAGCAAAGCGCAGGTGAGCTGGATTGCGCCAGTGGCGCGCGTGCTGCTCAAATCCAAAATTGGTGATGAAGTGCCACTGCCTACGCCCGCTGGCGTGCGCATGCTGGAGGTATTGGATGTGCAATACCCTGCACCAGTCGGCAATGCTGAATAAAAAATGAGCGGGTAGCGCAAGCTAATTGGTGCTTTCAGATATAAAACCATCTGAAAGTGCTGATTTATCAGCGCAAGAAGCTATCTTTTTAATCAAATAGCCATAAAAAATGCGGCCTAGTAGCCGCATTTTTTCGTATGTAAAGCGCTTATGCCTGCGGCAGAATGCGCGCAGCGCGCATGACGGTAGGCACGCGGCGCAGGCTGCGCAAGGCGGCGTCCAGTTGCTGCTGGTCGTGTACCGACAAGACAAAGCGCAACTCCGTGGTTTGCATGGCGGCTTCATCGTCCATTTCCAAGCGGCGAATGTCGACATTGGCATCTGCCAGTTCACTGGCCACACGCGCCAGCACGCCTTTCTGGTTGTTGATGGTGACGCTGATGCCGCTGTCGTACAGCTTTTGGTTGCTGTCTTCCGCCCATTCCACGGGCACGATGCGTTCGCTGTCGGTGGCCTGCAGGCGTTTGGCGTTGATGCACTGGGCGTGGTGGACATGCAAGCCGTCACCACGGCCCAGATACGCCACCACAGCGTCGCCAGGTACGGGACGGCAGCAGGGCGCATAACGCACAGAGCCGTTGCTGTTGCCATCCAGCGCCACGGTATTGTGCGCGTGCTTGTTTTGGCTGGTAAAGCGCTCTTGGGACAGCAGCACGGCATCGGGCCGTCGCCCTTGGCTGGACAGCAGCGTCATGAAATGGCGCGCCACCCAGCTTGCGGCCTGGCGGCCCATGCCAATGTCGTTGAGCAGTACTTCACGGCTGGGGCTGCCAGTTTTGAGTAGAACCTCATTCCACAGTGCTTGGCTGGCTTCGTCGCTGTCGGGGATGGCGGCAATGCCTTCTTCGCGCAGCGCTTGGGTGAGCAAGGTGGCGCCCAGTTCGGTAGATTCACTGTGCGCAGCCGTCTTGAGGTAGTTGCGAATCTTGGAGCGCGCGCGCCCGGTTTTGACAAAGCCCATCCACGCAGGATTGGGGTTGGCGTTGTCATCGGTGACGATGTGCACTACGTCACCGCTTTTGAGTTCGGTGCGCAGCGATGCGGGCTCGCCATTGATCAGCGCCGACACCGTGTGGTGGCCGATATTGCTGTGGATGGCGTAGGCAAAGTCCACCACCGTGGCGCCACGCGGCATGGCCATGATCTTGCTTTTGGGGGTGAAGACGTAAATAGAATCCGGGAACAGATCCACCTTGACGTTGTCCCAGAACTCGGTGGCGTCGTTGGTCTCAGTCTGAATGTCCAGCAGCGACTGCAGCCACTTGGTGTTGAGCGCGTCTTGCTTGCCTTGCGATTTGTACAGCCAGTGAGCGGCAATGCCGGCCTCAGCGACGATGTGCATGGGCTCGGTGCGGATCTGAAACTCGATATTCACGCCCGAAGGCCCCACCAGCATGGTATGCAAAGACTGGTAGCCGTTGGCCTTGGCGATCGCGATGTGGTCTTTGAACTTGCCTGGTACTGGCTTGTACATCTGGTGCAAGATGCCTAAAGCGGTATAGCAGTCTGTGACGGTGGGCACAATGATGCGAAAGCCGTAGATGTCGGTGACCTGCGCAAATGTCAGGTGATGCCGCACCATCTTTTGGTAGAGCGAGTACAGCGTGCTTTCGCGGCCTGCCAAACGCGCCTGCATGCTGACGCGGTCAAATTCAGCGGCAATGTCGCTTTGCACGCGTTGCACCAAATCGTGGCGGCGTGCGCGTGATTTGGTGATGGCCTTTTCCAGCGTGTTGTAGCGCCAAGGATTTTGGTAGCGGAAAGACAGCTCTTGCAGCTCACGGTAGGTCTGGTTTAAACCCAGGCGGTGCGCAATCGGTGCAAAAATTTCCTGCGTTTCAGAGGCAATGCGGCCCCACTTGCTGCGCGGCATGTCACCCATGGTGCGCATGTTGTGGGTGCGGTCTGCCAGCTTGATCAGGATGACGCGCACATCCTTGGCCATGGCCAGCAGCATTTTGCGAAAAGACTCTGCCTGGTTTTCTTCACGGGTGTTGAAGTGCAGCTTGTCCAGCTTGGTCAGGCCATCGACCAGATCCGCCACCACGGGGCTGAAGCGCTCTGCAAGGTCTTGCTTGGTGATGCCGCAGTCTTCCATGGCATCGTGCAGCAAGGCCGCCATCAGCGCGGGAGCATCGAGCTTCCAGTGCGCGCAAATGGTGGTGACGGCAATCGGGTGGGTGATATAGGGGTCACCGCTGCTGCGCCATTGATTGGAGTGGGCTTGGTCTGCGTATTGCCACGCCTGACGTACCTGCTCAATGTCTGCGGGTGGCAAGTACGAGAGATAGTCCAGCATGCGCTCAAAGTGCGCAGCAGAAACGCGAGCAGCAGCTTCCAGACGCGCATCAAGCGAGGCGTCTGGCGAAATTCGGGGGGTGTCGTCTGTTTTGGAAGTGAAAGCCGCGTTCATACCCTAAATGTATCGCGGGAATGCGGGGATGGACATAGTAAAAAAAAAGCACCGCGATACGGTGCTTCTATTTTCTGCCGAACTTGGCAGATTTTGAAATCAGCCAGAATTAACCTGGAACTTTTTTCAGCATTTCCAGGCCCACTTTGCCTTCAGCGATTTCGCGCAGGGCGGTCACGGCGGGCTTGTTGTTGCATTCCACCTTGGGCGTGTGGCCTTGGCTCAGCATGCGGGCGCGGTAAGTTGCCGCCAGCACAAGCTGGAAGCGGTTAGGGATTTGCTCCAAGCAATCTTCAACAGTGATGCGTGCCATTAGGTACTCCGGGGGAATTCAGGAAAGGTTGAGCGATTCGAACACGTCGGCGCGCAAGCGGCGTTGCGACAGGTACTTCAGACGCTGGGCATGGATGATTGCCTTCAGGTCAAACAGTGCGCTCTCAAATAACTCGTTGATTATAACGAAGTCGAACTTACCCACTTGGGCCATCTCTACTTCGGCATTTTTCAGGCGCAGTGCAATCACGTCGGGCGCGTCTTCTCCGCGGTTTTCCAAGCGGGCACGCAGCTCGTCCCAGCTAGGGGGCAAGATAAAAATCAGCACCGCTTGGGGGAACGACTCGCGCACTTGCAAGGCTCCTTGGTAGTCGATTTCCAGCAGCACGTCTTCACCACTGCTGAGGCGGTCTTGAATGCCTTTTTTGGAAGTGCCATAGCGCTTGCTGTGCACATTGGCCCATTCGACAAAGGCGTTATTGGCCACCATGGCGTCAAACTCTTGCTCGGAGGCAAAGAAATATTCACGGCCATGCTTTTCTTGGCCGCGGGGTGCACGCGTGGTGTGGGATACCGATGGGTAGACGCGCGCATCGAAAGAGCGCAGTGCCTTGACCAGGCTGGATTTACCGGCTCCGCTGGGAGCTGCGACGACAAAGAGGTTTCCAGGATGTTGCATAAGAAAAACTCGGGTGCTTGTGGCGACCTTGCAAAAAGGGCGCTTGCGCGCCCTGTGGTTTTGGTGGTGGTTATTCGATATTTTGAACTTGCTCGCGCATTTGCTCGATCAACACCTTCATGTCCACGCTGATGCGCGTGAGATCCAAGGCGGCCGATTTGGAGCCCAATGTATTGGCTTCGCGGTGCATTTCTTGAATCAGGAAATCGAGGCGTTTGCCGATTTCGCCGCCCTTTTTGAGCAGGCGCTCTACTTCGTCCAGGTGCGAGTTCAGGCGCGTGACTTCTTCAGCCACGTCAATGCGGATGGCAAAAGCCGTAGCTTCTGACAGGGCCCGATCACGGGCGGATTCGGGGGTGACTTGGCCTTCGGTCAAGCCCATGGCTTCTTGCCAGCGCTCTAAGAAGCGTTGGCGCTGTTGCTCCACCAGTTGGGGCACCAAGGGCACAGCTTGTGCAGCCAACTCGCGCAATTGCTGCAAGCGTTCTTTGAGCATGTCAGCCAAGCGTTTGCCTTCGCGCGCACGGGCGTCCAGCAATTCTGTGACGGCTCCTGCAGCCAACTGGGGCACCACTTCGTGCCAGTCCACTTGCACGGCATTGCCGCTGCCAGCCAAGCGCATGGCATCTGCTACTGATAGGCCTCTGGCGCCGGGCAACCATGCCTGCACCATGTCTTGCACGGATTGCATGCGCTGCAGCAGTGCGGGTGTGGGTTGGGGCAACGAAGCCGATGCATCCACGTCAATCGCGGCGCGCACTTCGACTTTGCCGCGCTTGAGCCTGTTGCTCAGCAGGGCGCGCAGGGCGGGCTCTTGGCTGCGCAATTCATCGGGCAGGCGGAAAGTGAGGTCCAGAAAGCGGCTGTTGACTGCGCGGATTTCAAGCCCCAAACGCACATTCTGTGCAGAGGCACTGTCCTCAGCTGACGCTGGTGCGTGCTGCACGCTGGCGTATCCGGTCATGCTGTAAACTGGCATTGGACGTATCTTTGGTTACTTGCAATTTGGTGATTATCCAGTTTCCGCTTCGACCTTGAGGTTTACCTGAACAAAATGTCTGCCAGGATCAAGCCCGCTCCTCTGCCTTCGAATACCCTGATTGGCGATTACCGTGTGGTGCGAAAGCTGGCGTCCGGCGGTTTTGGGGTGGTGTATTTGGCCCAGGATGCACAAGGGCAAGAGGTGGCCATCAAAGAATATTTGCCCGCAGCACTGGTGACGCGTGCTGCCGGTGAGTTGGTGCCCAAAGTCTCGCAAGACAAGCTGTCGCTCTACCGGTTGGGGCTGAAAAGTTTTTTTGAAGAAGGCCGGGCACTGACGCAAATCTCCCACGCGTCCGTGGTGAGTGTGCTCAACTTCTTTCGGGAAAACGAAACCGTTTATATGGTCATGAATTTTCTGCGCGGCGCATCGCTGCAGGAATACATCATGATTGCCCGTGGTCAGCGCCAAGCCAAGGTGCTGCGTGAATCGTCCATCCGTTCGCTGTTCGATGAAGTGCTGCGTGGCCTGCGCATCGTGCACCAGCACAAGATGCTGCATCTGGACATCAAGCCTGCCAACATCTTTGTCACTGATGAAGACCGCGCTGTGATGATCGATTTTGGCGCGGCGCGCGAAGTGCTGAACAAAGAGGGCAACTTCATCCGCCCCATGTACACCCCGGGTTTTGCTGCGCCTGAAATGTACAAACGCAATGGCAGCATGGGGCCTTGGACCGATATTTACGCTGTGGGCGCCTGCATGTTTGCCTGCATGACCGGCCAGCCCCCAGCCGATGTGCCCAGCCGCCGTGAGAAAGATCGGCAGACCTGGGCCTTGGCACGTTTGCGTGGCGTGTACTCCGATAATTTGCTGGAGCTGGTGCAATGGGCCATGGAGCTGGACCCTATGGTGCGGCCGCAATCCGTGTTTGCTTTGCACAAAGCCCTGAGCCACGAGCCCGAGCGCCGCTATACGCCGCTGACCGTGGCTGAGCGGGTGCGACTGCAGCTGGATGCCTTGATTGGCGAAGGGCGCAAAACCCAGAACTCTGGTGAAACCTCGGCCCGCGTCAAAGTCCCATGAAGTTTTCTGTGTTCCAACTCAGTCGCCGAGGGGGGCGTGCCGTCAATGAAGACCGCATGGGCTACTGTTACACCCGAGAAGCGGCTTTGTTTTTGCTGGCCGATGGCATGGGTGGCCATGCCGAAGGGGAGGTAGCGGCGCAGCTGGCGCTGCAAAGCATTGCGGCGCAGTTTCAGCAGGAGGCCGTGCCAGCATTGACCGATCCTGGCGACTTTCTTAGCCGCGCCGTGGTGACGGCGCACCAGCACATCCAGCACTATGCCAAGCTCAAGCGCATGGCCGATGCGCCCCGCACGACCTTGGTGGCGGGCGTGGTGCAAAACGGTGCGGCCACGTGGCTGCACTGTGGTGATTCCCGCCTGTACTGGGTGCGCGATGGACAATTGCTGGCGCGCACCCGCGATCATTCTTATTTGGAGATGGAGCGTAATGCGGCCGTACCTGTGCGTCTGGCGCAAAAACTGCTCAATCGCAATGTGTTGTTCACCTGCTTGGGCGCGAGTGGCAAACCCATTTTTGATGTCAGTGGCCCGCACAGCTTGCGCAGTGGTGATCGTTTGTTGCTGTGTTCCGACGGCCTGTGGGGCACGCTGAAAGAGTCCGCATTGCTACATGGTTTGTCCAGCTTGCCGGTGGCGCAGGCCATTCCCCATTTGGTGGAATCTGCGCTGCACATTGCGGGTGACAAGAGCGACAACGTCACCGCCTTGGCGCTGGAGTGGGAGATGCCTGAGAACGTGCAAAGCACAGAGGATGTGCGCACCGATACAGCGTCAATCAGTGAGTTGTTTGCCTCGACCATTCAGTCTTCGCACGCACTGGATGCCTTGGATGATCCGCTGGACGAGGCAGAGATTGAGCGCAATATTGCAGAGATCAACGCGGCCATTCGCCGTTCTGCCGCCAGCAAATCCTGAATTGCCTGCACTGCAGCAGCCCATATGGGCTTGCGCTTTGACGCACACTTGGCGACTATTTCGCGCACACGCAGACTGCTTGTGTTGCGTGCAATCATCTAAATGAAGAGCTATTGGCGCATGCTGTATAAGCGTTAGCGCCTGATTTGACCCATGAAAATTGTTCTCGCCTCTAACAACCGCGGCAAGCTGGCCGAATTGCAATCCATGTTTGCCCCGCTGGGCGTGGAGCTAGTCTGCCAAGCGGATCTGTTTGAAGGTGAAGCGCCTGAGCCGTTTGGCACCTTTGTCGAAAATGCCCTGAGCAAGGCACGCTTTGCCGCTGAAAAAACAGGCTTGCCAGCGATTGCCGACGACGCCGGACTGTGTGTGGATGCCTTTGGTGGCTTGCCAGGCGTGGACACTGCTTACTACTGCACGCACTACGGCTACGACAAAAGCGATGCCAACAACGTGACTTGCTTGCTGGAAAATCTGGCACCCCATGCCAACCGCAAGGCAGCCATGGTCAGTACCTTGGTGGGTGTGCGCAATCCTAAAGACCCTGAGCCCTTGATTGCCGTGGGCCGTGTGAATGTCGAAATTGCCACCGAACGCCGTGGCAGCAGTGGTTTTGGCTTTGACCCGGTGCTGATCATTCCTGAACTGGGTAAAACCTTTGGCGAGATGGCGGCCGAGTTCAAGAACGACCACAGCCACCGCGGCCGCAGCACGCGCGCCATGATGGAGTTGCTGCGCACGACTTGGTTGACTGTGTCCTGAGGCTTTCTGCGCCTTTCTGCCCTTAGGTGGCGTCGCAAGCTAGACGGCCCCTAGTGGCTGCGGCTTTGGCTTGGACACGCTGGGTGCCAAAGCTGAGCGGGTGCAAGCTTTGATTTTTGAATGCCATGAATATTCCGATTCTTTCTGCAGGCACTGAGCCGCAATTGGGCCTAGCCCCCAAAGACGTGCAGCACTACATGCGTGCCGGTACGCTGGGACTGCCTGCGTTGCCGCCACTGTCGCTGTATGTGCACCTGCCTTGGTGCTTGAAGAAGTGCCCCTACTGCGACTTCAACTCACACGAACAGCGCGCGGGCAGCGAAGGGGGCGTGCCGGAGCAGCGCTATATCGATGCGCTGATGGCCGATCTGGAAGCCAGTCTGCCGCTGATCTGGGGCCGCACGGTGCACAGCGTGTTCATCGGCGGGGGCACGCCCAGCCTGTTCAGCCCTGAAAGCATCGACCGCCTAATCAGCGGCCTGCGCGCACGCCTGCGCATGGAGCCGGATTGCGAAGTCACCATGGAGGCCAACCCTGGCACGTTTGAGAAAGACCGCTTCAAGGCTTTTCGCCATGCAGGGGTAACGCGGTTGTCGATTGGCGTGCAAAGCTTTGATGACCGTTTTCTGTCGGCCTTGGGGCGCGTGCACAACGGCGACCAAGCGCGGGCTGCGGTCGAAGAGGCTGCCGCATCGTTTGAGACCTTCAATCTCGACATCATGTATGCCTTGCCGGGGCAAACAGAAGCCGATCTGGTGAGAGATTTGGAAACGGCGCTGAGTTTTCAGCCACCGCACATCTCCATCTACCACCTGACGATTGAGCCCAACACCTACTTTGCCAAGTTCCCTCCGGTCATTCCAGAAGACGATACGGCCTACGATATGCTGGACCGCATCACGGCCATGACTGGCGCGCACGGCATGCAGCGCTACGAAATCTCCGCCTATGCGCGTGATGGGCACCAGTGTTTTCACAACACCAATTACTGGCAGTTTGGCGACTACTTGGGCATTGGCGCTGGCGCGCACGGCAAGCTGAGCTTTGCGCACCGCGTGGTGCGCCAGTCCAAGCTGCGTGACCCACAGCGCTATATGGATGCGGCCTTGGCCGGCCATGCGCTGGCCAGTGATGAAGATGTGCGCCGCAAGGATTTGCCGTTTGAATACATGCTCAACGCGCTGCGCCTGCGCGGTGGTTTTGCCATTCAAGACTATCTGGATCGAACCGGTTTGCCGATCAGCTCCATCCGTGTGGCGCTGGAGAAAGCCGAACAAAAAGGCTTGATTACACGCAGCCCCATGCACGTCACGCCCACAGAGCGCGGCTTTGACTTTCTGAATGATTTGCAGGAGCTGTTCCTCGCCGACGCATAAGCGCCAGCGCGGTGGGCTGCGCAATGTGTGTGCGGTGGCTTAGGCTTGCCATTGCTTGTGGGTTGTACCAGTGGCCTTAGGCATGGGCTGCAGCGCGACCATCGTCAATGCGCTTTGCTGGATGCATCGCATGGAATCGTTCCATGCCAATCGTTCTAAGCTATCAATAAAAAAGCACCTTGCGCAGGTGCTTTCTTGTTTTTGATGCGGTTTAGTATTGAATCGACAGTCTAGCAATCACTAATTGCTATCAAAATTCTTAACCGCAGCGTGCAGCCAGAATGCGACCTGTGACATCCACTTCCAAATTCAGGCGCTCCGCATTGAACTCGCGCGTCGTGACTTGGCCGGGGCGCAGCACGCGGGCCATGTAGGCGCCTGCGCGTTTGCGTGCTTCGTTCACGTTGTGTTCGGTGTTGGTCTTGCCCACGGCCCATTGCGCGCCCGCTTGGTCGCAGCGCTGTACAGCGCGGGGCGCAGGGTTGGCACCTGCACTCGCATCCGATGGGGTGTGCGGCAGCATAGAGCAGCCTGTTGCCAGTGCAGCCACCGCAGTCAGGGTCAAGGTTGGCAGTGAAAAACGCATGGGTTGAACTCCTGTTTTGTAACTAACGGCCACCTTAACAGCCAGCACAGTGATTACCACGACAGAGATGTGACGCTTTGTGTCCCTATCTTGCAGTGCTTACTTGGTAGGTTGCTGAAACACCGTGGTGTCAATGCGCAGTTGTTTGGTCTTGGCCGCCGCCTGCTCTGCTTGCTGGCGCGTATCAAAGGGGCCAATGCGCAGCCGGGTGAGCTCGCCTTTGTTGCTGCTGACGGTTTGGCGCACGGTATTGAGCTTGGTCGCTTGCAGGTTTTTGATGGCCTTGTCGACATTGGCGGTCTGGGCATACACCCCAGCGTTGAGGTAGTACTTGCCTGCGATCAGAGTGCCTGCCGCAGCTGGCTTTGAGGGCACAGGCTTTTGCGCGGCCTGAGATTTGGGCTTGTCTGCTGGCGGTGGTGTGACCGCTTTTTTGGACGGTGGCGCAGGCGCGGCCACGGCGGGTTGAGCAGCGGGTGTGGGCGTTGCAACCGGCGCGGCTGGAGCAGGGGGCTGCGCTGGCGCTACTGTGCTGGCTTCTGGCGTTGCGGGAATGGACTGCGCCAACGTTACGATGGAAAGTTCATTGGCCGGCGGAGCGGCCTCTGTCGGGACAGTTGGGGTTTCAGCCCGTGCTGCTTGGGGTAGGGGCACATCGGGCGTAAACGCGACAGGCTCCAGGGGCGGCGCGCTGCCTACCGAAGGAATGACCAGATCGGGTGGGCCTGCTGGGGCAGGGCGGTCATTGCGCTGCGGGGTTGCCAAGGCGTTGTAGAGCCATATGGCGGCCAATGCCAAGGCCACCAAGGTTTGGATAGCGACCACCATCTGGAAACGCTCTTTGGTCACTGCTTGCTGGCTCAGCTGTGCACGGGCTTGCCCGATGGAGCTGGCGCGTGTCAGCGTCTTCAAGGTCTGGCTGCGTACGTGCTGGTAGTACAGGCCGTTGCCCATAAAGCCGGGCACGGCACAAATCAGCAAACTGACCAGCAAGCACACCGTGGCTTCTACCTGCAGGGGCACGCGGCCATGCAAACCCACCCACCACAACAACAGCAATGCGCCCAGCAGGCCGGCATAAATACCGGCAGGGCGCCACAGCTTGCGCAGCAACAGCCAAGCTAAGGTGAAAAAGGCAGCGCCGTGGTTCCAGGTAGGAATGACCTTGCCCAATGACTCAAAGCGGTTGAACTGCTGCTGGTAGTAGGCCTCACGGACCGGCCCCACGCTCAAGCGGTAAAGGTCCGGCATGATGCCGGTTTGCCCCGAGCTGGGTTGGGGCGTAAAGGCGTTAGAGCGTGAAGGCGTCGCGGGCATGCGCGGCATTGTGGCACGGGCTGTGCCACACCACCAACACAGCGCACAGGTCAAGCGCTGTATGTAACGCCTTGTGCACAGCCGCTACGTGTAGCCAAGCTCGTGCAAGGCGTGCGGCGCACCTACACTCTAGGGTTTTAAGGGGCCAGACTTGTACCCAGTTACGGAGGTATGAAGCGCACTGGCCCATGCGTTTTTACACACCAAGTCAGTGCGGCATGCAACAACAACACGAGTGGCAGTTTTACCGGGCCGGAGGGGTGGATCAGGTTTCGATTCGCACCGGCGCAGATATCGCCAACATTGGTCAACTGGACCAAAAACTGTGGGTGGCCCTGGCCTGCCCGACGCGCGGGATTGAATTTGACAGCGCCACGCTGGATTTGATTGATACCGATGCGGATGGCCGCATTCGCGCGCCCGAACTGGTGGCGGCCTGCGAATGGGCAGTCTCCATGGTGCAAGACCCCGATGTGCTGGCCCAAGGGTCGGATGTACTGGTGCTGGACAGCATTCGCACCGATTCAGAAACCGAGCAAGCCCTGGTCGAAGAGGCCCGCCGTATCTTGAAGCTGTCGGGCAAAGAAGGCGCAGGCAGCGTCACGCTGACCGATGTGCAAGAGCGTGTGGCCTCGCTCAATGCCATGCCTTTCAACGGCGACGGCATCTTGAACCCCGCCACGTTGACCGAGCAGCCCGAACTGGCCGAGTTGGCGACACGCATCATGGAGGCTTATGGCGCCGCCCAAGGTTGCGATGAGCAGCCTGGCTTGGGGCGCGAGCAGCTGGATCAATTTTTTACCGATGTGCAGTCGATTGCCGATTGGCATGCCCGTGCGCAAACCAATACCTGCGCCTTGCCCACGCAAGAGCAGGCCATGGCTGCCGCCAAAGCCCTAAATGCGGTGCAGGCCAAGGCGGAGGATTTTTTTGCCCGCACCCGTCTGGCGGCATTTGATGCGAATGCGCTGGAGCCTTTGAGCCCCTCCAAAGAGGGCTATGCCGCACTGAGCCAGCAAGTGCTCAGCCAGCAAGACGCAGCGATTGCAGCCTTGCCCGTGGCGACGGTGGTGGCAGGGGGCGAGCTGCCATTACTGCATGGCATCAACCCCGCATGGGCCGATGCCATCGAAACACTGCGCCAAACAGCGGTGCTGCCCCTGCTGGGTGAACACCGCAGCCTGAGTGCAGTGCAATGGGCGCAGCTCAAAGAGCAACTGGCTGCGTGCCAAGCCTGGCTGGCCGAATACCCCACAACCCCCTTGGGTGAAATGGGCAGCGATGCGGCACTCAGCTTGCTGAACAGCGGCATGCAAGCGCAACTGCAAGCGTTGATTCAGCACGATGAAGATGAAAAACAGCACAGCGCCCATGTGCTGACGCTGGAAAAGTTGATCCGTTTTCAGCGGGACCTGCTGGTGCTGCTGAACAACTTTGTCTCTTTCTCGCAGTTCTACAGCCGTGAGGGCGCCGCCTTTCAGGCCGGTAGCTTGTACCTGGATGGCCGCAGTTGCGACTTGACGGTGGACGTGGCAGACACCGCAGCCCACGCCAAGCTGGCAGGCATGGCGAAAGTGTTTCTGGCGTATTGCGAGTGCCGCAGCAATGGCGTCAAGCGCAACATCGTCGCAGCCTTTACTGCAGGCGATGTGGACTTTTTGTTTGTCGGGCGTAACGGTATTTTTTATGACCGCCAGGGAAAAGACTGGGATGCCACCATCACCAAGCTGATTGAAAACCCCACCAGCATTGGCCAAGCCTTCTTCTCGCCGTACAAGAAATTTGTGCGCATGATGGAAGAACAAGTGGCCAAGCGCGCTGCCGCCAAAGATGCCACGGTGACCTCTAACCTGGATGCGCAGGCCGCCAAGCTGACAGACCTGAGCAAGCCTGCTACTACCCCAGCTGCTGCACCGCTGGCGGGCAAGAAGACCGATGTAGGCACTGTGGCTGCGATTGGCGTGGCACTGGGCTCCATCAGTGCAGTGCTGGTGGGCATTTTTGGTAAGTTCATTGAATTGGGCCCCTGGATACCGGTGGCGCTGCTGGGCATTGTGCTGGCCATCTCTGGGCCCAGCATGCTCATTGCCTGGCTCAAGCTGCGTGAGCGCAGTCTGGGCCCTATCCTGGATGCCAGTGGCTGGGCCATCAACGGGCGCATGAAAATCAATTTGCAACTGGGCAATTCACTGTCGCAAGCGGCCAAGGTGCCCGTGTCGGCCAAGCGCATGCTGCATGACCCGTTTGCCGATGATTACACCAAGCGCTGGCTATGGGGTGTGGTGGCGGTGTTGGTGCTGGCCGTGGTGGCTTGGAGCCTGGGCTGGCTCAATGGCGTTCTGCCGCAGTCCTACCATTTCAGCCATTTAATGGCGCCTGCTGTTGTGGAGGCTGTGCCCGCAGCGACTCCAGCGGCACCGGCAGTTCCAGCCGCAGGCGCCACGCCTTGAACAGTGTTGAAGTATCGGCGCTGATCAATGGCGAGCCCGCATCGCTGCGCACTGAACTCAAAAGCGGTGCATAGAAAAAGCACCAGCCATGGTGCTTTTTTGATGAGGTGCGGCACTGCTGCATGCACATGTTGGGCATGCAGAACAGAGCCTGTATCCCCTGTCTAAGCGTTTTGGACAGAAGATTGTTGCGGAGAGCGCATGGCTGAGGTCAGAAAAATAGCAGCTGCTGCAAACGCCAGTACCACCAGCATGGCTCCGCGCAGGCCAAATGCGTGGCCGACAAAGCCCAGTGCGGGTGGGCCAACCAGCAAGGCTACATAGCCAATCGTTGCCACGGCTTTCACCCGCTCTGCCATTTGGCCACCACCTTCTGCTGCTGCCGACAAAGCCATGGGAAAGCCCAGCGCCGCGCCCAAACCCCAGCACACCACCGCCAATGCTACCAGTGCCTGGCTTTGGCCCAGTGCAATGCAGGCCACGCCCAGCACGGCCAAGGCAATGCTGCCGCGCACCAACGCCAAGCGGCCGAAACGTTTGAGCAGCACGCTGCCTGCAAGTCGGCCAATCGTCATTACGGTGGCAAACACCACAAAAATCATCGACCCGACCGATGCACTGAAGCCATGCTCGTCCACCAGCAAGATCGGCAGCCAGTCGTACGCTGCCCCTTCTGTGAGGGCGATGGCAAAGACGATGAAGCCAATCATCAGCACGCGTGTATCACGCCAGACCGAAGTCTGAGTGGCCGCAGTGTGCGCTGTCTGCTTGCCGGAGCTTGCTTCTTTGCCCAAGCCTGCGGGGATGAATTTTGAAAAATGGGCCAGCAGCACGCTAGTCACCAAGAACACGCCCAGCAAATGCACCGCCACGGGGATGTGAAAGTAGTTGGCTGCCAAGCCCAGCAACGCACCTACCAAGGTGCCTAGGCTGAAGCAGCCATGCAAGGTATGCATGACATGCTGGCCGCTCTCATGCTCGATAAAAGCAGCATCCATATTGATAGCAATTTCGGTCGTTCCTACGCCAAAACCAAAAAAGGCCAGACCCAGGCCGACGAGAGGCTGCATGCCTTCTATGACACCCCAGGCCATGGTCAGCAAAGAAATGCATACCATCGACAAACCAAAAAGCATGGTGAACTTGGTGCCACGCCTTTTGATGATCTGCCCCGACAGCAGCACACCGCACATGGAGCCAATCGACAGTCCTGCCAGTACCATGCCCATTTGGGCAATAGATGCGCCAATCGCATCACGGATGGCGGGAGTGCGGGTGACCCACGAGGCCAAGGCCAAGCCGGGGATCAAAAAGAAAACAAAGAGCGCAATCTTTCTGCGGTGCAGAGATGTTTGCATGGATTTCTCACAGCATTGGTACAAAAGTACATTGTATGTACATTTGTACCATATGTGCAGGCACGCACTGGTGTGCTTTAACTTCACAAGGGCTATGACCACTAAAACCAAGAGACGCTATGAGCCAGACCGGCGCGACCGCATTGTGGATGTGGCGCTGGATGTGATTGCGCAGTACGGCGTTGCTGGCACCACGCACCGCCGCATTGCTGAACTGGCTGATGTGCCGCTGGGCGCTATGACGTATTACTTTGATGGTTTGCAAAGTCTGGTGCAAGAGGCCTTTACCAAGCTGGCCCAGACGATGTCTAGCCAGCTGCAAGGCATGCTGGCTGCTGCGGCCAGCAAAGAAGAAGCGCGCCAAGTCATCATTGACTTGGTGTGCAATGACCTGTGGACGTCACCGCGCAATGTGGTGCTGCTGTTTGAGTTGTCCGCCTATGCGGCACGCGAACCCAGTGCCCGCCCGTTGCTGCAGCAGTGGATGGGTGCCAGCGAGAGCTACATGGGCCAGCATTTCGGCCCTTCAAGCGCCAAAATTCTGGATGCTTTCATTGATGGCGTCGTGATGCGCAACATCATCCGCAAAGACTACATCAGCAGAGAAGAAGTGACGGAGTTTGTGCAGAAGATTACGGCGTGATGCACACCTGATGCGCTGGTTAGCGCGTTGACGGGTTGTACCGGCAAGGCGATACCAATCGTTTGCTTTCTCTCGTTCCATTCAAAAAGCCTGTGGTGGCAAACATCACAGGCTTTTGTTTTTGAGAGCAGTTGGCGCAGTTGAATCCGTACTTTTCAATAGTTTTCATAGCGAAATCTAAGCTTTTCAAGCGTTGATAGCTATAAAAATTATGAACTCGTGGCTGCTCAAGGCTCTGGCGCATACAGACGCAGAAACGCCGCAATCGCACGGTCTGTGCACTCGGTCAGTTCGCTTGGTGTGGGCGGTGGCAAATGCTGAAACATAAAGCGTTCCAGCAGCTCCGCCTCTAACAAAGCATGCAGGTGACGTGCAGCCAAGACCGTGGAGGCTGTGCGCAACTGGCCGCGCGCCATGGCTTGCTCCAGAAAGGCGCCGACCAGCGCTTTGCCCCGGCACGGCCCTTGGGCGTAGCAGCGTGCACCCACTTGAGAGCGCCCACCTTCGGCCACCAGCAGGCGGCGCACAGCGGTCACTTCGGGTGTGTACAGCAAGGTCAGAAAGCGGTTGCCAAACGTGCGCAGTGTGGTGGTCAGGTCTTGGCCTTCTGCCTGCAAGGCCTGCATGGTGTTTTGAAAGTCGGCCTCTGAGGCCTGAAACATCACTTCCAGAAACAGCGCTTCTTTCGAGGGAAAGTAGTTGTAGATCGTAGCTTTGGAGCCGCCTAGACGGCTGCAGATCTCGGACATGGAAGTGCGCTCAAAGCCCAGCTCGCCGAAGGTGGCTGCCGCCACGTCCAGGATGGCTTGTCGTTTTTCTTCCGTTTTGGTTCGCATGGGGGCGCAATGTCCTTGTTGGCCTATGTTGTCTTTCAGTGTAGCGCTTGTGGGCAAGATACGTCTGAATCTATACTGAACCGTACAGTTCATTAATAAAGTATTACATGCGAACATGCAACGCTTGTGCACCGGGCCCCGCCCGTTCTGTGCGCGCCCCCGTCTGGCTGATGCTGGGTCTTCCGATGGTGCTACTCACCGCTTGCGCCCAATTGCCTGACTGGCAGGGCAAGGCGTCACTCGACCCTGCAATCCCGGCCAGTTTGCAGGCCACGGCCCATGCGCCCCAGGCCGAGTGGCCGCAGGACCAGTGGTGGCAGCGCTACGGCGACAGCCAGCTCAACAGCCTGATTGCCGAAGCCCTGCAAAGTGCCCCCGACATGGCTGCAGCCATGGCCCGGGTGCAACAGGCCCAGGCGCTGCTGGGTGTAAGCCAATCGGCCACGGTACCGCAGCTTTCGGCCAGTGCCAGCGTTGCCGGCGACAAGTACAGCTATAACTACCTGACACCGTCATCGATGGTGCAGCGTGGGCTGAACGACACGGGCCGCGTGGCCTTGGACTTGCGCTGGTCGCTGGATCTGTGGGGCAAGTACCGCGCAGCCGTGGCCGCAGCTTTGGGCGATGTGCAGGCGCGCCAAGCCGATGCTGCGCAAGCGCGTTTGGTGCTGGCCAGCAGCGTGGCTGCCGCCTATGCCGATTTGGTGCGCATGCAGGTGCTAGAGCAAACGCTCACGCAATCGCTGCAGGTGCGCAGCACCACGGCCAGCCTGTTTGCCGAGCGTTTTGAATACGGGTTGGAAAACCAGGGCAGCGTACAAAGTGCCGCCGCCCGCCAGGCTGCCGCCCGTGCCGAACTGCTGCAGGCGCAAGAACAGCTGGCTTTGCAGCGCCACCACATTGCCGTGCTGATGGGGGCTGCGCCTGATCGCGGTGCAGCCATTCAGATTCCTGCCGCCACGCTGCACCAGCCGTGGCAGCAGCAGTGGGCCTTGCCGGGCAACCTGCCCGCCAACCTGCTGGGCCGCCGCCCTGATGTGGTGGCAGCACGGCTGCAGGCACAGGCGCTGGAGTCGCGCGTGGCAGCCAAGCAGGCGGAGTTTTACCCCGACGTCAACTTGAGCGCCTTCATCGGTGTGCAGTCGCTGGGTCTGGATATGCTGACCAAGGGTGGCTCCAGCATTGCCAGTGTGGGGCCGGCCATCAGCCTGCCGATCTTCAATGGCGGCCGCCTGCGTTCTGAGCTGGGCGCTGCCCGTGCGCAGTACGACGAGGCCGTGGCCCTGTACCGCAATACGCTGAACCGCGCCTTGCAGGAAGTGGCAGACAACGCCGTCAGCCAGCGTGCGCTGCAGCAGCAACTGCAGGCCATGGAGCAGGCCGTGCAGGCCGCAACTGAAGCCCACCGCGTGGCGCGCAACCGCTACGAGGGAGGTCTGGCCACGCATCTGGATGTGCTGTCGGCCGAAGACCAACTCTTGGTCAGCGTGCGCCAGTTGGTCGATGTGCAGGCCCGCGCCTTGTCGCTGGACATTGCGCTGCACCGCGCTTTGGGTGGTGGCTGGCAGGCCACACCAGCGCTGGCCACTGCGCAGGCATCACCCCAGGCGTAAGCACGCCCTGCGGTCTTCCCCCAAATTTTCTGAATTGATTGAGCAAGATTTCTATGACTGATAACGCGTCTTCCGTGAGCGCCAATCCCGTGGTGCGTACACAGCGCCGCAACAAAATGCTGCTGGGCCTGGCGGGTGTGGTGGTGGTTGCCGGTGTGGCCGGTGGTGCTTACTGGTGGCTGCATGCCTCCAACTTTGTTGCGACCGACAACGCTTATGCCGCGGCTGAAGTGGCACAGGTGACGCCTGCCGTCGGCGGTACGGTGCTGGAGGTGCTGGTGAACGATACGCAAGCTGTCAAGCAAGGTGATGTGCTGGTGCGCATTGACCCCACCGACGCCAAGCTGGTGCTGGCCCAGGCTGAAGCGGAGTTGGCCCGCGCAGTGCGCCGTGTCAAAGGCTATGTGGCCAATGATGGTGGCCTGAAAGCCCAGATCGCCGCCCGCGAGGCCGACCAGAAAAGCGCTGCAGCCCAGCTGACATCGGCCCAGGCAGACATGGCGCGTGCCACCATCGATTTGCAGCGCCGTGAAGCGCTGTCCAAGAGCGGCTCTGTCTCGGGCGATGAGCTGACCAATGCCCAGAACGCATTTGCTGCGGCCAAGGCACGCCTGGCTTCTGCACAGGCCAATCAGGCGCAGGCGCAGGCCAACCGCGAAGCGGCCGTGGGTGCCAAGCAGGTCAACGCCACGCTGATCGAAGGCACCACGGCAGAGACCAATCCCGAGGTGATGCTGGCGCAAGCGCGCCGCGATCAGGCGCAGGTGGACCTGGAACGCACCACGGTGCGCGCACCGCTGGATGGCATTGTGGCCAAGCGCAGCGTGCAACTGGGCCAGCGCGTACAAGCCGGTGCCCCGCTGATGTCGGTGGTGCCCGTGCAAAACATGTATGTGGACGCCAACTTCAAGGAAGTGCAACTGGCGAAGGTGCGCGCGGGTCAAACTGTGGAACTGCACTCTGACCTGTACGGCAGCGATGTCACCTACACCGGCACGGTGGTGGGTTTCAGCGGCGGCTCGGGGGCGGCATTTGCAGCCCTGCCTGCACAAAATGCCACGGGCAACTGGATCAAGGTGGTGCAGCGCCTGCCCGTGCGCATTGCGCTCAAGCCCGAAGAACTGGCGACCCACCCGCTGCGCGTGGGCTTGTCGATGAATGCCACGGTGGACACACGCACGGGCGATGCACATGCCGTGGGCCTGACCAGCACCGCAGCCGCTGCGCAGTGAGCCATCCATGGGTGATACCAACTCTGGACCGCTGACCATCGGCGGCAAACCGCTCACGGGCGGCATGCTGTGGCTGGCCGCCATCGTGCTGGCAGCGGCCAACTTTGTGGCCGTGCTGGACATGACGATTGCCAACGTCTCGGTGCCCAGCATTGCCGGCAACCTGGGCGCTACCACCAGCCAAGGCACCTGGGTGATTACCAGCTACGCCGTGGCCGAGGCCATTACCGTGCCGCTGACCGGTTGGCTGGCCGCACGCTTTGGTGCGGTGCGCGTGTTTGCCACGGCCATGGGCTTGTTTGGCGTGGCTTCGCTGCTGTGCGGCCTGGCCAATTCGCTGGGCTTTCTGGTGTTTGCGCGCATCTTGCAAGGCTTTGCCGGTGGCCCGCTGATGCCCCTGTCGCAAACCCTGCTGCTGCGTATTTTTCCTCCGCGCATGGCCCCGGCGGCGATTGGTTTGTGGTCCATGACCACGCTGATTGCGCCGGTGCTCGGGCCCATTGTGGGCGGCTGGATTTGTGACCAGTACAGCTGGCACTGGATCTTTCTGATCAATATCCCTGTCGCTTTGGGCTGCGCCTATGCGGCGTGGAACCTGCTCAAACGCTATGAGCTGCCACTGCGCAAGAACCCCATCGACAAAATTGGCTTGCTGATTTTGTTTGTGTGGGTGGGCGCTTTGCAGTTGATGCTGGACGAAGGCAAACAACTGGACTGGTTTGCCTCACCCCTGATCGTCTGTCTGGCCGTGGTGGCCGTAGTGGGTTTTGTGGCCTTCCTGATCTGGGAGCTGCATGAAGAGCACCCGATTGTGGATTTGCGCGTGTTCCGCCACCGTGGCTTCACCATGAGTGTGCTGACCATCAGTTTGACCTTTGCCGCCTTCTTTGCCGCCAACGTGCTCACGCCGCTGTGGTTGCAAAGCTTTATGGGCTACACCGCCACCGCCTCGGGCCGTGTCACGGCGTGGAGCGGTTTGTTCGCCCTGATGGTGGCACCATTGGCCGCAGGGCTGGCGGCCAAGGTCGACCCGCGCCGGTTGATTTTCATGGGTGTGATCTGGCTGGGCCTGGTCACCTTCTGGCGCACGTTTGCCACCACGGACATGGCGTACTGGGACATTGCCATTCCGCTCATGCTGATGGGCTGGGGGCTGCCGTTCTTCTTCATTCCCACCACCGGTTTGGCGCTGGCCAGTGTGCAGCCGCACGAGATGGACAATGCCGCAGGTTTGATGAACTTTTTGCGCACGCTCTCGGGTGCGGCGGCAGTGTCACTGGTCAATACCGAGTGGGAAAACGCCACCACGCGCCACCACGCCGATTTGGTCGGTGTGGCTGATCGCACGGGTGAAGTGCTGGAAGGCTTCAAAGCTGCGGGCATGGCGCCGGAAGCGGCGCTGCGTGCGCTGGACAACGTGGTCACCAGCCAGAGTGTGATGCTGGCCACCAACCAGATCATGATGGCGATTGCTGTGTGCTTTGTGTTTGCGGCCTGTGTGATCTGGCTGGCCCCCAAGCCGACGCGTTTGGTGGCCCCAGGTGAGGGCGGCCACTGACATTTTCACGCCGCCCAGCTGCGCACGCCCAAGTGCAAGAACCACAAAGCCCGCAATTGCGGGCTTTGTTATTTGATAGCTGGTGGCGTTTGTGTTTAAAGCGATTGAAATGCTTTTGATGCTGAAAGCGCCTGAATACCAGCGCAAGTCGCTCATTTTTTGTGATTGCTTAACGCGTGCAGCGCAATGCCTGCAGCGCAGTGGTCATCACACCAGACAGTTGCCGTCATCCAGCGCTGGAGGGCGCAGCAAATCTTCGTTCACGCCCATGGCCTGGCTGGCGCGTTCCACAGCCTGCCACAGGGGAGCGGGCATTTGCAAAATATCGTCGGGTGTGGCGGCGTTGGCAATCCATGCGCTGATTTCGCCGTGCTGCGTGTGGGTCAGCAAGTCCAGGTTGAGCATTTCGTCAATGGTCTTCATCGTGAAGCCTCCCGTGATTTTTATGGCGTTGCTCAAAAAGCAGCGCTCAGGCTGCCTGAGCCATTTATATACCACCCATCCGGTATTTTTTAAGACGGGGGATACAAGCTTCGGTGCGTTGTAGATTGACTTTGTGTGCACCGACCACCGTCAACGGGCAGGGATGCGCACGGTGCTCAGTGCTTGGCACCCAGCGCCTTGGCAATCTTGTTGCGCGGCACCGTGGGTCTGGGTACTTTGAAGTCAAACCAGTTGCGCACATCCTCTTCCACACCAATGCCGTGCATGTAGTTGTAGATGGCTTTTTTCAGCACGACGCCCAGCTTGTCGTGGTCCACACCGGTGGCGTCGATGAATGGAATGTCATTGCGCGCAAACGTGGCCTTGGGCTGGGGCGGCAGGGTCACGCCGTACTCCTCGGGGTTTTGGCCTACGGGCGAGTGCACGGTGCAGGCAAAGCGGTGAAAGAACCCGCTCTGAATACAGCCGTTTTCAAACAGCTGGCGCACATACTCCAGTGCATCCACCGTGTCTTGCACGGTCTGCGTGGGAAAGCCGTACATCAGGTAGGCGTGTACCAGAATGCCGGCATCGGTCAGCGCCTTGGTCACGCGCGCCACTTGCTCGACGCTGACGCCTTTTTTCATCAACTCCAGCAGGCGGTCCGAGGCCACTTCCAGCCCACCTGATACGGCAATGCAGCCGCTTTCGGCCATCAACTCGGCCAGCTCTGGCGTAAAGGTTTTTTCAAAACGAATATTGCCCCACCAGCTGATCTCGGTGCCGCGCTCAATCAATTCTTTGGACAGCGCCTTGAGCGCTTTGGGCGGTGCCGCCTCATCCACAAAGTGAAAACCGGTTTGCCCGGTTTCGGCCACGATGGCGTCAATGCGGTTGGCCAGCTCGGCGGCGCTGGCGCCTTCGTAGCGGCTGATGTAGTCCAGGCTCACGTCACAGAAACTGCACTTTTTCCAGTAGCAGCCGTGCGCAATCGTCAACTTGTTCCAGCGGCCATCGCTCCACATGCGGTGCATGGGGTTGAGCATGTCCAGCAGCGACAGGTAGTCGTGCAGTGGCAGGCCATCCCATGTGGGCGTGCCCACTTCGGCAAAGGCAATGTCGGCTTCCATCATGTTGATGTACTTGACGTTGCCGGTTTCGGCATCGCGCACAAAGGTGCGCACCAAGCGCGACTGGCCCCGCTCGCCTTGCAGATGTTCCAGCAGCGACAGCAAGGGGCGCTCGCCCGCATCCAGCGTGACGAAGTCAAAGTAGTCAAACACACGCGGCTCGGCCAGTTCGCGCAGTTCGGTGTTCACAAAGCCACCCCCCAGCACCAGGGTGATGTGCGGAAACTCGGCCTTGATGGTTTGCGCAATGCGAAATGCCGCATAGACCGAACCGGGGAACGGTGTGGACAGCAGCACCACCGTAGGGCGATTGCGCCAGATGGCCTTGCGCGTGAGGTCAATCAAGGCTTCGTCCACCAGCGTGGGGACTGCCGCCAGAGCGCTGGCCAGCGGGTCAAACGTGGGCTGGTTGCCCGACAGTGACTCGGCGTAGCGCACAAATTCAAAACGCGGGTCGGCCGCATCGCGGATCACATCGGCCAGATCGTTCAAATACAGCGTGGCGTAGTGCTTGGCACGGTCTTGCTGGCCCAAAGCACCAAAGGCCCAGCCAATCGGGTCGCCCGAGCCGTCGTCCATGTAATGCTCCAGCGCATCAAAGCGCGGGCCTTCGGGCAACCATGTGCGGCTGACGATGCGGTGGCTCAGTGTGCTGTCTTTGCCCTGCAAAAATGCCATCACCCGGTTAATGGTGGCGGTGTAGCGGTCGCGCTGGCCCATGAAGCTTTGCACGGCAGGGCTGAACATGCGCTCTGGGTTCTCATCAAACTGGTCTTGCACCAGATCGATGATTTTTTCCAGCCCCTCTTTGGACAGCAGTTTGAGCACCAAGGCCAGTGCCAGGTCTTCCTGCACCGCATCCACCGCGCGCGAGCGCAAAAAGCCTGTGATGTAGGCGGTAGATGGATAGGGCGTGTTGAGCTGCGTCATCGGGGGGATGAGCGAGAGCACGCGTGGGGCAGTAGCAGTCATGAACGGTGAAGCAGGCCAGAAGCGCGGCAGTGCCGCAAACCAAAACAAAAGCCCGGCTGGGCAGCAGGGCAGAGCGCTATTGTCGCTGGCTTGGCATAAAGCTGCCGGGGCGAGGTTTTGCGGGATAAAGCAGCGCGTTACTAGGCGGTGCCCTCAAGGTGCAGCGTTTTGGACGGTAGTGCTGAGCCGCAGTGCATGGATATGTTCGCCAAAGAAGCTGCGGCGGATCGATAGTTCTGCAGGCACAGGGCCATCAGGCAGCGTGTCAAAGCTGTCTGCATCGACACAGAATTCAAAGAAAAGATAGCGCACTTCGGCAATTTGGATCTGATGCTTGCAAGAGCGCCCTGAGCCGCGCTTTTTCTCTACGGTGGTAGAGCGCGTGACTTCCGTATGCACCAAGCTGGTATAGCCCAGTGGCAGGGTGACGGCGATATCCAGCCAGAGCATGACCACAAAAAACGCCATGCACAGTGGCGCCATGAGCCAGCGCTTCAAAGGCCCGTAAGTCAGCCAGGGGCCAGAAGGGCGCCACAGGTTCTTTCGGTACAAAACCCTGAGCCAGACGGCGCTGGCAGCGGTCAACAGCAAAGACACCCACCAAGCCATCGTTTGCCACTGCCCTGTGGGGACAAAACTGCGAAAAAGAATCGGCGCCAAAGCGCCCAGCATCACCAGCATGAAGGTGCTAATGAGTACTTTCTGTGCGCGAGGGATATCTTTTTTCCACAGCAAATTCATGGCTTTGGTTCTAAGTCGACGCGTGCTTGAGGGTGGATGCCAAATTGATCGTACAAAAAAAGGGATGCCGTGGCATCCCTTTGCAAACAGCTCACCCGTACGCTCAGGATGAGTGGTGCGAGGCTTCGTGCATGCGCGGTTCCCGGCGCTCACGCTGTGGGCGTGGGTCGTTGGCCTCGGGTTTGCGAGCATCGCGGTAACGCATGGCCCAGCGCTCAATCGTATAGAAAGACAGGGCAGATAGCGCTGCAGAGATCAACAGTGCGCCGATAACGGTCACGGGCCAGGAATAGTCGGCGCGCAAATAGCGCACCACCGGGTAGTGCCACAGGTAAATACCGTAGGACAGTTTGCCCAGTTGCAGCAGCGTGGGGGCGGTGAGCATTTCATACACCAGACCCTCGGGCTTTTGTACTGCCAACAGTAATACGATGGCAGCGCACTCGACCACGGTGATGCCCCACAGCATGGCGTGTTGGTTGTCCCATTTCAACTCCATGATCAGTGGCACGGCCAGTACCAGCCACATGGTGTAGCCGCGCAAGGATTGCAGGTATGCGATCCACTTGGGCTTTTCCACCATCAGCGCAGCCAGCAGTGCACCGGCAATCAGGCCCGAGGCGCGTGTGTCAAAACGGAAGAAAATTTCATAAAACGCCTGCTCTTGGAACACCCAGAACACGCGCCACAGGGTGCTCAGCACCCACAGCGCCAGCAGGGGTGCCCATACACGACCCGGTGAAGTCTTGCGCAGCAGCCATACCAGCAGTGGTGGCCAGATCAGGTAGAAATGCTCCTCAACCGAGAGTGACCACATGTGCAGCAACGTGTCGGGGCTGTCAAAGAAAGCAATCCCGTAATCGGCCAGATAGAGTAGGGACACCAGCGCATCGGAGTAAATGTCATCCAGCTCAGGCCACAGGAAGGGCGCAACGACACAATATGTGGCCAAAAACAGCGCCAGTGCGGGCATCAGTCTAAAGAAGCGGCGGCGGTAAAAGCGCCAGTAATCCAGTCGCTCATTGGTGCGGAACTCCTGCAGCAGGAGCGAGGTAATCAAAAAGCCGCTGAGCACGAAAAACAGATCGACCCCAAAAAAAGCGCCGTCAAACAGGGGCGCGTGCGCATGCGACAAAACCACCAAAATGATGGCTACGCCGCGCAATCCATCCAGCGCAGGGTTGTAGCGCAGTTTGAATACTGACTCTGTCAAAACTAAACACCTTTCATTTGGCCCGGCCAGGGGGAATATGGCCACGCTCGTTTTTGTTATTTCTTGCAATCAGGGAAAACCTTGTTGCGAAAGTATGAAGAAAACCCGGCAAGCGCTCCGTAACAAGGCTATTTTTTCTGTAATCAGGCGTTGAGCAGAGGGGCTCAAATTCTAAAAAAACTGCGCACGCATTCGGTGAATGGCTTGGTGCGTTGTTGATCATTGAGATGCTCTATTTGTGTAGTTTGTTTTGAAAGCGTATGCTTACTTTTAATGAAGTTTCGAGCATAAAAAAAGCCACCTGAAGGTGGCTGTCAAAGACGGATAGGTTGCTTAGTTGTCGGCAAGCTTGCGCTCTTTGACTACACGGCCCCACTGGTCATATTCTTTTTTGATGAAGGCTGCCAGTTCTTTGCGCGTGGTGGGCTGGGGGGTCAGACCATGGTCGTTCAGGGCTTTTTTCACGCCTTCGTCGTTCAGTGCTTTGACGATTTCTACATTCCAACGCTCCAGGATGGCTTCAGGGGTTTTGCTGGGTGCCACAAACGCATACCAATTCAGCGCTTCAAAGCCGGGGTAGCCGGCTTCTGCCACGGTCGGGATGTCGGGCATGTAGGCGGGGCGTGTCAGGCCCGTGGTGGCCAAGGGAATCAACTTGCCAGTTTGCACATGGGGGAGTGCCGTAGGGGGGGCGGCAAAGTAGCTGGTCACGCGCTCGCCCAGCAGGTCTTGCAGAGCCGGTGCACCACCCTTGTAGGGCACGTGCACCATTTCAACGCCCGCGCGCTGGTTGAATAACTCACCTGCTAGGTGCGAGGCCGAGCCTGCGCCGGTCGAGGCAAAGTCCACCTTGCCGGGGGACTTTTTGGCCAGTGCCACGAACTCTTGCAGGGTCTTGACGCCTGCGCCCTTATGGGCGACCAGTACGTTCGGGAAATTCACGCCACCGGACAGGGGTGCCAAATCCTTGAAGGGGTCGTAGTTTAGCTTCATCAGGTGCGGGGCAATGGCCAGCGGGCCCACAGAACCAAACAAAATCACCGAGCCATCGGCCACCGCGTTGGCCACCTGCCCGTGGGCAATATTGCCGCCCGCGCCCCCCTTGTTTTCCACCACCACCGACTGACCAATGTTTTCACCCAGTTTTTTGGCGATCAGGCGGGCTGCAGCATCGGCAGCACCACCGGGGGCAAAGCCGACCACCATGGTGACGGGCTTTTTGGGGGGGAAATCTTGGGCCAATGTCTGGCCAGCAAATGCCAATGATGTCGCAGCCAATACGGCGGCTTGGATCAATGTGCGCTTTTTCATGGTGGGTCTCCTAGTGTTGTCTTATGAATATGAAAGTGGCAGAGGGAAAACGAATCGCTAATCGGCCCCCAGTCCGATAGGGTTGGGCTGGCGTTTTTCGGTGTTGTGGCGCAGCAAAGCGGCGGTGCGAAAAATGCCGTGGGCAAACTTGCCATAAGGCAGCGTGACGAACAGCGCCATCACTGCGCCCAGATGCAGGCACAACAGCAGTGCCAAAGCAGGTGTTGCGCGCCCCCACCACAAGGCCAAACCGCTCGTGGCTACAAGAAACAACAGGGCAATGAAACCCAAGTCCATGGGCTTTTGCTTGGCATCTCCATGCATGGGGTGGCGGTTGCGATTGAGCATCCACAGCCCCGCCGTGCCCAAGGACAGCATGACGCCACCAACGCCCCCCAAAATTTTGGGCAGACTGGGTAGGTCATAGGGTGCAGCCCAGCCAAACACATAGTGGTACAGCGTGGCGACCGAGGTGGCAGCAAAGCACAGCATGAACCCGTAGAAGGTCAGGTGATGAAAGCGGCGGCGCTGGAGCGTGTAAGCGTCGTCTTCGTTGTGGCAGCCTTCACCGTGCCCTCCTCCCAGATACTTCAGGCGCAGTACATCGCTGGTGGCTTCGGTGGCCGCAGCGCCGCTGACATCGGCGCCGCTGGTGGCGGGTTTGATGTCTTTCCAGAAACGTCGCACGCCCATGCCTAAGGCAAAAACGACAAACAAAAATACTGGCGCAAACATGCCCACCAGCAGGTTGTGTGGGAACAGGCTGTAGAAGTTGGCGCCCAGGTCAGCGCCCCACAAGGCATTCAGTCTACCGCCTTGCAGCACCGCACCCAGTACCAGAAACAGCGTGAGGGCTGCTACCAAGGCCAGCGACAGCGTCAAGCCATTGCGCTTGTACAGCTGGCCCAACGCCGGTGGCCAGGCGTAGTCCACATAGGTTTGCCCACGCACTTCGGCCATGGCTTTGGGGATGTTGATAGCAAATTCATGCGGTGGCGCGTACTGGCAAGCGTGCAAGCAGGCACCGCAGTTGTGGCACAGGTTGGCCAGGTAATTAACATCGGCTTTGAGAAACTCCAGGCGGCGTGTCATGGCAGGGAAGACTGCGCAAAAGCCCTCGCAATAACGGCAGGCGTTGCAAATTTGCATGACGCGTGCCACCTCGCCTTCGGCAGCGGACATGGGCAGGATGGGGATGACTTTGCCGCCAGAGCCTGCGGCCAATGCTTGTGCTTCTTGGCCCAGTGATTGCAGGGATTGAATGCTCATGGCTTAAACCTCATCTTTCACAGCGCCGTGCACGGCATCTTTTTCAGCGGCAGCCAGCGCCGCATTGCGCCCTGCAATACGGCCAAAGGCGGTGCCAATCGACATGCCCACGCCCGCGGTATAGCCCTTGCCCAGTACGTTGCCCGCCATCATTTCGCCCGCTACAAACAGGTTGGGGCTGGGCAGATCGCTAAAGCGCACTGCGGCGGTGTCGTCCACTTTCAGGCCCAGATAAGTAAACGTCACGCCGGGGCGCAGCGCGTAGCCGTAAAACGGCCCAGTATCGATGGGCCTTGCCCAGTGGGTTTTGGCAGGTGTCAGGCTTTCGGTGTGGCAATCGTCGAGCGCCGTGTGGTCAAACTTGCCGACTTTGCAGGCACTGTTGTAGGTGTTCAGGCTGTGCATGAAGGTCTCAACATGCAGACCCAGCTTGTGCGCCAACTCAGGCAGGCTGTCCGCTTTCACGCCCGGAAACACGGGGGGCATGAAGCGACCAATGGCTTTGCTGTCGATGATGGAATACGCAATCTGCCCGGGCTGTTGTGCCACCAAACGACCCCAAATGGCGTAGCGCTTGGGCCAGAAGTCTTCGCCTTCGTCATAAAAACGCTCCGCATCCCGGTTGACCACCACACCCAGCGAAACACAGTCAATGCGGGTGCAAATACCGCCGTCATACAGCGGGGCGCGGGCATCAATGGCCACCATATGTGCCTGGGTGGGGTCACCAATGCCATCCACTTGGTGTTCATCCAGCAAGTGCTTGAGCAGTACGCCTTTGTTGAAAGCCGTGCCACGGATGATGAAGTTGTCTGCAGACCATTCGCCGCGTTCGTTCTGGCCCCAGGCTTCGCGCAGCCATTCACGGTTGGACTCAAACCCACCTGCTGCCAGCACACAGCTTTTGGCGGTGATGCGCTGGCCGTTGACCCATGCGGCTTGAAATACACCGTTTGTGATATCGAGGCGGTCTACGGGGGATTCATAGCGAATTTCAACCCCCAGCTTTTCTGCGCTGCGGTAGTAGGCGTTGACCAGAGCTTTGCCACCGCCCATGAAGAAGGCGTTGGTGCGTGCCACGTGCAAAGCGCCAGACAGCGGCGGCTGAAAGTGCACACCGTGCTTGCGCATCCAGTTGCGGCAGGTGGATGAGGCGCGAATCACCATGCGGGCCAAGTGCTCGTTGGTAATGCCGCCTGTGACCTTGAGCAAGTCTTGCCAGTACTCTTCTTCAGGGTAGGCCTCGACCAGCACGTCTTGCGGGGCATCGTGCATGCAGCGCAGGTTGCGGGTGTGGGCGGAGTTGCCACCGCGCCATGCGCGCGGCGCGGACTCCAGCAGCAGCACGCGCGCACCTGCTTCGCGCGCCATCAGCGCAGCGCACAGGGCGGCATTACCGCCACCGATGACCAAAACATCGGTGTCCATGAATTTCTCTCCTTACTGTCTCACTCGTGGGGAATGGGAACTGTAGGCAGAAGGTTCACGCAACGGCAGGGGGCAAATGCAATGGGGGTATCAGTTTTCGTGATGACTGAGCGTGGCGCCCGCCCATTCACCGCTGTTGACCAGCTGCTGGGTGCAGGCCAAGACCACCACCCGGGCTGCCAGCGCTGCAGGCGAGAGTTCGTCTTCTGACAGCCCGCACAGCATGGCGTTGCGGCGCACTTGCCCATCAATGATTTCGGAGCATTGAAAAACTTCTTCGGTGGCGTGGTGCAGTTTGACGGCAGACCACGGCTGTACCGTGGCCCCCATGCCCGCCATCACGGCTTCCATCAGCAGGGGCAGGCCATCAATCTCCAGCGCCATGTTCAAGGGAATGCCTGCATGCGCAAACGCGGTGACGATCGAGTAGCGCAGCCCATGGGTGCCAGAAGGCAAGATCAGCGGCACGCCACGCAACTGCGCCATGCTGATGGTGGCTGTGTGTGGGCAGACCGGGTGCTGCTTGGATTGGATGAGATAGAGCTTTTCTTCCAGCAGTGGCATCACACTCCAGCGCCGCGCGTTTTTGTCGTCAAACAAAATGGCCAAGTCCAGCTGGCGTGCATTGAGCAGGCTGGTCAGGTGGCCAGAGAGCGCAGACACCATGTGCAACCGCACCTCAGGGTAGCGCTCGCGCATGGCTTTCATGAGGGGCAAGCCCAACACCGAGGCAATGGTGGGAGACAGGCCAATGCTCACCGCGCCCGATAGCCGCGCTTGCTGCGCTGCGCGGATGGCTTGCTCTGCGTGGCGCAGCGTCAACTGTGCTTCGTGGAAAAAGGCAATGCCTGCTTCGGTGGGCACCGTGCCTTTACTGGTGCGCTGCAGCAAGCGTGTGCTCAGCTCACTTTCCAGGCGGCTGATTTGCTGGCTCAACGCAGACTGCACCAAGTTCAAATCCAAAGCCGCCCGGCTCATGGAGCCAAGCTCAACAACGCGCACAAAGTAGCGCAACTGGCGCAGTTCCATAGAGGGCTTAACGTCAAAAAGAAAAAGGCAAGGTGCACCACAGTGCGCGGCAGATCATCTGCGCATGGTAGCGATACCGCAGGCAGAACGCAGGCTGTGGGTGCGATGCGCTGGCATTGCACTTGCTTGGATCAACGCATGCACCACACCACGTTGACCCCACTACCCCTGACCCCTGACCGTTTTGCACCTTTTGGCCATGTGGTGGCGGTGGACGGGCAAACGCCGCACATTGCCGCATGGCCCATCAACGATGGCAATGCCATGCGCCATGAATTGCTGACGGATCTGCAGCTCACTGCCGAAGGTGGCGTACCCATGCTGGCCATCTTTCGTGCACAAGCGCGGCAGTTCCCGCTGCGCGTGACCGATATGGAACGTCATCAGCTGGGCAGCCAGACCTTCATTCCCTTGGGCACCCAGCGTTTTGTGGTGGTGGTGGCGCGCCCCGGTTCTGCACCTCAGCCAGGTGATTTGCACGCCTTCATTACCGATGGCTGCCAAGGTGTGGTGCTGGCACCGGGCACTTGGCACCATGCACTGCTGGCCGTGGACGGTGGCGATTTTGCGGTGATTGAACGCAAGGCTGCAGAGGTCGATTGCGAGGTGTGCAGGGTGGTAGGTGTGACGCTCGAAGCGAAGAGTTTGTAAGCGCCGCCCGATGTCAACGTGACGAAGTGTGCGAACTTCCAGACAGCGCCTTTCTCGTTGCTGCCAGTGGAGGCTGTCGGTGTTCTCTCACGTTCTGATCCGCCACTCGATGGTTTCTAAGCCGTGTTCGTGGCGCTAGCCACCGCCTGGGGGCACCCTGAAGTTGTCGGTAATCCTTTTTTCTGCGCGCTGCAACCAATGAAAAGCCGTCTGCCGCCAATGCGCCAGACGGCTTTTCATTGTGTTTTTTACGCCGTTGTTCAACGGCTCATGGGTCTTTGCTTGTTCATGGTTCATGCACTCCATGCTCGATACATGGATAACATCTGTAAAGTTGAATTCAATGAATAATCAATTCAGATAATCTGATGGTAAGTCGTATGCGCAATCTCAATCTCGATCAGTTACAGACGCTGGTAGCCATTGCCGATCTGGGCACTTTTGCCGCTGCGGCACAGGCACTGCATCTGGCACCCCCCACGGTCAGCTTGCATATCAAGGAGCTGGAGCAACGCATAGATGCCACGTTGCTGGTGCGTGGCAGACGCCAGGCAGAACTGACATCTGCCGGGCAGTTGCTGGTGCGAGAAGGCCGCAAGCTGCTGCTGGCCTGTGATGATTTGATGGAGCATGTGCAGCGCCATGCTGCAGGGCGCGAAGGCACCGTGCGCGTGGGTGTGTCTGCAGGCGTGAGTACCCGCTTGTTGCCGCTGATGCTGGAGGCGCTGAGCCAGCGCAGCCCCGGCGTTGAAGTGCGACTGGAGGCCGTCGGCTCTGCCGAGTCCATGAAGCGTTTGGCTGCAGGTTCGCTGGATGTGGCCGTCGTGGCCAGCCCGCAACCGTTGAGCGCAGAGATCGTTCTGACGCCTTGGCGCAACGATCCTCTGATTGCCTTGTTGCCCGCGAGCTGGGAGGCACCTGATCAGGTCACCCCTGCATGGCTTTCACAGCGGCGCTGGGCGTCTTTTTCGGCCCCCACGCAAATGCATGGGCTGATTGCCACGTGGTTTGCCCAAGCGGGGTACACACCGCGCCCGTTTCTGGCGCTGACCTATCCGGGGGCGCTGAAAAGCTTGGCAGCCGCCAGCCAAAGCGCAGCACTGCTGCCGCTGGAAGAGGTGGAAGACCAGCTGCAGTCCCCCGAGGTTCAGATACGGCATCTCAGCCCTCGGCTGATGCGTCCCATGGCAGTGGCGCACCGCATGCAGCCTGACCTCAATCCCGCAGTGCGCAGCGTGCTGGAAGTGCTGGCTGCGTTTGGGACGGAATCCTGGGGCGGGGAGATGCCGAAGTCGCAAAAGTCTTTGCATGACCCGTTGATCCGGGATGCGGCAAGCGCGAAATGATTTCACCGAGTTGGCGTGCTAGCACCGGGAGAGAACGCGCAGGACGGGAATAAGTGCGCTGCCGCCACAGCGCTTGTAAACAACGACGCACTCGCCATAAGCGCCTGAAGCATTAGCGCATCAGGCGTTTTTCAAAAGCTTGCGTTGGCCGCAATACTCAATGGGCAGCCAACCGCTGCGCCATCGCTATCAAACTCCGGTCGCTGCCTTGGGGCCCCAAGAGCGAAATCCCCAGTGGTGCGCCATCGCGCCCAGTCAACGGCAGCGAGATTTGCGGAAAACCTGACAACCCAGCCATGCATAGCATTTGCACGGCCTGGTTGCGGTAGTCCTCCAGCGCGCTTTCGTCGGTGCTGCGCAGGGGCGCGATGTCGGGCATGCTGGGCATGACTAGCACGCCATCACTGCCCAGCAGTTGGCTTAAATGCGCGGTAAAGCGGGTACGAAAGGCTTGGGCCTGCGCCACCTGACCATCGGTGACTTGCTGGCTCCAGGCAAAGCGCTCTTTCACGCCGGGGCCGAGCACGGGGGCGTAGCGTTCGATGAAGGCGCCGTCGGTCATCCATGCTTCGCGGCCTTGGATGTAGCGAAAGCTCCAGTACATGGCCTCAAAGCTTTCCAGCGCTGCAGTGGTGGGCGCGGCTTTGCCGTAGGTGGCTTCGATCTTGGCCCACGCGCCATCCCAGGCGGGCAGCACGGCGGGGGCAATCAGGTTCCAGACGTCGGTGGGGCGCAGCAGGCGTGGCTGGGCGGGCAGCGATGCCGTATCGGCGCCCAGCAGCACGTCGCCCACACGGGCAAAGGTGGTGGCGTCGCGCGCGAACCAGCCGCAGGTGTCGTAGCTGTGGCACAAGGCCAGTGCGGACTGCAAACTGACGCGGCCATGCGTGGGGCGAATGCCGTACAGCCCGCAGTGGCTGGCGGGGGCGCGCACGGAACCGCCAGTGTCGGTGCCCAGCGCAAAGTCACACAAGCGGCTGGACACGGCAGAGGCCGAGCCCGAGGATGAACCGCCCGTGATGCGGTCTGCCGCTGCCCCGTTGATGGGTGCGCCAAAGTGGGCGTTGTTGCCGTTCATGGAAAAGGCCAGCTCGTCGGTGACGGTTTTGCCCGCGAAGGCCGCACCGGCATCCAGCAGTTTTTGCACCGTGGGTGCCGTCTGGGTTTTGATGCCCGACATGGCCAGCACCAACGGATTGCCACCACCGGTGGGGTAGCCAGCCACGTCAAACAGGTCTTTGACGCCGAAGTACAGGCCGCTCAACAGCCCGGTGCTGGCGTGGGCCACAGGCACATCGGGATAGGGAACAAAGGCGTGGGCAGGATCGTTCAGCGGCATGGCAACTTTCTAGGAGGCAAGGACACAAGAATGCGGATATCAAAAAAAGGAGCTGTTAGCGCAGTGAAATCAATACTTAAAGGTATAAATGACATTGAAATCATTGATTGGTAAGCGCTAGCAGCTCTTGTTTTATGTATGCGTGGACTAAGCCGCCAGCAGCTGTGGTGCGTGACGGGCGGCTTCGTCGGTGCGCGTGCAGCGTGCTAGGTGGCCGGGTTCTACCTGCAGCGCAGCGGGCACGTCGCTCAGGCAATCGTCGGTGGCAAAGCGGCAGCGCGGTGCAAAGGCACAGCCGGGTGGAATGGCGGTCAGGTCCGGCGGTGCACCGGGAATGGTTTGCAGCGGCTGGCCGCGTTCCATGGCGCCGTGCGAGCGGCTTTGCAGCAAAGCCATGGTGTAGGGGTGGCGCGGGTTGCGAATGAGCTGCTCGGCCGTGCCTTCTTCCACAATGCGGCCGGCGTACATGACGGCAATGCGGTCGGCCACTTCCACTGCGGCCCCGATGTCGTGTGTCACAAAAATAATGCCCAGTCCCAGATCGCGCTGCAGTTCACGCAGCAGCAGCAAGATTTGGATTTGCACCGTGGCATCAAGCGCGGTGGTGGGCTCATCGGCCAGCAGCACCTGCGGGTTGCAGGCCAGTGCCAGCGCAATCATGGCGCGCTGGCGCATGCCGCCGGACATTTCGTGCGGGTAGGCTTTCAGGCGCTGCTGCGGGCTGGGAATGCTGACACGCTCAAACAGGGCCAGCGCGCGGGCTTCGGCCTGCGCCTTGCTGACTTGGGGTTCGTGGCGGCGAATGGCTTCCACAATCTGCGCGCCCACGGGGTAGACCGGGTCCAGCGCCAGCAAGGGGTCTTGAAAAATCATGGCGCAGGTCTTTCCACGAAAGCTGGGCAGCGCTTTTTGTGGCATGGTCAGCACATCGTGGCCCATGACCTGTACGCGGCCTTGCATGCTGGTTTTGTGCTCAGGGTGCAACCGCAGCAAGGTGCGCAGCGTGACGCTTTTGCCCGAACCGGATTCGCCAATCAGCGCCACCGACTCACCGCGCTGCACGCTCAGGCTGACGCCGCTGACAGCCTGCACCACTTTCTTGCCACCGGTGAACCGGACGTTCAGATTCTCAATTTGCACCACAGGGTTGGAGGGTTGGGTCATTGTGCAATCTCCGGTTCAGGCGGCCATGGCTGCGGGCATGCTGGCCAGTGCCAGCGGATGGTGGCTGCTGTGCTCGTGCACCAGACAGCGTGCATGGTGGTGCAGTTGCACTTGCGAGATGGTGGGAATGCGCTCAGCGCACACGGGCGCCGCTTGGGGGCATCGCGGGTGAAAGCGGCAGCCCGGTGGCGGGTTGATGGGGTTGGGCGGGTCGCCCGCCAGTGGTGCTTGTTGCGTGCGGTTGCGTGGGTCCATCGACGGTACGGACGACAGCAGCGCCTTGGTGTAGGGGTGGGCGGGGTTGGCAAACAGCGTGCTGGATGGACCAATCTCGGCCACTTGGCCCAGGTACATCACCATCACGCGGTCGCTGATGTAGTTGACGACCCCCAGGTCGTGGCTGATGAAGACATAGGTCAGGCCAAATTCGCGCTTGAGATCGGTCAGCAGGTTCAGCACCTGGGCTTCTACAGATTTGTCCAGCGCAGACACTGCCTCGTCCAGAATCACCATGCGCGGCTGCAGCACCAGGGCTCGGGCAATGTTGATGCGCTGGCGTTGGCCGCCCGACAGCTCATGCGGATAGCGCTCAGCAAAGCGGTTGGGTGCCAGGCCCACGCGGTCCATCAGATGGTGGGTACGCGCCACGGCTTCTTTGCGCGAGACGCCATGCACCTGCGGGCCAAAGGCGATGGAATCCTCAATCGTCAACCGTGGGTTGAGCGAGGCATAGCTGTCTTGAAACACCATCTGCACTTGGCGGCGAAATTCCTTGAGGGGCAGGTCACGCGAGCCCACGGTGCGACCATCAAAAATCAGTTCGCCCTGCGTGGGATCAATCAGGTGCATGAGCAGGCGTGCGGTGGTGGATTTTCCGCAACCCGATTCGCCAACCACACCCAGAGTTTCGCCCTTGAGTACCTCAAAGTCCACGCCATCCACAGCGCGCACGGTGGCACCGTTTTTGAGCGGAAAGTGCTTGGTCAGGCCACGGATGGTCAGCAGCGGCTGGGCGGGGCCGCCCACGTCAGGAATGGCTTGGTTCAATGGCATGTGCTTACCCCTTGTTGTCCATGGCCGAGCGCAGGCCATCAGAGAGCAGGTTGAACGAAATCGAGGTGATGAAAATCATCGCTCCGGGCAAGGCGGCCACCCACGGCTGGGTGTAGATGGCCGTGCGCAAGGTGTTGAGCATCAAGCCCCATTCAGGCTCGGGCGGCTTGACGCCCAAGCCCAGAAAAGACAGACCCGAGGCCAAAATCATGGACACCGCAATCAAGCTGGTGGCATACACAAAAATCGGCCCCAGCACATTGCCCAGCACGTGAACGCGCACGATGGTGAACGCGCTGGCGCCGGTGGCGCGCGCGGCTTCCACATAGTCGCGGTTGCGTGCCTGTGCGGTGACGCTTTCTGCCACGCGGGCAATCTGCGGGATGAACACAATCGTCAGCGATACCAGCGAGTTGAAGATGCCCGCACCCAGCGCGCCCGACAGCGCAATCGCCAGCAGCACGGAGGGAAAGGCGTAGAACACGTCAATCGTGCGCATGATCACGGTGTTGGTGCGCCCCCCGGCGTAGCCCGCCAAGATGCCAATGCCGGTGCCAAGCACAAAGGCCATCAGCACGGGTGTGATGCCGATGAACAGTGACAGCCGTGCGCCCACCATCAGGCGAGAAAGCATGTCGCGCCCCAGCTCATCACTGCCCAAGGGCAGGCCTTCGGTGCCAATCGGTTTGAGGCGCTTGATGATGGAGGTGGCATAGGGGTCTGCCGGTGCAATCCACGGCGCCAAAATGGCCATCAAGATGAGCAGGATCACCACCGCTGCAGCCCCAACGGCTACCGGATCGCGGGCAAAACGCTGCAGCACCGAGGCCCAGTAACCGCGTGAGCGGTGCGCAGGCAAGGGTTGGACGGCGGGCGCGGCAGAAGGGTTCAAGGCAATGCTAGACATGGGGCGAACTCCTTGTGAAATCAGCGTGCAATGCGGGGGTCAAGCAGCGTTTGCACAATGTCAACCAGCAGATTGAGCAGCACAAAGAACACCGCCAGCACGAGGATGGAGCCTTGCAGCAAGGGCAGATCGCGCTGGAAGATGGCTTGGTTGAGCAAGAAGCCTGTGCCGGGCCACGAGAACACGGTCTCGATCAGGATGGAGCCACCCAGCAGGTAGCCCAGTTGCAGGCCCATGACCGCCAGCGCAGTGGGGGCCGCGTTCTTGAGGACGTGACGAAAAATGCCCAGGTGCGTCAGGCCCTTGGCTTTGAGGCCAACGATGAATTCCTGGTCCAGCAGCTCTGCCACCAGTGCGCGCACGGTGCGCGCGATGATGCCCATGGGGATCACCGACATGGTGATGGCGGGCAAGATCATGAATTGCACATGCGCCCAGTCCCACGCCCAGTCGCCCGAGCCACCGGGGCCTGCGCCGGTGGCGGGCAACCACATCAACTGGGACGAGAACACGATGACCATCACCATGCCCAGCCAGTAGTGCGGCACGCTGACCCCCAATACCGACAGCATGGAGCACAGGCGATCCATGAAAGAGTTGCGAAAGTACCCTGCCACAAAACCAAACAGGCTGCCCAGCACAAAGCCAATTAAGGTTGCCACCACGGCCAGACGCAGGGTGTTGATGACAGCGGTCATCACTTCAGATGCCACGGGGCGGCTGGTGGCAATCGATTGCCCCAGATCGCCCTGCAATGCACGCCAGACCCAGCGCACAAACTGCTCCGGCAAGGGCTGGTTGAAACCGTAGAGTTCGCGCATCTGCTCTTGCAGCTCGGCCGATGCATCGGCCGGGAGAATGGAGACCAGCGGATCGCCGGGCGCGATGTGGACCAGTGCAAAGCACAGCAGGGCCACGCCCAGCATGATGGGCAGGGTGTAGAGAACGCGTCGCAGCAGATAGTTCAGCATGGTGGTTGGCGTGGTGAGGAGCTGTGCACACCGCCCTGGGTGCTGGCTGGTTTTGCCAGGCTGCAACGCCGTACAGCCTGTGGCAAAACGCTGGGCATCCACTGCAAACCTGGGGTTTGCCGGGTGCGGTACACATCTCTCGGTGGCTAAAAGTGGCTGTGACACAGAGGCTTGTTACAGCATCCACAGCAGTGCGTGGAACGCAGCGGGGTCAGTCAACCACCGAGCCGGACGTGCGGCCCGGCCCGGCGGCCGCGGCCTTACTTCATGGTCATCGTGGCAATGTCAATGAACCAGCTTTGTGGCTGCACCACGTTGCCCACCTTGGCCGACATGGCGCGTGGGCCCACGTCGTGCGCAACGAACAGGAAGGGCGACTCGTCCACCACCAAGGTGTGCAGCTCGGCCAAGGCCTTGTCACGTTCTTTGGCGTCAAAGGTGGTGCGGGCCTTGTCCACCACGGCATCGACCTTGGGATTGCTGTAAAAGCCCCAGTTGTTGGACAGTGGCGGGAAAGATTTGGTGGCGACAAAGCGCACCATGGCAAAGAACGGGTCCATGGTGGCTGCCGTCACGTTGGTGGCGCTGGCTTTGTTGGCCCCCGCATCCTTGGCGCCCAGACGCCAGCCAGAGAACAGCGTGTTCCACTCGACCACGTCAAACTGCACATCAAAGTTGCACTGTTTGAGGGTTTCCTGGATGAATTCGTTCATTGGCAGGGGTTGCATCTGACCCGAGCCTGAGGCCGAGGTCTGAATCTTCACTTTCAGCGGTTTGGCGGCCGTGTGGCCTGCTTGCTCCATCAAGGCTTTACCTGCAGCCACGTCGTACTTGATTTGGAAGCTGGGGGTGCCGCGCCATGGGTGGCCGGGTTCAAAGATACCGGTGGCGGGCTCCATCATGCCGCCCAGCAGCTGCTTCATGCTGGCGCGGTCTACGCACAGGTTGGCGGCATGGCGCACGCGCTTGTCCAACCAGGGCGAGCCTTCCACAAACGAAAACTGCCACGGCCAGATGTGGGGCTGCAGGTTGGAGTAGACCTTGAAGCCACGGCCCTTGAGGGCGTCCAGTGCATCGGGAGCCGGGGCTTCAATCCAGTCCACCTGGCCGCTCATGAGGGCTGCGGTGCGTGAGTTGGCTTCAGGCAGGGGCATCAGCACCACCTTGTCGATGGTGGGGGTGCGCTTGGGGTCCCAGTAACCAGTGTTTTTCACCATTTCAAAGCGCTCACGGGCCACAAAGCGTGCGGCCTTAAAGGGGCCAGAGCCTGCAGGGTCGGCAGCGAAAGCTGTCCAGGCGGCTTTGCTGCGTTCCGCCTTGCCAGAGACTGATGCAGGGACTGCGGCCAGCTTCTTGGCCCAGTGCGCGGGCGAGGCCATGAACAGGTTGGTCAGGTTGATGGGCAGGAAGGAGTCTGGCTCGGTGGTGGTCAGCTCGACAGTGAGGTCATCGATCTTCTTAGCGGACTTCAAAGTGGGCATGCGCGATGCCGTCACGCCCACCTGTGCGGGGTCAAAGTGTTCGGCTTCCTTGTCCAGCACCTTTTGCACATTCCAGACCACGGCATCGGCGTTGAACGCGCTGCCATCATGGAACTTCACTCCGGGGCGCAGCTTGAACACCCACTTGGTTTTGTCCTTGGCGTCTACCGCCCAGGACAGGGCCAGACCGGGGATCAACTCGCTGGGCTTGTCGGCCTTGCTCAAGTCCCAGTGGGTCAAAGCGTCGTACAGCGGAATGCCGGTGAAACGGTTGCCTTCAAAACCTTGGTCAGGCTGGCCCGACGTACGGGGAATGTCCCCCGCTGTCATCGCAATGCGCAGCACTTTTTCTTGCGCCATTGCGGTGCTGGCACCGGCGGTGAGCGTCATGGCCACCGCCAGCGTCAGACTTTGGAGTGCAGGGCGAGCAACAGAGAAACCAGAAGACTTGCGCATGAGAAACCTTTCCATCGAGGGGTTGGGATAAGCCCTGCAATGCAAGCACCGTGCCACATCGTAAATATCGTTTATCGATATGCGTTGATGCGTGTTCGATGCAAATTGGCATGTTTTATGCGCTTTAAGCTGATCTCGAACCTCTTTTCTTGCAGGAGCTTGCCCATGCACACCTCTACAGCGCAGCTGCGTATTAATGACCAGCGTTTGTGGCAGTCTTTGATGGATTTAGCGGCGGTTGGTGCAACGCCCAAAGGCGGGGTGTGCCGCATTGCATTGACCGATGCAGACCAGCAAGGGCGCGACCTGGTGGTGCAGTGGTTCAAAGAAGCTGGCTTGAGCGTGCGTGTGGATCAGGTGGGCAATGTATTTGGTCGCCGTGCAGGCACAGACCCGCAGGCGCGCGCTGTGGCCACGGGCAGCCATATTGATACCCAGCCGACGGGCGGCAAGTTCGATGGCAACTATGGCGTGCTGGCAGGGCTGGAGGTGGTGCGCACCTTGAATGCACACGGTATACAGACGTGTGCACCGATTGAGGTCGCATTCTGGACGAATGAAGAAGGCACGCGCTTTACCCCGGTGATGATGGGCTCTGGTGCATTTGCAGGCGTTTTTGGTGCAGAAGACATGCACTTGCAACAAGATGGCGCAGGCATCAGCGTGGGCGCCGAGCTGCAGCGGATTGGCTATCTGGGTGACGTGGCCTGTGGTGAGGTGCCCGGTGGTGCTTTTGCCGCTTACTTTGAGGCGCACATCGAGCAAGGCCCGGTGCTGGAGGCATACGACAAACCGATTGGCGTGGTGAGTGGCGCGTTGGGGCAGCAGTGGTATGACGTCACGGTCACGGGCATGGATGCACATGCAGGCCCCACGCCCATGGAACTGCGCCATGACGCCATGCTGGCGGCGGCGCGCATGGTGGATGCGGTCAATCAGATTGCGCTGAGCGAAGCTCCGCACGGGCGCGGCACCGTGGGCCATGTGCAGGTACTGCCCAATTCGCGCAATGTGATACCGGGGCAGGTGACGTTCACAGTCGATTTTCGCAATCTGTCACAAGCGGGGTTGGACCGCATGGATGCCGCCATGCGCAGCCAGTTTGCCGCGCTGGCCTTGCAGTGCCAGTGCACGGTGGCGTTGCAGCAGGTGGTGAAGTTTGAGCCCTGTGTGTTTCACCCCGACTGCGTGGACAGTGTGCGCCAGGCGACCCAATTGCTGGGCTATGCGCACATGGAGGTGGTCAGCGGTGCTGGTCACGATGCGGTATACGTCAACCAAGTGGCGCCTGCCGCCATGATCTTTGTGCCTTGCAAAGACGGCATCAGCCACAACGAAATTGAGGACGCGCAACCCGAGCACTTGGCCGCAGGTTGCAACGTGCTGCTGCACGCCATGCTGGCGCGTGCGGGCGTGGTCTGAGGCTGCTTGGTCAACGCTTTGCCGACTTGCTGCGAGGTGATTGCCTGCACTGTCTAAGCGCAGTGCGCACCATGCTGGCAACCATCGTTTGGTGGTCGTACGAGGCGTAAAGCCGCAAGCCTTCGTTGCGTGGGGCAATTGGATGCAGCGATGAGCCCAGGGTGGTGCGCGCTGTGCACATTTCAAGGGTGGGCAGCTGGCACCCCGCTTGCATGGCCCTCTGAACGCCTGCGTGGCAGGTGCCTTTTCAAGGAGCAGACATGCTGGCATCCCAACACGTGCTGGTCATCAACCCCAATACCTCGCACAGCGTGACAGAGCGCCTGCTGCTGCAACTCTCATTGGGCATGCCCGATGTGCAATTGCATGGTGCGACGGCGGCGTTTGGTGCGCCTTATATTGCCGATGAATACAGCTATTGCGTGGCTGGCCACGCGGTGCTGGATGCGTGGGCGCGGGCACAGTTGCAAGCGCCGCAAGGTGGCTATACGGCGGTATTGGTGGGCTGTTTTGGTGACCCTGGTTTGCCCGCCTTGACTGAAGTAGCGGGCATCCCCGTGCTGGGGCTGGCGCAGGCGGCGGTACAGGCCATGGCCCGACAGGGTTGGCAGCGCGTGGCCGTAGTGACCGGGGGCGAGAAATGGCAGTTAATGCTAGAGCGCTGGAGCCGCGCCGCAGGCTATGCAGGCCCGGCGGATGCCTTGTCTAAAGATTTGCAGATTGTGCAAATCCGTACCTTGCCAGCCACAGGCTTGCAGATGATGCAGTCGCCCGATGCCACAGCCCAAGCACTGGGCCAGGCGAGTGCGCACAGCTTGAAAACCTCGGGGGCGCAGGTGGTGCTACTGGGTGGCGCTGGCTTGGCGGGCATGGGTACACGCGTGCGTGCCAGCACGGGTCTGCCGGTGTGGGACTGTGTGGAAGCTGCGCAGCAGTCGCTGCAGCACGCACTGGCAGCCACCACCCGGTCTGTTGCCATACGATAGATCAGGCCGTTCTGCGTTCAAGCCGCTACAGCGGCGCCAAGTGCGAGATGGCGCGTGCGCATTCCACCACCAGCGGGGCCAGCTTGACCTGGGCATCTTCCATGCGCCAGCGGCTGGTGGGCGGTGCCACATGCACGGCCCCCACCACCTGTCCGCGCACGTTGAGCACGGGCGCGGCAATGCCCATGTCGCCCAAAAACAGCTCTTCGCAATTGGTGGCGTAACCCGTGTCGCGGCAGCGCTGCAGGCGGGCCATGATGTCGTCCACCTGCGTGAGCGTGGCGCGGGTGCGTGCAGGGCGTGGCATGCGCTCCAGCCAGGGTTGCAAGCTGGTGTCGGGCCACTGGCTCAGGTAGGCGCGGCCGCAGCTGCTGGCATACATGGGCAACTGCGTGCCCACGGGGGTCAACACGGGGATGTGCTGCGTGGTGAGCACCTGCGCCAGGTACACCATGTGGTCGCCATTGGGCTCTGTCAGCGTGGCGGTCTCGCCGCTGTCGCGCGCCAGTTGCGCCAGATAGCTGTGCGCAGCGGCAATCAGCGGGTGGGCTTCCAGGTAGCTAAAGCCCAGTTCCACCACGCGCGGCAGCAGGCAGAAACGGTGCGTGCGCGGGTGTTTGCCGATGTAGCCCAATACCTGCAATGTGTGTACCGAGCGCTGGGCCGATGCCTTGGTCATGCCGGTGCGCTGCGCAATATCTCCCAGCGTCAGGCTGCGGTGACCGGCGTTGAAGGCGCACAGCACTTGCAAGCCCTTGGCTAGAGACTGGTTGAACAACGCATTCGATGTCGCAGGTTTTTCTGGGGACAGCATGGGTGCACACCTTGTGAAGTTGCACTGGCACCAGCAAGAAACAAACCAGATGGTGGGCGAACGCGAAATTAAAAAAGGGAGCTGTCAGCGCTTGTTCAATGGCAGTTTCAAATAGATATCTATTTGAATGCCTTGATTTGCTTGCGCAAACAGCTCCTTTTTATTAACGGCTGCTTGGGAACGCGAACACCGCGCCTTCACGCACGCCGGCCGAGGGCCAGCGCTGCGTGATGGTCTTACGCTTGGTATAGAAGCGCACGGCGTCGGGGCCGTAGGCGTGCAGATCGCCGAACAGGCTGCGCTTCCAGCCGCCGAACGAGTGGTAGGCCACGGGCACGGGCAGCGGCACGTTCACCCCCACCATGCCCACCTGGATGTGGTCGGTGAAGTAGCGCGCGGCCTCGCCGTCGCGCGTGAAGATGCAGGTGCCGTTGCCGTACTCGTGGTCGTTGATGAGCTGCATGGCTTCCTGCAGCGCCTTCACGCGCACCACCCCCAGCACGGGGCCGAAGATTTCTTCCTGGTAGATCTTCATGCCGGGCTTGACGTTGTCGAACAGGCAGGCACCCAGGAAGTAGCCCTCTTCATGGCCGGCCACCTGCACGGTACGGCCATCGACCACCAGCGTGGCGCCCTCGGCCACGCCGCTGTCCACATAGGCCTTCACCTTCTCGAAGTGGGGCTGGGTCACCAGCGGGCCCATGTCGTTGCCGTTGTCCGTACCGGGGCCGACCTTCATTTTGGCGATCTCAGTCTTCAAACCGGCGATGACCGCGTCACCCACTTCGTCGCCCACGGCCACCAGCAGCGGGATGGCCATGCAGCGCTCGCCGCACGACCCGTAGGCAGCACCCATCAGCGCACTGACCGCGTTGCCCACATCGGCATCGGGCATCAGCACGGCGTGGTTCTTGGCGCCGCCCAGGGCCTGCACGCGCTTGCCGTGCTTGCAGCCCTCGCTGTAGATGTATTCGGCAATGGGCGTGGAGCCGACAAAGCTCACGGCCTTCACGCGCGGGTCGCGCAGCAGTGTGTCCACAGCGTCCTTGTCGCCGTTCACCACGTTCAGCACGCCGGGCGGGAGACCGGCTTCCAGCGCCAGCTGGGCGATGCGCAGCGTGGACGATGGATCGCGCTCGGAGGGCTTGAGCACGAAGGTGTTTCCGCAGGCCACGGCCATGGGCCACATCCACAGCGGCACCATGGCGGGGAAGTTGAACGGCGTGATGCCGGCCGTCACGCCCAGCGCCTGGAACTCGGACCACGAATCGATGTTCGGCCCCACGTTGCGGCTGTGCTCGCCCTTGAGCAGTTCGGGCGCGTAGCTCGCGTATTCCACGTTCTCGATGCCACGCTGCAGCTCGCCGTGCGCGTCGCTCAGCACCTTGCCGTGTTCGGCGGTGATGAGCGCTGCGATCTCGTCGGCATGCTCTTCAAGCAGCACCTTCAGCTTGGACATGACGCGCGCACGCTTGAGCGGCGGCGTGTTGCGCCACGCGGGGAAGGCCGCCTCAGCCGAGGCGATGGCCGCCTCCACGGTGGCTTGGCTTGCCAGCGCCACGCTGGTGGTCGACTGGCCGGTGGCGGGGTTGAACACCGGCTGCGTGCGCGCGGTGTCGGCCACGAGTTGGCCGTCGATCAGGTGGCCGACGGTGGAGGTGATGGTGGAATCCTTGTGCATAGTTTTGATACTCAAAATAGGCTACAGCGCAAGCATGAAGCGCGCAGATAGCTATGGTTTCAGGAATTTTGGACAGTATCCCCAGTGCCGCATCTGCGTGCCAGCGCCTGTGAGACACCAACGCTGGCAACGGTTTTGAGGGCGGCTGATACTGCACCGCGAACTGCAGCATGGCAGTTGCTGCGGTGTACGACGCTGCGCACGGCAAGGCGCCAAAGCCGTATATCGCCGGGTGTGTGGGTGGTGCTGAGGGCCGTGCTCAGGCCGTGGTCTGCAAGCTGTCACCGAGTGCGCTGACCAGCCGGTCGATCTCACTGGCGGTGCTGATGAAGGGGGGCGCCAACTGGATGGTGTCTGCGCCGTAGCGCACGTAAAAGCCTTTGTCCCACATCGCCATGGCAATTTCGTAGGGGCGCTTGGCTGGTTCTCCCGCCACGGGGCTGATGGTGATGCCCGCAGCCAGGCCAAAGTTGCGGATGTCGGCCACATGCTTGGCACCTTTCAGGCCGTGCACTGCGGTTTCAAACACTAGCGCCAGCGCCTTGACGCGGGCGGGCAGGTCTTCTTTTTGCAAAATATCCAACGCCGCCAGACCAGCCGCACAGGCCACAGGGTGGGCTGAGTAGGTGTAGCCGTGGGCAAACTCCAGCATGTACTCGGGGCCACCTGCGGCCATGAAGGTGTCGTAAATTTCTTTGCTGGCCACGCAGCCACCCAAAGGCTGGGCACCGTTGGTGACCTGTTTGGCAAAGTTCAGAATGTCGGGCGTGACACCAAACACTTCTGAACCCGTCCACCCCCCACAGCGGCCAAAGCCGGTGATGACCTCATCAAAAATCAGCAGGATGTGGTTTTGCGTGCAAATCTCACGCAGGCGCTGCAGATAGCCCGCAGGCGGTATCACCACACCGGCAGAGCCTGAGAAAGGCTCGACGATCACGGCAGCAATGGTGCTGGCGTCGTGCAGTGCAATCACGTCCAGCAGGCGGTCTGCCAGTGCGCGACCATCAATGTCGGGCATGCCTTTGTGAAAGCCACCCAGCGCTGGCTGCGTGTGGGGTAGGTGGTCGGCCTCAATACCCTGGCCAAACATCTTGCGGTTGCCCGACAAACCGCCGACGGAGATGCCCCCGTAGTTCACCCCGTGGTAGCCCTTTTCACGGCCAATCATGCGCGTTTTGCCAGCTTGCCCTTTGGTGCGCCAGTAGGCACGGGCCATCTTCAATGATGTATCTGCCGCTTCGGAGCCAGAGCCGGTGAAGAACACGTAGTCCAGCCCCGCCGGGGTCAGCTCTTTGATTTTGTTGGCCAGTGCGAAGGCTGCAGGGTGGCCAAACTGAAAGGCTGGGGCATAGTCCAGCTGCAGTGCGGCCTTGCCTACGGCTTCAGCGATTTCTTTGCGGCCATGGCCCAGGCCACTGCACCACAGGCCTGACAGGCCATCAAAAATCTGGCGGCCCGTGCTGTCCTGAAAGTAAGCACCTTGCGCCGCCACAATCATGCGCGGCTTGGCTTTGAAGTTGCGGTTGCCGGTAAAGGGCATCCAGTGGGCGTCCAACCAGGCGGCATCCATGCGGGTGGTGGTGCTGGCTGGTGCGGCGATGTCGGTGAAGTCCATGAAAGCTCCTCGTGCCAAGAATGGGCGTTAAACGCAACGGTCACCACCCTGCATGTCTTATGCATTTGCCTCGCTGAACCGCTGGTGTTGCCTGCGGTTTCAGGTCTTGTCTCCTGCATCAATTGGTGATTTGCAGGGGGGCTGCAGTTGCTGTAAACCATATTTTTCAGGCAAGTCTTACTTTCTAAAATAGTAGTTTGTCCATGTTCATTTGCTATTTTTTGAAAGTAATAACAAAGTACGGGATCGAATTTTGCTGAGCATTGCCCATGCCCCTCCCGCCTCTGATGACCGACGCTGCCGTGCGCAGCACACCACGCCACCGCGCCGTATTGGGACAGCTGAGCGATATGGACTTGCGCTTGCTGCGCATTTTCAAGACGGTGGTGGAATGCGGTGGCATGTCGGCTGCGGAGCTGGAGCTCAATATCAGCGCCTCCACGCTCAGTCGCCACATGAAAGATCTGGAAGAACGTCTGGGGCTGGTGCTGTGCCGCCGGGGGCGTGCTGGTTTTGCGTTGACCCCTGAGGGGCTGCAGGTGTACGAGGCCACGTTGCAACTGCTGGGTGGGGTGGGGCTGTTTCGCAGCCGCATCCACGAGATTCATGACCGCATGGGTGGCAGTTTGGAAGTTGCGGTGTTTGATAAAACTGTCACCAATCCGCAGGCACACATTGATGTGGCGCTGCAAGCATTTCACCAGCGTGCGCCCGCGGTGGAAATCAAGTTGCATGTCACGCACATGAACGATATTGAGCGCGGCTTGATGGATGGGCGCTTTCAGGTGGGCATCATTCCTGCGCACCGTGCCTCTGGCAGCTTGGTGTACCGCGATTTGTTTGGCGAACACATGCTGCTGTATTGCGCCCACGGCCATCCGCTGTATGACGCTGACCATGCGCAGCTTGACTGGCAGACCTTGCAAGCCCATGCCTTTGCGGGGCTGGGCTACCACTCTCCGAATATGGAGCTGACGCACAGCATGGGCTTGCGCCGCACGGCAACCGGTTTTGACCAAGAGGCCATTGCCCTGCTGATTCAAACAGGCTGCTATATCGGTTTCTTGCCGGACCACTATGGCCGTTTGCTACAAGCTTCGGGCCGCCTGCGTGCGATTGCGCCTGAACGGTTTCACTACGACTGCCAGTTTGTGGCCATGTGGCGACTGTCACCCCAACCCAGCCGTGCGGCGCAAACCATGATTGATTGCCTGGTCGAGGCACATGCAGAATCGCCCCAAGCTGTGCCTTGAACAGCCCTTTTGTGAGGCTTGGCCCAGACTGGTGCATGCAGAACCAAACAGGAATCGCTGTCTTGCCCCTTTGTCACAAATGCAAAAGAAAAGCACCCCGTGGGGTGCTGGATCATGGAAGCTAGACGTGGGTCATTGCGTCATGAAAGCCTGCAGTGCGGCGGCAATCGCCAGAAGCGCGCGGTCACCATTGCGCTGGCCCACCAGCATCAAACCCACCGGCATCTCTTCCGACTTGCGCGGCAAAGGCAATGAGGCCGCTGGCAAATCGTAAAAGTTGAACACCGAAGGATTGCGCAGCACCAGCATGTTGGTGCGGTGGAAGGTTTCTTCGTCGTCCAAGCTTTGGATGGTGGGGGCCGTCACCGGAACGGTGGGCAGTATCAAGATGTCGAAGTCGGCCAAGGCTGCATCCAACTGCTGCTGCAGTGGCCCGCGTGCTTGCTGCACACTCACGTAGTGCGCGGCAGGAATGGTTTCACCCCGGCGAATGCGTGACAGTACCAAAGCGTCGAGTTCATCGGCCTTGCCTGCGGCCAGTAAATCGCTGTGAACGTGCGCAGCCTCTGCTGCAATCAGTGTGCCCTTTTCCTGCAAGCGAAAAGGTGCGCCGAGCAGCTCATCCAGATGGACATCGGTGACGCGGGCTTGGGCGGCCTGGAGAGCGGCCACCATCTGCTCAAATGCCTGCAGCACTGGGGCATCGGTTTGCGTAAACAGCAAGCCACGTGGCACACCAATGCGCAAGCCTGTCACCGTGCGCTGCTCCAGCGGTTGCCAGCTTTGGTTAGACAGCACAGCGTCCGTTTTGGCACAGTCAAGCACATCGGTTGCCAGTGGGCCAACGGTGTCCAGCGTGAAGGAAAGGGGGAAAGCCCCCTCGCGTGTCACACGCGCTTGTGTGGGCTTGAAACCGGTGATGCCGTTCAGCGCAGACGGAATGCGGATGGAGCCGCCGGTGTCCGAGCCAATCGCAATCTCGCACATGCCACGTGCCACCGCCACACCTGCGCCCGAGGATGAACCACCGGGGATGCGTGTTGCATCGCGGGCATTGCCTGGGGTGCCATAGTGTGGATTGATGCCAATACCGGAGAACGCAAACTCGGTCATATTGGTTTTGCCAATGATGACGGCACCTGCGGCGCGCAGGCGCTGCACGATGACCGCGTCTTTATCCGCCGGTGCTGCATCACGGCGCACTTTGGAGCCCGCCGTAGTGGGGGTGCCTGAAACATCAAATAAATCTTTGACGGAGACAATGCGCCCATCCAGTGGCCCCAGGTTGATGCCTGCGGCAGCGCGGGCATCGGCCGCTGAGGCTTCCGCCAGGGCTGCGTCAGCAAAGACCTTGGTGAAAATGCGTGTGCCTTCGGCGCCAGCGTCTGCAATCGCTTGCAGCGCCTGGTGGGTACGTTCGAGAGAGGTCATGGTCATGATGGAACTCTATCAGGCCACTTCAGGCAACACTTCAACGGCGTAGCGATGGCGCAATGAGCGTTGCAGCACGGGGTCATGCAATTCCATCTCAAAGACGTTGGAAGGGCGGATGCCGCCAATAGCACCGACCGTGCCGCAGGTCATGACCGCACCTTCCGAGAAAGCTTCACCGTAACCTTCAATCAGGTTGCGGGGCGTGCGCAATGTGGACATGGGGCCATCTTGGTACAGCTTGCGTTCACCATCTTCGATGATCCATGAACGCAGGACCAAAGCGTCAATGTGGGCTTCGACATCGGCGTAAAGCCACGCATCTTTGGCCGCAGGCTTGGCGCAAACTTGCTTGGACAGTGCCACGCTGTGCGCTTCCAGCTTGCGATCGGTGTGGTCAGACGCAATGCTGATGCACAGTTGATCGTCCGCTTGAAACACCAGGGCTTCGATTTCGCCGGAGGAGTGTGGGCCCACCACTTGCACCACGTCTTCTTGGGTGAACTGGTTGGTGCCAATGCGGTAGTACAGCGGCACGCTGCTGGGACGCGGGACGCCCAGCTCGGCCAATTCCTCAATGTGGTGCTCGATGGCAGCCAGATCGCGTCCGGCCCAGCCGGCCACAATCAGGTTTTTCAACTGAACTTCCACGGTGCGCGTTTGGCCCTTGGTTTCGAGATTGAATGTTGCTTGCATTTTTGATCCAGACTGAGATTTCAATTAACCGAAGGTGTTGGGCATCCACATGGCAATGCCAGGGAAAAGAGACAGCAGAAGCAGCATGACGAACATGGCCAGCACAAAGGGCAGCGAGCCAATGATCACATCGTTCATGGAGCCTGATTTGCGCAGGCTTTGAACCACAAAAAGGTTCATGCCGACAGGGGGCGTGATGAGGGCAGCTTCAACCAAAATAATGATCAAAATACCCAGCCAGACCGGGTCAAAACCCAAGGCAATCATCACTGGTGCCACGATGGGGATGGTGGTGATCATCATCGACAGTGTTTCCATGAACATGCCGAGAATCAGGTAGAAGACGACCAGTACAAACAGCATCCAGCCCGGGGACAGGCCCAGACCGCCGATGAAGTCGGAGATGGCGTTTGTCAGACCTGTGGCAGACAGCACGAAGTTCAAAAATCCGGCGGCCAGAACGATCAGCATGATCATTGCGGTGGACTTCATCGTGCCTTCGATGGCATCACGCAGCATGGGCCATGTCAGTCGGCGATAGCATGCGGCCAAGACCAGTGCGCCCAGTACCCCGAGTGCAGCGGCTTCTGTGGGTGTTGCCAAACCGGCATAGATGGAGCCAACCACCAGAAAGAAGATGCCAGCAGGCGGGAGCAGATTGACTAGGCTGCGAAAGCGTTCGTTCCAAGAAGCTTGAATCTTTTTACCGCCCCACTCCGGTTTGATGGTGCAGGCGATCAAGATGGTGAGAATGAACAGACCGGCCAGCATCAGCCCGGGGATGATGCCGGCAAGGTACAGCTTGGGTACGGAGGAGTTGGTCAAAACGCCATACAGCACCAAGTTGATGGACGGTGGAATCAAGATACCCAAGGTGCCGCCAGCCGCCAGACTGCCCAAGAACAGAGGCTCCTTGTAGCCGTACTTTTTGATCTGGGGAATAGCGACGGTGCCCACAGTGGCTGAGGTCGCTACGCTGGACCCCGAGGTGGCCGAGAACAGCGTGGAGGCCCCAATGTTGGCGTGCATCAATCCACCAGGTAGCCAAGACAGCCACAGGCTCATGGATTGGTACATCTTTTCTGCCAAGCCTGCGCGCAGCAGGATTTCCCCCAGCATGATGAACAAGGGAATGGCGACCAGCAGGAACTCGTTGTTGGCGTTCCACGAGATTTCGCCCAGGCCTCGGGTCAGAGGCAGCATGGAGAACATCGGGTCCAGGGTCAGACCCAGAACGCCGAGTGCTGCACCGACTGGAATGCTCAGTCCAATCAGAATTAATAAAAGGGTCAGGGCGGTTGCGATCATGCTTTTACCTGCGATCTTTCAGACTGGATCAAACGCTCGCCATTGGCAGCTTCCTCATCGGCTTCTTCTTGTGCAGAGCGAACACCGCACAGCGCTTGCAACGCATGGATATCACCAGTGATCAGCAAGTACGAGGAGCGCGCGAGCATCAACGCCATGACAATGCACATCCAGACAAGGCCAATCAGCCACATGCCCTGGGGAATCCACAAGGGGGTTGCCATGGTGGAGTTGGCTGCGGAGTTCTGAATCCAGGAAGCGGCCACCACGTCCTTGGCATACCAGGTCAAAAACACCATGAACACACCCATGGCGACGACAGAAAGCCAGTCGAGGAATGCCGCAGCCTTGATCGGCAGCAACTGGTAAATCACGTCCACGCGCACATTTGCGCGTTGAAGGACTGCAAAAGCAAATGCCCAGCTGGTGCTGATGGCAAACGCGAAGCTGGAGAGTTCGTCAGCGCCGCCTGTGTTGAAGTCCAGAAATTTACGGGCCAGAACGTCAAAGCTGATGAGCAAAACGCTGGCAATGATCAGGCCTCCGGCTGCCCAGACTGCGTACCGTGAAAGCACGTTGGCCCAGTGCAGCGGAGCCCATGTCGTATTGGTTGCAGAGTTCATGACTCTTCCTTTTCAAAGTTGGCGGACATGTGTCCGCCAATTTCCTTACCATCCGCCGTAGCTGATTACTTCTTTGCCGTCAGGCCTACCACTTTGCCGATCGTGGCGTTGAAGTCAGCCACGCATTGCGTGTTGCAACGTTGTGCCCACTTGGCCAGCACTTGTTCGTCGAGGATTTTTTTCAGGGTGGCCTTGTCAGCGTCGGTTGGCTGAACAATCTTCATCTTTCCCTTGACTGCGGCAGAGCAAGCGGCCGCACCACTATTGCAGTCGTAGCCTTCTTGGGTTTGCTTTTCGGCACCAGCCCAAATGTTGTCAATCAGCGTTTTGTACTGGGTGGTGATCAGTTGTTGAACACCGGGATTGAGCTTGTCCCAAGCCTTTTTGTTGACGGCGTGGATCTGCTGGTTCCAGTTAATGGGGAGTGCATACAGGTGGGTAGACACTTCGTACCACTTGGCGGAGTAGCCAGACAGTGAGCCGGTAATTGCGCAGTCCACCACCTTGTTTTGCAGTGCAGGCACCACTTCGCCAAAGGCCATGGTCACGCTGGAGCCGCCCAGTGCCTCGACAAATTCAGCCTGGGTGCGGCTGGATGTACGCACTTTTTTGCCTTTGATGGAAGACAGGTCTTTGATCTCTGCATTACAGAAAAGTACTTGCGCCGGGTAAGTAGACATGCCCAGCACCTTGATGCCTTGTGCACCGTAGAACTTTTCATAGGCAGGCTGGAATGCTTCCGTCACGGCGCGCGCAGTCTTCACATCGGTTGCCAAGCCTGCGAGGTCAATCGCTTCATTGATCGGATTGTCTGCAGCAAAGTAAGCCAGTGTCGAAGTGCCAAATTCAATCACGCCAGAACCCATGAGGCGGATCACTTCAGGTCCTTTGAGGCCCATATCGTTAAAGCCTTTGATGTCAGCAGTCACTTTGCCGCCAGAGGCTTCTGGGATTGTCTTGGCCCAGAAAGGCTTTTCAAATTCGTTGTACAGACTCAGATTGCTCAAGGCGCCGACCACTTTGAGTTTGGTGGCAGGTAAATCCTGTGCGTGCGCAGTGGTGGCTAAGGCGGCTGCTGCAAGCGTCAATAGAGACAAAGTGCGTTTCATGGGAAGTCCTTTCAAGAACCCGAGACCAATAAAACCAGATTGGTGCATGTGCGCACCAATCTGACAAGATAGTGAAATTTCACTGAGACTTTAAAAGTAGATTGCTAAAAATTTTTTAGTAATTACCCTTATCGTTTGAGTTTCTTGTGAAATTTCACAAACGTTTTTACTTTGGTTAGCGAAATTCGTGCCAAAAAAAACTCGTTATGATCCAGTGCAAAGTGCAGCACTGCATACCTAAAAAGGGAGACGTTTTTGATGGCTAGGGAGTTAAAAAACGCAGATTCAAATATCGCGGTTTCCCAGAACGAGCATGCTTATTTGTTGATGCATGAGCGCCTCACGACGCTGGTCTATAAGCCTGGGGAGTACCTGAATATTGCGCTGCTCATGGAAGACTTGGAGATGGGTCGCACCCCCATCAACCATGCCTTGCACCGGTTGGCCAATGAAGGTTTGGTGCAAATTCTTCCGCGCAAAGGGGTGATGGTGGCGCCTCTTTCGATTGACGATGCACTGCACATGATTGATGTGCGCTTAGTCAATGAAGGTCTCTGCGCAAGACTTGCAGCACGGCACATTACGCAAGATGAAGTGGCGCAGTTGCGGGATGTGGCCTTTGCGTTCAATCAAGCTGTGGCACAGCGAAAAATCCCAGAAATGATGGCGCTCGACCGCAGCTTTCACGAAGTGATTGCCAATGCTTCCCGAAATCCCGTATTGATTGATGTACTGCGTGTGCTGCATGGTCGCTCGCAGCGGTTTTGGGCGATTTCTTTGTCTCGCAATGGTCATGTGGGAGAAGTGCAGGATGAGCATGAGCAAATTCTTGTCGCGCTGGCTGCTGGTGATGAAGAGGCGGCAGCACACTGCCTGGAAGCGCACGTGATCTCGTTCAGAGATTCTTTGCTGAGCCAAAGAAGTGCTTAGTGCGGAGTTGATGACACATAAAAATCGCGGTTGATGGGCTGGGCTCGCCAGCAATAACGAGTTGCAAGCTTGGATATGACAACGACGGCTAGCGACGTAGATAAGTAGACCGTCAGTTAGACCGAAACAGCTGGCGATTAAAGACCGCTATACTCCGAGCAGCTCCGGGGTGTGCAAAGGCACTGAGATGCGAAAAGAGGTTGAAAAACGTCTGAGTAGCGAACCCGACGAACTTGATCCGGTTCATACCGGCGTAAGAAGAGCGGGACCCTGAAGCGATGTTGATAGAGAAATGCTGATTGCGCTCTTGCAAATAGCATTGCTTTATGCGGCACGTACACCCCAGGCGCCTCGCGCACTGGGGTTTTGTCTTTCTGGGACTGACCACAGGGCGTGTCAGTCCTGGCCGAAATCAGCAGATTCGGACCTGTGACGTTGGTATTGAGCTTTCAGTAGCTTCTCATCACAGCGGTAAGAGTGGATGCTTGCCTTGGCACCAGCCATGGCAAGTTGTCACCAGCGCAGGCCCACGCATTCCTCGGAGCGTTTTATGACCGCTTTGGCCTTTGAGGAGACCGCGATGAACGCCCCTGATTCCGTTTTTACCCCTGCTGCAGGTGATGCCCCCGATGCTGGCCGTTTTGCCCAGTTGCTGGCTCAGTCGCGCCAGCCTTTTCCTGCTTCAAGCAAAAGTTATTTGACTGGTTCGGTGCATCCAGAACTGCGTGTCCCCGTGCGCGATATTGCGTTGACCAATGGCGAGCAGGTCAGTGTCTATGACACTTCTGGGCCTTACACCGATCCGACGGCACGGATTGATGTCCGCCAAGGACTTGCCGGTGTGCGTGGTGCGTGGATTGAGGCGCGTGGTGATAGCGAGTTCTACGTGGGTCGCCCACGTGTGGCTTTAGATGACGGTGGAAAGCGCGGTGAAGAGGATGTGCGTGTGGCCCAATTGCGTGCTGAAGCCGCTGCATTGCAGCGCCAACCTCGTCGCGCCAAGAGTGGCCAGAATGTGACGCAGATGCACTACGCCAAGCGCGGCATCATCACGCCAGAAATGGAATATGTAGCGCTGCGTGAGAACGGACGCCGGGAATGGATGGCCCACTACCAGCAGGATGCTGCGCGTGAAGCGCGTTTAGCAGGCAATGCGCTGGGCGCAGCCATCCCCCAAATCATTACCCCTGAATTCGTTCGTGATGAGGTTGCGCGTGGCCGCGCCATCATTCCTGCCAATATCAATCACCCTGAAATTGAACCCATGGCGATTGGGCGCAACTTCAAGGTCAAAATCAATGCCAATATTGGCAACTCTGCGGTCACCTCCAGCATTGAAGAAGAAGTTGAAAAACTGGTCTGGGCCATTCGCTGGGGGGCTGACAACGTCATGGATTTGTCGACAGGCAAGAACATTCACACAACGCGTGACTGGATTGTGCGCAACTCGCCGGTGCCGATTGGCACTGTGCCTATCTACCAAGCGCTGGAAAAGGTGGGCGGTATTGCTGAAGACCTGACCTGGGAAATTTTTCGGGATACGTTGGTTGAACAGGCTGAACAAGGCGTTGATTACTTCACCATCCATTCTGGGGTGCGTCTGGCCTACATCCATCTCACGGCCCAACGCCGCACGGGCATCGTTTCACGCGGTGGTTCGATCATGGCCAAGTGGTGCATGGCCCATCACCGTGAGAGCTTTCTGTATGAGCATTTTGAAGACATCTGCGACATCATGAAGCAGTACGACGTCAGCTTCTCGCTGGGGGATGGGCTACGCCCCGGCTGCGCCTCGGATGCCAATGATGAAGCGCAGTTTGCTGAATTGAAGACGCTGGGTGAACTCACTCAGGTTGCTTGGAAACACGATGTGCAGACCATGATCGAAGGCCCTGGTCATGTGCCTTTGCACATGATTCAGGCGAACATGACCGAGCAATTGAAACACTGCCATGAAGCACCGTTTTACACACTGGGCCCACTGACCATCGACATTGCCCCCGGCTATGACCACATTGCATCAGCGATTGGTGCTGCCATGATTGGCTGGATGGGTACGGCAATGCTCTGCTATGTGACACCGAAAGAGCACTTGGGGTTGCCTGATCGGGATGATGTCAAGCAAGGCATCATCGCGTACAAAATTGCTGCGCATGCGGCCGATGTTGCCAAGGGACACCCTGGCGCTCGTTCGCGAGACGATGCATTAAGCCAAGCCCGTTTTGACTTCCGTTGGGAAGATCAATTTAACTTGGGATTGGATCCCGATACGGCCCGCGCGTTTCATGATGAAACCCTGCCCAAGGACAGTGCCAAGGTGGCGCACTTTTGCAGTATGTGTGGCCCCAAGTTCTGCTCCATGAAAATTACCCAAGAGGTGCGTGACTTTGCCAAGCAGCAGGGTGTTGCGGTAGAGCAGGGCATCGCTGTAGGAATGCAGACCAAGGCCGATGAATTCAATCGTACGGGTGCGCAGCTTTACATCCCGTTAGAAAAAGTGATGTAAGTGAGGGATTAGGCGGGAGATGCGTCTGAAGCTGATTTTTGCATCTCTCGCCATTGTCGCGGAGGCATTCCGACATGCGCACGGAAGGCTCGCGAGAATGCTGCCTCACTGCTGTAGCCTACGGCGTTTGTGATGTGTTTTAAAGAGAGTCCCTTGCGCAGGTAACCTTGGGCCACCAAGATGCGCCAGTTCTGCAAATACACCCCTGGCGTACATCCAACGATGTCACGAAAAGTGTTGGCAAAAACACTGCGCGACATGCCACACACTTTGCTAAGTTCATTCAAGCCCCATACCTTGGAAGGCGATGTATGGAGTGCAACCAACGCAAAACGCAAATGCGGGTGAGCAAGACCTGCGAGCATGCCTGTATGGACTTGGTTGCGTTCCATGAGGTGACGTAACACTTGGATGAATACCACCTCAAACAGCCTATTGAGTATGGAGCTTCTGCCACATCGCTGCGCAAAGGCTTCATCAAACAGCAAGCTCAGCGTTTGCGATGTTTCTGGAATGTCCTCCAGAGCCATGCACACAACATCAGGCAAGGCGTTGGCAATTGAATTGTGGATGCCTCCTTCAAAAATCAGGTGAGCGCATGCCATGTCGGCCCCGGAAGACGCTGGACTCTCAAAACGATGTGTGATGGGGCGGGGGTAGAGCAACAAGCTCGGCCGATCAATGTGTACTTTGTCTGCACCATGAAAAACGGTGATGGAGCCATGCCGGATGAGATGCAGTTGACCCATGGTGGCATTGGCTTGCAGCAAATTGCTGCCACACAAGGTGCCTGCGTGAAACAAATGGGCTTTGACGGAAAAATGCTCCAAAAGCGATGCAAGCCGATCAATCAATTAATACTCCATGTTAATTTTTAAATACTAAAAATCACAGATGGTATCGGTGTGTCCGTGAGAATTTGTTTTGTCAGCAGATCAGTTTTGAAGCTGCAATTCACAGGAGTAATGCACATGTCTTTAGCCAAAGTTCTCTACGCTGCCACCGCTACCGCCACAGGAGGGCGTGAAGGCCAAGCGACTTCATCGGATGGTGTATTGGCCGTCAAGCTCACCACACCCCGAGAATTGGGTGGTGCTGGTGGTGACGGTACGAACCCAGAACAACTGTTTGCAGCAGGTTATGCAGCCTGTTTCTTAGGTGCTCTGAAGTTCGTCGCAGGACGCCAAAAACAAGCACTGCCTGCAGATACACGCGTAACTGGCAAAGTAGGGATTGGACAAATTCCAACCGGTTTTGGTATTGAAGTGGAATTGACGATTGCCGTACCCGGAGTAGCGCGTGCCGTCGTTGAAGATTTGGTTCAACAAGCCCATATCGTCTGCCCATATTCCAACGCAACGCGCGGCAACATTGACGTTACGTTAGTGGTCGCCGAATACCAGCTTTGAGGCCCCGGCGCTTTTGAAGTACGTTGTGCGTTTGCGGGGGGCTATTGCCAGTGGCCGTAGCGTATTCAACTCGTAAAGTTATGTGCTCTACGCCGCTCTACTGCCCTCGAAAATTGAGTGGAGTATCTACCTATAGGTAGACTAATTGGGAGATTGTTAGCAAGTGGTGAAATCGCTGCGTCAAGCCGCTCAGTTTATCTTGGCGCTTCATGCACCGCTTCCCGCACTCGCATTTGCCGCGAAGCCAAGGCACTTGGAATCTCGAAACCTATGCAATTACCGGTCTCTTTGATATGCACAAACACACTGCCTCCGTGCATGCGTGCGATGGCGTGAACAATCGCAAGGCCCAAACCATGGCGGACCGTATGGTCTGAGCGTGAGGCATTGGCTCTGAAAAAGCGATCAAACATTCTGCTTGCTACATCGTCGGGTATCGAGGGGCCCGCGTTGAATACCCAAAATCTCACTTTGCCTGGTAAGGCTTGAAGGTGTAGTTCGATGTTGTGCTGACCCTGTGCATGGCGGATCGCATTAGAGAGTAAGTTGGCCATGGCACGTTTGATAAGGGCATCGTTGCAAACGGCAGATGCAGATCCGATACGCACCGCCTGCAGCCCGGCTTCATCAAGCAGCGCAGTGCAGTAATGGATCATGTTGTCTGCGAGGTTTCCAAGATCTGAACGCTCCAAACTTTGAGCGCGCTCCCCTCTGTCAGCGCGGGCTAGAAATAGCATATCGTTGATGAGTTTTTTGAGCCTTTCAAATTCTTCTAAATTAGAGGCGAGGGTGTCTTGCAGTTCTTCGTTGGAACGCGATCTGCTCAGTGCAAGCTGTGTCCCTCCTATCAAGCTAGCTAGTGGAGAGCGCAGCTCATGGGCGACGTCAGCACTGAATGATTCAGACTGCCGGTAGGCGGCTTCGCGTTGTGAAAGCGTGCTGTTGAAGGCGTCGATCAGTTCAAGCAATTCAATATCGACGCCAGCCAATGAGATATGGCCACTTTGCCCTGCTGCATGGGCCTCACGTGTCAGTTGTCGCAGTCGCTGGCTACTCCAGCGCATACTCAGGATGGATAAAACGGCAGAAATAAAGATGCCCATGCACACCGCAAGTACCAATATGCGGGCCAATGAATGCAGGGCTGCTTGCCTTGGCGCAGCAGGCGTCATGAGACGTATGTGAAAAACTGCGTGTCCTATTTTTGTGATTTCTAAGTCAATCGCATCAAAAACTTGGTGATCTTGCGTGATGGTCAGAATAGGCGCAGTTTGAGGGGCCGCAACTTTTGCAGTTTCACGAACAGAAACTATTTGCAGGTTAGTGCGCATGCTGGGATGCATGTTTTGCAGCGTATCTAAGCGATGTTGCAGATCACTCCCATCACTCGTTGTTGGGCTGTCGCCTAGCCACAGAGCTTGCTGCTGTAAAAATTCATGGTCTCTTGCAATCAAAAAATTCTGCGTGATTTGAAAGAGAACGAATGCCGTAATCATCATGACGAAGGCAACGGCCAACGTTTGTGCAGCAGCTCCGCGTAAATGCAATGAATTGCGTAACCAAATCACAAGCTCACCGTCTGTTGTTGACGTAAGCAGGTACAGAAAAAAATATCAACGACGTTCAAGCACATAGCCCATCCCACGTACCGTGTGCAAAAGCTTCGCTTCCTGGGGTTGATCAAGCTTGAGGCGCAGGCGCCGGATTGCAACTTCAATCACGTTGGTATCGCTGTCAAAGCTGACTCCCCATAGCTGCTCTGCTAACTCATTGCGCGAAAGTACAGCGCCTTGGTTTTGCAGGAGTAGGGCCAGCAACGCATACTCTTGCGCGGTCAACATGATTTGCCGGCCCGAGCGATAAGCGCGACGTCGTCTGGGATCCAGCTCCAGATCTTCTAGCTGCGGCTGGTTGGTATTGCTTTTACGGTGTGTCTCGCTGCGGCGTAGCAATGCGTGCACACGTGCAAGAAATTCTGAAAACGCAAATGGTTTGACCAAATAGTCATCAGCGCCATGACTGAGCCCATGCACGCGGTCTTCAACAAGATCTCTTGCGGTGAGCATCAAAACAGGAACCGTTGAGAAGTTTCTGATGGCCTTAAGCAAGCCGAATCCATCAAGTCCGGGCAGCATTACATCAAGGACGAACAAATCGTAGTGTTCGGTCATTGCGCAGCGAAGTCCATCGTCTCCATGAGAAGCGACATCGACAGTATGACTGCCGGATTCAATCAGTCCACGGCGCAGATGATCGGCTTGCTTCCAATCGTCTTCGACGACGAGTATTCGCATGACTGTCTAACCTCGCTGGATGGAACATTCAAATCATTGGATGGTGCACGGTTTGCGCAATGAGCCTAGACCCATATGGGGCTTCGGTGGTTTGCGTGTTCATATTTTCGCGCAGTGTTGCAGGGCTCTCCCAATACTGAAGCACTCCGCCAGACAAGCTACCGATACGATCAGCAATTGCAAATGCCTCCGCTTGGTTGTGTGTCACCAGTATGGCGGTATGGCCTGTAGAGCGAAGAATATCTCGAACTTCCTCCGCCAAGTGCTCACGCGTATCGGCATCAAGATTGGAGAAAGGCTCATCGAGCAGCAGCAATTCAGGAGAGGGCGCCAAAGCGCGCGCCAGTGCTACCCGTTGCTGCTGTCCCCCGGAGAGTTCATGGGGATAACTGTCTCCCGCCTTTGAAAGACCGATCATTTCCAGCATTTCTGCAACCCGCATGTCACGCTCAGCACGGTCTTGGCGGCGTAAACCGAAGCCAATATTGCGTGCAACATTCATGTGCGGAAAAAGCGCATAGTCTTGAAACATCATGCCTACACGCCGAAGCTCTGGTTCAATTTGCTGTTGCGGCGAAGACAGTATTTTCCCTTCAAGCAGAATACGTCCTTGGCGCACAGGTTCGAAGCCTGCAATAGCACGCAGAACCGTAGATTTACCGCATCCTGAAGCTCCAAGGAGGCAGCCAATATTCCCACGCTCTAGTTGCAGATTCAGGTTGGGAGTCACTGTACGCAGCCCTCGGGGGGTGTCGTAAGCGAGACATACGTGATCAAGTTCAAGCAGGGCAGACATGGTGAATCAAGAGTCCATTCGTAGATCAGTGCGCGCCAGCAGTATCACTGGCAGTAAGCCAGCCACAACGATAGCTAAAGCTGCAACAGCACCTTCTTCGTAAGTTCCACGGGCGGCTTCCGCATACAGCCAAGTAGATAGGGTGTCAAAGTTCAAGGGGCGTAGCAACAGCGTGGCAGGCAGCTCTTTCATTGAGTCTACAAACACCAACAATGCACTGGCTGCAAGGGCAGGTTTCAGTAGCGGAAGGTGCACACGGCGCAGAGTACCGCCTGAGCTTTCACCGAGCAGACGCGACGCTTGTTCCAGCGAAGGTGGAATCCGGGTCAGCCCCGCCTCAATACTCCCTGCTGGAATCGCAACGAAACGAATGATGTAGGCAATGACAAGCCCCGTGGTACTGCCCATCAGCAGCAAACCGGGATACCCCAAAATCTGTCCAAGCATGCGATCTGTGAACAGCAGCGGTGTAAGCAAGCCAATCGCCAGCACCGTGCCTGGCACTGCATAACCCAAACTAGCGAGTCGAACGCAAGCCTTGGGCAAGTTGAAGCGGGCGCTTTCACGCATGGAGCGGCTTGCCCATGCAAGCATCAATCCGCAAGCAACAGCAAGCAATGTGGCAGTGGTTGCTAAAAGCAATGTATTGCTGAGGGCGCGCAGTAGCTGGTCGGAGACCCCACCTACCAAATTAAGACGTTTGAAGGTTTCGCTCACCAGATAAGCCGATGGGACGGCGAAGCCCAGCAACACAGGTAAAGCGCCCAAAGCCAAAGCTGCGATGGCAGTGAATCCGCGCAACCTTCGTGGTTGCATAGGACGCATACGCTGTGTGCTAGCAAACCGTTGCCGTCTGCGTCCATGGCGCTCCAGCATGATGAGCACAATGATGATGCACAGCATGGCCAGCGCAATTTGTGCAGCGGCACCTAAATCGGAGCGTGTAGTCCAGGTCGTGTAGATCGATACAGTCAACGTTTGCACGCCTAGAAATTCGGAGGCTCCAATGTCGTTGAGTGCCTCTAGCAGGGCTAAGCTCATACCCACGACAATTGCAGGCCGCGCCAACGGGATCACCACTTCACGAAATACTTCGCTGCGACTGGCTCCTAGAGTACGCGCAGCTTCAAGCAGACTGGCGGCTTGGCTCATGAACATTACGCGGGTAGCCAGATAGACGTACGGATACAGCACAAATCCCAGAACGAATATTGCCCCTGGCAAAGAGCGTAGATCGGGTAAACGAAATTGACGCGGGCTGTCATAGCCCAAAATGTCGCGCAAAAAAGTTTGCACCGGGCCAATGGGGTGCATCAAATCCAGATAGGCAAAAGCAACGATATACGTTGGAACCGCAAGCGGTAGCAGTAGTGCCCAAGTCAATATGCCGCGGCCAGGGAAATCGTACGCTGTCACAAGCCAGGCACTGCCTGTTCCCAAAGCTACGCAAATGGCACCTACTCCCAAGAGTAAAAGCAGAGTGTTCCACAACGCTTGGGGTAAAACATAGCTCGCTAGATGGACCCAATGCGATGAATCTGCCATCAAGGCATGACCCGCGAGCACCAAGACAGGCAGCACTACCAAGAATGCAACGGTCATTGCGCCAAAGAGCGCTGCACGTCCGCGCCCTGCGGTCAGCACCGCTTACCTTTTAAGCTCATTTTCATATCCTTGCATGTGCACGGGGCCCGTTGTTGCAAGACTTGCTCATCCAGTGTTGAGTAAGCCCAGACAACTGACAGGTAACCCCGCACAGCATGGCTGTCGCTGTTAGTTGTCGAAACCGACCTTGTCTACCAACTGGCTTGCTTGTTTACGATATTTGGCAATCTCTACAACAGACAGTGCATCTATTTTCAGCGGCCCCATTGCAGACATTACGGCGTCTTGCGGGACGTTGGCACGGATGGGATATTCATAGTTTGCACGGGCATACAGCGCTTGTGCCGGTTCGGATACCAAATATTCCAGCAGCGTGACTGCATTGCTTTTATTGGGGGCATGCTTCGCTACCGCGGCACCTGAGATGTTGACGTGCGTGCCGCCTGTTTTTGCAAAAGTGGGGCGAATTGCTTGGATGCCATCGCCCCATTTCCGGTTGTCAGTGCCTGCTGCGGCATTCTTCATCTGACCGACATAGTAAGAGTTAGCAATTCCGATATCGCAAATACCGCCCAAGATATCGCGTGCTACATCGCGATCACCGCCAGCTGCTTTTCGTGCCAAGTTGGCCTTCACACCTCGCAACCACTGCTCAGCTTCTGCAACGCCATCATTCGCAATTTTTGCAGCGATGAGTGCGGTGTTGTAGGGGTGTTGCCCAGCACGGATGCAAACTTTGCCTTTCCACTTTGGGTCTGCTAACTCTTCATAAGTGAATTGTTTGATCGGTAAATTTTTGTCCGCATACAGCACACGGTCACGCAAAGACAGTGCAAACCAGTGGTTTTGAGCATCACGCAGGTTGGCGGGTAGTACGGATTCGAGAGTTGCGGACTTGATGGGTTGCGTAACGCCGCCATCGACCAGATCCACAAGGTTACCAATATCCACCGTCATCAATACATCTGCAGGTGAGCGTGCGCCTTCTGCTTTGACTCGTTCCAACAAGCCATCTTTGACAAAAACTGTATTGACTTTGATGGCTCCATCCTGCTGTTTGGTGAAGGCATCAATCAGTGGCTGAATCAAAGCGGGTTCCCGCGTTGTGTACAGGTTGACTTCACCAGCAGCCATGGCGGTGTTTGCCAGCGAGATAGTCGCAGCGCATGTGGCTAAAAATGCAAAGGAGCGGGGAGCGAATTTCATGGACACATCCTGAAAAAGAATCACTAAACACGCACCATTGAAAAGACATGGCGGTGGCTGGCGATGATTTTATAGAACGCGATTCATGCGCGTTCTCATTACCCACAGGCTCTGCCGCGACTCTTGTTATGTTCCTGTTATCTTTCAAATCTGCAGGGTGTGAGCAACTTGGTAGACGCAAGACGTTTTTGTATCAATCAAAGTCCAGCAGGCTTTCACGGCGGAATCTCTGCCGCATTGCGTCGAATCCCAATGGCATTAGCTCCACGAGCTGATTTGGCAAGGCGCCGATCCCCATTTTTGGACTTAGTGATTAACGACAGCGTGATAAAAACAGCGTTTTGGTTTGTGAATGGTGAGCATGGCGGCAATTTTTTAGATCGTGCCATCGCCGGATTGAAGTTGCTGCTCCGCGCGTTGCATGCAAAACCATGAACCGCGATTAGATGCTTGCGATACATGGAGTAACCGCATTCCTTTTGCTCGTGATGTCAGCCCTATATGGTTTTTGGGTAGACACAGATCAGCAGGGCGCAGCATTAGTGAAGCAGCTGAACGACAGTCCTTTTCCGGTTTCTATGATTTCCAGGGAAGCGTTCAGAATCACCGTTGTAGATTCCAGAGGATCGTTTGCCGCGCATGCGCGACTCTGCTCTTGCGCAGTGCGCTGGCAGCCCATACCAAGTGGTAATTCAATTTCGTTCGCTCCACCGGGGAGGCGAGCTCCACCAAGGTTCCACTTTCTAGGGCATCGGTGCACAAGTACAAGGGTAAGGCAGACCATCCAAAACCGCTGATCAACAGGCTCCTGAGCGTTCGGAGGTCTTGCCCGATGAGTGCGGGGCTTGGGGTACCACGCTGCAATCCATTGGTCTGTAGCCACTGCTCAATCAGCGGCAGCTCGAAGTTGTAGGCCAGCAGTGGTTCTTGCCCCAGGGCATCGCCCAAATCCTGTGCGTTTTGGAGACGCGCAACCACTGAGGGAGCAGCAACGGCGAGCACGGGTTCGGTACGCAGTAGCTCGCAGCGCAGGCGCTTGTCTTCACTGGCAAATGCCGTAATGCCCAGATCGCAGTGACCTTCGATCAGCATGTGCTTCGTCATGTCTCCGCTTCCGGCCTGAAGACGAACTTTCATTCCAGCCTTGAGCAGCGGGGCAAGCTGTGGCGCTACAACCTCAGATAAAAAATCTGCGTGACCAATGATCTGGATGGATCCGGCGACTTCATCTGACCTAGCGCGAGAGGCTGCTAGGGCGGCTTCAGCAGCGTCTAGCTTGTCTCCGATATCGGCTGCCAACTCATCGGCAGCAGCTGTGGGAGCCACACCGGTGTGTTCCCTCAGAAAAAGTGAACGTCCAATCGCTTCCTCGAGCCCGGCAATGTGCTGAGAAACCGCAGGCTGTGTCAGGTGCAGGGCGCGTGCTGCGGCAGTGAGTGAGCGTTGACGATAGACCTCAATGAATGTTCTGAGTCGAGTTAAAGACATTCTTTAATCATAAATTTATTTATACCCCAATGTAAATCTATTGATTGGCGACGTTTCAAAGCAAAACGCACAATCAATCGACTACTGCATTCCTTTGCGTTTCCGAGAAATTTTTGCCTACGCACCGCCGATAAAACCATATATCGGTGTGCTGTTTGATATCCAAGATTGGACATTTGAATGACTACTCATATCCACTCCAAAGACCTGCGCTGTATCGTCAGTGCTATGAAGCATGCACATATTGAGGGTGGGCCTGTAGACGCTTCACTACGTAGAGATCGCTTGCAACGAGCAATCCAGCTGCTGCTGGACAATCATCAAAAAATTGCGAAAACCATCTCTGCCGACTTCGGCAACCGCAGCGAATATCAGTCGCTCACGGCCGATCTTATGACGCCCGTGCACTCGCTACGTTATGCAGTGGAGCACTTGGAGCAGTGGATGCAACCAGAAATGGTCGAAACTCCTGTTAAGGGGATGCGCGCTTGGATCCAGCAGCAACCACTGGGCGTAGTGGGCATCATCAGTCCTTGGAACTTTCCTCTCAATTTGGCTTTTGGCCCCTTGGCTGGCGTCTTTGCAGCGGGCAACACTGCTTTGCTAAAGCCTTCAGAGCTGACTCCCCAGACTTCCGATTTACTCGCCGAACTGGTTGGCCGTTATTTCAATCCTATGGAGCTGGGGGTTGTGCTGGGAGATGCCTCGATCGGCGCTGCCTTCAGCGGACTGCCGTTTGATCACTTGGTATTTACGGGAAGTACCACCGTAGGTCGCCACGTCATGCGTGCGGCAGCAGAGAATCTCGTGCCGGTGACGCTGGAGCTCGGCGGGAAATCGCCTGTTGTGATTGATGAAGGTGCAGATGTGCGCCAAGCTGCAGAGCGTGTGATGACCATCAAGACGTTCAATGCAGGGCAGATTTGCCTGTCGCCCGACTATGTGCTCATGCCTCAGGGCAGCCAAGATAACTTCGTGGCCGCAGCGCAGGATTTCATGACGCAGGCATTCCCCACGCTGCAAGAAAATCCGGACTACACCTCCATCATTAGTGATCGGCATTTCCAACGTTTAATCCAACTGATCGAAGATGCTCGTGCTAAAGGGGCCTGCGTTGTGAGTTTGGCCCCAGTCGGCGAGCTCGCCTTTGATGCGGCAACCCGCAAGATGGCTCCACATCTGCTGCTAAATGCAAATGACAGCATGCTGGTGATGCAGGAAGAAATTTTTGGCCCATTGCTGCCTGTCGTGGATTGCGCCAGCAGCCATGCGTCAACGGCGTACATCAATGCCCACCCGCGACCATTGGCGGCATACTTTTTCGGACAGGATGAAGTGCGTCAAAAAGCCTTTGCCGCCAATACGACTTCAGGTGCACTGGTGTTCAACGACGTCATGAGCCACGCTGTCATCGAAGGTCTGCCCTTTGGCGGTGTGGGTGCTGCTGGGATGGGGGCATACCATGGGGTGCACGGGTTCCGCCGTTTCACACATGCCAAGGCGATTGTGCAGCAGGACAAGAATGGCACCTCCGGCCTTCGTTTACGGGCGCCGTATGCAGACAAATTGTCTGCCGTGAAAGCTGCGCTTCTCTAATTTCACAAAACAGCCGACACTTCATCGGCTGATCCAATCAATCCTGAAAGAGATACGACATGAAAGTTTTGATGGTACTCACCTCGCACGACCAGCTTGGTAACACTGGGCAAAAGACCGGCTTTTGGTTGGAAGAGTTTGCAGCGCCTTATTTCGTCTTTAAAGATGCAGGAGCAGACATCGTTCTTGCGTCACCAGCGGGTGGTCAGCCTCCTTTGGATCCCAAGAGTGACCTGCCAGAATTCCAAACTGAGTACACGCACCGTTTCAAGAAAGACGAAAAAGCTCAGCAGGCGCTGGCCCACACCGTGCCCTTAGCGTCTGTGAACGAAGCAGACTTTGACACTGTGTTCTATCCCGGTGGCCACGGCCCGCTGTGGGACCTTGCCGAGTCGCAAACGTCCATCCAACTGATTGAAGCTTTTGACCGTGCCGGTAAGCCCTTTGGCTTGGTGTGCCATGCACCTGGTGCTTTGCGCAACGTCAAGGCCGCCGATGGCGAACCCATCGTCAAAGGACGCCGTGTAACGGGCTTTACGAACGCTGAAGAAGAAGCCGTGCAGTTGACGAATGTCGTTCCCTTCTTGATCGAAGATGAATTCAAGGCCCAAGGGGCCATATACGAAAAGGGTCCTGCCTGGGTGCCTTATCTGGTGGTGGATGGCCGTATGGTCACAGGCCAAAATCCTGCCAGCTCCGAAGCTGTCGCCAAGGAACTGTTATTGCAACTCAATGGTGGGAACACGAATCTCAGACCGACCACCTTCATCAGCAAATCGTAAGACCTCAAAAACAATGAAATGCATGCGTGCATTTCGTGAGGAGTGTTTGATGACGCTGGTGGTGCGCTGGCGGTCGTTGTTTGCCGCAATAGTAAGAAGCCCAATCTCAGCATTGGGCCTAAACCACATGCAAAGGGGACTGGTAGGCGGTTGATTAAGCTGATATGTTGAATCGTGCTACTGCAGACACCTAAGTGAAGATAAGCTGAAAAACCTCTTTAAATCTTCGCACTGTCCAGCGCAGGTGTCCTGTGCTGGCTCTTACATAGGTTCTTGGGGCGTGCTTTTATCTTCGGACTGAAGTGGTGTGATAGCCAAGTCTGCGCCCACTACGCGGCGCTCATCAAACACAAAACAACCTCCGTCGTAGAAGGCTCCATCGGTTTCTTCAAAGTATTTGAGGATGCCGCCTTCGAGCTGATAGACGTGTTCAAGCCCTTCGTCACGCATGAGGATGGCAGCTTTTTCGCAGCGAATGCCACCGGTACAGTAACTCACCACGGTTTTATTGGCCAAGCTGGCTTTGTGCTCACGCAACGCAGGGGGAAATTCGGTGAATTTGGTCAATCGCCAATCCACCGTATTGCGAAAGGCACCTTCATCAACTTCGTAGTCGTTGCGGGTATCCAGCGTGATCACTTCGCGCCCCTCATCGTCATGCCCTTGTTCCAGCCAACGACGCAGTGTGGCGGGTGCAACCGAAGGCGCACGGCCTACGGCGGGTCGAATGGTAGGATGGTCCATGCGAATGATTTCGCGCTTGACCTTGACCAACATCTTGCGAAATGGAACGGTATCTGACCAGCTTTCTTTAGGGTTCAGATCGGCAAAACGGGGATCTTTCCGTAAAGCCTCCAAGAAGGCGTTAATGGCTGGGGCAGGGGCCGCCAGAAAGAAGTTGATCCCTTCTTCTGCCAAAAGCACTGTGCCCTTCAGTGCCAGCGTATTGGCGCGCTCGGTCAACGTCGCGCACAGAACATCTGCATCCGGCAAGGGCGTGAACTTGTAGCAGGAAATATTGAGAATATCGGGCATTTTTGTAACTCGTGGTCTTACAGACCACAAAAGGCTTGAAGTGCGTGATTGAGCGCAGGTGGTACGGCCGCAAGATTGGGTGACACCACCCAATTAAAAAAGTCATGGAAGCAGCAGTACATTGGTAAACCAAACCAGTATGTACAAAGCCAGCAGCGTGTTTGGAGCTCACTCAGTGTATGAATCTGATTTTATTGGCCATCTGCGAAGTCACCATCGGAGCTGGTGCCTGCACTTGGGCTGCGCGTAGTCGATCCGATTTTCTCTAGAAAACATAAACCGGCGTTCTGCTCGGGAGTTAGCAAAAGTGTGCCTTCTGTTTTCATATAGAACCCTCGTTGGTATCTGGTTTTGGGTCAACCGGTCTGCCAGGAGAAATATCAACCAAAATGTGAGCTTCTTCGAAGAAAAATTCAGTATTCTTAGGCAAAAAAACCCGCGCTCACTATGAGAGAGGCGGATTTTGAAGTTGTACGCGATGTTTCGCCTTGATGTCTTGGTGGAGGCTGTGAGATTCGACGCCAGATATGAATAGTTTTTGAAAATCAATGGATTATGATTTTTTAAAAACTGTTTGTGTATCACCTAAATGGTACCAATTAGTGTACTAGTACGAAGAGCTTTACAGTGCTGTAGTTGCAGACCTCAGTTGACCTAAATGTCAGTTAGCGTTGACCAAGCTTTTGGTTTGGTCATAGCCAAAATCAACGGACCTCTTTGCAGCGATTTCTGAAGTTCGCATTTGCATCTAGACTTCCAGTTTCAAGCCGATAGCAGTCATCCTGAGCACCACTGCTGTCGAGTTTCAATGTCTGGTTTTGGGAGTGAAGTAGACCGTGGGCACCACGCAAGCCAGAGCAGCGCTTAAAGTTTGCTGTTACTGGGTATGAAGTGGTGCAGTCGACCCAAAGCGATCCATCGCTGTCGGTCAGAAGGTCATCTGAACTGTCGCCTTGCGTTGCGCTTGCGCAGCCAGATCAGCACGCCCGTGATGCTGAGCATGGCAACACCCAATCCGGCCAAGGTGATGACTAGCTTGTACGTTATACCTCCTACGTTTGTCATGTGCAGGTTGCTCATCCAAGTGATGAAGGTATCTCCCCCCGCTGCTCCAGTAGGTAACCAGGTGGCGACGAGGGTGCCGGTTTCTCCATCGAGAAACAGCCTTGTGCTGCCACCGCGGTCCATGACGTCTAGGCTGCTGCGAACGTCGTAGCGGTACAGTCCACGCACAGGGTCGTAGGCCAGCGAGCTTTCCCCGAACACCGAGAAGCCGTGCAGCGAAGCTTGTTCTTGCATGAGATCTTGTGCTCGCAGGTGGGCTGCTCTCCATTCAAGCGTGGGCTGTCGCAGAGGTTGTGCACGCCGTGGCAGGTCGGCTGTGCCTGGCTGCTGCTTGCTGAAAGCTCGCACCATGGGATCGTGCCATTGCGGCAGGTTGAGGGCAAAGCTGCTCCATGCCAAAACGAAGAGGGCGGGCCACAGCCACAGGCCTCCGGCACGGTGCAGGTCGAAGGTAGCGCGCCAGCGGCTGTGCATCTCTAGCTTCCAGGCACGTGCCCATCGTCCCAGCCATGGGCGCTGAGTGCTCTTGGCGCTTGGCGGCAGCGTCAGGGCAAAACCCACGACGCTATCGAGCATCCACAGCAGCGAAGCTAGGCCCAATAGCCAGGTTCCGACGGTACCTAGGGCCAGCGAGTAATGCAGGCGATATAAAAAAGGCATCAAGTTGCGCCAAGTTTGGGTAATGTCTCCCCAGCGTCGCTCGCCCAGGATCTGGCCGGTGTAGGGGTCAACGAAGACTTGGTCGTTCTCCAAAGGTGCCTTGCCCGGCAGCGGGCGCAGCAGAAACACCATGGCATGGCCGGGCTCCTGCGTCAGGGGGACACGCGCCGCCAAGGCATGGGGATGGCGTGCCTGGACCACGTCGCGCAACTCCAGCGCGTCCATCGGTTGGGCGCTGGCGAGTGAGGCAGTGGTCCGAAGCCAGTTCGGGTTTAACGCCGTATCCAGTTCGGTGTTCCACACTAGGAGGCTCCCGGTCAGCCCCGCCACCATCAGGAAAGCTGCCAGCGTCAGGCCGGCAAGACGGTGGGCGATGACCAGCCAGCCCCGCAGCGATGCTTTGCGCCGCGGCATCACCAGCGGTAGGTCAGGTTGGCGCTGGCCTGGCGGGCGTCACCGTAGTGGCAGATGGCGTACTCGCAGTTGGTGAACTTCTTGTCCATGAGGTTGCTCACATTGACGCTGAGGTCCCAATGGGCGTCAATGCGGTAGCCCAGCATGGCGTCCACGAGCGTGTAGACCGGCATGGGAGTTGCGATGCCCGAAGCACGGGTGGTCCCCTTGTAGCGGAGCCCTGTCGCTAGGCGCAACTGCGGCATGCCCCAAGCGGCGAAGTTGTAGTCAGCCCAGATCGCAGCTTGGTGGTAGGGTGTGTCCTCGCTCCGCTGGCCAATTTCGCTGGCGATGGTGCTGCGGGTGGTCCGTGCATCGGTATAGGCATACGATGCGATCACGCTAAGTGCACGCGAGACTTCTGCCTTGGCTTCGAGCTCAAAGCCACGTGAGCGCACCTGACCCGTTTGGCGGTAGGTGTTTTGGCCTGCATCGAACTTCAGCACGTTGTCCTGCACCAACTCGTACACGGCAGCGCTCAACAGCATGCGGCTGCCATCCGGCTGGTAACGCACGCCAGCCTCATACTGCTTGCCTTTGGTGGGCCGGAAGCTCTGGCCAGACACTTCGGACACCGAAACCGGGAAGAATGATTCGCTGTAGCTCAGATAAGGTGCTAGTCCGTTGGGCGCCTTGTAGACCACACCGGTTCGCCAAGTGTTTGCTTCGTCCTTTTGTTTAGCATTGCTGCTGTCGCGGTGCGCGGTTTGGTTCTGCTGTGCCCAGTCGCGGCGCAGGCCTGCCAGGATGGTCCAGCGATCTCCCAAACTGACTTGGTCTTGCAGGTACAGGCCGACTTGTGTAGTTTTGCGACGTGAACCGCGGTCCAGCGCGGGGGCGCGGTTGACTATGACCGGTTGACCGTAGTTGTAGCTGCCCAAGTTGAGGGACGAGGTATTGGCGCGGAAGTTCTCCGAGTCATAGTCCATGCGGTAAAGGTCCAGCCCCACCAGCAGTTTGTGGTCCGTTCCCAGCAGATGACTATTGAACTCCATGCGGGTGTCCGAGGCTAGGCCCTTGGCATGCTCGCGCCGGTCACTGTATTGGCGGCGCAGCACCCCGGTCGCACCTGCCTCGGCAATGGCCACCGCACTCGTTTGAGCTTGGAGGTAGTTCCAGGTCACCTTGGATTCGAAAAAACGCAGGCTGTGGTGCAGGCGGATACCCGCGTTCAGCGAGTGGTTGAGCTCATAGCCCAAGGTGAACATCTCGCCCTTCATCTTGTCGTAGTCGGGCTCGCCAATGAAGTCGCCACGGCCGATGGTAAAGGGACCCTTGCCCACGCCCTCAACTAGTTGGTAGGGCAAGGGCGCAGAAAAGCGTGTGTTGGTCTTTTGGTAGAACGACAGCAAGGTGAGTGAGGTGTCCGCGCTGGGCCGCCAGGTGAGGGCGGGTGCGATATACAGCTTATCGTCCGGAATGTAGCGATCTACGGTATTGCTGTCGCGCCCAAGCATGGTCAGCCGGTAGTCCAGTTTGTCACTGCCGGCCACGGGACCGCTGAAGTCTGCCGTTAGCTGGCGGCGATTGTGGTTGCCCAGCTGCAAGCCCAGCTCCCGGATGGGCTCCGACGTAGGACGCTTGCTGACCGCGTTGACGACGCCACCGGGCGACAGCTGTCCATAGAGCACTGAGGCCGCTCCGCGCAGAACTTCTACCCGTTCCATGCCATAGGGCTCTTGAATGCCGTCGTAGGAGTTGCTTTGCAGCCGCAAGCCATCGCGCATGGAGCCACTGTTGGCGGACTCTACATCCATGCCGCGGATACGGAAACGATCGGCCGTGCGGCTGAAACTGGTGGGCTGGGTGGTGACGCCCGGGGTGTAGTTTAGCGCTTGGGACAAGGTTTCTGCCTGGCGGCTTCGCAGTTCGTCATTGGTGACGACCGACACCGACTGCGGCGTATCGATGATGGCGGTATCCGTCTTGCTGCCGGCCATGGTACGCCGCGCCACATAGCCCGACAGCGGACCAGTCGCCGTCTCTATGTCTGAGGCAGCAGTCACTGTCACGGCAGGTAGGGCTGGCGTGCCCTGGCCCACTGGGACGAGGGGCCGGATGGAGATGGTGTTTGGACCGCTGCGCACGGACATCAGGCCGCTGCCGGCCAAGGCCCGTTCGATAGCTTGCTGAAGAGGAAGGCCGCTGGGCAGTTCAGGGGCGGATTTGCCTTGCAAGAGCGCGGCATCCGCGCCAATCGCGATGCCTGTGTGCCGGGAGATGGCATTGAGTGTCTGCGCCAAGGACTGGGCCGGCACGGCGATCTGAACACGTTGTTCGCTGCTGGGAGCCTGGGCCTGAGCGCTAGGCGTTATACCTTGTAGGGCGAATGTCGCTGCGCAAGCAAGAGTGGCCTTGGCCAAGGGCGAAAGATCGAATGAGCGCGAAATGGCCGCTGCCAGGTGATTTGGAGTCATGAGAAGGTGCTTCCGTTGGAGGGTTTCCAGCAGAAGACCAACGAAGGCCTTCAACCCTGACAAAAAATCTGGGACTAATTTGTAACAGTGCGGCGCGGGCGCTGACTAAGCTTGTTTCAACGCAATTCCACGGTCATATCGCCCGCGGAATTGTGCTGCACACGCACCGGCAGCATGTCGGGTAGTCCAGCCAGGAACGCCTGTGGCTGGCGCAAAGGGAAGCTGCCAGATAGCCGCAGTTGCTTGAGGAGTGGATGGCTGCCCAGCAGCAATGGCCTCGACAAATAGTCGTTCCATTGGGCCAGGACTTGGTCCAGTGGGGTGTTGTTGAATACCAGCCAGCCATTGCGCCAGGCCGCCACGCTGTCTGTGGGAACGCGCGAGGGAGTGCCCAAACCACCATGATCAGCTTCGATGGCGTCACCTGCCGTCAAGGTTACAGGCGGCGGTGCCGCCACGTGGTCAGCGGGCCAGACCGAAACGCGGCCCTCTGCCACTTCCACGCGCATCTGGCCTGCGCGGGCGCTGACGCTGAACACGGTTCCTAGCACACGCACGCGGCCCCATGCGGTGGCAACGGTGAAGGGGCGGTCCATGTCCTGGGCCACACGGAACCGCATCTCTCCGTTGTCCAGCAGTACCTCGCGACGGTCGCGGTACATCACAATTCGTGCACGGGTGTGCGGTGCCAAGCTGATTTCGGAGCCATCGGGCAGGGGCATGTCTCGCTGCTGTGCGTGCTCAGTGAGCAGCGCCAGTTCGAAGACAGGCTGTTGCCAGTACCAGCGCCCACCTCCCCATAGCATGGCAGTCAGCCCTCCCAAGCCCAGCAGCCCTAGGGAGTTGCGCCGTGCGCGCCTCGGATCATTGCGCTGCGGAGCTGGCACGCTCGATTGAAGGACGCTTCCGTCGGTGCTTGCCCACAGGTGCTCTGCCGTTTGCAGTGCGGCTTGGCATTCCGGAGAACCCGTGCGCCAGTGCGCAGCCAGCTCCTGTTCGGCTGCCGTCGCTGCGCCGGCATCGCCGCGGTGGATGCGGCCGACCAGAAGCAAGGCTGTTTCGACCAGTTTGCGGGGAGGTTCAGAGGAGGCCATAGTGTTGGATTGCGTCCGTGGTCAAGCGCGTGAAGGCCCGTGGGCGGCGCAGTCGAGGATGCCCCGCATGACATGGCGTTCGATATTCGTTTCTGTCATTCCAAGATGTTCGCTGGCTTCGCGGTAACTGTAGCCATAGATGCGCACCAATATGAACACATCACGCCGTTTGCGTGGCATGGCTTCCAACCGCTGGAGAAACAGGTTCAGATCTTCGCGGGCCATGGCCGTGCTTTCGGCGGAAGGTGCGCTCGTGGGCGCGACCAAGCGAAGTGCATCCATGACACGCTGCTCGGCCTGTCGCCGGGTCGCGGCGCTGACTGCTAGGTTGCGTGCCGTTTTGTACAGCAGGGCTCGGGCATCCAGCACAGTTCCTCCTGCGCGTTGCAAGGCATAGATGCGAGTGTAGGTGCTTTGCACCAAGTCGGCGGCCATATCACGGTCGCCTGCGCTGCGTGTGAAATACCGCAGCAGTTCTCTGTAGTAGCGCTCGGGCACAAGGACACCTCAGCAGGATGACAAAAGAGAACTCCTGGCTTGGCTGAGATCGTCAAAAAGACCTGTTGCTGGGGAGGAGCGCGCTCGGATTGTAGCGGGCTTGTATCGCCGTTGCGGTCTTCAGCGCTGGTATCTCAAGTGGAGGGAAGTGCTGAAGATGAAGTTTGGCGGAGTATCAAAAGCCTGTTGCTGGCCGAAAAAGGTTTTCATCTAAACTAGCCAAATGCAGAGCTTGCGCAACACTTTTGTGGTATTGAGAGCAGCCTGCGAGGCCCTCAAGTTAGTAGGTGTGCATCATGACAACAAACCGCCCAAAGGCGGCTCACCTTACTTTGACATTGCATCAACCATTTCTTTTTGCTTGCCGCTGGACTGCTGAGTGAGTTATTGCCCAATGCATGACCCGTTTGAAGCCGCAGATGGATACCTTGTCCCTTACCCCGAACAACAATCCGGGTTTTGGACAAGCTGGGCATGAGAGTGTCCGGCGAACTGCGAAGTACGTACCGTTACGTGTAAGGCTTGCGGGTAGTGCTGCTCCATACGTTCAGCCAATTTCGAAGGTCTGGCCAGGCTTGCTTAGGAAGCTGGGCTATGCCCTCCACCATTCAGCTCAGGCTTGAAAAGCACAATCGTAAAGTTCTAAGCATTGATTTCCTGCGGCATAGCCAAGATATGTTTTTGTGTTTCTTCATTCAAAAATAAATCTTTGCTAAAGCAGCGAGACGGTAAGAATGTTGCCTAGCTGGAGACCTATAGCTAACCAGGGGATGATCGACTGGCAGCACTCTAGGGTGCATTTATCACAGGATTGAAACCCACCCCTCACCGATCACCTGCAACACCGATTCAACAGAAAAGAGAGTTGCCTCACCTCTCAGGCCTCAAGTTAGGCATTACCTCACGTGCAAATAAATCCATCCCATCCAATGCTGTCGCATTGCTTAAAAGGCCGTTGGCATTGAATACGACACGCAGATGAGCGATACCAGTGTTTTGTTTAAGGGCCTGAATTTGCACAAAGCAGTCCTCAGGAGTACCCCAGATGAACTGTTCTCTTAAGACTTTGTCTATTTGAATAGCAGGGACGTCTGAGGGCGCAATGCCTCGTTTACCTGCGTAATAAATCCTTCGAGCGTACCAAGCTACCCACAAAGTCTCAAGCTGGGCTTTCACTTCTGCTCGACTGGATCCAATGCACACGTATCTCGCTAAGGTTGACCGAGAACGCACCTGTGCAGTGTCACGCTTGGTAAGCTGAGCAAGTTGCTCAATTCGGTCCAATTGCTGGGTTTCGGGTGGTTCTAGGCTTAGTAAAAGAGGTAAATCATGCTCCAAAGCGAAGCCCAAGGTCTCAGTCGTAGAACCTGCAACATACATGGGTGGGTGTGGGCGCTGCACGACCGGTGACATTAGTTTTCGTGGGGCAAACTGCCAAGGGTCGCCTCCAGTACCGACAATGGTTTCGCCTGACAGTGCTGCACGAATGATGCGGCAGGAAGTTTCAAACCGCTGGCGCGTGGTATCGATTGCCACGTTTAAGGTCTCCAGCGATTCGGGCTCTGTTCCTCTGCCCACTCCCACGTCCAGACGGCCCTGGCTTTGAAAGTCCACCTGCGCAATCTCTTCGGCCAAAATCAACGGATGATGCAGCGGTAGCACCAGCACCGCCGTTCCAACACGCAAGCGCTCGGTGCGAGCCAGCAGTGCGGCAGCGAGTAGCAGAGGCGAAGGATATGGCCAAGCGGCATCTGGCACACGAAATTCACTGAACCAAACGCCGTCAAACCCGAGTTTCTCAGCGCGTTCAAAAAGGTGAAAGAACTCAGCCGGCGAGCCCTGGGTAGACTCGCGCGTCCAGCCTGCTAGGTCAAATCGCATTATTGGTATCCTGTGCTCTGCTACTCTTTGGGCGTGCACGGAGCAATATTCCCGGTGGCGCATCGATGCGATCGAAATGCACTTGAAAGACGTCATCCAAGGCTGAGTCAAGCATTAGCTCTTGTGCTGGTTGGTCCTGAACGATGCGTCCTCGTTCCATGGCAATGACTCGATCAAAATGCGAAAAGGCGAGGTCCAAGTCGTGCATCACCACTACCACGAGGCGCTCCTGACCTCGCTTAGCGAGAGACGCCACCAAGTCAAGCCGGTGACGTACGTCTAGAGCTGCCCCAGGTTCATCTGCAAGTAGCACGGGAGGATCCGTGGCCAGCACCGTGGCGAGCAAACTTCGTGCTTGCTCACCACCAGAGAGCGTGTTCCAACGTCGCAGAGCGAACTCGCCAAGGCCATGCTGTAGTAGCACTGCATCCACCACAGAGGTCTGTGTTCCAAGACGCATTTGCATAAGCTCTGACAAAGTAATGTCCCAGTGTGGGGTGAAGCGCTGAGGCATGTACCCAATGCGCTGGGCACGCTCTTTGATGGATAACTGATGCAATGAGACATCATTCCAAAGAACTGTCCCTGCGCTGGGTGTTTGAAGCCCTGCCAGCATCGACAGCAGTGACGATTTGCCCGCACCATTAGGGCCAATCAGCGCAACAGCACCGCGAGCAGGAAGCTCTAACGAAACCTCGTCAACCACACGTCGATCGCGGTGCTGCAAGACCAATCGGTTCGCAGTGAAGGTTGCTAGCGGCGGCGCTAAATTGTTCTGCATGGAAATCTCACATGCTGCATCCAGCACGCAGGCGGCGTGCTAGCAACACAATGAAAAAAGGCCCACCGGCAATGGCAGTAATGAGTCCTAGTGGGATTTCTGCTGGAGGCAGTACGCTGCGCGCTATTGCATCGGCGATAGTGACAACTACCGCGCCAACGAGCGCACTTGCGGGCAATACCACGCGGTGTAACGAACCAACCATCCAACGGGCTATGTGTGGTGCAGCCAATCCCACAAATGCCACCAATCCGCCGTAGGCTACGGCGGCAGCCACGATCAATGAACCTACCAGTACTGCCAAAGGTATGAAACGATAGACATTCAGACCAAAACCTTTGGCCGTCGTATCGCCTAAGCCCAGCAAATCAAGGCCTTTGGCGAGAGGTCGAGCGCCCAAAAGGCAGCATAAAGTGATGGTTGCTAGAACGATCAGACCTTTCCATGATGGCGTTTGGATACCTCCCAGTACCCAGCTCATCACAACTTGTAAGCTCACTGTTTCGTCGGACAGTGACAACATGAGAAATGAACGCAGAGCACCTAACATCGCTGCAAGAGCTACGCCGGCCAGCAAAAGGCCTGCTGCGTCCAAAGCACCCGCCACACGCGCTACAGCGAGCACAAGCACCGTTGACCCCCATGCTCCGACGAAGGCCAGTACTGGCAGTGCCCAGATTTGTGAAATACCCAATGGCACTAGCAGGGCAACGGTTGCACCCAGGGCAGCGCCTCCAGAAGCACCGAGAAGGTATGGCTCTGCGAGTGGATTTCGGAACACACCTTGAAATATTGCTCCTGAAAGACCGAGTAGGGCGCCCACGCAAGCTGCGGCAAATACTCGAGGCAACCGCCACTGCACCAGTAAGCGGCTTCGCAAGGAGTCGTCTCCTAGGACTGCTCGCGCCAGGTCATCAACATGCGCCCATTGGTGCCCAGCACAGGCTGCGAGCACAAGGCTTAGGACCAAAATACCAAAACCGATGCGCCAGACATTTTTCAGACCAAAGCTTGATGGAGAGAGAGAAGATGCGCTCATGCTGTTTGACTTAGTTACACAGGATGAAGCAGCTTTGCCAGCGACTCAATGCCGTCAAAAGTGCGCGGCCCCGGAATAAGGAACTCTGAGCGCGAAACGGTCCAGGCCTTTTTTCTTTGAACTGCTCGCATGTCTCTCCAGCTGCGTTGACTAATTAGCTCGTTGAGTGCCGTGTCAGTACCCGCGAACAAAAGTACGTCGGGGTCGGCTGCTAGCACCGCTTCAGGAGACACCTGAGACAGCACACCCAAGTTGGGCATGGCATGTTGTGCCCCAGCGCTTTCAATAGCGTCACCGGTATAGGTGCCAGGCTTGGCAAGCAGCAACATGCCATTGCCTGCGCGGCCTGTGACCATCAGCGCTCTGGGCTTCGTGTGATTGATCACCTGAACATTCACTGCTTGAAGCCGTGCCATAAGCGTTGTTACTAACACTTCTGCACGCTCAGAGACGCTACATGCACGGCCGATTAGACGAATGTTGTCTAGCACCTCTTGGAGGTTGCGACTTAGTAAAACAAGGATTGGTACGCCGATGCGTTCCATCGGTTGCACAAGCTGATTCGCTGCTTGCCGAGCAGGTGTGACGATGACCAAGTCTGGCCGCTGCGCGACAACTGCGTCTACTGAGAATCCCAGCCGTCCACCCACCTTCGGAAGATGCATTACCTCGGGAGGGTAGCGGATGAAGTCCTCCACGCCCACAATCCGTTCTGTTAGACCGAGCGATGTCACCAGCTCGGTATTGGACGAGAAAATGGTGACAATTCGCTCAGGCGGTTTTTGCAGTCGGATTGTGCGATGTAACGCATCACGTACATGCACTTCACCTACCTTGCTGTCGTTTGTTGGTGCCGCAAAAGTAGGAAGGTACATTCCTGCTAGAAAAACTCCCAAGCTATGGGCTCCAACACCCAGAGCCGCACGCCGCGTTGAGTGGCATTGCGGCTCAGTCTTCAAGGATGCATTCGGTAGCGATGTACTACGCGATTTCATAACGGATTAGAAATCAGCCTGAAGGCCAACCATCAGTTCACGCCCTGGCATCGAGGTACCACAGCCACCGTTTTGAAAGCGAGTATCCGCAATGCATGGTGCTCTATCTTGTGCGATGAAGATTGGACTGCGGTTTAGATCGAACAGGTTGTTCACTCCTGCAAAGAACTTCACATTCCTAGAAACACGGTAGTCCGCCCGCAGGTTCCACACCGTAAAGGCACCTTTGCGGTGGATAAATGTGCTACTTGGTTCAGCCTGAGGAACCAGTAAGTTCTCCTCAGTGTCGTACCACATAGGTCCACGCAACAGCGCTGTCAGTTGTACGTTCCAATCTCCTATATTTCGATCCATACCTTGGCCATAACGGACACCGGCTGTTACCTGAAAACGGTACATGCGCTGCACGCGATCGGTATTGGCAGTTACGGCAGCACCTTTATCGCGCATATTGAAATGGTAGTACCCGCCTGCAAATGCGCTTAGCGATTGCCCGGGAAGGCCCAGATTCAATGCCTGCTTTAGATCTACATTTGTGGTCAGTTCAATGCCTCGAGCCAGTATCTCCGCAGTATTGTTGGCGTAGTCTGATGTATTGGTGCTAGCCCCGCGCGATACCGTCGTAATGCGATTAGAGATGGTGTTTTGAAACAGGGCAGCATCGACGCGCCAGCCTTGTTGCTGGAAGGTCGTTCCTACTTCGATTTGTCGGTTGGTCTCTGGCTTCAAGTTCGGGTTACCGAACGTCCGTCCGCCGCCGACGGCTGTGAAGTCTGCTGCCAACTCCGTTGCTGTAGGCGCACGAAAGCCAGTGGAAACGCCTGCACGCAAGTTCCATGTACTAGTTACCTTGAAGGTCGAGCCCAGTGACCAAGTACGTGCGTCATATTTGCGTGCGTTCGCCTGTGCTAGCGCTAGGTTCGGGGTCGCATCAAAACTTGTCTCACCCCAAGTCTTGCGTATACCAGCCCGAAGCGTCAGCCGATTGTCAAGCAGCGTATGAGCATCTTCCAAGTAAAGCGCTTTAGTCACTTCCGTTTGGTTATTGTCATAAGGAGCCACCTGACCGCTTGGGCCACCCGGCATGGCAACTCGAGACCGAACTGATCGCAGATGACTCTTCTCCCAGTCCATACCAACTAACAAGTCATTGGCAGAAGACAGGCGAAAACGCGGCTGTAAACGCAGGCCAGTCGCATCGAGTTTACGGTCGTTATAGTCGCGTGCAGTTCCGGGCGCTGGGTTGGTGCCGCTTCGAATGACAGGCGATGCCCAGTTAAATTCATCCTCGTCTAGAAATTGGTAAACCTGTGCCAACCAACTTATTGATTGGTCGGCTAACGACCCCGTGTAGGTCAAATCAATCGAACGGTTGTCTCGATTGTCTTTGCTATAAATGTTCGAACCCGACCCACGGAAACCAGCGTTGTAAATTCCGTCCGTACGCACTTGCAACTCAACTCGGTCTAATGCATTCAATTGCAAACCCAGTGCGCCCACTGCACCGCGTCGTTTCCAACTCGTGTTCTGCATGCGGGTGCCACCATCACCCGATTCGTAATCGTCCCGGCCACTGCTATTGAGTCCTACGTACCAGTCCAGCATGCCACTGGAGCCTGCGGTCTGTGCCTGTGTGCCCCAGCCGCCCCAGGAGCTTCCCGTGACCGTAACCCGGTTGAGTGGTCCGCTGGCTCCAGTGCGCAAGATGATATTGATCACCCCTCCCATGTTCTGACTGCCGTACACCACCGATGCGGGACCTCGCACAATCTCAATACGGTCCACATCAGTCAGGCTGAGTTTGGAAAGATTTGCAGTGCCTGCGCGTCGACCATTGAGGAGCACTAACACTTGACTCTTGAAGTCACGGCCCTGCCCATCCGTGGAAGCGCCACGTAGGTTGAGCGAAGTCTGTGCGGCAGTCCATTCGCTTAAGAAGCCCACAGCATGTTCGGCTAAAAGATCCGTGACTGATCGTGCTGAAGAACGTTCGATATCCAAACGATCAATGGTTTGTGTCGTAGCGGCAATACGAGCACGATCCTCTGGGCGAGCTGTAGCTGTCACGAATACATCACCCAATACCGCGGCTTGGGCAGAGGTATTCGCTGCGATCGCTGTGGCGGACTGCTCTGCATCCTGTGCATGTACTGCAAGCGCAGCGCAGCTTAAAGCTACTGCTAGAGCCAGAGGCCTCGCTGATGATGCGTGGGTTAAAAAAAGAAAAGACACAGGCGTGCCTGAAGAAGCGCAGAGAAAATTGCGCATGCGTTGCTCCAGAGAGGCCTTGCTCTCCCGCAAGACCGATTCTTGTAATAGTCCGAAGGCGTGCGCATGCAGGTGGGCCGTCAGTAGTGACATAGCCCATCCTGGACTGCGCGCTCACCCGCGGCATCCGTTTGATGTTGTCGAGGCCGGTATCCGGGCTCACGAATCCTTGGGGAGTTTGCTCACCAAGCAGCTCTACGCCTTCCCGCGCAAATACGCAGTGGCTTCAGGCAATACCTGTCTGTAGAGTTTTTTTTCGCTTACCGTTGCGGGGGCAGCACAGGCTTGGCTCGTCAATGGAGCGTACCTGTTTCCCGTTTAACTTCATGTCCGTTTGCAGACCATGGAGCACCTTGCAACTTCGTATCAAAAGCTATCTCGATACGAGGCGCAATTATATCTAGCGTCGGCTGTAACTCATTCAAGGGTTGGGAAGAGTGCGGGCATCATTTCATCGGTATTCCTTTGGTTGCCTGAACCATGGGATTAGGTTGAAGAGAATCGGGCCAAAGATCGTAAGTGCCAATAAATCCTTGGGAATCCAACCTCTATTTCAGTTCCAAACTGGAAATGGGTCGTGGAAGCCTTCCCAAGCTACTGGGCTCAGGCTCATCTCTTGGTCAGTCAAAAGGCATGCGTCTAGCCTGCTGCGAAGAGCTGCTTCGTCCATGCCAATACCGATGAGGACCAGTTCTTGCCGGGCATCGCCGACTTGGTCATTCCAACTTTTCATGATGGCCGCACGGGCCTCAGGTTCGCTTGGCCAATGCTCTTGAGGCACGGTCGCCCACCAGCGGCCAGCCAAGCCATGGCGACAGACAGCACCAGCTTGTGACCAACTTCCTGCATGCATCGGACGGCTTGCGAGCCAGAAAAACCCCTTAGAGCGGATAACTCCTGGCCACTCAGACTCGACAAGAGCATAAAAGCGTCGGGGATGGAAAGGGCGACGTGAGCGATATACGAAACTTCCAATTCCGTACTCTTCTGTTTCTGGTTTGTGCTCCCCACGCAACTCCTTCAGCCATCCTGGAGCCTTGGAGGCTTCCTCGAAATTGAAGAGCTTGGTAGACAGTACGGACGACAGTGGAACTTTGCCAAAAGTTGAGTCAATGATTCGCGCGCGAGGGTTTAAGGTGTGCAGAATTGCTTCCAAGCGTTTTCGTTCTGCATCTGAGATGAGGTCGATTTTGTTCAGTATGAGCACGTCGCAGAACTCGATTTGCTCGATAAGTAAATCTACAACCTTACGTTCATCCTCACCACCCATGGACTCACCACGGCCTTTAAGGCTATCTATGGATTCATAGTCTTTGAGGAAGTTGAAGCCGTCAACGACTGTGACCATAGTGTCGAGGGAGGCGACATCCGAGAGGCTTGCTCCCTTCTCGTCTGTGAACGTGAATGTCTCTGCAACAGGAAGAGGCTCAGAAATTCCAGTCGATTCAATCACGAGGTTGTCGAACCGTTTTTCCAGTGCGAGACGGCGTATCTCAATGAGAAGATCTTCTCTTAAGGTGCAGCAGATACAGCCGTTGCTCATCTCCACAAGTCTTTCCTCAGTCCGGGAGAGATTGCTACCGCCATCGCGAACAAGGGCTGCATCAATGTTGACTTCAGACATATCGTTGACGATAACGGCAACCCGGAGGCCATCACGATTGTTAAGGATGTGATTGAGAAGGGTTGTCTTGCCAGCTCCCAAGAAACCAGAGAGAACCGTTACTGGAAGAGATTTCGCCATTCGGGATTCTGTCGATAAATTGATATTGATATTCCATTATCAATGAAAATCATTCCCTTCTTGTTCTGTCAGGCATGGCTGGGCGTTGTTGCATAAATAGTTGCTCGTAGGCCTTAGGCTTGCGGCATGAGTCAGCCCAACAAGCCTCGCTATCGAACGACCAATTGGAATCAGTAAAACAAAGCCCTCAAGCTCGTGGTTCACTGTCAATTTGGTTAGACAGGCGCATTGTCTATTGCCGTTGCTAGCTCAGCGAGTGCTGTTGATGCGCGCCGTTACAGGGGAAGACCCCGCACATGCATTCATGGCCGCGATGGCTGAAGACTTGGAACAGTCAGGAAATGAGGACGAAAAAAGCCGCCGAGGGTTCAAAAACCATGCTGGCAGCTTTTCCTAATGATTGGCGGAGGCTGTGAGATTCGGCGTCAAATTGAAAAATGATTTAAAAATCAACATGTTATGCGATTTTTAAATTTCGATTTGTACCAGAGAAATGTACCACTGAATGTACCAGTACACATACCAGTTTTGCTGGCTAGGTGTTGATTCTCAGGAGGTTGTTCATGGCTGGGATGTGGGTCATGGGTGGCTGATGATTCAAGGCCGAGTGTGGTCGAAGCCAGTTGTATCGGCCAATGAAGGGATACAGCGCTGCGTGGCGCTGCGCTGAACTCTCGTAGGGGTGGGCTTAGGCCCACTCTCGCAGGCTGGTCTGCACGAAGCGTTCGGCCTTGCCATTGGTCTTCGGGGTGTAGGTGCGAGTTCAGATGTGGCGAATGCCCAATTGCGCACAAGCCGCCTTGAACGCCTTGCAGACGTAGCCACTGCCGTTGTCGGTCATCACGCGCTCTATCTTCACGCCCAGACGTGCGTAGTAGTCCACCGCCTCGCGCAGGAACTGAGCGCAGCAGGTGCCTTTCTCGTCGTCCAGGATACGAGCAAAGGAGACCCGCGAGTGACCAGGTGCATCGCATCCCAGCCGATGCCTCGGTTGCGATGCTGACGCTCGCCGGTGATGCGATGACCAATACCTTGGATGAGGCCCAGGCGCTCCGTATCGATGTGCAGCAGTTCCCCGGCGCTGGCACGCTCTTAGCTGCGTACGGGCTCGGGCGGCCAACCGAGCCAGGAGGTGAGGCCGAGGTCGTCAAGGAGTAATCCGTACTCCTTGGCAGCGCGCAGCTCCTGCTTGAGGTCATCGCCCAAGGGGATCGTTATGCAGAGCTTCTGGGCCACATCTATGCGCGAAGCCAATAGCAAGGTTATGTCATGGCCGCCCTGTGCTTGAATTTTGCTGAGCACATAGTGATGGAAGCGAAACGCGGCATCCAAAACTACTGCGGAGGTCTTTGCATCCCAGGCAAAAGTGCCACGCGGAACCCCGAGCTGAGGCCAGAGGTTTAAGTCGACAGACATGGGAAAGATCCAATCTTCGCCGCCATCTTTCAAGCTATCGAGAATCGCTGAATCTTGCCAGTTCTTGGGATGAACGTATGTATCACGAATGTCCAGTAGCTCGGAACATCGCTGCGATGTTCTCACACCCTTACTGAAACCAGCCAAACCTTCATCTTTGAAGAAGCGAGAAATTTTATCCAGAGGCCTCTGCCTATCTACGGCCTTGAACTCGTCTGGCGGCAATTCAAGGTTGAACAAGAGGCAGTTCGCGAGGCACTCCACGCTGAGTGCTGACGCAATCACAGCAGCTCTTGCAAACCTGTTCGCCGAGTATCGATCCGACACTGCCACGGCATGCCGGTGCTGGAAAAGCGCGTCTGCAAGAAAGTCGAAGAACGGGCTGTACCGATGCTGTGCCGGTAGAGGAGGCCATGAGTTCTCAACACTGATTTCCGGGGTGTGCATTTCGTCTACTTTCGTCATTGCGGACGTGAAGTATGGGTGTAGCGCTGTATCACTCTATGCCATGGTGAGTATGTGTCGATTCATCATGTCCATCGTGTCTGGCCTGTCGGATAGCTTCATCTCCGATCTCAAAAACATGCGTGACGACGACGCTGACGTGAGGAAGCTTCACCGGCTCATGTGGCCGCTGATTCGGACGCCTGCAATAGGCGTTTCCCATCAACGCTAGCGGCCAGAACCTTATGGCCGACCGGCTGAAGAAGAGCTTGAACGATTGGTTAATGCTGGTTGAGCAGGAAACCACCTTCAAACGTGAGTTGTCCTGGAGAAAGCGGGTGACTGCTGCGGAACTCCATAGCACAGGACCACGCATCGCGGTTGACATTCCCGCGGTGGGGATGGGATGAAGGGTGAAGGACAGACCTGAAAGCGAATTGCTTGTGCTGTCTTGATCGGCGCCATACAACGACAGTGCTGTCGAGCCTCCGCAAAAGCCGGGGCGGTTCAATCACGGCAACATCCGCCTTGGCTTCGGCAGCACTCTGACAAATCATTCTCGGGGAGATAGCCGCCGTACGGGCTGTTGACTTGCACTCTCCTGACATGAACCTCGTCGCAGCAGTCCTCTGGGTGCTGGTCGTGGTTAACGCAAATAGAAAAATATAACTATGTATCCCATTGATTTAATTAAATTTTTCAAAATTTACAAGCTCATTTTTTAATGCAATGGAAAGCATAAGTGTTTGATGTAGAAGGAGAAAATATAAGCTTGTACTTCATAATTCATCATATAAAATAGAGTTGCATTAGACTTCAGGAGATTTGACGTGTACGAAGCATCATTTGAGGCACTCGCAAAGGTTGAGCCGCAATATCAGTTCAACGGGTTGTTAGACGTGGATGTGAATAAGCTGTCCAGCATTGCGCTAGCTCGTCTGGTCGAAGAGGTTCGCCACGACGACCCGAAGGTTGGCAAGGCCTACGACCGTACGCACAACCGCCACAACCGCTGATCGGTTCATGCGCATCGACACGGTGTTAGTGAAGGTGGCCAGTAGGTGCAACATCAATTGCACCTACTGCTACGTTTACAACATGGGCGATGACGGGTGGCAGGACATGCCTGCCCTCATTTCCCGCGAGACAATTGCCGCTTTTGCGGATGCCATCAAGGAATTTGCTGGTCAGCAGAGCCAGCCTTTCGCCACAGTTCTCCATGGTGGCGAGCCGTTGATGATGGGTGCCAGACGCCTTCAGTTCTTGCTGACAGCTTTGCGGGAAAGCTTACCGGCGCACTACCCCATCAGCATGCAGACCAATGGTATGTTGTTGACGCCGGAGATTGCGGACCTGTGCTCAAGCTTCAAGGTGTCTATCTCTGTAAGTCTTGACGGGCCGAAACCTGTGAACGACCGGTTTCGTTTGGGCAAAAAAGGTGAAAGTACTCACGACAGCGTTGTTGCCGGCATCGACATCCTACGACGCCATGCCGACTCAGTGTTCCTCTATGCTGGTTTGCTGTCAGTCATCGACCCTGCGTGTGATCCGAAGGCGGTCTACGCGTATTTCAAGGAGCTAGGCGCTCCGTCGATCGACTTCCTTTACCGGGACGGTAATCACAGCAACATGCCATACGGCAAGGAGTCGTTCGAATCCGTCGAATATGGTGACTGGCTGGGGCGGCTCCTAGACGTCTATCTAGCCGACCCTAACCCTCCGCGTGTTCGCTTCCTCGATGACATCATCAAGCTGTCTCTCGGTGGTCAGGGTATTAAAGAAGGCCTGGGCGATGCAGAGTACGGCATCGCCATAGTAGAGACTGACGGTACGATCAGCAAGAACGACACGTTGAAGAGCTCCTTCAATGGTGCGGACAAGTTCAGCCAGGCTTGGTCGGTCAAAGCGAGTAAGTTGGCCGATGTTTTTGGATCGGCTGAGTTCGAGATGTACCACGAGCTTCAGCGGCCGACCTCAGCAATCTGCAAGGCTTGCCCCTACCTGCAAATCTGCGGCGGCGGCATGCCTTTGCACCGCTGGAGAAACGGTGCCGGCTACGACAACCCATCTGTCTACTGCAACGACCAGAAGTCACTGATATTCAAAGTGGCCTCACGGCTACAGCATGAGGGGTTAAAGATTGATCCTCGTATCGCAATCCAAATCGCTTGAGCTCACACCTTTTCGCTACGGCCTGATTGCAGGGTGCATGCAGCCGGCTCTAGCGAGTTCCATGCTCGAGTGGCTGGAGGAAGGCGCCCCTTGGAAGCTCCGAGTTGCGGACTTCTACGAGCAGCACGAGTTCAGCTTCGATGACGCGGAGCTCCCGGATCAACTGGCAGAAGCATTCTCGCTCAAAGCACTGGACGAGTTGCGGCAGCACATGGAGAGCCGCTTTGACGTCGAACTTTCAACGCGGATCGACGTCACCGCGCACCGCCTGTCGCATGGACAGCACATCAAGATTCACAACGACTTCATTCCTGGGGAAGAGTCGCACCGGCTCCTGATCCAGCTCAATCGTGGCTGGGAAGATGCAAACGGAGGGCTGCTGTGTTTCTTTAATAGCAACGACCCTTCTGATGTCCATCGAATCCTTCGTCCGGTGCACAACACTGGAGTTGTGTTCGAGATTTCAAAGGAATCCCTGCATGCGGTGACGCCCATCCAATCAGGGGATAGGTACACGCTAGTCTTATCATTTTTCCCACGTGCAAAGTGCTCACAGTCCGCGAATATATCCAGCGCTGTCTGAGTGACCCGCCCACACTGCTGTGGTGGCCGGGTCTCGCAGAGCGGCTTGTGAAGGAATCGGGGATGCACGCTCAGGCGTATTCGACCTCTCAGTGGATTGCCTCGACACCACCTTCGAAGGTCTGGCAAGTTGCCTCCCAAGGAGCTCTAGACCTCAGCCTCGCCATCGAGTTGCTCCCTCCCCTCGTCGCTCAACAGCTGTTATCAAAGGGTGCCCCCTTTGCTGACGAGACCACTGTCGCCACCTATGGGCTTGACGGGTTAGAGAGAGCGCTTAGCGTGCTCCGACAAGTGCCTTCTTTGGCAGAGACGGTCTGTGCCGTTGTTAAGCGTGTCCACATCTTGGAAGTACCTGAGCCAGGTTACGACGTCAGCTACAGTGACCCGTCCATTCCGTTCTCGGTATTCTTCAACATTTCAGAAGGTCAGTTTGCAGAACTGAGGACAGCTGAAGCTCTAATTCACGAAGCTATGCATCTTCAGCTGTCGCTGATTGAGAAGATTGTTCCTATCGCGACGGTTGACCAAGGGCTGTACTACTCGCCTTGGAAGCACTCCCTGCGCCCGATTACGGGCCTGATGCATGCGCTCTACGTGTTCCGGGTGATTGACCAATGGCTCGCTCATATGCCTAAAACTTCCCAAGAGGCGATGGATTACGCGAAGAGAAGGCGTAAGGAAATCGACGAAGAGGTCCAGCAACTGACACCCTCATCTTTTACCGACCACCTGACGGTAGAAGGACGGCAGTTACTGAGCCGCATGTTGGCCTAACGGTCTTGGCCTTGGATCTGTCGACTGAGCCTGAGACACTACAGTCGTTCTGAGTCAATCGGTGGCGAAGTTCAAGTTTGATTTGACTAGAGTTTTATAGATAGTTCAAAGCCTCCTATTTCCGCTCCAGCCGTGGCTGACCTTGGTCATGCTAGAGATGTCCGGATAGCCATACGTACAGGTCTATTGGCGCAGGCGGTAAGTCTGTTTTCGTACCCCGGAACCCTGGCTGACTGGCTGCTGCTCCAACAACTCGCTGACTGCATCCTAACGTCGCCGCTTTTCGTGATGATCCAATATCACGTCAAGGGCCTCCATATCGCAACGGGTATGGCACCACGTCCGACGTGTTCCTACCGGATAGCAGTGACGGGTCAGCTCGTACCCTCGTCATGCCTTCGAGGCTTATCGAAGATGCCACGTAGCTTCTCATGAGCATTCAGCTCACCATCTCTGATCAGTATCCTTGCCAGCCTATTTGGGGGGATATAAGGCCAGTACAGCATTCGCCTAAACACGTCGCTTACGTATGATGCGTTGCGCAGGTGGCTTTTTTACGCAAAATGGTTTGGATGTGGAGGTGCTGAACTGGGGTGGTGCGGCTGACCAGTTGGTGGAAGCACTGGCCACCGGCAAGGCGGAAGTCGGGGTGGGTTTGATCCACCGCTGGATCAAACCATTGGAAGCTGGTCTGGCTGTGAAGATTGTGGGCAGCGTGCACGGAGGCTGCTTACGTCTAGTTGGAGTGAAGTCGGCAGGTGTGACTACTGACTTGCGTACCCTCAAGGGCAAGGTGATTGGTGTATCGGACCTCAATAGCCCTGCCAAGCAGTTCTACGGCATTCACTTGGCCAAGAAGGGTGTAGATATCGACAAAGACATTGAGTGGCGCGTGTTTCCGGCCGATTTGTTGGATGTGGCTGTGAAAAAGGGAGAAATCCATGCCATTGCCGACGGGGATCCCAACCTGTACCTGATCGAAAAGCGCAATCCAGGGGTGTTTGCCGAACTGGGAAATAGCGCAACGGGCGAGTATGCCGAGAAAATTTGCTGCGTACTAGGTGCGCCTCGCAGCGTCATCACATTGGCTGGACTGACTGATACCACTGGCCAGCCAATCCGCAAGCCCGAGCTGATCCAGACCCTGCCCATGCTGCATAAGCGCCTAAAGATCTGCAATCTGTTGGCCTTCGGAGTCAATCACGCGAAAGCAATGACCTTTGCGAACATGAAAGCCTTGGCCGGATTGCGGGGGAATTTTGAATAAAAAAGCCAATGTGAGAGACGATTTTTAGATTAATTGATTTGTCGAAGGGGCACAGTTGCAGCGAGTTCAAGATGCTTCAATGGCCCTTACTTAATCTGAATTAAGCACCAGTCGTCGCATCAGAGGTCACTCTGACCATGCAGTTCTACTGTAGCCGAATGAGACTCAGTTTTTGGGAGTTCACAATCGACCAATATTGAACGAAGGCATGAAATAGTGATCTTGCCAGCGGCCGCAATGGATCGATCGCAGGCCATCGCCAACTACCGCCAACTGGTATGGAAACTTGCGGCCACACTTCGTCCAGATTGCCCAGTGTCGAGTGACCGCTCCCGCCGAGAGTAGACGCTGGCTAGTGATCTGGCTAGCGACTGCAATGGGTCGATATCACCATTTCAACTCATGGAATAGCTGTCACTCAGAGTTCGACAGAGTCCTGTGTCAGCTTTGAGGTGCACAGCGGGCCTACAAGGAAGAGTCAGTGCAATGACTGCTTTGAGTGACAGCAGTCATTGGCCTTATTGAGTTGAACGCCGGCAATCAGCCTGAAGCAGGCCACACTGCACGGTTAGTTCAAGCGAGCCAGCGATACCGGAGTTCGCACTAGAGTATTTTGCATGCGCTAAAGGTTGCAGTGCTCCTCAAAGGGGCCGCGTAGTCCTTGCTACGCAAGGGCTATCGTGGGGCAAGGCGTTCAGCCGCAGCCCGGAACGCAGTACCGTCCCTAGACGGTCGTAGTGACGCCGGGGGGAGCCGCGCTGAAATTGCTCGCAGGTCAAAGACCGTCGCGAAGCAATAGCAGCACCCCAGTGCTGCGGTTCGGCGTGGGGGGGAACCCCGCGCCACCCCCGCCGAAGGCGCGGGCAAGTGGGTCAGCACAAGCGCGTCCAGCGCGCGTGATGAGACGCTTGCCCGCGCGTTTAGCGGGCCGCTTGCGGTCTCCCCGAGGGACGGGGGGCGCCTGTATTCCTGAGTCCATGACTGGGCGTCCAGCACAGGCAAGTGAACGGCCCGCCGTCCAGGGGGGAAAAGTGAACGGTGAACTCCAGCTGCGCAGCCGCTGTACGCACCCCCTGTACATCTCCCTCCGAATAGGGAGATGTACAGGGGGTATTTTGCCTATACGCCTACATGAATGCTATTTCGAGGAGGTGTTATGGCAAATAAAGATGGACGATTGATAGCTCGTGCCCGGGAGACTCAGGTGCTCAGGTCACTAAGTAGGTTTGGATGGTTGCGAACGCGTGATATTGGAGCACTATGCTGGAATCGCTGGCTCCCAAAGCCGGTGGCCCCTCTTGATTTGGTTGCCCTAAATGCAACCAAATCAGGGCTTCGAATGGCGCAAAGAACGCTTAAGCGCTTGCGTCTTCAGCACAAGGTGATCTCATCGGCGGCCCCGGATGGCAGCATCGTTTACGCGCTCGCAGAAGCTGGTGTGCGAGTACTGCAAGAAGCTGGGGTTGATGCTGCAAGTGGCAAAGACCTGGTGCGCGGATTCAGTGCTGCTTTTTTCAGGCATCGATGCATTTCAAACGAAGTGGCGATTGCCGCTATCAACCAGGGTTTTCGAGTTTCAACAGAGCGTGAAATAGCGAAAGGGCTCTGGCTCGGTGGTGAAGCAGGGATCTTTGGCAAACGACCAGACGTCGTGATCCGAGACGGCAAACGGGTTATCTTTTGCGAAGTTGAAAAATCTCGAAAAAAACAGGCTGAGTACCAAGCGCTTGTGCGCTGGCTGTCCAGGCTTTTACAGCTTCAACAGAAGTCAGGAGGCCAGGCACAGCTTTCGCCGGAAGTGTGTTTAGAGCGAGTCGTTTTCATCTGCACCCAAGGCTTCCAGACGAAGCTCATGCGCGATCTTGAAGCCGCTGGATGGTCGCAGGCCCAACAAAGTGCTTTCATTGGATATTCATGTGAGCTATACCAATTTAGGGACATATTGTTCCAATGACTCAGTACTTGCCGACCGTAAATTACGGAGGCTCAACCAGTGCGTAATGGTTTAGATAAGAGTTGGTTCGTAGGAAGGTGGAGTGGTAAGTTGCGCCAGGAGCTGGCGCTTGGGTGCGGACTAAGCAGACACCGCACTGACTCAACTCAAACAGTCGCTGCTCAAAAAAAGAGCTGTGGCCCAAGCAAAGGGTACTTGAGCTCGTACTCGCATCTGCTTTGTTCGGATTCCATCGCCACCTGTAGCAGGATGCTGTTACAGGTGGCTGTCTTTCGTCAGCAAACGCTTGTTGATTAAGGGTGGCTGCTTTTGGTGGTTGCTGTTGTACAGATATTCGACTATGAATAACTCAGATTAGCCTGGAGTTTTCATGTCGTAGCGATGTCGTCTATGCAGCGGTTACAGTCTTTCCCGCATGCACAACTGCTGACCAGGCAATGCTTCATAGCAGTCATTCGCAGAGCTAGACAGCTATCTAGGATATGTTGGGTGATTCATAGAGAGGAGCGAATCCTCAGACCTGAAGGTCTATCGCCCATAATCTCTCCAAAGGATGGGGACTATGCCTTGTCCAAAAATAGACTGAGCATGACCGCGAACGCCTTCCATAACATCTCCGAAATCGAATCTAGCCTATGGGAAGCTGCCGACCAGCTTCGTGCTAACTCCAGCCTTACCGCGACCGAATACTCCATGCCGGTGCTGGGCGTGATTTTTTTGCGTCACGCCACCAATCGCTACCAGGCCGCGCTGCAAGCCATCGAAGCAGCTCAGGCCGCAGGCACCATCCCTAGGCGCCCCCTGGTCAAGGCCGACTTCATCAAGCGCCGCGCCCTCATGCTGCCCGAGGCGGCGCGTTATGACACACTGCTGAACCTGCCTTCCAGTGCTAATTTGGGCGCTGCCCTGGTAGCCGCGATGAACGCGTTAGAGGCTGACTTTCCGCCCCTGCAAGGCAGTCTGCCTAAAGACTACGACCGCTTCGACAACACGCTGCTTGAAACCCTGCTGCGCTGCTTTGACAGCGAAGCTCTGCGCACCGCCACGGGCGATGTGTTTGGCCGCATCTACGAATACTTCCTCATGAAGTTCGCGATGCAGGGCGCCCAAGACAATGGCGAGTTTTTTACGCCCCCATCCTTGGTGCAAATGCTGGTGAACGTGATCGAACCTGACTATGGCGTGGTGGCGGATTTGGCCTGTGGCTCGGGCGGCATGTTTGTGCAAAGCAGCCACTTCATTGAGCAAGAAGGCCTGGAAACCATGAAGCGGGTCACCTTCTATGGGCAGGAAAAAACCCCCACCACCATTCGACTGGCCAAAATGAACTTGGCCGTGCATGGTCTGGAGGGCGATATTCAGGAGGCCAACACCTTCTACGTAGACGCTCACCGCTTACAAAACGGTCGCCCGCTATGGGGCAATGTCGATTTCATGATGGCCAACCCGCCGTTCAATGTGGACAAGGTGGATGCCGAAGCCGTGAAGACCGACCGCCGCCTGCCTTTTGGCCTGCCTGGCGTCAACAAAGACAAGCACGTCTCCAACGGCAACTACCTGTGGATCTCGTACTTTCACAGTTATCTGTCACCCACAGGGCGTGCGGGCTTTGTCATGTCGTCCCAGGCCAGCAGCGCCGGGCATGGCGAAAAAGAAGTGCGCCGCAAGCTGGTGGAAACGGGTGATGTGGACGTGATGATCGCCATCCGCTCTAACTTCTTTTACACCCGCACTGTGCCTTGCGAGCTGTGGCACTTCGACCGCTCCAAGCCTGCCGAGCGCAAAGACCAGGTGCTGATGCTGGACGCGCGCAATGTGTACCGCAAAGTCACCCGCAAGATTTACGACTTCTCCCCTGAACAGCAGGCCAACCTGGCTGCCATTGTCTGGCTGTACCGAGGCCAGCAAGAGCGGTTTTTGAACCTGGAGCAAAGCTACATCACCCGCCTTGGCACCGAGGCGGCCGCCGTGGATGCCGCGCTCACCGCGTTTGAGCCGTTGCTGACCGACAGTCGCGCCCCTTTGGAAGCATTCATGGATAGCGTTCGGTGCATCGAAGCCCTGCCTCCGGAAAAACGCCAGGGGCTGGCCGACGCCTTGGCGGAGTTGAGCGGTGCCGTTAGTGCCTATGCCACTGATCGCGCAGCTTTGGTCACTGGGCTGGCCGCGTTTTGCGAACACATTGCCAAGCCACCGCAAACCAACAAGGCCCAGCACGACGCCCGCAAAAATTTCGACCCCCTGGCCGATTCTCTGCGGGGCCTGGTTAAGCAGATTGACCTGCTCTACAAACTGGCCACACGCGCCGCACAGCTGGTGCAAGAGTTAGCCAGCCATGACGAGGCCGCCGAGTTCTACGACCGTCGCGCCATTAACAAGCTGATCAAACAGCTCGACGGAGAACGAAAGTCCGGCGTCGAGCGACTCAAACAGTGCACGTACCTGCACCGCCAGATCGTCTGGCTGCAGGACCGTTTCCCCCAGGCTGAAATGGCAGACATACCGGGTCTGTGCAAGGTGGTGAGCCGTGCCGAGATCGAAGCCGCCGACTGGAGTCTGACCCCGGGCCGGTTTGTCGGCGTGGCCCCGGCCGAGGTGGATGAGGACTTCGACTTCGAGCAAACCCTGCGCGACATCCACCTAGAGCTGACGGATTTGAACGGCGAGGCGGTGGACTTGGCGGTGAAGATTCAGACCAACTTTGAGGAGTTGGGAGTATGAGCTGGCGGGAAATCACTCTCGGGTCAGCCATTCATGTGAAGCATGGTTTCGCATTTAAAGGTGACTTGTTTGTTGATCATGGCAAGTTCATCGTACTCACGCCTGGCAATTTCAACGAAGAAGGCGGCTTTCGCATTCGCCCCGCAAAGGATCGTGCTTATGCAGGAGAAATTCCGGAATCCTATATTCTTGATGAGAATGATTTAATCATTGCAATGACAGAGCAAGGTGCCGGATTACTCGGAAGCGCGGCACTGGTTCCGCAAGGCAACCGTTATTTGCACAACCAGCGTTTGGGCTTGGTAGATCAGATTGACGCGTCTGTTCTGGATACGCGATTTCTATATCTCCTTTTCAACACCCGCTCTGTTCGCTCGCAAATCAGCGGCAGTGCCTCAGGAACAAAAGTTCGACATACCGCTCCAGAACGCATTTATCGCGTACGCGTACGCGTGCCAGACTTAAGTACACAGGTCGCAATTGCAGAGACAATTCTGTCTTACGACGACCTGATCGAAAACAACCTCCGCCGCATGGCCCTGCTCGAAGAGTCCGCCCGGCTGCTCTACCGCGAATGGTTTGTCCGCCTGCGCTTCCCCGGCTATGAACACACCCCCATCGTGGATGGTGTGCCGCAGGGGTGGGAGTGCAAGACGCTGGGTGATTTGTGTAGCGATGTTCGTGACATGGTATTGCCAGAAGCCCTGGAGCCGGACACACCCTACATCGGCCTCGAACATATTCCGCGCCGTTCTATCTCGCTTAATGAATGGGGTACCGCAGCGGAAGTGACCAGCAGCAAGAGCCGTTTCAAAGCGGGTGAAGTCATCTTTGGCAAGATTCGTCCTTATTTCCACAAAGTTGGCGTTGCGTTTGTTGATGGTGTCGCATCGTCGGACGCCATCGTCGTTCGCCCTGCTGACGACACGCTGCATGGCCTGGTGCTGATGACAATGTCCAGTGATGAGTTTGTCGCAGTCACTGCGCAGCAAATGAAAGAGGGCTCCAAAATGCCCCGTGCCGACTGGAGGCAGATGAAGGCGTATTCCGTACCGCTGCCGCCTTCTGGCCTACTGAGCAATTTCGATAGCGTGATTCAGCCGATTGTTGAGCAACTGAAAACCCTCAGCTTCACCAATCAAAAGCTCCGCACCGCGCGCGACCTGTTGCTACCACGCCTGATGAGCGGCCAGCTTTCCGTGTAAAAAACCAGGTCAAACAATGAACGACAGCACTGCAACTGCAACAGCAACTGCAACAACCACCGTCTCAGAAAAACCGGTGCTTCTCCAGCCCGACAACCATAACAAAAAGTATGAGGCGCTTTTCGTGGAAATCGACAGCGGCCAAATCAAGCTGCCCATGTTCCAGCGCGAGTTTGTGTGGGAGAAAGAGCAATCGGCCAAGCTGATTGACTCCATCCTCAAGGGCTTCCCGATTGGTACGTTCATTTTCTGGAAGACTAAGGAGGAGCTGCGCAGCTACAAGGAGGTTGGCAACCACAAGCTGCCAGACACGGACAAGGGCGACTATGTGCAGTACATCCTGGATGGACAGCAGCGCATTACCTCGCTCTACGCCATCCGCAAAGGCATTCGGATCACTAAGGATGGCAAAGAGGTGGATTACCGCGACGTTTTCATCAATCTGGACCATGACCCGGAGAACGATGAGCAGATCGTGGTGACCGAGCAGCAAAAGGGCAAGCGCTATGTGTCGGTGCACCGCGTGCTGACTAGCCAGGTGACCGATCTGCTGGATGAGTTCCCCAACCGCGAGACGCTCAAGCTGATTGAGACGTACAAGAATAAGCTGACCAACTACGACTTTTCCACAATCACGATCAAGGATTACCCCATTGAGGTGGCATGCGAGGTGTTTTCTCGCATCAACACTGGCGGCAAGTCGCTGACGGTGTTCGAGATCATGGTGGCCAAGACCTATGACGAGGCCAAGAAGTTTGATCTGGCTGAAAAGTACGAGTTGCTGCGTGATGGATCTGATGACGACAAGCAGTGTCTGGTGTCGGCCAAGTTTGAGACGCTGCCGGAGTCCATCATCATGCAGTGCGTTGCGGCCATTACCCTGCGCGCGGTGCGCAGCAAAGACATTTTGAAGATTCGCCGCGAGGCGTTCATCGAGAAGTGGGAACCCATGAAGGCGTCACTTTTCATGGCTATTGACTTCATTCGATCGGAGCTGCGGGTGCCTGTATCACAACTGGTTCCCTACCCTGCGCTGGTGGTGCCGCTGGTGTACTTCTTCCACGCCAGTGCCAACAAGAAGCCAAGCATTGAGCAGGTGCAGCTGTTGGAGCAGTTTTACTACTGGGCTGGGCTGACGGAGCGCTACAACTCGGGTACCGAGTCGAAGTTGAGCGATGACTTCAACAAGATGGATGCCATCGTCAAAGGGACAGCGCCCAGCTATGCCAACAGCGAGCTGTCGGTCACCCCGCAGAGAATTGCCGAAACTTGGTTCTCGGCTGGCAACGGGTATTGCAAGGCCATCTTGTGTCTGTTGGCCTATCAGCAACCGAAGTCGTTTGATACGAATGGCGTGGTGATTCTGGATAACAGCAACCTCAAGATTGCGTCCAGCCGCAATTACCACCATTTCTTTCCCAAGGCGTATCTAGCCAGTGTTGACAAAGACAAGCAGCCCAATCTGATCGCCAATATCACGCTGATTGACGGCTATTCCAACAAGCACCGTATCGGTAAGAAGGCACCCAGCGAGTACACGGAAAAGTTTGCCAACACCAATCTCTCACTGGCCGAAACCCTGAAAACGCACCTGATCATGACTGCAGAGCGTTATGGGGTTCCTGCTAACGACTACGACAAGTTCATTGAGCAGCGCTCGAGAGCGATTGCCCTTGCTTTGAACGTCAAGCTGAGGTCAATGACACCCTCCGAAGCATTAGCTGCCGAGCAACTCTAATAAAAATATCTTTTGGGGGAGGAGACAAGATGGCGTACACAGACATCAACAGCGAAGACCGATTAGTGCAAGCCACCTTTGCAGAGCATCTAGAAAAAGCACTGAACTGGGACAGCGTGTATGCCTGGAATAAGGAAACTTTTGGTCCCACAGGCACCCTGGGACGTACCAATGCGAGCGAGGCGGTGTTGGTGCGCGACCTGCGCTCTGCACTATACCTGCTCAATCCCCAGCTCCCGCCGCCAGCAATTGAAGAGGCCGTCACCAAGCTCACTCACCACGATTTTTCACGTTCACTGTTGCAGCACAACCGGGCCTTTCACGCACTGATCCGCGACGGTGTGCCGGTGAGCTATCGTAATGCGCAGGGCCAACTGAGCCATGCGCAGGCGGCGGTGATCGACTTTCGCAACCCTGCCAACAACCGTTTCCTGGTTGTGCGAGAACTCAAACTCACCGGCCTGCGTACCCCCAATTACAACCGCCGGGCCGACCTGGTGTGTTTTGTGAATGGCTTGCCGCTGGTGTTTATCGAATTGAAGGCGGTGTACAAAAACATCCGCGCTGGCTTTGACGGCAATTTGCGCGACTACATGGACGAAAACGTGGTGGCCCATGCCTTCCACCACAACGCTTTCCTGATTGTCAGTAACGGGCACAACGCTCGCTTTGGCTCCATTACCAGCACTTGGGAGCACTTTGGCGAATGGAAGCGCTTGCACGAAAGCGATGTAGGCAACGTCGCCGCAGAGGTTTTGCTGAACGGCATGCTTGCAAAAGAACGTTTGCTGGACATCTTGCAAAACTTCATCTTGTTTGACGGCAGCAAGGCCGGTGCCGTACGCAAAGTGGTAGCCCGCAACCACCAGATGCTTGGGGTTAATCAGGCGGTGGCTTCTGTCGTGCGTCAGGAGGCATTGAAGCGCGAGTTCCCTACGGCGAAGCGCCTGACGTACCGCACGGTTGAGCTGCCCCACGCCGAGACAGACAAGGTTACCAATGAGCCGCAAAGCCACTATCCCATGGTTGCCGAAGTGCCGCCACCCCAATACCTGCAAATCATCGAGCGTGCCCACCCCGATCTGGGCCGCCTGGGGGTGGTGTGGCACACGCAGGGGAGTGGCAAGTCGTATTCCATGGCATTCTTTGCCGAAAAGGTGCGCCGCACCGTGCCGGGCAATTTCACCTTTGTGCTGATGACCGACCGGGACGACTTGGACAGCCAGATATACAAGACGTTTATTGGCTGTGGCGTGGCCGACGAGCAGACTCCACGGGCCAGCTCTGGCCCGGAACTGCAGCGTCTGCTGTCTGAAAACCATCGCTATGTGTTCAGCCTGATCCACAAGTTCAACCAAGACGTGACGCCTGAAGATCCCTACAGCCCGCGCGACAACATCATTGTGGTATCCGACGAGGCACACCGCACCCAGTCAGGCAAGCTGGCACGTAACATGCGCATGGCGCTACCTAACGCGGCTTTCATTGGATTTACCGGCACGCCGTTGTTCAAGCACGACCAGCTGACCAAGCGGATTTTTGGCGACTATGTGTCGCGCTACGACTTCAAGCGCAGTGAAGAAGACGGCGCCACGGTAAAGCTGGTGTATGAGAACCGGGGCGAGAAACTGGGTCTAGCAAATCTTGATTTGAACGACAAGATTGCAGCGGCCGTGGATTCCGCCAATCTGGACACGGATCAAACGGCCTTGCTGGAAAAGCTGTTGGGCAAGGATTACGAAGTCATTACTGCGGATGATCGGCTCAAACGGATAGCCTCCGACTTTGTTGAGCATTGCAGCACCCGATGGGAAGCAGGCAAGGCCATGATGGTGTGTATTGACAAGATCACCTGCGCCCGCATGCTCAAACTTATTGGACCGCTGTGGAAGGCCAAGGCCACTGCAGTACGAGCGGAGGCACAAACCAGGTTAGAAGCTATTGCCACAACAGCAGATGACGGAACCCGCCAAATACTGCATGCACAACGCGATAGGTTGCTGGCCAAGGCCGTGTGGATGGACGACACCATTATTGAGCTGATCATCAGTGAAGCCCAGAATGAAGTGGCAGACTTCAAGCAATGGGGCTTTGACATCATTCCCCACCGTTCTGTGATGAAGCTGGGGTTTGAGACTGCTGACGGTCAGCGCGTGGATGTGGAAACCGCGTTCAAAAACCCGAAGCACCCGTTTCGCATCGCGGTGGTATGTGCCATGTGGCTCACCGGCTTTGACGTGGAGTGCTTATCTACGCTCTATATCGACAAGCCTATGCGTGCGCATACGCTGATGCAGGCCATTGCCCGCGCCAATCGTGTGTACCCGGGTAAAGACTTCGGTTTGATCGTGGACTACAACGGCATGCTCAAAAGCCTGCGCGAGGCTCTGGCGCAGTATGCACTCGGCGACGAGGGTGGCCCTGCCGAGATCGTGGCACCACTAGAAGAACGAGTAGCCGCCTTGGCCGATGCAATTGCCATTACTGAAGCGCATTTGCTTGGACTGAATTTTGATGCCAGTACCCTGCTGGGCACTAAAGGATTTGCCCGCATACAGTTGTTGGCTGATGCGGTGGATGCGGTCTACACCAGCGATGAGGCCAAGCGGCGCTACGAAATTCTTTGTCGCGTGGTATTCAGCCGTTTCAAGGCTTTGCTGGTGGAACCTTCGGCATTGATCTACGCAGAACGCCATGACAACCTTGAAGCCGTCTACAAGAAGCTGAATGAACGCCGCGACACTGCGGACGTGAGTGAGCTGCTCAAGGTTCTGCACCGCATCGTTAACACCGCTATTGCTGTCCACGGAGTGGGTAGCGACCAAGCCAGTGGATTGACCGTTGACCTGTCGCAGATCAACATGGAGAAGCTCCGTGACGAATTTGCCAAAAAGGTGAAACGCAAGGCCACGGTGATTGAGGACATCCGGCAGATCGTGGAAGAGAAACTGGCGCAGATGCTGGCACGCAACCCGCTGCGGATGAACTACGAGAAGGTTTACCAAGACATTATCTCCGCCTACAACCAGGACAAAGACAGGGCCACGGTGGAGGATACCTTTGCCAAGCTCACAGCCCTGGTGAATGATTTGACTATTGAGCAAAGTCGAGCTATAGCGGAAGGACTCAGCGAAGATCAGTTGGCGCTGTTCGACTTGGTCCAACGAGATGGTATGTCGAAGAAGGAACGAGAGTTAATCAAGCAAGCAAGTAAGGATCTTTTGGCAGGCGTACTAGAGGTCATCGCGCCACTGAACCGCTGGACAGAAAAAGAGCAAACCCAGGCCGAGGTCGAAACGTTCGTCTTAGACCATATCTACCAAACGCTGCCTGAACCTCCGTACTCTGAGGATGAGAAGGCGAACCTAGCACAGTTGGTCTACAGGCACATTTGGCAGCAGAGTATGCGAAATCAATTTCCAGCCAGTGTTTCGTAATTGGACATGCTTCTGAAAAATCTCGACGTGGACAATCACTAGAAAACGCTAGTTCTCTCTGCAAGAAGCCTTTCGTGAAGCATGCAGATTGTGCTCAGTTTTCTTGCTCTGGAGCGGCGCTAATAGATGCAACTGGATAGCTGACAAATGACAGCTTTCGGAGAAAGAAGCCATAGGTTTCCAAGTCTTGATGGCTGCAACCAGCCTCGAGCGGACTGCCGAGCGCTAATCAATTCACCACGCATCAATTCACGACGCATCGTGTCTATTGTTCTTACGCGTGTGTCTCTTATTTTTTGGCTGCCGGTATGTGCACCTGCAGCATTGCTCTGCTTGCAAATATTATTTGCTTCTACGGGGCTATCTGATATGGCTTTCGTCTCACAGGTTTTGTCTCATTTGCCCTCGCTGCTGCGTTGAGCCACCTTCTGGTCACGGTACCATTTGGCACGCGAGATTCCTAGTGCCAGCCATGGCTGCGTATTCTTGGTGACAAGAGGCCGTCCAAGGCGCTTATTTAGCGCTGCAGAGGCTGGCTTCGATCTCTGTTGCCGGCGATACCAAGTGGCTCGGGATATCCCGAGCGCGAGCCATGGCTGGTTTTCTCCAGTTTGCAAAGGGCGTCCGCCAAGCCTGCCCCGAGCTGCCTGAGTTGAGCGAAATGCCTCTGAGGAATTCCGGTTATGTTGAGCTGCTTCATAACGTTCAATACTTTTGGCAATACCCATGACCTCTGAGATATGCAGAGGCTGGTGGAACAGTGCATTGCAGCGCTCAGCGTAGGCATACACATCTTGTTCGGCAGCAGGTCGCCGTCGCACAACATTAAACAAAGCATGGTTACGTCCTCCGATGCCAATTTCTGCCAATTCCGCGGCGTAAGGCCTGCTAATTTTGGGTGCAGTTCCACCAACGGCCTTCAACTTAATTGTGCGGCACAGCTGAGACAAGCTGTAGGCAGGCATGTTCTTCGAACGAATAGTCGTCCAAGCGGGATGTATCGGATTTTTAGTCAGAAGACCTGCACAGTGTGGGTCACCACCAAGAGCCTCCCGCATTGCTTCTTGTACTGCTTGTAGGAACGCTCGAGGGTGAGGTCGAGCATTTACGGACCGACAAACAGGTGCAATTAGACGATATGCAACGTGGTGATGGCCGTTAGCCGGATTGATTGTGATGAAGGATGGCTCTGGTAGTTCGGCTGTCTTCCATCTCTCATAGTAGGAGTGATCGCAGTCGAATACCAGCCAGTAAACATGGGCTGGCGGATTGAGCTCGATAGCTCGCAGGCTCTGCGCCTTCTCCCAAGACATACGGTTGATGCCTAAGGTGTAATCGTCAGCAGCCCGAGGTCGATGCGGTATGCATTCGCTGCTGCCGAAAAACAGTTCCACCTTGGGCGGAAGCTCCAGCTTACGGGTGCTTGGTTTCTTTCGAGAGCGATGCATTCCCAGCCGCGCAGCGAGTTGCAGCCACTCTGCTTTGGCCTGTTCACGCTCTTTACTGGACAAAACGACGTAGTAGCTGTGTTTGTGTCCTAGGGCATCAAGGGTGTGCTGAATGGTTTGACGAGTTTCGCGACTCGGTTCGGATGCGGCAATGCGTCCGTAGCGCTCGCTTAAACGAGCAAGAATTTCGGCCTTGTGCAAGGCACACCTCACTGGGTGTGCCGCTTCAGCTATTAATAGTAGCTGGCCTCAATTTGCGCGCTCTAGGCGTCGCCGTTGAATATGTCCTCCGCTGCGGCGGCGGTTGAAAGGGGAGTCCAATGTTGGACTTGTGGCGATACACCCCCTTGCGGGGGCGAGATTCAAGGTTGGCAGCCTTGTGCTAACTAGGTATAGCGCGTACAGGCAGGATGTCTAGAGGGGTGCGGTAGTTATTGTTGTGACAACTTGGCAGTGAAACTTCAAGCTGCTTTGGCCGCTATTGGTTGGATGTGCTTGGATAGCTGAATGATTCGTTCTTCGCTGTGCTCCACTAGGCTGAAGATGTCTTTGCGACACATTCCGTGCTCGTGAAGAATATTAATGGCGTGGTGGATATGTGGAATATCAAGACCTGTAAAGTCATTACCAGACATTTGATAGCAATCGGGGGCGTAAAGGGACAGCAATATTCTTTGCGCACGGCATGCTTGTTGTCCAAAACCCTCGGCGAGATTTAAGATATTTTCTAGGCTTTTTTTAATCTGCTCGTAATGACTATGTTCAGGTTTAACGAAGGCAGAAAACGATAGAGATGTCATGAGATCCTTGTGTGTTTGACGATGGATGAATTGTGGATCGACTGAATATGCCTTGTCTACACTTGCTTGGATGCTATTTTTCTTTATGTGCGTAGTTTTTTGAAAATGGTCAACATATAAAGGATGTTATTTTTTTGAAACAAAATGTTAATGTGGAATATATATTTCGAATACACATCTATTCATAAAAAATAGCACTACAAATTAGCCATCAGACTGCCAATAACAGGGCGCCAAGATCTGTTCATGAACGCGTCTTGCTTCACGAAATTAAACATCTCAAAATCCATGAGAGATAAGTCGTCTGCAAACACTTATCTGCAGATGGGGCTGTAGAGCATCTCGATGTAGGTAAAGATTGCGGTGCATGCGTCTTGCCTTGACGCATATGCTTGTTATGGGATGCGTTCACACTAAGAAGGTGGAAGAAGCGCTTGACCACGACGCTTTCTTGTCAATTGGCACACATTCTCAAATAGGTTGAAGTAAATGGATCGCCATGAAGGTATGCAATCCATCAGTGGTGAACTGGCAGCCTCAGCCTGATCAGTGAATGACTCACACTAAACGCGCAAGATGCGCTGCATTGATTGATGGAGTTAGTGAAAATTTACTGAACTACTGCTTTGATTTTTGGCGCCACTGGGCTGGGGGGATGCGGATGAAATCTTGGACTACTGAGAGGTAGTTCATGTATTCATACGAAGATCGAATCCGCGCGGTGACGCTCTACATCCAGCTAGGCAAACGAGTCGCGGCAACCATTCAGCAGTTGGGTTATCCCACCAAGAATTCGCTCAAGGGGTGGTACCGCGAGTACGATCAAGAGCGGGACTTGAAGAATGCGGTTGTTCGCCCCTCGAAGTTCACTATTGAGCAAAGGACTCGGGCCGTCGAACACTATCTGACGCACGGGCGCTGCGTGGCTTTCACGATCAAAGCTCTTGGGTATCCCGGGAGGGCCTCACTTCACGCTTGGGTTCAAGAGCTAAATCCCCGAGCTCGGCCACGCGTCCTTGGAGCCTCTTCTAACGAGCAAAAGCACGCTGCGGTGCTTGCCTGTGCACAGGTCAAGGAAGTGCTCAAGCTATCGCTGACTACGTTGGCGTGTGTCGAGAGACGCTGTACAACTGGCGCAATGAACTATTGGGGCCAGAGGCTCTCGCATCGATGAAGCGCTTCAATGATTCTTCAACGGGTTCGGAGCTGTCCCAGTTAGAGCGGCAACTCCTGACGCTACGCCGTGAAGTGAGACGGTTGCAGTTGGAGCAGGGGTTATTGAAGAAGGCGAATGAGCTCCTAAAAAAGGACCAGGGCATCATCCTTCATCTCCTGAGCAATCGTGAGAAGACACTCCTGGTTGATGCCCTACGCCATGCGTACTCACTTGCCGAGTTACTCGCCTCGCTAGTCCTGGCTCGCAGCTCGTACTTCTACCATCGAGCTCGGCTCAACGCTGGCGAGAAGTATGTCTCGGTGCGCCGAACGATCACCGACATCTTCGAGCGCAACCATAGCTGCTATGGCTACCGTCGCATCCAAGCCTCACTGGTCAGGCAATGTGTGTGGATCTCGGAGAAGGTGGTCCGGCGCCTGATGAAGCAGGAAGGGCTAGTAGCTGCTGTGCCCAAACGACGCCGCTACGGTTCCTACTTGGGAGAGATCAGTCCGGCCCCTGAGAACTTGCTCAACCGTAACTTCAATGCCACTGCGCCTAACCAGAAGTGGCTGACCGACATCTCGGAGTTCCAACTGCCCGCCGGCAAGGTCTACCTCTCGCCCATGATCGATTGCTTCGATGGAATGGTGGTGAGCTGGTCTATCGGAACACGCCCCGACGCTGAACTGGTCAACACGATGCTGGATGCCGCGATCGCCAAGCTAAATGACAGCGAAGTGCAACCTACGGTTCACTCCGACCGTGGTGCTCACTATCGCTGGGCAGGATGGTTGTCACGCATCGCTGATGCCAAGTTAGTGCGCTTGATGTCACGCAAGGGCTACTCACCGGACAATGCGGCCTGTGAAGGTTTCTTCGGGCGGCTCAAAAACGAATTGTTTTATGCCCGCGACTGTCAAACCACGAGCATTGAGCAGTTCATGCAAGCTCTGGACGCGTACATCCGTTGGTACAACGAGCAACGGATCAAGATCCCGTTAGGGGCACGGAGTCCTGTCGAGTACCGCAGGGTCCTCGGGATTGCTGCATAACCAGTCTAAGATTTATGCCGTATCCCCGGTCACAGCAGTGATCATTCGAATCGTCAACGCAGTCGGCTACGTTTAACCGCAACAGGTTTTGCTGCGTTTGCACGGCGCTCTCCGGTCGGCGCTAAAGACACGCCATCTAAAGGTTTGAGCAAATCCGACAGTGTGATGTTTAGGGCATAGCAAATATTGCCCAGGGACTCAATTGATGGGTTCGCAGCGCCTCGCTCAACAGCGGAAATAAAAGAGCGATCAATACCAGCTTCTACAGCCACAACTTCTTGCGATTTACCTGCTTGGTGGCGGCATGCTTTCACGCGCTTTCCCAAAGCCTCTGCCAGCGACAAAGGCGTGGAGGTAGGAAATGGAGAGGGGCGTGTGGCAGTCATGGACGTGGATGGTGCCTAAGCCACTTTCTTGTGTTACAAACACATCAATCATTGATGTATATAGAAGTCATTGATTGATGTTTATACAAGTCATAAAGAGTGGGCAATGAAAAAAGTGATCGTTTACATATCGGTAGTGTCTATGGCTGCGGTGCTAGCCGGCTGCTCAACCACGAGCGGTGGCACTCCATACAAAGCTTCCACGCACAACGTCATCAACATTCAGGAGCAAGCGGATGGTGCCAAAGTTCGCTTGCTGGGCTTCACAACCGCCGCAGGGGTGAATGAGTCGCCTTGGTGCCGGGCGAATGGTCCGATAAGTATTGGCGCCGGCAAAACACCGGCGCAGTTCATTCATGACGCGCTTCAGGAAGAGCTGTTCATGGCGCAGGCTTATTCGCCGAGCTCATCTACTGCTATCTCAGGCCGTGTGGATGCTTTGAGCTTCAGCTCTGTCACGCCGGCGAACTGGGAAATCAGCCTGACGCTTTCATCGAGCACCGGAGCGAGCTACAAAACAGCGAACAAATTCGATTTCGATACCAGCTGGACGGCAATAAGTGCTTGTAAGAACGCTGCGGACGCATTTGCGCCAGCGGTTCAGGACACGCTCAAAAAAGCGGTTTCGGATGCACGTTTCAAGACCCTGTTCGCGCAACCGTAAGAAGGAGCTCTTATGTCGTTTCAGATCACTTCAATTAAGCGTTTTCTTGCGGCCGTTTGCTTGGCCGCTCTTGCAGTGCCCGCAAGCGCAAATTGCACGATTTATCGCGATACATCGTCACCTAAAGTGGACAAGGCCTTTAATGCGAACGATGGATACACATTTAAGAAATATCACGAGGTATGCGAAAAATTACGCAAGGCGGATGCCAAAATTGTTATTCACGGCAGCAGTGGAGTTTTGGTCAACAGGTCCTACGGGTGGGCTTCGATTTCTGTGGCAGACAAAGCCAACTCGCACCTCGTCATCAATAGTTTCAGTAGCTATAGCACAAATCTGAATGACTACGCTAGTTCTGACCAAGCACAGCAAAGCCTGTGGATCGCCATCAACCATGGGTTGGAAAACTGGGAAAAACTGGATGAGGCATTGGCGGAGCTCAGACAGGTAAGGGCGCAAATGCGCAAGCCAGTTTTGCGTAAGTAAGATCGAGTTACCAACACCTCATTCTGATATAGAGGTAATCTTTGATTACCGAGTAGATCAAGCTGCGCTGATGCACATCAGCGCTGTTCTATTCACGGTTGTAGCGCTTGCCATTGAAGCGGTTCTTGGTGCAGTACAGATGCGGCAATTGCTGCTTCAAACTTTGCACATTCTGCTTTCGCGCTTGTCTTGAAGCACTATGGTTAGCGGTTGTTGGCAAGACCACCGTTTTTGCCTCCGATGCTGACCCGCCCATTCGTGAGCTGCTGAGGCTTACAGTCTCAGAGGCATCACTCGACGCCATTTGCGCTTTGGTATTTCGCCAAGCTGAGGAAGCAGCTGACAAGTGCATTCGCAAGTAATCGAAGGAGTACAGAATGTCCGTTGTCACTGAACGTGAAGTGGTGCTGACGACCCATTGCGGTCTTTCAGCTATTGGTTACGGCCCAAACCTTCAATGCAGGTTCAAGCCGACTGTGCACGTCCCAGTTGAGATGAGTGGGCGGTGTCAAACTTCTGTGACCCCAGACAACATGGAAATTAAAGTGAGAACATGTCAAAACTAACATCCGAACAGTTAGCCTTTCTGAAATCACAGAGTATTTCTCTTTCTCTTGCAGTCGATGCAGGCCATCTATCCAAGTCAGCCCGTGAAGCATTCATGAAAGAGAGTGGCCATAAGTTCTACTATGGCGGAGCTCCCTGCAAAGCTGCTGGGCATACCCTGCGTAGCAAAGCAGGACATTGCATCCAATGTGATACCTCGAAAATTGCGTATCAACTAAGAAGTTCCGCCGCAGGCTATGTATATCTAGCTCACTCCGAGCTAAATGGATTCATCAAGGTTGGTTTCAGCGAAGTCGACCCTTACAACCGTGTCACTTGGCTGCAAGCCAGTGCATACGGTGATGTAAATGACTGGGAAATCAAGCGAAGCATCAAAATTCAGAAAGATGCAGGCAAATGCGAATTTGAGATCCATGCCGCGCTCGAAAACTGGCGCAGGCCTATCGTGTATCAGAAGAATGACGAGGCCATTGAATGCAGAGAGATATTTGCCTGTCCCCTCGCCGAGGCAGAAAAACACTTTCTCGCCATCACTCGTACCTACTAATAGGTAAGCGCCAAATTCTTCCCCTAGTGAGGTCTTAGTTCCGGATATTCCGCATTTACAAGTAGCAGCCTTCAAACTTGGTCACTCACTCAATCCTTGCTCAGACAGCACCAAGACGGCCTTGATGAGCCGAGACGTTGAGTTCTCGTAGAGCGCCACCAATCGAGCAACGAAATTACCAAGTGAGCTAGCAATACTAGACAATCAAATGCATGTCAGGCGCTTCCCTCATTGCAAGCCATATGAATGTTCCATACGGACCCATCGTGAGTTCATCGGATGTGATTGCATCGTTTTGCAATGGTCGCTTAAGTGCATCAAATGAATTGGCCAATGTAGTTCTGGCTGCTTTTTTAACGAAATTGAGCCTAGTTTGATCTTGCGTTGCGCGCGCGAGGTCAACTCATCTTTGGATATGGTCAACAGCCTGTACGTGCACACATTAAGCTTAGGTTTTATGCCATCTCCCGAATGGAAAAAGGCCATAGATCTTCTTCAAGGACAACTTTAGGTCACTCGCGGTCGCTCGGGCGGCGAACGTCAGCCGTCCGGCTGGCAATCGCTCGCATAACCGCATTGCATCTAGTAGCAGGCACTTCTTCGGTTCTGAATTAATTGCCGCTCCGGCTCTGACCTGATGCGGCATCCTATGGAATCTCCAAGACTTCTCCTTCAGCAAACCAGCCGCTCTCGTGCCTCGCGAAATTCAGTGCTTCTGTCGGACTCTCTGCCCACAAAACCAATGCTAGCGTGTCACGGGCCCGGCTGCAGGTGACGTACAACAGCCGCAGGCTACGGTCGATGGTCGTTTCCTTGCCGGCCCGGACATTTTCCCAATCGCGATCTCCTAACTTGGTCGCGCCGAAAAGCTTGTCGTAGGAAATCTGGTTGCCGCCGGACTGCGCGTCGTCCATGACGACCATGACGTTCGTGAACTCGGACCCCTTGACCACTTGGTGAGTGGCAAGTTCTGAATTGCCGGCCAGATAGCGCCGGTACCGTTCCAGTTCAGCCCATGGCGCTCCGAACAACGCGCACCACCCCCTTCGCCGTCGCGTATCTTCCGTCTCGGTTTCCCTGCGCGGAATCGGCGCAGCCGGCGGTGGCGTCTGGTCGTCAAACTGCTGCTGCAACCGAGCGTCTAACTTGAACACCTGCGCCTTGATGATGGGCGCGATGACCTCGGCGACGGTGGCGTCCGGTTTGACACACATCTCGCCAAACGCCACGACGGCCTCATGCATTTCTTCAGTCCGCGCAATCCGCTGACTGGCGTCGGCCGGCAACTGCTCAAGGCAGCCGGTGCGTCGCAGCACGTCGGTGGCCGTAAAGTCGTTGACGGACCCATCCGCAGCCACGCAGGCCGCGAGTTGAGCAAGATCCTGAAGCAGTAGGCGAGCAGCCGAAGGCCCTGTGTTCTCACCTCTGCCCGTCGGTGCAGCGGCGTTCGGGTCGATGAGCGTCATCGCCGTGTAGACATTCAAGAAATCGCCGCGCACTGCAACCAGTTTGTGCTCGAGCGCGAGCGACTGATAGCCAGCAGGCGTCGCCCACGCATCGTTCTGTGCCGCATGCCGCATATGCGCCGCAACCCAGGCTTCTTTCTGCCGCTTTTCTGGTGTCGATAGGGATGTGCTTCCGATAAACAGGCGCACCGTGCCGCTGGTCTTCTCGGAGCGGTGATACTGCTCGACGCCGGAAGTGGACTGTGTACGACCGGCCAGCTTCGCCGCCCAGATCTTGTTGATGAGCTGAACTATTCGTTGCTGGCTGCGGTGGTTCATCTTCAGCTCCGGTGTTGCCCAGCCGGGAGGCACGAGGCCGGGCAGGTCGGAATGTCCGTCCATGTAGATGCGCTGCCGATGATCCCCTAAGAGGCCGAGGGTGAGGCTAGGCTCCGTCAAGGTCATCAACGAATCCAGCACGGACTTCATCGTATCCTGGGACTCATCGATCAGAATGATCGGGTGGCGGTCTTGTAGGATAGTTCGCAGCGTCGGCCGGTTCAACAGCAGCCAAGCTGTTGCGTCTAGTACTTGGCCGTGCTGCAAGGCTCCTTCTCCGTAGGTGTCCTTGTCAGGGTGGTAGATGAATGTCGGCACGCCCTTCAGGGCTTCTATGTCCGCCTCGATCTCGGCGAATTTCCTTCGGTCTGTATCGCTGACGCCCCTCGCCTTGGCTGCTGCCTTGGCTTTGACCTCTTCGAGCTGCGCACCCTTGTCAGCGATCAGCGCCTCGCGGATGTCGTCGTCAAATCCGCCGATGAGTTCCCAGCAAAACGAGTGGATGGTTGAGACGGCGACAAGATCGTTGCTGCCCAGCCGGCCGCTTATGACTGCAACGGCGTTCTTCGTATAGGTGACAACGCGTATTGATCGACCATACATACGCAGGCGGTGGGCCAGCATGCCACCGTTCTCGTGCGGCACTACACCGGTCAGCCGACGCAACACTTCAACCAGCGTGCGCGTCTTGCCAGAGCCGGCGCCTGCGAACATGAAAAAGCTGCGCGGCGGCTGCTCTGTCAGGTATGCACAGATTTCCTCGACGACGTTGGCGTCGCGGTCGTTCCCTTCAGGTGCTGCGGCGCCATTCATAGGGTTGTGCTTCCAGCGGGCTCAAGCTCGTCCTGCAGCCAGGCGAGGGCGTCAGCGATGTACTTCGGGCAGGTCACGTCCTCACCGGCAGCTACGCGTTCGAAGATGCTGGCCGCGAAATCGCCCTTGCTGAACGAATCACGCATCAAAGCGTGAAGGTCGCTCAGCAGGTCGACCGTGGTAGCAGCGCTCGCAACAGCCTCTGCCGCATCTGCCAGCGCGCCGGTCGGTGGTTTGACCTTCTTGCCATCGTCATCGGCCTTCTGTTGGCTGCTGGCTTTGGCAGCCTCGGCTTCTCCAGCCAACTTGCTCAGCCCCTTGAACCACTCGATGTTGGTCAGGATCAGCGAGTCCTCGAAGGTCGTCGGCCATTGGCCACCCGCCTCGGCAACTGGCAGTTGCCATGCGAACCGCACCTTGCAGTCCGGGGCACCGGTCCAGATGAGTTGGGCAGGAGTTGGTGCCTTAAAGTCCTCCACGTTGTCCAGTTGGGGATGCCATTCGCGCAGAGTGGCATTGCCGCACCTGAGGCCAGCTTGACCTGTGTGCGCCGTGGCCATCCAGCGCATCTTGCCTTTGGGGCCGGCCTTCTTCTCGGTCGGATCGAGGTCGGTGATGACGACGGTGGGAATCCGAAGCTTTTCGACCAGGGGCCTCAGCCTGTGGGCGTGGCTGCCGCCGATGTCTAGGAAGGAGACGTAGCGGCTGTTTAACTTCTCATATTTCAGCTCCATGAAGAGCGGCACGAGCATGCGCTCTGCTACGCCTTCCACGAACAGGGCTGCGTTGGCGAACAGCAGATCGGTGTGTTGCACGCGGAAGTAGCGTTCCGCGAATTGGCGCGTCTCTTCGTCGTCGCCGAACACCTCGCCCAGGTCGACGACCTCGGTGCTCGGCGTCGGATGGGCCGTCGAGGGCGGGATCCGCCGGACGTACCGCAGCCGGTCAAAGTCCTCGGCGTGCGCGAGATGGCTTGAATGCGTACTTATCAGCAACTGACTTCGCAACGCGCTGGCATCTTTGTCGGCCGGACTGATGAGCTTGTGCGCCTTGTCCGGAAAGATTCGCTGCACCTGAACGTGCAAGTGCGCCTCGGGCTCCTCAATCATGACGAGATGGACCGGCGGCGGCGAGCCCTTCTCAGGGTTCATGCGCGCGGTCTTGAACGACACTAGCTGGTAGCTTAGCGACTGCAGGTTTTGGTAGCCCAAGCCGATGGAGAACTCCGGCAGCATGTCTTCACCGGTCCCGCCCTTCATGCTGTACTGGATAGCGGTGCTGTGGTCTAGTAGATCGGCGGTGTGAATGCGCGTCCTGAACCGGATTTCCTGGGGATCGTGAAGGCCGGGGTAGCCGAGCAGTTTCACCTCGGCCACCGACGGTGCCAAAGCATCGTGGATCTTCTGGTCCAGGTCCTTCTGCGCATTGGCGACCGACTGGATGAGGTCGGCCCGTTGCCCGTGCCCAGTCACGGCAACGTTGAGGTGCTGACGCGCGAACTTCAGAAGCTGATTCGAAAACAGGCCGACGGGATGAGACGACGACGTGGACTTCGAGTTGGCCTCTTCCGAACCGAGGCCCCGCTGGGCGGCCACGAAGTCGACACGGATCAGTTTGGTCAGGTGCTTGCGGTCGGCTGGCTGCGCGCCAGCCGTCAGGCTCTGGGTTTGGTAAGTCTTGATTCCCTGGATGGGATTGTTGGCGGCATCGAGACTGTACGGCCTGACCTGTCCCAGCTTCTTGGGCTCGCGCAGCCAGTAGTCCAGCAGGTCGATCGGCCAAGCCAGCGACTCGCTGCTCATGCCCTTCACGGGTTGGCGCGCCAGGTTGTACGCCCAGGCCAGCTCTTTGAGGGAGGCGACATCGCTGGCTGGCTCAAGGCGCAAACGAACGCCAACGGAGCCACCTTTCCAGATCAGCTTGGACAAGAAGGGTTGGACGTAGTGAAACATCCCTGCCTCGGCATCGAACCACAGATCCAGCGTGGGCATTGCCGCCAGCAGCGTAGCGAGCTCGCCTTCCCAGTCGTTGCCATCTTTAGGCGTCGCGGTCGACGGATCCTCCGCCAATGCCTCCCATTTGGCACCCAGCGCACGCAGTGCGGTCCACTCCGACAAGCTTATGTCGAACGCGCCGAAGGGCGAAGATTCAGCCAAGAAATGCCTCAACGCAGTGAGGAGAGCGGTCTTACCGCTGTTGTTGGCGCCCACAAGAATTGTCGTCTGCGGGTCCAGGTCCAACTGGACCTTGCCAAGGCGTCGGAACTTGCATAGCTCGACGTACCGCAGAGTGATGCGTCCCGACGGAGCTGCTGCCGCTGGCGTGGTCATGGCGATTCGCCTCCCATATTGAATGGCCGCAATTGCCGCGGCATTGATACAAGAGGCTGCCTTGCCGCCCGGTTGCATCCGCGCGTGCTATACCGAGCCCCTCCCTTTGCCTTGATTAAACTTCAAGCAGCGGCTGCTGTCGCGAATGCGCCGGGAATCGGGGTATCGCTTGTGATGCGTGCCTGCAACAAGTCGAGCAGCACAAAAGCTCGTGGAAGTACGGTTCGCCGCAGCGGTGTCGGTAGGTCTGTTCGTCGAAGATCACCCGACGGCAGCCATGCGTGCAGCCACCAAGCGATAAAACATGCACTTGTCTATACGTAAGGTAAAAGTACAACCTTCGAAGATGGAGACTGACCGCTTCTGGAGTACGGGCGATTTAGGTTGGATGTGTTCTGACCGACTGCATTCGCTGCACAGCTGACATCTGCAGGTAAAGCCTCGAAGAATCTGCTGCAGCTGCGTTTTTGTGAGGCAGCTATGTCATTACTTATGACTGAAGAGGTGCCCACAAGCTATGGTTTGCACATTGTGGTGGAATTGAATGCGCTTCACTGGTGGATTTGCTGCGAATACTCACTAGGGATGCTTTGCACAAATCCTCAACGTATGTGCTTGCACATCTGAAGGAATTCATCACTCGTGTGGACGTGCAGTGCGCAGTTGTGATTTAGACAACTGGCGGCATTGGGTTAGTCCACGTGTTTGATCAATAAAGTAAAAAAGACCCGGAAAAACCGGGCCAAAAGCGGTCGGACATACATGGCACACGAGAGTCTGTTCCGCACAGACCCTTGTCTTTCAAAACCTGCCCTCAAAGCTGCATAGTGCGCAAAGTAGCGGATGGCTGGCCTGGCGACTAGTTTTTCCAAGTCTGTGCATCATTGCGCTATTGTGTTTTATCAGGTTCATTTTTCCATTGCTGCACATATGAAAGCAGTTGCGTGCTTATCGCAGTTTTCCCTTGGAGCCAATCTTTAAAAGGAGCAGGAAGCTGCACATTGGGGTAGCTGATTCTTTGGATGTAGCGCCTGAACGCGTCAAGCTCATATCCACGTCCATAAAGCCTTTCACTGCCTTCTTTTTCTAGCTCTTTGAGACGCTCTGATGTGCGACCTGTGTAGGCTTGTCCTAGCCCTTTAGGCCATGGTTCTTCAGCGTTTGCGGCCCTAATTCTGTCTTCTAAAGAGTGCCTGAAGCTGTGATTGCCATAGCCGTGGCCGAATGCCAACTTATCCCGCATGAAACGAAGAAACGGCTGTTCATAGGCCCGCCCCCACTTTGGACTTTTTCCGTCGCGTTCTGGGAGTGCTGCTGGGAAGAGTGGCCCCTTTGAGTAGTGGTTCATGATGCTGCCTACAAAGCCGATAAAACCTTGTTCTATAAGAACAGGGTGAAGCGGTATGCAGCGCTTAGACGCTTCGTTTTTAAGATCTCGATTAGGACCAAACTCGGTTTTTCCATCATCAATCAAGAGGCCTGAGTCTTTGAGTAGCACGTCCTCTACCTGTAGTTGAGCGGCTTCGCTGACGCGTAAACCATGCCACATACATATAAGCGGAATCCAGTAGCGTGCCCCAAGGTCATCTTTCATCTTGCCTCGCCAAGCGGGCGAATTAGGGTCATACCATTCAGACGAGAACAAGGCATTTAAATGCTTGGATTCGTAAGGGAAGCGAGGCTTCATGCGAAGTGCTTCTTGCTTGGCACTGATCCTAGGTAGAACCTGTAGTTCTTCCATAGGATTTTTGCTGATGAGTTGATGGTCTTTCCCTAAACCAAACGCTTTGAGCAAAACGCTTTTAACGCGGCCGGCGACGTACTTGTAGCTCCAAGGGGATTTGTCGTCTTGTAGCCGGCTATTGAGAAAATTAAAGACATCGGCGGTGCTAACCGAGTGCAGAGGCTTGTTCTCTGCGAAATCAACAAATCTCTGCCAAATCGAGAGGTATGTAGATCGGTCTTTGGGGGAGCTTGTCTCCAAATAAGCTTTGTAGAGCGTGGTGATGTCCGCCAAGCGTTTGATTTGCGGAGTGGCGAGTTGCTGTGGCTGTTTTTCCCAAGCAGCGACCAATGGTGGGGGCAGCGCAGAAAGATCAGGTGCACCCAAGGATTCGCCTTGTTGCCTAGCTGCAAGAATTTTGTAGCCAGCCTGCATATGCTTGAGGACTTCGTAGGTGAGCGCTTGCCATTGCTCGGTCGTTGCCTCTAATTGATAGCCACGAAACACCAAAAGCTGGTTCACAGCTTCGTGGAATCTGCCAACATTTCCAGAAGCTAGTGCTTTGCTAATGGTTGGGAGCATTACCTTGATGTTCGCATCCAGTGATTCAAACTCCTCATCTGTCATCCCGCTTTTGCGTGCTTGAGCATCGGATTCCAGCGAATTCAGCCAGAGTGTGGAGATTTGTCCAGGCAATTCTGGAGAGATCGAAAGCTTTTTATACCGCGTCTCACGAGGCAGCTTTAAGAAAGAGTCGATGGAAGTCGTTTGAGCTTGGCAGGACCGAGCGGCGGTAAGCGCCCGATCAGTTTCTACTGTCAATTCAGCACAGCGTATCTTCGCCTGCTTGTAGTTTTTACCGAGCCGTACGACGAAGTTCTCTTTGCCAAAGAGTGAGACAAGGTCTTTGGGGATAGGGCGTCGAAAGCGATACCCATTTTTGGTCGGGCCCATGTATGTAGGCATGTCAGCATCCTTTGCTGACCGAACCTTTTGCTGCCGCTGTGTACCAGTCATTTGTACCACTTGAGGAGTAAAACTCCTTGATACGACGTGATATCAATGACTTAGTTCAATGTGGCGGAGGCTGTTGCTTACGCCACACAACATCTTACGAACGGTAGTCCGGCTTGGTCTTTTTATAGACCAAACGCTTAACAACCGACTCAGAAACACCAAAGCGCTGACCAACGCCCTTTAGGGTATACAAGCCTGTAGCGTAAGCATCAACGATAGCTTGGGCAGTAGCGTCATCAACAGATAACTTCCGGCCGCAATGCACACCCCGTGCCATGGCCTCGCGCTGACCAGCCATACACCGTTCCCGAATGAGAGAACGTTCGAATTCAGCCATAGCACCAAGAATTTGAAGCATAAGACGACCCGTAGCGGTACAGGTGTCGATGGGTTCAGTGACTGACCGAATGGACGCACCAGAGCGTTCAATTTTGTCCAAGATTCGGAGTAGATCAGCGAGTGATCTAGCAATCCGATCCAGCTTGTAGACAACGAGTTGATCCCCAGAGCGGAGGGTATCCAAGCATTTCCAAAGTATCGGACGGTCATACTTTGCGCCGCTAGCCTTTTCCTCAAAAACCGTTTCAACACCGAGAGATTTGAAAGCCGAGAGCTGCAAAGCCGTGTCTTGATCTTGCGTGCTGACACGTGCATATCCATAGATCATTATTCCACCTCCTAAGATGAAACAATGCTAGTGGTTTGATAGCTTAAAAGTCTTGTGTAGTAAGGAGGAAATAGGTTGCACATAAAAGAAAGGTGATCCATGGAAATGGACAGAATCACTTGCAACACCTAATTCCAATCAGTCACGATACTGAGCTTCAAATGCCGTTCTTGCCCTGATATGAGAATCCGCGCAATCGCCCCGTGATGGGTCTGCCCTACAGGTAAAACTAGGTTGATAAAAATTCGACCACGCTTGTTCCTTGCGTCTCGCCGCTAAAACTTGTTGCTGGCGCTCCCAGTCTTTTTCTAAAGCTTGCTTGCGCAAACGGTCTTGTTGATCACGCTGCTCTTGTAGACGTAGCTCACGCGCTTGAGCTTGTTTCTCTTCATTCAGTTTCAGTTCTTGCATGACAACTTTCGCAGCCTGTTCAACTCGCCAAGAAAGAATCTTTTCGTATGTCAGTACCGAAGCCATACAGCCGATGAAAACGCCTAAGGCAATCTTCAACACATCGCCAACGAAGCCTAAATCAGTCTCCTGAACCCTTTTTCTGTACATATGCCCTCCTGCAAGAATCATAGAGTTGCGCCGGTGCTTTGCAACCTTGATTCCACACTCTGTAGCCTCATGTCTCTCCGTGGCTCAGGAACGCTGTAACCTCATGTCTCTCCGTGGCTCAAGAACGCTGTAGCCTCATGTCTCTCCGTGGTTCAGTACCTGTAACCTCAAGTCGTTCCGTGGCTCAGCAACCTTGTAGCCTCATGTCGTTCCGTGGTTCAGCAACCCTGTAGCCTCATGTCGTTCCGTGGCTCAGAGCGCTACATCAAGGCCGCAAATCACCTACCGGGTGGGCCATAAATCAGGTTCGGTGTGGAGCACAAACCAATCCCGCCAGCGATCAAGTCGACCGATAGCAACGCGGTGCCCAGGTGGGAGCAGTGAGTAGGCCAGTTCGATAGCCTCAATGGGGCCATTGACGATACCGAGTTCTACAGGTTCAGGAACGGAGCCCTCGCCGTACTTCGTCCAGCGGTTAGACCACTTTTCGCCCTCAGCAAATTCCTTGACGATGTAGCCAGCGATGTAGGAAGCAATCTGCGCTGCAGATTTGCGTGAGTGCAACTTACGACGCGAAACGTCGATGTTGCCCCCCAACTCACCAACCACCGAGCGCCAGATGCGCCGGATGACTTCATAGGACTTCAAACGCACAGCGTTTTGACGGTTGCGATCGGCAAAGGACTCAGGAACGCGACGGGTAGCCATATGGACATGGTAGGCACCGCGTTCTTGGCGCTCAAATGCAGCGACAAAGGCAAAGTCAGGCATCACACGCAGCAGCCTACGATTGAACTCGCGCAAGTGCTTTTTGCATAAAACGAGATCTTGCTGATTAGCCTTGTATGTGAGGGTCAGCATGGTATCGACACCCATGGCCTTGCATAGTTGTCGTACACGCCTTTTAGCCTTGCGGGCAGAGTTGGCAGCAGCACGCTGTGCTTTTTCTTCGACATCGACAGTAGCCAAGTAGTCCATGTGCTGGAGGTGCCAGCGGATATGTTCGGAGTCCCAATCCAGCTCGCGCCAGCCGGTGATGCGGGAGGCAGTAATTTCTTGGTGGCCGTGGCCACAGTCAGACGCTTTAACCCTGAAGTGCTCAGTGGAGAAGCTTTCAAATGCAATTCCATCTATGATTCGTATCACTTGACTACCTTACTTAGTTGAGTCACAGCCTCGGGAGGATTGCAGTCCTCGCCGGGGCTTTTCTTTGGCCGTTTGCCTTGTCTGTACTTAAAGTTCCTTAGGGATAAATCTAGGGCGCGCTGCGCGCGCCCCCTGCAGCGCTTCGCTGGCTGCGCGGGGGCGCGTGCAGCGAAGCCCATGAACATCCAAATACCGTTTGTTTTTCAGCGACGTGGCAACGCCCAGCTCGAACGAGTTGAGCGCCACGCGGAATGGGCCAGCGAGGTGGCAGGAGCAACGACAAAGCAGGGGGCGAACAAGCAGAGCTGGAAGCGACAGGCAGGCGCACAGGGGACACCGTGAGCACATCGAAGGGGATGCGTGCGGGGAAAGGCGAACTGCTGACAGCAAGCCCCAAACGAGGCATGCGCGCACAAAAGACAGTGGTCATATCAACGCCCTAAAACGCTGACAGATTCAGCCATGCGGGGGCCATAGCCGCCCATCTCAGCACGGGCTTGTGCATTGGTTGCTACAAGCCCCTGTGTGTGAGACGGCTGCACAGGTGCAGGGAGGGCAGGGACTGGCACCGTGCGTGCTGCTGGAGAGGCCGCTAGGGGCACTGGCTGCGCTGTGCGATCCAGTTGAGAGGGGGCATGCACTTGCTGTTGCCAATCAACAAAGAACCCCTTTTCAGCAATGTCATGACAAACATCGCGGGAGACGACCAGCCTGGTGGCTTGCTGGGAATAGCAGCGGCATTCACCAGCCATCACCAGACAGGCCGCAGGGTATGGCGCAAGAACGGGTTTAGTGATCTCGTCATACCGTGGCGCACTATGGGGAAAACCGCCGATACGGGGCTTGAAAGAATCCACATATTCGAACGTTGTCATGGGACGTTTTAGACCGCCCACGTCCTGTGCTTGCTGCACAGTGCCGGCGCTGGCCACAGTCTCTTTCCCCTTTTCTGTGACCATGGAGTAAGCACCCCAGATCATGACTGGGATAAGAGCAATACAGGCACCCAAAACGTAGAGCTGCTTTGGAATTTTTTTCTTGCCAGTGTGCAGGCTTGCCGACCTGTACCAAGCGTAGGCTTCTTTGGGGAAATTGCGCGTGGTGCACTGGGCACGGGTGCCGGAATTGCGTTCATCACACTTCAGATCCACAGCATCAAACCGCAGCTCCATCGACATCTCGCCGCCGAAGATCCGCTTGAAATGCCGGTGATAACTGGGGGACGCGATCAGCTTGCGAATGAAGACATCAATCAAGCTTGGATGGGGGGTGATCATGTAGAAATCAAAGCCCCGTTTGCGCCGGAATTGCGCAACTGCGTTGACGTAATCCGGGACGGGATCACGAGTACCCCGCGGGGGGAATTCGTTCTGGCACTCATCCATGATGCAGATGGAGCCATCTGGAAGTGCTTGCCATTCTTTGGGATTAAACGGTTTCCAGCCGAACTCATCCGCGTACTTCTGGACCATCTCAAAGCCGTTGTAAAAAACAGGCCGATGGGGTTCCTTTAGCTGCTGCTGGCGGACTTCCCAAATGGTGATCAGGGTCTTGCATGCGCCGTTGGCGCCAGTCGTTAAATAGATCACGTGATGATCCATTTCTTGAAGGTGTCCGAACTCATACCCGTCAGCAGCATGGATGCAAACATGCAGCTAAAGAGGATGGTCAAACAGGTGCCGACTTTCATGAGTCCCAGCAACTGGACAACGTCGGGAGGGAGGGCAGACAGTGAAGAGACTATCTGATCACGCAGCCAAGTCATGGCACGGGAAATGCCCACATAGGTGACTACGGAGAGACCTAGGGACGCGAGAACACGCCCGACGATGTTCCCGGTGATGGCGATCAGAACGCCGCCGATAGCGCCAGCAAAAGGCAGAGCCATTACGAATACCTCCCAATGATGATGCGGGCACCAGCGATGCAGGAGACGATCACTAGGATGTTGCCCAGGATGGCAAGCCAAGGACAGAGCTGTGAATATGGAATTACCAGCTCGCCGTAAAGAAGCGCAATGCGACGGTCAGGGGGACAGGAACCGGAGCCAATGAAGTCGTCAGCTCCGCTGGTGAAACGCTGCATCAAGTCGATTGTCTGGTTGCCCTCTAGATCACCAGTGACCTTGCCCGTTGTCGCTTTGGCGGCAACGTAGGCTGCGTGCTCAGGGGACTTGAGGGCCTCGCAATAGTCTTGATGCTGCTTTTTTGCAATGGCACAGGTGATTGCATCGCCTTTGCATTGAAAGCCAGAGTCACAGTTACCAGTAAAACTGCCGTTACCGTCCTCGTTGTCGCCCTTTTCATCCTTGCAAGCACCAGCCGTTTTGTTTTGGGAACAGAAAGCAGCCTTGTCTACCGTTGTCGTAACGCTTGAAGAATTAACCGTGCCACCAGTCGAAGTGTTTGTCGTAGTGCTCGTTTTAGTAACTTCGCACTTACCGTTTGAACACTTGACGTCGGTTTTTGAATCCGTTTTGGTGCCGTCACCGTTGTCCTTTGTTTCTAGTTCAGTGGTACCAGAAGATGCCTTGGGGGGCACACACACAGAGACACCATTGACCGTTCCCGGAAAGCCATTAGGACAGGAGCCATTCGGTTGCTCACTGGTTTTTGGGTTTTCTTCGTGTTCATATTCAGGATCAGCTTCGGCATTCAAATCGTTAATAACGGAAGGGTCACAAGTGGAGCCAAGGTACTTCGCAGTGCCTTGAGTCATCCATGAACCGTCGTCAGATTGAAAGGAAGTCGTAAAGCCACCAACTTGGGCCATGCAGCCTTTGGTGCAGCCGGGAAGAGGATTGTTTGTACCGATGGCGACAGGAGCCATACAAGTGAAAGAGATACCAGCTTTGCGACCAGGCAGTGAGAAATCCGTACCCATTCCTTGGCTACCTGCGCACATCTCTGCAAGTAAATCACAGGGGGTGGATTCAACGCAGGCGGTAGAGCCTTGGTTTTCAACGAAGCCCTCATTGCATGCGCATTGAGTGCCAGACTTCGAAGAATTCGCGGGGCATTGTTGAGACGTTATTGGGTAAATAACAAACGTAGTGTGAGAGTAGCTACAAGCAAACTCACCCCGCGAACGGGGAGTCAGAGTACCCCCCTTGCAGGCATCACCAGCAGTTGCAAAAACAGGCCCACCACCGCCGAGTGTGTAACCAGTTGAGGATTGCTGGGGGATCAGCGCATGCGCTGGAATAGCCAAAAGCGAGATGAGCAAAGCTATCAGGCGGTAAAGATTAGCCATGCAGCCCCCAGAATGGCAATGACAACAAATAGACCCATGGCGTTCCCCTTTTGGATGCCCATTCGGGGAATGAGCATGCAAAAGGACAAGGGCCGAAGCCCTTGCCAGAACTGATCAGAGATCAGCGCAGAGCGGAGCGAACCCAGCGGAAGGCCACGACAGCCACCGTGATCAGCAACACAGCGCCGCCAATCAAACCGATAGGGCCAGCTTGGGCAGCAATGTCACTGACAACAGCACCAACATCGATAGCCTCAGCGTTTGCAGCAGCAGAACCCACAGCAGCAGCCACGGGAGCCAGAATGCGCGCATGGCGCAACAGAGCGAACTTGTTCATATCAACCACCTTCATTTGAGGAATCACCAGTTCTGAGGGTTTGAATCAGCACGCGAACGCCAAAACCAACCGCCCAAACAGCCACGACTGCAAAAGCAATCTGGGCTGCATCTGCTGTACTGATGGATAACAGCGGAATCGAAAATTCATGCTGCACGGTGACCGTGCAGGCTTGTGCGCAGTGAATGACTTGTTCAGCCATGGCGCAGTTTTCGCAGCTCACGACGGGCCGTCATGGCAGCAGTTAGGTGCAAACGGCGACTCATGCGCAAGTCACGCACACGAGCACCGGGACCACGGATGACTTTCTCCAGACGAGCCGCCAGAAAATCGAATACTTGAGCTACCAAGGGCACTGCCATAGCACCGACCAGAGCGCCTAGGAAAGCCGCAAAAATCACCAGCTGCGCAAATTCAACAAGCTGGCCAGGGGTCAGGGATTCGATAAACATGGTCAAGCCTTTGGAGCCACACCAGAGGCAGGAGCAGGCTTGTAGGGCTTGAGGTCAAGCAGAACAGCTTGAATCACTCGGTCGCGGTCAACACGCATGCCGAAGACAGGACGGAAATAGCCCGCACCAATCTGGCCATGGAGGTGCGTAGGGACGCGGATGATGCCCACTTGCAGGGGCTGACCAGCATCGTCCAATGCGAGGCATTCGAGCTGCTGGGCTTTGTATTCACGGTCTTGATACTTCTTGTCCAGCACAGGGCCGGGAACGAGAACTTGAATGATGGATGGCAGAACGTGGGTTGCAGCTTGGGTTTCAGTAGACATGGATGAACTCCGAACAGGTTGATGCGATGAACGCTAGAGAGAGCAACAGTGCTCTAGGCTCCCCTGCACGCAAGGGAGCGTGGAGGGCTGTTAGGAGAGACCCGACTTTTCTGCCCTGTAGAACCCGAGAAAGACACAGAGACAAAAACATAGCCAGATCGACCAGCCATAAATCAGACCCGTGTACTCAGGGAAAGAGGCTTCGACGTAAGCGACCAAGCCGCTAAACACGAGAAACAAAGCCGAAAGCAGCAATGGGGCTAGGAAACCAAATGCCAGAAACAGCACCAAAAAGTCACGACGCAGTTGCTTAAGCTTGGATGTAGTCATGCGGAATGCTCCCGCTTAAGTTGACCAGCAGACCTAGCCCAAGCGAGTGCAAGCGGGTAAGGAACCGCGTCAGCCAGGCCATGCTGTAGATCGACACAGCGAAAAGGGAGGTCAGCAGCAGCGGGGTAGCCTTGGAGACGCGAACCACGCTTAGGGCCATAGATACGACCAGCCACAACCGAGTACGCCATCAAGTCATCTACAGAGCCTTTGAAAGCAGGTGCAGGAGGCACGAGATTCGGAGTGTGAGTAAACCAACGTTCACGGGACTGATGAGGTTGGTAAAAGTGCATTGCATTGCACTTCGTGTGGACTGCACCCGGAATCTCAATCGGGACTACGTTTTCGAAGAGAAACCAGTCGTAAGTACAGTGATCCAAAAGGCGCCGGACCAAGGGCGTTAAATCAGGAAATTTAGGATTGCGGATGGAACGCAACTTGCTGCGTGACTGGCAAGAAGGCCCTCCAAAGATGCCGGTGAAGTGGTTCCCAGAAATGACGGCGGGAAGGTCGGCCAGGTCATGGCAGATAGGGCCAACCCCACAGAGGGCCTGATACATCGCACGCTTACGTGCATCAATCTCGCAGCCAGGCACAACGGCGAATCCAGCATCCATAAAGGCACGATCCATAAGGCCCATGCCAGTGCAGATAGAAAGAACTTTGGACTGGATGCACGCCCCACCGCTGGACTCAGAAGCGTGAGCTACCACGGCAGCGGAGCCGGGATCAGCAGGGGGCGTGCAAGGGGATGTGCTTTGGTTCATGTGTAGCTCCATGAGAAAATTGTCAAACTGATAAAGTTATCAATCTGATACCGGATGCTACACAGGAGTTATCTAAATGACAACAGGTAAAGATTTGGAAACGCTAATTGAGGCAGCTTCAACGGCAGCTGGGAATCAATCCAAGCTGGCAGAAATCCTTGGAATCCCTAAAGGAAATCTGACGCAAATGAAGCAGGGAAAGCGAAACGCAAACTGGCGAATCAGAGGGAAGATGCGCGCCGTTACAGGGGAAGACCCTGCGCATGCATTCATGGCCGCGATGGCCGAAGACTTGGAGCAGTCAGGAAGCGAGGACGAAAAAAAAGCCGCCGAAGGTTTCAAAACCATGCTGGCAGCTTTTCCTAATGATTGGCGGAGGCTGTGAGATTCGAACTCACGGACCCTTGCGAGTCGGCAGTTTTCAAGACTGCTGGTTTAAACCGCTCACCCAAACCTCCGGAAGCTGCGTATTCTACACACGGAATGGGTGCATAAATTCCGTTCACGGCCATTGGCTGCCAAGCAGTGGGTTTGAGGGGGCTGGTGATTGCTTTCATCAATGCTGATCATCGATAAGCACAAACCATAGCGCATGGCCTAAGACCTACACTGTCTGCATGCCGCCACGGGAGTGGGTTGGCGATTTGAATGGTGTGAAAGGATGCAGCAATGAGTGAAGTGAACCCTGCGTTGGATGATGGCACCCTGGAGTTTGCTGAGCGCGTGTTTGATGCTGCGCGGCAAGGTGACGGAGAGCAATTGGCGCAGTGGCTGGAGAATGGTTTGCCTGCCACTTTGCGCAATGCCAAGGGCGACAGTTTGTTGATGCTGGCTAGCTATTACGGGCATGGTGAAGCGGCCAAGGTGTTGCTGCAGCATGGTGCGGATGCGCAAACGCCCAATGGTAGGGGTCAGACGCCTTTGGCTGGCGCTGCATTCAAGGGTGATCTGAAGATGACGCGCTTGCTGTTGGACCATGGGGCGCAGGTGGATGGGCCATCGCCCGATGGCCGTACACCGCTGATGTTTGCGGCCATGTTCAACCGCACAGACATTGTGGCGCTGCTGCTGGAGCGTGGTGCGCATGTCCAGCAAGCCGACCACCAGGGCACGACGGCGTTGGCATGCGCCACGGCCATGAATGCCCATGATGCGGTGGCTTTGCTGCAGCAACGTTTGCAAGCGCAAGCAGGTAGTGAATCAATTTAATAGCTGGTTGCGTAGCGCTGGCAATAGGTTGACCGCGAAAATTCCTATAAATTGAAGCAGCGTATACGCTAACAGCTCCTTTTTTTAGTGAGTAAAGACGCGTGCGTGGTGGATGTCCTTGACCCGCGTGCACACGGCTCAGCAGGCGTAAAAAAACCGCCTTCGTTCAGAAGGCGGTTTCGATGTAAGGGCTCAAACCTTAGTCGGCGGTGGCGCCGGAGGCTTTCACGGCATCGCCCCATTTCTTGATGTCTGCATCAATCAACGCGGTGAAATCGGCGGTGCTCAGGCCGTAGGCTTCAGCGCCCAGGTTGGAGATTTTTTCCTTGACGCTGTCTTGCGCCAAGATGTCGCGCACGTAGCCGTTCATGCGTTCGGCCAGCTCCTTGGGCAGCTTTTTGGAGCCGATCATGCCGTACCAAGGTTCGACTTCAAAGTCGGTGTAGCCCAGTTCGTGCAGGCTTTTCACACCGGGGAACTTGGGCGATGCATGCTTGCTGGTGATGGCCAGGGCCTTGAGCTTGCCGCCTTCGATCTGTGGCTTGAGTGGCACGGGATTGTCGATGCCGTACTGCACTTCATTGGCCATCAGCGCAATGATCAGCGGGGCCGATCCCTTGTAAGGGATGTGTGGCGACTTGGCCTTGACTTGCATGTGGAACATTTCAGCAATCATGTGCTGGGGCGAGCCGGCACCGGCCGAGCCAAAGTTCAGCTTGTCAGTCTTGATCTGCTTGACCAGCTCTTCCACGCTGTTGATGCCCGATGTGGCACCAGTCACCAGCAGGAACGGAGCCTTGGCGATGGGTGTGATGGGCGTCAGGTCAGTCTTGGGGTTGTAGGGCACGCTTTTGTACAGCGAGGGCGAGATCACCACGGGGCTGCTGGAGCCCACTAGGAAGGTACCGCCATCGGGCTTGGCACGGCTGACAAAAGCGGTGGCAATGTTGCCATTCGCGCCGGGCTTGCTTTCTACGATCACTGAAGCGTCAATGCGCTTCTCCAGCTCCAGAGCCACGATGCGGGCCAGCATGTCGCTGGTGCCACCGGGCGCGTAGGGCTGCACCAAGGTGATGGTCTTCACGGGCCATGCGTCTTTGGCCTGGGCCAGTGCGGGCAAGCCTGCGGTGACAGCCAATGCAGCGGTTGCAGCCAATACGGTTCTTCTGAACATGTCTACTCCTAGTAATTTGGGCCCATGCGTGTGGGCCCAATAGTGATCGCAGTCAATGATTCAAAACGGTGCATTTGCAGCGTTGTGAATCGGATTTAACCCGTAAATACTAACCCGCAGTTATTTGCAAAGAACATGTTCAAAGGTCATTAATGGAAATAAATGATGTGGATACTACGTAAAAAAGCGGTAATTTTTCAATGGGCGATTTTGTGTTTCTTAATATGAAAAATGTTGCGTTGCAGCATGATTTTAAAAGACTTTTTGTTGCAATAAAAAAGCTTGGACAAGGCTGCTGCTCGCTCAGCTCGTCGTTTCCGTGATGAAAAAGACTTTCTTGACGCGCTCATCGACCTCCCAATGGCCGGCAAAGCCTTCGGGCAACACAAAGCTGTCACCTGCACCAAAGCTGTGAGCGGTGCCATCGGGGTCGACCACGCGGCAGCTGCCTTCAACGATGTGGCAAAACTCTACATAGCCGACACAGTTGGAGCGAAAAGCGCCCGCTGTGGCTTCCCACACACCACTGCTGAGCTTGCCACCCATGGCGCTAAAGCTTTCCAGCGTTTTGTAGGTGGTGTGGCCACTGATGGGGCGGCTGGGTTTGCCGGGCTTGGCTTGTGAGAGGTCTTGGGTTTCGATGCGAACGAGGGTGGGCAGTGTGGACATGGAGGAGAAGTAGAGCGGTGCGTAGGACGGGGAGGGGGTCGCGCAGTGGCAGCTTGTTGCAGCGGATGGCTGATTGCTGATGGTGGACAGGGTAGGCGCAGTGCATGGCTGCGAGCTGAGCCTTCTTCACCCATCTGCTGCTGGGCGCGTAGTGTGTGATTGGGTGATTCGTAAAAAGATAGCGTACTGCGCCTATTTTTACTCGGCTCTCGTGCCCAAACGCTTTCAAAGCCACGTCCATCAAGCGTTGATAGATCGTGATGGCATAGCGCATGAAAAAGGCCTGCACTCAGCAGGCCCTGTCACGTCACTGTTCCCGGAAATGTTCAGCGTTTGGGCAGCACATCCAATTCTGCCGCGCTGGGCAAGAAGTTGCCATTCCATACGGCATCGACGGGAATGGGGTTCTTGGTTTCATAGGCCTTGGCCACTTCCTCAGCCATCAGTTTCAGGCGCTCGGGTTTCAAGCGGCCAAAGCCTTCCTTGCGTGCGCCTTCGCTGTCCACGGCGGTTTCAATGGTCAGTTTCAGGCGTTTGATTTCCAGATCGGTTTTGACCAAACCGTCTTTGGCTTTGAGCGAGGCAATCGCCACTTCAGGCTGTGCAATCGCTTCTTTCGTACCCTTGGCAAAAGCTTTGAGGAAGGCGCGCAGGGCTTCGGGCTTTTCTGCAATCAGCTTGGCGCTGGCAATGATGACGTTGCCGTACAGCTGCACGCCGTGCGTGGCGTAGGGCAGCACCACAATGTCTTCGCGCTTGATGCCGCGCGCTTCCAGGTTCAGCAGGCTGGTAAAGGTGTAGCCGGTGACGGCATCCAGCTCGCCACGCGCCAGCATGGTTTCGCGCAGCGGCGGGTCCATGGTGGTCCATTGCACATCGCCTACGCCGTTGGCCTGTGCAAACAGCGGAAAGGTGCGGCGGCCTGCATCAAAAATGGGGGCCCCCATTTTCTTGCCGGTCAAATCGGCAGCTTTGGTGATGCCAGATTTCTTCAGCGCCATCACCGATGCCGGCGTGGTGTTGTAGATCACCATGACCGCCACGGGCTTGATCGGCGCATCCGGGTTGTTGGCATGAAACTCCATCAGCGCCGCCAAATCGGCAAAGCCCAGGTCATGCGTGCCCGATGCTACGCGTTGGATGGCACCCGCACCGCTGGCTGCTTCTACATTCACATCCAGGCCCACTTCTTTGAAGTAGCCCTTTTGCTCAGGGTGCACAAAAAAGGCGGCGGGGCCTTCAAAGCGCCAGTCCAGCTGAAACTTCAGCGGCGTGGTTTGTGCGTGGGCACTGGACAAGGCGGAGCAAGCAAGCAGGGTGGCGGCTGCGGTCTGCAGAAATTGGCGTTTGCGCATGGGTGGTGCATTCAAAAGGTGGATGACAGCCTCTTTGAGCAAGATCAATGCCTGCATTGCATACACAATTGGCATGCAAGTTGCGGCACTGCTGCATCGACAAAGAACGGACCCTTGCATGACAGAAATCGACTTTTCCACGCTGGGCGTGTACGAACGCTACAAGCTCATGGCCAGCCTGATCGTGCCGCGCCCGATTGCCTTGGTGACGACGCTGAGCGAAGACGGTACGGTGAACGCCGCGCCGTTCAGCATGTTCAACATGGTGGGCGAAGACCCACCAGTGGTCATGCTGAGCGTGAACAAGCTGCAAGACGGGCAATTGAAAGACACGGCCTCACACATTTTGCGCACCAAAGAGTTTGTGGTGCACCTGGCCGATGAGCCGATCGCCGCCGCCATGCACCGTTGTGGTGACCGGCTGCCCGTGACCGAGAGCGAGTTGACCTATACCGGGCTGAGCACCGTGGCGTCTAAAACCGTGCAGGTGCCGCGCATAGCCGAAGCCCCGGTCGCTTTCGAATGCGTGCTGCACGAGCTGATGGAAACCGACAGCCGCTATGTGTTCATTGGCCGCGTGCAATGGCTGGCCGTGCGCGACGGGCTGGTGGACACGGAAACATGGCGTGTCAAGCTGCAGGATTACTTTCCCGTGGGCCGCTTTGGTGCCAGCTTTTACGTGACCTGCCGCGAGCGTTTTGCGATTGAAGCGAACGAAGGCAAAGCCGAAATGCAGTCTGGCAGTGCGGCCACGGCCATTGATGAAATGTGAGCGCTTGGCGCTTTTCAATCAACGGTTTTCAATAGATTTGTATCTGAAAGCGCCGAAATACATGCGCTGAATGCTTCTATAAAAAGATCTTTCACGACGCAGCACTCGTAAAAAAAGCCCTGGGCGCAATGCCCAGGGCTTTTGTCATTCAGCGCCAGCGCTTAAACGCTTCAGGCTGCCTTGCGGGCCTGGGCTTGCGCGGCAGACAGTGCGGTCATGTTCACCACGCGGCGCACGGTGGACGATGGGGTCAGCACGTGGGCAGCGGCATTGGCACCCATCAGGATGGGGCCAATGGTGGTGCCGTGGCCTGATGTGGTCTTGAGCACGTTGAACAAAATGTTGGCGGCATCCAGATTCGGGCAGATCAGCACGTTGGCTTCGCCCGACAGGGTGGTCTCCAGCAGCGTGCGCTCGCGCACCTTTTCGTCCAAGGCGGCATCGCCGTGCATTTCGCCGTCGCACTCAATGCCGGGGTTGGCAGCGGCGAACAGGTTGCGCGCAGCGCGCATCTTCAGCGCCGACTTGCGTGTGGACGAGCCGTAGTTGGAGTGCGACAGGAAGGCCACCTTGGGAGGCAGGCCAAAGCGTGCCACTTCGTCGGCAGCCAGCTTGGCGATCTGGGCCAGTTCTTCTGCCGTGGGTTCTTCGTTGATGTAGGTATCCGCGATGAACAGCGTGCGGCCTTCCAGCATCAGCGCATTCACGGTGGCCAGACGGTCAGCCCCATCCTTGTGACCAAACACGGTCTCGATGTAGTCCAGATGGCGGTCAAAACGACCGACCAGACCCGACAGCATGGCGTCGGCATCGCCCAGCTTGACCATCAGTGCTGCGATCAAGGTATTGGAGCGGCGCACGGCGGCCTTGGCGGTTTCAGGCGTGACGCCGTCACGGCCCATCAACTGGTGGTAAGCCTCCCAGTACTGGCGGAAGCGTGGGTCGTCTTCAGGGTTGCAGACTTCCACATCCACGCCTGGCTGCAAACGCAGACCTGCCTTGGCAATGCGCGCTTGAATGACGGCAGGGCGGCCAATCAGGATGGGCTTGGCCAAACCTTCTTCGACCACCACTTGCACGGCGCGCAGCACGCGTTCGTCTTCACCTTCGGCGTAGGCCACGCGCTGTAGGTCTTGCTTGGCGGCAGCGAACACAGGGCGCATGAACATGCTGGTTTGGTACACAAAGCGGCTGAGGCTTTCGCGGTATGCGGCAATGTCTTCGATGGGGCGGGTGGCCACACCCGATTCAGCGGCAGCCTGGGCCACAGCAGGTGCGATGCGCAAGATCAGGCGCGTATCGAACGGTGTGGGGATCAGGTAGTCGGGGCCGAATTTCAGTTCCTTGCCTTGGTAGGCGGCAGCGACTTCATCGCTCACGTCTTGCTTGGCCAGTGCCGCAATTTCGCGCACGCAAGCCAGCTTCATGCTCTCGGTGATCTTGGTAGCGCCGCAATCGAGCGCGCCACGGAAGATGTACGGGAAGCACAGTACGTTGTTGACCTGGTTCGGGTAGTCCGAGCGGCCGGTTGCAATGATGCAATCGGGGCGCACAGCCTTGGCCAGCTCAGGACGAATTTCTGGCTCAGGGTTGGCCAGTGCCAAGATGATGGGCTGCGTGCCCATGGTCTTGACCATGTCGGCAGTCAGCGTACCGGCGGCCGAGCAGCCCAGGAACACGTCAGCACCGTTAACGGCATCGGCCAAAGTGCGGGCATCGGTGTCTTGGGCGTATTGGGCCTTGGAGGCATCAAAACCACCGGGGCGACCGTTGTAGATCACGCCCTTGGAGTCGCACATGAAGACGTTGGAGCGCTTGACGCCCAGGCCCACCATGACGTTCACGCAGGCAATCGCTGCAGCGCCAGCGCCGGAAACGGCCACTTTGACTTCGTCAATCTTCTTGTTCACCAGCTCCAGGCCGTTGAGCAAAGCAGCGCTGGAGATGATGGCTGTGCCGTGCTGGTCGTCATGGAACACCGGAATGTTCATGCGCTTGGAGAGTTCCTGCTCAATGTAGAAACACTCGGGCGCCTTGATGTCTTCCAGGTTGATGCCGCCCAGGGTGGGCTCCAGCGAAGCGATGATGTCAATCAGCTTGTCTGGATCGCGCTCAGCCAGCTCGATGTCAAACACATCCACGCCGGCAAACTTCTTGAACAGGCAGCCTTTGCCTTCCATCACCGGCTTGGAAGCCAGCGGGCCAATATCGCCCAGACCCAGCACGGCGGTGCCGTTGGTGATGACGCCTACCAAGTTGCCACGGGCGGTGTACTCGTGGGCCTTGGAGGGGTCGGCTTCGATGTCCAGGCAGGGGTAGGCCACGCCGGGCGAATACGCCAGCGACAGGTCACGCTGGTTGGACAGTGGCTTGGTCGGGGTAACCGAAATCTTGCCCTTGTTGGGGCTGCAGTGGTACTCACGCGCTGCATCGCGCAGGGCTTGTTCAGCGGTGGACAGGGTTTGCGTCATACAAAAATATCTCGTGAATCTGACAAATCAAACCGAAGGGTTTGCTGACCTAGAGCTTACCCTAGGTCTCGTGTTTTTCATCAATGAACGCTTGTGCACTGCAACAAGCGCAACCTAGGCGCAAAACCCCTGCGGAGTGGGCAGGGGTTTCATGGTGCCCGGGTGATGACCGGGCCTCGGAGCGAGGCAAGGCGCTTTAGTGGGCGTCTGCCTGGCGCGCAGCATTGATGACAGCTTGGGTATCGCCACGGGCCCCGTTGAAGAACACATTCAGGAGCACCGCAGCGAGCGAGGCCAAGAGGATACCGGATTCAATCAGGGGGTGGATGGCATGGGGCATCCATTGGCGAAAGTTGGGGGCTACCAGTGGAATCATGCCCACGCCAATCGATACGGCCACGATCATGGCGTTGTTGCGGTTGTGCTTGAAATCGACCGTGGACAAGATGCGAATGCCGGTGGCCGCCACCATGCCAAACATCACCAAGCCTGCGCCACCCAGCACGACGGTGGGCAAGGATTCAATCAACATGGCCATCTTGGGCAGTACGCCCAACACAATCAAGATCACACCGCCCGCCACGCACACCCAGCGGCTCATCACGCCCGTGACGGCGACCAAGCCCACGTTTTGCGAGAAGCTGGTGTAGGGGAAGGTGTTGAAGATGCCGCCAATCAAGGTGCCCAAGCCATCGGTGCGCAGGCCCCGGGTCAGCTCGTCCTGGCTGATCTTCTTGCCGGTCATATCAGACAGCGCCAAGAACATGCCGGTGGATTCAATCATGACCACGATCATCACCAAGGTCATGGTCAAAATCAGGATGGGATCGAATATCGGCGTGGCAATTTCAAAAGGCAGCACCAGATTGAACCATTTGGCTTCTGCTACTTTGTGAAAGTCCATCAGCCCCATGGCTGCGGTAATCACGCCGCCCACAATGATGCCCAGCAGCACCGAAATATTGGCTAGAAAACCTCTGCCAAAGCGCGCCACCAGCAAGATGGTGAGCAGCACAATGCCCGAAATGCCTACGCCCGTCAGATCGGCGTACTTGGGGTTGGGGATGGTGGGCACCACTGCAAAGCCTTTGGGCACGGGTGGCAGCGAAGTGCCAGGGGCCCCCGCCATGGCTTGCGCTTCAGACAGCCATTTCAAGTGCTCTGGGTTGGGCACCGCAGGCGCGGTAGGCCCCACGGGGTTGCCAAAAATCCAGTTGATACCTACGCGCATCAGGCTGATACCAATCACCGTGATGATGGTGCCGGTGACCACGGGCGGAAAGAACCGCAGCAGCCGGCTGATGATGGGTGCAATCAACATGGAGACAATGCCTGCGCCGATCACCGAGCCAAAAATCAGCCCCGCTCCGGCATGCCCGCCTGTGCTTTGCGCCATCGACACCATGGGGCCAACAGCGGCAAAAGTTACCCCCATCATGACGGGCAGCTTGATGCCAAACCACTGGGTGCAGCCCATGGCTTGAATCAGCGTCACCAAGCCACAGACAAACAGGTCCGCTGAAATGAGCATGGCCACTTGCTCGGGGGGCAGGTTCAACGCACGGCCCACGATCAATGGGACGGCGACGGCACCGGCATACATCACAAGCACGTGCTGCAAACCCAGTGCAGTCACTCGGCCTAAGGGGAGCTTTTCATCGACGGGATGCACGCTGCTTGGCATGGGTCTTCCTTCAATCCGTTGTATGTTTTTGCTGGTTTTCGCACTTTGCGTACTGCGATCCATACAAAAAGTGTATACAAAATGGAATAAAAAAAGCCGCTCCAAAACCCCCGTTTCAATCCAATATGGCTAGGGTTTGCCCGCTGTTGGTGTGAGATCGCCCCCTAAGTGCCTTGGGGGCTTCTGAAGTACAAAAATCTTTTTTGTAATGCGAAAAATAAAACCACTTGCAAGTGGCGCGTGAGCCGCTCAGCCAAACTACTGCGCGCAGGACGTTGCTCTCACTGCCTAGGACGGCAAATCGATGGGCTGCAACTGCTTGCGCAGTGGATCGTGTGGCTGGGCATTGTCGGGGCTCAGTGATTGTTCAACCTCGCCCAAATGTTCGCGCAGCAACTGCGCTGCCAGTTGTGTATCGCCCGCTTCCAAGGCTTGCACAATGCCTTCATGTTGCAGGCACGATAAATTTGCATCTTGCTGCGACTGGTAAAGCGTGGCTGCCAAGGTGGTGCGTGCCGTCAGGTCACGCAGGATTTGGCTCAGTGCTTCATGTCCCATGCTTTGTGCCAAACACACATGAAAGTCTGCCAGCAAGAAGGCGCGCATGGCAGGGTCAACCCCTTCAATCGCGGCTTGTTCTTGTGCAATGTGCTGACGCAATTGCCGCGTCACTTGTTGCAAAGGACGGCCTTGCTCTTGCAGCAAACCTGTTTCGATAACGCGGCGCGCAGCAAAAGCATCGCGCGCTTCGCTCACCGATGGCTCAACCACGAACCAGCCGCGACGCGGGTGGACGTGTACAAAGCCACGTGCTTGCAGCTGCATGAGCGCCTCGCGCACCAAGGTACGACTAACACCAAACAAATCTGACAGGGCTTGCTCGCCCAAACGCTCTCCAGGCTGTAACTTGCGCGCCAGAATGGATTGGACGACTTGCTGAGCGATGGATTGCGTAGGGCGTTGCATGTGGCCTATCTTAGATGAGACGTTGGGGCGTGATCTTCGGTCTGTTCCAGCGCAGGAACTGTTTCTCCGTTGAGCACTTTGTGTGCCCGCGCTTTGTCAATATCGCCTTCCCACGCAGCGACAGCCACGGTGGCAACGCAGTTGCCAATCAAATTACCCAAGGCGCGGGCAATTCCCATGAACCAGTCGACCGACAGCACCAGCACCAAGCCAATTGCGGGGATGGCAGGTACGGCCTGCAAAGTCGCAGCTAGCACCACGATGGCAGAGCCAGGGACACCGTGTGCGCCTTTGGAGGTGAGCAGCGAGATGGCCAGAATGGTCAACAAATCCGTCATGGTGATGGGCGTGTTGGTGGCCTGGGCAATAAACACCGCTGCCATGGTGATGTAGATGGAGAACGCGTCCAGATTGAACGAGTAGCCCGTAGGAATGACCAGGCCCACAGTGGAGTCACGGATACCCATGTGCTTGAGCTTGGCCATGATCTGCGGCAGTACGCTGTCAGAGGAGGTGGTCGCAAACACCACAGCCAGTTCTTCGCGCAGATAGCGCAGCAATTTGAGCAGGCTAAAGCCTGAGAAACGCAAAATCAGCCCCAGCACTACAAACACAAAAATGAGCACAGCGCCGTAAAACAGTACCACCAGCATGCCCAGTTGCTTGAGGGAGCCCAAGCCGTATTTGCCAACAGTGAAAGCTATGGCCCCCAGCACGCCCAGCGGGGCCAGCTTGATGAGAATGCCCATGGTCTTGAACAGCACCAGCGACAAATCTTCGATCAGTCCGGTCACTTTGCGACCGCGCTCACCTAGCAGAGACAGTGCGCAACCAAACAAGATGGAAAACAGCAGCACTTGCAGCACATCGCCCGTCGCAAACGCGCTGACCGCAGTGGTGGGAATCAGCTTGAGCAAAAACTCCGCAGTGCCGCCACCTGCGAGCTTTTCGGCATTGCTGACGTAGGCACTCATGGCTGCTGCATCCAGCCCCTTGGGGTCCACATTCATGCCCACTCCAGGCTGGAACCACACCGCCAGCAGCAGCCCTAAAGCCAGTGCGACGGTGGTGACCACTTCAAAGTAAATCAGGGCTTTGACGCCAACACGGCCCACACGTTTGAGGTCATCAGTGCCCGCAATGCCGTGCACTACCACACAGAAAACGATCAAGGGGATCAGCATCTTGATGAGCTTGATGAACCCATCGCCCAGCGGCTTCAATGCAATACCGGTTTCCGGCCATGCCAAGCCGATGACGACCCCAGCCACCAGTGCCAGCAGCACTTGACCAAACAGTGATTTCAAAAAACGCATGGAGAACCTCGCAGTCTTGATATTCAAATCTTGTATGCAAGAAATGTCCGCAAGATTGGTGCCAAGGTCACGAGGGTTTGCACGGGCAGTGTGGCGTGCAGAGAACGCGGGTTATCGAGGGTGTGTGCACAGGATTGCACTGTTTTGATGCCTGCAGGCAACACACTGCTTGATCGTGGTGCGTAAGCACACGTGCTTGCGCTTCTCTTAGAAGTACGCACCGCAGCTTTTGTGGGCAATGGCAGCGTTACTCGCCACGCTTTGAAGTCGAAATGCGCAGGGTGTTGAGGTGCTGCGAAAAGCTAAGCGCCTCATGGCGACGCAGGTAGTCTTTATGGCCACCATATATCCAGCGCATTCGCCAAATAAAAAGCCCCTGCGCATGACCGCAGAGGCTTTCTCTAAGACTATGAAGGTGATCGTGCTGCTTAAGCCAGCCAGTCCACCAGGCTGCGCGCAATCACCTTGGTGGCGCGGCGCAGGTCTTCCAGTTCCAAACGCTCATCGGCGCGCTTGGCGTGGCTTTCCAGCACGGTGCGCGGGCCTGCACCGTAAATCACACCGGGAATGCCGCGCTCCACGTACAGGCGCACATCGGTGTACAGCGGGGTACCTACGGCGGGGGGCTTTTCACCAAACACGGCTTCACCATGGTGCTGGATGGCGTTGACCAGCGGCGCATTGCCTGCCAGCGGCGTCATGGCGTTGGCCAGCAGCAGGCGCTTGATATCAACGCGTGCCGCATCTGCAACGGCGTAGCCACGCTGGGTGTTGAAGTCTTCGATCGCCTTGGCAATCACTGCACGGATCGATGCTTCGACCTCTGCTGGGTTCTCTTCCGGAATCATGCGGCGGTCCAGTTTGAGCACCACTTTGCCGGGGATCACATTGGTGTTGGTGCCGCCTTCAATGCGACCAATGTTGACGTATGGGTGCTTGATGCCCGGCACTTTGGACAGCACCTGCTGGTACTTCGCGTTCTCTGCATACAGGCCATTCATGATGGCGACAGCCGCTTGCAAGGCGTCCACCCCTGTATGGGGCACCGCAGCATGCGCCATCTTGCCGTGCACGGTCACTTCCATTTGCAGGCAACCGTTGTGCGCGGTAACCACCTCGTAGCTAAAGCCGGCGGCCACCATCAAATCGGGCTTGGTCAAACCGTTTTTCAGCAGCCAGCCGGGGCCCAATTCGCCGCCAAACTCTTCGTCGTAGGTAAAGTGCAGCTCCACCGCGCCCTTGGTGGGCTTGGCGATGGCTTCCAGCGCCCGCACCGCAAAAGTGAAGGATGAAAAATCACTCTTGCTCACGGCGGTAGCGCGGCCATACATTTTGCCGTCTTCGATCACCGCGCCGTACGGGTCTTGGCTCCAGCCTTCTCCGGGTGGCACCACATCGCCGTGGGCGTTCAGTGCAATCGTCTTGCCACCATCACCGGGCGTGCCATAGGGGCGGCGCACGATCAGGTTGGTGATGGACTCCATGCCGTAGTCCAGCACTTCCTGTGTGGGCACCACGTGCTTTTCTGCATCAAAACCAAACGCGGCGATCAGATCGGCTGTGCGCTCGGCGTGCGGCGCGTTATTGCCGGGCGGGGTATCGGTGGGCACTTGCACCAGCGCCTGCAAAAACTGCACTTGTTCATCAAAGTGGGCATCGATCCACGCGTCCAGCGCGGCGTAGGTGGCTTGGCGGTCTTGGGTCATTCTTGTTGTCTCTTGTCGGTAGTGGTTTATGCGGAGGCCAGTTGCGCCAGCACATTGCTGAAGGCGTCCACGGCCAGTTGCATGTCATCGCTGGTGGTGGATTCGCGCGGGTTGTGGCTGATGCCGCCATTCAGGCCACGCGTAAACAGCATGGCCTGCGGCATGATTTCGTGCAGCTTCATCGCGTCGTGGCCCGCGCCGCTGGGCATGCGGAAAACGGGTACGCCCAGCGATGCCACCGCTTGCTCCCAGCGGGCTTGCAAGGCCGGGTCACTGGGGGCCGCAGCGGCTTGCATGGCCAGTTCGGCCTTGTATTGCAGGCCGCGGCGCTGGGTGATTTCTTCCAGCTTGGCCAGCACGTCTTTGACCATGGCATCGCGCTGTGGATCGGTGGGTGCGCGCAGGTCCATGCTGAAGTGGCAGCGTCCGGGAATCACATTGATCGAGCCGTTGGGCACTTGCAGCATGCCCACCGTCGCCACGCTGTCGCCATCTTGTGCCGCGCGTTGTTCCATGTACAGCGCCAGCTCGGCCACGCCCAGCGCGGCATCGTGGCGGCGGTCCATGGGCGTAGTGCCTGCATGGCTGGCCGTGCCAAACATTTCGCACACGTAACGCACACCACCGTTGATGGAGGTGACCACGCCCAGCGGAATGTCCAGCTCGTTGAGCACTGGGCCTTGCTCGATATGTACCTCGATAAAACCCAGATACTGCGCTGCGTCACGCTGGATTTTGGGAATGTCATCAATGCACAAGCCCGCATGCTGCATGGCTTCGCGCATGGTGATACCGTCGGCGTCTTTTTGCTCCAGCCACTCGGGCTTGAAGTCGCCAATCAAGGCGCCAGAACCGAGGAAGGTGGCCTTGTAGCGCTGACCTTCTTCTTCGGCAAAACCCACCACTTCAATACCAAATGGCAGGCGTTTGCCTTGGCCGTGCAATTCGCGCACGCAAGCCATGGGGACAAAAATGCCCAGGCGGCCATCGTATTTGCCGCCGTTGCGCACGGTGTCGTAGTGGCTGCCGGTCAGCAGATATTTGCCACCTTCTTGGGCAGGCTTGTAGCGGCCCACCACGTTGCCTACGGCATCTATTTCGACCTCGTCAAAACCGCAGTCGCGCATCCAGTGGCTGATGCGCTGGGCGCAGGCGCGGTGCGCGTCGGTCAGGTAAGTGACGGTCAACTGGCCTTTTTCGGCAAAGCCCGGCTCGCTGTGCTGGGCCAGCTTTTCTTGCCAGTCCCACACCTCGTTGCCCAAGGTGGGTTCGTAGCCAAACTTGTCGTTCAGACGTATTTCCGCAATGCGGTGGATGTTGCGAATCGCCTCGGCACGCTCGTAGTCGGGGTGGTTGTAGCTGCGACGCGCAAAGGTGTCGATGATCTCGGCCTTGCCCAAGCCGCTGCCGCGTGGGCCGCGCACGGCCAAGATGAAGGGAAAACCAAAGCGCGCGTTGTAGTCCGCATTCAGTTGCTGGATGCGCGTAAATTCTTCGGGCGTGCACTGTGTCAGCCCCGCCTTGTTTTGCTCATTGGTGGATTCGGCAGTGAGCGACTGCGCCACCATGGCCTTGCCAGCCAGCTCCGGGTGGGCGCGGATCAGATCGAGCTGCGGCTGTACACCGGCTAGCGCCAGAACCTGCACCATGGCGTGCTTCAGATGGGCCAGCGACGTGAATGGGCGCTGGGCCAGCGCCGCTTGCGCAATCCAGGGTGAATGCTCGTACAAACCATCCAACATGTGCACGGCGCTGGCAGCGTCGGCGCTGTTGAGTTGTTCCAAGGTCAGGGCCATGGTGCTTCCTATCAATAAAAAGAGCTACCAGCGCTTACCACATAAGCGCTAGAGGCTGATTTGGCTTAAAACTTCAACTTACAGGGCTGGCGCTGGAAAGCGCTGTGCCCAGTGGCGTGCAATGTCAATGCGGCGGGCCACCCACACCTGATCGTGCTGCTGGATGTGATCCAGAAAACGCTGCAGTGCCGTGATGCGGCCGGGGCGGCCCAGCAGGCGGCAATGCATGCCAATGCTCATCATCTTGGGCGCGTTTTCGCCTTGCGGATCACCTTCGGCGTACAGCGCGTCGAACGTGTCTTTGAGGTACTGAAAGAACGGGTCGGCATGCGAGTAGCCCTGGGGCAAGGCAAAGCGCATGTCGTTGCAGTCCAGCGTGTAGGGCACGATCAATTGCTGGTGCTGGCTGCCATCGGTTTTGCCCACGGTCATCCAAAAGGGCAGGTCGTCGCCGTAGTAATCGCTGTCGTAGGTAAAGCGGCCATCATCGGCCACGATGCGGTGGCTGTTGGGGCTGTCGCGACCGGTGTACCAGCCCAGGCCGTGGTCGCCGTCGTGGCCATACAGCGTTTCAAAAATGTCCATGCACTGCGCCATGTGCGCGCGTTCCACTTCTTCGGGCACGCCCTGGTAGTGAATCCATTTGAGACCGTGGCAGGCCACTTCGTGGCCCAGCTGTGCAAAGGCCTGTGCCACTTCGGGGTGCTTTTGCAGTGCAGTGGCCACGCCAAACACGGTCAGCGGCATGCCGCGTTTTTCAAATTCGCGCAGGATGCGCCACACGCCAGCGCGGGAGCCGTATTCGTAAATACCTTCCATGCTCATGTGGCGCTCTGGGTAGGCGGCCGGGTTGAACATTTCAGACAGAAACTGTTCGCTGGCGGGGTCACCGTGCAGCACGCAGTTCTCGCCACCTTCTTCGTAATTCAGTACAAACTGCACCGCAATGCGCGCCTGGCCGGGCCACTGCGGGTGTGGGGTGTTGCGGCCATAGCCAATCAGGTCACGGGGGTAGGGGGCGCAGGCGTTGTATGTCATGAAACGATCAATTCAAACCAGGGAAACCACACTCAAAGGCTGACGCTGGAGAGCGCCATCGACAAATCATTACTGGGCACATCACGGTCAAAAGTCAGTCCTTGCTCGACGTGCTCCAGGTGGTCTTGCATCAGGCGCACAGCGGTGTCTTCGTCTTTGGCAGCCAGGGCTGCGACGATCGCTTCATGCTCTTCGTGCGAATGCTCGGCAGCGCTGGTGCTTTGGTACATCAGTGTGATGAGGGCGCAGCGCGAGATCAAATCGCCCAGCAGCTGTGCCAGCACATGGTTGCCCATTTGCTCGGCCATCACCACGTGAAAATCGCCCAGCAGCTCGGTGCGCTGGCCGACATCATTGCGGTCCATGGCTTTTTTCTCGGCGGTGATGTGGTTCTTCAGCGCCTTGATCTGTGCGGGCTTGACCTGGCGCACAAAGGCGCGTGTCATCTCTGACTCCAGCATGCGGCGCACGGCAAACACCTGCTTGGCTTCATCGACCGAGGGCGTGGCCACAAAGGCGCCCCGTGCGGGCGCAAGCGTGACCAGACGGTTTTGCGAAAGCTGGAACAAAGCTTGCCTGACCAAGGTGCGAGAAACGCCGAAGTGGTCCGCGAGCTTTTGCTCCGCCAACTTGGTGCCGGGGCGCAATTTGTGCTCGACGATGGCACGCGTCAGAGCGTCGGCGATGGCGCTGGTGGAGGATGTTTCCATAGGGATCATCATAGATGCGTTTGAGCAAAAATTGTATACACTTTTGGTGAACAAGCGGTTGCAAGGCAGCTGCAGCAAATTAAGGAGTTACCCCATGGGCTTGAGTACCCACGTTCTGGACACCATGCATGGCGGCCCTGCCGCTGGCATGGAGGTGAAGCTTTTTGCGTGCGATGGCGACAAAGCCACGCTTGTGAAAAGTCTGACCCTGAACCACGATGGCCGAACCGATGCTCCACTTTTTGACAACAACAGTCTCAAAGTAGGCACCTACCGCTTGTCCTTCGATGTTGCAGGCTACTTCAAAGCAAAAGGCGTGCAACTTCCCGAGCCTAATTTTCTGAATGTGGTGAGCCTGGACTTTGGTGTGGCGCATACCGATCAGCATTACCACGTGCCGCTGCTGGTCAGCCCCTGGAGTTATTCGACCTACCGGGGGTCTTGAGCGTCGATCCGTTCGCCATAAAAGAGAGCGGCTAGCGTAGGTGAATGCTGGGTTTCAATGATATTTCTATCTGAAACCTAATCATTGCCTGCGCTAGTCGCTCTTTTTTTATGTGTGAGGATTTAACCGCCTGCCAGTTGCCCTTCGGACAAGGTATCCAGCTGGAACTGGCCCGATCGGTCCCACAGCCAGGTTTCGGTATAGGTCACATTGCCCGCGACAGTGGGCGGAAATGGTGCAGCCGCACGCACCAAGCGCTCAATCTCTTTGGTCACTTCTGGTGCATGGCTGGGCGCACGCATCCATTGCAGGCGGCGAATATGGCCTCTGCTTGTCAGGTGAATCTGCAGCACCGCAACCGCATACAGCATGGGCGGCAGTTTGCCGTGGTAGATACGCTGCGGGTAACGCTGGTAAAAATGGCGCGCGGCTTTTTGTTCGTAGGCGGCAGAAGCAGCCTTGTCCGATCCCAGCAGGCCGCCCGGCAACTGAATGGGTACGCCGCAGGCCGTGAGCGAGGCGGCAGCCACCGTGGTCAAACCGCCCAGCAACCAGCGGCGGCGCGAAAGATGGCCAGAAGCGGCGCAAGAAGAAGGTGTGGGCAAGGTCATCATGGCGCCAGCTTATCCAGCGCACTGATCCCGTGGTCGCTGCAAGAGCGACGCTTGTTGCCGTAGGCTGAAGCGCCGAAACGCATTCCCAGTCATTGGTGCCCGCCTTGCCGGTGGTGCGGCTGGCTATATGCGCCAAGTGCAGAACACCACTAAATGGTGGCTGCAGCGCGCCATTCGATACTTAACCGCCGTCGCGCTGGCCTTCGGTCAAGGTATCCAGCTGAAAGCGGCCTGACTTGTCCCACAGCCACGTGTCGGTGTAGGTCACAAAACCCAGCCTGCTGGCGACCGGAAATGGTGCTGCAGCGCGCACGGTACGTTCAATCTCCTTGACCACTTCCGGTGCGTGGCGTGGTGCGCGCATCCAGTTCAGGCTGCGGATGTTGCCGTTGCGATCCAGATGCACCTCCAGCACCCCCACGGCATACAGCATGGGTGGCAGCTTGCCTTGGTAAATGCGCTGCGGGTTCTGCTGGTACAAATGCTGGGCGGCATCCTGCCGGTACTCCCGTGCCGATGCCGCGTTGGAGGCCGCACTGGGTGTAGAGGTGCCTGTGCCGCCAGAGGGCGCTGAGGGTGCGACCCCGCATGCAGCCAGCAAGGCGGCTGTCGCCGTGGCTAAGCCGCCCCACAGCCAATGGCGCTTAGGATGGGGGCTGGAAGAGGTGGGCGTGGGCTTTTCAGTCATGGCGCAAGCTTATCCTGATCTCCAAGTGCACATGGTTGGCAAGACTTGTGCTTGCCATGCCCACGGATGTCAACAAAAAAGGTGAACCGGTTGAATGATTGGGAAAGTCTGCATGCGGCAGTCGCGCACGGCCCGGTGTGCCTGGTAGAGATCACGGCCATTCAAGGCTCGGCCCCGCGTGGCCCTGGTGCCTGGATGGCTGTGCAGCCGCATGCCTTGATGGGCACCATAGGCGGCGGCCATCTGGAGTGGGAAGCCACGCGCCTGGCACGCGACTGGCTGCAGCAGGGTTTGCAGGGCGAGGCACGTACACACCGCCGGGCCCTGGGACCTTCGCTGGGGCAATGCTGCGGCGGCGCGGTAGAAATGCGCCTGACTGCGGTCACGCCCGCAACGCTGGCTGGTGTGGTGGCGCGTTTGCAGCAAGTGCGCGTGCCTGTGGCCTTGTTTGGTGCAGGCCATGTGGGCCATGCCTTGGTGCGGGTGCTGCAGCCTTTGCCTTTCACGGTCCACTGGGTGGATAGCCGTTATGACATCTTCCCGTCACCCGCGCCTGCCCATGTGCACTGTGAATCATCGAACCCGGTGCATGACGCCGTGCGTGATCTGCCTGCCCAATCGCTGGTGCTGGTGATGAGTTTTAGCCATGCCGAGGATCTGGACATTGTCAGCGCCTGCCTGCGCCGCCAGCGTGCGCAAGCCGATCTGCCTTTTGTGGGGCTGATTGGCAGCGCCACCAAATGGGCGGTGTTTCAGCACCGGCTGCAAGAGCGTGGTTTTAGCGCGGCAGAGATAGCGCACATCACCTGTCCCATCGGCATTGCAGGTGTACCTGGCAAAGAGCCGGAAGTGATCGCCATTGCTGTGGCGGCACAGTTATTGCAGCAAAGACAGCAGCAACTTTCATTGCGTTAAGCCTTGTGCCTTGGCTTGGTAGTTTTCCTAGGTAGGGCCCATATTGCTGCGTTTGGCGACAAAAAGTGCATACACTTTGATGAAAGACAGGTCGCAGCGGTGCCCAGGAAGGTTTTGACAACCCAGGTGCGCGGCCCATTCTTCTGCTCAGAGCGCCCGCAGTGGTGAGCAGGTTGATCTTCACGTGCAGCCCTTGTGCTGCCGGAGTTGGGTGCTATGGAAAGCTATATCCTCGACTGGGCCAATCTGCTGTTGCGGTGGCTCCACGTCATTACCGCCATTGCTTGGGTGGGTTCGTCCTTTTACTTTGTCTTTTTGGACAGCAGCCTGACCCCGCCGGTCGATGAAGACCTCAAGCGCCAAGGCGTCAGCGGTGAGCTGTGGGCCGTGCATGGTGGCGGCTTTTACCACCCCGTTAAATTTGCGGTCTCCCCCCCCAAACTGCCTGAACATCTGCATTGGTTCTACTGGGAAAGCTACACCACTTGGCTGTCAGGCTTTGCGCTGCTGACGGTGTCTTATTTGTGGAATGCCAAGATCTACCTGGTTGACCCCGCCAACCCGCTGATGTCCAGCAACCTGGCCATCGTGGCGGCACTGGCTTTTCTGGTGGTGTTCTGGCTGCTGTATGACGGTATCTGCCGCGTCTTCGGCCACAAAGAAGGGGGCGATGGCATCGTTGGCGCACTGGTGCTTGTGCTGGTTTGCCTGGCTTCTTACTTGGCGTGCCACATCTTTCCGGGGCAGGCGGCATTTTTGCTGATGGGTGCGATGCTGGCCACGTCCATGAGTGCCAATGTGTTCTTCTGGATCATTCCCGGCCAGAAAACCGTGGTGGCGGCGATCAAGGCCGGTGAACCTGTCGACCCCATCCACGGCAAACGCGGCAAGCAGCGCAGCGTGCACAACACCTACTTCACGCTGCCAGTGCTGTTTGCCATGCTGTCTAACCACTATGGCTGGTTGCACGCGCACGAGATGAACTGGCTGGTGCTGATCTTGATGATGTTTGCGGGCGCTGCCATTCGCCAGTTCTTTGTCATGCGCCATGGCTACAAGCTGGGCCGCAACCCCCACCCGTGGAAATATGCCGCCGTGGGTGTGGTGGTTTTGCTGGGCGTGATCGTGTGGCTCAAACCTGTGCCTCCGGCTGCAGTGGCCGTGAACCCCGCTGTGATTGCGCCCATCGGCCAGTCGGTGTTGCAGGGTGAAACAGACAAGCCTGCGGTCGAATTGCCAACCAGCTCAAGCACAGCAAGCGCGGGTAGCTATGAAAAACTGCATGCTGTGATGCAGCAACACTGCGTGGTGTGCCACAGCGCCAACACGATTGCGCAGAAAAACGTCAAGTTCGACACCGCGCAAGACATCAAATCGCATGCCCAGCAGATCTACCAGCAGGTGGTGCTGCTGCGTAAAATGCCATTTGGCAACCCCGGCGCACTGAGCAACGAAGAGCGCGAAGCCTTCAAGCTGTGGTTTGAAAACGGCGCACCTGCCCAGTAATTGACGGCCTTTAGGCCCGCAACCCGCAGCGTTTGTCTGCGGGTTTTTTTGTGGAGAGATACAGCCAACAGCCTCTGTGATTGACTGTGCGTGGTCGGGCGTGACCAGGCGTGCGGTAACTGCGTCACATTATTGATATGGCTCAAAACGGCGCAGCGGGGGCTGCTGCACAGTCCGTAACCATGTTCCACGTCCCATCCTTTGATCCCTTGGCCCAAGCAGAGGTGGTTTCTGCCGGTCAACTGCTGCGCCAACGAGGCTCGCGCCCTGACTCTGTCCTGTACCTGGACAGCGGTTGTGTGGTGCTGGGCGTCAGAGGCGAAGGGCAAATGCGCCATCAACTGGGTATTGTGGAAGGTCCCGCTTGGCTGGATGCCGCTTTTGCACTCACCGGCAAGCCCTGCGGTGTAGACATGGTGACCGACTCGCGCGTCCGCCTGCGCCGCATGTCGCTCAGCTCGTTCCAGAACAGTCTGGATGCCTTGCCAGACACGGTGGCCACCTTGGTGCGCGATATGGCGCATGGCTACTGCCAGCAGACAGAAACCGCCGTCAGCCGCTTGGCGCAAGATGCAGAAACCCGCTGTGCCCAATGGCTGCTGCGCCACGCCCAGCATGACGTGAATGGCACGCTGCGCGTAACGCTGAACCAGCGCAAACGCACCATTGCCGCCCAGCTCGGGATTGCCCCAGAGACTTTCTCGCGCGTGCTGCGTCATTTGCGTGAACACGGTCTGATTGCCGGCACGGGCAATGTGCTGAACTTGCCGCACCCCAGCGCTTTGCAAAGCGTGGCGGGCATTTAGCCCTCACCAATCCGGAGTATCAAGAGGCCGCAAGGCCTCTTTGTTTTTATGGCGCTTCTCTTTTTGTGCTGTCAGTGCTGGTCTGGCAAGGGTTCCACCCGTATTGAACGCACGCCACGCATGCCTATAGTGGGGCGTGAACCGCAAGCATCCTCCTCCCAAACAACCGCCTGTCGGCCCTGAAACCAGCTGGCGAGGGCTGCGCGTACTGGTGTGCGTGCTGCTGGCATTGGTGCTGTCGGTGATGGCAGTGTGCGGTTTTTTCCTAGTGCGGGTGTTTGATGCCCGCACGCAAGAGCGATTGACCACCCTGCAAAGCATGGAAGCCGATTTGTGGGCACGCATGCTCACCGCGCGAATGGAGGCGCACCAGCGGCTACTCACTTCAATTGCACAAGGGATGCATACCAGCTTGCTGGATAAACCGGAGGTGCTGGATGCGCTGATGCAGCAAGACGGCTCCATGTTGCGCTTGTTTGAAAGTTTGCATGTGGCGCTGCCAGCGGGTTCCATCAGCCACCATGGTGCGGTAGGCGCTGTGGCGGAGGTCGATACCCCCGGCATGGACGCGCTGCGGCGCACGATTGCCGAGGGCAAGCCCACTATCTCCTTGGTGCCTGCGATGGAGGATGCGCAGCACTTGCGCGTCTTGCTCAGTGTGCCCATGCGGCGTGCAGATGGCAGTGTGTCCGGGGCCTTGGCGGCGATCGTGAAACTACCCTTGGCGGCACTGATGCCCGAGCTGGTCGAACCGCAAGCCGGCCTGCAGTACATGGTGCTGGACAACGAAGGCTTGGTGCTGGCCCATTCAGACGCTACGCAGCGCTGGAAGCATGTGCAAGAAGTCATGGGAGTGCATGGCCGTGACTGGCAAGCCTTGTCCAAACCTTCTACTGCGAATGCAGATACCCAAATCTGGGGGCGCATGCTGGCCACGCGCGTGGGGCTGCCGTTGCCGCAGTGGCAGGCGGTGGTGCTCAGAGATATGTCGGTAGACATGCAGATGCAACGGGGTTTGCCAGCGCCGGTGTGGATGGGGTTGGGTGGTGCTGCTCTGCTGCTGACCCTGTTGGCGGGCTGGCTGTTGTGTGGGTGGCTGGCTCCTTGGCCCAAGAAAACCGCTTTGCACGCTCATGATTTGGAGGAGGCCGACCAGGACAGTGGCAGTGCGGATGCACCGCCTGCACCAGAGGCTTCTTTCGTACTGCCGCTGCAGCCCCAGATAGGCGCGATGGCGATGTTTGAAGAGGTCCCTTCAGCCATGCTGCTGGAGCAGTCCGGTCACGTCATTCTGGCGACCCCGTTGGTCGCGGTGATACTGGGCTATTTTGGCCCCGATGCCGAACAGCTCACCCTGGCACAGTTGCTGGAAGATGCCGAGGCGTTGGCAGCTGTGCGGCAGACTTTGGACGATTTAGGCAGCTTTGAAGGCCAGCTGCCCCTGCGCAAAAAAGATGGCGACTGGGTACAGGTGCATGTGTTTGCATGGTCGCCTGCGCAGTTGCCATCGGCCACGGTGTGGCGGCTGCATTTGCCGTGGCGCCAGCGGCGTGCCTTACCCTTGCCTGAGCAGGCCCATGCTTGGCGCGATGGTCTTACGGGCTTGCCCAACCGTGAAGCGTTCATGTGGGGCCTGCAGTCTTGGGTGTCTGACAGTATGCAGAGCGTGAAGCAGACGGCGGAGAGTTCGCCTGCACGTGTACCTGCACAAGGCTGTTTACTGTTTGCCGATGTGGACCATCTGGGCATGATGAACGAGGTCACCTCCCGCGAGATGGGCAATAAAATCTTGCGCCATATTGGACGTTTGCTGGCCAGCCAAACCCAGCCTCTGGGCAGTTTGGCCCGTCTGGGTGGGGATGAATTTGCGGTACTGCTGCCGGGCATTAGCTTGGCGCATGTGCAGGGGATTGGGCAGGCCTTGTGTGACGCGGTGTGGCGCTGGCAACCCAGCTGGGGCGGAGAGCGCCACTGGGTCAGCATCAGCATTGGCGTAGTGGCCGTAGATGCCCAGCGCCATACGCCAGACCAAGCCCTGCGTGCAGCAGATATGGCTTGCTATGAGGCCAAGCGCCGTGGCCGTTGCCAGGTGGCCGTGGGCCACATCGCAGCCCAGCCCACATTGGCGGCTTAACACCTTGCGCAGCCCTGCATGCCACTTGTGAATCCTCGCCGCCCAGCGGTCTGACCATCAGGTGGCACGGTATGTGGCGTTGCGCCTCGTCTTTAGTCCCTCTTTGCGATGGATGGACTGGGGCGAGCAGACTTTCTTTAGCGCTGCAGCGCTTGCAACACGTGCTCGGCGGTGGCGGGTGCTTGCAGCTGCACCACCCCCGCCTTACCCTGCTGCCGGCGTGCGCTGGCAATCGCATGGCGCAAAGCTTCGTACACGCTGATGGCCAGCATGAATGGCGGTTCGCCCACTGCCTTGCTGCCGCCCACGTTGTCTTCGCGGTTGGGTTCGTTGAACAACTCCACCTTGAAGTGCTCGGGGATGTCGCCCGTGGCGGGGATTTTGTAGGTACTGGGGGCGTGGGTGGTCAGCACACCCTTGTCGTTCCACACCAGTTGCTCCGTGGTCAGCCAGCCCATGCCTTGAATGAAACCGCCCTCAACCTGGCCGATGTCAATGGCTGGGTTGATGCTGCGGCCCGCGTCATACAGCACATCAATCGCCAGCACCTTGGATTCGCCGGTGAGTGTGTCAATCGCCACTTCGGTGCATGCCAGGCCGTAGGCAAAGTAGTAGAACGGGCGACCGGTGAGGGTGGCTTTGTCGTAATGAATTTTGGGCGTGCGGTAAAAGCCGTCACTCCACAGCTGAATGCGGTTGGCGTAGGCCTCTTTGACCACGGCATTGAAGGACCGTGAGCCACTGGGTGAATGGATCAAACCACCTGAGAACGTGATGGCGCCGGCCCCGCAATTGGCCAAGCCGGCCACAAAGGCGGCCAGGTTGCTGCGCACTTTGCCCGCTGCGTACTGGGCGGCACGGCCGTTCAAATCGGTGCCGCTGCTGGCAGCAGTGGCGCTGGCGTTGGGTACTTTGCTGGTGTCGCTGGCCGTCACCTGCACTTGCGACAGTGGCACGCCCAGCTCATCGGCCACGATCTGCGCTACCTTGGTGTTCAGGCCCTGGCCCATTTCGGTGCCGCCGTGGTTCACCTGCACCGTGCCATCGGTGTACACGTGCACCAGCGCGCCCGCTTGGTTGAACAGGGTGGCAGTAAAGCTGATGCCAAACTTGACCGGTGTCATGGCCATGCCGCGTTGCAAGACGCTGTTGTGCGCATTCCAAGTCGAAATGGCTGCTAGCCTTTTCTGATATTGCACATCCTGCTCTAGTTTTTGTGTCATCGGCAGCAGGATATTGTCTTCCACCTTCATCTGGTAGTGGGTGACGGCGCGCGGTGATGTGGCGTCTGCATCGTAGTAATTGCGACGGCGCACTTCCAGCGGGTCTAAGCCCAGCCTGTGCGCAATGTCGCCCATGATGGTTTCAATCACGATCACGCCCTGCGGCCCGCCAAAGCCACGGAAAGCCGTGTGGCTCTGCGTGTTGAGTTTGCAGCGGTACGAGGTGATGCTGACATCCGACAGAAAGTAGGCGTTGTCGGTATGAAAAATGGCGCGGTCGGCCACGGGGCCTGACAGGTCGGCGCTGAAGCCGCAGTGCGCAGCCATTTGCAGTTTCAGTCCGGTGATCAGGCCATTGTCATCAAAGCCCACATCCCACTCGTACGAGAACGGGTGGCGCTTGCCGGTGATCATGAAGTCATCGTCCCGGTCCAGCCGCAGCTTGATGGGGCAGGCAAACTTGCGTGCGGCCAGCGCAGACCACACAGCCAGGTGGCCAGCCTGCGTTTCCTTGCCGCCAAAGCCACCGCCCATGCGGCGACACTGCACGGTGACGGCATGCGCGCCCACGCCCAGTGCGTGCGCTACCCATTCCTGCACTTCACCGGGGTGCTGGGTGCTGGAATGCACCACCCACTGGTTTTGCTCCATAGGGATGACGTAAGCAATCTGTCCTTCCAGATAAAAGTGCTCTTGTCCACCCACTTCCAGCGTGCCTTGCAGGCGCTGTGCGGCGCGGGCCAGACCTGCATCGGTATCGCCGCGCTGCACATGCACAGGAGGCAGTACAAAGCTTTTTTGGGCAATCGCGGTTGCGGTGTCCAGCACGGCGGGCAGGGGGGTGATGTCGGCGATCACTTTGCGCGCAGCGCGGCGCGCGGCCATCACGCTGTCTGCCACCACCAAACCAATGACTTGGCCGACGTGCCAGACTTTGTCGAGCGCAAAAATCGGTTCATCGTGGCCGAAAGCCGCAAGAATCGGGTCGCCCGGAATGTCAGCCGCCAGCACCACACCGCGGACACCCGGCATGTCCAGCGCAACACTGCTGTCTACGCCATGCAGTGTGCCGTGGGCCACGGTGGAAAGAATGGGCGCGGCGTACAGCGTGCCACGCAGCTCGGCCACATCGTCCAGATAAGGGGCTTGGCCCAGTACCTGCGCACGGGCGCTTTCGTGGATGTTGGATTGGCCGACCACGCCAGTGGAGCTGCTCAGCGCGGTGTTGATGGGGGCGTTCATGCGCAAACCTCCACGCGAATGTCTTCCAGCGATGCGCCGGTGTGGCCCTGGCTTTCCAGCCAGAAGCGTTGCACCAGACTGCCCAGCACATGGCGGCGGTAGTCGCCACTGGCGCGCATGTCAGAGATGGGGCTGAATTCGGCCTGCAATACGGCAGCTGCTGCTTGGGCTGTGGCCTGCGTCCACGGCTGGCCGAGCAAGGCGGCCTCTGTCTTGACAGCACGCGCAGGTGTAGCGGCTACGCCGCCCGCACCAATGCTGGCCTGGGTCACTACGCCATCTTGCACTTGCAGGTTGAGCACCATGCACACAGCCGAAATATCGTCATCCTGGCGCTTGCTGATTTTGTAGGCACGCAAATACGTGGTGCCAGCGGGCGTGCTGGGCAGCGGCACATCAATCCGCGTGACCAGCTCGTCGGCGGCCATCACGTTCTGGCGGTAGCCGGTATACAGCGCTTCCAGCGGTAGGCTGCGCTCACCGCGCACGCTGGCCAGTACCACCTGGGCATTCAGCGCAATCAGCAGCGGCATAGAGTCACCAATCGGCGAACCATTGGCCACATTGCCGCCCAGCGTGCCGCTGTTGCGCACGGGTAGCCCGGCAAAGCGCGACGCAAATTTGTGCAGTTGCGGCCACTGGGCTCTGAGCGCGGTGAATGCTTCTTCCAGCGTAGCGGCGGCACCTATGCGCAGGTGTCCATCGGCTTGTGTAATTACTTTCAGCTCGGCAGCGGCGGTGACGTCCAGCACCATCTCAAACCGCTTGTGGTGTTTGGTCACCCACAGGCCCACATCGGTACAGCCCGCCACCACTTGGGCTTGGGGGTGCTGTGATCGAATTTGTAGCAGCTCGCGTAAGCTGTCTGGTCGTTTGTAGGTGTTTTGTGCCTCAACGTCAGTATCACTATGCGCTAAAAGCTCTAGTTTTTGCAGAACAGCGGGGGCGTTGACCGTGGCAGGCGGCAAGCTGGCCATCTGCTGCGCAGCATCCAAAATTGGGCGGTAGCCGGTGCAGCGGCACAGATTGCCCGACAGCGCTTCCTGCGCGCCCTGGCGGTCCAGCGTGCTGCCGCAGGCGTGGTTTTGGTACATGCCAAACATACTCATTACAAAGCCCGGTGTGCAGAAGCCGCATTGTGTGCCGTGGCACTGCACCAGCGCTTCTTGTACGGGGTGCAGGTCTTTGCCGTCAGGCCGTTGAATGTCGGGGTCTTGCGCCAAGTCTTCAACCGTCCACAGCGCCATGCCGTCAATCGAATGCGCCAGGCGAATGCAGCTGTTGATGGCTTTGTAGTGCAGCTGGTGCTGGCCTTGCGCATCGGCCACGCGTTCGCCCAGCACCACAGTGCACGCACCGCAGTCGCCTTCACCGCAACCTTCTTTGGTACCGGTGCAATGCAAATCTTCGCGCAGCACCTCCAGCAAGGTGCGGTCGGGCGGCACGTTGTGCAGCGTGACGGGTTGACCGCCGCGCAGAAATTGGAGAGGGCGTGAGGACATAGGCTTGCAATCTGGCGGTATTTTTGGCGATTAAGCCACTCGAACACTGGGATGGCATATAGACTTCTGTATGCAGTCTATGCGTTTACAGCCATAGAGTGAATCTGGGCGGTGCAGGCTGCCCAAAGGCTGAAATCTGTATACAAATGCTGTAAGCAATTTCCGTGCAAGGCTTTTGACCGATGAAATCGTCTTGCGATTGTTAAACTCTACGACCCGTTTTCCTGGACCTTTTGCCGCAACATGAGCTTTTCTAACTTCTTGCGACGCGCTAAAAGCTCCCTCAATTTCTGGTCTGCACCTGCCAAATTGGCATCCGTATCCGATACCCCGGATTTTCATATCGACGAAGTTTCCGAGCGAGTCGCCAAGCTCCAGGCCCCCAAAGCCAAAGAGCCTGCACAATTTCACTCCTTGTTGAAACTGGCGCCCATTCCTGTGCCACGCGAGGTGCGCTGGGAAAGCCAAGCGGTATATATGGGGGCTTGGGTTGGAACTGCAGCGCTTGCTTGGGGGGGCTTTCAAGTACCTGCCGACTGGCTGCTGTGGTATGGCGCCGCTGCGGTGCTGATCTTTGCCGTGCTGTTTCGCTTGGAAGGCCCGCGAACGCGGGCGGAGCGGCTGCAGCGTGAGGCCGAAGTGCAGCGTTGTCACGAGGCTTATTTGAAGGCGGAAGCCCATTTGAAGGCGGTGCTCAGCGAAGGCTTCAATGACCGGATGGAAGAATTGAACAGTATTCGCTCGACCTACGACGACGCCTGTCGTGCACTGGGTTCAGTGGACCCTGGCAAAAACAGCAAGCTGATTGCTGCGCTGGCCAATTCGTTGCGCGCTGAGAAAACGCCGGAAGACGAAATGATGGAGCAGATGTCGCAAATGGAGCGAAAGATGCTGAAGTTGGTGGATGAGCTGGAAGATTACTCCGACGTTCACAAAGTAGCGATCGATGCGGCCATCATGGCCCGCCACAACGCCCGGTTGGCGTACTGGCAGGCCAAGTTGGACGAGGCGGTATTAACGGGTGAAGCCGTTCAGCAGCATTGACAACCGAATAATCCCTGCCCTTGTGGCAACACCGTATTGGCATACTGGGTCGCATTCGCGGCCCTTATTCTTTCATGCGAGAAACCACGCCCTTAGAGAAGATTGACCTGCACCTGATACGCGTGCTGCACACGGTGATTGCCGAACGCAGCGTCTCGCGGGCAGCCGTGCGTCTGGGTATGCACCAGCCGGGGGTCTCCACAGCGCTTAAGCGTTTGCGTGATTTATCGGGTGATCCTATCTTGGTGCGCTCAGGCAGTGGCCTGCAGCCCACCGATGCAGCGCTTCGCATGCTGGAGCCCGCTGCCGCGATTTTGCAGGCTGCAGAAAATCTGTTTACCGAGGCCCGCGCGTTTGATCCACGTGTGGCTGCTCGCACTTTTCGCATTGCGGCCAGTGATTACCTTGACCCTCAGTTTTTACCCAAGCTGGTGGCGCATCTGAAAAAACAGGCACCGCTGTGCACCGTGGAGATCATGGCCTTGAACCATGACGTGGACTACAGCGGGCAGTTGGCCCAAGGTGAGGTGGATGTGGTGATTGGCAACTGGCCCCAGCCGCCTGCGGAGCTGCGCATGGCGCAACTGTTTGCTGATGACACCGTCTGTCTGGTAAGCCAACAGCACCCGGCGGTGCGCCGTGGCTGGAAAGCCAAAGACTGGTTGGATGCGGAGCACATTGCGCCCATGCCAACCCATCCTGGCGCCAAAGGTGTGATTGATGATGCCCTGCATGACCAAGGTCTGCGCCGCAATATTGCGGTGCGCTGTGCACATTTTGGATTGATGCCGCAGATGGTGGCATCGAGTTTGCTTGTCCTGACGACGGGGCGGCAGTTTTGCGAGCGCTATGCCGCCCAACTGCCGATAGCGATTTTGACGCCCCCTGTGGAGCTGCCCCAAATGCGTTATTACCAACTGTGGCATGACCGCACGCACTATTCGAGCGCTGGTATCTGGCTGCGGGAGGCGGTCAAAGATACCGCATTGAAGCTATGAAAGAAATAGCTTTTCACTTAGGCTGGAACTGCAAGATAAGCAGTTTTTGTTCACAAGATTTTTTGAAACTAAAACCATCTCGCGCATGAATTCCCCACAATCCATCCCTAAGCCCGGTGACGCACCACCGCGCTTGCAACTGGTGGGCATTACCAAGCGATACCCGGCCGTGGTGGCCAATGACGGGGTGTCACTGACAGTGCAACCAGGCGAAGTGCACGCCGTGCTGGGTGAAAACGGCGCAGGCAAGTCGACGTTGATGAAGATCATCTACGGCACCGTCAAGCCTGATGAAGGCCAAGTGCTGTTTGATGGCAAACCTGTCAACATTCGCAACCCCCAAGAAGCACGCCAGTACGGTATTGCCATGGTGTTCCAGCACTTCAGCCTGTTTGACACGCTGACCGTGGCGGAAAACGTGTGGCTGGGCTTGGACAAGCACATGTCTTTGGCCGAGGTGACCGCGCGCATCGAATCCAAGGGGGCCGAATACGGCATGGATATCGACCCTTTGCGCCCTGTGCACACGCTGTCTGTGGGGGAGATGCAGCGCGTGGAAATCATTCGCGCCTTGCTGACCGATCCGCGCGTGCTGATTCTGGATGAGCCGACATCGGTGCTCACGCCGCAAGCCGTGGACAAGTTGTTTGTGGTGCTCAAGAAGCTGGCCTCCGAAGGCTGCGCCATTTTGTACATCAGCCACAAGCTGCACGAGATTCGCGAGCTGTGCACAGCCTGCACGGTATTGCGCGGTGGCAAAGTCACGGGTTACTGCAATCCCCAAGAAGAGACGAATGCATCGCTATCGCGCCTGATGATTGGCGCAGAGCCACCGGCGCTGCAATACCGCGAGGTCAAGACCGGCGACGTCGTGCTGAACGTCAACGGCCTGAGCCTCAAAAAGCAGGACCAGTTTGGCGTGGACTTGGTGGACATGCGCTTTGAAGTGCGTGCTGGCGAGGTGCTGGGCATTGCTGGCGTGTCGGGTAACGGCCAGCGCGAGTTGCTGTATGCGCTGTCGGGAGAAGACACGCGGGCTGCGGCAGACATGATTCAGGTGGCAGGCCAAGCTGCTGGGCGGTTGAACCCCAAGCAGCGACGCCAGCTGGGTCTGCACTTTGTGCCTGAAGAGCGTTTGGGCCGTGGAGCCGTGCCCACCATGGGGCTGGCGCACAACATGCTGCTGACACGCGATAACGCCGTGGGCAAAGGCGGTTGGCTGAACATCCGCAAGCTGGAGTTGCATGCCACAGACATCATTCAACGCTTTGGCGTGAAGGCTGGCGGAGCCAACGCACCGGCCAAGTCGCTGTCGGGCGGTAACTTGCAAAAGTTCATTGTGGGCCGGGAGATTGATGCCAAGCCCAAACTCTTGATCGTCTCGCAGCCCACATGGGGTGTGGATGTGGGTGCTGCCGCTCAAATTCGGGGCGAGATTTTGGCGCTGCGCGATGCCGGCTGCGCAGTGCTGGTGCTCAGCGAAGAGCTGGATGAATTGTTTGAAATCAGTGACCGTTTGCATGTGGTGGCCAAGGGGCAACTGAGTCCTTCGCTGCAACGTGCCGACGCCACACTGCAGTTAGTGGGTGAATGGATGAGTGGTTTGTGGAATGCCGATGTGCAGCAGCACTTGGCCCAGGTCGAAGCGGAAAGCGCAGGAATACAGCATGTTTAAGCTCGAACCTCGTCCCCAGGTCTCGAAATTTTGGACCTATGGCGCGCCCATCTTGGCGTTGTTGATCACGGTTGCCATCGGCGTGACCTTGTTTATTGCCTTGGGCAAAGATCCTGTGAAAGGGTTGCAAGCCTTTTTCTGGGAACCCATCAAAACCACTTATGCCTTGGGCGAGTTGGTGATGAAGGCCACGCCTTTGCTGCTGATTGCACTGGGCCTTTCCGTATGTTTTCGCTCCAACATCTGGAACATCGGTGCGGAAGGCCAGTTTGTGATTGGCGCCGTGGCTGCTGGTGGGGTGGCACTGCTGGCGGATAAGAATACAGGCCCTTGGATTGTTCCTGTCATTTTGTTGGCAGGCGTGCTGGGCGGTATGTTCTGGGCGGGCATCGTGGCGTTTTTGCGTGACAAATTCAACGCCAATGAGATCTTGGTCAGTCTGATGCTGGTGTACGTGGGTACGCTGGTGCTGGGTTACCTGGTCTATGGGCCCTGGAAAGATCCCATGGGCTACAACTTTCCCCAGTCCAAGGCGTTTGAACGCGTCACCCAGATTCCCAAGCTGATTGAAGGTACGCGTGTGCACATCGGCACGCTGTTGTCGTTGCTGGGTGCGGCTGCGTTGTGGATTTTCTTGTTCCGTACCAAGGCGGGTTTTGCCCAGCAAGTAGGGGGCATGGCGCCTGCCGCCGCACGCTACGCAGGCTTTTCGTCACGCCGAGCCCTGTGGACGGCGCTGCTGATCTCTGGGGGCGCCGCTGGCTTGGCAGGTGCGCTGGAAGTGGCGGGCCCGATTGGGCAGCTGACGCCGTATGTTCCTGCAGGCTACGGTTTCGCAGCCATCATCGTGGCGTTTGTAGGGCGTCTGCATCCTGTGGGCATGATTTTCTCGGCCATTTTGATGAGTATGTTTTACATCGGTGGTGAGCTGGCGCAGTCGCGCTTGGGCTTGCCGAAATCTTTGACGGGTGTGTTCCAAGGCCTGCTGCTGTTTGCACTGCTGGCGTGTGACACCTTGATTGCCTACCGCGTGCGTTGGGTGGCTGCAAAGCCTGCAGTGAAGGGAGCTCCGTAATGGACGCGTACGCATTGTTATTTGCTTCAACGCTGAGTGCTGGCACCGTGCTGGCGTTGGCGGCGATGGGTTTGCTGATCAACGAAAAAGCCGGTGTGATCAATCTGGGGGCTGAGGGCATGATGCTGTGCGCAGCCTTGGCCGGTTTTGCCGCAGTGGTGCACACCGGCAGCACGTGGATGGGCTTCTTGGCAGGCATGGGGGCAGGGGCCCTGCTGGCCGCCATCTTTGGTGTGCTGGTCATCTGGCTCAATACCAACCAGTCGGCCACCGGCTTGGCATTGAGTTTGTTCGGTGCAGGTTTTTCTGCTTTTGCAGGCTTGAATTATGTGCAAGCCAAGATGCCTGAGTCACCCAAGTTCGCAATCCCTTACTTGGCGGATTTGCCTGTGGTGGGCCCGGCCTTGTTCCGCCACCACCCGTTGGTGTATGGCGCCATCATCATTGCAGCACTGCTGGTGTATTTCTTGTACCGCACACGTGCAGGCTTGGTGCTGCGCTCGGTTGGCGAGTCTCCAGAGTCGGCCCATGCACTGGGCTATAACGTGCGCATGATTCGCTTGGGTGCCGTCATGGCCGGTGGTGCGTTGTGCGGTTTGGCGGGTGCCTATGTGTCCACGGTCTACACACCTTTGTGGGTCGAAGGCATGGTGGCGGGCCGTGGCTGGATTGCTCTGGCACTGACGACATTTGCCACATGGCGCCCCACGCGCATTTTGCTGGGTGCCTATCTGTTTGGTGGCGTGACCATGCTGCAGTTTCACTTGCAGGCCTCGGGTGTACACATTGCCAGCCAGCTGTTGAGCATGCTCCCTTATGTCGCAACGATCGTCGTTTTGGTGCTGATTTCACGCAATCCGGCGTGGATTCGTGCGAACATGCCGGCTTCCCTTGGAAAGCCGTTTTACCCAGGCTCTTAAACAGAGTTGATAACCATGACGCTGTGCTCTGACCAAGGGCACGCAAAGCGCAAGGCGGGCTTTCCTAGTCCGCTTTTTTACATCCATGTCGAGGAAAAAAACCATGTCCCAACTGCAAAAACGCACCGTGTTGAAGATGGTGGCCCTGTCGGCCATCACCATCGCCACTCTGGCCGCTTGTGGCAAAAAAGAAGAAACCGCTCCGGCGCCTGCTGCTGCCCCTGCGGCAGATGCTCCTGCCAAGACCGAGCCCTTGAAGGTCGGTTTTGTGTATGTGAGCCCGATTGGTGATGGCGGTTGGACATTCCAGCACGAACTGGGTCGCAAGGCCGTGCAGGAAAAGTTTGGCGACAAGATCGCCACCTCGTTTGTGGAAAGCGTGGCAGAGGGCCCGGATTCCGAGCGCGTCATGCGCGACATGGCAGCGCAAGGCAGTAAACTGATTTTTGCTACCAGCTTTGGCTACCAAGAATATGTGCAGAAGCTGGCACCAGAACTGCCTGAAGTGAACTTCCAGCACGCCACGGGCTACAAGCAAGTGGCAAACAGCGCCACTTACGATGCCAAGACCTTTGAAGGTGCCTACATGGCCGGTATCGTGGCTGGTGCCATGAGCAAGACCAAGACCATTGGTGTGGTCGCTTCGGTGCCAATTCCTGAAGTGGTGCGCAACATCAACTCCTTTGTGCTGGGTGCGCAAAGCGTTGATCCTTCCATCAAGGCCAAGGTGGTGTGGGTGAATTCCTGGTTCAGCCCTCCGCAAGAAGCCGAAGCCGCAACCAGCCTGATCAACGGTGGTGTGGACGTGATGTACCAAAACACCAACTCGCCCGCAGTGCTGAAGACGGCTGAAGAACGCGGCGTCTACGCCTTCGGTAAAGACGGCGACATGAGTGCCTATGCACCCAAGGCCCACTTGGGCTCGGCCGTGATTGACTGGACGCCTTACTACACCAAGGTGGTTCAAGATGCGCTGGATGGCAAGGTGGAAAACGGTGGCAACTTCTGGTGGGGCGTGAAGGAAGGCTCCATGGATCTGGTCAAGATCTCTGACGAAGTGCCCCAAGACATCAAAGACAAGGTGGCCCAGGTACGCCAGGGTCTGAAAGACGGCACCTTCCAAATCTGGAAGGGCCCTCTGAAAGACAACACTGGTAAGGAACTGCTGGCGGATGGTCAGGTGGCTGACATGCCTTTCATCACCAGCATCAAGTTCTATGTGAACGGTGTTGAAGGCACCGTGCCTGGCGCGGGCAAGTAATATCTACACACGGGCAAGCACGGCTTGCCTGAGTCTGCAAGGGCCTCCCTGGAAAGGGAGGCCTTTTTTATGGCAGAAGCGGTGTGCAGAGTCTGGGCGGTATACACGTATTGGGTGCGGAATGGCATACATCTTGCGGTTGGGCATGAATGCAACGCCGCAGGCGACACCTCGACGTGAATTGACCGGTTCTGAAACAGCGGCGCTAGGATGTGCCTGTTTCGTAAAAGCGCAGCGGTTTTGTGCAACCATCACGCCTTTGGCAGTGGTTGCTTGAAGCGCAGGCTCAAAAGGCTGGTCGCAGGTGTTGCTGCAGTGGTTTGCTTACTCCCCGATCCAAAAGGATGATTCATGACTGATCTGAACAAACGTTCAATGTTCAAACTGGCTGCCATTTCGGCACTGACCGTGACGGCTCTGGCTGCTTGCGGCAAGAAGGATGAACCCGCTCCTGCGCCCGCTGCAGCACCAGCTGCTGAAGCGCCTGCCAAGGCTGAGCCGCTGAAGATTGCGTTTGCCTACGTAGGCCCTGTGGGTGATGGTGGCTGGAGCTTTGCGCACGACACTGCACGCAAGAAATTGCAAGAAGCGCTGGGTGACAAGATCGCTACGTCTTATGTGGAAAGCGTGCCTGAAGGCCCTGACGCAGAGCGCGTGCTGCGTGACTTGGCTAACCAAGGCAACAAGGTGATTTTTGGCACCACATTTGGCTACATGGATTCCATCCAGAAGATCTCGCCAGATTACAAAGACATCAAGTTTGAGCACGCCACAGGCTACAAGACAGCCGAGAACGTGCGTACCTATGACAGCCGCACTTATGAAGGTGCCTACATGGCCGGCGTGATTGCCGGTGGCATGACCAAGAGCAACACCTTGGGCATCGTCGGCTCGGTGCCAATTCCTGAAGTGATCCGCAACATCAATTCCTTCACGCTGGGTGCCCAGTCCGTGAACCCCAATGTCACGACCAAGGTGGTGTGGGTGAACGAGTGGTTCAGCCCACCCAAGGAAACCGAAGCGGCCACCAGCCTGATCAACGGCGGCGCAGACATCCTGTTCCAGAACACCGATTCGCCTGCCGTGCTCAAGACCGCCGAAGAAAAAGGCAAGCGCGCTTTCGGCTGGGATTCGGACATGACCGCCTACGGCCCCAAGGCTCACCTGGGTTCTGCCATCATTGACTGGTCGCCTTACTACATCAAAGCTACCAACGATGTGCTGAACGGCACATGGAGCACCGGCAGCGCATGGTGGGGCGTACAAGAAGGCGCGATCGATCTGGTCTCGCTGGCAGACGACATTCCTGCCGAATTGAAGGCCAAGGTCGATGAAGTGAAGGCCGGTTTGAAGGCCGGTTCGTTCAAGATCTGGAAGGGCCCCATTGCCTCTAATGACGGCAAGGAAATTTTGGCTGACGGCGCAGTGGCTGACGATGCCTTCCTGTCGGGCGTGAACTTCTACATCAAGGGTGTAGAAGGCAAGGTGCCAGGCCAGTAATTCCACTTCTCCATCACACACGATCAGGGTGTCGGCTTCGCTTGTCGTGCTTGAACACTGTCTTGGCTTGGCCTTCGTGTGTTTGATGGATGGCGTCATGGAATAAGCCATCCCCAACGGGCCTGTGCATGGCTCGGATATTGCAAGGGCTGCCTGTGGGCAGCCCTTTTTTTTGGAAAGATCGCAGCCTCTGATAACAACAATTGCGACCCGGAACCCCATGATGGAAAAAAACCAATGGCACCCCGTAGCCCTTTCCAACGATGTGCAGGAAGGCCCTGTGGGCGTGCGCTTGCTGGATGAAAATTTGGTGCTGTGGCGCAATGCCGAAGGGCTGGCGCAAGCCTTTGTGGACCGCTGCCCCCACCGTGGTGCACGTTTGTCGCTGGGCCGTGTCAATGCGGGCAACTTGGAGTGTCCCTATCACGGCTGGCAATTTGCCGACAGTGGCCAGTGTGTGAAAGTGCCTGCTGTGCCTGGCTTTACGCCACCACCGCAGCACTGTGTGAAGTCGTTTGGTGTGCAGGAATCCTATGGCCTGATCTGGGTGCAACTGCAAGCTGCAGATATGCCGTTGCCCGCATTTGAAGCGGAAACCGATGCGCGCCTGCGCAAAGTGAACTGTGGCCCCTACGATGTGCAAGCCAGCGCACCGCGCATCATTGAGAATTTTCTCGACATGTCGCACTTTGGCTTTGTGCACGAAGGCTGGCTGGGCAGCCGCGATGCCACAGAAATGGCCCCCTACAACGTAGAGGCCACCGCCACAGGCGTCAAAGCCACCAACTGCAAGGCCGTGCAACCGCTGTCGAATTTGCATTCCACCAAGCCTGCGCAAGTGCACTACACCTACGAAGTCACGGCGCCCTACACTGCGCTGCTGACCAAGATTCCCGAAGAAGGTACGAGCAAAGATGGCTGGCGCGAATCGATTGGCCTGTTCATCTGCCCGCTCACGCCGGAGACCAGCCGTGTCTGGTTCCGCCTGGCGGTAGCAGATTTTGAATCGACCGATGAACAGCTGCAGGCCTTTCAGCACACCATCTTCACGCAAGACCAGCCCGTGCTGGAGTCGCAATCGCCCAAGGCATTGCCGCTGGACCCACGGGCAGAACTGCATTCTGCGGCAGACCGTATGTCGTCTGCCTACCGCCGCTACTTGAAGAGCAGTGGCGTCACTTTTGGAGTTTGTTAAGCCCATGACCTACGTCATTCCAACCACGGCCCAACGCATTAGCACTGCGCAATTGCCCCAGTTGCTGCGCACCATGCCCAAGGCCGAGCTGCACATGCACATCGAAGGCTCGTTAGAGCCTGAGTTGATTTTTGCCTTGGCACAGCGCAACGGCGTGGCGCTGAAATACGCCAGCGTAGAGGCCCTGCGAAGCGCCTATGCGTTTACCGATCTGCAAAGCTTTTTGGATATTTACTACGCGGGTGCCAGCGTCTTGCTCAAAGAGCAAGATTTTTACGACATGGCCATGGCGTATCTGGAGCGTGCCGCGCAAGACAACGTGGTGCGTGCCGAAATCTTTTTTGACCCACAAACCCACACCGAGCGTGGCGTGGCGATGGAGACCATCATCCTTGGCCTTGCGCGTGCGTGCAAGGATGCGCAGGCCCAGTGGGGCATCAGTGCCGCGCTGATTTTGAGTTTTCTGCGCCACTTGAGCGAAGAGGCTGCATTTGAAACGTTGGAAACAGCCTTGCCATTGCGTGAGCATTTCATCGGCATTGGGCTGGACAGCTCAGAGCAGGGCAACCCGCCAGAAAAGTTTCAGCGCGTGTTTGCCCGCTGTAAGGAGCTGGGTTTTCACCTCGTCGCCCATGCGGGCGAAGAGGGGCCGCCTGCCTATGTGTGGAGTGCGCTCAACGTCTTGAAAGTGGAGCGGATTGACCACGGCGTGCAATCTGAAAAAGACGTGGAGTTGATGCAGCGTTTGGCGCAAACGCGTATGCCACTCACGGTGTGCCCACTGTCTAACCAGAAGCTGTGCGTTTTCCCCGACCTGCGTGCGCACAACCTGCCGCGCATGCTGGCGGCGGGGCTGAACGTCACCGTCAACTCAGACGATCCGGCCTACTTTGGCGGCTATGTGAACGAGAACTACCTGCAAGTCTTTGCCGCCACCGGTATGGGCGCAGAGCAGGCCTACCAACTGGCACGCAACAGCCTGGAGGCTTCGTTCACCAGCAAAGAGCAGCAGGCCGCGTGGGTGCAGCAGCTGGATGCATGTTTTGCCCGCATGGCTGTATAAAAAGTAGCTGCTAGCGTACGGTGTAAAAGGGGTTGAGATAGTTTTCTATTTCAACCCCTTGTTGCATCAGCACTAACCGCTATTTTTTTCACTGCATGGTTGAAGGGTGAAGCTTGCATTGCAGCTTTGAGTTGTTCTGCATAGGCTTGCAGCATGTGCACGGCCGGTTCTTTGCGTGGCCAAGCCAAATCCACCCCATCGCCTGCATGGCGCGGCAGCACATGCATGTGAAAGTGCATCACCGTCTGCCCGCCCGCTGCGCCGTTGGCCTGAAAGAGGGTGATGCCATCGGGATCAAACGCAGCCTGTGCGGCCACCGCCACACGCTGTGCGGTCTGCATGATGGCGGCGGCTTCTTTGGGTGTGAGATCCAGCACGGTGACCGCATGGCGCTTGCTGGCTACCAGCACATGGCCAGGGTTGACCTGGCCAATGTCCATGAAGGCCAGCGTTAAATCATCTTCATACACCTTGGCTGCGGGAATCTCGCCAGCCACGATTTTGCAAAAAATGCAGTGGCCGGGCGGGGATGTGTCAATAAACATGGGCATGGCAATCGGTCTCCTCCAATGGATGTTTGCCATCGTAGGCAGTCAGACCGTGGGCCGCCAGTCTGGTTAGTCCGAACGATTCAAGGGCTACTGTGTAGCGCTAGAATCCGTCGCTTCGCAAACGGGTTGCTCCATCTGTTTGTGGTTTTAGTTTTGGAGCCATGTAGAGGAACACCATGTACAAAAACCTCGCAGCCACGCTTGTGGCCGCTTGTTTTGTCGTCAGCGCGTCAGCGCAAACCCCCAACCCCACCGCTTCTGCCAATCAAGCACCGCTCAAAGCGGCGTTTGTTTACGTTACGCCTGTCTTGCCTGCGGGCTGGACACGCCAGCACGAAGAAGGCCGCCTGCAGCTGGAGCGCGACTTGGCCGGCAAGGTGCAGACCACGGCGGTGGATAACGTGGCTGAAGGCCCTGATGCGGAGCGCGTGATTCGCGATCTGGCAGCGCAGGGCAACCAGCTTATCTTTACCACCAGCTTTGGCTATATGGAGCCGACGCTGCGCGTGGCGCGCGAATTTCCGAACGTCAAATTTGAAAACATCACGGGCTACAAACAGGCTGGCAACGTGGCCACGGCCAATGCCCGCCATTACGAGGGGCGCTACCTGTCTGGCGTGGCGGCAGGCCGCATGAGCAAGACAGGTGTGGCTGGCTTTGTGGCGGGCTTTCCCATTCCCGAGGTGGTGCAGGGCGTGAATGCCTTTGTGCTGGGCATGCGCAGCGTGAACCCCAAGGCGCAGGTCAAGGTGGTGTGGCTGAACGCCTGGTTTGACCCCGCGCGCGAACGCGAGGCCGCCATGACGCTGATGGACCAGGGCGCAGATGTGCTGTCCTTCCAAGTGGCGACTACGGCAGTGATGGCAGCGGCGCAAGAGCGCGGCAAGATGGCCATCGCCTTTCACTCCGACATGCGCAAAGATGCGCCCGATGCCCAGCTGATGGCCATCACCCACCACTGGGGCAACTACTACGCAGCGCGTGCCAAGGCCGTGCAAAACGGCACATGGAAGTCGGGCGACACCTGGGGCGGTGTGAAAGAAGGTATGGTGCGTGTAGAGCACTTTGGCTCCAAGCTGCCGCAAACCGTGCGCGATGAGGTGCTGGCACGCCAGAAAGAAATGGCTGCAGGCAAGCTGCGACCTTTCCAGGCGGCGAAAGCAGCCATTCGGGACAACCAGGGTAAAGAGCGCGTTGCCAAGGGTGCGCAACTCACCGACGAGCAGCTGCACCACATGGACTGGCTGGCAGAAGGTGTGATCGGCAGCGTCAAGTAACGCGGCCCTGTGCGTGCGGGCGGTAAATACGTAGACTGTGCACAGCGATTACGCCAGAAAATCAAGAGCGCTCTGCGTACGTGATTGCTAGGATTTGGCATGATTCATGCGTAAAAGCTAAGCAATATCAGCGTAAGCTGCTCCTGAAATGTGTGCAACCGTAGAGAGTGCGTGTCCATGAAAATCTACCGCAGTGCCTTGCTCCGCTTTGCCCCAGATGGCAGCCCCGTGTATGACAGCGACGGGCTGCTGGCGGTAGAACCTGACGCCAAGGGCCAGGAGCGGGTGGTTGTGGCAGGCAGCTGGCAGGCGTTGCAGGCACAGTATGTTGATCAGCCGGGTGCACAACTGATTGCGCTGCCGGGTCGGCTCATCGCCCCTGGTTTTGTGGACATGCATATCCACTACCCGCAAACCGATGTGATTGGCGCTCCGGCCGATGGCTTACTGCCATGGCTGGAGCATTACACCTTTCCCCATGAATCGCGCTTTCATGATCGCGCTTATGCCGACAGCGTGGCCACGTTTTTTCTGGATGAACTGCTGCGCAACGGTGTGACTACGTCGCTGACCTTTGCCACCTCGCACCCCACCTCGGTAGACGCCATCATGCACGCCTCACAACAGCGCGGTATGCGCATGATGGCAGGCAAGGTGCTGCAAGATCGGAACAGCCCGGATGGGGTGCGCGATGCCACCGAGCAGGGCTTGATCGATACCGAGAATCTGATTCAGCGCTGGCACGGCGTAGACCGGCTGGGCTATGCCATCACCCCGCGTTTTGCGCCCACCAGTACGCCCGAGCAATTGCGCGGATCGGGTGAGCTGGCGGCCAAGTACAGCGATGTCTGGGTGCACTCGCACGTTTCAGAAAACCTCGATGAAATCCGCTGGGTGCGCGAGTTGTATCCACAGGCGCGCAGCTATCTAGACGTGTACAACAGCTTTGGCCTGATGCGCGAGCGTGCCGTGTACGCCCATTGCATCTGGCTGGACGAGACCGACCGCGCACTGCTGCGCGAAACCCACACGGCTGCGGCCATCAGCCCGACCAGCAACCTGTTTTTGTCCAGTGGCTACTTTGATTATTTGAAAGCCGATGCGGCAGGTTTCATGTATGGCTTGGCCAGCGATGTGGGTGGGGGCATGAGTTTTTCACCATTTCGCACCATGCAGGCAGCCTACATGGTGGGGCGTGAAGGGCATGCCAAACAAGGCTTCAGCCTCAAGCCCGCCCACCTGTGGTGGCAGCACACGGCAGGTGCTGCCAAAGCGCTGGGCCTGGAGGGCGTGATTGGCAATTTGCAGCCCGGCTGCGAGGCCGATTTTGTGGTCATCAACCCGGCTTGCACCCCGTTGCTGGCACGCAAGACGCAGCAAACCGCATCGCTGGATGAGCTGCTATTTGCCATGATCGTGCTCGGGGATGACCGCTTGATTGAGCAAACCATTGTTTCTCAAGCAAAATAGCGCCATTGCGCTGATATAAAAAGCGCTTCATGCTATACAAAATTCAGCGAAACAGGACACTTTCATGAGCATCATGAGCGACAAATGGATCCGCAAAATGGCGGAGCAGCACGGCATGATCGAGCCGTTTGAGCCCGGTCAGATTCGCGAAGCCGACGGCAAGAAAATCATCAGCTATGGCACCTCCAGCTACGGCTACGACATCCGCTGCGCGCGCGAGTTCAAGGTGTTCACCAACATCCACAGCACCGTAGTCGACCCCAAGAATTTCGACGAAAAGAGCTTTGTGGATTTTGAGGGTGACTACTGCATTATCCCGCCCAACAGCTTTGCACTGGCCCGCACGGTGGAGTACTTTCGCATTCCCCGCGATGTGCTGACGGTGTGCTTGGGCAAGAGTACTTATGCGCGCTGCGGCATCATCGTGAACGTGACGCCGTTTGAACCCGAGTGGGAGGGCTATGTGACCCTGGAGTTTTCCAACACGACTCCGCTGCCTGCCAAAATTTACGCGGGTGAAGGTTGCGCACAGGTGCTGTTCCTGCAAGGCAATGAGCCGTGCGAAACCAGTTACAAGGACCGTGGTGGCAAGTACCAAGGCCAGCACGGCGTGACGTTGCCGCGCACCTAAAACTTTGCAGCGCAAATAAAAAGCAAAAAGCGGACCTCAAAAGTCCGCTTTTTTTGTGACTGTGTGGATGAGTTTTAATCGATGCGATGTACGCAATTGCGGCCTGCACGTTTGGCCGCGTACAAGGCATCGTCGCTGCGTTTAAGCATGTCGTGCAGATCATCGGCATCGGCATCGTCTTCGTTGCGCAAGCTGCTTACCCCGGCGCTGACCGTGATATAGCCCACGCTAGGGATGTGTGTGCGTGCAATGTTCTCGAGCAGTTCCTGAGCCAGCAACTGGGCGGCACGTGCATCGGTGTCGGGCAGCAGCAGCACAAACTCTTCACCACCGATGCGTGCCACCACGTCTGCCTGGCGGGTTCGCTGGCGCAACACCGTGGCCAAGGTGGCCAAAACGTTGTCGCCCACATCATGGCCAAACCGGTCGTTCACGGATTTGAAGAAGTCAATATCCAGGCTGATCACGCTCAAGGGCCGGCCACTGCGTCGTGCCAAGGCCCAAGCCAAGTGGGACTGGGTGTCAAAACCCCGGCGATTGAGCAACTGGGTCAGTGGGTCGGTATTGGCTTGGCGCTGTAATTCGGCATTCGCTGCCTGTAGTTCCTGTGTGCGCAGACGCACTTGTTCTTGCATGGCTTCGTTGGAGCGCAGTAACTGGGTGGTCATGCCTGATAAGGCCTGGGAAAGTTTGAACACTTCGCGGTTGCTGTAAAGCAGAGGAAGGCTGGCCGTGTAAGTATTGGCTTGAATTTCGCTGGCGGCTTGGGCCAGCTGCTTTAAATCATTGCTGACATGTCTGGCCAAATTCCACGCGACCAAGGCCGCCAGCAAACCTGCGATGGCGGCAAAACCCAATGCTAGCCACAGCATGCGATCAGCGTCGGCATACGCAGCGGCAACGGGCTGGCGCGCCACAATCCACCAACCCAGATCATTGGCGGGGCTGGGCACAGGCAGCCGCACAGCCGAGGTAAGAAAGGGCTGTTTTTGGTCTTTCCATCGCACCAGATGGGCATTGGGACTTTGTTGCACCAGCACTTCTGGCAAGGTTTGTTCCAGTGCTGTGTAAGGTGCGGTATGGCCGTTGGGTGCGTAGATCAGCGCCCCCGATTGGTCAAAAATGAAAATGCTTTGCTGGTTGTTTTTGGCAGCACCTTGAAGCAAGCGCTCGACCGAATCACGCACCCAATCCCAATTGCTGTGAATGCCCAACACCCCAAGCAGAGAGCCATCGGGGCGGTGAATAGGGGCCGCGAAATTGACCACACGCAATGGCTTTGCAGGTGCTGCATTGGGCAGTACGTCGGCCAGTTGCTGAGCACCGTGCACCTCACTGATGTAGGGCCCATGTTGGCCATGCTGGAACCAAGCGTGCGCAGTGACATTGGTGCCTTGAAGCAAGTGGCCTGTAGAGTTTTGTACCGTTCCGCGCATATCTGCCACACCAATCCAGACGTTGTGCGGGTTGATGTGCTGCATGCGGCTCAACATCTCTGCCACACCACGCGATGCCAGACCCTGTTCCCACAGCTCTTTGGATGTTGCCAGAACTTCTGCGCGCCGACTTTGTTGCTGCATGTCTTGCTGCAGCATGGTGGCGGTGTTGCTGGTGACGATGTGCAGCGCCGTAGCCGCTTGCTGCTGCAGTCGCCACTTTAAAAACTCACCCGCCAAGACACAGAGTAAAACTGCCAAGAAAACGGCAAAACCACCGAATACCAGCGCAATTTGGGTTCTTAGGCTGCGGTACGGGGGCACGGTGTTGGACATGAATAAGGTTTTTGCTGCGTCAAGGAAAACATGGTCGGTGTATTCGGCGTTGTGCTGGGAAGTGTTTGCAAAAAGGCTGTAAGCGTCAAGTCAAGTGCTACTGATTTTGTGAAGCGCTTTATAGGCAGTGTGGGTGTCTGAACGTCCTACAACCACTTGGCATGCTTTCAGCCATACCAAATGCACACGCAAAACTAGCATCTAACTATTGCATCCTGAGTTTTTAATATGAGAGAGCACAAGTTAGATCAGGCGTATTGGGGTTTGCTTTTACGTTGCAGCCTTTTCTTGGGAAGTGCGGTGTTGATTGCTTGGCAAGTTTTCACATTGCTGGATGTGATTCAAATGCACACTGTCAAGGCGCAAAATGTGAGTCGTTCAGCCGGGTGGGCCAATCAGCCAGTCGGAACAATGCAGCAGCTGACCGACGATGAAGAACCTGCTACACAGCAAACAATAACGATGCATACCCCCCCCCGTATGCTGCTTACAGCGTTGCCGTAGTTGCAATCAGGAGAAAACAATGAAGTGGGAAGGCAATCGCCAGTCAGACAACGTGGAAGACCGGCGCGACGGAGGGGGCGGTTCCATGCTGGGCGGTCGCAGCATTGGTATCGGTACGATCGTGATTGCTCTGGTGGGCGGTTGGGTGCTGGGCATCAATCCGCTAACGATCTTGGGGCTGCTGAGTGGAGGTGGTGGTGCACCGGTCGTGCAGCAGCAAACACCCGCGCAAGGGCCGCCAGCCAATGACACCATGGCACGGTTTGTTTCCACTGTATTGGCTGATACCGAAGATGTGTGGGGCCAAATTTTTAGGCAAGGTAGCGCCAACTACCAACAACCCCGGCTGGTCTTGTTTCGTGGCACTATCGGGACCGCCTGCGGAATGGGTCAGTCTGCGATGGGGCCTTTTTATTGCCCTGGAGACCAGAAGGTTTACATTGATCTATTTTTTTACGATCAGCTTAAAAACCAGTTAGGGGCGCCAGGTGACTTTGCGCAGGCTTATGTGATTGCGCATGAAGTGGGTCACCATGTGCAAAATTTGCTCGGTATTTCCGGCCAAGTTGATCAAATGCGTGGGCGGGTGAGCAAGGTGGAATACAACAAGCTTTCCGTCAAATTGGAATTGCAGGCAGATTGTTTTGCGGGTGTCTGGGCGCACCATGCAGACAGCCAACGCCAAATTTTGGAACAAGGCGATGTCGAAGAAGCCATGAATGCGGCCGCCAAAATTGGTGACGATGCACTACAAAAAGCACAAACGGGCCAAGTTGTTCCAGACAGTTTTACGCATGGCAGCAGTGCGCAGCGCCAGCGGTGGTTCAAAACAGGCCTGCAGTCGGGAGAGTTAAAGGCTTGCGATACCTTCTCAGCCGCCAGCTTGTAGCAATGCCTAGTCAAAAGTGAGGTTTTATTTCCACTGAATCCGCGAAGAAACGCTGGATTTAATGACCTCACAAGGTGCTTGGCGCTCACAGTGCGACAATAGCGCCCTCAATGACAAGTTCTTTTTCCTCTTTACTCTTGGCGGAGCCTCTGGCACGCGCCGTGGCCGAAATGGGCTACGAGTCCATGACCCCCATCCAGGCCCAGGCGATTCCGGTGGTTTTGACCGGCAAGGATGTGATGGGAGCAGCGCAAACTGGCACAGGTAAAACCGCTGCCTTTTCGCTGCCGCTGCTGCAACGTTTGATGCGGCACGAAAACAGCTCGGCCTCTCCCGCGCGCCACCCTGTCCGTGCCTTGGTGCTTTTGCCCACGCGTGAGCTGGCGGATCAGGTTGCCCAGCAAATTGCCTTGTACGCCAAGCACACCAAGCTGCGCAGTACAGTGGTTTTTGGCGGCATTGATATGAAGCCCCAGACCATTGAGCTGAAAAAAGGCGTGGAAGTTTTGGTGGCTACACCGGGCCGTCTGCTGGATCACATTGAAGCCAAAAACGTGGTGTTGAACCAAGTGGAGTATGTGGTGCTGGATGAAGCAGACCGCATGCTGGACATTGGTTTCTTGCCCGATCTGCAACGCATCTTGAGCCACTTACCCAAGACGCGAACCACACTGCTGTTCAGTGCCACGTTCTCGCCAGAGATCAAGCGCTTGGCTGGTAGCTATTTGCAAGATCCAGTTACTATTGAAGTGGCTCGCCCTAACGAAACGGCTTCGACAGTGGAGCAGCGTTTCATTGCTGCCAACGACGACGATAAGCGTCGTGCGATCTGTGAAGTGTTGAAGGAGCGTGGCATTCGCCAAGCGTTTATCTTCTCAAACAGCAAGCTGGGTTGTGCCCGTCTGACGCGTGCTTTGGAGCGCGATGGCTATCGTGCGACAGCGCTGCATGGCGACAAGAGCCAAGATGAGCGCCTGAAAGCGTTGGAAGCCTTCAAGCAAGGTGAAATGGACTTGCTGGTATGCACCGACGTAGCTGCACGCGGTTTGGACATCAAGGATGTGCCGGCTGTTTTCAATTACGACGTGCCATTCAATGCGGAAGACTATGTGCACCGTATTGGCCGTACCGGACGCGCCGGTGCAACCGGTTTGGCTGTGACCATGGTTGGCAGTTCTGACAGCAAGCTGGTGGCTGATATCGAAAAATTGATCAAGAAAAAGATCAATGTCGAAGCCATCCAACTGCCTGAAGCGCGCCGCTTTCGTGATCGTGACCAGCAGCGTGAAGTGGCTGGTCGCGAAGAGGTGCAACGCAGTGCTTCGGTACAAGGTACACGACCTATGCGTGGTGCACGTCCAGTACGCAGTGCTCCTGCTGATCCGTTTTTTGACAAACCTTATGAAGCCCGCGAATCGCATACGCCTGCCTGGGATGCAACCCCTGCAGCGCCAAAAGTGACTTCGGGTGTGAAATCAAAGCGCAAGGTGGCAGCTTTGTTTAAACCCATGGGCAGCTTTTAAAGCTCAGCGCTTTTTGTAGAAACCACGCCAATTGAGCGTGGTTTTTTTATGGGGCAAGCGAATGCTTATTCAGGTGTTTGTGCCTGATCGCAGTGCACTTGGTGTAAGTGGCGTTCCGTGAAGTCACTGCCAATTTCCATGGCAGTGAGGCAGCCACCCCAGACGCAGCCTGTATCCAATGCCATCAGATGGGGGCGATTCATCAACCCTAACGTAGACCAGTGGCCAAAAGCAATAATATCGTTGGCAGTTTGGCGTTCGGGACATTCAAACCACGGAATTAATCCTGCTGGCGCCGCTGCTGCTGATTCAGAGTGCTCAAAGTCCATCATTCCATCGGGCGAGCAAAAACGAATACGTGTCAGCGCATTCACAATGACACGTAGTTTTTCGGCTCCAACCAAATCATCGCTCCATTGATTCGGAAGATTGCCATACATGGACTGCAGAAAGGCAGGCAGTGCATTGCTTTTTACCTGCTGATGTACTTCATCGGCCAAGGTCAACGTATCTTTCAAACTCCATTGCGGTAGTACGCCAGCATGCACCATCAATAATCGTTGGCCTGTCCCACTTTCTAGGCAGCGTGCCAAAGGTTGTTGAGAAATCCAGTGCAATAAATTTGAACGATCAGGCGCATTCAAAATACTCTGCAAAGTATCACGCTTGCCTGGTTTGCGAATACCATGTGCACTGGCCAGTAGATGCAGATCATGATTGCCGAGCAAGGGTTTGACAGCATCCCCCAGCTTTATGCAACGGCGCAATACCTCTGCAGATTCTGGGCCCCGGTTAATCAGATCGCCCAGCACATACAACGTGTCTCTGCTGGGAGAGAATGCAATTTTTTGAAGCATTTGATCAAAGGCGCTGTCGCAGCCTTGGATATCACCTATTAAGTAAGTAGACACTTTCTTTTTTTATCCTTCAGGAATTTATTGCATTTACCCCGCATCACACTGATGCCGATGGCATCTGCATAGTGTAATTTGCTCAAGATGGGGAGCGATGCTCATGAACGGCGATTCGCAATGTGTATTTGCAGGGATTTTCTACCAGCTATTAGGGTTTTTTATTTTTATCAATATGCAGTGATGAAATTGTGAAAATATACTAGCGTGCCTCTATTTTTCACCAAACTAAAAGGAATATGACATGAGCTCTTATAAAGATCTTTTGAAGCAGCGTGAAGAACTCGAAAAGAAGATTCAAGATGCGCGCAAGCGTGAATTGGATGACGCCGTGGGTAAAGTGCGTGCGCTGATTGAAGAACATGGTTTGAGCGCAGCTGATGTATTCCCTCCAGCACGTGCTGCGCGCAGTGGTGCCGCAGGTTCTAAGGTAGCGCCTAAATACAAAAATCCTGAAACCGGTGAAACTTGGACGGGCCGTGGTAAAGCACCGAAGTGGATCCAAGACCAAGATCGCAGCAAGTTTGAGATCTGATAACTTTCTTAAAACCCGCATCAGCGGGTTTTTTTACGCCTTGCTTTTCTTTAAATTGTGCAATCGCTGCTTAGTTTTTCTTGAAGAATGATCCATTTTCTATCTTGTTGAACGGTGGTTGAAATAGTGCACGCATTTGCGGCGTATCAGATTTATCGATCTCTGTGAGTTCACAGGTGGTGTATTTCAGAGCCACAATTTGGGGCATGAGACAACAAGTATTGATTGCCGGTGGTGGCATTGCAGGTATGGCGGCTGCATTGGGCGCATCGCACGCGGGATGGGATGCACGCTTGTTTGAACGTGCGCCTGAATTTTCAGAAGTGGGCGCTGGTGTGCAACTCGGGCCTAACGTGGTACGGCGTTTGCAGGCATGGGGCTTGCAAAAGTCTTTGCAGCAAGTGGTGGCTTTACCCCAGCAATTGGTGGCACGCAGTGCTATGAGTGGGCAAGCCCTAGCCAGTGCGCCGCTGGGGCAGTCGATGGTGGAGCGTTATGGGGCGGCCTACGTCACCATCCACCGCGCAGATTTGCACAGCGTCTTGCACCAAGCGGCACAGCAGCGTGCAGATGTCTTTATCAATTCTGGGCAAGAGGTCACCGAGTTGCTGGGTGCAGACCGCGTCACCACCATTCGTACTTCCGCCAACAAAGTGGTCGAGGGTGATGCCTTGATGCTGGCTGATGGCGTATGGAGCAAGTTGCGCGGCCCGCTGCTGGGCGACAGCAGCCGCCCCCGTGTGTCTGGTCATTTGGCATACCGCGCGCTGCTGCCCATGGCTGATGTGCCCGTGGGCTGGCGCAGCAATGAAGTGACGGTGTGGCTGGGCCCGCGCATGCACGCGGTGCATTACCCTGTGCGCCGCGGCGAGATGATGAACATTGTGGTCATCATTGAAGGCCCTGCGCCGCACGACATGGAGCACTGGGACCATGCCGCCAACGCGCAGACCTTGGAGCACGCCTTGCAGCATTGCAGCAGCAATTTGCAAGATCTGGTGCGCAGCGTACCGGCCGCAGGCGCGCACTGGCGGCTGTGGCCCTTGTCTGACCGTCCCCCCTTGCAAGGTCCGGAAGGTATGGCCAAAGGCTTGGTGGGGTTGATTGGCGATGCCGCGCACCCAATGCGACCTTATCTGGCCCAAGGTGCAGGCATGGCCATTGAAGACGCTGCAGAGTTGCAGCGTGCACTGGCAATGGATGACCTAGAGGTTGAGCTGCGCTTGCGCCGCTACGCCATCAACCGCTGGGAGCGCAATGCACGTGTGCAGGCGCGCTCCATCCGCAACGGCAATATTTTTCATGCCACAGGGCCTGTGCGCTGGGGTCGCGATGTGGCCATGCGCATGCTGGGTAGCCAGTTGATGGATGTGCCATGGCTGTACCGGGGCGATGGCTCCAGCGCCAGCAGTTTGTAAGCCTTAGGTTTTGGCGGTTTGCAGCAAAGGCGATGCCGGCAGCAGCCGGTACGCTGTGGAAGCCGCTGCCAGCCACAGCGCAATCGTCAGCGCGACGGCCATATAGGGCTCCCACTCCTGGCGGATGGCCCATGCAGCGACGATGCCAGTGAACCACTGCATCAAGGCCACGCCGAGGAACATGGCCATGGTGAACAGCGATAGCGCGCGCCCTGTCATGTGGTTGGGGTAGGAGGTGCGCACGTCGGCGTATTGCAGCAAGCCGTAGCCCGACAGCATGGCCATGGCCGTCAAAATCAATACATTGCCCACGGCATGCGGCCACACTCCGAGGATGACGAACAGTGCCGCCATGCACAGCGATAAATTGGCTAACCATTGGCGCCGGCGAAAGATGCCCGGGTCTAAACGGCCAAAGACGGCAGGGCTGAACAGCGAGATCAGCGACACCAAGAAGGCTACATGCCCGCTGCCCACCAGGCTGAAACCATGCCGCTCCATCAGCAGTGGGCCAATCCACAGACCCCGCAGCGATAAAAATGCGGCATAACACGACATGCCCAGCACCAGCATGCCCCAGGTGTAGGGCAGGGTGAGCAGCTCGGCCATGCGGATAAAAGCCTGGCCCCAAGATTCTTTGCTTGTGCTGGTTGATGCCTGCAGCACCGGCTCGTGGACTTTGAAGTAAATCAGCAGCCAGGAACATATGCACAGCGCGCTGAGCAGCCAGAAACCGCTGCGCCAGCCGCCCATTTCCACCACCCAGGCCAGGGGTGTGCCGGTAAACAGCAGGCCCAACCCCCCCACACCCATGGACAGGCCCGAGAAAAACGCAAAGCGCTCAGCTGGAAAATGGCGCGCAATAAAGATGGTGCAGGCCAGAAAGGCCGGCGAGCAGCCCACGCCAATCATGAGCTGGCCCAGCATCAGCCAGCCATAGCTGGGTGCTGCCGCAGACACCGCAGAACCCATGGCCGCCAGCGGAAATGCACACAGCACGGTGCGGCGCAACCCATACAAATCCATACCAATGCCCATCATGAGCTGGGCCACCCCAAAAGACAGGCCAAACAACCCGGCAAATGCGCCCAGCGAACTGGCGCTGATGCCAAAGTCTTGCTGCAGACCCTGGGCCAAGATGGCTGTGATGGTGCGGAAGGCTTGGCTGAGCGCAAAGCCGCTCAGCAAGGCCAGCAGCATGATCCACAACTGGCGTTGCAGGCGGCTGGTGGCAGGGTGGGGGGTGTTATCGGGCACGTGGCTGTCTCCTGCCCGCGAGCGTAGCGCGGGGCACCCAAAAGAACTGTCGCCCCGGTGTAGGGATTTCCCCTTGGCGCGGTCATGTGAGTGGCATAAAGTGTTTGGTATGAGCACTCGCACCTCCACTTCCTCCGCACCTTTGGTCTTGCATTACACCCTGCGTCAATCCGCGCTGGGGCAGGTGCTGGTAGCGGCCACACCCAAAGGCATCGCCGCTGTTTTGCTGGACGATAGCGAAGCTGCGCTGATGGCCGATTTGCAGCAGCGTTACCCGAAAGCACAGTTGGAAGCGGGTGGCCCATTGCTGCAGCGCTGGAGCAATACGGTGTTGGAGATTTTGGAGCACCCCACGCTGCAGCATGTGGTGCCGCTGGATGTGGTGGGTGGTACTGATTTTCAGCGCAAGGTCTGGAAGGCGCTGCGCAGCATTCCTGCGGGGCAAACGCGTACCTATACCGAGCTGGCCAAGGCCGCCGGTCAGCCCCAGGCGGTGCGCGCCGTGGCCAGTGCTTGTGCTGCCAACCCTTTGGCTGTGCTGGTGCCGTGCCACCGTGTGCTGCGCAGTGATGGTGGCTGGGGTGGCTACCGCTGGGGGCTGGAGCGCAAACAGCAGTTGCTGCAGCAAGAAAGCGCCAGCGTTAAATCAAAATAAATAGCTGTTTGCGCAGGCGATGCCTGCATTTACGTATCAAAAAGCTTTTAACTATCGAATACGCAAGCGCTGATTGCTCTGTTTAAAAGAGTATTTAGCGCTCGTATTTCATTCCCGGTACGTCGTTGTCTCGCCTTGTCGCTCTAGGCGTACTGGTTGCGTCTTGACGTCGCTAACCTGCGCTGGGTGGTGGTGAGGCGGTCGAAGTACGCTTGGCGTTCAGCGTGCCATGCCCGGCAGCTCGGGCTGGGTTTGCTCGGCAGATGTGCGCTGCAGCAAGGCGGGCACATGCTGGCGCTGGCTGCTTTGAATCAGGTGCAGCAAAGCGTAATGGGGCAGGGGAATGTGCCAGCGGCTTTGCAAATCGCTGTGCATGCGCAGCAGCAGGTGGGCCGTCATCTCGGCATCGGCCAAGGCACGGTGGGCTTTGTCGGCGGGCGGTAACTGCAGGTGGCGCACAATGCGCCCCAGCGCGTGGCTGGGTGCTTCTGGGTACAGGCGGCGCGACAACAGCACGGTGCAGGCAAAGGGCTGGGTCGGTTCGCAATCTGCGCGCTGCAGTTCATCCACCCAAAATTTGCGGTCAAACGATGCGTTGTGCGCCACCATCGGCGTTGTGCCCACAAATGCTGCGGCGTCACGCATCACGGTCTCCGCCGGTGGAGCGGTTTCCAGCATGGCCGTGCTGATACCGGTGAGTTGGGTAATGTTCCACGGCATGCGCTGGCCAGCGTTCATCAGGCTTTGAAAGCGATCGACAATGCGCCCGCCTTCCACCACCACAATGCCCACCTCGGCGGCGCGTGCGCCGTGGGCTGGGCTCATGCCGGTGGTTTCAAAGTCGATGATGGCAATGCGGTCGGTCATATGGTTTTGATAGCTGCTGGCGCTTTCAGCATAAGGGCTAAAGGCTGTTTTATCTGATTGTTGGCTAGACGCTGGTTGCAGCGCACGCGGGGGCGGGGGCGGTTATTTTGGCGGCCACGCGACTTGGCAGGGTGGGGCAGGGCATTCCGAGCGCACCCCAAGCAGCGCAGCACCCCACCTGCCGTGGCATGCTGCGCTGCACCTTGGTCTGAAAGCCAGCGTTGCATCAGAGGGAGGCGGTCAACAAGCTGCGCAACACGGCACGCACCGGCGATGCATCGGCCTGCATGAGCTTGAGCGGCAGGGCGATCAGCTCGTAGTCGCCCTCGGGCACGGCATCCAGCACCAGATTTTCCAGCACCCGCAGCTGGCGTGTGAGTACCAGCATGTGGCTGTCCAGCGTGGTGCTGTTGGCCGGGTCAATGCTGGCCGTATCAATGCCGATGAGCTGCACCCCCAGATCGGCCAGCCGGGCGATGGTGGCGGGGGCAAAGCCGGTGAGTTGATCGTCCCAGTGCTGCGGCGCCTGGGCATTGGTGCGCACCAGCACGCGCGCAGGCAAATCGGGCGTGATGGCGTGGGCAATGTGCGGCCACTCAATCAGCGGCCCGCAGGCGATGGCGTGAATGACGCGGCAAGGGCCGATGTAGGCGGTCAAGTCGACCGCTCCCATCGCCTGGCCCTGTGGGTCGTAGTGCAGCGGGGCATCGGCATGCGTGCCGATGTGGGGCGACATCTCGATGGTGCTGACATTCACCGGGCATTGCGGGCCAATGCTGGCCGTCCATACCTGGCGGTACGGCGTATCACCAGGGTAGACCGGGCTGTCGCGGTGAATGGGGGCGGAGATGTCCCAGAGTGTGGGTGCGGGCGTGCTGGGCATGATGGCGGTGAAAGGACTGTGGTTCATCATAGCCCGCAGGACAGCACTGGACCCAGACCGTCAGCGCTTGCGCAAAGCGTGCTGCGCGCTACTGCGTGCCATGCGCAAGAGCAAGCAAGACCCCAAAGCCCAGCAAGAGGCTGCCAAAGAGCCGGTCAATCCAGTGGCGTACAGAAAGCAGCCGCGCCTGCAGCCTTTCTGCAGAAAAGCACAGGGCCACCAGACTGAACCAGGCAATGTGCGCAACGGCAATAAAAAGCCCATAACCTATTTGCACCGCGAGCGGCGTGTCGGGGTGTACCACTTGCATGAACAGGCTGACGATGAAAACGGTGGTTTTGGGGTTCAGTGCATTCGTGAAAAAGCCCGTGCGCAAGGCGGCTGCGTCGGACAGCGCGGTGCTGCTGCTGATTGCCTGGGTGGCGCGTCGGGTGGTGCTGCGCAGCATCTGAATGCCCAGATACATCAGATAGAGGGCGCCGATGATCTTGATGGCATGGAACAGAAAAAGGGATTGCCGAATCAGCACGCCCACGCCGACCAAGGTGTAAGTGACGTGGACGAGAACGCCGAGGCCAATCCCCAAGGCCGTGAGCAGACCAGCGCGGCGCGAGCGCATCAAACTGTTGCGGGTGACCATGGCGAAGTCTGGCCCTGGGCTTATCACCGCGAGCAAGGTGATGGTGATTACAGCTATCAATTCCGGCATGTCGCATCCTGTGAGTCAAAGAAAATTTCTCACCTATGCTATGCAGATGACTGCGAATTGAATAACGATGTTTTCTAAGCAAAATGGTGAGTTCAACTCACAAGTAACAACAGGCCGTCTGCCTTCTTTGCTGGCGTTGCGCTGCTTTGAAGCAGCAGCGCGCCACGAGCATTTCAGCCAGGCGGCCGAAGAACTCCATCTCACCCATGGTGCTGTGAGCCGTGCAGTACGGCTACTGGAGGACGAGCTGGGCGTAACGCTGTTCGAGCGCCGCAGCCGCAGGGTTTTTCTTACGGAAGCAGGCCGCACGCTGGCGCAAGCAGTGAGCCAAGGCATGGGTTTGATGCGCCAAGCGGTGGCAGAGGTGCGAGCAAGTGCCCAGCAGCAGCGGCGCTGGGTGCTGTCGTGTGAGCCGACCTTGCTGATGCGCTGGCTCATTCCCCGTTGGCCAGATTTTCAAGCGCGCCACCCTGGTGTACAGGTGCACCTGGTGGCCGGTGGTGGCCCCGTGGACTTTGCCAGCGGGATTGACTGGGCCATTCGCCGCAATGACTTTGCGTGGCCTCAAAGCTGGCATGCCGAGCCACTCTTTGCCGAGCAGGTGGGGCCAGTCTGTCGGCCCGATCAGGTAGATAAATGGTTCACCCAAGCACCCACCATCACGGTGTGCCCAACGGCTGCGCCTCTTTTGCACGCCCGCACGCGACCAGATGCATGGCAAGCCTGGGCGAAGGCCGCGGCGCAGCCTGTGCCACAGATGCAAGGGCAGATGCTGGAGCATTTCTATTTCAGTCTGCAGGCGGCGGTAGCCGGTTTGGGTGTGGCCATCGGCTCGTGGCATATGGTGCGCGACGATGTGCGCCAGGGCGTGCTAGCTGCGCCTTTGGGGTTTGTGGAAGATGGTTCCCAGTACTGCTTGTTGTCACCGCAAGCTCCGCAGGCCAGCAGCTTGCAATCGGATTTGCAAGCCTGGCTGAAGGCGGCCCACCAAGCCTAAAAATACGCCACCAGTGTTTTACGCCATGACCACTGCGTGCCCCCAGCAATTTGTTGACTCAGAAAAAACCTGTGGCTCTTGTGAGGCACAGGCGGGCAGATTGGTGACTGGGCTGTGGGTTGTGCTCAGTGTTTGCGGCGCAGCAGGTAAATCACGCTCAATACCAGCAGCCATGGCAGGCCAAAAGCCAGTGTCAGTCGGAACTCGGGTGTGAATGCGGTGGTGATGAGCACCGCGCCCATCAGCACTGCCCCCAGCAACGTTAGCCACGGAAAGCCCCACATGCGAAATGGCACGCGTGGCTGGCCTTCACGGTTACGGCGGCGGCGAAAGGCCAAGTGCGTCACGAAAATCATGAACCACGCAAACATGGCACCAAACATGGCGATCGACATCATCCACATGAACGATTGCTCGGGCCAGAACGCATTGATCACCATGGCCACTGCAGCGCCCAGGCTAGAGACTAAAATGGCCGCGACGGGTACACCATCGGCGTTGGTTTTGCCAAAAGTAGTGGGTGCCTGCTTGGCGCGTGCCAGGCTGAACATCATGCGGGAGGTGGTGTACAGCTGGCTGTTCATGGCCGACAGGGCCGCCACCAGCACCACAAAATTCAGCACACCAGCGGCGTAAGGGATGTTGATGATTTCCATCACGCGCACAAAGGGGCTGGTTTGCGTGGCGGCTTCCGTCCACGGCACGATGGCCAGCATCAGCGCCAGCGTAAGCAAATAAAACAGCACCAGTCGCAGTACCGTGGTTTTCATGGCGCTTTGCACGGCCTTTTGGGGGTGCTGAGCTTCGCCTGCGGCCACGGCAATGGCCTCCACCCCCAAGTAGCTGAACATGGCCACAATCACGCCCAGCCACATGCCGCCCAAGCCCTTGGCCCAGAAGCCACCACCGCTTTGGTAATTTTCCAGACCAATCCCTGGAATGTGGGCCCCAAAAACCACATAGGCCCCAATCAGTACAAAAGCAACAATGGCAGCCACCTTGATGGAGGAGAACGCATATTCCGCAGCGCCATACACCTTCACGCTGCGCAGGTTGATGCCAATCAGGATGGCCGAGAACACGCCGACCCAGATCCACTGCGGCACCCCAGGGAACCAGTACGCCATGTAGATGCCGACAGCCGTCACCTCCATGCCGACGGCCAGTACCAGCGCTGCCCAGTAGGCGTAGCGCAGCACAAAACCGGCCATGGGGCCAAGGTAGTACTCGGCATACGCGCCAAAGGAGCCGGAGGTGGGGTGGGCCACGGTCATCTCGCCCAGGCAGCCAATCAGCAACAGGGCAATGAAAGCACCGATGGCGTAGCTGACCAGTACGGCTGGGCCCGCAAAGCCAATCGCAAAAGCACTGCCCATGAACAGGCCGGTGCCCACAGCACCGCCAATGGCAATCATCACCATCTGGGCGCTGGTCAGGTGTTGCTGCAAGCCGGTTTCGCGTTGTTGTATGTCTTGAAAATCGGCCATGTGTGCCTATCAGGTTCAGTCGAAACGAAACCTTCAAGTATCGGCGCAGGGGCCGTTTATTGCACGGCCAAGGAGATGAGACCGATCAAGCTGCGAGCGATTACAGATCGCCGGGGTTGTCGGTCAGCGTCTGTTCCATGCACAGCACCGCCACCATCAGTCCGCCCACAATGAAAGCGCAGGCAATGAGCATCAACAGTGTGAACATGGCGACCTCCTAGGGTGGAGTGGCTGGTGTCACCAGTATCTGTCTCGCGGATTGTTGGCGCTGCGAGCGAGGCGCTTGTGTGCGTGCAGGCAGTGAGATTACAGAGGCTTACAACTGCGTGCGCTGGATGGAGGCAGGCCTTGGGCATAACGCCCGGGTGTCAATGCATGGTGTGCCTTGAAGCTGCGCTGCAGATGTGCCTGGTCAGCAAAACCCATGGCATGTGCGGCTTCAGCCAAGGGCAAACCTTGGGCCAGCAGGCGACGCGCACCGTTGAGGCGCACATTGAGTCGGTAGGCGCCGGGAGTGACCCCCGTGGCCGCTTTGAAGTGGCGAATAAAGCGCGACGCCGTCATGCCCTGTGCCTGGGCCAGCGCTTGTACGCTGGGAGCGTCATCCGGGTGCTGGTGCAACTGGTGCAACTGGTGCAACGCCTGTGCAATGGCCTCGCTGCTGGACGTGGCGGTGAAAGGCTGGGCAATGTGGCGTGCGCCCAGCAGTTGTGCCAATTGCGCGCTCCACGCTTCGGTGTGGCCGCTCGTCCAAGGCTGGCACAACTGGTCAATCGACTGAGAAAGGGTGACGTCGTGTGCCACCCTTTGGGTAAAATGCAAACCGGCAATCCCCAGCAGGTTGTTCAGCCACTCTGCCTGCACATACAGCATGCGATAAGACCAGTGCGTCACCTGCTCGGGGTTACAGGCATGCCATGCCCCGGGTTCAATCATCACCACGCTGCCGGGACGCAGGGTTTCGCAGCCACCAGCATGTTGGAACAGTGCTTGCCCTTGGTCTACGATACCCAGCGAATACTCGGCATGCATATGCAGGCGGTAGCTGTGGGGAGATTGCCGGCTGATGCGCAACTCGGCCGCGGGCAGTGCGGGATGACGGTAGAACTGATGGGTGGGTGGGCTGGACATGGTGTCGCACATCATGCCAGCATGGTCAGCACACTGAGTACCAGCAGCCCCGCCAGAGCACGGTGCAAAATTTGCTGGCGGCGCGGTGTACGCAACCAGTGCACCAACGCACGACCCAGCATGGCCCAGCAGCCCACGCCCAGCAGACAAGCCAGCAACGAGATGGCGCACAGCACCGCCAAGCTGGCTTGCGGTGGGCTGTGGGCTGGCAGTACGAACACGCCCACGGCAGACAGCGCGAACAGCCAAGCTTTGGGGTTGAGCGTTTGCACCATGACGCCTTGGCCAAAAGCTTGCCATGGCCGAAGCTGCACCTGCGCTACCACCTGCTCAGATGCCTGCGTGGGCGCGCGCGCCAACTGCCAAGCCAGCCAGAGCAAGTAAGCGGCGCACAACCACTGCGCGCTCCGGCTTAGATAAGGCATCTGCAGCAGCAATTGCGCGCTGCTCCAGCCCATGCAAGCCACCACTCCGACATAACTGACGCTGGCGCCTAGCACGTAACACAGGGCCAAGCGGTGTGGCCCTTGGCTGCCATGGCGCAAGGCCAGCACGTTGACGGGGCCGGGTGTGATGGCGCCTACCAGTGCAAAGCTGGTCATGGCCAGCAGCGAAGAGACTAAAGAAGAGGGAAGTAATTCGTTCACAGGGCGGAATGTGCCTGTGCTCTGTCGGTGTGTATTGAACGCAATTGCAGGCTTAAAAGCTGGGCTGCGTGATTACCTACGGTGCAGCAGTAAGCAAGGGTGCGCTGGGTATTGCCTTGTGCAATGCGTTCCGCGACGGCAATAACGCCCAGCGCTTACAGCAAGCCAAAGTCCAGCGCAGGCAGACCATGGCGTACGCGCACGCGGTTGCAGGCGTCCGAGCCCGCTGCAAATTCACGGCAGGGGGAGGGGCGCCACTCATAAATGCCGCAGGCCGCTTTTTCGCCGACTGTGCCCGTCAACGCAGCGCAGCGTGGACGCGCGTAATCCGTGCCACGCATGCGGCAGAGGGTGTCAGTGATTTCTTCAGCCAGACCAGCTGGCACACGCCCGCCGTGGTTTTCAGATTCATAGATCGAAAAATCCACGCGAAAAGCAGCGCAGCAGGCGCCGCAGGTAAGGCAGGTAAGGCAGGGGTGGGTCATGAACGCAGAGAGAGAGAGCAGATGCTGCGCTATTTTCGCTGGGAAATGCACAGGCATCGCGCGCAAGGATTTGGTGCCAGCTTGCTGTGGAAAGCGCCGCAAAGGCCCTTTACTTCAGTCTGGTTCCGGCGGGGATCAGGGTAAGCGAGAGGAGTAAAAAGAAAATAAGAATCAAAATCAATTAAAACGCGTATGAAAATTCTTTCTTCGGCGACACCGTCTGCGGTGGCTGCGCCTGCAAACCACAGTGGTGCTGCCACTGTGCTGGGGTTGGACCGTCTGCCGCCCCAAGTGCCCGCCCGCGTGGTGGATCTGGATCCAGCGGCCACAGAGCAGGAGCAAGGTTTGCTGCTGCGTTTGATGGAAATCGGCTTTCTGCCCGGCGAGACCGTGCGGATTGTGGCCACCGGCTTCCCCGGGCCTGACCCACTGGCTGTGCGCGTAGGGCAGGCTACGTTTGCGCTGCGCCGCCATGAAGCATCCAAGATACTGGTGCAAGTGGAGGCCTCCGCATGAGTGTTCGTGAAACTACCGTGCACATCGCCACGGCCCCGCGCCAGACTGAACCCACGGCACTGCGCGCCGCGCTGCTGGGCAACCCTAACTGCGGCAAGACCGCCTTGTTCAACCTGCTGACGGGCGCACGCCAGAAAGTAGCCAATTACGCCGGTGTGACGGTCGAGCGCAAAGAAGGCTGGCTGACGACGCCGGGCAAGCGCCGTGTGCGCTTGCTGGATTTACCGGGTACCTACAGCCTGGATGCCCACAGCGAAGATGAGCGCATCACCCGTGACATCGTCACCGGAGCGCATGCGCGCGAAGCGCCGCCCGAATTGCTGGTCTGCGTGACCGATGCTACGCATTTGCGACTGAACCTGCGCTTGGTACTGGAAGCACGTGCGCTGGGCCTGCCCATGCTGCTGGTGCTGAACATGAGCGATATGGCGCGTCGCCAGGGTGTGCAGATTGACAAGGCCAAGCTCAGCGCGTTGCTGGGCGTGCCGGTGGTGGAAAGCGTGGGCGTGCAGCAATCGGGTGCCAAAGCCTTGCTGAACTGGCTGGACAGCGAGGAAGCCCGCACACTGCAAGCCCCGGTGGCTGATGGCCGTTTCATGCCTGAGGTGGGCCGCAATACGCGAGAGCAACTGCTGGCCTTGCACCAGCAGGTGGCCGAGATCATGCAGGCCACGGTGCAGGAGCCCACCGTGCCCACGCAGCGCGATGACCGCATTGATGCGGTGGTGCTGCACCCGCTGTGGGGCACTTTGTTGCTGCTGGTGACCTTGTTTCTGATTTTTCAGGCGGTCTTCAGTTGGGCCGAGCCTTTGATGGACGGCATTGAAAGCAGCGTGGCCTTTGCGGGTGAATGGCTCTCGGCGGCCATGCCTGAAGGTGTACTGCGCAGCCTGCTGGTGGATGGGGTGATTGCTGGCACGGGCTCGGTGCTGGTGTTTTTGCCGCAGATTTTGATTCTGTTCTTCTTCATTCTGGTGTTGGAAGACTCTGGCTACCTGCCGCGTGCCGCGTTTTTGCTGGACCGCATCATGGGCACCGTCGGACTGTCGGGGCGCTCTTTCATTCCGCTGTTGTCCAGCTTTGCCTGTGCGGTGCCGGGCATCATGGCCACGCGCTCCATTCCCAGCTGGCGTGACCGCTTGCTGACCATCATGATCGCGCCGCTGATGACCTGCTCGGCCCGGTTGCCGGTGTATGCACTGCTGATTGCAGCGTTCATTCCAGATCAGACCGTGGGCGGCATTTTCAATCTGCAAGGGCTGGTGCTGTTTGCGCTGTACATCGGCGGCATCACCAGTGCCATGGCCGTGGCTTGGGTAGCCAAGCTGGGGCGCAGCAATCTGGCCCGCACACCGCTGTTGATGGAGCTGCCATCGTACCGTTGGCCCAGCTTGCGCAGTCTGGCGCTGGGTTTGTACGAGCGCGCCATGATTTTCTTGCGCCGCGTGGGCGGCATCATTTTGACCATCAGCATCGTGCTGTGGTTTTTGGCCAGCTACCCCGGTGCGCCGGAAGGCATTACCGAAGGCGCTATCCGCTACAGCTATGCCGGTCAGATTGGTCACTGGCTGGAAATGGTGCTGGCCCCCATTGGTTTTAACTGGCAGATTGCCATCGCCTTGGTGCCTGCCATGGCGGCACGCGAAGTGGCTGTGAGCGCGCTGGGTACGGTGTATGCGCTGTCGGCCACCGGCGACGATGCAGCAGCACAGCTGGGCCCACTGATTGCGGACAGCTGGTCGCTGGCCACGGCGCTGTCGGTGCTGGTGTGGTTTGTGTTTGCGCCGCATTGCATCTCGACGCTGGCCATGGTCAAGCGCGAAACCAATGGCTGGCGCTATCCACTGATCATGGCGGGCTATCTCTTTGGTCTGGCCTACTTGGCCAGTTTTGTGACCTACCGCATCGCCCTCGCGCTGGGGTGGGGTTGAACGAAAGGACTGCGCTATGTGGCAAGAATGGATTGTGGGTTTGATGGTGCTGGCTGCTGCGGTGTCTTTGCTGTGGCGCTATCTGCCAGCGCGCTGGCGCCAGCGCGCAGCGCGCGTGCACCTTGCGTTGGCGCCTGCAGCGGCCAAAAGCGGCAGTTGCGGAGGCTGCAGTGGCTGTGGCGGTGACAGTTGCGCGTCTGGCACCCAAAAGCTTTGAAGCGTGAACCACCATCCCGGTGGCTGCAAAGGGTCTGAAGTGCGATGCGGCGTTTCAGACCCTTTTGTTTTCCAGCGCGTAGCGGCTTTGCACCAAGCCAAAGTCCCAGCTGCGCGTGCCCATGTGATGCAGCGCAACCTCGGTGTGCCCAGCATGCAGCGGGCCAAACAGCGGCTGCCCTTCACCCAGCAGCACAGGGATGCGGGTGATGGTGATTTCATCAAGTAAACCTGCTGCAATGAACGATTGCACGGTCAAGCCACCATCCACATAAAGCCGTGGCTGGCCTTGTTGTTCTGCATGGGCGAGCAGCTCTGCGGGTGTGCCATGAAACAGTTGTACGCCTGCGGGTGCATCAGGCAAAGCCTGCAAAGTACGGCTAAGGACATAAACCGGCTTGTCATACGGCCAAGGCGTAAAGCTGCGCACTTTCTCATAGGTGTTGCGACCCATGACCAAGGCATCCATGCCTTGCAAGAAGGCGGCGTAGCCACAATCTTCAGGTGGGGTGATGCGAGCTTGGGCGGCATCCAACCAATCCAGCCCTCCATCAGGGCGGGCAATGAATCCATCGAGGCTGGTGGCGATATAGGCGTAGCAGGGCATAGGCTGAGTGCAAACGGTGGCAGAAGGTGCTTGCTTTATAGCCAATTTCTGCACGAAATACCGCTGTAACCCAATATTGATCGGCGTAAGCAGCTATCAATGTATGCCCGGTGCCTGTGTGGGTTGCAGCCAAAAAACTGTGCGTTGTCAGGTGCCGGTTGATGGATCAAACGGCTTGTAGCCACTGCGTAATTTCGTGCTCCTGCAGTGCGGGCAGGTCAAATTTGGCGCGCGTGTCGTGACAGCCGTAGGAGGCAAACGGAAAGTCTTGGCAGGTGCGCGAGCGCTGCGCGTAAATGCTGCAGCCCACGCAGCCTTCCCCCAGATCTGGCAACTCTGTGAGGGCCACACACCGCACAGGGTGTTGCTCGGTGCCATTCATGCGAACCCGGTTGCCGTGGACCTCATGCGCCAGATGGTCGGGCACCGTGCCGCCCATGGACTGCAATTCGTAGATAGAGAATTCGACACGGTAGTTTTGACAGCACTTGCCGCATTGCAGGCAGGGGTGAATGGCTTGGGACATGGTGGGCCAGCGGTGAGGGTGTGGGTTCGATAGGCAAGAAGCAAGAAACGGCACACAGCAGTCTTCACCGTGTCGTGGGCGTTGCCGCCTTGTATTCGCAAGGCACAGACCGGCCCACGGCAAAGCGCAGGCATGCCGTGTTGAAAGTGTGAAAAAGGCCTAGGTGTGGCCGAGCAGGTAGCGCGGTGTTTTCAGAAGGTGGCTGCAGGCAATGGCGTGCAGTGCGCTGCGACGACGGGCCATGCGGCGCAGATCCAGGCTGCGTGTGCCGCTGGTGGTGCAGGAAAAAGGCTGCTGCCACCGCAGCACACGTTGGGTGCTGCGGGGTTTAAATAAAAAAAGAGCTGCTAGCGCTGATGCTGCCTTGCTTTGCAAACGAAAGACGTATGAAAGCTTTAGCAGGTGCGCGTAAGCAGCTCCTGTTTTTGTGAGAGGCGTGCTAAAGGCGCGCATCACGGTCATCGCATGGCGATAGGCGTTAATCAGCCTGCTTGCCCAGCAGCAGGTACTCCATGAGCGCCTTTTGCACGTGCATGCGGTTTTCTGCCTCGTCCCACACAACGGATTGCGGGCCGTCAATCACTTCAGCCTCTACCTCTTCGCCACGGTGGGCGGGCAGGCAGTGCATGAACACGGCTTCAGGCTTGGCCGCGGCCATCATTTCCTGGTCGACGCACCAGTCGGCAAATGCCTTCTTGCGTGCTTCGTTCTCTGCCTCGTAGCCCATGCTGGTCCACACGTCGGTGGTGACCAGATCGGCACCCTTGCAGGCTTCGAGCGGGTCTTTGAACACTTCATAGCAGCCAGGGTTGACAGGCTTGCCATTGAAGGCCAGTTGCTCGTCTACCTCGTAGCCGCCGGGCGTGGACAGGTGCACCTTGAAGCCCAGCAGATCGGCCGCTTGCAGCCAGGTGTTGGCCATGTTGTTGCCATCACCCACCCAGGCCACCACTTTGCCCTGGATGGAGCCACGGTGCTCAATGAAGGTAAAGATGTCGGCCAGGATCTGGCAGGGGTGGAACTCGTTGGTCAGACCGTTGATGACGGGCACGCGAGAGTATTCGGCGAAACGCTCGATCTTGTCCTGGCCATAGGTGCGAATCATGACCAGATCGGTCATGCGGCTGATGACGCGCGCGCTGTCTTCAATCGGCTCGGCGCGGCCCAACTGGCTGTCGCCCGTGGTCAGATGCACCACGGAGCCGCCCAGCTGGTACATGCCCGCTTCAAAGCTGACACGCGTGCGCGTGCTGGCCTTTTCAAAAATCATGGCCAGCGTGCGATCGCTCAGCGTGTGGTGCTTTTCGTAGCCCTTGAACTTTTTCTTGATCAAGGCGGCGCGGGCCAGCAGGTAGTCGTATTCGTCGGCAGTGAAATCGTTAAATTGCAGGTAATGCTTCATGCAGGATTCCTTGGGTTTCAGGCAGCCAGCACGGCTTGCACCAGCGGCTTGAGCTTGGTGACGATCTCGTCCGCTTCAGCTTCAGTCAGGATCAGCGCAGGCACAAGGCGGATCACGGTGTCCGACGTCACGCTCAGCAGCAAACCGGCTTCTGCAGCTTGGCCAATTAGCTGGCCGCAGGGCTTGGTCAGTTCGATGCCAATCATCAGACCTTGGCCGCGCACTTCGACAAAGCCTTCAATGCTGCCCAGTTCGGCTTGCAGCTTGGCTTTGAGGTAGTCACCAACTTGGGTGGTGTGGGCCAGCAGGCCGTCTTCTTCCATGATGCGGATGGTTTCCACTCCGGCGCGCATGGCCAGCGGGTTGCCACCAAAGGTAGAACCATGGTTGCCCGCCTTCAGCACTTCGGCCGCCGCCTTGTGCGCCACTACCGCGCCAATCGGCACACCGGAGCCCAGGCCTTTGGCCAGGGTCATCACATCGGCAGTGATGTCGGCCCACTGGTGAGCAAACCACTTGCCGGTGCGGCCCATGCCGGCTTGCACCTCGTCCATGATCAGCAGCCAGCCATTGGCATCGCACAGGGCGCGCACTTTCTTCAGGTAGTCAGCGCGCATGGGGTGCAGGCCGCCTTCGCCCTGAATGGGTTCCATCATCACAGCCACGATGTTGGGGTTGCCTTCGGTGGCTTCTACCAGCGCTTCGTAGTCGTTCGGCGCCACACGGGTGAAACCGTCCAGCAAGGGGCCAAAGCCATTGCGTACCTTGGGGTTGGCCGTGGCGCTCATGGTAGCAATCGAGCGGCCATGGAATGCATGGTCGTACACGACGATTTCAGGCTTTTCAATGCCTTTGTCTACACCGTACTTGCGGGCAATCTTGATAGCGGCTTCATTGGCTTCCAGACCGGTGCTGCAAAAGAACACATTGGTCATGCCCGCGCGCTCAGTCAGCAATGTGGCCAGTGTCTCTTGGCCCGGCACATGGTAGTAATTGGACGTGTGGATGAGCTTGGCAATCTGCTCTTGCAGCGCTGGTACCAGCTTGGGATGGTTGTGGCCCAAGGTGTTGACGGCAATGCCACCCAGTGCATCCAGGTATTCCTTACCGTTCACATCCCACACGCGGCAGCCTCGACCTCGTTCCAGCGCGATAGGTACGCGGCCGTAGGTGGGCATTACGTGGGGCGAGGCAGCCTCAATGTGAGCGGTCATTACATCAATCTCCGGACATGGCAGTCGTGGCACAACTTTTGCGAGTTTCAACAAAAGACAAGAGAATGATTCTAGGGCCCTGCAAGCAAGGTCACATGCTTTTGCTGCATATTTGGATGAATCCTCTACATGGTTTCAATCCCCCGTGCCATGTTCCTGTCTTATATAAGAGTTAGAATTGCGACATTGGTGTCCACGACGGTGATCCCGATTGGCACCCTTTTTACCCAGATTTACCCTGATGGTTTCCCCAAGCTCCAAAGAACTGTTCATCCAAGGCCTGACCTTGGACGGAAAAACCTTTCGCCCCAGTGACTGGGCCGAACGATTGGCGGGGGTGATGAGCCAGTTTCGCCCCGGTGGTGCCCAGCGTGGCAGCCATTTGGGCTATTCCACATGGTGCATTCCCACAACGATGAATGGCATCAAGTGCGTGGTGGTGCACCGCGACTTGCAGGCCCATGAACCCATGGCCTGGGATTTTGTACTGAACTTCGCCCGCGACAACCACCTGCAGGTGGCTGAGGCCTGCCTGATCCCCGATGAGGCAACTGACCGCAAGAAGGGCTGAATCTTTCGCTGGTGAATCGACGCTGTGTACCAATCAAGGCTTCCAAAGGGAAGCTTTTTTGTACCTGCGACAAGGTGCGCAGACCTTCAGGACGGTAAATAGTCGTTATCCAGCAACTGGGCTTGGCGCCATGGTCCCCAGCGGTAATAGGCCAGTGACAGCAGCAGCGACACCAGCGCGCTGAGTGGAAAGCTCCACCACAGCGCATCGATCCCCCACAGTGGCTGCAGTCCCCAAGCCAGTGGCAGGCGCACCCCGACCAGGGCGACGGTCAAAATGGCCAGTGGCACCAGTACCGCCCCCGTGGAGCGCACGACCCCCGCGAGGACATTGCTGACGCCCAGCAGCACGAACGAGCTCAGTACGATGCGGTTGATGTGAAGGGCGGACTCTAGGGTTGTGCTGCCTTCGGGAAGGAAGAGGGCTAGCACTGGGCGCTCAAACACCAAGGCCAAAGCGATACATACGCCCGTCAGCAGCAAGTGGCAGGCCACGCCCGCCCGGGCTGTGCGCGTCACGCGTGGCCACCGGCCTGCTCCGATGCTCTGGGCTGCCATGGTGGTGCAAGCTGACGCCACGGCAATAGCAGGCATCTGTATATAGGCCCACAGTTGCAGGGCTGCGCTATAGGCAGCAGTGGTTTGCGCACCGTGGACATTAACCATGCTCAGCATCAGCACCAAAGAAAGGGAGACCACCAGCATCTGCAGGCCCATGGGCAGGCCTTTGGTCACCAGGCAACGCAGCACTGCGGGCGCTGGCCTCAGATTATGGCGTTGGCGCCAGCCTATCCACACCGGCACACGGCGCCAGCGCAACCAAGCCAGCAAGCCCAGCAGCCCCAAGCTGTTGGCCACCAAGGTAGCGATTGCAGAGCCTGTCATGCCATAAGCAGGTAGAGGGCCTGCGCCAAAGATGAACAAGGGATTGAGTGCGGCATCGCCCACGGCCACGGCCAGCAGTGTGATGAAGGGTGTGCGGCTGTCCCCCGTGCCGCGCAGTACAGCGGCGACAAAGATCAGCAGCAACATGGGTGGCAGTGCCAAGAACATGGCGCGCAGGTAATCGACGGCGAGGGCCTTGGTGGCAGGCTCAGCACCCACTGCGTGTAGCAAGGGGGCTGCAAGCGACCAGCCCAAGGTGGCCATGAGCAGAGACGCGCCGAGAAACAGGCTGGCGCTGGTGCCTATGGTGCGGCGTGCCAAGCGCCACTGCCCAGCGCCCACTGCCTGTGCCACCAGCACATTGGTGGCTTGGCTGATGCCAAACACCAAGGCAATCAGCACAAACAGGAGGTTGTTGGCATGCACGGCGGCGGACAACGCGGCTTCGCCCAAGTAACGCCCAATCCAGAAGGCGTTGACCGAGGTATTGAGCGACTGCAACACGTACCCGCCCCACAAGGGCAGGGCAAAACACAGCAGTGTGCGGCCAATCGGGCCTTGGGTCAGAGGGCTGTGCATGGAAAAGAAGAAGTGATTGGTGCCCCAAGAAAAAACCCCGCACGGCACACGCCGGCGGGGTAGACCGGCATGGCCGGAGTCTGGGTAGGCAGGCTTTTAGAGTGCCTGCATTTCCTTGTTCAGTTGCGTCGGGTTCTGAGGCGCTGCGGGTGCAGTCTCAGGTGCAGCGACGGGGGCTGCGGTTTGCTTGCCCACGCTCAGAGGCACGTCCAGATAGGGCAGCTTCAAGGCCGAGCTGGTCATGCGGCGGATTTCGTTGGTATAGCCTGCGTCTTCGTTGATCTTGTTGCCGTACGAGGGCACGATCTTCTGGATGTGGTTCTTCCACTCGGCGCTGGCCATTTGCTCAGGGAAGGACTTCTTGAGCAGGTTCAACATGATGTGGGGCGCGGTCGAAGCACCGGGCGATGCGCCCAGCAGCGCAGCGATACTGCCGTCTTCAGAACCAACGATCTCGGTGCCGAATTGCAGCACGGCACCCTTTTCGGGGTCACGCTTGATGATTTGTACACGCTGGCCCGCTGTGACCAGGCGCCAGTCTTCACGCTTGGCGTGGGGGAAGTACGCTTGCAGCACTTGTTGGCGGTCTTCATCGGTCAGCTCTGCCTGCTGCAGCAGGTACTGAACCAGGTCCAGATTGTGAATGCCTACGCGCAGCATGCCCATCAGGTTATCGTGGTTGACCGAGGAGAACAGGTCCCACCATGAGCCGTACTTGAGGAACTTGGTGGTGGCCAGTGCAAACGGGCCAAACAGCATCACGGGCTGGCCGTCGAGCTGGCGCGCATCCAGATGCGGCACCGACATAGGTGGCGAACCAGTGGAGGCAATGCCGTAGGCTTTGACGTCGTGGCGCTTTGTCAACGCGGGATTCTCAATGGCCAGAAATTGCCCGCCCACAGGGAAGCCTGCGTAGTTCTTGGATTCAGGAATGCCCGAGGCCTGGAGCATTTTGAGTGCGGCACCACCGGCACCCACGAACACAAACTTGGCTTTGACGGTTTTTTCTTGGCGGCCGTTGGTCAAGTCGGCCACGGTCACGTTCCAAGTTTTGTCTGCGTTTTGGCGCAGGGCAGTCACTTCGCTTTGCAGGTGCAGCTTGAAGTTGGCTGTTTTTTGCAAAGAGGCCATCAACTGCTGTGTCCACACGCCGTGGTTCACGTCGGTGCCCAAAGGCATGTAGGTGGCAGCGATCTTCTGTGCCGGGTCACGGCCTTCGATCATCAGTGGTGCCCACTGTTTGATTTTCTCTTGGTCTTCGGAATATTCCATGCCGTAGAACAGAGGGTTCTGGATCAGGGCTTCTTGGCGTTTCTTCAAAAAGCTGATGTTGTCTTCACCCCAGACAAAGCTCATGTGGGGTGTTGGGTTCACGAACGTCTCTGGCGACTGCAAGTGACCACGGCCCACTTGGTGGGCCCAGAACTGGCGAGTCACCTCGAACTGCTCGGCAATGCCCACGGCACGTTTGGTCTCCACGCTGCCATCAGGCAACTGGGGGGTGTAGTTCAGTTCGGCAAAACCGGAGTGACCTGTGCCAGCGTTGTTCCAGCCGTAGGTGCTTTCCAGTGCCACGCCGTCCAGACGTTCGAAGACCTCAATCTTCCAGTCGGGCTGCAGTTCTTGTAGGTAAGTCGCCAGCGTGGCGCTCATTGCACCTGCGCCGACCATCACCACATCCACCGGCTGCTCGTTCTCTGCCTTGGGAACGGAGCGGGGGAACAATGGCCAGTTCAAAAATAACAGGGCGGCCAGGATCAGGGTCGCAACAACGCCCAATCCTATTTTGATTGAATTTTTCATGACTCTTTGAGGCTGGATGACTAAAAAAGCCTGCGCGCAGGTGGCAGACTTTTGTGCTGATTCAGAAAGCAGGTCATATAGATGACACAAGACTTCTCAGCCTCAAATTATCTTTGATTGATAAAAATTTGATACTAATCAATTGGTATTAGTACTAATCGGGTATGCGTTTTGTGGTGTTGTGAAATTCAGTCGCCAGAGTGAAGTTGAAAAGGCTATATGTACAGGCAACAAAAAACCGCCCGAAGGCGGTTTGATGTTTCGCTGGCAGCGCACCCGTAGCAAACGGCGGATGGCTGAAGCCATCCGGGCGATGCCTAAATGTGGTTTAGGCGGCCAGTGCCAAGGCTTTCACCTTGGACGACAGGCGGCTCTTATCGCGAGCAGCCTTGTTCTTGTGGAAGATGCCCTTGTCGGACACGGTATCCAGCACGGACTGAGCCTTGGCAAACAGTTCGGTAGCCTTTACCTTGTCGCCGGCCAGGACAGCCTTCTCGACGTTCTTAACAGCAGTACGGTACTTCGAACGCAGCGATGTGTTTGCAGCGTTCAGCTTAACGTTTTGGCGAGCGCGCTTGCGGCCGGAGGCCAAGCGGGGGTTTTTCTTTTTGGCTTTAGTTGCCATGATGTATTCCTTGTGTTGTCTGTGGATGATGCCAGCGAAGCCCGCTATTATAGCAACGCTTGCGTAGGCGTGCAGCAATCTGGCTTAGCACCACAAGTGGGCGCTTGTATTTGTTTTGGTGCATTGATTGAAAAATTGCACCAACTTGGTGTTTTGTGGCGCTGAGTGTCTGAATTGGAAATGCGTAACGCATTGCAGCTTTGCTGCATGAGTGGTGCCAAGCCCTGTGGCGCATGGCTACACTGCGCGGGTGTCACTCCTCAAATCTGCCTCCACCGTATCGTTGATGACCTTGGCCTCACGGGTCACAGGTCTGGCCCGTGATCTGATCATGGCCTCCATGTTCGGGGCCAATGCGCTCACTGATGCTTTCAACGTTGCCTTTCGCATTCCCAACCTGTTTCGGCGTTTGTTTGCCGAAGGGGCGTTCAGTCAGGCCTTTGTGCCAGTGCTGGCGACCACCAAAACCCAAGAAGGCGAAGAGCGCACCCGTGTACTAATTGGCAATGTGGCCACTGTACTGTTCTGGGTGCTGATGCTGACCTGTGTGGCGGGTGTGGCGGGTGCTCCCATCTTGGTGTGGTTGCTGGCCAGTGGTTTTGAAAGCGGCCACGCCCAAGAAGCTGCGGTGCTGATGACGCGCTGGATGTTCCCCTACATCGGCTTTATGTCGATGGTGGCGCTGTGCGCGGGGGTGCTCAATACCTGGAAGCAGTTTGCTGTGCCTGCGGTCACACCGGTTTTGCTGAACGTTTGCATGATTGGCGCCGCCTTGCTGCTGGCTCCATGGCTGGATCGCCAAGGCATTGAGCCTATTTATGCCATGGCTGCTGGGGTGGTGCTGGGTGGTGTCCTGCAGTTGGGTGTGCAGTTGCCCGTGCTGAAAAAATTGGGCTTGCTGCCTCGGATTGGCATCACGCCTGCGGCCATTAAGGCTGCTTGGAGCGATGGGGGCGTGCGCCGTATTTTGTCGTTGATGCTGCCAGCCCTCTTGGGAGTGGGCGTGGCGCAAGTCAGCCTGATGATCAATACGCAAATTGCGTCTTACCTGACGCCGGGCAGTGTGACGTGGCTGTTTTATGCCGACCGTTTGATGGAGTTTCCCACTGCGCTGCTGGGCGTGGCGCTGGGGGTGGTGCTGACACCGCAACTGGCATCGGCCAAGGCCGCAGGCGATGCCCAGCGTTATTCCAATATGCTCGATTGGGGATTGCGGCTGGTGGTGTTGCTGGCCGTGCCCTGTGCGGTGGGTTTGCTGGCATTTGCCGAGCCGCTGGTGGCCACTTTGTTTCACCGGGGTGCGCTGCAGGGCAGCGATGTCTCCAATATTGCCTTGGCCTTGATTGGTTACGGCGCGGGCTTGGTCGGTCTGGTTGCGATCAAGGTTTTGGCGCCGGGTTACTTTGCCAGCCAGGACATGCGCACACCGGTCAAGATTGCGGTGGCGGTGCTGGTGTTGACCCAAATTTTGAATGTGGTACTGGTGCCATGGCTGGCGCATGCTGGCTTGGCGTTATCGATTGGCCTGGGTGCCCTGGTCAATGCGGTGTGGTTGCTGGTGGGCTTGCTGCGCCGTGGTGCTTATCAGCCTGCCCAAGGCTGGGGTAAATATCTGCTGCAAGTCATCGCTGCCGCCATGTTGCTGGCCGCATTTTTGGGCTGGGGTGCGCACCAGTGGGATTGGAAGGCTTTGCATGCCCATGAGTGGCAGCGCATAGGCTTGATGGCGCTGATGCTGACTGGCTCGGCTGCTCTTTATTTCGGCGCGCTGGCGGTTTCGGGTCTCAAGCTGCGCAGTTTGCTGCGCCGTTGAGGGTGTCCATCGGCGAGCAAGGGCTTTGCGGATTGTTAAATCACGGTAGAGTGCACGCTATGTCGTTGAACTTTGAAGTCCCTTCTGCGCTTGATCACTTTCATTGTTTGGTCGGCCATGACGTGGCCTTTCCATTGCTGGAGGCTGCGGCCAGCTTGGCGCAAGATGCCGTGCCAGAGCTCGATGTGCAAGACGTGCTGTTCCAGGTCGATGGTTTGGCAGAGCGGCTGCGCAAACGCATTCCCTGGGGTGCCACGGCCATGCAGCGCAACTTCATGCTCAACGAGTTTTTTTACGAAAAGCTTGGTTTTGCAGCCAATGCCAACCACTTTGCAGATCCGGCCAACAGCTACATGCACCACGTGCTGCAAACGCGCCGGGGCATTCCCATTTCATTGGCTGTGTTGTGGATGGAATTGGCTTGGGGGATTGGCCTGAAAGTCGATGGCATTTCTTTCCCTGGTCATTTCTTGGTGAAGGTGCGCGTGGATGAGGGCATCATCATCCAAGACCCGCTTACTGGGCGCGGCCTGACACAAAGCATGCTGACTGAACGCCTGGAGCCTTTCCGCGAAAGCTGGGGGTTGGCGGAGGACGAGATTGCCCCACTGCACATGTTTCTGGCGCCAGCCAGTAGCGGTGAGATCATTGAGCGCATGCTGCGCAATCTCAAAAACGTGTACGCGCAAGACGATCAGATGCCTTTGCTACTGGGCGTGCTGAACCGCCTTATCATTCTGCGGCCTAAGGATGCTGACAGTTACCGCGACCGTGGTCTGGTGCTGGCGCAAATGGGGCGGCGTGACGACGCTGTGCGTGATTTGCAGGCCTATGTACGTATGGCGCAAGCACCGCAAGACTTGCCCATGATTGAAGCGCGCATTGAATTGCTGCGCGCGATGTAGTCCATTCAGGTGGTTAAAAAAATAGAGCGCTAGGCGCTCTATTTTTATGGGTTTTCAGGTGTTTTGTGTCTGAAGTGCCTGATCTGCGTGTGCAAGCAGCTATTCTTTTAAAAAATCACACCAGTTTGGCTGCTTCCAGCTCTTTCTTCAGGTAGGCATAAAACAGCGGGGCTGCCACCAAGCCTGCGGGGCCAAATACCGATTCGGCCACAAACATTACGGCCAACAATTCCCACACGGCCATGTGGGTGCGCTGCCCCACCACCTTGGCGTTGATGACGTATTCGGCCTTGTGGATCAAGATCAAAAAGCCCAGACACACCGCTGCGGCCATTGGGGATACGGACAAGCCCACCAGCGTCAGCACCACGTTGCAGAACAAATTGCCCACGATGGGAACCAGCCCGGCCACAAAGGTGAGCATGATGAGCGCTGGCGTATAGGGCAGGGCCATGTCCAGCGCGGGCAGGATGAACAGCAGAAAAATGGCGGTGAGCGAGGTGTTGAACAGGGCAATCCAAAACTGAGCCGCCACAATCTGGCGAAATGCCTCACCTAACAACATGACGCGGCGCTGCAGGGCTTGTGTGAGCGGCGCGCGCGGCACCAAACGCGGGCGCACGGCGGCCAACGCACCAATCAGCAAGCCCATATAGGCATGCAGCAAGCCACCCAGCCATGCTTTGCCTGCGGATGCCAAGCTGCCCGCTTTGGCCGCCAGATAGGTGGCAATGGTTTGCTGAATTTCTGCCGCGCCTTGCGGCAGCATGGTTGCCAGCTCTGTAGGGAGCTTTTGGCGCAGTTCCAGCACGGTGTTGGCCAGATAGTCCAGCAGCTCTTTGTACTGGTGCGGAATGTCGGTGAGGTAGCCGCGCGAATGGGTCAGTGCAATGGCCAACCAGATCAGCGGGGCAATGCTGACCAGTGTGGCTGCAGTCACTTGGGCCCAGCGTTCCGGAATGGGGCCAGGGGCGCGGCGATCCATCAACCCCAACACCGAGGTCAATCCGCGCGTCAATAAAAAGCCCAGGCATGCACACAGCAGCCCGGGCAGAAGTTGTTGCCACATGACCAGCAGCAGTGTGCAGGCCATGAGCAGATAACTGGCGATCATCACGCCGCGAGACGGCGCTGTGGGGGACGGGCAAACGGTCGGTAGCTGATGCGGGTTCCCCATATGTGACGATCTGTAGGTGTGGTTACAAAACTTGGACTGCGGCGCCTTCGCTGCGTTCCGTAATGTTACCGATCGTATAGACCGTTTCACCCAGTTGACGCAAAGTTGCTGCAGTGGCTTCAGCATTTGCTGCGTCAACCACCACCACCATGCCAATACCGTTGTTGAAAGTACGGTTCATTTCCACATCATCAATGCCTGCCGTTTTTTGCAACCAGGCAAACAATTCGGTCTGTGGCCAGCTGCCAGCCTTCAGGTCAGCGCCTGTGCCTTCGGGCAGCACGCGGGGAATGTTTTCCAGCAAGCCGCCGCCGGTGATGTGGGCCAATGCCTTGATTGGGTGTTGGGCCAGCGCCGTCAGCACGTTCTTGACGTACAAGCGGGTGGGCTCCATCACGGCTTGCTTGAAGGGCTTGCCATCCAGCGTCGCGGGCACGGTGCTTTGGGCTTCCGCGCGTTCAATGCACTTGCGAACCAGCGAAAAACCGTTGGAGTGCACGCCAGCGGAGGCCAGACCCAGCACCACGTCGCCGGGCTTAACGTTCTCGCCCGTCAAAATTTTGGACTTTTCGACCGCGCCCACAGCAAAGCCGGCCAGGTCGTATTCGCCAGCAGGGTACATGCCGGGCATTTCTGCCGTTTCGCCACCAATCAGCGCGCAGCCAGACAACTCGCAGCCCTTGGCAATGCCGCCAACCACGGCAGCAGCCGTGTCTACATCGAGCTTGCCGCAGGCAAAGTAGTCTAGGAAGAACAGGGGCTCAGCGCCTTGCACCAGCACGTCGTTCACGCTCATGGCCACCAGGTCGATGCCCACGGTGTCGTGCATGTTCCACTCAAATGCCAAGCGCAGTTTGGTGCCCACACCGTCGGTGCCGGAGACCAGCACGGGTTCTTTGTAGCGCTTAGGGACTTCAAACAGCGCGCCAAAGCCGCCAATGCCTGCCATCACGCCTTCACGCATGGTTTTTTTGGCCAAGGGCTTGATGCGCTCAATCAGTGCGTCGCCCGCGTCGATGTCAACGCCAGCGTCTTTGTAAGAAATGGGGGTAGATTGGGAGGCAGAGGAGCTCATGGGATGGATCTGTGCAGGAATGGTGCCCGCGCGGGTGCAGGCCAAGGGGCGATTCTAAGTCGATACCCAAAGACATGTCCTTCATGCCGCTGTGTGGTGACGGGGCATCACAAGGGGTAAGAACTTGCTTTAAGCCTCTTTGCTAGGACTTGGCGCAGGCCTGCGCCTGTGGAAACGGCGGAAGCAGACTAAAATAGAGCGTTGTTCCACACACTTTTGGTTACTTGTTTGCTCCTTGTCCTGTTGCGACAAAGGGCTTCGTTCTTTCTCTTCATGCCTACGTTGCTGCTTTTGACTGCATTTCTTTTGCCTTGGCGCTTGTGTAATCGCAGGCAGAACGTATTGACCGCATGCCCTCTATGAAGCAGCTGGCGCTGGATATCGGCTTGCCCACAGGGCCATCCCTGTCGCGTTTTTATGCGGGCCGTAACGCTCCGGTGGTCAGTCACCTGCAAAACTGGGTCCATGATGGTTTTGCTGCGGCGCAACGTTCACCCGTGCCGACCTATCTTTGGGGCGATTCGGGCAGCGGTAAAACCCATTTGCTCAAAGCCGTGCGTGAAATGCTGCGCGAGCAAGGCGCCGAGGTGGGCTGGCTGGATGCCTCTACGGGTTTCCCGCCGGAGTTTGATGAGCGCTGGTCGGCGGTGCTGATGGACGACGTGCACTTGTACACGCCCATGCAACAAGCCCGTGCTTTTAACTGGTTTGTGAATGCGATCAACCCGCCCAGCGGCTCTCCGCGCTGGATTTTGTCAGCCGGCAATACGCCGCCAGCAGCGATGGAAGTGCGCGACGACTTGCGCAGCCGCTTGGGCTGGGGCCATGTGTTCCAACTGCATGTCCCGAATGAAGAAGAGCGCCGCGAGGTGCTGAAAACTGAAGCGGCAGCCCGAGGAGTGACGTTGAGTGCCGATGTGGTGGACTACATGCTCAAGCGTTTTTCGCGCGATTTGGCCAGCTTGATGCAATTGCTGGACATGCTCGACGAATTCGCATTGCGCAATAAGCGTGCGATCACCATTCCCTTGCTTAAAACCATGCTGGAGACCGAGTAAGCATGACGCCGTCGTGTGCCATGGTTAAAGTCTTCGCTCTTATTTGAAAGCATTCATGCCCTTGACTTCCCCGATTCAGCGGCCTCGCTTGGCGCTGTTTGACCTTGACCATACGCTGATTCCCATGGACTCTGACCATGGTTGGGGGGAGTTTTCGATTGCGATTGGCTGGTGTGACCGCGCGCAGTTTGGCCAGCGCAATGACGAGTTTTTTGCGCATTACCAGGCGGGCACTTTGAATGTGCCCGACTACGTGCGCTTTGCGACTGAGGCTGTGGTACAGCGTGGGGCGGATGCCGCCAACGCGGCGCACCTGCGCTTCATGCAAGAAGTGATTGGCCCGGCCATCCAGCCGCAAGCGGTGGCACTGGTGCAAAACCATTTGAATGCAGGCGATACGGTGGTGATCACTTCGGCCACCAATGAGTTTGTGACACGTCCGATTGCCCAGGCATTTGGTGTGCAAGAGCTGATTGCCACCGAACTGGAACGGGATGCCAGTGGCTGGTATACCGGCGCCGTTAAAGGCCTGCCTAATATGCGCGAAGGCAAGGTCACGCGCATGGAAGCGTGGCTGGCTGCACGCGGTCTGACCTGGGATGACGTGGAATCCACCTTTTATAGCGATTCCATGAACGACGTGCCTTTGCTGGAACGGGTGAACCACCCCGTGGCCACCAACCCTGAGCCCCGTTTGCGCGCCTTGGCGCAAGAGCGCGGCTGGCGCGTTCTGGATCTGTTTACTGAGAACACATGATTAAGACCATCATTGATAAATTGCTGGGCAAAGAGCCCGCCACCCGTTCGCGCAAGCCGCGTTTTGGCAAGCGTGAAGAGGTGCCGGCCAGTGTGCACGGCATTGATCTGCAACTGGTGGATCCGCGCGCGATTGACGTGGTGCGCACCCTCAAAGACGAAGGCTACGAAGCCTACATTGTGGGTGGGGCCGTGCGTGACCTGTTGCTGGGCCTGCGCCCCAAAGATTTTGACGTGGCCACCGATGCCACACCCGAGCAGGTCAAGCACCTGTTTCGCCGTGCGTTCATCATTGGCAAGCGCTTTCGCATCGTGCACGTGGTGTATGGCCGCGGCCGTGAACATGAGGTGATTGAGGTTTCGACCTTCCGAGCCTTTTTGGACAACAGTCTGGCCGAGCAAGTCAGCGGCAATGAACGCACCAGCAAGCTGGCTTTGGCGCACATGAAGCACGCGGTGGATGCCAGTGGCCGGGTGCTGCGCGACAACGTCTGGGGCCCGCAAGACCAAGATGCCACACGCCGCGACTTCACCGTGAACGCCATGTACTACGACCCGGAGAGCCAGGTGGTGGTGGACTTCCACAAAGGCATTCAGGACGCGCAAAAACGTGTCTTGCGCATGATTGGCGACCCCACCACGCGCTACCGCGAAGACCCGGTGCGCATCATCCGCGCCGTGCGTTTTGCGGCCAAGCTCAGCCCCCTGGGCTTCAAGATCGAACCCAAGACCGCCAAGCCCCTGGTGGAGTCTGAGCACTTGCTCAAAGAGGTGCCGCAAAGCCGTCTGTTTGACGAAATGCTCAAACTGCTGCAAACCGGCCATGCGCTGGCATCGATTGAGCAGCTCAAAAAGCTGGGCCTGGAAAAAGGCATTTATCCCTTGCTGGATGTGGTGGTGGAGCGGGCGGACCATCCGTTTGTCAAAGCTGCGCTGGCAGACACCGATCGCCGTGTGGGCGAGGGCAAGCCCGTGGCGCCCAGCTTCATGCTGGCCTGCGTGCTGTGGCAAGACGTGAAAAATGGCTGGGAGCAGCGACTGAAGCGCGGTTTCCACGCCTTCCCCGCGCTCAATGAAGCCATTGATGAGGTGTTTGATCAGCGTATTGGCGATGTGTCGGGCCGTGGCAAGTTGGCCGCTGACATGCGCGAAATATGGATCATGCAGCCGCGCTTTGACAAGCGCACTGGCGCAACACCGTTTGGCATGGTGCTGCAAGCCCGCTTTCGCGCTGGCTTTGACTTCTTGCGCCTGCGCGCCGATGTGGGCGAGGTGGATGAAGCGTTGGCCGAATGGTGGCAAGAATTTCAAACCGCTGACGATGCACGCCGTGAAGACTTGGTGGCACAAGTGCGTGAAGAGCAGCGGCAAAAGCAAAAGGCAACCCAGCCTGTGCGCCGTGCGCCGCGCAAGGCAGAAGTTACAGAATCGCCACTCGATGCCATCGCTGCCGAAAGCGCGGATGAATTGGGCGATGCGCCGGCCAAAAAACGCCGTCGCCGCCGTCGCAAGCCCGCAGGCAATGGTGAGGCCGCAGGATCAGGCAACGCACCGGCATGAACGTGCGTGTGTATGTGGGGTTGGGGGCCAACCTCGGTGACCGGGGTGAGGCTTTACTGCATGCCTTGAAGGGCATGGCCGCCTTGCCCCAGACGCGGTTGCTGGCCGTGTCATCGCTGTACAGCAGTGCGCCGGTGGATGCCACCGGGCCGGATTACCTGAACGCCGTGGCGGCGTTAGAGACCGAACAAACCCCGGACGCATTCTTTGTTGCTCTGCAAGCGTTGGAGCAGGCCGCAGGCCGCGAGCGCCCGTACCGCAACGCGCCGCGCACGCTGGATTTGGATATTTTGCTGTGGGGTGATGAAAGCATTCAGAGCGCCACACTGACAGTGCCACACCCTCGCATGCAGGAGCGCGCTTTTGTGCTCCAACCCTTGGCTGAGCTGGATGCGCGCTTGGTGCACCCGGCGCAATTGGCTGCGGTGGCTGACCAACGCATTAACGTGGCCCAACCGGCTGCTTGGGCGGCGAGTGCGCTCAACCCCTGAGAACCACTGAGCCATCACGCAGTGAATGGCATCGACAAAAAAGCGCCACTTTGCATGCAAGTTGGCGCTTTTTTAATGATCAATTTATCTGAAAAATGAGCGGCTAGCGCTTGTTAATCTGTCATTTCAATGGGTTTTCATATTGAAATGACGGCTGCATAAGCACTGGCCGCTCATTCTTTTAAGCGATCTCGGCAATCAGTTCAATTTCCACACATGCGCCCATGGGCACTTGGGCTACGCCAAAAGCGCTGCGTGCGTGCTTGCCTTGGTCACCAAACACTTCTCCCAGCAGCTCCGAGCAGCCATTGGTGACCAAGTGCTGCTCTGTGAATGTGGAGGTGGAATTCACCAGGCTCATCACCTTCACAATGCGCTGCACGCGGTTCAGATCCCCGCCACAGGCTGCTTGCAGTGTGCCCAGCAAATCAATGGCCACGGCACGTGCCGCTTGCTTGCCTTCTGCCGTCGAAATGTTGTCGCCCAACTGGCCTGCCCAGACTTGGCCGTCTTTGCGCGCAATGTGGCCACTCAAGAACACCAAATTGCCGGTTTGCACAAAAGGCACATACGCCGCCGCAGGGATGGCGACGGGGGGCAGGTGGATGTCAAGGGCTTGCAGCTTGTCGTAAATGCTCACGGTGATTTCCTTTCGTCTTGTTAGCGATAGCGGGCGAACTGTGTGATCGGCTTTGCCTAGATGGCATTCACCCCGCATGCTTGGCAGTATGCCAAGACATTGCACTGCTTCACCCCATCTCCCTGCAACGGGCGTTGGCGGCATGTGCGGCTTGGTGGCAGGCACGGCGCTGCAATTGCAGCAGGCGCAACTGTGGTCTGCGTGGGTGTATGCCGTCGTCGCCTGTGCCGTTGCTGTGGTGGCACTGGTGGTGTGGCGGCGACCGAGTGGGCGCAAAGCGACGGTATTTCTGTTGCTGGGTGTGGCGCTGGCATGGGGACTTACGGGTTGGCGTGCCAGCGTGTTTCAGGCGGGCAGCATGCCCACCGCGTGGGAAGGGCGCGATGTGCGGGTAATGGGTGTGATCACCGCAATGCCTCAACCAGTCGAACGAGGGATGCGGCTGCGCTTTCAAGTAGAGCATGCGTTCAGCGTGCAAGCGCCTGACGAGGCAGTACCACTCCCAGAACACATTGCACTGACGTGGTATGGCAACGTGCCGCCACAAGGCTTGCAGTCAGGCCAGCGCTGGGAATGGACGGTGCGCTTGAAAGCGCCGCATGGCGAGCGCAATCCGCATGGCATGGACTGGGAGTTGTGGCTGTGGAGCCAGGGCATTCAGGCCACAGGCTATGTCCGCCAGGCTAAAGGAGATCAACCCCCACGTTGGTTGGCACAGACCAGCTTTGCACCGGTGGCGCAGTGGCGTGGGCATTTGCACCGCGCGATGCAAGCCCCGCCGGATGCGTCTGTGCGGCACCAAGCGTCTTTCGGCGTGGTGCAAGCCTTGGTGACGGGGGCGCAATCTAGCATTACGCACAGTGATTGGCAGCTGTTTCGCGACACGGGCGTGGCGCATTTGGTCAGCATCAGTGGCCTTCACATCACGATGTTTGCTTGGCTGGCGATCAAGCTGGTCAACCTGCTGTGGCGGCGCTCCACCCGTTTGTGCCTATGGTGGCCTGCGCCCATGGCAGCTGCATGGACGGGGCTGGCATTGGCGGCTGCGTATGCAGTGTTCAGCGGTTGGGGCATTCCGGCCCAGCGCACTATTGGCATGCTGTGTGTGGTGGTACTGTTGCATAGCCAGGGCCACCGCTGGCCGTGGCCTTATACGTGGTTGGTGGTGCTCAGTGTGGTGGTGCTGGCGGATCCGTGGAGCTTGATGCAAGCGGGCTTTTGGCTCAGTTTTGTGGCGGTGGGGGTTTTGTTTGCCGCGCAGCCACCAGATCGCAATCAGCACCAGCAGCGCTGGTGGCACCCCGGCATGCGCCTGCTGCGCGAGCAAGCAGTGGTGGGTTTGGCACTGGCACCACTGACGCTGTTGCTGTTTGGGCAAATCTCGGTGGTGGGTATGCTCGCCAATTTGTGGGCCATTCCGTGGATGACGGTGGTGATCACACCCATTGCCATGCTGGGTGCGGTGTGCCCTGCCTTGTGGACGGTGGCTGCGTACTTTGTGACCGCCATGGTGTGGTTGCTGGAGCATATGGCGGCTTGGCCCGCTGCAGTGCTCTACTTTGCGCAGCCTGCGTGGTGGGCGGGGTTGGCAGGCTTGCTGGGGTGTCTATGGCTGGTGCAGCCATGGGGTTGGCGCTGGCGTGCGTTGGGCCTGCCTCTGGTCTTGCCCATGCTGTGGTGGCACAACGCGACTCCAGCGTGGGGCGAGTTTGATCTGCTGGCTCTGGATGTGGGACAAGGCAGTGCGGTGTTGCTGCGCACCCAGCAGCACAGTCTGCTGTTTGACGCGGGCCCTCGTTGGTCTGAAAGCACTGATGCTGGGGAGCGCGTGGTAGTGCCTGTCTTGCGCGCTTTTGGGGTGGTGCCTACAGCCATGATGATCAGTCACACAGACAGCGACCATGCAGGCGGTGCCGAAGCCGTTCAGCAGGCATTCCCTCACGTGCAGTGGCTTGGCGCTGGCGGGGAGCCTTGTGAATCCGGTCAGTCATGGACGTGGGAGGGTGTTCGGTTTCTGGTGCTTTTTCCTCTGAAGGCAGCCAGTTCAGGTGCTGCGGGCAAGGCCAATGCCCGCAGCTGCGTGCTGCAAGTACAAAGTCATGCCGGAGCCCGCGCATTGCTGACAGGCGATATCGAGGTGCCACAAGAGCAAACTTTGTTGCGTGCGAGTGTGGATATGCGCGCGGATGCCATGTTGGTGCCCCACCATGGCAGTGCAACATCGTCCAGTGCCGTCTTTTTGCACAGTGTTCAGCCGCAAGTGGCGATCGTGCAGTCGGGCTACCGCAATCGCTTCGGCCACCCTGCGCCCGCTGTGGTGCAGCGTTATCAAGCAGAAGGAACTCACCTAGTAAATACGCCCACCTGCGGTGCAGTCCATTGGCATTCATGGAGCCCGGGAGCGGTGCAATGTGAGCGCGCCCTCAAGCCCAAGTATTGGTCCACAGCGCATCCGTAGATGAACTGTGGCGCATTGCTACACTGCGTGTGAACTGCTTCGTTCTCAGGAGCATGAGGGCCGCCAGGCCTGATTCTTGCTGAAGAGGTGGTAATCCATTCGCAGGAGGCGTACGAGCATGCAGAAATTTGACGAAATGTACGCAATGCTGCCCTTTGATGGCAGCGATGTACGGGCGCATTACAAGGCTTATGCCCAGTGGTTGGCGCGACAGCCGCAGGCCACCATGCAGGCACGGCAGGCAGAGGCCGAAATGATTTTTCGGCGTGTCGGCATTACCTTTGCGGTGTATGGCGACAAGGACGAAAGTGGCGCGGGCACAGAGCGGCTCATTCCTTTCGATCTGATTCCGCGCATCATTCCTTCGCACGAGTGGCAGCGCATGCAGCAAGGCCTGGTGCAGCGCGTTTCCGCACTCAACCGCTTTATTGCCGATGTCTACAACGGCCAGGATATTTTGCGGGCCGGGATTGTTCCGCGCGATCTGATTGATGGGAATGCCCAGTTCCGGCCTCAGATGCAAGGTTTGCAGGTGCCCGGTGACATTTATGCGCACATTGCAGGCATCGATATTGTGCGGGCCCCTAATGCGCAGGGTGAAGGCGAGTACTACGTACTGGAAGACAATCTGCGCGTGCCTTCTGGTGTGTCTTACATGCTGGAAAACCGCAAGATGATGATGCGGTTGTTCCCCGAGTTGTTCAGTACGCACGCGGTGGAACCTGTGGCGCATTACCCCGATATGTTGCTCGATACCTTGCGCGCCAGTGCACCGCCAGCGGCCGCCACGGCCTCTGCCACGGTGGTGGTACTGACCCCGGGCATGTACAACAGCGCTTACTTTGAGCATGCCTTCTTGGCGCAGCAAATGGGGGTGGAGCTGGTGGAGGGGCAAGACTTAGTGGTGCGCGACAAAGTCGTGTACATGCGCACCACGCGCGGTCTGCAACGCGTCGACGTGATTTACCGCCGTGTGGATGACGATTTCTTGGACCCCGATGTGTTCCGGCCCACTTCTACGTTGGGCTGCTCCGGGTTGATGGAGGCCTACCGCGCAGGCAATGTCACGATCTGCAATGCCGTAGGAACGGGGATTGCAGATGACAAGTCGGTTTATCCGTATGTGCCGGACATGATCCGCTTTTACTTGGGCGAAGAACCCATCCTCAACAATGTGCCGACATGGCTGTGCCGCAAACCCGATGATCTGAAATATGTGCTGGATCACCTGCCGGAGTTGGTCGTCAAAGAGGTGCATGGCGCAGGCGGCTACGGCATGCTGATTGGGCCAACTTCCAGTCGTGCCGAGATTGAAGATTTTCGCCGTGCTTTGTTGGCCAACCCGGCGGGCTACATCGCGCAGCCTACTTTGAGCCTATCAAGTTGCCCCACGATGGTCGAAGCCGGGGTCGCACCGCGCCACATTGATTTACGCCCCTTTGTACTGAGCAGCAGCCAGGAAGTGCGTATGGTGGCTGGGGGGTTGACGCGCGTGGCCCTCAAAGAGGGGTCGCTGGTGGTCAACTCCTCGCAAGGCGGCGGCACCAAAGATACCTGGGTGATGGGTGAAAGCAGCGTAGCCCAGATGCAGCAAAGTCTGTCTGGAATGACACAGAGCATGGGCCCTTGGTCCATGCAGCAATCGTTGGTAGGAGGTGTGTGAAATGTGGAACCACGCCGCCAATCATCTGTTTGAGATACCACGTCTTATGGTGCGGACAGACAAGCGCGCAGCGCTTGCAGCACAAAACGGCCAGCCTGCGCAGCAGGTGCGGGATTTTATGCCCGGGAGGAACGCATGTTAAGTCGCACCGCCGATCATCTGTTCTGGATGTCTCGCTACACCGAACGGGCGGAAAACACCGCCCGCATGCTGAGCGTGAGCTACGACACCTCCATGCTCCCCATGCGCCCGGAAGACACGACCCGTGCGTGGCAAGGTATTTTGTCCATCAGCGAGCTGGTTCCTGCCTACCAGTCGCGCTACCGTGAAGTGACGCGGGATAACGTTTTGTTCTTCATGGTGGCCGATGAAACCAATCCGACGTCAATCGTCTCGTGTCTGCGCGCTGCCCGGGAAAATGCGCGGGCCGTGCGCGGCACATTGACCACCGAAGTCTGGGAAACGCAAAACCAGACGTGGTTGGCACTGCGCAAGCAATTGCAAGATGGTGCATTGGGTAAAGACCCGGGGCAGTTTTTTGAGTGGGTCAAATACCGTTCCCACCTCTCACGTGGCGTAGTGCTGGGCACCATGCTGCAAGATGAGGCCTTTAACTTTTTGCGTCTGGGCACGTTTCTGGAGCGGGCTGACAACACAGCGCGCCTGCTGGATGTGCGTTTTCATGCCATTCAGCGCGATTACCACGGGGTCGAACCAGCCCGCAAGAATGGGCAGCCTTTTGATTTCTACCACTGGAGCGCATTGCTGCGCAGTGTTTCTGCCTTTGAGGTGTATCGCAAGGTGTACCGGGATGTGATCACGCCAGAACGCGTGGCGGAATTGCTGGTGTTGCGTGCAGACATGCCACGCTCTTTGCATGCTTGCATGCGCGAGGTGGTCTACAACCTGAAGGTGGTGGCGCACGAGGGTGCTTTGGAGAGCCAGCGCAGAGCGGGGCGCTTGCTGGCGGATTTGCAGTACAGCCGGATTGATGAGATTTTGGATACCGGTCTGCATGCCTACCTCACGCAGTTTCTGGATCGCGTCAACCAGTTGGGCGAGTTCATCGCCAAGGACTATCTGGTGCCTGAGCTGTAGATGCTGCCTGTGCAATAAAAAAGGAGCCTTGAAGGCTCCTTTTTTGATGGCGTAGCGAATGGCGCTCAGTGCGCTTCGGCTTCGCCCATTTGTGTTTGCAGGTAGTTCTGCACGCCAACCTTCTCGATCAGGTCCAGCTGGGTTTCGAGGAAATCGATGTGTTCCTCGGTGTCATCCAGAATTTTCAGCAGCAGGTCGCGCGACACAAAATCGTGCGCGGTCTCTGCGGTGCGGATACCGGCCTTGATGGTGGCTTGTGCCTCGGTTTCCAGGTTCAGGTCGCACTGCAGTGCTTCGGGCACATTTTCGCCAATTTGCAGCTTGCCCAGATCTTGCAGATTAGGTAGGCCATCCAGCATGAAGATGCGGTCCATCAGCACGTCGGCGTGCTTCATTTCGCCGATGGATTCTTTGTATTCAATCTTGGCCAGAGCCTCCAGCCCCCAGTGCTTGTACATGCGGTAGTGCATGTAGTACTGGTTGATGGCGGTCAATTCGTTTTTCAGCTGAGCTTGCAACGCAGCAATGACTTGCGGATCGCCTTTCATGAGGGACTCCTTGTTGTTGTGAGGGGTGCCTGTATTGTCAGCGACACGCGTTGTATTACCAAATAAAGAGCACAAGACCACGTACGGGCGTAGTGGCTGCGTGTGATGCTGAGTTGCGTTCTCGTTAGGTAAATTGATAGTTTTTAAGAATCAAAACAATTAAATCAATTGATTGAAATTATCATTGCTTGGCTTTAGACTACGTACTGTTCTCAGCCGTATCACATAAGGAAATCACATGTCCGTTATCAATACCGTTATCAAACCTTTCCAAGCCTCCGCTTTCAAGGATGGCAAGTTCATCGACGTGTCCGAGAAGGACGTGCTGGGCAAGTGGGCCGTTTTCTTCTTCTACCCCGCTGACTTCACGTTCGTGTGCCCCACTGAGCTGGGCGACGTGGCTGACCACTACGACCAGTTCCAAAAGCTGGGCGTGGAAATCTACTCGGTTTCGACTGACACACACTTCGTGCACAAGGCTTGGCACGATTCTTCCGAAACCATCGGCAAGATCAAGTACACCATGATTGGTGATCCAAGCGGCGCCATCACCACCAACTTTGAAGTCATGCGCCCCGGCATTGGCCTGGCAGACCGTGGCACTTTCATTGTGGACCCCGATGGCGTGATCCAAGCCGTGGAAATCACTGCAGAAGGCATTGGCCGCAACGCAGAAGATCTGCTGCGCAAGGTCAAGGCTGCGCAATACGTGCGCAATCACCCTGGTGAAGTGTGCCCTGCCAAGTGGAACGAAGGCGATGCAACGCTGGCACCTTCGCTGGACCTGGTTGGCAAGATCTAATCTTTGCCCAGAAAGAGCCTGGGCAAGCCCCGGGCTTTTTTTCAACTGAAATATCGTTGACTATTAAAAAATTATTTCATTAGGAATTGACTATTATGCTGGACGCCAACCTCAAAACCCAACTCAAGGCTTACCTCGAACGTCTGCAAAAGCCGCTCGAACTGGTGGCAAGCTTGGATGACAGCAAGGCGGCTGGTGAGGTCAAGTCGCTGCTGGCCGATCTGGCTGCACTCAGCGACAAAATCACGGTGCGCGAAAACAATGATCTGGACGTGCGCAAGCCCTCGTTCTTGATCAGCAATCCCGGCGTGGACTCCGGCGTGCGCTTTGCGGGTGTGCCACTGGGCCACGAATTCACATCGCTGGTGCTGGCACTGCTGCACGTGGGCGGTCATCCTTCCAAAGAATCGGCAGACCTGCTGGAGCAAGTCAAGGCGATTGATACGCCGCTGAATTTCGAAACCTACTACTCGCTGTCTTGCCACAACTGCCCTGACGTGGTGCAGGCGTTGAACCTGATGGCCGCGCTCAACCCCCACATCACGCACACCGCGATTGATGGTGGCTTGTTCCAGCAAGAAATCACCGAGCGCGAAGTCATGGGTGTACCCACTGTGTTTGTGAATGGTGAGCGTTTTGGCCAAGGCCGCATGGAACTGGCTGAAATCGTGGCCAAGGTGGACACCGGCGCTGCCGCCCGTGAAGCCGCCAAAATTTCTGCCAAGGATGCGTTTGATGTGCTGGTTGTCGGCGGTGGCCCTGCGGGTGCCGCAGCGGCGATTTACGCGGCGCGCAAAGGCATTCGCACTGGTATTGCCGCCGAACGCTTGGGCGGACAGGTGCTGGACACTGTGGACATTGAAAACTTCATTTCCGTCAGCAAGACTGACGGCCCCAAGCTGGCTGCAGCCATGGCGGCCCACATCCGTGATTACGAAGTCGATGTGATGAACCAGCAGACTGGCGCCAAGCTGGTGCCTGCTACTACGGAAGGTGGCCTGATCGAAGTGCATACCGCTTCGGGTGCAGTGCTCAAGTCCAAGACCGTCATCCTGTCGACTGGTGCCCGCTGGCGCAATATGAATGTGCCCGGTGAAGAGCAGTACCGCACCAAGGGCGTGACGTTCTGCCCCCACTGTGACGGCCCCTTGTTCAAGGGCAAGGACGTGGCGGTGATTGGCGGTGGCAACTCGGGCATTGAGGCTGCGATTGATCTGGCCGGACTCGTCAAGAGCGTCACGGTGCTGGAGTTTGCACCTGAGCTGAAGGCCGATGCTGTGCTGCAAAAGAAGCTGGCGACGCTGCCCAATGTGAAGGTGATTCTGAATGCCCAGACCACCGAAGTGAATGGTGACGGCAAGAAGGTAACCGGCATCACGTACAAAGACCGCGTGACGGATGAAATCAAGCACGTAGCGCTGGAAGGCATCTTTGTGCAAATTGGCTTGCTGCCCAACACCGACTGGCTCAAGGGTACGGTGAACCTGACGCGTTTTGGCGAGATCGAGATCGATGCCAAGGGCCAGACCAATGTGCCTGGTGTGTTTGCGGCCGGTGACTGCACCAATGTGCCGTACAAGCAGATCATCATTGCGGCAGGCGCGGGAGCCACGGCAGCGCTGTCGGCTTTTGATCATCTGATTCGCCATTGATAGGTTTGAAGTGAAATTGGCTTGAAGCGCTCGTCTATCTTGCGCAGATAGCTATTAAAAAAGGACTGCACTGGGCAGTCCTTTTTTGTGAGCGTGCAGGCCCGCATTCAGCGGGGCGCGGAGTCCGGCCCCAGCAGGGCCTCCAGCCCCAGCACAATTTCTTCGGCCCAGGCGTAGTAGTCATGCCCGCCAGCAAACTCGTGGTTGGTGACGGTGTAGCCCTTGGCCAGCAAGACGTTGCGCAGGTGGCGGTTGTTGTCCACGATGCCGGCCTCGCCGTTGACGCCGCGCTCCAGCAGACCGTAGGCCAAATGCCAGCGTACGGGTTTTGCTGGGCCTTGCAGCACTTGGCGCATGAACCAGTCACCTTCGGCCCAGCGGTGCGGGGCTGGCGCATTGGATGCTGTGGGTGCCCACCAGTAAGAGCCTGACAGCGAAAGCACATTACCGAAGGTCTCCGGGTGTGCCCAGCCTAGCCAGCCTGCGGCCAAACCGCCATAGCTGGAGCCGGCCACCACCACGTGGCGGGCGTCTGTGGCAATTGCCGGGTGCTGGGTGCGCAGCCAGGGCAGCAGTTCATAGGCCAGCATGTTGCCAAAGGCTGGGGTGTGGGGCGGCAGCTCGGTAGCGCGATCCGTGCGTTGTGGGTTGCCCACCAGCAGCACGGCCATGGCTGGAAGACGGCCTTGGGCAATCCATGCATCCACATGCTGGTGAATGCGCGCGCGCTCCAGGTAGGCCTCCCGGTCAAACAGCACCAGCAGTGGCAGGCTGGCAGCAGCATGGGTGCCAGTGGGCAGGTACAGGCTGAGGCTGCGCGTGTTGCCCAGCAGCGCGCTGGTGTAGCGCAGGTGCTGTAGCTGGCCTGCGGGTAACTTGGTGGCGATGACTGGCGGGGCGCTATCTGCAGCCATGTTGCGCAAGGGGCCGGTGCTAGCAATCTCCAGCACTGAGCGCTCGGCATGCAGCGCAGCAGCACTGCCTATGGGCAGGCTTGGCGATCCGGCGTGCCAGCGGTGCGGGTTCAGCGGGTCGCGCTGTGCTGACAGTTGCTGGGTTTGCACACGCTGCATGCGGGTAGGCACTGCGTCTGGCGCCAGTGTGCCGGGCCATTGCACGGGGTCCACCACCAGTTGGTAGGACGTTCTCAAACCGCGTGGCAGCGGCAGGCTCAGGTGCCAGATGTCGGTACCCGGCAGGCGCTGGAAGGTGAAGCTGTCTGCGGAGCGCATGGCCCATTCCAGGCGCACATGGTGGGGCTGGTTTTGCGTACCCGCAGGTGCACGCCACAAAAAGGTGACCAGGGCTTCGTGGGGTTGCTGGGGCAAGGCCTCCAGCAGCGGCGTACCTTGGGCGAGTACGTCAGACCAGAATTTCTGCATCAAAACAGGCTTTTGTGCAGGTGTGGATTGTGTCAACTGCTCCTGAAGGCGTAGCAAGACAGGGCTGTGCAGGGTGGCTGGCAGGATTTGCGCAGGTGCTGCATTAGCCAGCGCCGGGCCGCTGGTGGTGAGTTGCCAACTGGGCTGCACTTCGGATTGCGCAAAGAACGGGTTGTATGCCTCTAGCCGGTAGCGGCCAGTGGCAGGTGTCACCCAGCCAATGTCTTGCGTGCCGTTGTGCACGGCAGGCCAGTGGCGCAGCACACTGCCGTCTGGCCCGGTGAGGCGCACGGTGTGCGCATGTGTGCCACCGTCCAGTGTCCACAGCAGCACTTGTCCGGCTTCGGCCTGTATTTCTAATGTATGGCCTATCTGTGGCTGGCTGCAGGTGGGCCATCGCGTATCGGGTGCCACGCTGCATAAGGTGGGTGCGTTGGCCCAGGCGGATGCCATGCCCACCAGCAGTGTGGTGGTGGTCATCAGTCTGAAAAATGATGCAGAGACGTGGTTCAACATGGTGAATGGCGCAGATGAAGGCTGGGCCATACGGTAAGCGCATGGGCCATGGATGGCAGCAGCCTGATCAGAACTTGGCGTTCAAGGATACGTAGAGGCGGCGGCCTTCTTCGCTGTAGTCGCTGGCATTGATACGGTCAAACGTGCGGTCTGCCACGTTCAATACACCAGCACGCAAGGTCGTGCGTGGGTTGACTTGCCAGGCCGCGCTCAAATCCACCAATCCGTAGCCCGGTTTGAACACGGTGTTGGCAGCGTTGAGCGGCTGCTCGCTCTGTAGGCGCCAGGAGGCGCCCAGATTCCACTGCGCGTTCACGCGCCAGTCGGCGTTCACATTCAGGTTGTGGCGCGAGCGATTAACCAGCAGTGTTTGCACGGCCTTGCTCGTGTTCTTGGCCGAAAGGTAGGTGTAGGTGGTTTTAAAGCCCAGATCACGTGAGGCTTGCCATTTCCAGCTGCCTTCCAGTCCCCGTGTACGGGCACTGTTGATGTTTTGGTAGCTGAAGATGGGACGGCCATCGGGCAGAAAACCGACAAAGTTGTCGTAGCTGGGAGCCAGCGTGACATCGCGTGTGCGGCTGTCAATGTCGATCATGTTCTTGAGCTTGGTATCAAACACTGTGGCGCTGGCACTGTGTGCACCCTGTGTGTATTGCACGCCCAGTTCCTTGCTCATGGCCGTTTCGGGCTTGAGGTCGCGGCTACCAATGATGTAGCAGCCGGTGGTGGCACTGCCGCAGGACACCGAGCCCCAGTTGGGGCTGTTTTGCACCAGCGTCGGCGTGCGGAATGCGCGGGAGAGGCCCCCTTTGAAGGTCCAGCTGTCGTTGAGGTGAAAGACACCATAGGCGCGTGGGCTGTGGTGGCCGCCAAAGTTTTCGTGGTGGTCAAAGCGGTTGCCCAGCGTGATGGCAAAACGGTCGTTCAAGCGGATTTCGTCTTCCACAAACACGGCGTACTGTTTGACCGAGGTGGTGGGGGAGCCTTGTGTAGCTGCCATACCGGGCAGCCCTTTCAAGTTGGCGGGGTCCCACAGGCGCTCTTTGCGGGCATCCACACCCACGGTCAGGAACTGGTTGCCCCAGCCCACCGGAAAACTGGCCTTGCCATTGAACCCGTAGGTGTTGGACTTGTTGGGGTTGGTCTGCGTGTCGATCATGCCTTTGAGGTTGCGGATCTCGTCGGTCGATAGCGTCAGCTCGGTGACCAGTGCATCCCAGTTGCCCTTGTGGCGCAGGGCGAAGGCATCGCGCTCCATGGTGTACATGCCTTGCGTTTTGTTGCTGATATCGGCGTCCAGCGTCAGGGTCTGGCGTGCATCCGGGCGCCAGGCCAGCTGCCCTCCTGCATGGCGGTTGAGCGTGCGGGCAAACAGCGGGTAGCCCGCGTTGAATGTGCTTTCGGCCTTGCTGTCCGAGCGGTGGTCGTAGTTGCCATACAGCTTGATGCCCAGCGTATCGCTGATCAGCGGGCCATTCATTGAGAAACCCAGTTTTTGGCTGTCTGCCAAGTCACGGTCTTGCTGCAGCATGGTTTCTGCGGTCACAGAGCCTTTCCATGTCTTGCCAATAGGTTTGGTGATGATGTTGACCACGCCGCCAATGGCATCTGCTCCGTACAGCGAAGACATGGGGCCGCGTACCACTTCTACGCGCTCAATGTCATCCAGTGGCACCCAGCCACTGTCATAGGCGGCACCGCCGCGGAACATGGAGGTGCTGGAGTTGACGCGTTTACTGTCAATCAAAATCAGGGTGTAGGCTTGGTCAAAACCCCGCATCTGGATGGTGGGCGATCCATTGGCACCCCGGTTCAGCGTGACACCTTCCACACCTGTGAGCAGTTCGGCCAGTTCGTGTGCGGGGCGCTGGCGCAATTCGTCCTGCGTAATGACCGAAATGCTGGCGGGCGCGTCTTTGATGTCTTGTGCATTCCCGCTGGCGGTGACCACCACCGTTGCCAAGCTGGCCTCGGGTGTGTCTGTTTGGGCTTGGGCTTGCAGCGCAATGGCACAAAGGCAAACCATAGAGAGAGGGCGCAGGGTGAACGGCATGGCGGTAAAGCTGGGTTGGAGATGTGATTAAATGAGAATTAATTTTATTTGGGCGTGCTTTTTTCCTCTGCTGCTGGCCGCTTCACATGTCTGTATTTCATTCAAAAAACGCTGCTTTTTCCTCGCAATCCAGCCATATCCTGCATGTGCCTGATATTGAGCGGTCACTGAGTCCCATGGGGGAGGAGTACATCGTCGGTGACTTGGGGGTGACGGCGGCCACCGATGTGCTGGAGGGCAGCATGGAAGTGCTGTCGGTGCAAGACGGTATGGTGCTGTACCGCACGGCGGTGCGTGACCTGTGCACCATGCGCACTTCCAATTTGCTGTATCCGGGGATCAAGATTGTGCTGGTGCTGGAAGGGGAGACCCAGCTGTCGTATGGCGCCTTGCGCTTGCATCTGCGTGCAGCAGAGCCCGCGCATTGCGGAGCCATGGTGGCACTGGCACGCACCGACCGCTTCATGCGCCAGTGGCATGTGGGGCGGCATGAACGCAAGCTGGTGCTGACACTCACCCCGCAGTGGCTGGAGCAGGCCGGGGTGTTACAGGGGCAGGTGGCCGAGTTTACAGAACGGCACTTGGCCGTGGCACCGTGGCGGCCTTCTGCACGCACGCTGGCACAGGCCGACCAGTTGCACCGGGGATGCCCGCTGCCCGAGCATTTGCATGCGCTGTGGTACCAAAGCCGCTGCATGGACATCGTTCTGGAGGCCTTGGCGAGCGTGGAAGCTGCCACAGCCCCAGAGGGTGTTGCACCAGTGCCGCGCACAGGGGCACGACAGCATGTGCGTCTGGCGGTTTTGCGTGACTGGCTGATCACTCCCGCTGCAGATGGCATGGATGTGGCTGCGATTGCCCGCTATGCAGGCATGAGTGCCGCGCATTTGCAGCGTCACTTCCCATCGGTGGCGGAAGGCCAGAGCTTGGGGCGTTTTTTGCGTGCGCAGCGCTTGCTGCGTGCGCGTGCGGCGTTGGAGCAAGGGCGTGCTACGGTCTCCCAGGCGGCCAGCATGGCCGGTTACCGCAGCAGTACGCATTTTTCTGCAGCGTTTCGTGCCTACTTTGGCATGTTGCCATCCAGCCTCAAACCACAGGCATAGGGGGAAGGCGTGGCACGGTATGAAAAAAGCCCCGCATGCGGGGCTTGGTTGAGGCAGGCCGCAAGGGCTTAGTCCATGGTCAGCTTTTGCTTGTCCACGACTTCCTTGTAAGCGGTGTACTCAGCCTTGATTTCCTGGGCAAACTTCTCAGGGGTGTCCGCCACGATCAGCGAGCCGGTGTCTTCAATGCGTTTGCGAATCGCAGGGTCTTGCAGCACTTTGTGCACGGCCTTGTTGACCTTGTCCACGATCTCTTTGGGTGTGCCCTTGGGGCCGACGATGCCGTAGTAGGCCATGCGGTTCACGCCGGGTGCACCCACTTCAGCCAAGGTAGGTACGTTGGGCAATACGGCCAAGCGCTGGGGAGCAGCCACGACCAAAGGGGTCAGGCGCTTGCTTTGTATAAAAGGCAGCGCAGAAGGGAAGTTGTCAAAAATCAGCGGAATCTGACCGGCGACGGCGTCGTTCAACGCAGGGCCCGAACCACGGTAGGGGACGTGCTGCATCTGTGTGTTGGTGGCCAGCATGAACATTTCCATCATCAGGTGACCGATGGAGCCTGTGCCGGGTGAGCCAAACGAATGCACGCCGGGGTTCTTTTTAACTTCTGCCAGAAACGACTTGTAGTCCTGGCCGACAAACTTGGGGTTGGCCGCAATGATGTTGGGCGTGGCCGCAATGTTCACAATCGGCGCAAAGTCGGTGAAGACGTTGTAAGGAATCTTGGGGTTGATGGCCGGGTTGGTGGCCGTGGTGGACACCGTGGCCAAGCCCAGGCTGTAACCGTCGGCGGGTGAACGGGCCGTTTCTGCCGCGCCAATCGCGCCACCGCCACCGCCCTTGTTTTCAACGATTACGGGCTGACCCAATTCACGGCCCAGCGGGTCAGCCACCACGCGGGCAATCAGGTCGGTGGTGCCGCCGGCGGCAAAAGGCACTAGCAGTTTGATGGGTTTGTTGGGGTAGTTGGATTGGGCGTGGGCAGCGCCCAAGGTGCTGAGGGCGGCCAAGGCCAAGAGGGTACGACGCAACATGTATTTATCTCCTCGTTGTTGTTGTCAATGCGAAGGTCATGTTAAGAGGCGTCACAGGGTGCACGGGTGTGCTTTTGCTGGGTGATAACCCTTGTTTGAGGGTAAATGCCGATGCTGTTTTTGCGGATTTTTGCTTGCAAAAATTCCTGGCTGAAATGCGCCATGCGGAAGTTGCGGCCTGTGATTTCTTTCCGGTGAATGCTGCCAGCCCTGCAGCATTCACCAGTGCAGTGCTTACACCACGTGGGCCGCTTTCAAGGCAGCCACGGCGTCTTCGCTCAAGCCCATTTCTTGCAGCACTTCTTGCGTGTGCTGGCCCAGTGCGGGCGGTGCGCGGCGGTAGCGCACGGGGTTGGCAGACAGGCGCATGGGGTTGGCCACGGTGTCTACATCGACCAAGCCATCGCCCGCCGTGCGTGGCAGGGCAGTGCGAATGCCGCGTGCCTGTACCTGGGGGTCGTCAAAGGCCTGTGCCACGGTGTTGATGGGGCCGCAGGGCACAGCCTTGTCTTCCAGCAGCGCAATCCATTCAGCGGTGGTGCGCGTTTGCATCAGTGGTTGCAACCATGCCAGCAACGCAGCGCGGTGCTGTACGCGTGCGGTGTTGGTGGCAAAGCGCACGTCCTGGGCTTGCGCGGGCTGGTGCACGGCGGCGCAAAAGCGTGCAAATTGCCCGTCGTTGCCAATCGCCAGCAGCACATTGCCATCGCTGGTTTTGAAGTCTTGGTAAGGCGCCAAGCTGGGGTGGGTGTTGCCAGCACGTTCGGGTGTCTGGCCGGTGGCCAGAAAACCTGCGGCCTGGTTGGCCAGTACGGCCATGCCCACATCCAGCAGTGCCATGTCGATGTACTGGCCTGTGCCTGAGCCATTGCGTGCGCTGTCTCGGGCGTTGATCGCCGCCAAGATGGCATTGCTGGCGTACAGGCCGGTGAAGACATCGATCACCGCCACGCCCACTTTGAGCGGGCCACCGCCGGGCTGTGCATCGGCATGGCCGGTAATGCTCATCAGCCCGCACATGGCTTGCACCATCAAATCGTAGCCGGCACGTTCGGCATAAGGGCCGTCTTGGCCAAAGCCGGTGATGGAGCAGTAGATCAGCTTGGGGTTCAGTGTTTTAAGGCTGTCGTAATCCAGCCCATATTGAGCCAAACCGCCCACCTTGAAGTTTTCCACCAGCACATCGGCCTCTGCCGCCATGCGGCGCAGCAGTGCTTGCCCTTCGGGGTGGGCCATGTCGATGGTGATGGAGCGTTTGTTGCGGTTGCAGGCGGTGAAGTAGCTGGCCTCGCGCGTGTCGTTGCCGGCGTCGTCCTTCAGGAATGGCGGGCCCCAGTGGCGCGTGTCGTCACCGGCCACTAGGCGCTCTACCTTGACCACGTCGGCGCCCAGATCGGCCAGCATTTGCGTGGCCCACGGGCCTGCCAGCACACGCGATAAATCCAGAACCTTGATGCCCGACAGCGCGCCGGGTGTAGATGCAGTGCTTGGCATGTGCAACTCCTGCCATTCAAGGCGAGACATAGAAAAAAGAGCAGCTAGCGAAGGTATATAGAGATTTCAGATACTTTTCTATCTGAAATCAAGCAATACCAAGCGCTAGTAGCTCATAAAAATTTTGCTCTCAAACAGCAATGGCATGTTGAGCCCCATTCGCTGGGGCAACGAGCAAGGGCCGTCCCGCAGCGAGGTTGCCGTCCCCCCCCCGGCGTAGCCAGAGAGGGGGACGCCGCAACGCGGCTCAGGGGGGGTGATTGCTTTAGTTCGCGAAAGCGGCGATGCCGGTTTGTGCACGGCCCAGAATCAACGCATGCACATCGTGCGTGCCTTCGTAGGTGTTCACCACTTCCAGGTTCACCAGGTGGCGGGCCACACCGAACTCGTCGCTGATGCCGTTGCCGCCCATCATGTCGCGTGCCAGGCGGGCCACGTCCAGCGCCTTGCCGCAGTTGTTGCGCTTGATCAGCGAGGTGATTTCCACCACGTTTTGGTGCTCATCCTTCATGCGGCCTACGCGCAGGGCCGCTTGCAGGCCCAGCGTGATTTCGGTCTGCATGTCGGCCAGCTTTTTCTGGATCAGCTGGTTGGCAGCCAGAGGGCGGCCAAACTGCTTGCGGTCCAGCGTGTACTGGCGCGAGGTGTGCCAGCAGAATTCGGCCGCTCCCATGGCACCCCAGGCAATGCCAAAGCGTGCGCTATTCAGGCAGGTGAAGGGGCCTTTGAGGCCACGCACTTCGGGGAAGGCGTTTTCTTCGGGCACAAACACATCGTCCATCACGATTTCACCGGTGATCGAGGCACGCAGGCCCACCTTGCCGTGGATGGCGGGGGCGCTCAAGCCCTTCATGCCCTTGTCCAGAATAAAGCCGCGAATCTGGCCGACGTTGCCGCCTTCAGACACTTCCTTGGCCCAGACCACAAACACGTCTGCGACGGGCGAGTTGGTGATCCACATCTTGCTGCCCTTGAGCTTGTAGCCGCCGTCTACCTTGTAGGCGCGGGTGGCCATGGAGCCGGGGTCAGAGCCGTGGTCGGGTTCTGTCAGTCCAAAGCAGCCGATGAATTCGCCCGAGGCCAGCTTGGGTAGGTATTTTTGCTTTTGCGCTTCAGTGCCAAATTCGTTGATCGGCACCATCACCAGCGATGACTGCACCGAAGCCATGGAGCGGTAGCCCGAATCCACACGCTCCACTTCGCGCGCCACCAGGCCGTAGCTCACATAGTTCAGGCCTGCGCCGCCGTATTCGGTCGGAATGGTGGGGCCCAGCAGGCCCAGCTCGCCCATCTCGCGGAAGATGGTGATGTCGGTCTTTTCATGGCGGAACATGTCTTGCACGCGTGGCATGAGCTTGCCTTGGCAGTACTCATAGGCCGCATCGCGGATCATGCGCTCGTCTTCTGTCAGTTGCTGATCAAGTTGGAAAGGGTCGTTCCACTGGAAGTTGCTGGCCATGTTGTGCTCCTTGAATGCTCGATATTGGGGGCGCTGGCATGTGACGGTGCGCATGCCTTGTGCGCTATGGAATCCATCGTACGAAGGCACAGGTATCCAGGCAAACCATTTGTTTGCATCCAGATATGAGCTTTCTGCATTTCTTGCTTGAGTAGAAACCTGTTTTGCGGCAGCATTCCCTCTGTCCTTCGTTTGTGCCTAGCACCCTGATATGCGCCGTTCCATTCCTTCTACCCAGGCGCTGGCCTGTTTTGAGGCCGCTGCCCGCCATGAAAGCTATACGCGTGCCGCGCAAGAGCTGGCGCTGACACAGGGCGCTGTATCGCGCCAGGTGATTGCGCTGGAAGAGTTTGTCGGGGTGGAGCTGTTTCGCCGCACCCGCCATGGTGTGGCGCTGACGCCTGCCGGCGATGCCTATGCGCGCAAGGTGCGCAGCTGGTTGCTGGGCATGGAGCGCGACACGCTGGATTTGATGGCCCATCAGGGCACGGGCGGCACCATCAAGCTGGCCGCCGTCCCCACCTTTGCCACACGCTGGCTGATGCCACGCCTGCCGCTGCTGGCCAAAACCCAGCCTGACATCACCGTGCACATCGACACGCAAACACGTCCCTTTTTGTTTGCTGATACGGGTTTTGATGCCGCGCTGTATGCCGGCACGCCCGAGCAGGTGCGCAACTGGCCGGGCATTGAGGCGGTGCATTTGATGGACGAAGACGTGGTGCCTGTGTGCAGTCCCAGTTTGCTGGACCGTGCCACACAGCGTGCACCGGGCCGGGCATGGCAACCTTTGCCGCCACAGGCGCTGGCAGATTTGCCACTGCTACAGCAAAGCACGCGCCCGCAAGGCTGGTCGCAGTGGTTTCAATCGGTGGGCATGGACGCCCCGCGCGCCATGGATGGGCCGCGCTATGAGCTGTTTTCAATGCTGGCCGTAGCCGCCACGCATGGCATGGGGGTGGCGCTGATCCCGCCCATGCTGGTGGAGGCCGAGCTGGCACGTGGCGAGCTGGTGGTGGCCAGCGCCCAGCCATTGCGGGGCGAGCGCAGTTACTACTTCATCACGCCCGCTCAGCAGGTTCCATCGACTGTGCTGCAGGCTTTTTCAAGCTGGCTCAAGGCGATGGCCCAGCAGTCCGCAGAGGCTCAAAGCCGCTGAAAAATCGCCACGCACAGCGGCATCAGCAGCGCGGTGAGCACCCCGTTCAGGCCCATGGCCAGCGCAGCAAATGCACCGGCTGTGGGGTTGATCTGAATCGAGCGGGCCGTGCCAATGGCGTGGGATGTCAAGCCTTGCGCAAAACCTTCAACCGCCGGGTCTTTGCTGCCCACCACGCGCAGCAGCAAGGGCGCCATCATGCAACCACTGATGCCAGTGACCGCCACCGCCACGGCGGCCAGTGACGGCAAACCGCCAAAGCGTTCAGACATGGGCAGGGCAATCGGAATGGTGGCTGACTTGGGGGCGAGCGAGACCAGGGTTTCCCAACTGCCGCCCAGTGCCCAAGCAATGCCCATGGCTGAGAACAGCGCCACCACACAGCCCACCAGCAGTGCCACGCAGATGGGCCGCCACAGGGCATAAATGCGCGCGCGCTGTGCATACAGCGGGATGGCCAGGGCCACGGTGGCCGGGCCAATCAAGATGCTCAGCCACTCCACGCCTTGCTTGTAGGTGGTGTACGGCGTATCTGTCGCCAGCAGCACGCCAACGACGATGATGACCGAGGGGAACACGGGGATCAGCATCGGGTGGCAGCGAAAGCGCTTGTACAGCGCCAGGGTGGCCAGGTAGACGGCCATGGTCAGCACCAACCAGGGTAGATGGGTGACGGAAAGGCTGGCAAGCAAAGTGTCCCACTGGCTCATGGCGCGTCCTGCTGCTGGGGCTTTTCACGGGCCAGCATCCATTTGAAGGTGGACGCCGTCACCAAGAAGGTGATGGCAGCGCCAGCCACACCAGCGACCAGGAACGGCTGCCACTCGTTGGCAATGCGGTCAAAGTGCAGCATCACGCCCGCAATGGTGGGAATGAATAGCAGCATCATGTTCTGCAGCAGCGTTTGTGAGGTTTGTTCCAGCGCCTGGGGCAGGCGGCCGTAAAACAGTAAACCCACGAGCAGCAGCAAGGCGCCCATGAGGGCACCGGGGAACGGCAGTTGAAAAAATTGAACCATGGCCTCGCCCACCAACTGAAAGGCAAACAAGGCCGCAAGCGCATACAGCATGGCAGCATCCATCAAAACAATGGTTGCGAAGTCTAGGCGCTCTGGCCGCTTTGGCAATGCCTGTTTGCTTGCGCAAGTGACTCAGTGGGTTTTTAGCCTCTAGTGCTTACCAATTAAGCGCTGCTAGCTATGCTTTTCAAAGATTTGCCTGCTTTCTGAGCAAGTTAATACAGCGCCAAGTAAAACAAGGGTTTAGGTGGGTTTGCGCCGTTGATCGGATGAGTTGTCCACAGGTTTGTCCAGTGGTTTCGTGGAAAGCCTAGGGTTTGCACTTACTTTGTGCGGCGCGTGTGCTGCAAATGCTCCACGATGGAGGCGGTCACTACGCCCCAGACCTGCAGTTCCTGCAAGCCTTGCAAAACGATGGGCGAAAAAGCCGCGTTGGCAGCGTGCAATTCGCTGCGGCCTTCGCGGTGGAACAACTGCTTGACGGTGAATTCCCCGTCCACCACGGCCACCACAATGTGCCCATGCTGCGGCGTAATGGCACGGTCGACCACGATCATGCAACCGTCCAAGATGCCCGCATCTTGCATGCTGTCGCCGCTGACACGCATGGTGAAGGTAGCCGTAGGGTGCGGCGTGATATGTGCAATCACATCGAAAACCTGCAGCGGAAAATCTTCTGCCGGGCTGGGAAAGCCGCAGCGCACCTGTGCGCCAATCAAAGGCAGTTGCGCGGGCAAAAGCGCACAGGCCACGGGGTGGCTGGCGTGGTTAGTAGGGTTGTGCTTCATGGTCATCAAGCCCTTGCAATCGGTAAATCTTCATAGCGCATGGTGTACAGCGGGCTGCGCATGGCCTGCTTCATGCGCCAGCCAGCACTGTCTTGATCGGGCAGGCCGCAGCTGGCCAAGTGAATGGTGTGCTTGCCGTAGCGGGCGTTGATGGCATCCACAGCTTGCATCAAGTGCGAATGGTGGTGGCCGCTGTCAGGGGCGCTAAACAAATCGCCCGTAGTGGCTTGCTGGGCGGCCTCTAGATCCAGCAAGATGACGCCTGCTTTGCTGAGCGGGTGCCCAGTTTGGAAAAAGCTGCGCGCCGCCTGTGTGGCGGCTTGAACCAAGGTGCGTGCGTCATTGCTAGGTTGGTGCAGTGGCACTGTCATGGCCCCATGCCAAGGCAAACCTTGGCGAAAGGGGGAGGTGTAGGCAAACACATAAACCTGAGCAGCCAATACACCCGCAGCGCGTGCCTTTTCTGCGGCGCGCGATGCAAACTCACTCACGGCTTCCAGCAATGGGGGGAGTGTATGCACGGCCTGACCAAAACTGCGGGTGCAGGCAATTTGCTGTTTGGCGGCAGAGGCGTTGTCCAGCGTCAAGCAGCTGATACCTTGCAGCTCGCGCACGGTTCGCTCCAGCACCACACCGCCCATGCGGCGCGCTTGTGCCGCGGGCAGCTGTGCCAAGTCGTATGCGCTGATGCAATCCACCTTGGCCAAGCGTGGCCCCATGCGCCGACCAATGCCCCAGATGGCCGTGGCAGGCGTGCCTTGCAGCAGGGCGGTTTGTTCTGCAGATGGCATTTCTTGCCAATTGCACACTTGGGCCCAGTCTTCTGAGTAGCTGCCTTGTCTGCGCTCTGCCTCTTTGGCGATGTGGTTGCACAGCTTGGCCAAAGTTTTGGTCGGTGCAATGCCAATGCAGCAGGGAATGCTCAAGCATCGCTCAATCCGCTGGCGAATGGCGCGTGCCCGGTGGCTGAGCTGGGGAATGCCTTCTAGCCCACCAATAAAGCACTCGTCGATGGAATAAATTTCTTGGCTGGGCCCCAGCGCAGCGGCGAGACGCATCATGCGTGCGCTCATATCCCCATACAAAGTGATAACCCAGTAATGCTCAGGTTGTATTGATCTACCTTCAAGGCCATGACTGTCTCTGGCCAAAGTGAACAGCAGTATGACACCACATGGCCACGCGCCTGATTAACATGGATGGTATCTAACGACTCGTTACCACCATCCACTTCTCTACGTCTGTTGTCTCCTTTGCAGCGATTACTGCCAGCCATGCCTGTAAGCCGAAGTTCCGGTTTCAGTCAAATAGCAGTCATCTCGAGTGCCCTTGCTGCCTATCCTCAACGGCTGGTTTCCGGTGAGGAGCGGACATTGGAATGCGTGCCAGTCAAGCTGGCATTGAATGTCTGCTATCACGAGGATATGTAGTGGTGCAATCGACCCTTAACAGCCATTCAGACAAAAGCTCCAAAGCAGTCATTTCGCAATAACTGCAAGTTCAATGGGTGCACAGGCTATAGTGTTTGTAACAAATTAGCTCGCACACCTGCTAAAAGCTTAATGCAGGCGTTGCTCATCAAAGGTGAAATTTCATGTCGCCCCTCAACAAAATGATCACTCCGCCTCCATCAAATTCGAGAGATATGCGCGCTTATATGCAGGCCATACTGGAAGCAACAGGTCTCTTGGCTGGTGAACAGTTCGATATTTCGCGTTTCATGCAGAACTACCGAACGCATATCGATGCAGGAAGGTTACTGAAGCACAGTGATGGCAGCTACTCATTGAGTGAGTGTGGTCGACAGTACTTCATTAGTCGCCTCACAGATGAGCCTGTCGTGCAGGGGCAACTTGTCAGTCGTTCCGAGGTAGTAGCAATGCTTAGCAAGGTCACAGCCCCTCAGGCAGTTTCTGGCTGGATCGAAATTAGCCGCTGTTAATCCAAGCTCAATAGATGATTCAAGCCGACTGAAACAAACTCGCACGACATGCACCCAAAGGTTAGCTCCTTACAGCGCTTATGAAAATCTCAGCAGGAAGCAAGAAAACGATGAATTCGGTACCAAAGATCCATACTCGATTCAAAAACTTCGACAAGGAAATGCGAGACATCTGGGAGTCATGCAACCTAGTTGAACTGCTAGCGAAAGAGGGACATCGACTTCTCATAGGAAAAAGCATCAGTCCGCTTTCGATGACAATTCTCTATGGGAGAAAAAGAACCCTATCAGTCAAGGATACGTTGGGCGCAATTGACCATCTTCGCAGAAAGTCTATGCCCCGAACGATCCTACTCGAGGCCGTAGCCCACTTCGAAGACTACTTGGGCTGGCTAACGGAAACCGTTCTATTCGACGATCCAAGCCTCTTGAAGTCCAACGCTCCAACCTCAGACAAGGAGGAAATGAAGCTTGTTAACCTCATCTTGGATAGCTCAGACAAGGACGAGATCATTTCTCGGATCATTGAGGAGAAGGTTAGAGGGATCTTCTACGGGAATCCCGTCGATTTCTTCATCAAACCGAAGACAAAACTAAGATTTGACAAGTATTTCGAAACCAAGTGCCAAGTACAACTTGCCCAGTACACAGAGATCACTGCACGTCGCAACGTCATCGCACACAACAGCGGTCGCGTGGACAGGAAGTATCTGCGCGAGGTAACTAGCACGACGCTTAAACTTAGCCAAGTGGTTCCCCTGAGCAGCGACTATCTCAAGGACTCTATTGAACTACTTCTTTGTCTGGCTGCGCGAGCTACAGAGCTCGTACTAATTGGCCACTATGCGTCGCATGCCGCCGGCCAGTTACGCAGCAGGCTAAATGGGTGTACGTGTTTGCCTGCAATTAGCCCTATCGTCGAACTTTGAGCAACTGCATAGCGGCGGCAATTTCTCGATTGCGAGTGGCAGCAATGGGTACCTTCAGTTAGTCGCGTGGACCCATCAAGCCTGCCAACCGGTGACAGGCCGCTTAGCAGCCAAAAGCAGTCGCTTCCTGAAGCACCCCCAAGGTCTGCTCCTGGCCGTTAGCCGCCCTCTCAGGGCACTCCATTTCTCCCATACAACCTGAAACCCGGCCTACGACTCAAGCGCTCGTAGTAGTCCCGTACAGCAGGATAGTCCGGGTGCGCCAGCGGTGTTTCAAACCAACGGTTTACTGATAGACCAACAGGTATGTCTGCAAGAGAGAACGCTTCGCCGCAAACATAGGCACCGGTCGAATCCAGTTGCCGATCTAGGATGCCCATATGCTTCGACCATTCCTGGCAGCCGGCTGCCAGCGCATGGCTGTCCTGGTGCTCAGGAGAGTGCCTTACCAATGACATGAAAGCATAGCTCCAGGACTTGTTGAGATCCGTCGCCTGCCAGTCCATCCATTGGTCAACCCGCGCTCTCGCCAGCGCCTCGAGCGGGTAAATCTCAGCACCGTTGTAGCGGTTGGCCAGATAGCGAATGATGGTGTTCGACTCCCACAAAACAAAATCGCCATCCTGGATGACCGGCACCATGGCATTAGGATTTAACTTCATGAATTCAACCGTATGGGTCGACTTAAAGCCTGAGCCCCAATCCTCTCGCTCAAAAGGTATTTCCATCTCGGCACAGGCCCAGAGGACCTTGCGGACATTGATTGATGATGCCTTGCCCAACACGCGTAACATTTCATGCCTTTCATCTGCGGAGTGACACTTTCAGGTGAGTCTGGTGGTCGTTGGCGAGGGCCTGTGATCAACCCAAAGTCATCCTTAAACTTCCGCGAAACCGCGCGGTCATCAGCGGCGATATGGCATTGGCCAATTACTTAAGCCTTCCTTGCCGTACTCGCTCAATGCGGAATCGCTTTGCAGCGCAAAATGCTCAAGAACTTGACGGGATTCCAGTGTGCCGATGCGTGCAAGTGCATATGCGCACTTGCGTTGAAATGGGTGCAGGTTCCACTCCCCTGCATCTACGATATAGGAGGGAGGTGCCTCAGCTACTTTCGCAATCGCAGGGATCGCAGCGGGGTCTCCGAATATTCCAAGGTCAAATACGATGTCTTCATGACGGTCATGGCCATCAAGCAGCAATAGTTCGAGCAACAAAGGAATCCGCGATCTATCTTCCTCGGGCAAAGAATTCAGCGTAGCCTCAATTGAAGATACATCTTTAGAGTTGGTCATACGTTCGTCTCGATTTCTGGCTCTGCCAGGCAGGCAACCGTTTCAGAACGACCCACAGTCAGCCAAACATATCTGCTTTATTTAACGCACAGTTTGAAGAGCGGGAATGATTGAGTTCTTCAGCAATGGAGCGATATCTTGCGGCAGTGGGTCTGTCAGCGAAATCCACTTAATTTCTGCAATTTCAGCGGCATGCATTGGTGATTGACCATCTGCCAGACGCACCCGAAATGCCTGAGCATTCACCGCAGTATTCGCTTCATTGGCCGCCTTCGCGTTAAACGTACCCATGAAGCGTAACGCTGCGATATCAACTTCTATTTGCAGTTCTTCAGCAAGCTCTCGCACCAATGCTTCGCTGGCCGTTTCGTGATCGTCTAACTTTCCACCGGGAAGCATCCATGCCGAAGTATTTTTCTTTCGCACGACAAGCAACTCCTGCTGGTCATTGAGAAAGCAGGCTGTAGCGATGTTCAGTGTTTTCATCCAAAAATTCTAATGTCTTCAGCGGCCGCTTGTGGCCGTGTGCGCCATGACGTTCACGGCGCAGAAAGTCGTCACTGGTGGTTTGAATTCCCGCAATGAGGGTCAGGAGCTAGGGCGTACTTTCGGCCAGAAGCAGTCCTTGGAAGCGCTTACGCAGGGGACTGCTTCAGGCTGGTATCTCCAGTTTGACTTGGCACCAGATAGCTGCCGCTCAGGAAGGCCGTACCGAGCTTTCTCCGGTTTGGCCTTCGTTGAGCACGTCAGATTTCCGTCTGCTCCGAGATTTCCAGGGCGTCATCAACCTCAATGCCGAGGTATCTCACGGTCGACTCGAGCTTGGAGTGTCCTAGAAGCAGTTGAACCGCCCGAAGGTTCTTGGTGCGTCGGTAGATCAGCGTTGCCTTTGTCCTTCGCATAGAGTGCGTGCCGTACTCGGTACGGTCGAGGCCAAGCTCTTCGACCCAGTGCTCAAGGATCCGAGCGTACTGTCGGGTGCCCAAATGAGGTGATTCGTGCAGTCGGCTGGGAAACAGGAAGTCCTCGGACTTCAAGTTGGTTTGCTTGATCCAAGCCTGCAAGGCGTCCCGCGTTGCCTGTGTGATCTCGAACTGCACTGGTCGTTGCGTCTTGTGCTGCATGACGATGGCTCGCGTCGCCACCTGATCGCCATGGCATACGTCCCGGACTTTGAGTGCTACGAGGTCACAGCCGCGAAGCTTGCTGTCGATACCAAGGTTGAACATGGCGAGTTCGCGAACCCGTCCCTCTATCTGGAAACGCACACGTAGCGCCCAGATGTCCTTGAGCTTGAAGGGCACCTTTTGCCCAACGAGCTTGCCCTTATTCCAAGGCTCGCGAAGAATGAAGTTGCCTTTGGTTGCCATGATGGTCTCCCATCGAGTTGAGGGCTCCACAGAATGCGCGCCTCAACTGACCTTAGTCACCGGCTTGTGTGAGTCCCACGCTGACGATGCGGGGATTGCCAACTCAAGTCAACGAGCTGCACATCCGGGCAGCCATATTGAATCAATTTACAGAACTGCGCCGTCCTCAGACGGCAGCCGTGGCATAGCCACGGCTGGGGCTTGGGGTAGCTCGCTTTAAGCAGGATTCATGCAACAGCGCCGTTGCACTTGGTAAATATATTAACTAGGTTAATTGATCAGCTTTTCATCTCACTGCGGTAGCAGGCTCCATGCCTGTCCCGCGCACGATACTAGCGGCTGCAGGAGCTGCTAGAAAACGTATTAAATGCGATGCTGTATCTGGATCTGCCGCGCCTTCAGCGACCCCAGCGGAGAAGAAGACGCGTTGCTGCACTTCCTCAGGCAGAGGCCCGACAAACTCTAACTCCTTGAAAGGCAACAGCTCACTGACTTGCTGAAAACCAATTTCAGCATCACCCCGCAGGACTACGGCCCCAACACGCTCGCTGTAAATCTTGGTGGCCTTGTCCTTGATTTGCTCTGCCACTCCTAGTCGGGGAAACAACTCATTGGCGAGGTATGTACCACTGGCGCTGGCGGAATAAGCGATCGACTTCGAATTGATCAAAGTTTGCTTGAGACTTTCAACATTGCTGATATCCGGTTTGGGCGTTCCCTTACGCACACTCATACCAATCATGGAGCGCGCAAGATCAACGCGGCTGCCTTGTTTTACTTTGCCTTGTTGAATGAAATTATCCAAGGCGGAGTCTGCGAGTATGACGATGTCAAATTGCTCACCCCGTGCCAAACGGCTGGGGATGGAGTCTGGCGCGTTGCCAATTGAGGCACCACGCGAAGTGATTACCTTATGCCCAGTGGCTTGCTCATAAAGTGGAATGAGCTGGTCATATGCCGCTGAAAAGCCACCTGATGTCACCACTCGGATTTCTGCAGCATGCACTGCTGAGGAACTGAAAGTGCTGACAGCCAAGCTCGCTGCTGCGGCGAGGCCAAGCAGCTTTCGAATAGCGTTGCGCCTCGGCATGGTGTGTTTGCTGGTAATCGTTTGCATGTTATGTCTCCTTTTTGTTTGTTCAATACATTTTTGAATTCAAGACATCAATCGGCTGAAATCTTGCGCTCGCGAATAATGCGACCCCATTTGGAATACTCCGCTGCGATAAAGCTGCTTAACTCTTCCCGTGTTCCAGGTGCCGCAGTTTGACCATGCTTAAGCAGGTTTTCGTACACTTCAGGGGTGTTTAGGACCTTGACCAATTCGGTGTTCCAGCGGTCAAGCAGTGCCTTGGGCGTTTTCGCAGAAGCTACGAAGGCATACCAATTGGTTGCGTTGAAACCTGGATAGCTTTCAGCCACAGTTGGCACATTTGGCAAATACGCTGGACGCGTCAATCCTGTTGTGGCCAGAGGAACCAGCTTGCCGGACTCGATATGAGGAAGCGCAGTGGGCGGAGCCGCATAGAAAGAACTAACGCGCTCACCCAATACGTCTTGCAGTGCAGGGGCCCCACCTTTGTAGGGAACATGCACGGTATCAATTTTTGCGACCTCATTAAGTAACTCGCCAGCCAAGTGAGAGGCCGATCCGGGCCCTGTAGAAGCAAAGTCCAGTTTGCCAGGCTCACGTTTGGCCTTAGCTACATATTCGCTCAAGCTCTTGATGCCCGTGCTTGTAGGAACCACCAAGACATTGGGAAATGTCACTCCCATTGTGATAGGAGCCAAGTCTTTGAGCGGGTCGTAATTCACCTTCATGAAATGCGGTGAAATGCTCAAAGGACCGATAGAGCCAAACAAGAGCACGGAGCCGTCAGTGGGACCTTTTGCCACTTGTCCATGTGCCAAGTTGCCTCCTGCTCCTGGCTTGTTTTCTACAATTACCGACTGTCCGATGTTCTCACCCAGTTTCTTAGCGATCACTCGGGCAGCGATGTCGGCCGAGCCACCAGCAGCAAACCCGACGACCAACGTAACTGGTTTCTTAGGAGGAAAGTCTTGTCCATGTCCTATGACAGGTGCCAAGCTGGCTCCTATAGCCAATGCGCTGGACATTAGCAACTGAATTCTTTTCATTTTGTCTCCTGAATTGCCGAGTTCTCACGGCTTTGTAAAAGGCCGGATAGTATTCAGTTGATAATCTTCTGTGAATTGCAATTTACAAAGAGACTATTGCATGCGGCGCATCAAATTTGATATGGGTGAGTTGATTGCCTTTGTAGTGACCGCCGAGAAGGGCAGCTTCCGCCATGCTGCCGATACCCTGTGCTTGTCGCCTCCAGCATTGAGCCGCCGTGTCGAGCGGCTTGAAGCAGCAGTGGGAGCACGTTTGTTAGAACGCACTACACGGCATGTGGAACTAACCGCGATAGGCCAAGAGTTCCTGCAAGAAGCGCGCGCAGCTCTCCTAGGCCTAGATGAGGCAGTGCAGCGCGTTGGGGATCAGCAGAGATTGAGACGTGGACGGGTATCTATAGCTTGTATTCCATCAGTAGCTATCAATTTACTACCCCAGTTGCTTACAGCATTTGCTGCGCAGCAACCTGATATACAAGTGCATGTGATTGATGAGAGCGCGCCACTGGTGCTTGAGGCTGTACTCAAAGGAGATGCCGACTTTGGTATCAGCTTCACTGGCAGCCAGGAATCGTCTATTCGGTTTGAAGCGCTGACACGGGAACGCTATATGTTAGCCATGCCTCGCAATCATCCTTGGGCAAACCGACTCTCTATCGACTGGGCAGAACTGTCAGGACAGCGCTTGGTTTCGGTATCGCACAAAAGTGGTAATCGTTTATTGCTGGACCAAGCCATAGCTGAGTTACCCCATCAACCTGTGGCCTGGTACGAGTGCAACCACGTGACAGGAGTCTTGGCTTTGGTTGAAGCTGGGTTAGGCCTTTCCGTAATACCTCATTTAGCTTTACGTTCAGACCATCCGAATTTGTGCGCTGTTCCACTGGTGACCCCTGATCTCTGGCGCACGCTGGGATTTCTACAGCGTCGTGACAGGGTTTTAGGGCCTTCTGCTCAAGCATTCCACTCTCACTTGCAGCAAAGACTAATATCCAAAAACTCGATCGAAATGACTACCGCAGTCATTTAAAAATTCTGATGGACAGAAACTAGTTTCTCATGGCGCTGTTGCATAAATCCTGCTTGAAGTAAGCTACCCCAAGCCCCAACCGTGGCTATGCCACGGCTGCGGTCTGAGACGGCTCAGTTCTGTAAATCGATTCAATATAGCTGCCCGGATATGCAACTCATTCCCTTGGCGCTTAAAGGTGTGAGACATCACTCGCTCGCCCAGTCGCTTGATGCAGTGCATCTTGGTTTCCACCAAGCTTCGCCGGTGGTAGTCGCTCCATTTTTTTCAGATTCTTCGCCCCAACCGCTGGCATGCAGCAATCGCTGTATTGCGATGTTCAAAGACGCTACCTTTGCAAATACGTGCATTCTTTCGAGGAGGAGTGATTGGGGTAGCTCCATGCTCAATTACGGCTTCATTGACTGGCTGTATGTCATAGGCTCCATCGCCCGTCAGACTCTCAAGCGCGTCATCCTGCGGTAACTGCTGCAACAAGTTAGGCAACACAGCTGCATCACGGACATTGTTGGAAGTCACGCACATGGCCCTGATCTGCCATGTCTAGGCATCAATGCCAATGCGCAGCTTACGCCACTGGCGGCAACGTTCAGGACCATGCTTTTTGCACTTTCACTCGTCTTTACCCAAGAACTGGCTTCCTGTCGAATCCACCAGCAGGTGCAAGCCAGCCCCTCGCCAACGATCGCTGACCGGTATGCAAACTTGCGACCAAACTTCGTCCAGATTGCCCAGTGTCGGGTGACCGCTTCAGCCGAGAGCAGACGCTGGCTAAAGATCTTGCGAGCGGCAGCTTTGGGTCGGCAGTGCTACTTCGACGCCTATGAGAGCAGTCACTCGGCCTAAGCCTGCTTTCAATGACGGCTTTGAAAGGTAGAACGGACCTGCAATGAAGAACCAGTGCAATGACGGCCTTCGTTGACAGCAGTCCTTGCCCGTTTTGAGCTTAAAGACAGCGACCAGCCCTAAGCAGTTATCTGAGTCAATGTGTTGACTGGCTGCTATGGCCGATAGCATCTTTCACAGGAACACCAGTCGAGCTGAAGCTAGTTTTCGGCTACGCCAGTGTTCACACGTCGTTAGGTGGGGGGTTTACGATACAAATCTGTGGAGGTTTTCATATGCGAACGCCTGGCGGGTTTGTTGCGAATACTCAGTAGCGAGTTGTGGCACATTTCAGGGGGCCATAGCGACTACTTGCAAGGCAAAATTTTTAAAAGCTCTCCTCTGAAGGAGCTCTGTTTTCATGCAGAAAACTGCATTTTTTGCTTTTGCACAATTTAGGGGGTGATAGGCCTCAGGTCGCGATAACTAACACATTCGTCAGAAGAAGCGCCCTGCAAGACACTTTGTGAGTGATCTAGATCTGCTTAGCCCCGTTGCTGTCACTCGCCAAACTTATGCTGACTGCCTTTAACCGGCCGCCCGACCTCGCAATGGTTGCAGGGCTCGCCTTTCGCGGACATCGCCACTGAACGCATTAATACCCAGCGCGAGCGGGCTTGTCCATGCGTTGGCCTAGTCGGACTGATGGGCAGGAGCGGCAGCGTGCGTGGCCTGAAATGGTTCCAGCTGTGTGCCTTACGGTGCTTTAGCCCCGGGCGTTTTGACAGCCTTGGGGGCTGTGGGTGCTTTGGGGGTAGTACGTGCTCTGGGCGCCTTGGCTTTGTAATCCTTGAGAAGCGTCTCCGGCATAAGGTAGAGATCGCCGCGTGCCCGTGAACAGGCCACATAAAGTTTGTTGCGGGAAATGGCCGCGAGCTTCGTCCCCAATGTGCGGTCCTGAAAGTTTTTCCAGGTGGTTGGGTTGAGCACGACACACACATCCTGGTAATGGTCCTGGCCCTTGGAAGATCCCCAGGTCTGCCCGTAGCAGGGGTATGCGTAATGCTCCTGATAGAAGAGCTTCACCATGGCCTCCTGGCAGAAGATCTGTGCGGCCTGCTGCGCGTCCTCTACGACTTGGACCCGCGACTGCCTGTCCTGAGCCGGGTGGATCTCGACACCTATATGGTCCCGTATGAACTCGCAGACTGTTGCACTACAGCGGTGACTCCTCTGCAGGGCTTGGGTGTCGATGATCAGTCCCACGCTCCGCAGCTCGCGCTGGAACCGTTCATAACTATCGTGCAGACCTTGGTTGGCGTTGCCGTCCGTGCTGGTGGAGTAGGTGTGCTGGAAGAAGTCCCCGACGAAGAGGGTCTGGACATTGGCCCTAGCGATTTGCAGCAGCAGGGTGAAGTCGTGGCCGCCGAAATCCTGGACCTCATCAACGCACACCATGTCGTAGTACCGTTCCAGGCGTCGGAGTACCGCTGGCATGCAACCCATGGCATCCAGGGCCCTGGCCATGCGGGAATGGTATATGCGTCCTCCCGCGGTCACATACCGACCGCGAGTGCTGATCTTCTGGCGGGATGAGTAAGGATCGGGTCGTTCGAAGCTGATGCCCTTGGTCTTGAAGTCGACGAGCAGCAGTGGCCGGTAGCAGAAGGAATTGAGGAAGGTGAAATAGGTGCTGACCGTGACGTTGTCTGGGACATGGCCAAAGCGCTGGATCACCCTGCGCCGGATCTCTGCGCAGTTGTTCTCGGTGTAGGTCAGCAGCAGAACCCGCTTGTCCAAGTCGAGCTCGTTGATCAGTAGCGTCGTCTTGCCGGACCCCGCCACGGCAAAGACTACTCGCTTATCCATTGAATCGCCTCCTAGATATACGCCGGAGCGATCAGCTCATTTTCCTTCTTGAGCAGGAGTTCAAAAGCCGCATCGGCCTTGTTGGCCAGCATATAGGGCAGGGCTTCAAGAGTCATGCGCGGCTTGATAAGCGCCTCTTTGCACAAGGCCTAGTTGTCGTTGAAAATGCAGATCTCGAAGGTCTTGCGCAGGTTGTCCTTGTCGGCAAATATCCTAGCGTTGGGCATGACATGGCCAGCGTAGTTGTCCACGCAGTTGCGCTGGTAGTCGCCGTCGTTGTCGCGGATGACGGCGACCTTGACATTCAGCAGCTTAGCCAGATCCAGGTAGCGTTTAAAGCTGGTGCCACCCACGGAAATGACATGAATGCGGTTGGCCTGCAAACTGGCGCCGGCGTGCTTGCGATACAGGGCATCTATGAGGATGAACTCTGCATCGCCCTCGACCAGGATGACCTTTTTAGAAAGGGCGAATTCGAGGACGTTGTTGTCCGGCGCCTTCATGAAGAACTTGGCGGTGTCGTCCGGCAGGCCATCCAGCCGGGTCTTCTGACCGGCTGCGCCAAGTAGGATAGCCTTCTGCAGATTAAGGCGGGCGGAGATCAGGCTGCTGTGGGTGGCGATGAAGAGCTGCTTGTTGTCCGCGCCCGCGATGCGGTCGACGAGCTTGTTCATCGCTGTGTGACTGAGGTGGTTCTCAGGCTCTTCTAGCAGGATCACATCCAGCCGCTCTTCTGCTTTGCGCCGTCGCAGGGCGAACTCGGTCTTGACGAAGCACTGGTGGCCCTTGACCTTGTTCTCGATGGGTATCCCGTCTTCTGTGATGACCAAGTCTGTTTCCAGGTTGGCCTTGGCACTGGTCCGTATGGCGAACTGGTAGTCGGCGAGGCCACCGTTCAAATCCGCGAGGTGGTCGTCGCGAAAGCTGCCTTTGTTCTGGCGGTAGGCGTTCTCCAGCCTGCTGCGGGCGCGGACATCCGCATGCAGCGTGAAAACCGTACGGGTGTACTCGCGTGCCGCATATTCGCTGTCGATGCGCGAGCTGTCGATGGCCAGATGGCGGACATGGCGCTTGACGCTGGAATAGGCTTCTCCGCCAAACGTCATGAATTGGACGCCGTAGTATTCGTACGGGAAATTCGTCGGATCTGCTTTAAGCGCCTCGGCAATATCCTTGCTGAAGTCGTCGATGGGTTTGTAGACCATCTGCAGACCATCGCATTCACGCTTCTTGGAGTTGTTGTTCCCATTGAGTCCAGGGACACCCTTGCCGGCCAGGTAAAGTTCGACCACAAGCTCCGGCAAGTCCGCCACTGTCCTAGCCCCTGATTGGTACGCCTGCACAGCTTTGGCGTTGAGCAGGGTTTCGATCCCGACGGACTCGACTTTGGAACGGCTCCCACTCATTGTCAACTCCAGTGCGAGCAACACGGAACTCTTGCCGGCCTCGTTGTCGCCGATAAGCAAGTTCAAATCTGGTGAGAAATCGAGCTCCAGTCGTTCGAATTTCTTGAAGTTCAACAGCACGAGTTTCTCGATCAACGGCATCACTGTCCTTGTCTGGCTTTATAGAATACACGGTTGTGGCACCATGGCTGAAAGCACACAAGCGGTTGATGGTAGTGCGTCCACTTAACAGTTTTGAGCCATGCGAGCCTGGTCAGGCACAAAGCTCCGTCGTTCATTCACTGCGCCTCTTTGCCTTTGCCCCCTGCGGCACTGTCATGTGCAAAGGCGGGAAAATCCAACCGGATCAGGGGGCGCGCACGGCCGCAAGGAGCTGCTGAAACTCCGCATCCGGCATGTCGCTCTTCCAACGGTTGATGAACCGAGCGACGACCTGCAGATTGCCGGGCGCGTAGTGACCGTTGGAATCCTTGCGGTCCAGCGACGGAGTGAATTCCGTGCGGGTACCGGTGTCATCGAGCAGCACCTGGGACACAGAGCAGCGACCGGCGGCCTGCTGCAGCAATGCTGTGACTTCTTCCAAGAAATGCTGGTCGTCGCGAAAACGCAGCTCCTTGGATTTGGCGACTACGGTGCTGGTACTGCCGGACTGGGCGCATGTGGCCTTCGTGGTGATCAGCATGCGCCGGGCTATCGTGATGAAAGGCGGCTCGGTAGCGGCCTCTGCATGGCTGTATCCGGCGCTTGGTGCCTTGCCTGTTTGCTCGGAGGGGGGCTGGAGCCTTGGGATGTTGGCTGGCTGTTGTCGAGGAGGGTTGGGTGACGGTCCATCGGTCGTTGGGCTTGGCCAGTTCAGCGCGCAGCGCCGATGCAAATGTCAGGGCGCCGTCGTAGGTCAGTCCGATCCGGATCGCATTGGGTACCTGATGGGCATGGATGCCGGATTCGAGGTGCTGGAGCCGGTCACGCTGGTGTTCCAGCCAGCGCTTGGCGGGACGTGAATCGTCAGTGGGCCAGTCCAGACGGTAGGGATCAACGGCAAGCTCCACGTCGTTGCCCTGTGTCTTGACATTGCGGTAGAACGAAAGCACCCATTTGCCGATGATGCGGTGGTCATAGTAGAGGCCGTCCACCAACGTCGGATTCTGGGGCGAGCCGGGGTTATGTTTGAGGTTTGGACATTCGTCGAGCCTTGCCTTGAGTACTGCGAAGCGGGTGTCTTGTGGTGAACTCATGTTGGAATGCTCTCGCGTTAATGTGAATCGCCCCGGATTTTCTAAACACTTTGAGCCGTTGGTAATGTCGCTGCTCGAACTCTGAAGGTGATAGCCCGGCTGCCGATGAATGACGGCGCTGGGAGTTGTAGAACATCTCGATGTAGTTAAAGACATCGCTGTGCGAATCGTATATTTGATCTTCCGAAGAGGACAGTGATACCGAATTTGGCCAAGTATGCGCGTTTCCGCTCTCCCTGTATTGGGAAGTCGATAGCAAAAGGTTGTCGAATGTTCGCTCTGGTTCAGAGCTGTCCTTCGGCACGCAGGGCGCGAACGGCAGCTCACAGCCTAACGCAGGTGAACTTCTGCGTAGATAAAGATCTCATCATTTAATCGCCGAAAATTCACTCTACCTATCTCACCGTTCTGCGACTTCGTGCCTGCTTCACCCACCCTCGGCTTCATCCTGACCCGCAATTGGCGAGATAGCAGCTCGGGGACGGTGGTCGAATATTGGCTGGCTACCGATGTAGGCCCCCTCAAAGTGGTGTTGACTAAGCAACCCTCAGTTGCGTTTGTCGAGGCGCAGCACAAGGCGGTGGTTCAAGCCCAGCTTCTGGGTTCACCGGATATGTACCTGAAGGAGTTGGCGCTCAAGAGCTTTCAGAACCAGCCGGTACTGGGCATCTACGCCAAGCAGTTTCGCCAGCTAGGCAAGCTGGCGCGAGCCTTGCAGCCTCAAGGCATCTCACTGCTGGAGGTGGACATACGTCCGCATGAGCGTTATTTGATGGAACGCTTCATCACCGCTAGCGTGGAGGTCCATGGCGGACGTATGGAACATGGGGTATGCCAGGACTGCAAGTTGTTGCCTGCCCCTGATTACAGGCCGAGCCTGAAGGTTGTTTCCCTCGATATTGAAACCAGCCAGAACCTTGAGCTTTATTCCATTGCCTTGGATGGATTGGATGAACGCGTGGTCTTCATGCTGGGTGAACCTGCTGCTGGTGCCATCGAGCCCATAGACTTTGCTTTGCGGTACTTTTCCAGCCGCAGGGCCATGATCGAGGCGCTTAACTACTGGTTTGAACAGCATGATCCAGACGTCATCATTGGCTGGAACGTTGTTCAGTTCGATCTGCGCGTGCTTCAAAAGAATGCGGACGATGTACATACGCCATTGCTGCTGGGGCGAGAGCGTCAACCCATGGCATGGCGTGCCCATCCAGGCAAGCAGGAGTATCTCTTTGCACCCATGCCTGGGCGCGTGGCTATCGATGGCATTGAAGCACTGCGCGCAGCCATGTGGAGCTTTCCATCCTTCAGTCTGGAAAACGTCGCACAGCAACTGCTGGGCGAAGGCAAAGATATTGGATCTGAATACGACAAGCTAGCGGAGATCGAGCGCCGCTATCGGGAAGACAAGCCGGCACTCGCGGCCTACAACATCAAAGATTGCGAATTGGTGCTGCGCATCTTTGAAAAAACCAAGCTGTTGTCATTCGCCATGGAGCGAGCCCATACAACAGGGCTACAGCTCGATCATTTTGGGGGCTCCATTGCTGCGTTTAGCCACCACTATCTGCCCCGTATGCACCGCTTGGGATATGTCGCACCGAATGTGGGTGACGTGCAAGGTAAGCCATCGCCAGGTGGCTACGTCATGGACTCCAAGCCAGGTTTTTATGACTCCGTCTTGGTTTTGGATTACAAAAGCTTGTATCCCTCCATCATCAGGACCTTCTTGGTGGATCCAGTGGGGTTGCTTGAAGGCTCATTCAACGCATCTGATGATCCCATCAAAGGACCGCTTGGTACGCTGTTCTCGCGAGACAAGCATTGTCTGCCAGGCATCGTGACGACTTTGTGGAAGGCACGTGACGAGGCCAAGCGCAATAAGAATGAGCCGTTGTCCCAAGCACTGAAGCTGGTGATGAACTCTTTTGCGGGCGTGCTGGGAGCAGCTGAATGCCGTTTCTTCAATCCTAAGTTGATCTCTGCCATCACGCTGCGTGGACATGCCATGGTCAAAGCGACCCGTGACTTTGTAGAGCAGCGAGGATATGAGGCCATATATGGCGACACAGATTCGATTTTTATCTGGCTCAAAAGCAAACACACGAACGAGCAGGCCTATGTCGTCGCTGCGGAACTTGTCAGAAATATCAATGCTTGGTGGACCCAAAAGCTGCGGGACGAAGAAGGCTTGGAGAGCCATCTCGAAATTGAATTCGACACCCATTTCAAGAAGTTCTTCATGCCCACCATCCGTGGATCGGATGTTGGCAGCAAGAAGCGCTATGCAGGCCTGAGCGTTGATGCAGATGACAATGAAACCATGATTTTTAGGGGGCTAGAGATGGCGCGCAGCGACTGGACACTGCTTGCGCGCCAGTTCCAAGATGGATTGCTCTCACGCGTTTTTAAAGGTGAGCCTTATCAGCAGTGGGTTGCTGAGTATGTGGATGCCACTTTGGCTGGGCTCAAGGATGACCTGCTTATCTACCGCAAGCGCTTGCGGCATCACTTGGATGAATATGTGAAAAACGTGCCTCCGCAAGTGAGGGCCGCACGCATTGCGGACGAATTTAACCACCGCATGGATCGCCCACGACAGTACCAAACCGGTGGCTGGATTCAGTACGTCATGACTAGAAATGGGCCAGAGCCACTGGAAGTGCGCACCTCTACCATTGACTATGACCACTACCTCAGCAAGCAGCTTCAACCCATTGCTGATGCAATCTTGGTGCCGCTGGGGGATAGCTTTACTGCGCGGATTTCTCCCCAGAAACCTCTCTTCTGATTAGCAACGTTTGCAATGCAGCGTTAGCCGACCTTCGGGCTCTGCTTGCGGCTGGCAGCTGTCGGTCATTAAGCAGCGGGTGAGCATGATCGCAGGCTGTTGCGGTTGGACAACTTGGGCAATGACTGCTGACTAGGACTAAAAGCTCAAGCTGTTCGCAGAATGTATGCAGGCGTTGGCCTCAAACTGGTCGCCGCACCGACCTAGGAGCTATGCCGAAGCCCCGATGAAATACCTCGCGCAAATGTTGTCGATCACGAAAGCCTGTCTCACGCGCCACTACTTCCAGTGAATGGCGACTCTCTTCGATCATGAGTCGTGCTGCCTCTAATCGAAGGCCTTCAATCGCCTTTGCTGGAGACTGGCCAGTCTCGGCCGTGAATAGTCGGCTGAACTGTCGTGGGCTCAGGTGAACTACGTCTGCTAAGTCATCTACCGAGAGCGGCTGGCTGAGGTGGCTGCGCGCGTAGTCTAGAACTTTCTGTATGCGGTCGGACTTAGGCGCTAATTTCAACATCTCGGAATGCTGCGATTGCCCACCGGTGCGTCTTTGCGGCATCACGAGTCGGTGCGCCACAGAGCGCGCCAACTCGGAGCCAAAGTCTTTTTCAACCAAGCCCAACGCCAAGTCAATTTCTGCGGTCATGCCAGCAGATGTCCAGAAATTCCCGTCGTTTATGTAGATGCGGTCGGAGTCGACCTGGATTGCAGGGTACTTGCGCTGCATCTCATCGGCGTGAATCCAGTGTGTCGTTGCGCGGCGGCCGTCTAGCAGTCCTGCCTCGGCCAATACAAAAGCTCCAGTGCATAAGCCGGCAACGCGGCTCGCTTGCGATGCGAGCTTTGTCAGTAGAGGTCTCAACGCTTGGTCTGTTTGCATGAGTGCTGGCTCAACTGTACCGGCGACCATCCACGTATCGGCGCGGCTGCGCATAGTCAGCGGGCGTGTCGCGACGATAGCGCCCATCGAACTACGTACTGAATCAGCACCAAATGCGTAGTTCTCGACCTCATAGACGCGTTCACGCATGACGTGATTTGTGAACTCGAAAACTGCTTGCGTTGCTAGAGCCATGATCTGAAACCCCTCAGGCAACACGTAGCCAATGCGATGCATAACGACTCTCCCTCCCTGTTGTCGTAAATCATTACTATAAACGTCTTTTAAGACATTCTCAACAGGAGCATCATTTCAAATGTTGCTGCCCAAGGCAGTGCCTATATAGCCTGCCAAATGACCTCTAATTTATTGTCAGCATCCATTCCTTCTCAGAGCAGAGCCCGGGTAACTGGTGCCTTTTCTGGCATCGGCGCGTTGTTCTTGGGATGCTTGGTCCACCGGAAAAGAGCGGAACTGATTGCAGAACTAGGGATGCCGAAGGCATTGGCAACGTCTGAAACCCAACTGCACGAAGTCGCACACATCGCCCTGCGGTTCAAAAACGCTGGCTTGGGCGTCACCGTGCTGATTGCCTTCGACATTGGCGATGAAGTGAATAGCGCTGCACTTTATGCCGAGCCGCTTCGGAACCATCTCGATTCTGCAAGGTATGCAATGTCGACCTACCTTTTCACCCACACCCCAGTGCCGCGCTATGCGGCCGTTCATTGAGCCGCACGGCATTAGGAGCTTCGTATGCAATTCCAACTCTTTGGTACCACTGGTCTTCGCCTCTCACAGATTGCCCTTGGCACTGCCAACTTCGGCCAGCGCTGGGGTCACGGCGCTGATGCAGCCGAGAGCACCGCCATCTTCAACGCATATGCAGAAGCCGGTGGCAATGTGATCGACTCGGCCGACGTGTACCAATTCGGTCAATCCGAGGAGTTTCTGGGCGAGATGCTGGCTGGCCGGCGCGAGGATTTTTTCCTTGCAACCAAATTCACCAATGGCGCAGCACCCAACGCCAATCGCCTGGTAACTGGCAACAGCCGCAAGGCCATGATTGCGTCGGTTGAGGCTAGCTTGAAACGCCTGCGAACCGACCGTATTGACCTGTACTGGGTGCACCATCCTGATGGGGTGACACCCTCTGAGGAGATCGTGCGCGGCCTAGACGATCTGGCCCGCGCAGGAAAAATCCTTTACGCCGGATTATCAAACTTCCCTGCTTGGCGACTGGCGCGCACTGTGACTCTGGCTGAGCTTACGCGCAGTGTGCCCATCGCCGCTGCACAGTTTGAATACAGCCTGGTGCACCGCGAGCCAGACGCTGATCTATTGCCGGCTAGCCAAGCTTTGGGCGTGGCTGCGGTCACCTGGTCACCGCTGGGCGGTGGCATGCTGACTGGTAAGTACCGCAAGGGTGAGCAGGGTCGTGCGCAGGGCATGGGTGGGAAGGTGTTCCAGGCCGAAAATTCACCTCAGCGTGCAGCAGTGCTTGACGAGGTGCTGGCCGTAGCTGCCGAACTCGACGCATCGCCTGACCAAGTCGCCATTGCCTGGGTGGTCAGCCGCGGCGCGCAGCCGTTGATCGGACCGCGCTCACTGGCTCAATTGCGTTCCAACTTGGGAGCCACTGGTGTGTCTCTAACCGCATCTCAACTTGCGCGGCTGAATGCCGCCAGTTCGCCTGTGCTCAACCCTGGAGCCGATTCTGCTGTTCCACCGAACGCGGACGCCACATCCGCCCATCCAGTGGCCTGAATTTGCATTTCAGTAGGAGCGTTTTCATGAAAGCAGTCATTAGTGCTTATGCACGTTCGCCCTTTCATTTCGCCCGCAAGGGCCGCTTGTCCGGTGTCCGACCAGACATGCTGGCCGCTCAAGTAGTGAAGGGACTTCTACAGCGCACAGATCTTGACCCCGCGCTATTGGAAGACGTAATCCTGGGCTGTGCCTACCCCGAAGCGTCGCAAGGGAACAATCTGGCGCGAATCGTTGGCCTGCTTGCGGGCCTGCCTCAGGAAGTCGGCGGTATGACCGTCAACCGCTTCTGTGGTTCATCGATGCAGGCGGTGCACATCGCTGCCGCACAAATCGAAGCCGGCATGGGAGAGGCCTTTCTGTGTGTAGGAGTGGAGTCGATGACGATGGTGCCACAGGGTGGGTTCAACTTCTCGCCCAGTCCGGAATTGCTGTCGAATAGTTTGGCCTACATCTCGATGGGAGATACAGCAGAGAACGTGGCCGAGCGCTGGCAGGTAAGTCGCGCAGACCAAGAACTGCTGGCGCTTCAGTCGCACCAGAAAGCCACCGCTGCACGTGAAGAGGGGCGGCTGGTCGATGAGATCGTACCAATCCTCTTGGCCGATGGAGAGGTAGTTGATACAGACGGCTGCATCCGCCCAGATACCACGCTGGACGCACTGGCAGGGCTCAAGACGGCTTTTCGGCCCGAAGGGACGGTTACCGCCGGTACTTCCTCGCCTCTTACTGATGGAGCGGCAGCGGTGCTGGTGACCAGCGACGCCTTTGCGACCCGTTACGGCATGCAGCCGCTGGCACGCGTGCGCAGCTTTGCAAGCGTTGGTGTTGACCCGACAGTCATGGGGATTGGCCCGATCCCGGCCACGCGAAAGGCGCTTTCTCGTGCTGGTCTCACGGTGGCTGATCTGGATGTGGTGGAGATCAACGAAGCGTTTTCGTCACAGGCGCTGGCTTGTATCCGGGAACTGGGGTTGGACCCCGCTACGGTAAATGCAGACGGTGGTGGCTTAGCAATTGGTCACCCATTAGGAGCAACCGGTGTCCGTATTACTGGAAAAGCCGCGGCACTACTAAACCTTGGGCGAGGTCGATATGGGCTGGCATCTCAATGTATTGGGGGAGGCCAAGGAATCGCCACCATTCTTGAAAAACTATAGGAAATAATAATTTTGTTCATGCCGAATTAATTAATAGATTATTTTTCAATAATGTTTTGTTTATTGATTTTATATTTTACTTTCCAAGCAAGGTATTAATGTGCCCGGTTAATAACTAATTATTGAAAATCTCGAATCTGTCGACTTCTTTAATTTAAATTTCATCTTAACCATATAAAGTAATCGAAAAAATCATGAAAAACTTCCCCGCTGTTGAAAGTTACAGTCGCGTTGATCCTGCTAGCCAAGCCAGTGCTATCGATTTTGTTAATCGAGTGAATTGGTTGTTCGAAACTTGGAACGTGGATGCGATGGTTGATTCATTTCTACCTGAAGGAGTTGCGTATCACTTTCAAGGAACCATAAATGGGCAAGAAGAAATGCGAAATTTCTTTCTCAATGATTACCCTTATTTGGTTCCTGGAGTCAGTCGTCACGCCACGAATCACATCGTAGATAGTGATGAGGACGGAGTTGTAGTTCGGTATCACAACCTACTTATTCGTTACGCGGAAATCGAAAAAGCACAGTCGCTCGGTGCCGGCAAAGTTGAATCGAGCACTGGCAAGCTGCCATCAATTTGGATTTATTCGCCGATGCTAGACAGGCTTCGCAAGGTAAATGGGCAGTGGAAAATATTTGAACGCTACATCGGCGGTTCAATGACTAACCAAAATTTAGAGCCAGCCGTACATGATGCAATTATGTTAGCCCCATTCATGCCAGATATTGCTACGCATACACTGAAGTAGCACTTTTAGGTGAAATCGCCTCACCGATGAATCAAGTATGAGATTAATTTTTAAGTAAATTAGGAGATATTAATGCAAGTAAAAGGAAGCATCGCACTTGTTACTGGTGCAAACCGTGGAATTGGCAAGGCCTACGTCAGGGCATTGCTAGAGGCTGGGGCAGAAAAAGTTTATGCAGCGGCCCGCAACCCTGACGAAATAGATATTTCTCCAAGAGTCGTTCCTATAAAGCTTGATGTCATTAAGTCTGAGGACATTGCTTTGGTTGCTGCATTAGCAAAAGACGTCACATTACTTGTAAATAACGCGGGCATTAGCTCCGTGAGCTTCTCCGAGCAAGCGCCGAGTGTAAGTATTAAGACTTTGCGCGAAGAACTGGAGGTCAATGCCATAGCACCTTTGGAAATCAGCTTGGCGTTTGCACCAATTCTCGCTAGCAACGGCGGCGGGGCTATCGTAAACATGCACTCAGCGCTAAGTTGGATAAATCTTCCCAACAGCGTCACTTATTCGGCGAGCAAAGCGGCCGCTTGGTCTTTGACCAACGGACTGCGTTTGATCCTAGCTGACCAGAGCACGCAGGTTGTGGGCGTGCATGTCGCGTTCGTTGATACCGACATGACCGCAGACGTAAGTGACTCACCCAAGGCCGACCCAAATGATGTTGCCCGCCGCGTTCTCCAAGCGGTTGAAGCGAACGAGTCCGAGGTTCTTGCTGATGGTGTATCCGAGCAGATCAAGCTGAACCTGAGCAACGGCATCTATCTACGCCCGGTGTCAGGAGGCTGATAACAGGGGTTGTGACTCAGATGGAAGCGATCTGATTCGGGGCACTCTTCTCTTCCTGTGAACCACTCGTAGCACACGAGGTTGGTGACTTGGGGCTCACTCCAAGCTTCGCAAAATGTTCCGGCATCTGGCCGCGCTTTTTTGGTGCCTCACCCTTGATGGCGGCGGCGAGAGCTTGACGCATAGCGTCCGCATCTAAGTCGCAGCAATATGCAGGCGTCGATGGCTGTTGTCGCCACGAGTTCTCAAGTGAGCCCGCATCGACCGCATCAAAACCCGTATCGTTAACCAGCTGCATTACCTTTTGCTTGCTGCTCTGGTTGTCACCTGCCGCCGCAATCGCGAGGCCTCCGGGCGTTCCTTCTGGTTGGCCTAGCTCTGCAAGGGTGTACGCGAGAGCGTTGTTAAACGCCTTGATGACCGGCTGCCCGATATGTTTGGCCACCCAGACGCTTTCGGTCATCCCCTGTTCTGCGATACGAGAGTCACGCATGCCCGGGTAGTAGTTGCTCGTGTCGACAACTGTGACGTCTGGAGAGACACCATCGAGTAAGTCAGCAGGGAGTTCCAGTATTGCAGGCAACGGTATCGCGAGGATACGGACGTTAACCAGAAGATGCTTATCCAACAGCTTAAGCAACTTGAGAAAGATGGCACCGTGCGGCGAACGTTGTACGCGCAAGTGCCACCAAAGGTGGAATACGAACTTAGCCACGACGGCTATGCGCTAGGACCATCCATGCAGGCTCTCATCGAGTGCACCGAGCAGAGGTGTTCGCCAACGCAGGCACCTGTTAACAGTTCTGAGGACAACCCATCCTCCTGATGTTTTCAGACCGCCCTTGCTTGGATCTTTTTGTCTTGTTCAGTAAGCCATTTTTTAAAATGACTCGCAGGTTTGCTAAACGTCAGTGTGGAGTGTCTTTGAGCACGCACTCCACAAGCGTATTGCTGTACAGCGCCAAGCGCTCCTTGCGCGAGCCAAGTTTTTCATACCCGTCGTTGCTGGCACCGCAGCAGCGTACTGTGGGTGCATTCCATAAGTACTTATGGGTGCAGGCGCTTGTCGTTAGCACGGACAGGCCCAGCGGTCTAATGATTCAAGCATCCTATGCTCATTGCTTGCTAATTTGATGATCGAAGATTAGACAGGTCGTAGTCGCGTGGGCATACAGCTTTCCATCGGGCCCCACAATGCGGCCCTCAGCTGTGGCCACTTGGCGCCCGGCATGAATCACCTTCCCTTCGGCACGCACAAGCGCCACTGAATCATTCAGAGCGCGCACCATGTTTACTTTCAACTCCAAAGTAGTGAAGGCTTTGCCTGCCGGCAAGGTCGCGTGAATGGCACAACCCACGGCAGAGTCCAGTAGGGTTGCAAACCAACCGCCATGAACAGTGCCCAGCGGGTTGTAGTGGCGACGTAGTGGACGCCCTTGAAACACAGCATGGCCAGGCTCTATGTGGATTGGCACGAAGTCAAGCGTGTCACCGATAGGCGCTGGGGGAAGCTCCCCCGCAAAGATAGCTTCGAATATTTCCATGCCTGAACCACTAACTGCGTTTCCTCTAGAACCTGTATCCCCTGATCGCAGACGTGTGCGTACTGCTGCTTCATCTTCGTGCCAGCGTTCGATAACTTGTTCCACAGACATAATTGCCTCCTTCATCTATAAGATTGCACCTGCAATGGTTGCATATACAATATATTAAATGAAAAATGCCATCAAGCCACAAGGGTGCACCAATCTAAAACTGCGCCAACTCAATCGCATCGTGACGCGGCACTACGACCACTTCGTGGCCGCAGTTGGCTTGAAGATTACCCAGTACTCCCTGTTGTCCCACGTCGTCAAGTTGGGGCCCATACGTCCAGTGGATCTTGCAAAACACTTGCAGATGGACGCCTCGACTCTGACTCGCAACCTTCAACCGTTGGCAGCTCAAGGGTTGTTGACAATTGATGCAGGAACGGATGCCCGCAGTCGGCTGATTAACGCTACCGAAAAAGGTGTCTCCAAGCGGGCAGAAGCACAGCAGGCATGGAAGGCCGCACAGTTGGCTCTTAACGAGCAGTTAGGGCTTGAGCGTGTATCCGCGCTACATGAGTTGCTTGACTCCTGCATCGAGTGCTTAGATGACGACAAAGGTGAGCCAGATGCATAAGGACAAAAGACCTTTATCTGGTGAGTTGCTGTTGATGCTTGCAGCGCTGGCAGCCCTGGGATCTCTAGCTACCAACATCATCCTTCCCGCCTTTCCTGTCATCGGTGCTGATTTAGGTGCGTCTGTCAAAGACCTCAGTTCAACACTCAGCAGTTTCTTTATGGCGTTTGCCGTCGGCCAACTTTTTGTTGGCCCGTTATCGGATCGTTTTGGCCGCAAGCCACTTGTGGTGCTCGGCCTAATTGTGTTTGTTACTGGTAGTGCGATCTGTGCACTTGCATCCAATCTTCCGCAGCTTATCGTTGGACGAATTGTTCAAGCATTGGGTGTGTGCGCTACGTCTGTACTATCGCGTGCAATTGCTCGTGACCTGTTTGAAGGGGAAGCGCTGGCACGTGCGCTTTCTCTGGTCATGGTCGCGATGGCTGCTGCACCTGGCTTTTCACCGTTGTTGGGAGGTGCTTTCAACAACTTGCTAAGTTGGCGTGCCACCTTTGGTGCTGTTGGAGTGATCGCCATCTTACTGGGCGTCCATTACCTACTGCGGTTGGGAGAGACAAACAGCATCGGCCAACACAAGACCTTGGCGCTCAATGCAGTAGCGAACACCTATAAAGCACTATTGACTGATCGCAGGTTTATCGTACCTGCAACGTCTGTCAGTCTCGTCATAGGTTCGCTGTACCTGTTCTTTGCCATGGCACCAGCCATTTTGATGGAAGGCATGGGCTTTTCACCTTTCGAGTTGGCACTGTTTTTCGCATCCACTGTGTTTGTCGTATTCGGCGCAGGTCTTCTCGCACCAAGGCTAGCGCATCGATTTGGGATACTGCATGCTTCCCGTGCAGGCCTCGCTATTGCGTTTACTGGAAGCGCTTCCTTGCTGATTGGTCCCGAGCAGTGGTACTCCTTTTCGATCGCATTGACTGTATTTCTGACAGGTATGGGACTGATCAACCCTCTGGGCACTGCCATGACTTTGCAGCCTTTTAGCCACAATGCAGGTGCTGCGTCGGCATTACTCGGATTTCTTCAAATGGGCTGCGCTGCGTTGACGATTGCAATTACTTCTACACTCCCGCTAGAGCCATATTTAGCCTTCAGCATAGTGCTAACTGCAAACATGCTGCTTGCAGTATTGACGTTTTTGGGTATGTCGAAGCGATGAGCACTATGCCCACCCGAAAGAGTTAGGGCAGCCTGCCCAAGGCGTCAACTTAAACAAGCACATTAATCGTGAGGTTGAGCATCAACTTTTTCGAACTACAGCAGCTAAAACCTAGCGGAGTCTCATGGCTGTAATGATCTGCGATCACAAGCTGCCGCACTCTTGATGAGTGTTTCAAATGCACTAATGCTGGTTTCAGCTAGGTAACTACGGGGCTAAGTGCGTCCGCAATGTTGTCAATATCTCTTCGGAAAGTGCAGGATTGCCAACTGCTGTAGCTTGAGCAAGAACCAATGCACCCACCATGCTGCTTAAGACAACGATAGTCTGAGTGCGTTTTGCAGCATCATCGCCTTCAAGCACCTGCATAAAACGTTGAATGTTGCGTTCCACCCCTTGAGCAAAAACCTCCGACATTCCATAGCCGGCGCGGGCGGCCTCCGTAGCCAGCGCGGCGGCAGGGCAGCCCTCTCCTGGTTGATCGCGGTGTGCTAAAGACAGATAGCCATGCACCAGCACATGCAGTTTCTTTTGGAATGCGGCATCACTCTCCTGTGAAAACTCCAGTTCATCGAGTGGCGTGATCGTCCACTCGAATGCGAGCAAGCAGGCCTCTCGTGCAAGAGCTTCTTTGGATTCAAAGTCCCGATGCAGCCCGCCATGAGTCAATCCTGCACCGCGTGTGATCTCTGCAACTCCCACCCTTTTCTCGATAGAGGCGCGCAGCGGCACAGCAACCAAATCCGCTATGGGTCATATGCTGGGCGCTGCCGGTGGTGCAGCAGCCATCTTTACCGTATTGGCCTTGCGAGACCAGATCGCGCCGCCTGTGCTCAATCTAGAGCATCCAGATCCTTTGACTGATGGTCTGGATCTAATCGCAGATAGCGCCCGACCTCATGCAATAGAGTACGCCATGCTGAATGGATTTGGTTTTGGCGGTGTGCAAACGCTGGGCTGATATTGAAGCGATTTACGGCCTGAAACGCACCTTCATCGTATGCCTTGATGCATCACTTACTTAGCTTATTGGCAATCGCTTAGACAATGACATGGTTGCCGTGCGCATGCCGTAGCTGGGTCGCTTGGCTACTTGGCAGGTAGCTTTGAAGGTTGGCGATACTTTGACACTGAAGATTGATCTATCGTTCGGTTCCTAATAACAGCTTAGATGTGTAGAAGAGTTCTTTTGGGAAGTCTTCGTGCGATGACTGCTTTGGGTCGAGGCTGTGTGAGAATTCGTCTCAACATGAAATTCAGGGGGCTCTAACCATTACCTTGGCCAAGAAAAGCGCATACAAAGCGATCTGAGAGGGCGGCTTTTTACTGAGTTCAGTGCTTGATGCATTTTCACATAGCCTCGGTCGTTTTCTGACTGACGCGAACGACCGCTAATGGCGACCTCGGGCTTGTCGCACGGTCTCATCAAGCCTGCCAACCGGCGACAGGCCGCTTATGCAGCCAAAAACAGTCGATTTCTGGTACGCCCCAAAGTCTGCTTCTGGCCAAGTGGTGCGCTCCCTTTGCCAACTGCATTGACCTGTAGTGGTCGCACAAGGTTCACATTCTTACCGACTGGTTTAGGGCGAGTAGTTCCGAAAGCTGGCTGACTCGACTCAGCCATAAGCGGGCTCTCGAGCCTAGATTCCATAGCTAACCGAGAGACCGCTTTCATGAGCTGTAAAAAGTTGGCTACCTCTAACTAGGCCGGATGCGGAACCAGATGGAGTACATCGCAGGCAAGAACACCAGTGTTAGCACCGTTCCTGCCAAGGTCCCACCGATCAGCGTGTAAGCCAGCGTGCCCCAGAACACGGAGTGCGTCAGTGGAATGAAGGCCAGGACCGCCGCCAGCGCGGTCAATATCACGGGCCTAGCGCGCTGCACCGTGGCTTCCACAACCGCATGAAAAGGGTCCAGTCCTTCCTGCTCGTTGTGCTGTATCTGCCCGATCAGGATCAGGGTGTTACGCATCAGAATTCCCGACAGAGCGATCAGCCCCACCAGCGCGTTGATGCCGAACGGTTGCTGAAACAGGATCAGCGTCGGCACCACCCCGATCAGTCCCAGCGGGCTGGTCAGGAACACCATCACCATGGCCGACATCGAGCGCACCTGCAAAATGATGATGATGAGCGTGATCGCCACCATGATCGGGAACAGCGGTGCCATGGCCGTCATCGCCTTGCCGGACTCCTCGATGGCGCCCGCCTCATCAATGCGGTAGCCGGGCGGCAAAGCGTCCTGGATCGGCTGAAGCTGCTTGGTAATGGATGCGGATACGTCAGGCGGCTGAAGCTCTTCCGCGATATCGCCACGAACCGTGATGGTGGGCACGCGATCGCGGCGGCGCATGACGGGCTCTTCCATGCGCACGCTGACCTCACCCACTTGCGACAGCGGTATGCGATGGCCGTTTGCGGTCGTCAGCGTGAAGTCGCCGATCTTTGCGGGGTCAAGCCGGTTGCTACCCGCAGACCGCGCCGTCACCTGCACAGTGCGAATGTCTTCGCGCACCATCGTCACTGGCACCCCACTCAGCAGAAACTGAAGCTGCTGCGCCACGGCTGTAGATGTCAGCCCTACAACTTGCAAGCGGTCTTGCTGCAACGTGAAGTGCATCACCGGGTTGCGAACGCCCCAATCGGAATTCACCGTACGCATCATGGGACTTGCTTGCATGACTTGCTGCACTTGGTGGGCGATCTCACGAAGCTTGTCCGGATCGGGGCCCGAGACCCGGTAGGCCACGGGGAAAGGTGAGTACGGCCCGAACACGAGCTGGGTGACACGCAACTGCGCCTCGGGTGCAAGTCCCTGCGCAATCGCGTCACGCAGCCGTAGCTTCAGCGCTTCTCGCTCTTCCTGGCTGTCGGTGCGCACCACGATCTTGGCGAACGACGGGTCTGGGAGCTCGGGCGAAATCGCCAGATAGAACCGGGGAGCCCCCTGGCCGACATAGACGGTGACGATCTTCGATTCGGCCTGCTGGGACAGCCAGGCTTCCACCTTCTCAGCTGTTGCGCTGGTCCGGTCGATGGACGTTCCATAGGGCATCTGCACTTCGACCAGAACCTCTGGCCGGTCGGAGATCGGGAAGAACTGCTTCTTCACGATCGCCATCCCCAGGACGGCGACCACCATGAGCGCCACTACTGCGGCGGCGACGATCCATTTGCGCGCGATGACGGTGCCCAGCATTCTTCGAAACTGCTCGTAGCGCGGCGTGCCGTACATCGCGGCATGGCCCCCTTCGACCTTCTTCAGATTCGGCAGCATCTTGACGCCGAGATAGGGGGTGAACACGACCGCGACTACCCATGAAACGATCAACGCGATGCCCACGATCCAGAACATGTTGCTGGTGTACTCACCTGCCGTAGACCGTGCAAAGCCGTTCGGCATGAAGCCGACCGCCGTCACCAGCGTGCCCGACAGCATTGGCGCAGCGGTGTGGCTCCAGGCATAGGCGGATGCGGCAACTCGGTCGTATCCCTCCTCCATCTTCACCACCATCATCTCGATTGCGATGATGGCATCGTCCACCAGCAAGCCCAGAGCCAGGATCAGCGACCCCAGCGTGATGCGATCGAAGTTCTTGCCGGTGGCGGCCATGATCACGAACACGGCGGCCAGCGTCAGCGGCACGGCGGCGGCCACCACCACGCCCACGCGCCAGCCCATGCTGACGAAGCACACCACCAGCACGACCATCAGTGCTGCGAAGAACTTGAGCATGAACTCGTCAACCGATGCGCTGATATTCACGGACTGGTCCGTCACCTTGGTCAGGCCCATGCCTAAAGGCATTTCGGCATTGACGGCGCTCACTTCCTTGTCGAGAGCCTGGCCCAGATCGAGCCCATTCCAGCCATCACGCATGATGACCCCGAGCAGCAACGCGGGCTCTCCGCCATTGCGGATGATGAAGGTCGATGGGTCTTCGTAGCCACGTCGAACCGTGGCGATGTCAGAGAGCTTCAGTGTGCGTCCTTGGGCCACGACAGGCGTGTTGCGGATCTTCTCTAGTTCGTCGAACGCGCCATCAATGCGGATGAAGACCTGCGGGCCATGGGTCTCGACGGAGCCGGCAGGGGTCAGCGCGTTCTGGTTGTTCAAGGCCGTAAAAACGTCCTGCGGACTGATCCCCAGCGTTGCCAAGCGCTCGTGCGAGAACTCCACATAGATCCGCTCGGACTGCTCGCCGACGATGTTGACCTTCTTGACCCCCGGCACATGCAAGAGTCGCTGGCGAAGCGTTTCCGCATCGCGCACCAGCATGCGCTGTGGCTCACCGCTAGCCTTGAGCGCATAGAGCGCGAATGTCACGTCGGCGTACTCATCGTTCACCATGGGGCCGATCACGCCGGGGGGCAGGTTTCTGGCCTCGTCGCCGAGCTTCTTGCGCGCCTGATAGAACTCGTCTTGCACCTCGGCGGGCGGTGTGGAATCCAGCAAAGTCAGCGTAGTGAACGCAAGGCCGGGGCGAACGAAGGTCTCAGTCCTGTCGTACCAGCGCAGCTCTTGCATGCGCTTTTCCAGTTTCTCCGCGACCTGGTCCTGCATTTCCTGGGCGGTTGCGCCGGGCCATGCCGTCACGATCGTCATCACCTTCACGGTGAACGCGGGGTCTTCTGCACGGCCCAGTTTCAAGAACGAAACCACGCCCGCCAGAGAGATCAGCAAAATCAGGAACAACGTGATGGAGCGCTCGCGAACCGCCAGCGCAGAGAGGTTGAAGCGTCCTTCACTCACGGTCAGCCCCCTTAGACGCAGAAGAAGCAGAAGAAGGTGCAGCGGCCGCCTTGCCCGCAACGCGTACCTGCATGCCCTCGCTCAGCAAATGCGCTCCGAGCGCCACGACCTGATCGCCCGGCTTGAGCGCCCCCGTGACCTTGGCTGTCTCATCTCCCATCTGAACGATGGAGATGGCCTGACGCGCCACCTGATCGCCCTTCACGACCCACACCGCCGGGCCTTTTCCTTGGTCTAGGATGGCACCGAGGGGCACCTGCACCGATGCATTGGCAGGCTTGGCACTACTGAGCAACTTCAAAGTGACGGTGGTTCCCAGCGGCGCACCGGGCAACCCACCCTCCAGCACGTACCGGGCTTCGAACGTGCGCGTCACTTTGTCCGCGACATCGGACAGCTGCCGCAGCCTGGCCTGTGCCGGAGCGCCTTCCTTGCCGAACAGCGTCGCCTCGGCCAGCGAACCCAGCGCGGGACGAACCGTTTCTGGCAACTGGACCACCGCCTCCCGCTTGCCAGCATGCGCGATGCGAACCACTATCTGCCCCGCACCGACGACCTGACCAGGCTCTGCGAGTGTTTCCATGATCACGCCATCGGCGTCGGCAGTCAGCTCGGTATAGCGGCTGGAGTTGCGCGCGATGTCCGCCTGGGCCTGAGCCGCACGCAATTGCGCCTTGGCCGCATCCGCTACGGCCTTCACCTGGTCATAAGCCGAAGCGGAGATGGCGCCTGTCCCGCGCAGATCGCTGTAACGCGCCTCTTCATCTGTCGCTTGCTGAGCGCGTGCCTTGGCGGCATCCACCGCATCGTCCTGGGCCTGCGCTGCAAGCTTCAGGTCGACCGGATCCATTCGCAACAGAATCTGGCCGCGTTTGACGGGCTGGCCCGTATCTACGAGACGCTCCAGAACCTTTCCAGAGATCCGAAAGCCCAGGTCACTTTGCACCCGCGCTGCGATGGTGCCGGTGAACGCACGTTGCGAAGATGTGCCCGGCGCTACCTCGGCGGTCCTGACAAACGGCGCCATGGTGCGAGGGTCCGGTGGCGTGTTTTTCCCACAGGCAATGAGTGCAAATGGCAGCGCGCACAAGACGGCGATAGACGGATGGCGAAGCCGAAGCATGGGGAGTCCCGATCAGTGAAGAGGACTCGATTTTGTGATTTGTGACCAAATCTGTCAATAGTCACATCTGGAATTCAAGGAGACAAACTTCTTAGCGCCAAGCTGGCAAGGTGTGTCGGAGCATGTTCAGCCTGATCGAGGCTGTGCTGGAGGAGCAGGGGATCAAGGTAGGGTCGCATCATGAGAAAGATCGCAGCACCCGTTTCATCCAGCGGCGTCTTACGTTCGAAATCACCACTAAGCCGCCCAGCCTCTAGGATTTCCAGCAGCAATTGGTGGATGCGTTTTTCATATGCCATCGCTGCCTGCCAATGCTCTGCGGATGCCGAAGTAGCGATCTCATACAGCTTTCGATCCTCGGAAAATAAACGCAACGTCGTAGTCACGATTGCCTTGAACAAACGGCGTAGCTTTTCGGGTGGGCGCTCTGCGTCCGCTACGGCCTGGCGTATCTCTGCCTCCATCTCCTTGAGGCAGTTCGAGCAAATCATCTCGCCAATGACCTGCTTTGATTCGAAGAACTTGTAGATGTACGCCTTGGAAAACCCAATGGTTTTGGCAAGGTCGGACACGGTGGTCTTCTCGTAGCCGTATCGGCTGAAGTGCTCTTTGGCCGCACTCACGATTTGCTCTCGCACATCGTGTTCGACAGGTCCGCGTGCTGAAACGGGGTAGACGGTGGAGTTGCTCATGGGGTCAAGCTTACCCCAATCAAAAAAACACACAACAAGTGACCATATTGTAATATAGTCACAACAAACCAACGTTGTCGCTATCACCATGTACCGTCTATCTGCCCTTGCGGCTCTGATCCTGTCCAGTCTTGCCGCCGGCTGTGCAGTGGGGCCTGACTACTTACCGCCAGCGGCGCAACTGCCCAACAGCTACATGGGTATGAAAACCATGCCCCAACCGACCGGCTCGGCTGCGGCGCCCCAGTCCGATCTAGCAGCTTGGTGGCAGGCCTTCGGTGACCCGCAGTTGGAGCACTTCGTGGGGCTGGCCCTTCAACAAAACCTGGAACTTGCGCAAGCGTCAGCCAGAGTACTTCAGGCGCGGGCGGGCGTCGATGCCGCCACTGCGGCCCTGCTCCCCTCGGGCAACGTCAGTGCGCAGACGGCAAGAAGCTATCAATCGGTAGAGGCCCCCCTAGGGCAAGTTCTCAACTCGGCCCCTGATTTCAACCGGTACGGGAACGCACACGAAGCCAACCTGGGTGCAAGCTGGGAGGTGGATCTTTTCGGTGGGCTGAGGCGGGCAAAGCAGGCTGCACAGGCCGACTACCAAGCGACCGAAGCGGGTGCCGTGGCTGTAAGGCTTGCCGTCGCGGCCCAGACGGCAGATACCTACGTTCAAATCCGTGGCCTGCAATCGCGCCTTGCGGTGGCACGCCAGCAGGTGCAGACACAGCAGCAACTGCGATCCACGATCGATCTCAGATTACAAAAAGGCTTGGCGGCCGAGCTCCAGTTAAGGCAGGTAGAAGGCGCGCTCGCCCGTGCAAAGGCTTCCATTCCTTTACTGGATGCGGCCCTTGAGACAGCCATGAACGCAATGGATGTGATGCTGGGCACAGCGCCTGGCACCTATCGAGCCGACCTTGCCCAAGTGCGCCCCGTTCCAGTCGCTCCAGATATGGCGCTGAGCGAAACCCCGAGCGACCTGCTGAGACGCCGTCCCGACGTGATCGCGGCCGAGAGGCGCTTGGCGGCCTCCAGCGCACGCATAGGCGTCGCGATGGCCGAGTACTACCCCAAGATCTCGATCGGTGGCTTGATCGGCAGTGCCACATCCATCTCCAGCGTAAACCTCTTTTCCAGCGGCGCTTCTCAGGCCAGCGCAGCGGCAGGACTGCGCTGGAGGCTTTTCGACTTCGGAAGAATCAACGCGCAGATCAACGCATCGCAGGCCCAAGAGGCCGAGGCACTTGCGGCCTACAGGCAAGCGGTCTTGCGTGCCACGGAAGACGTCGAGAACGCACTGGTGGCTTCAAGCCGCAGGCGTGAACAGGCATTTCTGCTGGCTGACGGTGCGAGCGCGCTCCAGCGGGCTCGCGACGCTTCGGGCGCCGCGTATGACAAAGGCGTGGTCAGCCTCATCGAAGTGCTACAGGCCGACGAAAGCCTGCTGAACGTACTGGATGCGCAGGTTCAGGCCCACACCGAATCTACGCGATCCATGGTGGCGATCTTCAAGGCAGTAGGGGGTGGCTGGTCACCAGAGCCACTGCCATTAATAGCCAGCGAGTAGTGACTACTTCGAGACCACCCGTTGCACTGCTCCAGCCGCAACGTCGCTGCCCAGAAAGGAGCGAAGCATTCCCAGCAACAAACCTATCAACGCTACAGAAACCAACCTTGTCTTTGCCATCTGGCTGAAGACCTAAATAACTATTTTTTGAGGCCAACTATGTCAGAAATCAATCATTCCAGAGTTCGCTCTGTAGGTGCCAGCGCAGTTAAGACTATTGCTATCGGGCTCGCGTTCTCGGCCTCATTCGCTGTGCATTCTCACACGTCGGAAGAGTCCAAAAACAAACCAGGAACGGGGCTGTCGCGTGCTGAAGTCATTGCAGACCTTGCACTCTGGCGACGCGCAGGGGTGGACCGTTACGAACCCATCGCGCGCTACGGCATCGAAATCAAAGAGTACCGAGATGCGTATCAAGAGTACCTGCGTCTACGCAATAGTGAACAGTTTCAGCTTGAGGTTCAGCGGGCTCTTCGCGACTAGTTCTGAATGGGCGGTCGCGCTGTTCAGTTCGACAGTAGTAACGGTGCGACCGCCTTTAAATGTGCGCGACTACGGGGAAGGAGAAAGTAATGCAGATCCAAGGATGCGTGGCGTTTGTGACCGGCGCCAATCGAGGTATTGGAATAGCCAACGTAAAAGCACGGCTAGAGGCTGGCGCAAACACAGTCTATGCAGCGGCGCACGGCCCGTCGAGCTTGGTCGCCGCTTCTGGGATTTTTCGGGTCAAACTCGATGCCACTAAGGCCCATGACATTACTGCTGCCTGAGGGCGTAAATAAAGATGTATGAGTGCCTGAACCACTTCCCCCCATATCAGCAGACCAGTGCATCGCCAAGGTTGCCTGTCAACAATGTTCGCGACCGGGTGCTTAATGTGAATCTAGGAAATTCCATTTTGCGTAGACAGCACTACTTAAACGTTCGCGAAAGGGGTTTCTCATACAAGTGGTGGAGCAGAGTGGATCTACAAGGGGGATTCATAACAATGACTGCTTTGGATTACAGCAGTCATTGACCTTGTTGAATTGACCAACTTCAATCAGCCTAAAGCAGCCAAACAAGTGAGTTTTCGAGTCGTCCGCGTCTGACCGATACAAAAACATTGTTCTGTTCACGTACGGTCAGAACAGGTGTCCACTTCAGTCAGATTTAGCAACAAACTCTGAGAGTCGTTGCGATGCAAGTTTTGCTATGGCTTTGGCGTGATCCTGCCGAGCTTTTTTAAGCTCCGCAGCCAACTCTTTTGCCGATGGGCGACTGCGCGTTTTTCGTTTGAAAGAGGCTGCCATCAATGCGGAAATTTCATCGCTGGCGGCCTCTACGAGAGGCAATAAATCGTCTCTATGCAGTGGCGAGTAGGCAGCAAGTGGAGATGCTTTGGCTCGCTTTAAGACCGATCTAACTGTGATTTTTGCTCTCACATCGGCAGGTTTGTCCGCTGCCTTGATCTCCGCCGTCGCCTCGGCTTTGAGTTGGGCAAGCGCGACATGGAAGCGCTGCCTGAAATCGAGGCCTGCTTTGGTCAGCTTGGGCTGCGGTAACTCCTGCATTGGCGTTACTTGCGGCTTGTCCGTTTTCTCCTGGCTAGCAGCGACTAGCTCGCCCAGTTCAGCGACATTAGGCGTCGTCGTTTCAGACGTAGTCCGTCTATATGCGCCGATGGAAAAAACTCTACTCATGGACAACCTCCACGTTCGACGGCTTGTTATGCCGACTGAGAATTCTCTTTGCGGTCACCACGAACCGTTCGCTTTCGCACTTCATAAGGCGCGTTGATTTGGGATGCGCCATGATCTCCTCGTGGAGCCCGGCAGCCTGCCTCCAAAACTCATCGTTCTCCGGCCCGGTGCAAAGGAACTTGCAACGTCCGCAGACGCTGGGTTCGGATCGATCTTCAATCGGGCCGATCTGACCTTCGCAGGCCCCACCCTTGTCGCCACCCTGCAAGAGACAGTAACCCCATTCCATAGCCTGAACGTCCAGGAAAAATTGCTTAATTTGCCTGTCGATGTAGGTGGCAGCATCCTCGACGGTGAGAACCTTCGCCCCCAGACGCAACGTATCGCAGACAGCCTTCAAATCTTGGCCGATGCCGACTGACATATGCCCTTCGCCGAATACAACAGATTTTGCGATCTCTTGGGCCAGGCCTTGTTTCTCGTGAACCAGATAGCTGGCATTCAGAGCGTCTTTGGCATAGGCCCAAACCATGTCGCGCGACACATGGCGAAAATGTCGCCTCACGGCGTCGAGGTTGCCTTGATGTCTGCGCAGGAAGAAGTAAGCGAAGAAGCGTCGGAATTGGTGTGTCGTGATCCGCTGCTCGTCGCCGGTGAAGTGTGCCCAAGACGCGCTGAGGCTGTCGTTGATGGATAAGCAGTTGGTAAGTCCCCCGACACTGCTCCGGAAGATCGATCCGCCCTTCACCTCCCGGTCTCGGCGAACGCTGGGCCATGCGGCCCGCGCGTTGAGCTCAGACAGGCGCTTGACCGCCAGTGCAACAATGGGTGGGACCGGGCGAGAAATGCTTTGACGGGGGGCCGCTGCAGTCTTGCGGACTTTGGTGGCAATCACGTGGCCGCTAGGTGTTTCGCTTAGAGAATCCCATTCGATGGACATGATTTCGCTCGCTCGCCATCCGTTGAAGCCTGCGCAGACGACGTAGCAGAAGCTTTGGAAAGTGAGCTGGACGGAGCGCGCGACTTGGCCTAGCCACAGGAGATCTAGCTCGATGTCGTTGATGCCCCTCTCTCCAATCGAGGGCATGGAGCGACCTAGAAGGAGTCCGACGAGAGGCCGACCAAACGTTGTTCTCGCTTGAATCAAACTAGCTTCGAACTTTGGATTCTCGCGCATGAAGCGCCGGGCCTTGGAAAGGCTGTTGCCTTCAGCTTGGGAATAAAGGTCATGGGCCGCCAAAATCCATTTGGCGGCCTCGAACTTGTTTTCGACCCAGTCCACGGCCATCGTGAGCAAGAGGCACGCGGTGTCCTCGGACAGAATGGGAGTCGATCCCGTGGGCATCAGGTTGCGACTTCGACCGATATTGACGGCTTGGTGACTCGGATCGAACGACAGCCCGTCACTAATTGCCCCTGAGCCCGCCGGCCCGAGGCGATGAAGGTTCCCCAACGTCGCTAGAAATCGTCTCGCATGTGACGACGTGACCGGGGTGCCATCGCGCACTCGGGAATGTCGAAGCTGCGCTTCTTCAACATCGCTCGTTGTTGCAGCGAAAAAGGAGAGCACACCTTTCGATTCGAGGACCGTGGCTAAGTGACGCAGGAATCCAGCGAGTAGAACCGCGGTGCCGGAGCTGCGAACCCTGCGATGGCCAGCGTCTCTCCCTTGGTCCATGGCAGACAGGAATTCTTTGCAGGCTGTCCTGAAGTTGTGGGGAATTGTGCTGAAAGTGATCACGCTCGCACAGCCCTGGGATGGGTTCGTGTCATTAGCCCGTCACTTGTCCGCGTCGAAGGCGTCGTTCGTCCACGACGGCGACGTCCGAGCGTTGAGACACGGTGCCGGAAATTCGATGCGGGCAGGCGCGCGGGTGGTCGAAGAAGTATTCATTTGCCGTCCATGTGGATTTAGTGGAGTTCGGGAAATGGAAGTTGTATGTCGCGGTCCATCGCAGCCGCTTCCGCCCTGTTGCGGCGGGAGAACAGTTGCAACGCCTGAGCGAACAAAGTGCGCTGCGGCTCGTATTGGCGTCTCCATCGACCCGGGCTGTCTCTTAGCAACCTATCCCGCGCCGCATCCAAATGCGCGATCCACTGGATGACCCGAAGTGCATTCAAAGGTGTGTCGATGAAGACGGCTTTGTCGTCGATCAAGCTAGCCCCCATGCCGAGATTGAGATCATCGTCGGCCACCGCCTGCGCGGCGTCGCGTTCGATAGACAGCGCCGTCGCGACGAGCTCGGCATCGGGCGGCAAGACGATAGGTGGTGCGGATAGCCATGCCATCAAGCTCGCTTGGCCTTCTCTGACTTGCCGATCCAGGTGATCGCGGGTCTGGATGTTGTTTAGGTAGGCTGACTCCAACACGCCCACGTCGCGGCGGCCGTCCATGGCTGCGGTGGAGTTGAAATCTCGACCGAGCCGGGCCGAGGCAATGTTGATTGCTGTGTTGCGAATCAACGCCAGGGAGACTGACTCCAAATGCGCGAGCAGAGGAGACAGCGTCTCGGTCGTCTCCGACGCAGGCCGCATCGGCGAAAAATATCCACCGAGGTATCTGCGGGTAAAAACCCAGACGTCGCTTGTCCAGGTTTTATCGGCGAAGCTTTTGATCCGTCTGTCATTGCCTTCACCATTGGTCCACAGAAACAACTCGCCGCGCAAGTGAATAGGGGCTTGGCCGCGCAGTTCCGAGGAAGCTAAGACAAACTTTTCCCACATGCGAGGGATCGTCTTGGTGTTGATGCCGCCTTGGGGAAATGGCATCGCCAACTGCTCGCCGCCGCCGCGTGGCTTATCCCAACGCAGGCGTTTAACGCCAGGTTGTTCGTCGTCGACGAGGCTGGCTAGTTTGAGGTGGGTTGCGCTCATGGGGTTCACGTGCGCCGCGCACAACAGCGAAACGCAGAGCCCCACCGTAGCCGCGGAGGGGTGGAAGTAAGAGACAATCTCGGGGGTGCTTATCCCGCAACCCCGCTCTCGGGCCCTTTGGATCAGCATGCCCAGGGCACGCCCCGCGTGAGACCCTGAGGCCATTACGCTTCTTAGCGCGGACGGGTGATCCAAAGGAAAACCTCCGCACTCGAGATGCAACAGCTGAACGATGAGCTTCATCCAGTCGGATCGATGTCCGCCAATGGACCATTCGAAGTCTTCCGCCCAAACTGGAATTTCGACCAAGGGAACAGCAGGGTCCCGCAGAGCCGCCTTGATCTGCGCGATCGTCACTCTCATCTCGTGCCACACCCCATACTGGGAAGCAATCGCTTTCAGGCTGCGTGTCCAGGATGGAAGGTCGCTTTCGCGCGGCCGTTTCACGTTTACGGGGACTACGCCTCCCAAGTGCTTCTCGCAGATCGATTTGCAAAGGCTTAACGCATCGGCGCGGGTTAGCGACGGTAGCTCGCGGTAGGAGGCAAACCAATTTGGCGGACGCCAGCCCGCGACCACCTCTTCGCGCCAACCTTTGGCTATCTGGATGCGGGAAAACATGGTGTCGAGTTCCGTCCAAGCCGCCTTTAGCCACGCGGCGAGAGTCTCCTCGTTGAATGAATCGATTCCGTCGGCCTGCGTGGGGGCTTTAAATGCGGTGGCAAACGACGCGCCAGAGCTACTCAGGCTAGCCGCAACTTGCGCCGAGCTGGCGTTGTCCGGCAACTGAAACCTCGTAATCGTGCCATGGACCATGAGTATGCGCGCCGCGCTGGCGGCCTTTCCGTAAGCAGAATGCGCGGTTGATGCGGCCGTTCGCCCAAAGACTTCATTGCGGTAGTCTGCCAGCAGCGATGCGGACAGCTGAGTCGCGCTTCGTTCATCGCAAAATTTGGCGAACTGGCGAAGCAATGTCGATGAGAGCATGTTGCTGCGCCGGCGCGCAAGCGGTCGGTCGTTCTTGGACTGGCCGAGGACAAACGCTTTCGCGAGCAGACTGGGGATAGATGTGTTCGATGTGGGCGTCGGCCTGAAGTCGTAAGCGTTACCGTCGAGGTCGTGGGCAATGGGTGTCTGAGGCGCGTCCAACGGCACGACATCCGCGCCAAAGGTTAGGTCGAGAGTCGATGGGCGTTCTTTCACTCGGAATGCTCCTGCGTGGGATCATCAAAGCACCCGTCGTTGACAATGCGGGCTCGTATGAGTCGATCCGATTGAAGCTCATCGAATTTGACGTAGATTTCGCTCGTGCTCTCATTTTTGTGGCGCAGAAGCTCTTTTACGATGACTAGGGCGTTCTCGTTGGCGAGCCGGGCGGCCTTCGCCGCGTTCGTGCCGAACGAGGATCGATGGTCGTGAAAGCGCGTGTCGAGACCTGCTGCCACGGATGATCGCCTCCATGATTCGCCGATATAGTCTGGTGACACAGCCTGTCCTCTGCGCTTACCACGTTCGTTTAGGAAAATGTTAAGCGGAGGTTCATAGTCTGCGTCCCGAGTTTGAAAGCCATCGACCATCGCAGCGCGGTGGATGGATATGAAGTCCTGGATCTTTTTGATGAAGGGACCTGGCACGAGGACTGTGTCGAGCCTCCCGCTCTTAGCTGAGACGATTTCAATGCTCTGGGTCTTGTCGCTTGAGTTGAGCGGTTCAAATTGATCCACGCGCAAAGCGGCGACCTCACTGCGTCGAAGGCCCATGTATCGCGCAGCCTCAGCAATGAGCTCGTCACGCAGGACCAGGGAGGAGGTCTTCCTTGGGGCTGCGGCCAAGACCCTGTCGAAGTCTGCGCGTGTTTGCGGCTTCACGCTCCTACGAGTTTTGTTTGCGAGCTTCACGGGCGGTGAGCCTTCCGCTTTCTTTGATTGGACGCCATCGTTGCGTTGCAGGTGGAAGGGAAGAGTCTTGATGTGGCCCTTGACCCGAGCCCAGCGGTAGAACTCTTGGATATGAAACATCCGCAGGCGGACTGTTCCAGTTGCGCAGCCTTCACGAGTGAGCATGGCGGAGAAACGTTCGGCTGCTCCACTCCCAATGTGTCGCCAATGGAGATCATTTGCAGCCAGCGCCTTCAACCAAAGAGCAAGCGTCTTGGCGTATGAAGTGAGGGTGTGCGGTGAGCAACCTCGAATGCGCAAATCGAGAAGCCACGCGCTTTGCTCCATTGCAAGCAGCCCATCGACAAGGATCATAGGCACGCCTGACCATGCCTGTCCGTATCGCACTAGGTGGTCATCAGATAAAACAATTTCGGTGGAGACATCCATTTAAAACACCGGGCTCGAAAATGGTCATTTTCTCGCTAAGTCGGCAGTAGCAAAGCAACAGCAACACTCAAATCAGGGTGCCTATCCGACGAGGAAAGATGGTCTTCTCTAATTTCGCTGTTCACTTCTTCATTGCTCCTTTGCTCAAATAGCAATACAAAAATCACCATACATGAAGCTTTACTGGGTTAGCGAAAAATTGGCAGACAGCGCCGTGATGCTTTGTGTACGCAGTTGTTCTTGCAACTGGTAGTAAGGCTGGCCCATCTTCACACAGGCTTTGGCTTCATTGCTGCGAGAAATGACACAGCCATCGTTGTTCGACAGCACGACCACGGCACGCTGTGCCAAGCGCGGGTTGAAAGCGCGCTCGCAAGAAACGTAGAAGTTATTGCCATCAATCAATGCAAACATGGGGTAACTGTATATCTATACAGTTATCTTTGCCATGAAAGAATTTAAATGACAGCGCTTGGGGTTGGCTTGGGCCTGCTGTAGGCGCCTGTGGCTGGGCAGATATGGGCTAGAAAGAGGCGTTTTCAGCCTTCAGATATCCACTTCGAAAGAGTGGATAGAAATTATTTTTTGCAAAAGACAAAAACAAAAAAGGCCAACCTGAGTTGACCTTTTTCTTTCAAGCCGAAGCTTTGTTGGTTGCGAGGGCTGGATTTGAACCAACGACCTTTGGGTTATGAGCCCAACGAGCTACCAGACTGCTCCACCTCGCGATAATTCTGGTTATGCTTTGATGACAACGCTAAACACCATTTAGGTATGGTGCCCGAGGCCGGAATCGAACCGGCACGCCTTGCGGCGGCGGATTTTGAGTCCGCTGCGTCTACCAATTCCACCACCCGGGCAGTCATCAGTGCATGAACGGAATTATGGCACATTTATGGAATGAAAAAAGAATATTCTTCAATTGAAGCGGCAATTGGTTCAACTCCGCTGGTCGCACTGCAGCGTATTGATGCGCTAGCGAATGCAGAGCGCGGCAATGTATTGCTGGGCAAGTTGGAAGGCAACAATCCTGCGGGTTCGGTGAAGGATCGTCCGGCGTTGTCGATGATCCAGCGCGCGCAGGAGCGTGGTGATATCAAGCCGGGTGATACCTTGATTGAGGCAACCTCTGGCAACACCGGAATTGCGCTGGCGATGGCGGCTGCCATCAAGGGCTACCGCATGGTGCTGATCATGCCGGAGGACTTGTCCATTGAGCGTGCCCAGACGATGAAGGCGTATGGCGCTGAGCTGATCTTGACCCCCAAGAGTGGCGGTATGGAATATGCGCGTGACTTGGCCGAGCAAATGGTGGCGCAGGGCAAGGGCGTGGTGTTGGACCAGTTTGCCAACGTCGACAACCCGCGTGCGCATTACGAAACCACGGGCCCTGAAATCTGGGAGCAAACCGGTGGCGAGATCACGCACTTTGTGAGCGCCATGGGCACAACCGGCACGATCACGGGCGTGGCCAAGTACCTGAAGGAAAAGAACCCCAAGATTCAGATCATTGGGGCGCAACCTTCGGAAGGCTCGCGCATTCCGGGTATTCGCAAGTGGCCTGAAGAGTATCTGCCCAAGATTTATGACGCCAGCCTGGTCGATGAGCTGGTCTCCGTCAGCCAGGACGATGCCGAAGACACATGCCGCCGCATGGCGCGCGAGGAAGGTATTTTTGCGGGCATTTCTGCAGCGGGTGCTTGCTGGGTCGCGCAGGAGATTGCCAAGCGCGAGCACAATGCCACCATCGTGTTCATTGTGTGTGACCGTGGTGATCGCTATCTGTCTACGGGCGTGTTTCCTGCCTAAGCAGGCGTTCCCTGCCAAAAGGTCGCACCGGTTGCGACCTTTTTTTTGCCTTTTTGTTGTGAGAAAGCTTGCTCTATGAGCCATGAGATGCGTTTTTGCCCCAATTGCGCCACGCCTTTGCAGTGGATTGCCTCGCAAGAAGATGGTGGGATGAAAGACCGGCTGCGCTGTGTGGCCTGTCACTGGACGCACTGGGGCAACCCCACGCCCGTACTGGCGGCCGTGGTGGAAAATGACCGCGGCGAGGCGCTGCTGGCACGCAATGCGATGTGGCAAGAAGGGGTGTTTGGCCTGATTACCGGCTTTATGGAAGCGGGAGAGTCGCCCGAGGCGGGGATCTGCCGTGAAGTGCTGGAAGAGACCAATCTGCGCGTTAAGGCGTTGCGCTTGTTGGGTTCTTGGGAGTTTTTGCGCATGAACCAGGTGCTGGTGGCCTACCACGTGCGCGTAGACGGCAATGTGAAGCTGTCACCAGAGCTGCTGGAGTACCAGTGGAAAACGCCGCAGGAAGCGCGCAGCTGGCCTTCAGGTACCGGTTACGCGCTGGCGCACTGGGTGCGCAGCAAAGGCGTGGAGCCGCAGTTTGGCGCCTTCAGACCGGGGCAGTCGCCAGAGCCAGATCCTGCCAAATGGCCACCGCAGCCTTGGGTGCAAGACCCTCGTTTTGTGGTGCCGCCTGCGTTTTGATGGCAATGCGCGGCATGGGCTTTCGCCGCATGCCCATGGCGATGCGTGCAGCGGGTGCCTACAATGCAAGCCAGTTACAGAGAAAGCATGGCCATGAATATCTACCGAGAAATTGACACACGCGGTTTGAACTGCCCCTTGCCCATCTTGAAAGCCAAGAAAGCATTGGCCGACATGGTCAGTGGGCAGTTGCTCAAAGTGGTGGCGACCGATACGGGTTCGCTGCGTGATTTTCAGGCGTTTGCCAAGCAAACAGGCAATGAGCTGGTGGAGCAAAACACGGTGGGTGGTGAATTTATTCACATCTTGCGCCGCCGTTAAAGCGCATAAACAGTAGCTGTCAGCGTAAAAAAGGCCTGCAATTGCAGGCCTTTTGTATTGCAAGTACCCGAAATACTTGCGTCAGATGCTCAGATTTTTGAGGTAGTCGCGGAAATGATCGCCCACGTCCGGGTGTTGCAGAGCCAGCTCCACCGTGGCTTCTAAAAAGCCTTCTTTGCTGCCACAGTCGTAGCGCTTGCCTTGGTACTGGAAGGCGTACACGGTTTCGTGCTTCATCAGGCGCTCGATCGCATCGGTGAGCTGAATCTCACCGCCCACGCCCTGGGGCTGGTTGCGAATTTCCTCAAAGATGCGCGGTGTCAGCACGTAGCGGCCTGCCACGCCCATGCGCGAAGGGGCTTTTTCTGGCGCGGGTTTTTCAACGATTTCGTCGATGCGCATCAAGGGGCCGCCAGCGGCTTCGCCTTTGACGATGCCGTAGCGCTTGGTGTGCGCCAAAGGCACTTCTTGCACGGCCAGCAGTGAGCGGCCTTGCTTTTGGAACGCCGTGGTCATTTGCGCCATCACGCCGGGGCCGCCCGCTTCACCGGTCATCAAGTCGTCGGCCAGGATCACGGCAAAGGGTTCGTTGCCGACCAAAGGCTCGGCGCATAGCACGGCGTGGCCCAGGCCCAAAGAGCGGGGCTGGCGCACGAACAGGCAGTTCATGTCCGCCGGGGCAATGCTGCGCACCAAGTCCAGCATGGCGTGCTTGCCCGCGCGTTCCAGCTCGTTTTCCAGCTCGTAAGCGGTATCGAAATGGTCTTCGATGGCGCGTTTGCTGCGGCCGGTCACAAAAATCATGTCGCGGATGCCAGCTTCGTAGGCTTCTTCCACGGCGTACTGGATCAGCGGCTTATCTACTACGGGCAGCATTTCCTTGGGCGATGCTTTGGTGGCAGGCAAAAAACGGGTGCCCAGGCCTGCAACGGGGAAAACGGCTTTGCGTACACGGGTTTGGTTGGACATGGTCAATCCTTCTTGTTCGGAATGGAAAAAAGGCGCAGTTGCCTGCGCCTTTTTGTCGCTCACTTCAAAGCATATCAGCCCAGGCGGGCCAGCTGCTCCTGAATGCGGGTCAGCGTGGCGCCAAACTCGGCGACGCGCTTTTTCTCCTGTTCCAGCACGGCCGCAGGGGCCTTGGCGCAGAAAGCTTCATTGCCCAGCTTGGCATTGGCCTTGGTGATTTCACCTTCCAGGCGCTTGGCTTCTTTGGTCAAGCGGGCCTTTTCGGCTTCTACGTCCACTTCCACAAACAATGCCAGACGGGTATCGGCCACCACGTTCACGGGAGCGGATTGCGCCTCGGCTTGCCATGCGGCTTCGCTGTCAAACACCTTGACTTCGCTGAGTTTGGCCAGGTTCTTGAGCACGTCGGCATTGGCACGCAAGAAAGCGGTGGCTTCTGCGTTGTCACCCACGGTCAGCAGGGGCAGGCGTTGGGCAGGCGATACGCCCATTTCGCCACGCAGCGTACGGCAGGCATCGACCATGGCCTTGATGCGGCCCACGTAAGCGATGGATGCTTCGTCGATTTTCTCAGGCTGGGCTTCTGGGTAGGCTGCCACGGCAATCGAGGCGCCTTCGCGGCCTGCCACAGGGGCTACCTTTTGCCACAGTTCTTCCGTCACAAATGGGATGACAGGGTGGGCCAGACGCAAAATGGTTTCCAGCGTGCGAATTAGCGTGCGGCGGGTAGCGCGTTGCTGGGCTTCGTTGCCGGTCTGGATTTGCACCTTGGCAATTTCCAGATACCAGTCGCAGAACTCATTCCAGACAAAGTCGTAAATGGTGTTGGCGACGTTGTCCAAGCGGTATTCGGCAAAGCCTTTGGCGACTTCTGCCTCGACCTTTTGCAGTTGCGAGACGATCCAGCGGTCAGGCTGGCTGAACTGCAGGTAACCGCTGGCGCAGTCTTCGGCGGTGTGGTCCTTCAAGCCGCAGTCAAAGCCTTCACAGTTCATCAGCACAAAGCGGCTGGCGTTCCACAGCTTGTTGCAGAAGTTGCGGTAACCCTCGCAGCGCTTGCTGTCAAAGTTGATGGAGCGGCCCAGCGATGCCAGTGCGGCAAAGGTAAAGCGCAGCGCATCCGCACCGTAGGCGGGAATGCCTTCCGGGAATTCTTTCTGCGTGTTCTTGCGCACGGTGGGCGCAGTCTCGGGCTTGCGCAGGCCGGTGGTGCGCTTGTCCAGCAGTGGCTCCAGCGAGATGCCGTCGATCAAATCGACCGGGTCCAGCACATTGCCTTCGGACTTGGACATCTTCTTGCCCTGTGCATCACGCACCAGCCCGTGGATGTAGACATGCTTGAACGGCACACGCCCGGTGAAGTGCGTGCTCATCATGATCATGCGCGCCACCCAGAAGAAGATGATGTCGTAACCCGTGACCAGCACCGAGGAGGGCAGGTACAGGTTGAAGTCATCGTCCGCCGCATCGGTCTGGTTGGGCCAGCCCATGGTGGAAAACGGCACCATGGCGGATGAGTACCAGGTGTCCAGCACGTCTTCGTCGCGGCGCAGGGTTTTGCCGGGCGCTTTGGCTTGGGCTTCGGCTTCGTTCTTGGCAACGTAGATGTTGCCTTCTTCGTCATACCAGGCTGGAATCTGGTGGCCCCACCAGAGCTGACGCGAGATGCACCAGTCCTGGATGTTGTTCATCCACTGGTTGTAGGTGTTGACCCAGTTTTCTGGCACAAATTTCACGTCACCCGATGCCACGGCGTCGATCGCCTTCTGCGCAATGGACGTGCCTGTGGGGTCTTGCTCGCTGACCTTGGACATGGCAATAAACCATTGGTCGGTCAGCATGGGCTCAATCACTTGGCCGGTGCGGTCGCAGACCGGCACCATCAGCTTGTGCTTCTTGATCTCGACCATCAGGCCCAGTTCTTCCAGATCGGCCACGATGGCTTTGCGGGCCACGAAACGGTCCATGCCACGGTATTTCTCTGGCGCTTCGTCGTTGATCTTGGCGGTCAGCGTCAGCACGCAGATCATGGGCAGGCTGTGGCGCAGGCCCACCTGGTAGTCGTTCTGGTCGTGCGCAGGCGTGACCTTGACCACGCCGGTGCCGAACTCGCGGTCCACGTATTCGTCGGCAATGATCGGGATCTGGCGGCCCACCAGCGGCAGGGTCACGGTCTGGCCGATCAGGTGCTGGTAGCGTTCATCTTCAGGGTGCACCATCACCGCCACGTCGCCCAGCATGGTCTCAGGGCGGGTGGTGGCCACCACCAGCTGGCCTTCGCCGCTGGTCAAGGGGTAGGCGATGTGCCACAGCGAGCCGTCTTTTTCCTGGTTTTCCACTTCCAGATCCGACACAGCCGATTGCAGTACCGGGTCCCAGTTCACCAGACGCTTGCCACGGTAAATCAAGCCTTGCTCATACAGCTTGACAAAGGTGTCGGTCACGACGCTGGACAGCTTGTCGTCCATGGTGAAGTACTCGCGGCTCCAGTCCACGGTATCGCCCATGCGGCGCATTTGCGTGGTGATGGTGTTGCCCGATTTTTCTTTCCACTCCCACACCTTCTTGGTGAATGCGTCACGGCCCAGGTCGTAGCGGCTCACGCCTTGGGCTTGCAGTTGGCGCTCCACCACGATTTGCGTGGCGATACCGGCGTGGTCGGTGCCTGGCACCCACGCGGTGTTGTGGCCCTTCATGCGGTAGTAACGCGTCAACGAGTCCATGATGGTCTGGTTGAACGCATGGCCCATGTGCAGCGTGCCGGTCACGTTGGGTGGGGGCAGCTGGATGGCGAAGTTGTGGCCTGCGGCGGCAGCTTCCAAGCTGGGTTGGCCCGTGCCGCGATAGCCGGCGTTGCCGTAACCCCGCTTTTCCCATTCAGGGCCCCAATGGGCTTCCAGCGCTGCGGGTTCGAAGGATTTGGACAGGCTGTTCAGGCCGGGCTGGGCAATGGATTCACTCATGGCAGATTCGCAAATAAAAACGGCATCCTGCAAAGGGATGCCGTCTGTAGGCTGTTAGCTGAAAGGACGGATTGAGGGTGATTTTACCGACGCAGCCCAATGCGAGGGCTGGTGGGGCATTGTTTAGGGTCAAATTGGCCGCTAGCGCTTACTCCATAAGCGCTGCTAGCTATATTTTGGTGAGAGCCTGCAAGGCCGCTTCGCGCCAAGCCTTGGCGGCGGCGCCGGCATCCTCACGTTGTTCCGCCAGCAGGGCCAAGGTTTTCCAGGCACTGGCGCGCAATGCGGCGTCGGTCAAGCGGGGCACGGCACTGTGCAGCAGTTGCTCGCCTTTGCCCCACAGCTGTCGCTGTACGCAGGCCATGCCGGCCAAATACTGCAGTCGAGGCTCATGGGGCGTTGCGCGCTGCGCTGATTCAATGCGAGCCAGCCAGTCGGCATCCAGCCCATCCAGTGCCTGCTCCATGCCCGTGAACAAACGCTGCACTTGGGCGGCTGACAAAGACTGAGGCCCTCTCAAAAACTGTTCCCAGATGGGTTGCAGCCAAGTGCGGGCCAAGGCGGGGTCGCCTTGCCATTGCAGCAGATGACGGGCCGCAGCTAGGGCGATGTCTGGGTTGTGCTGGTCAGCATGCTGCAAGTCTTTCCACGCGCGCTGCAATTGATCGGCATCGTGGGTGTGCTGCAGTTGTTCCAAGATCAGTCCGCGGGTAATGCTGGCGGCAGCCTCTTGCGACAGGCCACCGTGTTTGGCCAAGAGCCGTGCAGTGTCCAGCGCCGATTGCGTTGCGTGGGCCAAGCGGGTGGCCTTGAGCTGAATGCGCAGGGCCATGGTGCGGCGGCTGGCACCGGGGGGCAATTGCTCCAAGCGCTGCAGCGCCTCTTGCGGGTCACGGTCATCTAGTGCCCAGCGTGCGGCGCGCATTTGTGCGCCTTCGCGCACCTCTTGCTGTTGCTGCGTGCCGTTGAGAGGAACATCGGTGATGGCTTGCTCGTAGTGATCATTGCGGGCCTCTACATCGCGCAAAGCATGGGCGCTGTCGGCAGCCAGCATGTGCGCAATGGCACGCAGGGTGGCGTCTTGCGGAACATCGGCATGTTCGGTGCGCAGCTCATCGCTGAGTTTGAGCAGCAGCAACGCAGACTTGCGGGCGCGCACATAACGGCCAGCTTGCAGGTGGGACAGGCTCTCTACCAAGGCCTGGTACATCTGGCGTTCTTTTTGCTGCTGGCGCCAGCGCTTGGCTTGGTGCGGCAGCATGACCAGTACCGAAAAAGCCCGCATGGCAGCGTAGCTGATGGCAAACACGGCCAGCAGCAGCAAGAGCACCATATTCAGCGATACATCGACCCGGTACGGGTGCCAGAATAAGGTGACCACGCCTTGGTTGTTGCCGGCAAACAAAGCCAATGCAACAGCCAGACCAAACAAACCCACAAACCAAAGTGCAGCGCGCATCATGCGGTGATTCCTTTATGCGCTCAGAGGCCGGTGGCCGCTGTAGACAGGGCCGCCAAACTGTCATCCAGAACCGGCTGTGTGGTGGACTGTATATGGGTTTGCAGTTGTGCCAGTACGGCCTGCGCCTGGTGGGTGCGGCGAGAGCCTGCATCAAAGAACTTGCTGAGTGTGGCCTGCGCAGTGCCAATGTCTGTGCGGGCAGCCTCGTACTGACGGGCCAGCACGGCCAAGCGTGCGTTGAGCAGCTTGAGCTTGAGGTTCTCGCGCACAAAGAAGGCTTGCTCCGGTGCCATCAGCATGGCGTCGGCGTTTTCGATGCGGCTCACGCGCAGCAAGTCACGGGTTTCTTCGCGCGTGGCTTGCCAAATTTTGTGGCCCCAGTCGCTCCACCATTGCCATTGCATGGGGGAGGTGGTGGGCACTTCGGCATCCCCCTCGGTGGCAGCCGTCTCCAGGGTTTTGCGCCGCGGCTGGCGTTGCTCGCGGGGCACGGGCGCGCCAGTGTGCACGTGCATGTCATCCACCAAACGCACCACGTCGTCCAACCGTGCCAGCAAGCTGGCGGTGTCGGTCACGGCAGACTGGGAAAGGCGTTCCAAGTCACGCTCCATCGCCTGCTGCACGGGCACCAAGCGGGGTTGCGCCGCACGCTCAATGCGCTTGATGCTGCTTTGCAAAATAGCGACCAAGGGCTCGGTGCTGCCTGTCAGCTGTGTTTGCTGCTGCGCCATGCGGATGGCGGATTCGATGTCCACCACCAGGGTTTCATCGCGGGAACGGGTCAGGTTTTGAACCAGCGCATCAAGTTGCCCACGCTGCAAGCTGACTTCGTTGACGCGCACTTCCATGACGGAGAGCTTGGCATTCGCATCGCGCACCAAGTCTTGCGATTCACGTGCCAGCGCACGGGCCTCGGTGGCCTGGGTGGTGGCGTCGGCGGACTGGCGGGCCAGTTGCTCTTGCATGCCGTCAACTTTTTGCCACAGCAAAAGGCTGCAGCCAAGGCCTGTGGCACCGATCACCAGCGACAGCCATGTCCAGCCAGGGGCAGCAGGTCGTGGGGCATGAAGCGTTTCAAAAGGAACCGCTTGGGAGGAGATAGGAGCGCCGTCAGGGGAGGTCATGCAATGATTTTATCGATGCCGCGATGCTCTGCACGGCTGGCATGGTTTCAATAACGCGGCCAAAGCCTGCGAGGCGTGCTTGTTGCGCGATCCGAGGGTGTGTGGCCAAGGCAGTGTGCGCCTGCCACGACCACGCGGTGTTGCAAAGAACCAAATGTTGCACACACTCCGAGCTGCTGAACAACCATGTAGCCTGCTTGTCGCGCAGGGTTTGAATGGCTTGCAGGCGCTCTGTGGTGGCTTCGGGTGCGCGGCGTTCATACACCGAGGCGAAATCCACTTGCAGGCCACATTGCTGCAGTTGCTGCGTGAGCCATGGGCGGCCTTGCCCGCTGGCGTCCTGACCATCACCACCGCGAACGATCAGTACCCTTTGGCCTGCGCAAACGTGGTGCTGGGCTTGCTCCCACAATGATTCAGAATCAAATTGAAGAGCATCAGGCGAAGGTTGAATAAGGCGTTGTGGCGAAATTGATTCAGCGAGCAGTGCTTTGGTTGTGCCTGGACCAGGTGTCCACAGTTGTGTCTGCGCGGGCAGGGCCAGCGCTTGGGCCCGCAGCTGCGCGAAAAAGTAACGCACGGCATTGCCACTGACAAACATGATGGCGCTGTAACTGGGCAGCTGCTGCAGCGCAGCGTGCAAGCTGGCCAGTGCCAGTGGACTGCAACTGGGCGCAATCTCTATCAGCGGTAGCGCGCTGGCATCCACCCCTTGTGCTTGTAGCTGCTGTACCCAGAAGCCTGTATCAGGCTCTGGGCGGGTTACAACAAGGTGGGGCATGTGCGCCGATTCAAGATCAAGATAGGGTGCAGATTTTGGCACCCAAAGCCTGTAAACGTGCGGCAGCTTCGGCGCCCAAGGCTTCAGCCTGTGCCAGTGTGGTGACCGTTGCTGTGTGCTGTACGCTGATCAAAGCTTGAACGCCTTCAGGGTCGCCCCAGGCTGCATCGATGTGCATCACGTCGCCATCCAGCACAGCGTGCGCGGCCAAGGGAACGGAGCAACTGCCACCCATGCTGCGGCTGACGGCCCGCTCTGCGGCCACACGCAACCAGGTGGGCATGTCGACCAGAGGTGCCAAGGCATCCACCAAGTCTTGGCGATGCGCACGAATTTCAATACCCAAAGCGCCTTGGCCTGCGGCTGGCAGCATGGTGCTGGGCTCAAAAATGGCACGAATGCGCTCATGCATGCCCAGGCGCTTCAGCCCGGCAGCCGCCAAGACGATGGCGTCATACTGGCCTTCATCCAGTTTGCGCAAGCGCGTATCCAGGTTACCGCGCAAAGGTTCGATCTTGAGATCGGGGCGCAGGGCTTGCAGCAAGACTTGGCGACGCAAACTGGAGGTGCCAACGACTGCGCCCTGAGGCAGCGTATCCAAGCTGTTGTATTTGGGAGAAACGAACGCATCGCGGGGATCTTCGCGTTCCATGACGCAAGCCAAGGCAAAACCTTCGGGCATGTCCATGGGCACATCTTTGAGTGAATGCACGGCGATATGCGCACGGCCTTCTTCCAGTGCCACTTCCAGTTCTTTGACAAACAGCCCTTTACCACCGACTTTCGAGAGGGTGCGATCCAAAATCTGATCGCCTTTGGTTGTCATGCCCAGCAGCTCAACGCTGTGGCCACGGGCTTGCAACAGCGCCTTGACATGCTCGGCCTGCCACAGAGCAAGGCGGCTTTCACGGGTGGCGATGACGATGGAGAGAGGGGGTGTTGCTACGGTCATGACTTTCAATACTCTGGCGGGTGGCCTTCCAATCAACGGGCGATGCTAGCATGCTGTGTTGCCATAGAAACCGGCTGGAGTATTCACAGAAATGACTGCTGCGACAAAGAGAGACCGAGATCAACGTGCGGCTGCTTTACAAAGCAAAACCGCGCGTAAAAACGACAAAGACCAGCCGCTGATTGACGATATCCGTCTGTTGGGGCGAATTCTGGGGGACATCATTCGAGAGCAAGAAGGTGTCGCGGTGTACGAATTGATCGAGCAGGTGCGCCAGTTGTCAGTGGCCTTTCGGCGCGATCAAGACCATGAGGCAGACAAGGCGCTGAAGAAGCTGCTTAAAGGGCTGAGCACCGATCAGACCGTGAGTGTGATTCGTGCGTTTACCTATTTTTCGCATCTGGCCAACTTGGCGGAAGACCGGCACCACATTCGCCGCCGTGCGGTACACGAGCGCGCGGGTAACACCCAGGAGGGCAGCATTGAGGTGGCGCTGTCTCGCCTGCGCTGGGCAGGTATTACGCCAGATGAAATTGCCCAGACTTTGGCGCAAGCCTATGTGTCGCCCGTACTGACGGCACACCCCACCGAGGTACAGCGCCAAAGTATTTTGCAAGCCGAGCATGACATTGCCCGTCTGCTGGTGGAGCGTGATGACATCTCGGCCCGCGCTCAGCTTTTCAATAGTGCAAAAGATGCGTTGACTCCGCGTGCACTGGCTGCCAACGAGGCCATGCTGCGTGCCCGCGTGGCACAGCTGTGGATGACGCGTTTGCTGCGCTACTCCAAATTGACGGTGGCCGATGAAATCGAAAATGCCTTGAGCTACTACGAGGCCACGTTCTTGAGTGAAATTCCCAAGATTTATGCGGCGTTGGAAGAGGCCCTTGATGGCCAGCATGTGCACAGCTTTTTGCGCATGGGCCAATGGATTGGCGGGGATCGCGATGGCAATCCGAACGTGACTGCGCCCACCTTGGAGCTGGCGCTGCGCCGTCAAAGCGATATGGTGCTGCGTCACTATTTGACGGAAGTGCACTATCTGGGGGGGGAGCTGTCGGTGTCCGAACGGTTGGCGGATGTGTCGTCGGCCATGCAAGCTTTGGCGAATGCGTCACCAGATAACAATCCCCATCGGCAAGACGAACCGTACCGCCGGGCGTTGACTGGCATTTATGCGCGGCTGGCCGCATCCTTAGAGCATTTAACCGGTGGCCAGGCTGCACGTCACGCGGTCGCGCCACACAATCCTTATCTGCAGGCCCATGAGTTTCTGGGTGATTTGCAAATCATTCGTGACTCTTTGCAGGCGCACCATGGCGAAAGTTTGGCTGTGCAACGCTTGCATCCTTTGATGCGGGCGGTCAAAGTTTTTGGCTTTTGTTTGTCGACGGTAGATTTGCGCCAAAGCTCGGACAAGCATGAAGCGGTGATGGCCGAGCTGTTGGCTGTGGCGCAAGTCGAAACAAACTATGCGCAATTGGATGAAGCTGCGAAATGCGCTTTGTTGCAGTGTTTGCTGCAAGAGGCGCGACCACTGCGTGTCATGGGCGCCAGTTATTCGGAGTTGACGTGCAGTGAGATTGCCATTTTCGAAATGGCCAAAACCATGCGCACACGCTATGGGCGTGAGGCCATTGTTCACTACATCATCAGTCATACAGAAACGGTCAGTGACTTGCTGGAGGTACTGCTGCTTCAAAAAGAAGTGGGGCTGCTGCAGGGCACGTTGGAGCAGGCGGATGCCCAGCTGGATCTGATTGTGGTGCCCTTGTTTGAGACCATTGGCGATTTGCGCGCTGCCTCAGACATCATGCGTGCCTACTTTGCCATCCCTGGCGTGGCCGGCTTGCTGCAACGTTCGGGTGCTGTGCAAGACATCATGCTGGGTTACAGCGATAGCAACAAAGACGGGGGGATCTTTACCAGTAACTGGGAGCTGTACCAGGCCGAGTTGGCGTTGGTGGAGCTGTTTGACCAGTTGCAAGAGAAATTTGGCTTGCGCCTGCGCATGTTTCATGGCCGCGGAGGAACAGTGGGGCGCGGTGGTGGTCCCAGCTACCAAGCGATTCTTGCCCAGCCTCCTGGCACCGTACGCGGTCAGATTCGTCTGACGGAACAGGGTGAGGTCATTGCTTCTAAGTATTCCAACCCCGAGATTGGTCGCCGTAATTTAGAAACCTTGGTTGCTGCTACCTTGGAGGCCACGCTGCTGCAGCCGACCAAGTCGGCGACCAAAGCTTTTTTGCAGACTGCCGAGCAACTTTCGCAGGCCAGCATGGGGGCGTATCGCAAGCTGGTCTATGACACGCCTGGTTTTGCGGACTACTTTTTCAGTGCCACACCGATCCGCGAAATTGCCGAGCTGAATATTGGTTCACGCCCTGCATCGCGCAAGGCCACGCAAGCGATTGAAGATTTACGCGCTATCCCTTGGGGCTTTAGCTGGGGGCAGTGCCGCTTGACGCTGCCGGGCTGGTACGGCTTTGGTTCTGCGGTGGAAGAATTTTTGCAGGCGGATGGAACTGACCCGAAGCGCCAACTGGCATTGCTGCAAAAGATGTATCGCCAGTGGCCGTTCTTTAAAACCTTGCTCTCTAACATGGACATGGTGCTGGCCAAGAGCGATCTGGCGCTGGCATCACGTTACAGCGAGCTGGTGACCGATACACGTTTGCGCAAACGCATTTTCTCCAGCATCGAAGCGGAATGGCAGCGTACCACGCAGGCGCTGGCACAGATTACGGAAGAGGAAGATCGTTTAGCAAGCAACCCTGCACTTGCGCGTTCTATCCGCCATCGCTTTCCCTACATTGATCCACTGCACCATCTGCAGGTGGAACTGGTGCGCCGCTGGCGCGCTGGGCACACCGATGAGCGATTGAAGAACGGGATTCACATCTCCATCAACGGTATTGCGGCCGGGCTGCGCAATACAGGCTAGAGATGGCGAGGCAATAAAAAAGGCCTGCATCAGTGATGCAGGCCTGGTCTCCTCCGCTCTGATGAGTCTCAGAGCGTTCCTCATTTATTGGGTACGTTGGTGCGTTAGGGTGGATTGTAGGAATGAATCGCTGGCTCGTGTGCGGAAATTGGATATTTTTGTAAAAGATGTCTTATATAAAACATGTTTTCTTTTGGTGGTAAAAGCCGTCGATTTAAAGAAAATATTTTTCATAAGTGTTTGATTTTTATTGTTTTTATAAGATTCAGTAATTATTGAAAAGAGAGCTTCCACTTTGAAAAATCTGCAATAACCCACTCTGCGGATCAGCCTCTTGGGGTATTAGGAGCCAATCGCTTCGTGGTGCGTTGCGTTTGTCGTTGGCGCACACGCACGATTAAATCCAAGCCCACCAACTCCAAATGTTCAGAAATATGGGGAAGGCTTGGCCATTGCAGCATTTCAGCAGGCAGATCTTCCAGCATGCCGGTATCTTCGTGATAGATGTGAGAGTGCGTATCGGTACGAGAGTCATAAACCGTGCGCTCAGGATCAAGGCGCAGTGCGCGCAACAGACCTTTTTCAACAAACAGCGGCAAGGTGTTGTAAACCGTTGCGCGCGACAGGCTAGGCAGAAACTGGCGTGCAGACAGCAATATGTCATCGGCGGCCATGTGCACAGGGCTGTGCAAAAGAACCTGTGCAATCGCCAAGCGCTGGCGGGTGGGCTGAATGCCAGCGGCACGCAGTTGTGTTTCTAGGTGGCTGCCAGTGGCAAGGGGAGGCGTAGAGTTTTGTGAAACCGTCATGTGTCTTCAGGTCTGACCTGTAATGCAATATCCGCAAATGCTGCATGCGCAACTTTTGCGGATCTAAGCTCTGAGCGGGCTAGATGCAAGACCCCGCAGGGTCTTGGCGATTACTTCTTCGCGAAAGGCTCGGGACGAGGTGTCTTGTCGCTCGAAGGTGGCAGGATGGGCATGCTGATCTGAGGCTGGTCGCCAGTCAGTGTTTTCAGGAAGGCCACGATCTTGGCGTTTTCTTCCTTGGTGAAGTTCTTGCCCAACTGCACGCGTCCCATGGTATCCACAGCTTGGCCCAGTGTGTCAGCTGCGCCATCGTGAAAGTAGGGATAGGTCAACTCTACGTTACGTAAAGTTGGAACTTTGAAGTTAAAACGGTCCGCATCGGTGCCCGTGACCGCCACACGGCCTTCTGCAGGATTGCTGGTCTTGTAGGGCTCCACGACACCCATGCGCTGGAAGGAGTTGCCGCCCACCGCTGCGCCGTTGTGGCAAGCCACACAACCGCTGTCGCGGAACAGTGCATAGCCTTCCAGCTCTGTCTTGGTCAGCGCCTTTTGGTCACCCTTGAGCCATTTGTCAAAGCGCGAGTTGGGCGTCACCAGTGTTTCTTCGAAAGCGGCGATCGCATCGGTCACTTGGTCGATATCGATCTTTTCTTTCTTGAATACCTGCTTGAACTCTGTCTGGTAGCCGGGAATGGAGTTCAGCATGTCTACGGCCAACTCATGGGTGAATGCCATCTCACCAGGGTTGGCAATCGGGCCGCCCGCTTGTTCCTTCAGGCTGCCAGCGCGGCCATCCCAGAACTGCGCCACGTTCAGGCTGGAGTTCAGTACGGTGGGCGAGTTGATCGGGCCTTCTTGCCAGTTGTGGCCGATGGAGGTTTTCAGGTTGTCGCTACCGCCCATGGACAGGTTGTGGCAGGAGTTGCAAGAAATGAAGCCCGATTTGGACAAACGTGGATCAAACCACAGCTTTTTACCCAGTTCGACCAAGGCTGGGTTGGTGACAGTGGCTGCAACCAAGGGAGAGATAGGTTCATTGTTGGGTTGCAGTGCCCAGCCAGGGGCAGACGCAAAACCAGCAACAAGCATGGCCGCGGCAACGAGAGGACGCAGTGTGTTTTTCATGTGTGGCTCCAGAGTACTTGTCGTTTTCGAAGACATGGCGCGCTTGTAGCCAGCGCACCATGGTTATCTGCTCCGCCTAACCGCACGACCTTGGGTGGTACGTTTTAGACCCAGTCCAGATAACGATTTCATTTCACTCGATACTGAAATTACTGATATTGCGCGGCATCAAAAGAAAAGCCGTTGCGTTCGCAGTGCAAGCGGGTATGTGCTGATGTTGCGAAGAGGCCGCATTGCGTGACAGTGTGGGGAGCTTGGGCACTTGAAAACACACCTCACAACAAGATGGAGCGCAGGGAGATGCACAGTAAATTTGATCAACACCTCGACCGCAATGCCGCCAACTTTGCGGCTTTGAGCCCCTTGAGTTTTCTAGAACGCACCGCTGCGGTCTACCCAGGTAGACTGGCCATCGTGCACGGCGATCTGCGCCAGAGTTGGGGGCAAACCTATGCGCGCTGCCGCCAGTTGGCGAGCAGTTTGCAGCGTGCAGGCATTGGTAAAAATGACACAGTGGCAGTGATCTTGCCCAATACGCCACCCATGGTGGAGGCGCACTTTGGCGTGCCGATGTCAGGCGCCGTGCTCAATACGCTCAACACCCGGCTGGACCCCGAAGCGCTGGCCTTCATGCTGGACCACGGAGAAGCCAAGGCGCTGATTGTTGACCCTGAATTTGCCCCCGTCATGGCCAAGGCGCTGCAGCTACGCATGCGCACCGAGCCGCTGTTGGTCATCCAGGTGGACGATGCGTTGTATGGCGACGCTGCTATCAATATTGGTAGCACGAACTATGAAAATTTTGTGGCGAAGGGCGATGCAGACTTTGCCTGGGAAATGCCCGAAGACGAGTGGGATGCGATTGCCCTGAACTACACCAGCGGCACCACGGGCAACCCCAAGGGCGTGGTCTATCACCACCGTGGCGCAGCCACCAACGCCATCAGCAACGTGCTGGAGTGGGACATGCCCAAGCACAGCGTGTACTTGTGGACGCTGCCCATGTTCCATTGCAATGGCTGGTGCTTTCCTTGGACCGTGGCGGCGCGTGCGGGCGTGAATGTGTGCTTGCGCCGGGTCGATGCCAAAGCCATTTTTGGGGCCATCCGCACGCATGGCGTGACGCATTATTGCGGTGCCCCCATCGTGCAGTCCTTGCTGGTGAATGCCCCGGATGAACTCAAGCAGGGGCTGCCACAAGGTGTGAAAACCATGGTGGCAGGGGCTGCGCCGCCTGCATCCATGATCGAAGGTATGGAAGCCCTGGGGTTTGATTTGACCCATGTATACGGATTGACGGAAACCTACGGCCCGGCCACGGTGTGTGCCCAGCATGACGCCTGGAATGCGCTGAACATTGGCGAACGTGCGCGCTTGAATGCACGGCAAGGGGTGCGCTACCACCTGCAGCGCGATGTACGCGTGATGGACCCTGAGACGCTGCAGCCCGTGCCTTGGGACGGCGAAACCATGGGTGAAATCATGTTCCGCGGCAACATCGCCATGAAGGGCTACCTTAAGAACCCGCAAGCCACTGATGCAGCGTTCCGCGGTGGCTGGTTTCACAGCGGTGATCTGGCGGTGCAGTACCCCGATGGTTATATCCAGATCAAGGATCGCAGCAAAGACATCATCATTTCAGGCGGTGAAAACATATCTTCAATTGAGGTGGAGGATGTGCTGTACCGCCACCCCGCCGTGCTGGCTGCGGCCGTGGTGGCCAAGCCCGATGAGAAATGGGGCGAGACACCGTGTGCCTTCCTAGAAATCAAACCCGGTGTTCAGGTGACGGAGCAAGACATCATTGCCCATTGCAAGCAGCATTTGGCAGGCTTCAAAGTGCCGCGCGCGGTGGTGTTTGGCGAGCTGCCCAAGACAAGTACCGGAAAAATCCAGAAGTTTGAACTGCGCAAGCAAGTGGGCTCGGCCCAAGCGATTGTGGTGTAGGGCGCTGTGCACCCGCTTTGGCAGTGGGTTGGCATTGTGTTGCAGTGGGTGCTGGTTGCAGTTTGGCGCGTATGCACCGTTCCATGCTTGCCGCTGGACTGGTGGCGGTTAAGCCGTAAACGTAGTTAAAAAAGTAGCTGTTGGTGTAGATGAATAAAGGATTACGAAGTGTTTTGTATGCAAAGTGCCCTGAAATAAAGCGCTAGCAGCTATCAAATAGATCACAAGTAAAAAAGCGCAGATGCCATCTGCGCTTTTTTTTATGGCAACCGTCGCTGGCGTTCAAGCTGGGGCGGCATCATTTCCAGTACTGGCACTTGCTTTCTTCCTTGGTGGTCCAGACTTGGTCGGCAGGCAGCGTTTTGATCAGCTTGTAGTAATCCCACGTGCCTTTGGATTCTGCGGGCGACTTCACCTCCATCAGGTACATGTCGTGGGCGTAGCGGCCATCGGGACGAATGCGGCCCTTGCCAAAAAAGTCGTTGATCTCCATGCCCTTCCACGTGGCCATTACCTTATCGGCTTCCAGCGTGCCAGCTTTCTCGACGGCTTTCAGATAGTTCCAGGTGGCGGAGTAGTCGGCGGCCTGAATCTCGCTAGGGCGGCGCTTGGTTTTGGCCATGAACTTGTCGGCAAACTTGCGGGTTTCCGCGTTCAAGTCCCAGTACCAGCTGGTGGTGAACTGCAGGCCTTCGGTGTTGCGCACGCCTAGGCTGTGGATGTCGCTGAAGAAGATCAGCAAGCCCGCCAGTTTCATGTCTTTGGTGACGCCAAATTCTTTGGCAGCCTTGATGGAGTTGACGGTATCGCCACCCGCATTGGCCAAGCCCAAGATCTGCGCCTTGGAGTTTTGCGCCTGCAGCATGAAGCTGGAAAAATCCGAGGCGTTCAGCGGTGTCTTTACCGAACCCATGACCTTGCCGCCGTTGGCTTCGACGATCTTGGTGGTATCGGCCTCCAGCGCATGCCCGAAGGCATAGTCCGCCGTCAAAAAGAACCAGCTTTTGCCGCCGTTGTCGACCACGGCTTTGCCCGTGCCTTTGGCCAAGGCCACGGTGTCGAAGGCGTAATGCACCACGTAGGGGCTGCACTGCTCATTGGTCAGTGCTGAGGTGCCTGCGCCGTTGTCGACAAACACGCGTTTTTTCTCGGTGGCCACTTTGGCCATGGCCAGTGCAGTGGCAGAGTTGGTGCCGCCAAAGACCAGGCTGATGTCTTGCTGGTCAATCCATTCGCGCGCTTTGCCAGCGGCAATGTCGGCCTTGTTCTGGTGGTCGGCGCTCATCAACTCAATGGGCTTGCCCAGCACCTTGCCGCCAAAGTCATCGATCGCCATTTGAATGGCAGTAGCCCCATGCTTGCCTTCCACATCAGCATACAGGCTGGACATGTCGGTGATAAAGCCGATCTTGACCTTGTCAGGCTCTTTGAACTGCGCGTGGGCGCTACCACTTGCCAGCCCCAGCGTGCAAAGTGCCAAAGCCACCGGCGTAAATGTCCAACGACGCATGCCAATCTCCTTCCAAGTGATGAAGCCCCCAGCGTGCGCTGGTAGAGGCTTGCTGCCTAGTAGGAGCATCCCATTGAGGGATTGCACGCAAAGTGCACGTTTGCCCGCTTGCGCAGGCGGGCAAATGTGGACGGGAGCTTCATTGCGCCGCGACGGTGTTTTATTGCGCGGTGGCGGCTGCAGGTGCCACTTCGACAGGCGTCGGTGTGGGCAGCGGAATCATTACCGGCAAGGCAATGGCGGGCACCCCCCCATTGCGCGCAGCTGCCACTTCTTGGCCCAGGTCATGCACGGCGGTGGCGTAGTAGCTGGACCAGTTGTAGCGCGTGATGGTGTAGAAATTTTGCGTGCCCACGATGTAGCTGGGTGGGGCGTTGCCGTTTTTCAGTTCAATCAAGGCCAGCAGACCGTTGTGCTGCATGCCGTCTTCAGGCACCACGCCCAAGGCGGCCATTTGCGCGGGCGTGAAGCTGGGCAGAATGTCGGGTGCCATCAGCGTGGGCAGGTTCAGGCTGTCGGTGTTGAACAGCGCGGGGTACCACACGGGTTGCCCAGTCACCCAGCCATGGGCCTTGAAGTAGTTGGCGACTGAGCCAATCGCATCCACGGCGCTGTTGAACAGGTCAATGCGGCCATCGCCGTCAAAGTCCACGGCCCATTGGGCCCAGCTGCTGGGCATGAATTGCCCCAGGCCCATGGCGCCCGCATAGCTGCCGCGCGGGCCTGTGGTGGGGGAGCCTGCCTGGTGCATCATCACCAGAAATTGTTCCAACTCGCCCCGAAAGTAGCGCTGGCGTTCTGCGGCACGTGGGTGGGCTTGTGGGAAATCAAATGCCAGCGTGGCCAGGCTGTCGAGCACGCGCAAATTGCCCATGTTCTGGCCGTAGATGGTTTCTACGCCAATGATGCCGACGATCATGGCAGCAGGTACGCCAAACTGCGCTTCTGCACGGGCCAAGGTTTCGGCGTTTTCGTTCCAAAAGCGCACGCCAGCGCGAATGCGCACCGGGTCAATGAAGCGGCGGCGGTAGTCCGCCCAGTCACGCGCCGTGGTGTTGGTTTTGGGCGCGGGTGTCATCAGGCGTGGTACCTGTGGCAAAAAGCGCGCTTGTGCAAGCTGAGCTTGTACCCAGGTGAGATCCAAGCCTTGGCGGGCCGCTATCTCTTGGGCCCATTGCTGCGCATCGGCGCGTTGCGCGTAGGGCGTGCTGGGCGTTGCCGCAGTGCTGCGCGGCGGTGTTTTGGTGCCGCTGTTTTGGGCTTGTGCGGGCAGGTGGGTAGCGCAACCTGAAGCTAGGAGCAAGAGCAAAGGGGAGAGCAGGCGTTTCATGGTGTCCGAGGTCGTGGCCAGGTCAAAGCGCGGTAACTGCGCCGCAAGGCAGCCAAACTGGGGGTGCTGGGGCCATGCGGTGCATAGCGCCATTGTTCCATCTGCAGCAGCCACTGTTGCAGTTGCAGGGATTCATCCCCCCATTGTGCTTGGGTGGCGCGGGCCAGTGCCTGTAGCCCCAGACTTTCTGCGTGCTTAATGCCTGCTTGCTGCAGCTTGCGCCGCGCACGCGCCATGACCCTTAACCAGGGGTCTTGAAGGCGTCCCGCACGCCAGCGCTGCAAGGCAAAAACCAGGGCCATCAAGGCGGTAATGGCACCCAGCCACAGCGCAGCCTTGGCGACATCCCACTGTGCGATGCGCAGGTGGCGCAGCACACTGTTTTGGTTGTCGCTGGAGTAATTGAGCACCCAGTCATTCCAGCGGTGATTGATGGCCTCCCAGTTCGCGCGCAAGTGCTGCAGCACATTGCGGCCCACCATCGTCCCCACAGCGTTGTCCAGCAGTGTGGTGGGGGCTGACAGGCGTTGCAATTGCTCGGTGCGCGCAGGGGCCACGGCAGAGGTGGGGTCGATGCGTATCCAGCCTTCTTTAGGCAGCCACACTTCAGTCCATGCGTGCGCATCGCTTTGGCGCACTGTCCACAAACCATCGACGGGATTGCGCTCACCCCCTTGGTAACCCGTCACGATACGCGCCGGAATGCCAGCGGCCCGCATCAAAAAAGCAAACGCAGAGGCAATGTGTTCACAAAAACCTTGCTGACTGTCAAACCAGAAGTGATCGGCCGTGTGCGCGCTGCTGACCTCGCCGGGCTGCAAGGTGTAGACGTAGCTGCCATCGCCAAGGCGTGACAAGGCGGCTTGGAGGATGGCCGTGTCGTCATCGCCATGCAGCTGGCGTAACTCGCGCGCCCATGCCGTGGTGCGGGGGTTCAAATCTGCGGGCAGCTGCAAATGCAGGCTGCGCTGAGAGGCCGACAGAGACTGGCCATACACATAGTGAACATAAGCTTGGGCTTGGTAGCGCAGCACCTCGGTGATGGGGCGCGTGGTAAACCACTGCAAGTCAGCCGTGGGGTGCATGCGCCGTTGTATGGCTGGGGGCTGCAGTGTTGCATCCAGCGTGAGCAGCCAGCGCTGCTGGTGGGGCTCCAGCGTGATTTCGTAATCCACAGCCTTGCCAAGGCCGGTGGCGGGCATTGCGCTGCCGGAGGGCAAGGCAGAGGGCCAGCCATCTGCGCTGGCTTTCCAGTGGCGTCCGTCAAATTGGCTCAGCACGGGGCCGCGAAAGTACAGCAAGCGTTGCGGTGGCGTTTGTCCGTCCGGCATGTCAAAGCGCACGCGCAAGGCCACGTTGTGGTCCTGTGCCAGTTCTGCTACTTGGCCCACGGTCATGTCGTTGGATAAGCCGGTTTGCCCCTGCGCCGTCTGAGTGGGCAGGCCCCACAAAGGCGCCATGCGCGGAAAACTTAAAAACAGCACCAGCATGATCGGTGTGCCCATTAGCATCAGCCTGCCCGAGGTACGCAGCAATTGCCGCAAGCTGGGGTAGCCTGCGGGCATGTGGGCGTTGACGAGCGCGGCCAGAAGGCCCCACACAGCCAGCAGCATGGCCACGGCCATCGACAAAGACTGGGAGTGCAGAAACAGCGTGAGCAGGGTGAAAAAGCCCAGGAAAAAAATCACCATGGCATCACGCCGTGCACGCATTTCCAGGGTTTTGAGAACCAGCAGCAACACGATCAGCACGACCCCCGCCTCAGGGCCGACGATGGAGCGAAACTGCAGCACCGTGGCGCCCACGGCCAGCGCCAGCAGAGCCGCCAGCAGCCATTTACCCGGCAAGCTTTGCCCCTGCCGCGCCATCCACAGGCGCCATGCCAGCATCAGCAAGGCTAAGGTACTGCTCCACCACGGCAAGTACGCCACTTGCGGCAGCAGCACCAGCGCCACGACGCCCAGTACCAGCAAGGTGTCTCGGGTTTCACGTGGCAAAGTGGGTGAAGAAGGGTTTTGCATGATTGATAGCTGTCCGCGTAGGTGTATCAAGCGTTGGCGTGCAATTTGGTTTAAAAATCAATCGCTGATCTGCGGCTTGCCATCCACGGCCAGTGCCGCCAAGGCGTTGTACAGGTGTTGCTCACCGCTGGATGGCGCCAGGCGCAGCCCGCTGGGCAGCTTCAAGCCCCAGCGCCAAGGTTGCGTGTGGGCGTGCAACACCCAGGCGGTCAGTCGAGCGATTTGTGCCTCTGGGTCTGGCAGGCCCGTGGCGCGGGCATCCAGCCATACGCTGTGTGAGTGGCTGGTGGCAGCGTTGCGCACCACCAAATCACCACTGCCGGTTGCCAGCACGTTGGCCGCTTTTTTCCACACCACGCTGCGCAGGGCATCGCCACGCTGGTAGCTGCGCACGCCATCGTGCTCTGCAAAGCCCATGCTGTGCGGTGCCGCACTGGCGGTCTCTTCGTTGTCACCCCACTGAATCGGCGGCATGGGCGTTTCTGGCGCAGGGTAGACCAGCACGCGGTCTTGTGGCTGCCAATAGCTCCAGATGCGAAAAACGCCCAAGGGGAAACGGCTTTCCACCACTACGCGCGGTACGCGGTGCCAACCACGCTGGTGCGGCACGCTGCCTAACTCAATGCGCTGCAACTGCCCTGCGGGCACATCGGTATAGGCCCAAGCCAGTTTTCCATGTGAGCGGTTCAGTGCCAGCGCGAGGCCGTGGCGGTCACGCTGCCCCACGGCACATTCAAGCAAGATGGGCACCGTGGCACGTTCCCCTTGAAACACCGGCTGCAGTGACCCCATTCGCAACTGCAGGCCGTGCACATTGCGGTGGCCCACCCACAGGCTGGCCAGTGCGCTGCCTGCAATCAAGAAGGTGAGGGCGTAGCCCAGGTTGAGCTGAAAGTTGATGGAGGCTATCAGCAGCACCAGCAGCGTAAGGCCCAGCATGCAGCCTGCTTTGGAGGGCAGTACATAGATATTGCGGTGGCCCAGCGTTTGGTTGGGGCTGGGGGTTTGGCCGCGCGTGATCCAGTTGTGCAGCCATTGCCGCCATGGACTGCGTGTGGGGCGTTGGCTGTCAGGCATCAGGGCACAGCCACGGTCTGCAGCATGGCGCGCACTTGCTCCACCGTGCCGCGCCCAGCGCGTACCACCGCATGCAGTCGGTGGGCCATGGTGGGCACAAACATGGCCTGCACATCATCGGGTGAGACATAGCCACGCCCTTGCAGCAACGCATTGGCTTTGGCTGCGCGCAGCAATGCAATCCCGGCGCGCGGTGAGAGCCCTTGCACAAACCATTGACCATTGCGCGTGGCTTCTAACAAATCTTGGATGTAATGCAGCAGCGGCTCTGCCGCGTGCACCTGCAGCACGGCTTGCTGCAGCTCGGCCAGTTCTTGCACGTTCAGCTGTGCGGTCAACGCATCGGCCTGAGCCCGGTGACCGTGGTGCGCCAGCAGTTGCAATTCGGCAGCGCGGTCAGGATAGCCCAAGCTGATGCACATCAAGAAACGGTCCAGCTGGCTTTCTGGCAAGGGGTAAGTGCCCAGTTGCTCTTGCGGATTTTGCGTGGCAATCACAAAAAACGGCGTGGGCAGGGGGTGCGTGCGTCCTTCCACCGAGACTTGTTTTTCCTCCATGGATTCCAGCAGGGCGCTTTGGGTTTTGGGACTGGCACGGTTGATTTCGTCTGCCAGCAACACTTGAGTGAAAACAGGGCCGGGGTGAAACACAAAACCTTCGCTGGCACGCTCATACACAGAAACGCCCGTCAAATCACTGGGCATCAAGTCTGAGGTGAATTGCACGCGCGCAAACTTCAGACCAAAGCTGTGGGCCAAGGCATGGGCCAGCGTGGTTTTTCCCACACCGGGAACGTCTTCAATCAGTAAGTGCCCGCCTGCCAAAAGGCAAGCAACGCAGTCTTGTACTTGCTGTTTTTTGCCAACGACCACCGTGTTAAGCTGGTCTAAAAGAGACTGAATTTTGTGCAAAGTCATTGGCAAAAGTTATCCTAAAACAAAGATGACAGGGGACAAGCAAAGTGGGCAAGACAGGCTATTTCTCTCACCGTTCATGCCGTCAACATGAGATGGGACCCGGGCACCCTGAGTGCCCCCAACGCTTAGATGCTATTGAAGACCGCTTGTTGATGACAGGGGTTCTGGATGGTTTGGAGCGCATTGATGCACCTCAAGCTGCTTTGAGTGATGTCGAGTTAGCCCATGATCGCATGCACGTGGCGGCATTGCGTGGTTTGACAGACCGATTGATCGAAGAACAAGCCGCGGGCGGTCCAGAGTACACGCAACTGGATACCGATACTTCCATCAATGCGCACACTTTCACTGCTGCCCTGCATGCAGCAGGCGCCGCAGTGGCAGCGACCGACGCGGTGATTGATGGCGAGCTGGAGAACGCCTTTTGTTCCATCCGCCCTCCCGGGCACCATGCCACCCGGGAAAAAGCCATGGGCTTTTGCTTTTTCAACAATATTGCGATTGCCGCTTTGCACGCTTTGCAGCGGCGCAACCTGAAGCGTGTGGCGATTGTTGATTTTGATGTGCACCACGGCAACGGGACAGAAGACATCCTGGCGGGTGACGACCGCGTGCTGATGGTGAGTTTTTTTCAGCACCCGTTCTACCCCTTCAGTGGCGACAAAGATCCTGCGTCCAACATGCTCAATATCCCCGTAGCGGCCTATACGAAGGGCATGGATATTCGCGAGATGGTGGAGATGGTGTGGATTCCGCGCCTGGAGGCATTCAAGCCTGAAATGATTTTTGTCAGCGCCGGATTTGATGCGCACCGTGACGACGATATGGGGCAACTGAACCTGAATGAAAACGACTACATCTGGCTCACCGAGCGGATCAAAGACGTTGCCCGCCGTTTCAGCAAAGGCCGTATCGTTTCTTGTCTTGAAGGTGGCTACATGATGGGGCCGCTGTCACGCAGCGTTGAGGCACACCTGCGCGTTTTGGCAGATGTCTAGCCAGTAGATGCGGTCATTGCTATCTCGGCGTCATTGTTTCGCGTTGCCGTACTTGGCGTACTGCCAGCGGCTTCATACCTTGTTTTGAGCGCCAGCCTGCGGTTGGCTGGCTTGTATGAGCAGCTCTCAGAAAGGAAATTTATCCATGACTGAATGGTTATTGCAGACACAAGACGCACGCGGGGTGGTAACGCTGGTGCTGAATGATGCCCCGCGTTTTAACGCACTGGGCAGCGAGATGCTGCAAGCTTTACAGGAAGCGCTGGACCAGATTGCCCTGGACGAGCGCGTGCGCGTGGTGGTCTTGGCTGCCAATGGCAAAGCTTTCTGCGCGGGGCACAACCTCAAGGACATGGCGGCCCACCCGGATCTGACCTACTACCAAACGCTTTTTGCGCAATGTTCACGCATGATGTTGAGTATTGCGCGCCTGCCTGTACCAGTGATTGCACGGGTGCACGGCATGGCCACGGCAGCAGGCTGCCAGTTGGTGGCACAGTGTGATTTGGCAGTCGCCAGCACGGAGGCCAGCTTTGCCACCAGTGGCATCAACTACGGCTTGTTTTGCGCCACACCCAGCGTGCCGCTGGTGCGCAATGTGCCCTTCAAGCAGGCAATGGAAATGCTGTTGACGGGCGACTTCATCGATGCGCAGACGGCGCAAGCCCAAGGTCTGGTCAACCGCGCTGTGGCGCCTGATGCTTTGGATGCCAGCATTGAGCAAATGGTGAATTCAATTGTGCAAAAGCCTGCAACAGCGGTGCGCATGGGCAAGGCCTTACTCTATCGCCAGCGTGAGATCGGTTTGGAGTCCGCCTACCTGCTTGCAGGCGAAACCATGGCTTGCAACATGATGGATGCCGACGCACAGGAAGGTGCACAAGCATTTGCGAAGAAACGCCAACCCCACTGGCGTGGCTGAAAGGCTGAGGCCTGCACAGCAGGTCGTGTTGCTCTTTTAAAGTGAGCAATCTGCGTTGAGAATTATTTGGTAATTGCGAGTTTTCTATGGATGTTTTTGACAAACTATTGCAGGACTTTCACAGCTCCAGCGCTTGGCTGGAGATGCTGGTCTTGCTGGGCTGTCTGGCCGTGGCCTATGGCGCAGTGCGCTGGTGGGGGTTGCATCTGAAAGAAAAAGGGCGGGTATCGCCCATCTGGTTTGGTCACCAGCCCTTGAGTGGCGCAATGTTTCCGCTGCTGTCGCTGCTGCTGCTCTACGTTGCCGAGCTGATTGTGATGCGCTACATGCCTGTGTTTTGGCTGCGGCTTGCTCTGTCACTACTGTTTTCGTTGACCATCATTCGTTTTGTGGCGCGTGTGTTGAGCAAAACGTTTCCTGCATCCACCAGCATGCGTTTGATAGAGCGCGTGTTTTCATGGGCGATGTGGGGGATTGCGGTGTTGCACAGCGTGGGTCTATTGCCTGTGGTGCTGGAGGAACTGGATTCCATCCGCCTGACGCTGGGCAAGTCGCCGATCAGTTTGCTCAACCTGTTGGAAGGCACCTTGTCCGCCGGGTTGATGATGGTGGTAGTGCTGTGGATTGCGACTTTGTTTGAGCAGCATCTGATCAACCGCTGGGTCAGTGATTTGTCCATGCGCAAGGTGGGTGTGAACATCACGCGCGTGGTGCTGATTACGGTCGGGCTGCTGGTTTCTCTGTCGTGGGTGGGGGTGGACTTGACCACCTTGTCGGTGATGGGGGGCGCGTTAGGGGTGGGGCTGGGCTTTGGCCTGCAAAAAATTGCCTCCAACTACATCAGTGGCTTTTTGGTGTTGATTGAGCGCGCACTGCGTATCGGTGACAACGTGCGGGTGGATGGTTTTGAAGGGCGTATCACCGATATCAAAACCCGTTTTACGGTGATTCGTGCCGGCAATGGGCGTGAATCGATTGTTCCGAACGAAACGCTGATCACGCAAAGGGTGGAAAACCTCACCCGCTTTGACCTGCAACTGGGGTTGAGCACCACCCTCGTGGTGGGCATGGACAGCGATGTCGAACAGGTCAGCGGCATTTTGCTGGACGCCGCGCGAAGCCAGCCTCGCGTGCTGGAAAAGCCAGCACCTGCTGTGCAGTTGGTCGATTTTGTTGAGCATGGGTTGCAATTCACGCTGACTTACTACATCAACGACCCCCACAACGGCCAAGGCAATCTGCGCTCTGACGTGAATCAGTCTGTGCTGCAAGGTTTGCGGCAAGCCGGCGTGCATTTGCCCACGCCGCACCCTGTGGTGCAGTTGGTGTCAGGCACCGAGGCGTCGGGCGGCCAGGGCCCAAGCGCTATCAGCGCCCCGGAATCATCTAGGTGAAAACCCATGGTTGGTGGAATTTTTCACCCGATTGGGCATGCGGCATGCATAAAATGGAACGATCGTTCTTTTTCTGTGAATGTCTGCGCAGTGGCCCTAGGACGGCTTTGCTGCATCGCCGCATAGAATGTTTTCTGGTTTACGTTAACGTCAATTCAAACGATCTGTAATCACACTGATTCCCAAGGAGCAGCAGCATGAAGGTATTGGTCCCAGTCAAGCGCGTGGTGGACTACAACGTCAAAGTGCGAGTCAAGAGTGACGGCACGGGCGTGGACATCGCCAACGTCAAGATGAGCATGAACCCGTTTGACGAAATCGCC